>ENA-OSEO01000015-OSEO01000015.1-sediment-metagenome-genome-assembly--contig:-NODE-15-length-441474-cov-11.163449_pt1 | contig 441474 bp, 372 predicted proteins | sample MGYA00237883_ERZ534232 | MGnify/ENA metagenome assembly ERZ534232
GGCCGGACGGCGGTCCTGCCGATCCTGGATGTGCTCGTGCAGGCGAAGGAGAAGCACAAGATCATCCTGATGACCGGCGGCGGCACCCGCGCCCGCCACGTCTACAGCATCGGGGTCGATCTCGGCATGCCTACCGGCGTGCTCTCCAAGCTCGGGGACAAGGTCTCCTGGCAGAACGCCGAGATGATCAGTGTGCTCCTCAACAAGCACGGCGGGGTCAAGATCGGGCACGGGGACAACCTCGAGCAGCTCACGATGTTCTGCAGGCGGGGATATATCCCGATCACCTACGGCATTCCACCCTACGGTTTTTTCGAGCACCCGGCGGAATACGGCTCCATCCCACCGCACAGGACCGACTGCGGGGCCTTTCTGCTGGCCGAGAACATCGGCGCCCGCTCCCTCATCTTCCTCAAAGATGAAAAGGGCCTTTTCGCAAAGGACCCCAAAAAGGTGGCCGAGGCGGAGCGGAAGGATCTGCAATTTTTCGACCGCGTCTCGGCAAAGGAACTCCTGAAACTGGACCTCGACGACCTGATCATCGAACGGCCGATCCTGACCTTTCTTCAGCGGTCGAAGTGTTTGAAGGAGTTCCAGATCATTGATGCATTGCACCACCCGGATCACATCCTCGATGCCCTGGAAGGAAGGCAGGTCGGCACGGTCATCTACAAGGAGGAGTGATTGCCCTGGTCGGACGTCGCCCGGATCCGGTCCGTCCTCTCTTTCTCCTTCTCACCCTTTCCGGCCTTCAAGATCACCACGTTGGCCCCAGTGGCCTCCGCCATCTGGTCGAGCTCTTTCTTGCGGATGTGCTCCGCATAGATCTTGAGGTCGACGCCATGAACGCCGACCACGCGGAAGCGGGGTTTCTTTTCGCCCGTTTCCACCTTGTTGCGCTCCCGAACAAATATTTTGGTTGTCATTTGGACCTCCCGTCGTTATGGATCATATAGACACACGTCACCATATATATTCGAAGGATATATGTCAAGAAAGGCACCTAAAATCGAAAAGCACCCAACGCGTTCCGGTTTCAAAAAATCGGAGCGCTTCATGCAGGCATCCATCCTGCTGGCCTTGAAGCAGAAACCCTCCTATGGGTATGAACTGATTCAGGGGATCTGCGAATACGGCTTCGTGGAGGGTCAGGCCCCGCCGGGCATGATCTACCGCCACCTGAGGGATCTGGAAGAGAACGGGTTGGTGGTTTCCAAATGGGAGACCGAGGGCGCCGGCCCGGCCAAGCGGGTCTACCAGTTGACCGAAGAGGGCGGGCAGGTGCTGGCTTATTGGATCGGCTACATGAAAAAGCAGGCCGAAACCCTGCGGCGCTTTATCGACCGCTACGAAGCGATCGCCTGATCCTTGCGACGTTTGGCATGGTTGTGGCGCCAGCGGCCCGGGCCGTCGGCGCCGACCAGCAGCACCGGCCGGTGGCCCAGCAGACGCGGGCGCAGCCAGGCGTTGGTGGCGACGATATCGCCGGGGGCCGGCACTTCGCCGTCCCGTTCCGTGGCCACGACTTGGATGCCCATGCGGGTTAGCTCCGACACCGCCACTTCGGCGGGCAGCGTGCGCAGATCTCCAAATTCGATAAAGCGGCCGGCCCAGCCGGAAGCCGTGAGCCCCACGGCGGCCGCGGCGCCGATGATGCCGTCGTGGGTGCCGCCATGGCCGGAGAGATGGACCCCTTGGGCCGCCGCCAGCGCATCCTTTTGACTCACCACCAGATGGGTGCAGGTATAGCCAAAATCCATCAACGCTTGCAGGGCTGGGGCCGATGCCGTGGCCACGCACAGTCCGGGGTCGCTGCCGGGGAGGGCATGGGCCTCGATGTGCCGGATGGCCCGCCGAACGAGGTCATCCAAAAAGGCCGCGTCGGGCAGTTCGGCGATCAGGCAGGCCGCGCTGTTGTGGGAGGTATAAGGAATCCGGTCGCACACCAGCAGTTGCTGGCGGACGACCCCCAGGCAGCGGCCCGTTGCCGGGAGCGCCTCCTGAAACCACCGCGTGAGCTTGCCGGTGCCGTAGGGTGCATCGGCGGTATCGGTATCATCGAAGCCTAAATAGATTTTCATGGTTGAAACCCGCGTTGCGTTTATCCGAATCGGTCCGCATGTCAAACCGGCTTGAATCCGGCCGAGGGGTTGGCGTAGCACGAACCGGCAACCGAGACAAGCTAACGCATCGTGATCCTGCAAGGGCGAAAGGCCTTGTCGGTCTCACGAGAGCCCGGCCAAATCGCTTTCCGGCTTTTTTTTCGGGGCGATCTGCCGATAGATGGCGGCGAAGAGCTGTTCGGGCTGGATCGGTTTGGAGACATAGTCATCCATGCCGGCTTTCAGGCAATTTTCGCGGTCCCCCAGCATGGCATGGGCGGTCATGGCAATAATGGGTATTTGGTGGTTGCGCACCGGAGAGTCGGGGTTGCGTATCGCTTGAGTGGCTTCAAGCCCATCCATTTCCGGCATCTGCACATCCATCAGCACCAGGTCGTAGGGCGCCATCGTCAGCGCCTGAACCGCCTCTTGGCCGTTGGCCACCGCATCGGCTTGGAAGCCGAATTTTTCGAGCAGATGCAAGGCCAATTTGCGGTTGATGGTATTGTCTTCAGCCAGCAGAATCCTGATTTTTTTTAGTTTGGCTGCATCGATCGAGTGGCGGGTGATCAAGTCCGGCTTCTTCTTTGGCGGCTCCTGGTGGTGCTTTTGCAGAACCATGGACAGGCAGTCGAAAAGCTGGGATCGCCGGATCGGTTTGGTCAGGTAGGCCGAAAAGCCGATGGCCTTCATTTCGGCCGCATCGCCCCGCAAGCCCTGGGAGGTGAGCATGACGAGCTGGGTTTCTTTTATAACCGGGTCGTTTTTGATTCGCCGGCCAAGTTCGGCGCCATCCATCTCAGGCATGCGCATATCGGAGATCACCAGATCGAAAGGCGCCCTCACTTTGGATACGGCATGCATCAGAGACAAGGCCATCTCCCCGTCCCGGGCGCAGTCGCAAATGCATCCCCAGGCGCCAAGATATCCTTTGAGGATCTCCAGATTGGTTTTATTGTCATCCACCACCAGGATGCGTTTGTTGCGAACCGCTTCCGGCAGCATGAGTACTTTTTCGGTGACGTGCGTTTGCTTCTCGAAAACAGCGGTAAACCAGAATATGGCACCCTTGCCGATCTCGCTTTCGACGCCAATATCACCTTGCATGAGTTCGGCCAGCCGCTTGGAAATGGCCAAGCCCAGTCCAGTGCCTCCGTACTTGCGGGTGGTGGAGGCATCGACCTGATGGAAACTTTTAAAGAGGCGATCCTGATCCGACGCGCCGATACCCAGTCCGGTGTCCTGCACCGCAAAGCGGAGCTTGATCTGCGTTTCGGCCTCCTCGACCGCCGTGATCCGGATAACGACTTCGCCCTCTTTGGTAAATTTGATGGCGTTTGCGCACAGATTGGTGATGATCTGGCGCAGGCGGCCCGGATCGCCTCTCAGCAGTGAAGGGATGTCGGGTTGGATCTGATAGATGAATTCCAAGCCTTTTTGGTGGGCCTGCATGGCCGGCAGTTCGACCATCTCTTCCATGGCTTCGCGCAGGTCGAAATCCAGGACCTCCAGATCCAGCTTTCCGGCTTCGATTTTGGAAAAGTCCAGGATGTCGTTGATAATGGTCAGGAGACTTTCGGCGCTGCGTTTGCCGGTCAGGACGAAGTCACTCTGTTCGGCATCCAGGTCGGTGCCCAGAAGCAGATTGTACATGCCGATGACGCCGTTCATGGGCGTGCGGATTTCATGGCTCATGTTGGCCAGAAAATCGCTTTTTAAGCGGGTCGCCCGCTCCGCGGCCTCCTTGGTACGCTGCAATTCGAGTTCGACCTGTTTGCGTTCGGTGATGTCGCGCGTGATGCCCCGGAAGCCCAGAGCGTTGCCGTTGGCATCCTTGATCAGACTGACGGAGGCCTCCAGGTGGCGGATGTCGCCTCCTTTTTCCCTGCCTTCATATTGGAGATGCTTGAGCGGTTGGCCGGTGGCATACACTTGATGGTAGGCCTCAAAGAGTTTTTGGGCATTTTCGCCATCCGTCCAATCGGTGAAGGACAACTGCATCAATTCTTCCTTGGTGAAGCCCTGGATTTTGTTGACCGCGGCGTTTAAAAAGGTGAAGCGGCCCTTGAGGTCCACTTCATAGTAGGCGTCTTCGATACTGTCCAGAATGGTCCGGTAGCGCTCTTCGCTCTGGCGCAGCGCTTCCATGGCTTTGGTGCGTTCGGTGATGTCGCGGACGATGCCCCTGAAGCCCACCGGCTGCCCGGAGGCGTCCCGGATCAAGGATACGGATGTTTCGACATGGGCTTTGCTGCCGTCTTTGCGGGTGATCTCATATTGCAGCCCCCGGTCCGGCTTCCCGGTTGTGTAGCATCGGTTAAAGGCTTCAAACACTTTGCGGGCATAAGGCTCGGGCGTATAATCGCGATAATTCAGCGCGAGGATCTCCTCGCGGGTGTATCCGATCTGTTTGCGCAACCCTTCATTGGTATGGATCAGGGCGCCTTTGAGATCCACTTCGTAGTAGCCGTCTTCGATGCTCTCCAGAATCGTCCGGTAACGCTCCTCGCTCTGCCGCAGTGTTTCTTCAATTCTCTTGCGGCCGGAAATATCGCGGACCGTGCCCCGAAAGCCGATGCTCCGGCCCTCGGCATCCTTCATGAGCGAAGCACAACATTCGATATAGCGGACGGCGCCATCCTTGCTCTTGAATTGGTATTCCAGATTCTTGACGGGTTCACCGGTGCGATAGACCTGGCGATACACTTCGTAAATATGGTCGGCCGTGGCCTGATCCGTATAACCGCGATAGCTCAGGCCCATGAGTTCTTCACGGCTGTAGCCTACGATTTTGCAGAGGGTGTCGTTAAAGTAGGTCAGATTGCCGCGCAGATCGTTTTCGAAATAGCCCTCTTCGATGCTGTCGAGAATGGTCCGATAGCGCTCCTCGCTCTGGCGCAGCGCCTCTTCGGCTTGGATGCGCTGGGTGCAATCGCGGGCAATGCCGCGAAAGCCGGTCGCCCGCCCGTTCTCATCCTTGATCAGAAACACCGAGCTTTCGATGTGCCGCAGGCGGCCCTGTTGGTCGATACGGGAGTACTGAAAATCTCTCTTGGGCATGCCGGTGACATAGATTTCACGATAGATGTCATGCAGTTCCCCGGCGGTGGCCACATCCATAAAAGAACTGCTTTTCTTGCCCATCAGCGCATCGGCCGGAAGGCCTATGCTCCGGCACAAGGCCTCGTTCGAAAAAGTAAAGGCCCCGTCGAGGTCCAGCTCGAAGTAGCCCTCCTGAATGCCCTCTATGATCGTATGATAACGCTCTTCATTCTTGCTCGGCTCAGCGGCGTTCTCCCGCCGCGGGGCTTGGTTCCCATTTTGCCGGCGGGCGGTCGCGAAAAGAATGGCGCATTTCAGCGTTTCGGCATCCAGACGCCCTTTGGGCAAATAGGCGTGGACGCCCCGGCCGGCCATTTCGCCAAGGAAGGCTTGGTCCTGATGGTTGCCCAGAAGGATGAACGCGCTTTGAGGGAACAGCGCGAGCATGCGATCCATGTGGCCGAGGGCCGCGGTTTTCGGGAGCGGAAGCTCCAGAAGGACCACATCGATGGGATTCTCCCCGAACGCGCTCAGATCCGGTTGGGCGCCGCATGCGGTTCGAAGTTCGCAGGACCGCGGCCTGGCCTGGGAGAGCAGGAGCTGCAACCGCTGGGCAGTCCTGGCGTTCTGCGCCACCAGCAGAATTCGATTCGGGAGCTTTGATTCGGATCGTGAAAGCTTCATGGTCAATCGGCCTATGCTTGTATCCGGATACCCTTATCAGAGATCGGCCTTTGCAGAAAAAACTTAAATCGCTGGGTGACAACAAGCCACAGGTACAGGCGCGGTGTCTGGCTTTCATGTCCGCCAAAAACGCACGCGATATGGCGCTCAAGAATGCAAAGGCTACCCATGATAAGGCCCTGAGCCTCGAAAATGACTGCAATGCCAAGGCACTGATTTAGTGCGGCGCGCATGAAGCCCTCTACTGTCTTGACATTGTCGGGCAAAACAAATAATTTAGACACACGACTGTCAAGGAAAGGAGGTCTGGTCATGCCATTGAGACAAACCACTCGCAACGAAAAGCTCGACCTGAGGCTTTCGTCCGATGCCAAACGATTGCTCAAAGAGGCGGCAATCATTGCCAATTGCACGGTTAGCGAATTTGTGCTGAGAAGCGCGTTGACCAAGGCCAACGAAACCCTGGCGGACCGACAGACTTTTGGCTTGGATGCCCAACGTTGGACGGACTTTTTAGCCGCCTTGGATGCCCCGCCCCGCGACCTGCCGCGCTTGGCGCGCCTGCTGAAGGAGCCCGGTTTTTTCGATGGCGGTTCCGATCGATGAGCAGCATCCGCTGTATCGACAAACTGCGCCGGGATCATCGAACAGAAGAATTCGATTGCGGTCGGGATGATTTGAACCGCTATCTGGATCGCTACGCCTGGCCCAACCAACAGGCCGGTGCCGCGCAAACCTATGTCGGGCTGGTCGATCATCGGATCGTCGGATATCATTCACTGGCCGTGGGCGAAGTAAAACCCGAAAAAGCACCCGGCCGGATGATCAAGGGCCTGGCCAGGCATGCCGTGCCGATCATGCTTTTGGCCAGACTGGCGGTGGATCGGCGCTGGCAGGGATATGGGGTGGGCAAGGCGCTATTAAAAGATGCCATGCTGCGCACATTGCAGGCCGCCGATATCGCCGGAATTCGCTGCATCGCGGTGCATGCCAAGGACGATCAAGCCAGAGCCTTTTACCAGCATTTCGATTTTATTCCCTCTCCGACCGACCCCCTCCATCTATTTCTGCTTTTGAAGGATGTACGTCGCATGATAGCCATTTAGATCGTGCCTGAACGAAAATCCCCTCTTTTCCCAATTTTCAATTTCCGCGACCGGCCGCCGGCCCGCCCCGATGATATTTGAATTGACACAATCAAAGCATTTCGGATAGTTTTCAGCCAGCTCCCTTCAGCAAGAATGAAAACGACGCATCGAAACCGAGTGGTGGCAATATCCGTTGAACAGGTCGCCACTCTTTTACCAAATGCTGATTATCTAGACCACGAATTCGAGGCCGAGCAAGGCAAATTCAAGCGTATAGACGGACAATTCGTGGTCCAGATCCTGTTCGTCCCCCAAACAGGCGTCGAATAAGGCGCCTAATAGGAGGACTAAACCATGTTGAACTAAACCGCTTCGCGGAATAGTACTTCCACAATACTTCCCACCTTTTATCGCCAACTTCATAGCCCCCATTAAAAAGTCATTTCATTCCGAGCCATAAGGCTTCATATTGGTCTCCGTTTATCAACCCCCAACCCAAGGAGACTACTATGGCCAGTGCACTGAGAACCAAATTCGACAACTACATGATCGTTCAACGAAAAGCGCCAAAGACGCGAGAGGCTTACCTTTTATACGTCAAAGGGATTGCCAATTACTTCAATCAGTCGCCGGAAGAGCTTAACAGCGAGCAAATTCAGGATTACCTGGCGCACCTGATCACCGAGCGTAAACTGGCTTGGAGAACCTGTAACGTCGCTTTTTGCGCCTTGCAGTTCTTTTACTGCAAATTTCTCAAGCGCTCATCGTTGGAAGTGAATATACCTCCGCGTCCGAGGCAAAGAAAGTTGCCGGAGATATTCAGCAAGACCGAGGTCGCCAGCTTGATCGAAAATGCCAAGGATCTGCGGCACCGTGCACTGCTGATGATGGTTTACGGCTCTGGCCTGCGTGTCAGTGAAGTGGTGCGCCTCAAGGCTAAGGATATTGATTCGGAGCGCATGCTGGTGCGGGTGGAGCAGTCCAAGGGTGGAAAAGACCGCTACACGCTGCTTTCCCAAAAAGCCTTGGAGGTGCTGCGCTTATACTTCAGGTTTTATAACCCCTCTACGTACCTGTTCGTCGGCAAAGAGAAAAACGAACCCATGCCGATCGCCACGGCCCAAAAAATGTACACTTATGCCAAAGAAAAAGCCGGCCTGACCAAGGGGCTCGGCATCCATACCTTACGCCACTGTTTTGCCACCCACCTTATTATGCATGGCGCGGATATCCAGTTGATCAAGGAGTTCCTGGGCCATAATCAGCTTGAGACCACCATGATCTACCTGCACATGGTCCCCGACCGCATGCGCAAAGTCCAAAGCCCCCTCGACGTGGATATGGCCCTTTGTCGGGAGGAGGCCTTCGATGGAAAGGATACAGATTGAGGTTGCCGATATCTTCCGGCTGCACGGGGATCGTTATCGCGCCAAATACCCTCTGTCGCCCGGGCAGAGCAAAGTGTTCAATTTAATCAAGGTCTGCCGCACCTCGGCCCTGGGTGGCCATATGCAGCAATGCGATCATTGCGACTATGAGCAGCCGGCATACAACTCATGCCGCAACCGGCACTGCCCCAAGTGCCAGAGCTCGGCCAAGCAAAAATGGCTTAACGCCCGCAGCGCCGAACTGCTGCCCTGCGGCTACTTTCATCTGGTCTTTACGCTTCCCCATGGGATCAACCCCCTGATCCTGGCCAACAAGAAATTGCTCCTGGGCGCCTTGTTCGGCAAGGTCAGCGATGTGCTTCAACGATTCGGTAAAGACCCTCAATGGCGCCTTAACGGCCAGATCGGTATTTTAACCGTGCTGCATACCTGGTCTCAGACCCTGATGGATCATTTTCATCTGCACTGCCTGGTTCCCGCCGGTGCTTTGCGGGCGGATAAGAAACGCTGGAAAGCGTCGCGCGCCAAGTATCTGTTTGACGCAAAGTCCTTGGCCAAGGCGTTCAAGCACCGCTATATCGGTGAACTGCAGGCGTTACATGCGGCCGGCAAGCTTAAGTTCCCGGGCAAGACCTCGGAGCTTTCGTGCCCTCGGGCGTTCGGCAAGCTAGTTACCCAGCTTAAGAACCAAGATTGGATCGTTTACGCCAAGGCCCCCTTTGCCGGTCCCCAGCAGGTGCTGGACTATCTGGGCCGCTATACCCATCGGGTGGCCATATCCAATCACCGGATCGAATCGGTCCAAGACGGTGCAGTGACTTTCACCTATCGGGATCGTGCCGATAACGATCAACTCAAACCCATGACCCTGGACGCGGTCGAGTTCATCCGCCGCTTTTTGCTCCACGTGCTGCCCGACGGATTTGTAAAAATCCGGTACTTCGGCTTTTTGGCGCATCGCAACCGCAAGCAGTCCGTTGCGCTGATCCGAAAGTTGATCGATCCATCGGCTGAGCCCGTCCAGATCCGCCAGGAAACGGTAGGCGAGATGATGCTGCGGGTGACCGGCATCGATATCGCCTTATGCCCCAAGTGCGGCCTGGGGAAATTCAAGCTCGGAAAACAATTTGGAAAAACGCCTTCAGTCCAATGCCGGGCGCCGACATAGGAGGATATTGCGGGACAAGAGCGGAAACCGAGCGCATCTTTTAGGCTCAGGGATCGGTGTACCTTGGAGCAGTTGTACAGGTGCGCCTGAAAATTAGCTTTTCACAAGGCTGGAAGGAAACTTCATCTCTTAAGGAGCATCCTTTAAGATAAAATGCGACTCCAGGGACCGGAAAACCAGCACTTACCCCTTCGCCAATCCTACCTTTTAACGCTTGCCAAGCATCCTATCGGCCGATATAATCCCCATAATTCTGAAAAACCAAATACAGTGCGAAAAGCGGTCAAGTTCAACCTCGTTTTATCCATCATCCTTTAATGGGAGAAAGGTGCACCCAGGTAGGTAGTAGTAAACCTTCATGGCGCTGCTTTATACTCAGGATGACGGATAAAACGCTAAATGTTAGGAGCTTGCATGGGCTGGGTACATGATCGGAAAAGTCTTAGGGATTTTGTTTCCCTAGTAATTGTTTCTTGAAGCTTGCAACGAAGAAAAGGTGGATGCCTATGTGCCGGATCAGCAATTTCGAAAAAGGGATATCCGTTTTCAGGATGCCGGCAGACACCGCCGCTCAACGGATAAACACCATCAAAGGTATAAATCTAAAAAACGCTTTTTTAGTGTTGAAGACTTTAAGATGGATGATCGCACCGGTAAGCTCATGTGCCCTGCTGGTCACGGGCTTTACGTAAGGAATCGAAACTTTATCACTTCGGATGGATACAAAGCCATTGCGTATCAGGCCCCGAAGACCGCATGCCAGGGATGCGGATTGCGTTCTAAGTGCTTGCGCAATCCCAAGACCGAATCAAGGCAGGTTCACATATTCTATGGGAAACGGCCAGGCAGCATTACCGATATGATGAAAGAAAAGATTGATACTCCCGAGGGTCGAAAGATTTACAGCAAAAGGCTCGCAATAGTTGAGCCGGTTTTTGGCAATATTCGATCCTGCAAACGGATGGACCGATTTACACTGCGAGGAAGGGTAAAAGTAGGCATTCAGTGGAAGCTTTACTGCCTGGTGCACAACATCGAAAAGATCCTAAACTACGGTAAAAGCTTTGCGATAGCATAAAAAAGGGCGCACAAAGCCCTATGTGGCTCGGTAAAAGTATCAAAATTCAAATGGATTTTCCTAAACAGGCCGGAGATTTCATCCCAAACCTAAAAAGGAATCGGATACTAAACTCAAATGGAAAGTAAAGGGGTCTGAAAAGTCGTTTTTCGACAGGCCCGTTAGATTTCCTATGAACGCAGACGAAAATGTTGCATATCGCTATCTATGTCGGGAATTCGGGGAAAGTCGAGTTATATACGAGCCAGATGGAAACGTTCCTCCTGACTTCCTGATAAAAGCCGGTCCTGCTATTGAAGTGCGGCGATTAAATCGGAACGACTTTGATGGTGACAGTCCTAAGGGATTAGAGGAGACTTTCATCCCCCGATGGGATTCGGCATATGACTTCTTCCCAAAGCTAGGACCACCTCAACAAGGCCAAAGTTGGTTCGTTGTCCTGCGTTTTCGTGCTCCGACAATATCGTGGAAGGAGCTGTTAGCTATGCTTCGGACTCAGCTCCAAACATTCCAGGCAAAGCCGGAACACCAGCCACTAGAATGGCAAGTTGCCGAAGGAGTCAGAATTGAGCTGATACCATGTAGCAACAAGCAGGAATCCGCATTTCTTCTTGGGTCCATTGATAATGATAATCAAGCGTATTGGGTAATTAGCGAGCTTATCGCAAACATTGAGTACTGCGCCCATGAAAAACTAGAGAAAATAGCCCCGTACAGAGGGCGCTACGAGAATTGGTGGCTGGTGATAGTAGACCACATCGCATTTGGCCCAACGGATGAAGATATGTCTCAACTGCGGGAGCACCTGAGAACGCCAAGCGGTTGGGATAAAGTGGTGCTTGTCGGAGGAAAGGAAGCGGAGCATGTGTCAGAAATCTAACCATTTTCTTCAGCCGACTCGGTTCCCTCGCGGCTGAGAAATCCGTTAAGCTTATTTACCACTGCCCGCTAATGTACCACCATCTTAATCAAAATCCAAGGAGTAGCAATGAACCCTCTTGAACAAAAAGTTGCAATTATCACGGGTTCTTCTCGTGGGATTGGTGCGCAGATTGCCAAGACAATCGCATTGGCCGGTGCGAGTGTCGTTGTTAATTATGTCGGCAATAAGCCTGCTGCCGATCGAGTAGTCGCTGGTATCAAAGATGGAGCTGGTAAGGCGATTGCCCTGCGTGCAGATGTCAGTAGTGCTGCGGAAGTAAAAACAATGTTTGATTCAACTATCACCCATTTCGGAAAGATTGACATTCTCATCAATAACGCGGGTTCAATTTTATATAAGACAATTCAAGATACAACGGATGAAGATTTTGACCGCATATTCGCTATTAATGTAAAAGGCACTTTTAATACTCTGCGCGAAGCCGCTACGCGCCTTGAGAATGGCGGTCGTATCGTAAATTTTTCTAGCTCGACAACCCGCCTTATGCTCCCAACGTATGGTGCGTATTGTGCGACCAAAGCGGCGGTTGAACAACTTACCAGAGTCTTTGCTAAGGAAATAGGTGCACGGGGCATTACTGTAAACTCAATTTCCCCAGGTCCAACCAATACCGAACTCTTCAAAAACGGAAAAACTGCGGAAGTAATAAATCGACTGTCTGGAATGGCAGCACTTGGCCGCATTGGTGAACCGATCGATATTGCTCGCGTAGTCTTGTTTCTGGTCAGTGAAGAAGCTGCTTGGGTATCTGGACAGAATATTGGTGCCAATGGAGGGTTTGCCTAACGAGGCAAATTAACTCGGATGCAAATTCCGCTGCGCTTCATTTGCATCGATTACTTCCGACGTTGGCAGCGCGGAGTTTTTGACATTTTCCATAATGTGGATTATCATAGCTATCAAAAAACACATCGTGGAGGTGAGATATGAGGACAATCCAAATGACCCTTGACGATAATCTCGTCAAAGCGGTCGATCGTGTTTCAAAAGAACTCCACACAAGTCGTTCCGCTTTTACAAGGAAGGCTTTGCAGGATGCGCTGGCCCGTTATAAGGCCGAGCAACTGGAGCACAAGCATCGTCGTGGGTACGAAAAAAATCCTGTAGCCGCCGACGAGTTCTCAATTTGGGAAACCGAGCAGGCCTGGGGGGATGAATGAAACACGGCGAAATACGGTGGTATAAATTCCTGGCACCAGATAAAAAAAGGCCTGTGCTTGTTTTGACCCGTGATTCCGTGTTGGAATATCTGGGTGAAGTGACTATCGCACCTATTACCACTACCGTACGCGATATCCCATCAGAAGTGTTTCTCTCGACGGTCGACGGTATGCCCCATGATTGTGTTGTCAATTGTGATCATTTGCAGACTGTTTCAAGAGGGAAAATGGGAGCATTGATCACGTCTCTACCCCGGACAAAGATGGTAGCGGTTGGGCAGGCAATCCGATTTGCACTCGATATTTAAGAGAGGAACCGCCACCAATCACTCCAGCCGACCGCAAACAGCCGCGTCGGCTCAAAATTGTTAGCGTTTATCGAGGTAGAAAGCAGCTAGATGAAAAAAATACTGACCGCCACGTTATTACTGATCGCCATCCATTTTACTGCCGTTCCGGCCATCGCCGACATGTACAAATGGGTGGATAAAAATGGTGTGGTGCATTTCAGCGATACGCCGCCCAAATCCGAACAGAATGTCGAAACCCTTGAAACCTCGAATTACAAAGAGCCGCCGCCAAAGCCGGCTGTAACCGAAGCTGAATCCGTCCCTGGGCCGACGCCGGAAGCGAAGGTTAAAAAGGGGTCGGTCCATTCCGGCAACAAGGTCGAGATATTCACGACGAGCTGGTGCCGCTACTGCAAAGATGCCATTGCGTTTTTGCGGACCAACCGCATCGATTACCAACAGTACGATATCGAGAAGGATCGGCAGGCCGCGGATAGGATGCGATCCCTGGGCGGACGCGGCGGCGTGCCGTTTGCCGTCATCAACGGCAACAAGCTGTACGGCTTCTCCGCGGCATCCTACAAGCGCGCTCTCGGTTTGCGATAGTGTCCATCCAGGGATGAGATATTTTTGTTGAGTTCAAGGCGGACGAAAATTTTAACCGCAGGAATATATGGACATATTTCGAGGATTAAAATTTTCGTCCAACGCCGAAATCGGCAAAAATAGCCATTCCTGGGTGGGCACGAGATAGCCCGGTCAGCACGGCTCGGATCGCGGCGAACAGAGCACGAAGCCTTCGCCATACCAGGAATCTTTATAGTCGATGACCGTTCGATCGAATAAGGCTTCTTCCGCTCGGTCATAAACAAAAGCGATACCCTGCAACTGCACGGTTTCATCTTCTTCGCGTGGTTCGTCCAGAACCATTCCCAAGCGGGGGCCGACTCAGCCGAAGCCTTGATTGATTAAGCGAATCGATTTGGCGGAAACATTTGCCAGCACCTTGAGCAGTTCGGTCTTCGCCGTTTCGGTCATCGTAATTTCGATCATCGTATCCGCCTTCCTGTGGGGGTGCACCTTCGCCCGCGATTCTTTTGCCCGCCTAATCTGCCAACGAAATTCCTTTTTTCAAGGGATGCGGCCGCCGGACCGGGGGGGCGGTCCGGGGCGTTCTGGCATTAAGTCAAAATTGACATAACCGCATGCGCATGTTATGGGAGCCACGCGTTTGTTATGATCCGAAAATAGATCCAATAGCGTTGGAAACATCCAAAAATGACTCAGAATACCACCCGCTCCGTTCCGTGCTCGGCCTCTTCCAACCCTTGGTGCCACGACGTGCGTGGCGTCGCTTACACCTTCGATCAATATCGCGAGCGCATCGCCGCCTTTCACGGCTATCCGGCCCCCGGACTCTTCATCGGCGGCAAGATGGTCGATCTGGCCCTGGCGGCCCTTCCGGCCGGCTGCCTGTTCGACGCCATCGCCGAAACCGGCAACTGCCTGACCGACGCCATCCAGATGCTCACCCCCTGCACCGTGGGCAACGGCTGGCTCAAGGTCATGGACCTGGGCCGCTTTGCCCTGAGCTTCTATGACAAGCGCAGCGGCCAGGGGGTGCGGGTGGCCATCCATGCGGGCAAAGTGACGGCCTGGAAAGAGATCGACCGCTGGTTTTTCAAGCGCGCACCCAAAGCCGAACAAAATACCCAAGCCTTGCTGCGGGAGATCGAGCAAGCCGACGGGCAGATATTGCACATGGACGTCATCCGCATCAATCCCCGCATGCTGACCAAAAGCGCGGTGGGCCCAAGGGCGCTCTGCCCTGATTGCGGCGAGTCCTATCCTTTGAAGCATGGCCCGAGCTGCCGCGCCTGCCAGGGGCAAACGCCCTACATCGGACACCCAAAAGGGGAGGCCCATTGAAAAAAGTCTATTCGGTTTGCGGCATGTGTACGGTGCGCTGCCCCATCGAAGCCTCGGTGGAAGGCGGCCGGATCGCTGCGCTCCAGGGCAATCCCCATGTGCCGGCCATGGCCGGCGGCTTGTGCCCCCGGGGCGCGGCCGGTACAGCACTTTTAAATGACGGCGAGCGGCCCCAGACGCCGTTGATCCGGGAAGGCGCCCGGGGCGAAGGGCGCTGGCGCGCCGTGAGCTGGGACGAAGCCCTGGACCATGTGGCCGACCGTCTCAAAAGCGTGATGGCCGCCCACGGTCCCCGGGCCGTGGCCTTGTCGGACCGCGGCGGGCCGTTCCGGGATCTGCACCGGGCATGGCTGCGCGGCCTCGGCTCGCCCAACTACGTCAACCACGACGCCTCCTGCGCCCGCAATGTGCAGCACGCCCACCTGTCGCTCACCGGCCTGGGGCGCAAGGATGTCGCTTATGACTTTGCCCACAGCCGCCACGTGGTCTTGCAGTTGCGCAACCTCTTCGAGGCGGTGGATGTCCAGGAGGTCAACCGCCTGATGGGTGCCCTGGAAAAGGGGTGCCGGCTCACCGTGATCGACATCCGCACCAGTGTCTCGGCCACCAAGGCCCACGACTTTTTCATGGTGCGACCGGGCAGCGACTATGCCTTCAACCTGGCCGTCATCCATGTATTGATCAAGGAGGGGCTGTACGATCGGGGTTACGCCACCCGCTATATAAAGGATATGCCCGCCCTGGCGGCCTTCATCGCACCCTATACGCCCGAGTGGGCCGCAACCGAAACCGGCGCCGACGCCGACCGGTTGCGCCGCTTCGTGCGCCGCCTGGCCGAGGCCGCCCCGGCCGTGGTCTGGCACCCGGGGTGGATGGCCGCGCGCTACCGGCACTCGTTTTATGTCTGCCGCTCGATATACATCATCAACGCCCTGCTGGGGGCCTTCGGCGCCCAGGGAGGATTGCCGCTGGTCAACAAGCCGGCCGATGTGGGCCGCAAGGGGCTCAAGACCTTCGTGGACCTTTTCCCCGCGCCCAAGGAGCCCCGCGCCGACGGCGTCGGCTGGCGCTACGGCCACTTCGACAAGGGGCCGGGCCTGGCCCACCTGCTCTACAAGGCCATGGAAACCGACGACCCCTACCCGGTCAAGGCCTATATCGCCTACCGCCACGATCCGCTGATGGGTTTTCCCGAGCCCGAACGGCTCCAGCGGATCTTCGACCGCCTGGACCTGCTGGTGGCGGTCACCTTCAGTTGGTCGGACACGGCCTGGTACGCGGACGTGGTGCTGCCGCTTTCGACCTACCTGGAGCGCGAGAGCATCCTGGCCTGCAAGAATGCACTCAAGCCCTTCTTTTTCGTGCGCCAAAGAAGCGTGGAGCCTTGCTACGACACGCGCGCCGACTGGCAGATCGTGGGCGGCCTGGCCCGGCGCCTGGGGCTGCCCCAACTGGATTTCGACGGCATCGACGCCATCTGGCGCTTCCAGTTGGAGGGCACCGGGGTGTCGGTCGAAGATTTTGACGCCACGGGCATGGTGCCCCTGGCCGACGCACCACTCTACCGCGACCGGGAGAAACTGAAGTTCAAGACCCCCAGCGGCAAGATCGAGATCGTTTCCGAACTGTTGGAGAAGAACAAGATCGTTTCCCTGCAACCTTATGAGCCGCTGCCACGGCCGCCCCAGGGGATGTTCCGCCTGACCTTCGGCCGCTGCGCGCTGCACACCCAGGGCCACACGGTCAACAACCCCTTGCTGTACGAGCAGATGCCGGCAAACGTGCTGTGGATGAACACCATGGCGGCCAAGGCCCTGGGCGTGGCGGACGGCGACCGGGTGGAGGTCGCCCAGAACGGGTACAAGGAAACGATCAAGGCCCATGTGACCGATGGGATTCATCCCGAAGCGGTCTTCGTGGTACATGGCTTCGGCCACACCCTGCCGGTGGAGAGCCGGGCCAAGGGCAAGGGCCTGGCCGACAACAAATTTATGGCCGGCGGTCTGGACCTGTGGGACCCGGTCGGCGGGGCGATCGCCTATCAGGAGCATTTCGTCGCCATAAGCAAGGCAGATAACAAGTAAGGAGACTGTATCGTCATGTCGCAAAACAAGTTGCTGATCAACGGACGCGAGGTGGAATTCACCCCAGGCCAGACGATTCTGGAGGCGGCCCGGGCCGTGCACATCGACATTCCCACGTTGTGCCATCTCAAAGGGGCCTCCCCCACCGGCGCCTGCCGGGTTTGCCTGGTGGAGGTGGCCGGGACCCATACGCTGATGACGGCGTGCAGCACGCCGGCCGTGGCCGACATGCAGGTGCAGACCGAGTCGCCGCGCGTGGTCGAGGCCCGGCGCCTGGTGATCGAACTGCTGCTCTCGTCGGGCAACCACAACTGCGCGGTCTGCTCGGACCGGCCCGAGGGCTGGACCGACTTTCAACTGGAGACCCAGCACAACGACGGCACGGACGATCTGTGCCCGGTGTGGGGCGACTGCCGGTTGCAGGATCTGGCCTTCCGCTACCAGGTCAAGGGCGGCCGGTTCGCGCCCCAGGTCGGGGCCTACCCCATGGAACTGGTCAATCCGCTCATCGTCCGGGATTTCTCCCGCTGCATCCTGTGCGGCCGCTGCGTGCAGGCCTGCAATGAAATACAGGTCAACCGGGCCATCCAGTTCGGCGACCAGGCCGGCAAGGGCAAGATCGTGACCCCCGGCGACCGGCCGCTCAAAGAGTCCGAGTGCGTCTTCTGCGGCGAGTGCATCCAGGCCTGCCCGGTGGGCGCCCTGGTGGAGAAAAAGTCGCGCTACCAGTGGCGGCCGTGGAAAGAGAGCACCGTGCGCACCACCTGCCCATACTGCGGCGTGGGGTGCCAACAACTGCTGCACGTCCAGGAGGGCCGCATCGTCAAGGTGACCGGCGTGGAAGGGGCCGAGCCCAACCAGGGCCGGCTGTGCGTCAAGGGCCGTTTCGGCTACGACTTCATCTACTCCGAAGAGCGGCTGAAGACGCCCTTGATCCGGGAGAAGGACGGCTTCCGCGAAGCCTCCTGGGACGAGGCCCTGGACCTGGTGGCCGATAAGTTCAAGCAGATCATCGCCGAGAGCGGGCCCGACGCCCTGGCCGGCGTGAGCTGCGCCCGGAGCATCAACGAAGACTCCTACAACATGCAGAAACTCTTCCGGGCGGCGCTCAAGACCAACAATATCGATCATTGTGCCCGTACTTGACATGCCCCGACGGTCGCCGGGCTGGCGACCACGTTCGGTTCCGGGGCGATGACCAACTCGTTCAACGAGTTTGCCCGGGCCAAGATGTTCATGATCATCGGCTCCAACATGACCGAGGCCCATCCGGTGGCGGCCACCTTTGTCAAGAACGCCGTCATCCATGGGGCCAAGATGATCGTGGTGGATCCGCGGCGGCACAAACTGGCCGAGATGGCCGACCTGCACGTGCCCATCCGGGTGGGCAGCGACATCGCCTTCTTGAACGCCCTGATGCAGGTGCTCATCGCCGAAGAAAGGTACGATAAGAAATTCGTCGGATCGTGCACGGTGGATTTCGACAAGCTGGCCGCCACGGTGGCGCGTTATACGCCCGAGCATGCCGCCGGGATCTGCGGCGTTTCGGCCGAAATGATCCGGGACGTGGCCCGGCGCATCTCTGCGGTCAAGCCCATGATGGTGTGCTACACCCTGGGTATCACCGAGCACACCTGCGGCACCCGCAACGTCATGAGCGTGGCCAATTTGCAGATGCTGCTGGGCAACATGGGGGTCGAGTGCGGCGGGGTCAATCCACTGCGCGGCCAGAACAATGTCCAGGGGGCCTGCGACATGGGCGCGTTGCCCAATGTCTTTCCCGGTTACCAGCGGGTAACCGACGAGGCCATCCGGGAGAAGTTCCAGCGCGTCTGGAACGTGGATAGCCTGCCGCTCTTCAACGGCCTGATGATCCCCCAGATGATGGAGGGCTTGGTGAGCAAGAAGATCCGCGGCTTTTACATCTTCGGCGAGAACCTGGCCAACACCGAGCCGGACATCCGCAAGGTGGAGCACGAGCTGGCTTCGGCCGAATTCCTGGTGGTGCAGGATATCTTCCCCAACGAGACCACGCGCTTTGCCCACGTGGTGTTGCCGGCCGCGGCCTGGAGCGAAAACGACGGAACCTTCACCAACAGCGAGCGGCGGGTTAGCCGGGTGCGCACCGCCAGTCAGCCGCCAGGCGATGCCAAACCCAACTGGTGGATTTTTAAACAGATCGCCAAACGCTTCGGCCAGTCGTGGCCTGCGGACAGCGCCCAGGCCATCTGGGACGACGAGGTGTCGGTGCTGGCGCCCCAGTTGTGCGGCATCAAGTACCGCCGCCTCGAAGGCAACGGCCTGCAGTGGCCCTGCCCGGACGAAGAGCACCCCGGCACCTGCTTCCTGCACCGGGACGGCAAGTTCACCTGCGGCCTGGGCATCTTCAAGCCGGCCGAGTGGACCCCGCCGGCCGAAGTGCCCGACGCGCAGTACCCCCTGGTGCTCAGCACCGGCCGGCGCCTGACCCACTACCATACGCGCACCCAGACGGGCCGCTGCGAGGGACTCAACGACCTGCTGGGCGAAGAGACGGCCGACATCTCGCCGTTGGATGCCAATGACCTGGGCATCGGTCACGGCGAGACGATCCGGGTCAGCTCCCGGCGCGGCGAAGTCAACGTCAAGGCCAACGTCACCGGCCAGGTGCCCCAGGGCATGGTCTGGATGGCCTTTCACTTCCGCGAGGCCAACGCCAACTGGCTGACCAACGCGGCTTTCGACGAGATCACCATGACCGCCGAATACAAGGCGTGCGCGGTGCGGATCGAGAAGATCTCGCCGGTTCGATAGCCATCAAGCTACCCAATCGGTTAGCGGTGCTTATCATGCATCTACGTTTTTCGTATGAAGGAGCTGCCGGCAGAGAGGAGATGGATCGCGATGCAAGAGACATTAATTGCTGTAAAACCGACCGATCAAGGGATTGCCAATGAAAACGTGACCAGGGCCACCAACCCGGCCACCGGCGCGGTGATCGGCGTCTTTCCCCTGAACACGCGCGAGGATGTCTTCGCGGCCGTCGAAAAAGCCAGGCTGGCCCAGCCGGGTTGGGCCGCGCTGCCGGTCAAGGAGCGCGCGCGGCGCGTGCGCACGATGACCGACTTCATCCAGCAGCATGCCATGCGCATCGCCCAAACCATTTCGCTGGACAACGGCAAGACCCTCGGCGACGCCCTGGTGACCGAATGCGAACCGGCCGCCATGGCCGTCGACTTTTATTGTAAAAAGGCCGCCGGTTTTCTGAAGGACCGGCGCCTCCGGCCGGGCAATGTTTTCACCCTCAACTATTTGAGCAAGATCGTGCGCCAGCCCTACGGCGTGGTCGGCATCATCTCGCCCTGGAACTATCCATTTGCCATTCCCTTTTCGGAAGTGGTCATGGCCCTGCTGGCCGGCAACGCCGTGGTGCTGAAAACCGCCTCGGAAACCCAACTGGTGGGCAACCTCCTCAAAGAGTGCATCGAATCGGCGCAACTGCCGCCCGATCTCTTCGTCCATCTCAATCTGCCCGGTAAGATCGCCGGCGATGCCTTCCTGGAGGCCGGGGTGGACAAGCTCTTCTTTACCGGTTCGGTGTCCGTGGGAAAGTATTTGATGCAAAAGGCGGGCGAGCGCTTGACGCCGGTCGTGCTGGAACTGGGCGGCAACGATCCCATGATCGTGTGCGCGGACGCTGACCTGCACCGGGCCGCCGGCGGCGCGGTGTGGGCCGGGATGCAAAACGCCGGGCAGTCGTGCGGCGGCGTCGAGCGTATCTATGTCCAGCGCCGGGTCTATGCGCAGTTTCTGGAGATCTTGAAGTCCAAGGTGGACGCTCTGCGGGTGGGCAACGGCCTGTCCATGGATATCGACATCGGCGCCATAACCACGCGCCGGCAGTTGGAAACCGTTCGACAGCATGTGGCCGACGCCGTGCAAAAAGGCGCCGTGATCCATGCCCAATCGTCGGCACCGGCCGAAGGTAGCGGCTGCTTCCACCCTTGCATGGTGCTGACCGACGTGAATCACGACATGTTGGTGATGAACGAGGAGACCTTCGGCCCGCTGGTGGGGGTCATGCCCTATGACACCATCGAAGAGGCCATCGCCCTGGCCAACGATTCCCCACTGGGGCTCTCCGCCTCGGTCTGGTCCAGCGATCATGCCAAGGCCCAGCGGATCGCCCGCAGGATCAAGGCCGGCGCGGTCATGGTCAACGACCATCTGGTGGGCCACGGCCTGGCCGAGACCCCCTGGGGCGGCATCAAGGAGAGCGGCATCGGCCGCACCCATGGAGAGATCGGTTTTGGCGAGATGACCTGGCCTCAGGTGGTGACCGATCAGATCATGCCGTTTGCCCGGCGCAACTTCTGGTGGCCCCCTTTTGAAGCCAAGCAGCTTTACGGCATGCAAGGGCTTATCGATTTGCTCTATGCCAAGCGTCTGGCTGTACGCTTGGGTGGCGCCTTGCAGACGGCCCGGGCCTTTTTAAGCTCCTTTCTTAAAAGATAAGCGCAGCCCTGCCAGCTTCTTCGCAGTTGTGCACCGGCAGGATCTATCAACGCTACAGCCGCCTTTTAGTCGTGCGCGTACTTGAATGATAAGTAAATACAATCGAGTATGGGTACTGTTAGGGTCGCGGCGTTGTTTGATGCAACCGTCGAGGCCCAACTCGAACTGAAGCTGGTTCTTGTAGTCCCCCCGAATTTTTGATAGAGACTCAAAGTTTTTCGCTGACGTTCAGGTCCAAATCATTTTGATACATTGCAAGTTTCATTATTACACCGATGGCCATTGGCGCCATCGTCAATTGCGCAGAGCAGGTTGGAAAGGAAACCGATATGTCGAATTTCAGATTTCATTGCCCAGTCAAAATTGTCTCCGGCGAGCACGCCTTGGACAAACTGCCCAGTGAATTCAAACAATTGGGCGCCAAAAGACCGTTGATCGTCACCGATGCCGGGGTGGCCAGGGCCGGTTTGCTCGATCTGGTTCAAGAATCTTTCGATGCCTCCGAACTTGGCATTTGCGGCATCTATGATCGCGTTCCGCCGGACTCTCCGATTTCGGCTGTGCTCGAAATCGTGGCACTGTATGGACAAAACAATTGCGATTCCCTGTTGGCCATCGGCGGCGGTTCGGCCATCGACACGGCCAAGGCCGTCAAGATCAAGCTGGCCGATCCTGCCATCGATCTGATGAATTTCAAGGCGGTGCTGCGCATGGTCAAGCCGACCTGTCCGCTCATCGTGATTCCCACCACCGCCGGCACCGGTTCGGAAGTGACCTCGGCGGCCGTGATCTCCGATCCCGAAAAGGGCATCAAGCTGTCGCTGATCACGCCGGCCATGCCGCCCAATACGGCCATCATCGACCCGCGCATGACCGCCACGCTGCCGCCGCGCCTGACGGCCAGCACCGGCATGGACGCCCTGACGCATGCCATCGAAGCGTGTCTGGGCACCCAGAAGAATCCCATCAGCGACGCGGTGGCCGGACAAGCCATCGCCCTGATTTCTCAGCACCTGGTCGAGGCGGTGGCGCACGGCCTCAACCTGAAGGCGCGTCTGGGCATGGCCAACGCCGCCACCCTTGCGGGCATCGCCTTTTCCAACTCCATGGTCACCATGGTGCACGCCCTGGGCCACTCCCTGGGCGCGGTGTGCCACGTGCCCCACGGCGACGCCATGGCCATCTGCCTGCCCGACGCTCTGGAGTTCAATATCGATACCATCGGCGACTCCCTGGCCGAACTGCTGTTGCCCATGGCCGGTCCGGGGATTTACCTGCAAACGCCCCCGGAAAAGCGCGCGGCCCGGTTCATCCAGTGCATCCGCGATTTGCGCGCCAAACTCAACGAGTTGAGCGGCCTGCCGATCAGCCTGAAAGATGCCGGGGTGCGCGACGATCAACTGCAAGCCGTGGCCGATCTTTCGCCTTCGGATGGCGCGGCCTATTACAATCGCAAGAAGTTCACGGCGGCCGAAGCGTTGTCGGTGCTGCGCAAGATGTAATGGTGATGCATCGCCGGGATCGGTGGGCCAAGTGTGATACCGATCCCGGCACCGATGCCGGTAACGATCCGGCCGGCCCCCCCTCCGCCGCCGCTGATGGAAAGGGGTTCCCATGCAGTGGGTGCGAACTGCCCGCCAGGAGATAGCGCGCTTCGACGGCCGCTGGGTCGCGGTGGTTGCGTTTTCCTGCGCGCTGATCGTCACGCATCAATACTACTTCCATGTGCCCATCGATTTTTTCCGTTCTTTTGTTCACCATATAAACCCTGAAGCGGTCACGCTCTATAAGTTTTTGTTCTCCCATGCGGCGACGCTTATGCTGCTTTTTGTCGTGCCGTTGCTGTTCCTGACGCTCCTGAATCGATGGTCGGCCGACGATTTTTCGCCGTTGAAGTATACTTTCACCCTGGGCGATTTTCGGCTGGGGTGGAAGCTGGTGCTGCTTTTTGTGGCGGTCTGTTTTGCCTTTCATGTGGCGTTTGCCCCTGCGGGTATTTATCCCTTGTGCCGGAGCAGTTTGATCCGGCAATCCATCTTCTATTTTCTGCTCTTCGAGTTCTTCCAGTGCTTGTATATGGTGGGGTTCGAGTACTTCTTTAGAGGCTACATCCTGATCGAGGCGTCGCGGATTTTTGGGCCCAATGCCCTAGCGATCACGCTGCTGCCGTATATCATCATGAAGTTCGGCAAGCCGCCGTTCGAGATTTACACCGCTATTCTGGTGGGCTTGGCCTTGGCCTACATGACGTTGCGGACCCGGAGCTTCTGGTATGCGGCCGGGTCGCATGCGTTGTTGGCGACGGTGGTGGATGTGTATGAGTACTGGAAGATGTAGCTGTCTATCCGGCGCAACCGGCCACAGCTCCGCGCCACCCGCCGCCGAATAAGGGATGCTAAAAGCGCGCTCCGGGCGGCCTGGAAACTCGCTGCGCTCAGACAGTCCAGGCCGCTTTTCCTCCGCTGCGCTTAAGCATCCCTAAATTCGACCTCGGACGTGTCGCGGAGCTGTGGCCGGTTGTGCCTACCTCCGTGCAAGGTTGAGGCCGAGTGGATATTAAGTTTTTGGCGAAGGTATGCTATCGTCGTCCTTGATCAGATAGAGGAGATCCGGCCATGATTCAACCCATATACCTTGACTACAACGGCACCACGCCCCACGCTCCCGAAGTCATTGCCGCCATGCGGCCGTTTCTGGAGACCGAATTCGGCAATCCTTCCAGCTCCCATTGGTACGGCATCAAGCCCAAGCAGGCCGTGGAGGCGGCCCGGCGCCAGGTGGCCGGGCTGCTGGGCTGTGGGCCCCAGGAACTTTTCTTTACTTCGGGTGGCACGGAGTCCAACAACCATGCCATCAAGGGCATGGCCCGGGCCTTGAAAGCCAGGGGGCGGCACATCGTCACGAGTGCCTTCGAGCATCCGGCCGTGCTGGAGGTGTGTCTGGCCTTGGAGGGCGAGGGTTTCGAAACCACCCGCGTCGCCGTGGACAGCCAGGGGATGGTGGACCCGGCCGCCGTGGCGCAGGCCATCCGGCCCGATACGATCCTGATCTCGATCATGCACGCCAACAACGAGGTGGGCACGATCCAGCCGATTGCCGAAATCGCCGCCTTGGCCAAGGCCCGGGGGATCGCGATGCACACCGATGCGGCCCAGTCCCTGGGCAAGATTCCGGTGGCGGTGAATGCCCTGGGCGTGGATCTGCTCTCGGTGGCCGGCCACAAACTGTATGCCCCCAAGGGGATCGGTGCGCTCTATGTGCGCCAGGGGCTACGGCCGGATAAATTCTGTCACGGCGCCGGTCAGGAGAAAGGCTGGCGAGCGGGCACCGAAAACGTGCTGGAGATCGTGGGGCTGGGCAAGGCCTGCGAGCTCGCCGGCCACGACCTTGCGGCCAATACGGCACATCTGCAGGCCATGCGCGACCGTTTGCACCAGGGACTGGTGACCCAGTTGCCCGATGTGCGCCTCAACGGCCATGCCGTTCGGCGTCTGCCCAACACGCTTAGCCTGTCTTTCAAGGATCTGGAGGCCAACCGCCTGCTCGAAGAGATCGGTTTGGAGATCGCCGCTTCGGCCGGCGCCGCTTGTCATGCCGATACCGTAACCCTTTCGCATGTGCTCCAGGCCATGGCCGTGCCGGTGGCGTGGGCCAAGGGGACGCTGCGTTTTTCCACCGGCCGCTACACCACCGCCCAGGAGATCGACCGTGCCGTGGCCGTGGTGGTGCAAGCCGTGGCGCGTCTGCGTCAGGATCCCTGATCCTAATAGCCTAAAGATAAATCTCGAATTTGCCGATATATTCCGCAGAATATGCCTTGGCCGCGCTGTCCGTGCAGCGGGTCTTTGCTGGACGGTGGCCCGAAAAAGCGCCAAGATAAATCGTTGTAAATCCGGCCAGCGGCCAAGCGTCGCTGCCGGGGCAGCCAAGGGAAGATTTTATGGACGACAACTCGGGGCGGCACCGGATGCGCCAAGCAAGCCGCGGGGCTTTGCGGGTCTGGCTGGCGCTTATGATGCTCTTGTTCGGCGGTGCGTGGTCCGCTCTGGCCCAGGAGCAGCGGGTGGTCCTGCTGGAAAGCATGGACGTTCCGGCGGTGCGCGCCCATGGGCGCTGGTTCGAAAAATATTTGCAGGAGTTGGCCAAGGCTGATCATCTGCCCTGCCGTTTGGAGACACTTGAGGCCCGAGGGGATTGGGCCCGGGCCGAACAGTTGTTGCAGGGTGCCCTGGAGGCCGGCCGGCCGGCCGTGGTGGTGGCCAATGCCACCCTGGCGGCCAAGGTCGCGGACCGCTTGTTGAAGGGCACGGGTATCCCCCTGGTGTTCATGACCGTATCCGATCCGGTGGGGGCCGGATTGATCGATACCATTGGCGTGGCCGGTGGGCGGAATGTCACCGGCATCGTGCATACGATCCATCGCGATACGCGCATCAATCTGCTCATGCGTCTGGTGGGGGAGGGCGTCGCCCATCGTCCGGTGCGCATCGGTTTCGTGCACTCCACCTATCCCTCGTCCGTGGGGGATCTGCGGGAGTTGCGGGCCGCGACCCAGGGGCGGCAGGATGTCGTTTTTCTGCCATTTCAGGTGGACTACCGTACGGTCTCCGAGGCCCTGCCCGCGATGCTGGACGAGGTGCGCAACGGGGTGCGGCAACTGGAAGGGCAGGTGGATTTCTGGTGGGAGCCCTCCGGCCCGTTGGGCGAGAGCACCGAATACACCCGGCTGCTGCTGGACCACTCGCAACACCCCATTGCCATGGGACTCAAGGCCAAGAGCGTGGCCATGGGGGCCTTGATGCATCTTTCGCCCAACGAGCCCTCCACCGGCCATGATACGGCCATGCTGGCGATGGCCATTCTCAAGGGGGCCGATGCCGGTCGGATACCGGCGCAGCCGACCGCAAAATTCGATCTGGGCATCAATTTGACGGCGGCCCTGGAGGCCGGGTTGGTGGTGCCTCCCGATCTGCTCGCGCTGGCCGGCGCCAATGTGTACCGTTAGGAACATCGCGTGAAGCTGCAAACCAAGATCAGTCTGGCAATTCTTCCCCTGGTGGCGGCGGTGATCGTCGCCCTGGGGGCCTGGTCGATCTTCATTGCCACGCGCGGCATCGAGGAGGTCACCTACCGCGTCGTGGTCAAGGAGCTAAGCGATTACTTCGATGGGCAAATCGTCAAAAACCACGAACTGCTGGTGACGCACGGTTTGGCCCATATCCCCTCCTATGCCCGGCGCTACCAGCAGGAGGCGATTCAGGCGGCAGACCGTCTGACCCATTTCAAGACCGGCGACCTGACCATCGTGGATACGGCCACCCAGAAGATCCTGTACGGCCGCGCACGGCTCGCCAAAGACCCGGCCGAATGGCGGGCGGTGTTGGAAAAAGTGAGCCGGCTGGACGGCACCTACGCCCGCGGTCGCTGGGACTCTTCGGCCGAACCGCAGATTTACGTGGGCCGATACTTCGCACCCTGGCAATGGACGCTGATCTACACGGTATCCGCCCAGGAGTTGGCGGCGCCCGGGGCGCGCATCCGCAACGCCACCCTGGTGGCGGCCGGCATCTGCGGCCTGGCCTGCTTTGCGATGCTTTTCTGGATTCTGCACCGTTCGGTGGTGCGCCCGGTGGTGCGGCTGAAAGAGGCGGCTGCGGCCATCGCCGCCATGCAGCCGGTCGAGGCGATTGCGGTGCGCTCCAATGACGAATTGGGGGTGTTGGCCCGGGACATGGAGCAGATGGCCCGCGCCATCCAGGGCTACCGCAATGACAAGGAGCATTGGCAGAAAGAGCTCGAAGCCCAAATCGAGGCCCGCACCAACGATCTGCGCCAGCTCAACAATGCCCTGCAGAAAGAGATCCGCGATCGCCAGAAGGCCAATACCGAGCTGCGGGCCAACGAATTGGCCCTCAATGTGGCCCTGGAATTAAAGCAGGACAGCGAGGAGCGCTTCCGGGCGATCTTCGAATCCACCAAGGACAGCATCATGGTGTGGGGCGCCAATCTGCAATGCCTGTATGCCAACGAGGCCGCCATCCGCACGGTGGGCGGCACCCGCGATCAGGTGGTGGGGCGCGGCATGCACGAGGGGCTCTCCCACCGGCCCGACATGATGCAGACCTGGATCGAACGCGTGCGCCGCGTTTTCGATGCCGAAGCCCCCCTGGCCGTGGAGGATGTCACCCTGGTGGGCGACCGGACGATTTACAGCGAATCGGTGCTCTCGCCCATCCGCGATCTGCATGGCCGCGTGTTCGCCGTGGGCGCGGTCTACCGCGACGTGACGGCCCGCAAGGAGATGGAACGGCAGATCGCCGAAACCCTGGCGCTCAACGAAGTCATCGTCTCCGCCTCCACCATGGGCATCGCGGCCTACGATGCCGACGGCTACTGCGTGCTGGTCAACGAGGCCATGGCGTCCATGCTGGGCGCTATGCGGGAAAAATTGTTGGCGCAGAACTTCAACACCATCGCCTCATGGCAGGCCACCGGGTTGCTCGAGCAGGCGCGCCTGGTGCTGGCCGACGGGGGGGAGCGGCACCTGGAGTTTTTCACCACCAGCAGCTTCGACAAGCAGGTGTGGCTGCAGTGCGCGCTGAGCCGCTTCCATCGCTCGGGCCGGCCCCACCTGCTGGTGGTGGCCGACGACATCGCCCAGCGTCGGCGCATGCAGGCCGAACTGGAGGCGCGCAACCGGGCCCTGGAAGAGAGCAACAAAGAGCTGGACGATTTTGCCTACATCGCCTCCCACGATCTGCGCGAGCCGCTGCGGGGTATCGCCAACTATGCCGGCTTCTTGATGGAGGATTATGCCGACCGCCTGGATGCCGACGGTCGCGAGAAATTGGAGACGCTGGTGCGCTTGTGCCGGCGGGAAGACAGCCTGATCGATGCCCTGCTAGAGTACTCCCGGGTCGGTCGCACGGAGCTGGTGCTCGAGCCGGTGGATCTGAACATGGTGTTGGGCCAGGTGCTCGACCGCATCGGGCATCTGATCGCCGATGGCGCCATCGAGGTGCGCATCCCCGAAGCCTTGCCCACCGTGCGCTGCGACCGGGTGCGCATCAGCGAAGTCTATTTCAACCTGATCACCAATGCGGTGAAGTATAACGACAAAAAACACAAATGGGTTGAGATCGGCTACCAAATGGCCGATAACAGGCCAGATGGGGCCGCCGGCGCGGCCCATTCGGGCGGCCGTTCCGCGGGGCCGGTGTTGTATGTGCGCGACAATGGCATCGGCATCCAGGAGCGGCATTACGACCGGATCTTCTCGATTTTTCAGCGGCTGCACGCCAGGGACAAGTTCGGCGGCGGCATCGGCGCGGGGCTGACCATCGTTAAGAAGATCATCGAACGGCACAATGGAAAGATCTGGGTGGCGTCCCAGTACGGCCAAAGCACCACCTTTTACTTCACCTTGGCGGAGAGTGGCCCGTCATGAAAAGCCAGACCGCACCCATTTTGATCGTGGAAGACAGTCCCGAGGATTATGCCATCGTGCTCCGGGCCTTGAAGAAGGCGCATCTCGCCCAGGCCATCGTCCGCTGCCAGGATGGTGACGAAGCCCTGGATTTTCTTTTGCGCCGGGGCGTGTTCGCCGAAGCGGACGGCTGGCGCCGGCCGGCTTTGATCCTGCTGGATCTGAATCTGCCGGGAACCGGCGGCGCGGAAGTGCTGGCGGCCGTCAAAGCCGATGCCGGCCTGCGATCCATTCCGGTGGTGGTTTTGAGCAACTCCCAGGCCGCCGAGGATGTCGACCGTTGCTATGCTCTGGGCGCGGCCGGGTACATCCGCAAGCAGATCCAGCTCAAACAATTGGAAGAGTCGATTCGCGGCTTCGTGCGCTACTGGTTCGAGATTGTCCAACTGCCCAAAGGAGATCCCGCGCCATGAAAGCCAGGAGATACGTGATCCTCGTGGTGGAGGATAGCCCGGAGGACCGCTACAGCTACCGGCGCATGATCGAGGCCGGCGGCGCCGAGGCCTACAGCGTGCTGGAAGCCGAGGACGCCGCCGCGGGACTTGCCTTGCTGCGCTCGGTGGCGGTGGATTGCGTGGTGCTGGATTATAACCTGCCGGACCTGGACGGACTGGCGTTTCTGGCCAATGTCGCCCAGGAGCCCGAAATCAAGGGGTTGCCGGTGATCTTCCTCACCGGCCAAGGCAACGAAACCGTGGCGGTGCAGGCCATGAAGAACGGCGCCGCCGACTACCTGGTCAAGGGGACCCTCTCCGGCGATCTTCTGGGGCGCGCCATCCGCCATGCCCTGGAGACCCGCGAAGCGCGCCAGGCGCTGGTGGAGCAGAATACGTTCCTGAACGCCTTGCTGGAGACCATTCCGCACCCGATCTTCTACCGCGACACCCAGGGCCGCTATACCGGCTGCAACAAAGCCTTCGAACAGTTCGCGGGCAAAGAGCGGAGCGAGATCGTCGGCCGGACCCCCATGGACGTTCTGGTCGTCAACGACGCCGAACCCTATTTCGAGTCCGAGGCCCAATTGCTGCAACAAGCCGGAATGCAAAGCGGCGAAGTCTCGGTTACCACCCACGCCGGCCACCGGCGCGACCTGATCGTCTCCAAAGCCACCTTCACCGATCACAAGGGCAAGATCAAGGGCTTGGTCGGTTCGGTGATGGATATTACCGAGCGCAAGCAGATGGAAGCGGCCCTGCGGCAGACCACGGTTCAGTTGCGGGAGAACCTGGAAAAACTGGAGGCGGCCAACAGCCGCATCCTGGAGCAGCAAAAGGCGGTCATCGAAGAGGAGCGTTTGAAGGTGCTCTTGCAGATGGCCGGCGCCACGGCCCATGAACTCAATCAGCCCCTGGTGGAACTGCTGGGCTATATCGACCTGTTCGACTTCGACAAGGACGATCCGGAGAAAGTCGGTTCCCATCTGGCCAAGATCAAGGCTGCCGGACAGCGCATTGCCGAGATTGTCAAGACCATCCAAAGCATCCGGCCGGAGCAGAACCATACACCGGTTCCCGGCAGCGTGATCACCCTCGAGCAGGATGTCCATCTGCTGGTCATCGACGATTCCGACGCCGATTTCAGGCGTTTGTGCAATGCCCTGCAGGATCAGGCCCGCATCGACATCCTGCGGGTCCGGGATATTCCCGATGCCTTGGCGAAGCTGGCTGAGCGCAAGATCGACCTGATTATCCTGGATTACCTGCTGCCCTCGGGCAACGGCTTGGACTTTCTGCGCAAGCTCCAAGAAAAAGAGTCTCCCGTGCCGGTGATCTTCAGCACCGGGCATGGCGACGAGATGATCGCCGCCAAAGCCATCCAGGCCGGGGCTTACGATTATGTGCCCAAGGCCAAGATCGACCGCGACAACCTGTCGCGCACCATCGCCCACGTGCTGGATCGGCACCATCTCAAAATCGAAGTTAACCAGGCCATGCGCAAGATGGCCGATATGTCGGTGCGCGACGAACTGACCGGGCTCTACAACCGGCATTACATGAACGAAGTGCTCGATCGGGAGTACTCCCGGGCCAAACGTTACGACAGCGAACTGGCCTGCCTGCTCATCGACATGGATTTTTTCAAACAGGTCAACGATTCCTACGGGCACATCTTCGGCGATTATGTGCTCCGGACCTTTGCGGGCATGCTGCGCGAGAATGTGCGCGAGAGTGATTTCTGCTTCCGCTTCGGCGGCGAAGAGTTCATGGTGCTGCTGCCCAATACCGATATGGAGGGCGCCAACAACACGGCTGAAAAATTACGGAGCATGGTGGAGGCCAAGTTGTTCGAAGACGGACAGAACAGCACCCATCTGACCATCAGCATCGGCAGTGTGTCGCTCAAACGGCATCGCCCGCCCGACATGCGCAGCATGTTGGCCTTTGCCGACAAGGCCCTGTACCGCGCCAAGTCCGACGGCCGCAACCGCCTCAAGATGTACCTGGAGGCCGGCGAAGAGACCGGTCAGGAGCGCGAAGTGCCGTTGGACATGGTCTACTTTCGCGAACGGTTGGCCTCGATCCTGGACAAGACCCGCAATTCCTCTTTGAATTCCCTGGCACTGCTGCTCGATCAACTGGGGGCCGTGCGCTTCAAGGAGCACCATCGAAAAGCCCTGGTGCAGATCGATGTCCTGGGCCAGAAAATGCGTCTGCCCACCAAGATCCTCGACACCATCAAGCGCGCCGCGGCACTTCACGACCACTTGAAAGTATTGATGCCCACGGCGGTGACGGAAAAGAAAGAGCCGCTGGACAGCTTCGATCGGGCCTACATCGAAAACCACTCGACCATGCTGGCCGAGGTGACCCGGCTCTTCGAATTCTTCCAGAACGAGCGCGAAATTCTCTTGTACCACCAGGAACGCTACGACGGTGAGGGCTATCCTTCGGGCTTGAAGGGCGAGCAGATTCCCCTGGGAGCTCGGCTGTACGCCATCGCCGATGCCGTGACCGCCATGCTTTCCGAAAGGCCCTATCGGCCGGCATTGACCAGCCAGCAGGTGGTGGAAGAGTTGCAGCGCAATGCCGGCACCCAGTTCGATCCCAGCCTGGTGCGGATCTTCATCGCGGCTCTGGACGACAACCCCGCCCTTCAATTGCCGGCGGAATATATCGAGGCCAAGCAACAGGAAGGGGTGCCGTCGTCCAAAGGGCCGGCATCGACCCATTGAGGTATACGGATGCATTCTCATCTGCAGATTTTGATCAATGACTTGGTAGACGGTTTCCCCACCCTGCCGGCGGTCGTGGGCCGGGTGATGGCCGTCACGGCCGATGCCGACAGCTCCACCCAGGATCTTTATCGTGTGATTCAAGCCGACCAGGCCATGACGGTCAACGTGCTCAAGATGGCCAATTCGGTCTTTTACGGCTTGCCCAAGCGCATCGGATCGCTCCAACACGCTCTGTCGATCCTGGGATACGTGGAGGTGCGCAACCTGGTGATCGCGCAGGCGGTCTTCAAAAGCTTCAAAGCCTCGGGCGGCAAGGGCCCCATGGACATTCGGCCGTTCTGGCAGCACGCTCTAACCGCCGCTTTGGCCGCCGAGCTGATCGGCCGCGGCGCCGATCCCGGCGATCAGGATCTTTATGTGGCCGGACTGGTTCACGATATCGGCAAGCTGGTGATCTACATGGCCTTGCCCGAAGCCTACGCCGAACTGATCCTGGAAGTCGGCCCCTATGCCCATACCATGTTCGCCATGGAGCAGCGCTTTTTCGGCATGACCCACGAAGAGACCGCCCAGCGGGTGCTGCGCCAATGGATGTTTCCGGAGTCAATCCTGGAGGCGGTGGGCTGCCACCACCATCCCGAGAACGCCACCGAGCATTCCGGCGTCGCCTGGGTGGTGCACGCCGCCGACCTGCTGGCGCGCTGGGATCATGCCCTGGTGCAGGGCGCCGAGTCGGAGGCCGCCGTCTTGTACCAGCAGTTGCTGGCCCCGGACCTGACCCGCGCCCTGGGCGCTGCCGCCTGGGGCCCGGCCACCCTGGCATCGCTACGCAGCCAGTTGGCGGTCAATAAAGCCCAGCAGGGCGATCTGTTGGCCATGTTCACTGTCTGAGGCCGGTGGCCGGCAACGCTCGCCGGCCGATAGACGGCGTCAGGTCCTGCAGTCTCTCCCCCTACACCTTGAACCCACCCATCATCTGGTTTAACTGATTGGCCAATTGCTTCAGTTCCAGGGCGCTGGCATTCACCTGGGAGCAGCGGTTGGACATGTCCCCCACCCCCTGGTTGATGCCGGCGATGTCTTGGGCGATATCCTTCGACACCGTCGAGCTTTGGGCCACGTTTTGGTTGACCTCATGGATGCCGGTCGAGGCCTGGGCCACATTGCTGGCGATATCCTTGGTGGCTGTGGATTGCTCTTCGGTGGCCGAGGAGATGGTGGAGACGATTTCGTTGATATCGTTGATGACCTTGGAGATCTGGCTGATTTGGCCCATGGTCTCCTCGGTGGAGCCCTGGATGCCGGCGATCTTGCCCTTGATCTCCTGGGTGGCGGCGGCCGTCTGGCGGGCCAGCTCTTTGATTTCGTTGGCCACCACGGCGAATCCCTTGCCGGCGTCACCGGCCCGGGCCGCCTCGATGGTGGCGTTGAGGGCCAGCAGGTTGGTCTGTTCGGAGATCTCGGTAATCACTTCGGTCACCTTGCTGATGGATTTGGCGGCTTCGCCCAGTTGATTCATCTTGGTGGAGGTCTGCTTGGTCTGGATGACCGCCTCGCTGGTGATCGTGCGCGCCTTTTCGGTGTGCACGGCGATTTCGGCAATGGTGCTGCCCATCTCTTCGGTGGCCGACGAGACCGTCGACATGTTGGTGGAGGCCTGCTCCATGGCCGCGGCCACGGAATTGATATTGGCGCTCATCTCTTCGGCGGCGGTGGCCACGGCATTGGAGTTGCCGGTCATGGCGTCGGCGCCCTCGGTCATGTCCTCGGAGATGGTGCTCAGGGTCTCGGCCGAACCGGCCAGGGCCTGGGCACTGGCGGAGATGCGGCGCACCATCTCTTGCAGTTTTTCAAGAAAGGCGTTGAGCCACTTGGAGAGTTCGCCCACCTCGTCCCGGCTTTTTACGGCCAGGCGCTTGGTGAGATCGCCTTCGCCTTCGGCGATATCCTTGAGCCCGGCCACGGCGGCGTTGAGCGGCCGGGTGATGGAGGCGCCGATGCCCATGGCCAGCAGCAGGCCGACCACCAGGGCGACGGCCACCATGATGGCAAACCCCAACACGGTCCGGCCATAGAGCGTCTTTGATTCTTTATGGGCCTCCTCGGCCCCCGTCAGGTCCAACCCGGTCAACTGGTCCAGGTAATCGCGCATCTTCTCGAAGCGCTCCCGGGCCACGCCCAGGGTCAGGTCCAGGGCCAGGCGCCGCCCTTCCCGGGTATCCGTCTTGCGGGCATCGACGATCTGTCGGGTGATTTGCAGCCACTCGGTCCGGGCCGCTTCGTACTGCGCCATGATGGCCTTTTTCTGCTCCGTGGCGGGAAATGCCTTGAACTTCTCCCAGCGCTCCTGGGACTGCTTCAGGTTGGTTTCGTATTCGTTGTTCAGTTGCTTGAACGCTTCCGAATTGACGTCGGCGAACACCATGGAGCGCTCGGCCACCAGCAGTTGCTGCAGGTCACGGTCGGTTTCGATCAGATAATCGATGCTCGGCAACCGCACGGCGAAGATATCTTCCAGATAGGCATTGGTTTTTTGCAGGCCGTTGTATCCGGTCCAGCCGATGGCGCCGATGAACAGGAGCATCACCGCGAAACCAAGGGTCAGCTTGCGGCCGATGGTCAATCGATTATACCACTTCATATAAATCTCCCTTCAGATCTTGATCCGTTCCGCTCGCGGTGACGCATTGCGTTGTGCATGGATTACGGTACCTTGTCCACGTCGATGCCCATGGTGATGGCGCCAATGGCCTGATCGCCGTCCATCACCGGCACCGAAATCTGCACCAGGTAGGCTTGGGCACTCTCGTCGAATTTGACCGCGTCCACAAACACCGCGCCGGTGCCGCCGTTAAACGATTTTTGGAATTTGGCTTCGTCGCCCTGCCAGTAATCCGAGGTTTTATCGGTCATGGCCACATTGGCCCCCTGGTTGTCCATAACGAAAATCTCGAGGAAATAAGGGTTCGATTTCTGGAGGTCGCCCAGGAACCGGCCGCACGGCGATTCCATCAAAGCCTTCATGTCGGCATCGAGCCCCGGCGTGGCCATCCATTTGGTATCCCGGTCCTTGATCTGCGCCAAGGTTTTGCTTTTGGCGTTTTCGGCCTTCACGGCCTCCACAATGACCGGCTCCTTGCCATACGACGCCAACTGATTCTGGGCCAGATCCTTGATCTTCTGGGGAGCCTCTTCGGCCCAAACCGTTGGGGCCGTGGATAGGAACAACAGTGCGCTCAACACGATAGATAGTGGCTTGATCATATCTGAAACTCCTTTTTCACCGGCCGCGGAAGATTCCAGGCCGCTTGATTGAATTTGGCAAGTGGTGAGCTGGCGGAAAATTTCGCCGAACTGCGTCGCAGCCAGTAAGCGGCGGTGCAAAGGCGGCCATGGGGCGCAGGAAGATACACCACTTTCCGATAAGAATATCGAACGGCGGGTGGGAAACTTTAGCTTTAGATGAAGGTGGGACGGGGTAGCGTCAAAAAGGTGAAGACAAGTTAGGCCTTGTTGTCACCGTTCAGCTTGTCCGGTTCCTTGGTCTCCTGATCTTTGGTGGCCCGGCGGAAATTGCTGATGGCTTTGCCCAGGCCCCCGCCGATTTCCGGCAACTTGCCGGCGCCGAAGATAATCAGGATAATGACCAGGATTATGATGAGTTCGGGGATACCGATACCAAACATGTCATGCCTCCAAATTGGCTCGAGTTAGATCAATCACACGGGGGATTGTCGGACCCCATTTCGTCCAGCAGACGCCGGAACTCCTTGGATCGCAAGTACTGGTCCGCGGCGCTCTGGTATTCGATCCAGGCATGCCATGCCCTGATCCAATGATGGTTGTGCCAATAGGCTTGAGGATCGCCTTCACCCTGCAGGCGCTGAATATAGTCCACATACTCTTCGGCGCAGCCGGAACAGAAGTGGTAGGGAATCCTGGGATTTGCCATTTGCTCGCCCTGGGCGCCGAGCAATGCGGCACCGCAACGTTCGCATTTGGAAGCGCAGTTGGCGCAGTGAAAGACCTTCAGCACGGAATGAATCTTTTGTCGCCGCTGGGCGGCGGCCTTCTGGGCCGTGGTGACTTTCAGCTTTTCATTCAGCAGGATAACTTTGCTCATGGGTCTTTCTCGTGATGGATACCCAACCCTCAGTGTGCGTGTCGCGGATATACCATCCCCGGCCAAGGGTGTCAATGTGGGCACGGCCGCTCATTTGCCCGTGAACATGGCCGCCAGTTTCTCCCGGCTGATGCGCAGGTAATCCCGATCCCTGGAAAACACCTCCAGGGTGATGGTGTCGTCATAGTCGGCGCGCTGGAGGGCCTGCACCACCTTCGGAAAATCGATGACCCCCACGCCGATGGGCAGATGCTCGTCTTCACGACCGAAGTTGTCGCTGGCGTGGATGTGGCCGAGCCGTCCGGCAAAGCGTTCGATGAACGCCAGAATCCGCTGGGTGCCGCCGGCGATATGGGCATGGCCTGTATCCAGGGTCAGCCTGGCTGCGGGATGACTCGCGAAAAGCGCATCAAAGTCTTCGGGCCGCACCAGGGAAAGGGCGCGCGGGAACATGTTCTCGACACACACCGTGAGCTCCAGGCGTTCGGCTTCGTTCAACAGGCATTCCATAGCCGCCCGGGCATGCTGCTGGGCGATCTCCGGCATCATGGCCCCCAGGCCGTGAATGAAACTCGGGTGCAGCACCACCTTTAAGGGATGCAGTTCGGCCGCGGCCCGCAGGGACAAGCGCATCTCCTCGATCGATGCTTCCCGCAGGCGATCGGTCAGGTCCGCCGTGGACACGAAGGTTGGCAGGTGGCAGACCAGCCCAAGGTGGAAGCGTTGCAGGGCCTTTTCGATGGCCGCTTTTTGATCCAAGAGTGCAGCATGGTGCGCATGGGGCGCATCCATGGTGATTTCCAGGTAGTCGAACCCCAGGGGGCCGAGGTTCTCAATCTCCTGGAGCAGCGGGCGCATGGGCGCATTCATGACACCATAACGCATGGTCTTCTCCCTTGTTTGCGAGTAATCGATTAACCTAAACATGGTTCGGCGCCAGGCAAAGGTCAAGCGAATTGAAACACCGGCAACTACCGGTACGGGGTTGCGTGGTAGGGGCGAATAATCATTCGCCCCTGCGGGTGACGCGCAGCCTGGGGGAAACATTGCGGGATGACAACTTGTGCAGGCAGACGGCCTATGTTAATGTCCGCGGCATGTTGCATGAGGTTCGAACGCGGCACTTGTAAAGGATTGACACCCGAGGAAAGCACTTATGAGGCCTGTTTTACAACCCGATGGTCGGTCGATGCTCATCGGCAGTCAGCCGATCGATGACCATGCCCTGGCCGCTCAGTTGGTGATGGCGCATGTGCCCGAGATTCCCAACTGGGTCCAACTGCCGGTTTTCGCCCAGGAAGGGATGATCTCCCAGTTTGCCCCCGGCCTGCCCGGTCTGACCCACGGCGAGGAGCGCACCTATGTGGACACCGCCGCCGACGGCTTCGATGATCAAATGGTGGCTTTCTTTGAAGAGTTCCTGGCCGTGGTCGAGGAACGCACGCCTTGGGACGAGAGCCGCTTCGCCCTCGACCGTACGTATGCCCGCGGTTTTTTCGAACTGCTGTCGGCCCTCAAGGCGCGGCCCGAAAAGCCGTTTGCCGTGAAAGGTCAAATCACCGGGCCGATCACCTTCTGCACCAGCCTGACCGACGAGCGGCGGCGGGCCATCTTTTATAATGAAGGGTTGCGCGACGCCGCCGTGAAAATGCTGGCGCTCAAGGCCGCCTGGCAGGTTCGGCAACTGAAGGCCGCCGGGGCACCGGTGATCCTGTTTATCGACGAACCGGCCCTGGCCGGCTACGGATCGTCTGAATTCATCAGTATCTCCAGGGAAGATATCGCCGCCTGCTTGCAGGAGGTGATCGATATGGTGCACAGCCTGGGCGCCTGGGCCGGGGTCCACGTCTGCGCCAATACGGATTGGTCCTTACTGCTTTCGTCGGAACTGGATATCGTCAATTTCGATGCCTTCGGGTATTTCGATAAATTCGTGCTCTATGCCGAGCCGCTCAAGAGCTTTTTGCATGCCGGCGGGTGCCTGGCCTGGGGCCTGGTGCCGACCTCACCGGCGGATATCGTACAAGCGGCCACCCTCGAACAGGTTTGGGCGCGTTGGCAGGCCGGTGTCCAGGCCCTGGCGGCCCTGGGCATCGATCCCATGGCCCTGCGCAGGCAATCGTTCATCACGCCCAGTTGCGGCACCGGTTCTTTGCCGCCGGAGCTGAGTCAAAAGGTGTTGGAAATGACCCAGGCGTTGTCGGCCCGGGTCCGAAATTCATAAGGCGTGTCCATCCAGGAGTGGCTAAAAAATATCTCATCCCTGGACGGACACCAAGCAAAGGAATCTGAACATGAGCGGAGCTACTTTCAGCGGCGCCTCCAGATACGTGCTGGACGCCGAGCTGGCCCAGATCGTCAATGTCTCCATGGCCCTGGAGATGCCCCTGTTGCTCAAGGGCGAGCCGGGCACCGGCAAAACCATGCTGGCCCATGCCATCACCGAGAGCCTGGGCATGCCCCTGCTGGTGCTCAACGTCAAATCGAGCATGAAGCTGGTCGAGGCCCTCTACCAATACGACACCCTGACCCGCCTCAACGACAGTCGCTTCGGCGACTCCAAGCGCGACGTGAGCGACATCGAGGCCTATATCAAGATGGGCAAGATCGGCCAGTCCTTCACCGCCGAGCGGCGCACGGTGCTGCTGATCGACGAGATCGACAAGGCCGACACCGATTTCCAGGACGACATGCTCGACGTGCTGGACCAGATGGAGTTCGATATCATCGAGATCGACAAGACCATCCGGGCCAAGCATCGGCCGGTGATCATCATTACCTCCAACGCCAAGAAGGATCTCTCCGATCCCTTCCTGGGGCGCTGCAATTTTCACCACATCGCCTTTCCCGATCCCAAGATGATGCGTAAGATCCTTGATGTGCACTTCCCGGGATTGAACGGGGCGCTGGTGGACGGCGCCATCGAGGCCTTTTATAAGCTGCGCCAGTTGGAAGGCATCGAAAAACGGCCGGCCACCCGCGAGCTGATCAACTGGCTGCGGGCCTTGCAGAGCGACCCGGATTTCAATCCCAAGCGCCTCAAGGAGGAGCTGCCTTTCCTGGGCGTGCTGTTTAAAAAGAGCCAGGATTTCGAGCAGGCCAGCCGGCTGGTGCAACGCCGGGGGCGGTATTAATCGCCATGTTCATCGACTTCTTCTATAAGCTCAGGGATCACGGGGTGCCGGTGTCGCCCACGGCGTTTTTAACCCTGCACAAGGCCCTGGACCAGAAGCTGATCCAGAGTCTGGACGACTTCTATACCGTCTCCCGCGCCGTGCTGGTGAAGAGCGAGCGTTACTTCGATCTGTACGATCAGGTGTTCGCTCACTATTTCGAAGGGGTGGAACTGCCCGCCGCCGAAGGGTTGGCCATCGACGAGATGGCCCGGGCCATGCTCGAGCAGTGGCTGCAAAACCCCAAGGAGCTGGCCGCGGCCCTGGGCATGGACGAGGCCGAGCTGCAGAAGTTCACTCCCGAGCAGTTGATCGAATACTTCAAAGAACGGCTCAAGGAGCAGACCGAGCGCCACGATGGCGGCAACCGCTGGATCGGCACCGGCGGTACCTCGCCGGTGGGTCACTCGGGCCACCATCCCGGCGGCATGCGCGTGGGCGGCGAGTCGCGCAACCACTCGGCGGTCAAGGTGGCCCTGGAGCGGCGCTACAAGGATTACTCCCTGGAAGGCCCCCTGACCAGTTCCATGATGGGCGAAGCCCTCAAGCGGTTGCGCCACCTGCGGCCGGCAGGACCCAAGGACCAGGTCAACATCGATAAGAGCATCTACCAGACCATGAAGAATGCCGGCGAGATCGAGATCGTCTTCGACAGCAGTCTCAAGGATCGGCTCAAGATCATTCTGGCCATCGACAACGGCGGCTGGTCCATGGATCCTTACATCCCGCTGGTGCAGACCCTCTTCGACTACGCCAAGGCCCAGTTCAAAGAGGTTAAAACCCTTTTCTTCCACAATACGGTGTATGAAACCCTGTGGGGCGACCCGGCGCGCTACAAAAAGCCGGTGACGCTCAACGAGTTGGCCCGCCGCGACCCCGAAACGCGCCTGATCTTCGTGGGCGACGCCAGCATGGCGCCCTACGAACTCATGGCCCAGGACGGCTCGATCTACATCACCGACCGCAGCGGTCGGCCTAGCATCGCCTGCCTGGAGTTCCTGGCCAAAACCTTCCGCCACTCGGTCTGGCTCAATCCCGTACGCAAGGGACGCTGGAACTACACGCGCAGCATCAACGTCATCAGCCAGATCTTCCCCATGTTCGAACTGAGCATCGACGGCCTGGAAAAGGCCGTGGCGCGGTTGACGGCAGTATAGCTCGCCACAAAGGGCCATGCGCACGAAGCATCGCTTTCAATAGAAAAACGCCTTGCCCCATGGTCGCGGGACAAGGCGTTTTAATTTACTTCTTAGATCATAGAAATTCGCCGGCGTTGGTTCGAGCTGGCGGCGCTTCTTGTTGGAACGAGCTTAGCGCTGCAAATTCTCGATCACGGTGGCCACGCCCAGCCCGCCGCCGCAGCAGGAGCTGAAGAAGCCATAGCGGCCGCCGCGGCGGATCAGCTCGCGCATGGCGAACATGCAGACGCGGGCGCCGGAAGCGCCGTTGGGATGGCCGAAGGCGATGGCGCCGCCCAGGGGATTCCATTTGGCCATGTCCACCTTGTCGCCGGTCTGTTTTTCCAGCTCTTTAATGACCGCCAGGTTCTGCACGGCGAAGGCCTCGTTGCACTCCATGACATCCATCTGGGAGAGCTTCAGGCCGGCCCGTTTCAAGGCCTGGGGCACGGCGTAAGCCGGGCCGATGCCCATGATTTTGGGATCCACGCCGTAGTCGCCGCCGGCCAGCCACTTGGCCATGGGGGTGTAACCCAGCTCTTTGGCTTTTTCGGCAGACATCATCAACACCATGGCGCCGCCGTCGTTGCGGCCCGAGGCGTTGCCGGCGGTGACCGTACCGTCTTTGACAAAGGCCGGCGGCAGTTTGGCCAAGCCCGCCAGGGTTGTATCGCCGCGGGGATGCTCATCGACCTTGAAAACCATCTCCGGGGTCTTCTTGGTGGCCGGGAAGACCACCGGAATGATCTCTTCGTTGAAATGACCGGCATCCATGGCGGCCTTGGCGCGCATCTGGCTGTTGAAAGCGAATTCATCCGAGGCTTCCCGCGGGATGCTATAGATCTTTTGCAGGTTCTCGGCGGTGATGCCCATGCCGATCTGCTCGTCCTTCACAGGCGAGAGGCTGGTGGGCAGCGGCATGGGGGGAATCATCTTGTAGGGCTCGATGGACATGGAGAACTTCACCGGAATCTGGCTGTAGGCTTCGCTGCCGCCGGCGATGATCACATCGGCTTGGCCGGCCAGGATCTTCCAGGCCGCATGGTTGATGGAGTCGATGGCCGAGCCGCACTGCATTTCGACGTAGGAGGCCGAGGTCTCGTAGGGCAGACCGGCGTGCAGCATCGCCCAGCGCGCCGGATTGATGGCTTCCGAGCAATGGGCGGCGATGCCCATGATGACCGTATCGACTTTGCCCTTTTCCAGGATTTTGGTCTTTTCCAACAATCCCTTGATGGCGACACTGGCCAGGCGGCTGGCCGAATAGGTTCTCAAGCTGCCACCCATGCGCCCGAAGGCGGTGCGCACGGCATCCACGAATACAACTTCTCTTGCAGACATTTTTTTCTCCTTTAACTAGTTATTTCAAACTCAATCCCACGATGCGAACCGGGGATTACCATGGGTACAACTTTGTCAGGTGTTTACTTCTTCTGTGTTTTGGCCTCTTCTTCGGAGCGCAGCACCTTGCGCAGGACCTTGCCCACCGCGGATTTGGGAATGTCGTTGCGGAACTCCACCATTTTGGGCCGCTTGTAGGGCGCCAGCTTGTCTTTGCAGAAATCGATGATCTCCTGCTCGGTGGCGGTCTGGCCCTCTTTGAGCGTGACGAAGACTTTGATGGTCTCGCCGCGGTATTCGTCGGAAACGCCGATGGACACGGCTTCGGCCACTTTGGGATGCCGATAAAGAACTTCGTCGATCTCGCGCGGGTAGATATTGTATCCGCCGGCAATGATCATGTCCTTGGTGCGGTCCACGATGAAGAGATAGCCCTCTTCGTCCTGGATGGCCACGTCGCCGGTGTGCAGCCAGCCGTCTTTGAGTTGATTGGCGGTTTCGGCCGGGTTGTTCCAGTAGCCCTGCATGATCTGCGGCCCCTTGATGATCAGTTCGCCGCGTTCGCCGGGTTTGACCGGCGTGACGCCGTCATTGGGGTCCACCAGGCGGATATCGGTGTCCGGGAAGGGCACGCCGATGCTGCCGGGTTTTTTCAATCCCATGTTGGGGTTGGCCGTGCCCACCGAGGTGGTCTCGCTCATGCCCCAGCCTTCGCTGAAAGCAATGCCCAGATCCTTGGCGCGCTCGATGAGCCCGACGGGGCAGGGGGCGCCGCCGCTGTTGAGCAGGCCGAACTTCTTGCCCAGATCCATGGATTCGGCCTGGGGATGGTTGAGGATGGCGCCGATCATGGTGGGTACGGCCGGGAAGAATTGGATACGTTCGATCTTGGCCAGCAGGCCCATCACCTCGTTGATGTCGAAGCGCGGCACCAGGATCATGGTGGCACAATTGAACATGGCCCAGTTCAAGACGATGATGTCGCCATAGACGTGGAAAAAGGGCAGCATGGCCAGCACGTTGCGCTTTTCCGGGGGGGTCTGATTGTTGAGAAAGGCACCCCACAGGCTGGCCTGCAAGGTGGCCGCGATGATGTTGGCATGGCTTAAGACCGCGCCTTTGGGGATGCCGGTGGTGCCGCCGGTGAACTGGATCAGGGCCGGGTCGTCGGGAGCGATGGCAACGCGGGGGGGCTTGGTGCTGGTGCAGCCGTCGAGCAGGCGGGAGAAGTGGTGCCAGCCCTTCGCCAGTTCCAACTGCTCCGGCGTGCTCACCCCAAAGCCTTCGATGTAATCGGTGATGCGGGTCACGATGACCCGGGGGATTTCAACCTTGGCGCACAGTGCCCGGATGTTGGGCAGCACCATGTCGAAGGTGAACAGGGTGGTGACGCTGGTGTTTTGGCAGATGGCGATCAGCTCTTCGGCCGTGTACATGGGGTTGAGGTTGACCACGATGGCGCCCAGGGACATGGCCGCATAATAGGCCACCACGTACTGGGGGCTGTTGGGCAGATGCACGGCCACGCGGTCTCCCTTTTGGATGCCCAGAGCGGCCAGGGCGTTGGACATGCGCATCACTTGCTGGCGCACCTGCCAGAAGGTCATCTGGCTGCCATAGAGATCCAGGGCCGGTTTATCCGGGAAGCTGTTGGCCGCGATGTTGACCAACTCGTGAACGGGGATGCGCGGGTAGCGGATGGTCGCGGGAACATTGAAGTCGTACTGACGATGCCAGAGCTTTTCTTCCATTGTCTGCCTCCTGTTGTGCGGATGATTCAACCTCATGAACAATAGGCGTCCTCAGCTTTACAGAAAAAACATATGTAAAGTAAAAAACAGAAGAGTATATTATTGCCGAGCGATCGATTCTGCTCGGATACGCCAAATCGGCTATGAAAGCAACCCTTCGTCCGTCCCAATGAGCTTTCTCCCTCGGCGCCGGCCGTAGCATGCGGATGCATGGGGTCTATTTGGCCGACATCGACAAGGGAAAGACCGAGGTTCCCCGAACCTGGGCGGTTTTGGTCATCAAATCCCGTCCGCTGGTCGGTGGCGCGCTGCGTTGCGCTTCGGATTTGATTCGCAACGCGATGGCCTCGGTGGGGCAGGTAGTCACGCACAACCCGCAGCCGATGCAGCGGTCGGTGTTCACCACTGCCGACGCCTCGATGGTGATGGCTCCCATCTGGCAGCGCTCCAGGCACATTTCGCAGGCGGTGCACAGCTCGGCGTCCACCTGGGCGAAGAAGTCGTTGAAGACCGCCTCGGCCGGGTTGGGCATTTTATTGAGGGCCCGCAGCACGCCGCAGCAGTCGCCGCAGCAGTTGCACATGCCGCCGGGGTTGATCATGTTGGCCGGCTGGTTGACCAGGCCGGCGGCCTCGCTCTGGTCCAGGACGGCCAGGGCCTCCTCCTGGGTGATATAGCGCCCCAGCTTGTTCTCCACGTAGTAGTCGGCATGCGAACCGAAGGAGAGGCATACCTCCCGGGGCTTGTCGCAACCTTTGCCCAGCAAGCCCTGCTGGACGCGGCAGATGCAGTCGGCCAGGGCGATTTTATCTTTGGTTTTGACGATCTCCCGGGCTTGGGCATAAGGGGCCACGGGATGGCTCACCTGGATCGAGCGCTGGACCGGTATGGTGCGCAGGGGCGGGATGTTTTTGCCCGGCGTGAAATCCATGAAGCCTTCTTCGAAATAGGCTTCGACCATTTCGGCCAGTTCCCGGTCCATGCTTTTAAGCTGAAATTCATAGGAGCCGATCACGAAGCCAACGGCCGCATACTTGACGCGGTCCTGTTTGCGCTGCCGGAAGAGCAGCCCCTTTTGGGCCATGGTTTGGAGAATTTCGGCGGTCTGCCCGGGATCTCGGCCGGTGCGGGCGGCCACTTCCTGGGGCCCCTCCAGCAGAAGGGACATTTCCAGGTACAACTGCGCCTCTTCTTCGGTAAAGAGGCGCTTGAGGATCTTGATTTCCACCCCCGAAGCGGTGGCCGGAAAGCCAATGGAGTACTGGTCGAGCTGTTCTCTTAATTTTTGGTACAATGCTTCGTTCATGGCATGCTCCTTAGTGTCCATCCGGGAATGGCTATTTTCGCCGATTTCGGCGTTGGGCGGAATTTTAATCCTCGAAATATGTCCATATATTCCTCCGGTTAAAATTTTCGCCCGCCTTGAACTCGACGAAAATTTCTCATCCCCGGATGGACACTCCTTAACTTTCCACTTTCTGCGTTCAATACTCGATTTTATACTTTCATCCCCGGCATGTTGAGCGACGCCGTGTTGCCGCCGTCCACCGGCAAAGCCTGGCCGGTGATGTAGCTGGCCTCGTCGCTGGCCAGAAAGAGAATGGCGCCGGCCACCTCTTCCGGTCGCCCGTAGCGCCGCAGTTCGCAACGGCTGCCCAGCTTCTCTTCCTTGCCCTTGGCCCGGGCATAGTCGAAGACCGGCTTGGTCATGCCGGTTTCGATCAGGCCCGGGCAGACGGCATTGACCCGCACGTTAAAGTTGCCCAGGTCGCAGGCCGAGGTCTGGGTGAAGTTGATCAAGGCCCCTTTGCTGGCGCTGTACGAATTGCCGCCGGCGCCCGAGCGAATGCCGGCCACCGAGGCCGTGTTGACGATGGCGCCGCGTTGGCTGGCGATGAGGTGCTTGGCCGCGTGCTTGGTCATGAAAACCGCGCCCAGCACGTTGACCGCATAGACCCGCTGCCAGTCTTCGCCGGTCCAATCCTCGGGGCCGCCATAATTGCCCGTGATCCCGGCGTTGTTGCAGACAATGTCGAGACGGCCATAGGTGCCGATGGCCAGCTCCACGAGGGCCTGGACCTCGGCCTCCACGGCCACATTGGTCTTTTGAGCCACCGCCGCTCCACCCGCCTCCTTGACCATGGCAAGCGTCTCTTCCAGGGCTTTTTCCTGCATGTCGGCGATCACGACGGCGGCGCCCTCCCGGGCGAAGAGAACGGCCGTGGCCCGACCGATGCCGCTGGCCGCGCCGGTGATGATGGCCACTTTATCCTTCAGGCGGCCGGCTCTGGTCTGGCTCATGGAAATTTCTCCTTTCGGAAATCACAACGGTACCCCTCTCCAGCAGCGGAAAGGGGTACCGTGGGTGCAAGCTACAAAAGGCAGGTTATTTGCTCTTTTTTGCCAGGGCCTCGCGATCGCCGCCGCTCATGCCGGCGATATACTTCACCAGCTTCTTGCGGGACTCGATGTCGTACTGGGTGGTGATGGCGATCTGTTCCATGATGGGCGATCCGCCGCCGTGGTAGTTGCCCACGTTGGTGATGCCGCCGTTGGCCGAGCAGAGCACATCGCCCAGATAGCGCCAGAACTGGGCCTGGTCTTCCACCGGCATGTTCGGATTGCGCTGGGTGTATTTGAGCAGCAGATCGCCGGTCTCGGGATTGGCGAAATCCTTTTCGTGGGGGAAGGTGGCCACCACGCCGCCGGAGATGTCGCACAGCATCTCCGCTTCGCGATAGACCGCCTCGCCCGACAGGCAGCGGCCCACATTACAATAGATGGAGTGGGGGATGTAGGAGCCGGGGCCATAGGGTTTGAAACCCACGCCCGGAATGTACACTTCGGGTTTGCCCAGATCCGAGGCGGTGTAGCCGGCGGCATAGCCCAACTCGGTGGTCATGATGATCTCGGCCAGTTTTTCGCGCACGTGTTCGGCCTTGTGGACATTGTTGACCTCGGCCGCCAGGGCCGCGGTGCCCAGCATGATGTCGCCGATGGCCGGTTTGCAGCCCGAGTAGGAGTGGCGGTGGAACAGGGCGAAGAGCAGGGCCAGAACGCCGCCGTGCTGGTATTCGCCGGCCAGAAAGACCCGGTCCCAGGGCACGAAGCAGTTGTCGAAAATCATGTAGGAATCGGTGGAGCCTTGCATAAAGCCGCGTTTGTAGTGCGAGCGGGGGCGCAGGTTGTGGACGGTCACCACCTGTTTCAAGCCCTCCCAGTCGCCGGGGACGGCGAAGGCCACGGCATAATCCTTGTCCTCTTTGCGCAAGGCGCGGGTGGGGATCACCAGCACTTCGTCGGCCACCGAGGCTTCGGAAATGTGCACCTTGCAGCCTTCGACCACGATGCCGTCCTTGCGCCGCTCCTTGATGCGCACATAGGCGCCCGGATTGGGCTGATCGGCCGGGCGCAGCATGCGGTCGCCCTTGACGTCGGTCTGGGCCGCGCAGCCCACCAGATCTTCGTTCTGGAAGCGGGTGAGCCATTTCTTGAAGTTCTCGTGATATTGGGTCTCGCCCTTGTTCATCTTGTCGGCTTCGTAGGAGACGTTGTAGACCGCGTTAGTGGCGTCGATGCCCATGCAGCGCTGGATGCAGCCGCCTACCTTCTGGCACAGCATGCGGGTCATGTCCTGCTTCTTGTGCAGGTCTTCCTTGTTCTGATGGATGTGGTTGAAACGGTTGATGCGATTCCCGGTGAGGTGGGAGATGGCGGTGCACAGCTCCTGATTTTCAGGCTTTTCGGCCTCATCGTAGGTGGTGCCGATGGTATCGAGACAGGCCATCTGTAGCTCATCGGTACGGTCAATGAGCTCGCCATTGAAATAGATGTTGCGCTTCATCTTGGATAGACCCTGGATGTATTCCTGTTTTGTCCTCATTTTTCCTCCTCATCCGGTTGCGCCGGAGACCAAAGAATTATAATAATTTGAACCGTCCTCATTAAGAGGCTTATTACCGGCACCTTTTCGTGCTCGAAAGTGTTACTGCTAAGGAACTGCCAGCTTGCTAAACTCTTAACAGCCGCACCCCCGCGATGTCAATAAAAAAACCGAACGCTCGCTCTATTTTTGGGATATGAGGGCACCGATTCCCCTCTCGGCAAGCCCCATGGCATCGATCCCTCCGACGGTTATGCGGCGGCCAGGGATTTTTGCATCAATTCCAATACAAATTCGGCATATTGATCCACCGAAATGCCGCGTTTGGCGTATTTATAGCGTTTAAGATACCAATCCTGGAGCATGGCTTGGATGACACTGGCGGCCAGTTGGCCATTGGGGGTATTGAAAACCCCTTCGGCCTGGCCTTGTTCGATGATGTTTTCGAAGACTTTTTCCAGGTTGAGGTCGCTGGCCACTGCTTTGTCTCGTTCGACTTTATTGAGATTTTTGGCCTCCATGAACGAGAAATAGTACCACGGTTGCATGGCCTCGCTTAAATACAGGTGGGTGAAGATGGCCGCTTTGAGCTTGGCCGATACGGTTTGCTCCTGGTCCACCCGCTCCTTCAGAATGCGCTGGGAAATGGAACGCTGCTGGTTCTGGAGCATCTCCAACAACTCGTCCTTACTGGAAAAGTAGGTGTACAGGGCCCCCATGCTCAAGCCGCTTTCCCGGCTCAGATCGCGCATGCTCATGGCCTTGAACCCTTTGCGATTGCTGATCTTCAGCACTGCGCCGAAGATTTTTTCCAGGTTCTTGACCACTGTTTTCTCTTTTTTGACCCGCATGGTTTCGCGGTTCTCGGCAATGGTCTCCTGATAGATATCCTTTTTGGAGATGGTGACGACACGATTGAACTCGGCAAAGGTCATTGGCGGTTCCGTTTTGGTGGAAGCAACCATGGGGCTCCCCAAATGGTGGTCGCTAAGGTTACAGGCAATCAAATGATCGAATGGCATCATTCAGGCACATCGGTTCAATGCAGCGGAAAGGTATCACAATTTTATGTTTTTGGGAATTTGCGCATTTGTCTCGAAACGAAATGGCATGACCTAAAGCTACGCTGCGGATCATAAGAGGGGCGAGCTACTTGGCTGCCTTGGATTGGTAAGTCGAACGTTTTTGGCGAAACGATTCTATTTGGGCAGGATGTTGGCGTTCTTTCTCCGCGGCCTCAATGGCCTTCGCCATGTTTTCAACTGCAAGATCGTACTGCCCTGCTTTGGCCTGCGCGGCGGCGATGGCATCGAGGGATTTTGAACACGTATTGATTGCAAGCGCCTTTTGGGCGAGCGCCAAAGCCTTTTGGACATCAATATATTTAGGGTCGGCCGCGGTCGAATGGATGCATGAAAGTTTGGAGTAGGCATTGTCCAGGCGGGGGCACTTTTCGATGGCGGCATTGTAGTCCGCCACCGCCAAGTCCATGCGGCCGGCATTTTGCCAAACCTCCGCTTTCATGGATATGAAAACAGCCTGGCCACAGCCGCCCGTGCTTTTCGAAACGAAGGGGAACTGTCGATCGAAAAGCGCATTGACTTCTTCGATTTTTCCGTGGCGCGCCAAAACTTCCGCCCTGTAGATGAGCGGTGTAATGCGAACCGTGCCGATGGTTTGCTTTGAAGCCAGCAGCCGCTCGGACACCGCCATGAGCGTGGCCTCGTCGCCACGCTCTTTCGCATCGTGGAGCCTGCTCAGATCTCTCCGGATTTCGGCCTGTTCCGCATACTCCTCGGGCGCCTCGCCGCAGGCCACCAAGGCTGTCAGCAAGAGAACCGCAAGGTATCTTGGGAGTACTTTTTTCATTTTATCAACGCTTCGTCGAAGGAGGACCTTTTATCGTCCGGCGGTTCATACCGCAATCGCTTGAACCGTGTCAAATACGACGACGTGCAAGAAAAAAGCGCCACCGCGGCTGCGGTGGCGCTTGGATCGGTTTGTTGCATGCGGCCTTGGCTGCGTGCAAATCTGGATTAGTTGCAGCCGCCGCTGCTGGAGCTGGAAGAGGAGCCGGAGCAGGAGGTGGTCTGCTCGATACCGTTGGCGACCATGGCATTCCACATCAGATCGGCCAGTTTGGCGGACGCCGCGTCGGTGGGATGAATGCCATCGGCGATCGTGTAGCTGGAAACCCGGCTCTTATCGAAGTAGGGATCGTCCTTGGGCTCGATGAACACCATTTTAATTCCGGGGTTTCTGGCGGCCATAGCGGCAAACTCTTGTTTGGTGCGGTTCTGGAAAACATCGGAGACCACCCACAGGTCGCGATCCGAGGCGTAGTAGTAACCCTGGTTGACGATATTTTGAACGCCGTCGTCGATCATGTCCTGCCAGAGGGCATTGTTAACGGCCTCAACATCGTCGATGATATCGTAGCAGGCGCGCGACAGCGTGCCGCTCGGATAAGTGGCGTCGCACGCGCCGTTGGCGCCGATGAGCACATCGTTGCCGCCGCCGTTCATGAGGACGGTGCGGATATTGCTATCCGCCCGAACGGCTTGGGCATATTGAGCGGGGATGGTTCTCACGAAACCGCCTTCCATCTGGGCGCCGCTCACATAATAGGTGCGATAGGATTGGCCGGACAGTTCTTCCAGTGCATTGGCCTCTTCGCCGGAGAGCGCGAAAATGGAGTCGCCGATCCACACGACGCAATCCTTTTGAACCGCAGTAGGGGTACAGCTCACCGCAACTGCGAGTCCCGCCACGATAAGTCCCAACAGTGCCACCAGAGCCAATGATCTTCTTTTCATTCTCTTTTTCCTCCCTTTGGATTAAACGAACTTGCCGGTATGTCCTAATGGGGTCCATTCAGAAAGGGAAATTTTCGCCGATTCGGCGTCAGGCGAATTTTTTTTCCTCGAAATATGCCCATATTCCTTGGGTTAAAATTCTGCCACGCCTTGATTTCGATGAAAATATCACTTCCCCGGATGGACACTAATAGAACTGCGAACTTTCACACGAAGCAATATTGCACATCATGCACCGCCGATGTGAATCGCTTCTGAAGCCTTGTTTCTCTTGGGGTATGAATATCGGAACGAGGACCGACCGACAATGGGGAATTGCCTAAATATAGGCCCTGAAATGCCTAATTTACGAACCAAGTCAGACGATAGTAACATTGAGCGGCTCGGTTATGCGAGCAAGATTTCCAGAACGGAAGACTGCTTTGCTTTAAGATCATCCAAATTGGCGACATGCTGTTTTACGGTCTCAGCGTTCCACTCGATGCCGTGGGTGCGCGCCAGGGCGGCTGTTTCGGCGGCAAAACATCCTTCGGGGAGCGAATTCTCGTCTCGCATGGCCTGGCTGCGGTCGCTGATGTGCACCAGCAGGTCGGCGAGGTGGACGGCCAACGCATGGGTCACCTGGACACCGGCCAACGCAGGGTGATGGTGGAACCCCACCGCCGATTGAAGATGTTGGGGAAATGCCCAGCGCTTGAGCAGACGCAAGCCGACCTCTTCGTGGGTTAAGCCCAACAGGTGCTTTTCGGCGGCGATATGTTCCAGGCCGAAGTTCCCGGTCATCTTCATCATTTTGGTGAACTCCAGGGGCAGCGACACGACCATGACCAGTTTGCCGATGTCATGGATCAGGCCGGCCACAAAAAGTTCGCCGCCGGGCAACCTCATGGAACGGGCCAGCATTCGGCAGGCAAGGCCCGTGACGAAGGAATGACGCCAGAAAAGTTGAGCGTCAAATCCGGGTGCGCGACTGATCTTGCCGAAGTTGTTGAATACAGCCGAGGAGAGGAGCAGGTTGCGCACCTCGCTAAACCCTATGACGACAATGGCTTGCTTTAAAGTGGCAATCTCCCCGGATCGGCTGTAGAAAGCCGAATTGGCAAGTTTCAAAACTTTGGCGGTGAGCACGGGATCCACCGAAATTGCTTCCATGAGCTCTTGGGCGCTGCTGCCAGGGTTGGCGGTGATTTCCATGACCCGATGGACGACCATGGGCAGCGTGGGGATCGATTCGATGGCGGCGGTTAGAATGGCGGCTCTGGCAATGGTTGCCATAGTAGGTGGTGCCTCTGTAATTTCAGAGAATAAGATTCTTTTCATTGCGTTGAGCCGAATCGCTTGCGGGGTGCGACGGCACGCAGAGCGAATTAATGCACATTTGGTGCCAAATACAAGCCAAATCGCTTGTTTGCGGATAAAAAAAGCGTGATTGTGAGAACCAAAAACCAGAAGCTCCATCAGGAATTGAAAGTGCGCTATATTTGGCGTATATGGTAACCTTATTTTAATGCGCACCCACTGAAGGAGAAACATCCGTGAAGCTGTTCAGCGTGAACTCTTCTTTCTTTCTTTGGGGTATTGCCCTGGGGGGCGTCATTTTTTTAGCCTTTCCGGGGATGGTCCGGGCCGAGGGGCGGCCCCCGCTGAGCCTTGCCGATGCCATCGATACGGCATTGCGTTTCAACCCCTATATCCACGCGGCGCGCCATCAGGTCGAAGCGGCCGTCGCCCAAACCACCCAGGCCCGTTCCGGATTACTGCCCCAGGTCGATATATCCGAAACCTACAGCAAGACCAACAGCCCGCTGTGGGCCTTCGGTACGCGCCTCAATCAGGGGGTCATCACGACCGAAGACTTTTCACCCGATCGGCTCAACGATCCCGATGCCATCGATAATTTCAAAACCGCGCTGACCCTGACCTGGCCGTTGTTCGACGGCGGCAAGACGTTGACCGGCTGGCGCCAGGCCGAAAAGAACCAGGAGGCCGGCCGTCTGGCCCTGCTGCGCAACGAGCAGATGGTCATCGCCCAGACCGCCTCGACCTACGCGGCTTGTTTGCTGGCCGTGGAGAACCGCAACGTGGTGACCCAAGCCCTGGAAACGGCGCGCGCCCATCTCAAGGTGGTCCAAGATCGGCAGCGCAGCGGCCTGGCCGTCAAGAGCGACGAACTGCGGGCCCAGGTGCGCATCGCCGATCTGGAACAGCAGCAGCTTCAAGCCGACAGCCAGATGCAGGTGGCCCTGGCCATGCTGGGGGCTACCATGGGACAACCCGAAGCGGTTCCCGCAGCCAATGGACTGGAAACGGTCCTCGACGATACCATAACCCCTCAAGGCGATCTGGACGGGTGGGTGGCCCAGGCGCTGGCCCATCGGCCTGACCTCAAGCAGCTTAAAATCCAGGAAGAGATCGCCCAGGCGGAGGTGTATCGCGCACGCTCCGGCCACTACCCCTCCCTATCCTTGCAAGGCAACTACGAAATCAACACCGAACAATTCGAAGAGACCCAGGACAACTACTCCGTGGGCGCGGTGGTGCAACTGAATTTGTTCAGCGGCCAGCGCATTTCGGGGCAGTCGGCCGAAGCCAAGGCTTTGCTCGCAAGAATCCGCGCCATGCGTGAAGCCCTGGCCCTGGGGGTGCGGGTGGATGCCCAGCAGGCGTACCACCGCACCCAGAGCGCCTGGCAGAGCATCGAGGTGGCCCGGCGCGCCGTGGCCCAGTCCGAAGAGGGCTTGCGCATCGTGGCCGATCGATATGAAAACGGCCTGCTGGCCCTGGTCAGTCTGCTGGATGCCCAGGTGGCGCATCAACAGGCCCAGACCCAGCATTTCAAAGCACTCCACGACTACACCGTGGCCCGGGTCGCCCTGGCCCTGGCCAGCGGCGAGATCGACAAAAGTTTCCACTGATAATTATGCCCGTGGCTGGGCCCACCGGGTACGGGCCAATCCTTAAAAAAATTAATGGAGAGAGGCATGACGACGAAACCCGTTTCAATGGCCTTGATCTGGATGGCCTTGCTCGCGCTGTTGTCGGCCTGTGGCCAGGAGATCGCCCCCGGCAACACTGCGCCAGGGGCCGGGCAAGCCATCAAGGCCCCGGTGGCCGAGGCGGTCATCAGTCAGGAGCCCGCCTATTACGAAGCCGTGGCGACGATCAACGCCCGCACGGCCAGCACCATCTCGTCCAAGCTGATGGGCGCCGTCCAGGCGGTTCATGTCAATGAAGGGGATCGGGTCAAAGCCGGCGATCCGCTGCTCACCATCGATGCGCGCACGGTCAAGTCCCAGCGCGAACAGGCCGAGGCCGCCCTGCGGGAGGCGCGCCGCGCCGAGACCTCGGCGGTATCGGCCCGGGATGCGGCCGCGGCGGCTTCCCAACTAGCCGCCTCCACATTGGCGCGCTACCGTCCGCTGCTCCAGGAAAAGTCGGTCTCCCAGCAGGAGTTTGACGAGGTGAATTCCCGGGGCCGCCAGGCCAAGGCTGCCTTTGCCCAGGCCGATGCCATGGTGGAGGCGGCCCGCTCGCGCATCCAGCAGGCCGAAGCGGCCGTCCGTCAAGCCAGCCTGGCCGAACGGGATGCCCGGGTAGTCGCTCCCTACGACGGCCAGGTGGTGGCGCGCATGGTCGATGAGGGCGATCTGGCCTCACCGGGCACACCGCTGCTCACCATCGAGCAGGAGGGCGTCTTTTGCGCCGATCTGCTCTTGCCCGAACGCTATATCCAGAGCGTTGCCGTGGGCGCGGCGGTCAAGGTGCGTGTGCCGGCCCTGGGCGACGTGGAGACCAACGGCCAGGTGGGGCGCATCGTTCCGGCGGCCGATGCCCAGAGCCGCAGCTTCGAGGTCAAGGTGGCCATGCCCGAGGCGCTCGATCTTAAATCGGGCATGTTCGCCCGGGTCTTCATCCCCGTGGGCGGGACCGGCGGCCTGCTGGTGCCCGCCGCCGCCGTGGTCAACGAAGGGCAGCTCACCGGCCTCTTTATCGTGGACGAGCAGCAAATTGCCCATTTTCGGTTGGTGCGCATCGGCAAAAATTACGGCGACCGGGTGGAGGTCCTCTCAGGTTTGAGCGCGGGGCAACACTACATCCCGGCCATCCCCGCCGGCCTTAAAGACGGCATGACGGTGGAGGCTGTCCGATGACGCCAACGATCGGAACCGCCGGCAAGATCGCCCATTTTTTCATCGACTCCAAATTGACCCCCCTGGTGATCGTGGCCTCGATCCTGCTGGGATTGGCGGCCGTGGCGGCCCTGCCCCGGGAAGAGGAGCCCCAGATCATCGTGCCCATGATCGACATCTTCGTCCAGATGCCCGGGGCCGACGCCCAGGAGGTGGAGCAGCGCATCACCGGCCCCATGGAGCGGCTGCTGTGGGAGATTCCCGGCGTGGAGTACGTCTATACCACTTCCAGTCCGGGCATGAGCATGGCCATCGTGCGGTTTTACGTGGGCGAAGATGAAGAGCGGGCCATCGTGCGCCTGCAATCCAAATTGATGGCCAACTATGACCGCATTCCCTGGGCCGCTACACCGCCGCTGATCAAGCCGCGCTACATCGACGATGTGCCCATCCTGGCGCTCACCTTTTGGAGTGACGACCCGAGCGTGGACCACCACCTGCTGCGCCGGGTGGCGGCCGAGATCGAGACCGATGTCAAGCGGGAGACGGATGCCTCGATCACCGCGCTCATCGGCGGCAATCCGCGTCAGGTGCGCGTGCTCTTCGACGCCATGCGCCTGGCCTCCGCCGGGATCGATTTGAACCAGGCCGCGGCCCTGATCCAGGGCACCAATCAGGCCTCCCATGCCGGGACCTATCCTTCCCATGAGGGCCAAGTGACGGTGCATGTGGGCGGTTTCTTAAAAACCCGTGAGGATGTGGAGCGCGTGGTGCTGGGCAATGCCCAGGGCCGGCCGGTCTATGTGCAGGACGTGGCCACGGTGCTGGACGGCCCGGCCGAACCGGATCAGTATCACTTCTTCGGCACCGGTCCGGCGGCCGCCGACAAACAGATCGGCAGTCAGGGCCTCTTTCCGGCCGTTACGCTCTCGTTGGCCAAGCGCAAGGGCACCAATGCCACCGACGTGGCCGAGCGCGTGCTGCACCGCATCGAGCGTCTGCGCGGCAGCAAACTGCCCGGCAACATTCAGATGACCGTCACGCGCAACTACGGGGAGACGGCTGCCGAAAAATCCAACGAACTGCTCTACCACATGGCCATCGCCGTGCTGTCGGTCACGCTGCTCATCGGCGTGACGCTGGGCCTGCGGGAGTCGGGGGTGGTGGCCCTGGCCATTCCGGTCACCCTGGCCCTGACCATGGCCACCTTTTACTTCTATGGGTATACCCTGAATCGCATCACGCTCTTTGCCCTGATCTTCTCCATCGGTATTCTGGTGGACGATGCCATCGTGGTGGTGGAGAACGTGGTGCGCCACCTGCGTCTGCCGGAAAACCAGGGCCGTAACCGGTTCCAGGTGACCATCGAAGCGGTGGACGAAGTGGGCAACCCCACCATTTTGGCCACCCTGACGGTCATCGGCGCCATCTTGCCCATGGCCTTCGTGGGCGGTCTGATGGGACCCTACATGCGGCCGATCCCGGTGGGCGCTTCGGCGGCCATGGTCTTTTCGCTCATCGTGGCCTTCATTGTCACGCCCTGGGCCTCGGTGCGCCTGCTGCGATCCGGTGGCGGCGCCGGCGGCCATCACGACCACGGCCCGGAGGATTGGAGCACGCGGCTCTACCGCCGGGTGATGAACCCTTTGCTGCACGACACGCGTTCGCGCAATCTCTTCCTGGCCGGTGTGGTCGCTCTGCTGCTCGTCGCCTGCGCCATGGTGGGCGTCGGCTGGGTGCAAGTCAAGATGCTGCCCTTCGACAACAAGAGCGAGTTTCAGGTGATCATCGACATGCCCGAGGCGGCCACCCTGGAAACCACGGCCGCCGCGGCCCGGGAGATGGCCGCTTACCTGGCCACGGTCAACGAGGTCACCGACTACCAGATCCATGTGGGCACCAGCGGCCCGATCAACTTCAACGGCCTGGTGCGCCATTACTTCCTGCGCCGGGCGCCCTACATGGCCGACATTCAGGTCAACCTGGCCGGCAAGGGTCGCCGGGCCCAGCAGAGCCATGACATCGCCAAACGGGTGCGTCCGCCCCTGGTGGCGATCGCCCAGCGCTACGGCGCGCGGATCAAGGTGGCCGAAGTCCCGCCCGGCCCGCCGGTGCTCTCGACCCTGGTGGCCGAAGTGTACGGCCCCGATTACGAACGCCAGCGTCAGTTGGCCGGGCAGATCATGGAGATCTTCGAGCAGACCGAAGGGGTGGTGGATGTGGACTGGTTCATGGAACAGGACTATCCCCATTACCAGTTGGAGATCGACCGCGAACAGGCCGCCCTGCACGGCATCAGCGTCCTGCAGATCGCCGAAATGCTCCAACTGGCCCTGGAGGGCCGGCAGGTGGGGCTGCTGCACCAACCCAGAGAGCGCGAAGATGTGCCGCTGATCGTGCGCCTGCCCCTGAGCGACCGCGCCGACATCGAGCGCCTGCAGGCCCTCAAGATACGCTCGGCCGGCGGCGATCTGGTGCCGTTGTCTTCGCTGGTGCGGGCCGCCAAGACCGCCGACGACAAGAGCATCTATCACAAAAACCTGATGCCGGTGGTCTATGTGCTGGCCGACGTGGCCGGCGCCCGGGAGAGCCCGGTCTACGCCATTTTGGAAATGCGCAAGAAGATCGCCGCCCTCCAGTTGCCCGAAGGATATGAAATCGCCCAACTCACGGCCAACATACCGGACAGCGATCGGCAATTCGCCATGAAGTGGGACGGCGAGTGGCACATCACCTACGAAGTCTTCCGCGACCTGGGCATCGCCTTCGGCGTGGTGCTGATCCTTATCTTCGTGTTGGTGGTGGGCTGGTTCCAATCCTTCACCACGCCGTTGGTGATCATGGTGGCCATCCCCTTCTCGCTCATCGGCATCCTGCCGGCCCACTGGGCCATGGGCGCGTTCTTTTCGGCCACCTCCATGATCGGCTTCATCGCCGGCGCCGGCATCGTGGTGCGCAACTCCATCATCCTGGTGGACTTCATCGAACTGCGCGTGCGCCAGGGCATGCCCCTGGACCAGGCCGTGGTCGACGCCGGCGCCGTGCGCTTCCGGCCCATGATGCTCACCGCCGCCGCCGTCGTCGTGGGCGCCTCGGTGATTCTCTTCGACCCCATCTTCCAGGGCCTGGCCATCTCCCTGATGGCCGGCGAGGTGGCCTCGCTGCTCTTTTCGCGCATGACCGTGCCCATTTTGTACTTCCTGGACAAGCGCTGGGAGTTTGCCCACGGGCATGGCTTGTCCCATGGCAAGAACGGCGGGGAGCAGGACCGGCAGGCTACCGAAAAGTAGTCATTGCAGATCGGTTTTTACTTTTTGGCCGGGCGTTTGGCCAAGGCGAGGTACTTGAGATACCCCTCTGTCGTGCGCTGGGGATCGATCTGGAGAATTTGGGCCAGGGACTTGAGGAAGGATTTGAGGAACACTTCGGCCGGCAGGTCGTTCACCTGGTTGGCTTCGATGGCCCTGATGGTGGAGGCCGAGATGCGGGTGATCTCGTAAATTTCGCCGATCTCGATCTGCAGACTTTCACGCAGCCGTTTCAAGTCGCTGCCCGCTACCAGGTCTTTGCCGAGAATTTCGGCGGTCAGTTGTTTGATCTCTTCTTCTTTTGACTTTTGCTTGACCCAGGCCTGAAGGTCGCGGTGCTTGACCGGCGCCGGCCTTGCCGGAGCGGCAGAGGGGGGTTTTTCGGTTTTGCGCGTGAAGATCGACGGGTCGGCCAAGCCCGCATGCACCAGCATCTGGTTGTAAGCGGCGCGTTTGCTTGCATCCATCAGTGTGTGATACGCCTCGTCGATGGCTTGCAGCAGATCGCCGCGCTGCTCGTCCGAGAAGAGCTCATAGGTCACCAGGGAGTTCTCGCCATAAATCTCCAATGCCTCCCGGTAGGCGCGCTGAATGGCGCTCGCATCGGCATCGAAGGGCAATTTCAATATTTCGTAGTAGTTTTGATTTTCGAAGGTCTTCATGGCACCTTGACCATTGTGTGGGAGGCGACGCGTTTGGGGGCCAATTGATCCACGATAGCCCTGAAATCCATGGCGGTCTTGCTCTCCGGGAATTGCAGGGTGAACAGGTTCTTGCTCAAAATCGAGTCGGTGACCCGCTCGTCATAATCGATATGGCCCAGAAATTCAAAAGGCGAATAAAAATGCCGATTACAGACGGTCTTGATTTTTTCGCCCAGGGCGCTGTCGGTGTTCTTGCGGAACTGATTGAGGATGAATTTGAACTGAAGGCCGCGGATGCTGTCGCGCAGGAACATCTCCATGCCCGGATCGTGTTTGAGGACCAGATCGACGATGTCATTGTAGCGCAACGCCTGGGCGCCACTGTCCTGGACGGCGTCTTTGACGATTTTGTGAAACGCGTTGCGGCTGATGATCTGTTTGAGCTTGCGCAAATAGGCCGCCTTGATGAAGCGGAAGGCATTTTCGATGGCCGTGGGTTCGGGCGTGCAGACAAAAAGACCGCGGTCGGAGGCCAGGAAAAAATCGAGGGTGTTGAAATGCGTGCCGGCGCCCAGGTCGAGCAGGACGCAATCGTAGGCGAGCCGCTGAATGGCGTTGATCAATTTAATCTTCTGGGCATGGTAGAAATTGGCGATCTCCATGGAACAATGCAGCGAGCTGATGAAGCTGAGGTTGGAGATATGGGTGGGGACGGCGACCTGTTCGAGCCGGTTTTCGGTCTTGTCCAGAAAACGATCGAGACCGCTCTGGGGGCTTCTGACGCCCAGAAGCGTGTGCAGGTTGGAGCCGCCCAGGTCCAGGTCGATGAGAATGACGCGGTGGCCGCGCTTGGCCAGCAGAGCGCCGAGGTTGGCGGAAATGAAGCTCTTCCCGACGCCGCCTTTGCCACCACCGATGGGAAAGATAACCGGCATAGGCTTTCTAAGAACAGAACGATCGCAATGAAGTTCGATGCACCGCAACTCTCCAATTTCTCGGGTTTCCAACGATCGGCATGCCATGGAACACGTCGTGCGGCATTGTTGGAATGCGCCATCATAGTCTCAACGGGGGCGGCTTGTAAACTGGCGGTTGAAAAAAGGGCCGGGAATTGTTAAAAATACGGCAACCCCAAAAAGGAAGAAGGACGTGACGGTCCAGACCACCATAGATGCTGCCGCCGGGATCATCACCCATAAGGTGACGGGCGACTTGCTCATCGAGGATGTCCAGCAGGCGTTTGCCGTCAGGACGGGGCATCCGGATTTCCGGCCCGGGATGAGCGTCTTGTGGGATTTGAGCGCAGCCAACGCCTCGCGCATGACCTCCGGCGACATCCGCAGGATCGCCGGTCAAAACAAGGCACGGCTGAAAAAATCGGGGGTCCCTTACAAAGTGGCCTTTCTGGCGCCCCGGGATATCGAATTCGGCCTCTCCCGGATGTATGAGATGTTCGCCGATGCGTCGCTGGTGGAAAACCGGGTCTTCCGGACCTTGGAAGATGCCTGCCGCTGGCTATCCTCGATAGATTGTTGACTTCTCCTTTCAAACAAAATCGTCCAGGGCTTCACGCATCAGACGGCCGATGGGCATGTGCTGCGGACACCGGGCTTCGGCGGCGCTAAAGTCCGCGCTGGCCAGCGCGCGGCGCATGGACCCAGGCAGATTGGCGAAGTGCTCCCGGGCCCATTCGGAGCGGCCGTAGCCTCTGCTGTACATATGGTAGCGCATGATGTCGCTGATGGGCAATCGGGCGGAAAGGGCCGCTTCGCAGATGTGGCCGCAGCCGGTGCAGTAGTTGGCGGCCGTGGCGCAGGCATACTCCTGGAGCAGGCGCATCTCTCCGGAGGAGAGCGCTGTGGGGTCCACGGCGGCGTCGGCGTTGGCCTTGAGCAGGCGCATGCTGTCCATCTGGGAGCAGAGGCAGGCGATGAGCGGGTTTTGCCAAACCGATTTGAGCTTGGCCTGCTCTTCGCTCCAGCCCTTCTGACGGAATTGATTGGCCAGGGCCTCCTTGGTCGCATCGCCTTTGTTCCAATCGTACCAGGAGCCCTTGGCCTGGGTCTTCATGGCGGTCAGGCCGATGCCCGCCTGGGTGCAGGCCTTCACGGCCGCGGTCATTTCGGGCGAGCTCATGTTGCGGTAGTTGTAAGTGAGCATGATGCCGTCGATCCAGGGAAGCTTGGACGCGCCCATCAGCAGTTCGGCCATGTTGGCATGGGTGCTGAAGCCGAAGAGGCGGATCTTGCCTTCCTTTTTGGCCTTTTCGGCCCAGCGGCGTACATCGTCGTTGAGCTCGGCCAGGCTCTTGACGCCGTGGAGGAAGTACAGATCTATATAGTTGGTCTGCATGCGCGCAAGGGAACGGTCCAGCAGCTTGCTGATGCCGTCGGGATTGCGGGCACAGGATTTGGTCACCAGGAAGATCTTCTCGCGTTCCTGGGGGTACTTGCTGAAATACTTGCCGATGCCCACTTCGCTGCCGGCGTGGTAGCAGTCGGCCGTATCCCAGTAGGTGATGCCCCAATTGACCGCCTGTTTGAGCATCAGTTGGTTGGCTTCCAGATCGAACATGCCGCCCAGTCCGAGGATGGACACCTCCCGGCCGCTTTTGCCGAACGTTCGCGTCGGCACCTTGAAATCGCCAACCTTGGGGACCGCCGGCGCAGGCACGACCGGTTGCGCCCCCGAAGGCGCGGCCACGGCATAGCCGGCCAGCAAAGAGCCCGCCCCGGCCACGCCGGCGCTTTTCAGAAACTGACGTCGGGATACCCCTTTATTGTCTTCGTTCATGATTGCCTCCTTATATAGGGGCGGGTTTGAAACCCGCCCCTACCAACGATAATTTACATTCATGCGAGAATCAGCCGGTGCGCCCGCTGGCGCGATTCGTTTTCGGCCGTCACCCGGATGGCGCGCCGGCCTTGCACGGGGCACTCATGCTCGCACACACCACATCCGATGCAGCGGGCCGGGTCCACATAGGGCTGCTGCAAGTGGATCAGAATCTCCAGGGTACCGCCCGCCACCGGCATGTTCTCGGCCGCTCCCGAAGCCAGGATGAGGGCTTCGGCGTCGTTGGCGGCAATGGCCAGCGGTTCCCCATTCTCGCTGCGGCAGAAGTAATCGCCCGTGCCGTAGCGGCCGGGGATGAGCGTCGTCGCCAGCACGACGCGGGAGGCCGCCACCGCCCGCACCCTATGTTGGCCGTCGCGCACCGGCTGCCACACCTGCCGGGTGAAGATCGCCTTGGGACTCACCGGGCAGTTCTCCTGGCAGACGATGCAGGGCGTGTCCATGGCCCACGGCAGGCAGCGGCCGCGGTCCACGAAGGCCATGCCCAGGCGCAGTGGGCCGGCTTGGGCGAATGCGCCGCGGCCCAGGCGCTCGTCCACGCTCAGGGGCCGCAGGGCAGCCGTGGGGCAGACGGTGCTGCACGCCACGCAGTTGTGCTGGCAGCCGCTGCTGCCCACGCGAAAATCGAGCATGGGGGTCCACAAACCTTCGAACCCGCTTTGCAGCCCGGCCGGCCGGATCACCTGGGTCGGGCAGACCCGCATGCACTGGCTGCATTTGAGGCAGCGGGCCAGAAAATCGGCTTCGGCCAGGGCCCCGGGCGGACGGACGACCTCCGGATTCCAGCCGGCCGCCGCGGCGCCGTCCAGGCGCAGCATCGGCGCGGCCGCCAGTCCGGCTGCCAGGCTGACCACCACCTGACGCCGGGTCCAATCGGGGGTCTCGTGCTGACCGGCCGCCGAGGGTTGTGGACGGTAACCTATCAGATCATGGCGGCAGGCGTCCAGGCAGTTCATGCAGAGCACGCATTCGCTGACGCGGATGGCCCCGGCCGGCGCGCAGGCCCCTTCGCAATCCTTTTCGCACAATCGGCAGTCGGCGCAACGGTTTTCCTTTTTGCCGATGCGCCAGATGCTCCAGCGGCTGAGCAGTCCCAGCAAGGCGCCCAGGGGGCAGACGAAGCGGCAGTAAAAGCGTGGCACCCACAGGCAGAGCAGGGTAAAGAGCAGGAAAAATGCGCCGATCGGCATCGCCCCGGGATAAATCCGGCCCTCAACCAGGGCCAGAATCGCCAGGTTGAACGAACGGTGCATCAGGACGATGGGGTCCAGCAATCCGGTCTGCAGGGAGGCGACCAGCCAGCTGTCTTGGGGGCCTATGGGTCGCTGGAGGATCGCCGACAGCAACCAGTGGAGCAGGTCGGCGGCGGCGGCGGCCAGCAGGGCCGCCAGCAGCCAGTATTTGACGCGCTGGGCGGGGTGGGGGCGGTTGCGGGCGATCTTGTCGGAGGCCGCAAGGCCGCGTTTGCCCAGGTAGCCCATGAACTGCTGCCAGGCGCCGAAGGGGCAGAGCCAGCCGCAGAAGAAGCGTCCCAAAAAGAGGGTCAGCGCCAGGGTGGCCACGCCCCAGAGCAGGCCGGCGTAGATGGTGTGGGTGGCGAGCAGCAGGCCCAGGCCGCTGAGGGGATCGAGCTGCAGGAACCAGTTGATGGGCCAGCCGCGGAGCTGCCAGAAGCGTTCGCCGACGGTGGCGACGACGCCTAACCAGACGAAAAGGGTGAAGAAGAAGATCTGGCTGATGCGGCGGGTGGTTATGATACGCATGGTTTGGTTCGCTTCTATATCTTGATCTTAAACAAGTGAAAGTAAGCCATAGGGATTATGCACCGAACCTTGCCGCAAGAGCAGCCAGGGTTATGTTTGCCGCGATCTCGTTGTGAGGAATCAGCACATGGCAGTATGTGCAAATTTTGCACGAACCGCCGCCTCTTCGAGTTCGCCTTCCCTAAAAATATTGCGCACATGCTTGGTGATGACCGAGGGTTCCCGGCCGAACAGGTCGGACATTTGGTCCTGGGTCAGCCAAACCGTATCCTTTTCAAGTTGCACTTCAACCTGAACATTACCGTCTTCAGTGTTGTATTAGGATCGCATTCATCAATCTGGCTCCTCGCCAAACAACCCCGTCTCCTTTGGGCGGAGGCGCCTGGGGTAGGTTTTCCAGGTGAGTTCCAGTTTTTGATTTCTTTCAGCCATAGTACCTAACCCCCACCGAAAAACGATTGCATTTCTCGTAAGGTTGTTGCGCATGCATAGGCACGGCATCATAGGTTCTGCCGTTCAAAAATCGTCCATTGAGTTTCTTCGCCCTTTTAATACCGTCAGGCCCCCAACCGCCCCACTGCTTGAAAAAGAAAGCGACCCTTTTATGATCGCATTGACTCTTGATCCTCAAGACCCATTCGCGTTTCATCGGCCGTGCCTTTGGCCCTGACTCGCCACCTACGATGACCCAGTGAATGCCGCTTAGGTCAAAGGCCCCTAAATCTTCCAATAAAGGCTCTATGGAGGTGAAGCGAACTTGGGCGTCTATTGCCCTTAAATATGGGATTCGTGGCAATCCATCGGTTCGATTCTCCACCGTAACTCCCAGCCAAACGTTACGGGGTGGTGGCTGCCGATGGAAAAAATCAGCCATGCGCTCCGCGCGTTTGGTCAGGATCTGAAACGTATGCTGGGGGCAGCGGCCAATTGTTGCCATCACGCGTTTCAGATAGCTATCTGGGATGTCTTCATGGAATAAGTCGCTCATGGAGTTGACGAAATACACGGTTGGAACAATGCGGTTTAGGGGCTCAAGCAGTCGCTCCGGCAAAAGAGTCAGCCTAAAACCATTTTCATAGCCTTTCACGCCCATGGCTTTCAACCGTCTCGCCATTACTTCGGCGTAACAATGGGCACAACCCTGTGAAATTTTGCTGCAACCAACGGTTGGATTCCAGGTATGCTCAGTCCACTCTATCGAAGTTTTTGTACTCATGGTTTCAACCTAATCAAGTGTTCGCCCTTGTTATGCTCGGCATCAAAATGCACGAACTTTCTTCTCCGCCGATGGGTATGGTCATCCAAGTTTGCAACAATTCCTTGGCTCGCAAGTTCTCCAAAAGAAACTTGGAGATCGCTCTCAAACCAACCCGTCTCTTCTATCATCTCAGCCAGTTGATCGATTCCGAATTGCTGGGCGTTTGCGGAGAGCCTGCTGAGCCAATAGTCTTTGACCTCCCTAAAACTCGTGCGCCGTTCGGTCTGGATCAAGTCACTTGATTGAAAAAGCTCAAGTTGGGATGACCGCTTTTCACGATTTGCCTGCTTTGCATGTTCACGGACCCGCCTTTGGACAAATTGAAGCTTTTCCGACTCTGCCATAAAGACGCAGATGCCTTTGGCATGCCGGGTCAAATAGACCAAATGGTACAGCGTCCGGTCCTTTAGGGGATAGAGGATCGGCACGTGGGCGGTACGTGGTAGACCGCCGCGTTGGGGCGCGATGCGCTTCAGGCGCGAGCGGTAAAGCTTCACCAGGAATGTTTCTTTTTGTTCGGGCTCCATGTTCGTTGTGTCGGGAAGTTCGCCGAAAATGGCCTGCATATCTTCCTGAAAAGCTGCTTGGGGGTGGGTTCTCAATAGAAAATCATACATGAAGTTGATCAGGAATTCTGAATTGGGGCGTTTGAGGAGCGGTTCAAGAGTATGCAATTCCACCACCTTTTTCCATCCTTTGGGGTCGATAAAGAAAAAGGTGAAATCATTTGGCCCACACCAATCAAGGATTTGTTGCCTTAGTTCAAAAAACTCACCATTTCGAGCATCAGCTGTAACTCCTTCAGCCAAGCATGTAGCTAAATGAGTTTCGAGCCTCTGGAAGGCGTGTCTATCTTTTTCTATGAACAACGCCTGGAATTTCACATCTTTTCCCATTTTCCGCAAACCTTCACGGCATTTTACCATTATCTCCATGGAAATTCCGATAGATGTGTCTCCAAGGTTTTCCTCAGTCTCGTTCCATGGGCCGGAAAAGCAATCAACATAGCGTATCAAGCCTTGATGTTGACCGATTATCATGAACAAGCGTTCCAGGTAAGCTCGTAAAAGGCGGTGCTTAACATAGGTTTGCTCGCGATTCTGATAATTTTCCAACATTTTCATATATGCCTCGGCTCGAATTATTTGAAATACAATCTAATTCTGTTTCAAGCAGAGAGTCCCTTGAGAGCTACCCAGAACAGTATCACTTGGAAACCAAAATCGACCGGTAATCAACCGTTCCCGCGCCCAGGCGTTCGGCCATGCGCAGGTGGGGCAGGTCGTCCACGGTTTTGTCCAGCAGGGCGGCCCCGGCGGCATCCACGGCCACCGGGTCGGTGCCGGCGATCAGGGTCTGGGTCGGCTTGAGATCATCTATCGACCCGCCGGTTGGTCCGTTGCGCATCATGCTCATGGTGCCGTCCAGGATCACCAGGGTGGGCCGGATCAGCAGGGCCAGTTCGGCGATGATGGTGTGGATCTCCTGGTGAAAGATGTTGCGCCGGCCGCCCAGCAGGCCATACCAGTTTTTCAAGGTCATCGAGGCGCCGCTGCGGTGGTGGTCTTTGACCGGTGCCAGGCCGATGACTTTATCGACGCGGCGCAGCGGTTCGCGCAGCAGGGGCCAGTGCCGGATGAGGCGGCCGTCGGGCAGGCTGTAGTTTTCGAAGCGGTTTGCGTCGGGCAGGAGCACCTGGGCGCCGGCGCTCTGGGCCGCTGCGGCGATGCCGGTCAGCGCAAAGCAACTGGCCGGATCGTTGATGGGGTTGTCCGTAACTAGCACCTGGCGGGCGCCGGCCTGGAAGCACGAGCGCGCCACCTCGGAGACGATGTCCGGGTGGGTGGTGGCCCCCAGCATGGGCGGCGCGGCAAAGGCGGCATTGACCTTGAGCAGCACCCGGTCACCGGCGCGAATGAAACGCTGCATGCCGCCTAAGGCGGCCAGGGCCGCGGCCACATTGGCGCCGCGCTCGGCGCCGTGGACCACGGCCAACCGCTTGGGCTGGTCGGCAATGGAAAAGTCGGGCAAGGGATCACTCGAAACGATCTCTTCGCCGGGCCGCGGCCCCTGGCGGTCCCAGAAGGCCCAGCCCAGGGTGCCGATGCCCAGGGTACCCAGACCGGCCCGCAGCAGGCGATTCAGAAACCAGCGGCGATCGGCAGGGGGAGGCGGGGAATTGGCCTTCATGGCGTCGCTCCCAGATTGGCGTATAATTTCGCCGCCAGCGCCAGTCCATAAGCCAGATCGTCGGCCTCGTGCACCCCGGCCAGCAGGTCGCCCCGGTGCAAGACAATCTCGTACTGATCCAGGATGGCGATGATCGTCACGGGTGGGGCGCCGTCCGGCGTTTGAACCTTCTGACCGCCGTAGGTCAATAGATAATCGGCATAGGCATCGGCCAGTTCGGCGGCTTCGGCGGCCGAAGCCCGACGCGAGATAAAGGCCATGGCGTGATGGCCGTCGCCAGCATAATCGGCCGTGTAGATCCGGTCCAGGCGCTCGAAGCCGAAGGCATTGGCCGGCGTCAGGGCGATGCTGTCGGCCGCCAAGCCCTCCTTGGGGAAAAGGGCGCGTTCGTCCACGGCGGCTTGCGTCGCGGGATGCGCCTGGATGAAGGCGCGCGCCAGGTCGATCATTCGGGCCTGGAGTGTATCGGAAGCTTCCGAACCGATGATCTCCAGGTAGTGGACGCCCTGGACCAGGAAGAGGCCGTTGGCCGCCTGGTAGGCGTCGGCGGCCAGCGTCAGTGGTTGGGCTTGGGGCCGGCGCTGCTGGCTGTAGACCGCGAAGGCGCCGGGAGCGGCCTGCATGGTGTAGACAAAGCGTTCGAGCCAAACGGCGGGATCGTCGGCCAGGGCGAAGCGCTGGCACGCCAGGCGCTCGAACCCCGCCGCCAGGTAGAGTTCGGCCTTACCGTTGATCTTATCCGATAGGGTGGCCGCGTCATAAGTCTCCGGCGGCCCCATGGGGCGCAGTCCAGCCACTTCCATGGTCGTATCGGAAGCAGGCGTATCGGCTGTGGTGGCGGCTTCATGGGATTGAGCGCGCCATTTCCCCGGCTCGTAACGCGCTTGAGCCATCAAGATGCCCCCGGCAATGATCACCAGCACAGCCAGAATCCCCCGGCTGACCCAGCGTTCGGTGACCGACGGCCTTCTTTTTTTATGCGATACCGCTCCCCTGGGAGGCGCGGCCTTCAAATCTTCCGCCTTCATTCTTCGGCCTTCAGCGATGTCGCTTGTCCATTCAGAAATGGTAGCTTAAGGTCCAGATCAAGGCGGAATCGTTTTTGAAACCGCAGGCGTAGCCCGACTACGTCGAGGATTTCAAAAACGATTCCAACGCCGATCCGGGCCTTAAGATGCCGTTTCTGGATGGACACCGTCTAACCTAGGATTTGCTGGTGAAGAGACACGATACCCGATTGCGACCGGCCTGCTTGGATTGATACATGGCTTTGTCGGCGCGCTGGACGAACAGGGCGATCTCTTCCTGCCAGTTGAACTCGGTCACCCCGATGCTGATGGTGATGGCCACCGGTTCATCTTCCTTTTGGGGATAAAAATGCTCTGTTTCAACCGCCGATCGGATACGTTCGGCCACGGTGGCAGCTTCGTCCCCCTCGGTTTCGGGCAGAATCACGGTGAACTCTTCACCGCCGTAGCGATACGCCGAGTCCATTTTGCGCAGGCAGCTTTTGATCACCTGGCCCAGGCGGATCAAAATCTTGTCGCCTTCCAGATGGCCGTAGGTATCGTTGTACTCCTTGAACTTGTCGATATCCAGGAGCAGCAGACTCAACGGCCGCTGGTAGCGCGTGGTGCGGTCGATCTCGATCTTGAGCTGGTTGTAGAAGTAGCGGGAGTTGTACAGCTTGGTCAGGCCGTCGGTGATCGAGAGCCGTTTGAGCTTCTCGAGCATCTGGATGCGTTCCTGGGTCAGGCGCCGTTCCTTGAGCACCCGTCGCAGTCGCAGCAAGAGCTCCTCGAAGCGCACCGGCTTGAAAACGAAATCGCTGGCGCCTTTGCTGATGGCCTCTTCGTAGCTGTAATCGCCGCTGTACCCGGTCATGACGATCACATCCACCTCGAAGTTCTTGCGGATGCGGTCGGTCAGTTCCAGGCCGTCCATGCCGGGCAGCATGATGTCGGTGATGACCACATCCACCGGCTCGGTTTGAAGCATTTCCAGGGCGTCTTCGGCACAGGCGGCCGACGAGGAGCTGAACCCTGACATCTGGACGAATTCCTGCATCGAATCGCGGATGGCGGCATCGTCGTCCACGATGAGGATATGGGCATCCAACAAGGTTCTCGGTTCGGCGGCCATCGCACTCGCTTTATCGGTTGACACTCTCGAAAACAATCTGATACTAAAACGAATTTCTTCACTTAGCGGAATATACCGGCTCACAGGGGGGAAGTCAACCGGGTTTTAACCGACGGGAAGAAAAGACGCTTTCAGATCGGCAAGATAGCGCCGAACGAGCGGCCCGCGGCCGGCCGGAACGCACAGATGAAACACATTCGCAATTTCAGCATTATCGCCCATATCGATCACGGCAAGTCGACCCTGTCGGATCGCATGATCCAGACCACGGATATCGTGGCGGATCGCGATTTCAAGGACCAGATCCTGGACAGCATGGACATCGAGCGCGAACGGGGCATCACCATCAAGAGCAACACCGTCTGCTTGCCCTATAAGGGCGCCGACGGCAAGGCGTACACCCTCAACCTCATCGACACCCCCGGCCACGTGGATTTCTCCTACGAGGTCTCCCGGGCCCTGGCCTCTTGCGAAGGCGCGCTGCTGCTCGTCGACGCCAGCCAGGGCGTGGAGGCCCAGACCCTGGCCAACCTGATGCTGGCCATGGAGCACGATCTTACGATCGTGCCGGTGATCAACAAGATCGATCTGCCCTCGGCCGACATCGAACGGGTCAAGATGCAGATCGAAGAGGATCTGGGGCTCGACTCCAACCACGCCATGCTCGTGTCGGCCAAAGAGGGCACCGGCATTGCCCAGTTGATGGAGGCGGTGGTGACCCTGCTGCCGCCGCCCAAGGGTGATCCCGACGCCCCGCTGCGGGCGTTGATCTTCGATTCCCACTACGACCCTTTCCGGGGCACCATCGTTCACCTTCGCATCTTCGACGGCACGCTCAAGGCCGGCGATCGTATCCGCTTCCTGTCCAACGACGCGGTATATAAGGTGGAAGAAGTCGGCCTTTTCCAGATCGTGCGCAAACCCCAGAAGGCGTTGACGGCCGGCGAGGTGGGCTACATGATCGCCGGCATCAAGACCGTGAGCGATACCCGCTGCGGCGACACCATTACGCTGCAGGAGCGCCCCTGCGAGGGGCCGCTACCCGGCTTCCGGGACGCCAAGCCGGTGGTCTTCGCCTCCATCTACCCGGTATCGGCCGATGATTACGACGACCTGGCCGTTGCCCTGGAAAAGCTCAAACTCAACGACGCCTCCCTGATCTACGAAAAGGACACTTCGGCGGCCCTGGGCTTCGGCTTCCGCTGCGGCTTTTTGGGGCTGCTGCACCTGGAGGTGGTCCAGGAGCGCCTGGAGCGCGAATACGACCAGTCGGTGATTCTCACCGTGCCTTCGGTGCGTTATAAATTGATTCTCGACGACGGCACCGAGATGGTGATCGACAACCCGGCCCACTACCCGGACCCCACCACCATCGACCAGGCCCTGGAACCCTACATCCGTGCCAGCATCATCGTGCCCGACCGCTACATGGGGGCGATTATGAAGCTGTGTCTGGACCGGCGCGGCATCAATAAAAACTACCAATATTTGACCAACAACCGCCTGGAGATGATCTTCGAGCTACCCTTGTCCGAGGTGATCTACGATTTCTACGACCGCCTCAAGAGCGTCACCCAGGGGTACGGATCGTTCGACTACGAGGTCATCGATTACCGCGCCGGCAAGCTGGTCAAGTTGGACATTTTGATCAACGCTGAACGGGTGGACGCCTTGTCCCAACTGGTCCACGAGGATCGGGCCTATACCCGCGCCCGGGTGGCCTGCGACAAACTCCAGGAGGAGATCCCCCGCCAGCAGTTCAAAATCGCCATTCAGGGCGCCATCGGCGGCAAGATCATATCTCGTTCCACGGTCAACGCCTTCCGCAAGGATGTCACGGCCAAATGCTACGGCGGGGACATCTCCCGCAAGCGCAAGCTTTTGGAGAAGCAGAAGAAGGGCAAACGGCGCATGAAGATGGTGGGCCAGGTGGAACTGCCCCAGAGCGCCTTCCTGGCTGTGCTCAAGACCGATGATTGACGATCGAAGCACCCATGCCGCATCAAAAGAGTTGCTGGCTTGCGGCGGCTCCTTCGGTGAGGTGGACTCCCAGACACCTTGTAATTTTTGAGATGCACTTAGCGATCTGGAAAGAGTAAAAGAATATGGGCAAAACCATCGCGGAGAAGATATTCGAGAGCCATCTGGTGGATCGTCCGACCCCCGATACATATGTATTGCGCCTGGATGCGGTCTTCTGCCATGAAATCACGACCCCCATCGCCATCAACGATCTCATCGCCCGGGGTAAAGACCGGGTGTTCGATCCGACCTGCATCAAGGCGGTCATCGACCACGTCACGCCGGCCAAGGACGCCAAGACCGCCACCCAGGGCAAGATCCTGCGGGAGTGGGCCCGGCGCCACGGTATTAAGGATTTTTTCGACATCGGCGCCAATGGCGTGTGCCACGCCCTGTTCCCCGAAAAGGGGTTCGCGCGGCCCGGCTACACCATCATCATGGGCGACTCCCACACCTGCACCCACGGCGCCTTCGGGGCCTTTGCCGCCGGCGTGGGTACCACCGATCTGGAAGTTGGCATTCTTAATGGCGTTTGCGCTTTCCGCGCACCGGCCACGATCAAGATCAGCGTCAATGGCACCCTGCCGTCCGGTGTCTACGCCAAGGATGTGATCCTCTCGATCATCGGGCGCATCGGCGTCAACGGCGCCACCGACAAGGTGATCGAATTCCATGGTCCGGCCGTCGGCGCCATGACCATGGACGAGCGCATGACCCTGTGCAACATGGCCGTGGAGGCCGGCGCCACCTGCGGTATCTGCCCGCCGGATATAACCACCGTGGATTACCTGTGGCCCTTCATTAAAGAAGAATTCGCTTCGCCCCAGGCGGCCCTGGAAGCCTACTCCCGTTTTCAGCCCGATGCCGATGCGGGCTATGAGCGCATCATTGCCCATGATATCTCTGCGCTGGCGCCCCAGGTGACCTTCGGCTTCAAGCCCGATCAGGTCAAGCCGGTGGCCGAAATGGCGGGCACGCCCCTCGACCAGGTCTATATCGGTTCGTGCACCAACGGACGCCTGGAAGACTTGCGCGTGGCGGCCCAGGTGCTGCGCGGCCGGCGCATCCACCCCAACGTGCGCGGCATCGTTTCGCCGGCCACCCCCCAGATCTACTCCCAGGCGCTGGAAGAGGGCATCATCGCCACCTTCATGCAGGCCGGCTTCTGTGTCACCAACCCCACCTGCGGTGCCTGCCTGGGCATGAGCAACGGGGTGCTGGCCGACGGTGAGGTGTGCGCGGCCACCACCAACCGCAACTTCAACGGCCGCATGGGCAAGGGCGGCATGGTGCATCTGATGAGCCCAGCCACGGCGGCGGCCAGTGCCTTGGCGGGAAGCATCGCCAATTCGGAGTTGTATAAGGGATAGGCCGAAGACTGAAGGCTGAAGACTGAAGGATAGAGGAAAAGAGATGAAAGCATTCAATGGACCGGTGCTGTTTCTGGACCGCTCTGACATCAATACCGACGAGATTATTCCGGCCCGCTATCTTACCGAGATTTCCAAAGAGGCGCTCCGGCCGCACCTGCTGGAAGATCTGTCTTTGGAAGAGTTCGATCCGCGGGCCGATATCGCCGGCAAGCGGGTCATCGTCACCCGCAGTAATTTCGGCTGCGGATCTTCCCGGGAGCACGCCCCCTGGGCCCTGGAAGTCAACGGCATCACCGTCGTCATCGCCCGCAGTTTCGCGCGCATCTTCCGCCAGAACATGTTCAACTGCGGCATGCTGGCCATTGAGCTGCCCGAGGAGACCATCGCGCAGCTTTTCAGCCGCTTTGCCGGTCGCCCCGCCGAGATCGCCATGGATTTCGAAAACAGCCGCTTGACGGTCCGGGCTGGAGAAGAACAAGCCGTTGTGCCCTTCGTGATCTCCGACTTCGACCGCAAACTGGTGGAGGCCGGCGGCTGGGTCGATTTTGCCGATACGCATTACGCCTGAGAGCCGGCGCCGTCATCGGGCTTGACATTCAAGGGCGGGTCCACTAATCTTCATTATCATATCCCATTCAGCATCATCGAACAGGTGGCCCTCATGTCCATACAGTCCGTTGATCGCGCCCTTCAAATATTGGCGCTTTTTTCACACCGTTGTCCCACCCTGGGCGTGACCGAAATCAGTCAGGCCGTAGGCCTCTCCAAGGGCACCGTGCACGGCTTGATCCGGACCCTGCTCCGCCAGGGGTTCCTGCAGCAAGACGTTCCCTCCCGCAAGTACCGTCTGGGGCTTAAAATCTATGAGCTGGGCATCATCCTGGCCGGCACGCTGGAGATCAACCAGAAAGCCGCCGGTCCCGTGACCCAACTGGCCAAAAGCGCTCAATTGGTGGGCCGCGTGGCCATCTGGGACGGCGACTCGGTGATCATCACCTTCGATGTCCACCCGCGCATCCGCGCCGTGCTGCCCTTTCGCTTCGGTCCCCGGGTGCATGCCTACTGTTCGGCCATGGGTAAATCCATCCTGGCCTTCCTGGATGAAGCTCAAGTCAAAAACTACCTCGAACGCACGCCACTGGTGGCCTTTACAGCGACCACGGTGACCGAACAAGGCAAGTTTCTGGACGAGTTGGTCGAGACGCGGCGGCGCGGCTACGCCCTCGACCGCGAAGAGGCGGTGCCGGGGATCGGTTGCATCGGCGCGCCGGTCTTCCAGCGCGACGGCCAAGTGGCCGGGGCCATCAGCATCTCGGGCTCCACCTCCCGGGTGATGGGAGAAAAGATGGTCGAGTATACCGAAGAACTTCTGCGCACGGCCGCGGAGGTATCCCGCTACATGGGCCATTTTCCGGCCTTTGCCGATTCCCTGAGCGGCCCGCGGCCCAATTGACGGCCGTTCCATCCGATAAGGGGGAGGCATGCTGAACCATCTTAACGCAGAAGATCAGGGCCAACTGAGCGCCCTGGTCGCTCCGGAGCGCTGCTCCAGCGGCGAATCCAACCTGCGCTTGCATTCCCGGGATCAATCGCGGCATCCCGCGAGCAAACCGGAAGTCGTGATCTGGCCGGAGAGCACCGCGGAGGTGGCTGCCATTTTGCGCTATGCCCATCAGCGGCAACTGCCGGTCACCGGCTGGGGCGCCGGCAGCAGCCTGGAAGGCAACCCCATTCCGGTGCACGGCGGCATTGTCTTGAGCTTCGCCCGCCTGAACCGCATCCTGGAGGTGCGCGAAGCGGATTTCCAGGTGGATGTGCAGCCGGGGGTTATCTACAAGGAGATGAACCACCAGTTGCGCCACACCGGCCTGTTCTTCCCGCCCGATCCGGGGGCCGGCGCCACCATCGGCGGCATGATCGCCAACAATGCCAGCGGCACGCGCACCGTGCGCTACGGTTCCACCAAGGATTACGTCCAGCGGCTGACCGTGGTGTTGGCTGGCGGCGAAGTCATCGAGATCGGCAACCGGGCTTCCAAAAGCTCGTCAGGCTTCGATCTGCTGCATCTCTTCGTCGGTTCCGAGGGCATGCTGGGGCTGGTGACCCAGGCCACGCTGCGCCTGGCCGCCATCCAGGAAGAGATCGCCTGGGCTGTGGCCGCCTTTCCCACGGTGCAAGCCGCCAGCCAGGCGGTACAGTATATCATCCGTTCGGGCATCGATCCGGCGGCCGTGGAGTTGATGGCGCCCGAGTGCGTCGAACTGATGAACCGTTTCAAGCATTTCGGGCTCGCGGTGTCGCCGACCCTTTTCATCGAAATGCACGGCCCCACCCGCCAGCAGCTCGCCGAAAGCATGGAGATCGTGCGCGAGATCTGCGAGCAGGAGCAGAGCCAGGAGTTTCGGCCCGGCCTGGATCGCGCCGAGAAGGACCGCCTGCTCGAAGCGCGCTACGCCATGGCCGAAATGATCCGGCAGGCGCATCCCGAGCAGTCGCGCATCGTCATCGATGTGGCCGTGCCCATCTCGGCCTACACCGAGATGATCCAGTATGCCCGGCAAGCGGCGCTGCAGGAAAAAGAGATCATCGCCTACACCTTCGGCCACGCCGGCGACGGCAACATTCACTTGGTGGTAGGCACCGAAAAGAAGAACGCCAGGGGCTGGCAGGCCATCGACGCCCTGAACCACCGGGTGGTGACCAAGGCCCTGGCCTTGGGTGGCACGGCCACCGGCGAACACGGTGTCGGCATCGGCAAACGCCAGTTCATGCCGGCCGAGCACGGCGCCTCCCTGGAATGGATGAAAAAGATCAAGCAACTCTTCGATCCCCACGGCATCCTCAATCCCGGTAAGATGTTTCCGGAATAACGTTTCTTCGTGCTTTTTGTTGACCGTATACGAAAAAAACTGTACTTGCATGTCAGTTCGGGTTGCCGCGGAACTGCTTGTAAATCTCTGATCGCAACCTGATACCCCCTCTCTTAGAAAACAAGCCGAATTTGAATCTGCATCCATGGGGAGTGAATTCGTGGAATTTGCTGCCGGCGTGTTTTACCTAAGCATCATCGCGGCAAGTAGCCTTGCAATCGTGCTGCTCGTTCAATGGATCGGCCAGCTTCGCAACCAGGCCGTGGACTTACGGATCGTTTTTCCATGCCGCGATTTCGTCAGTCGCCTTTTGAGGCGGCAACGCAATTGGTCCGAAGTCCAAAAAGTGCTTGCCGCCATTATCCTGGCGGTGCTCGGTTCACGCCTTTGGATCTATCTTCTGGGCGGTGTCTGGTCGCTCTATTTCACCGACAGCCATACCTTGGCGTTCCATTCGATATGGCAAAAATGGGATGCTGGCCATTACCTGTTTATCGCCGAACATGGTTATGTCGTCACTCCCCATGATGAAGCGGTCTTGATTGCTTTCTTCCCCTTGTATCCACTCCTGATCAAAGGTTTTGGCTTTATTCTCCGGAACTATTCGGTTGCCGGGTACTTTGTTTCAACGGTTTCCTTGATGGTCGCCTGTTTCTTTCTCTATAAATTGGTGGAAGAGCAGGTATCACAACCAGCCGCCGCTAAGGCGGTCTTATTTTTGATCATTTCCCCCTTTAGTGTCTTCTTGGGCCTGGTGTTCACCGAAAGTCTCTTTTTGGCCCTATCGATTGCCTTTTTTTATGCGCTGAGGAAGCAGCGGTGGCTGATTGCAGGGGCCATCGGCTTTTTTGCGGCGCTTACCAAAAACCAGGGCATTCTGCTGCTCATCCCCTTTTTAATGGAAGCCATAGCGGCCTTGGTTCATCAACTGCGGGGCCGGGAGGGGCGGTCGATGCTGTCGCTGGGCTTGAAAACCCTCACCCCCATGCTCTTAATTCCGGCCGGATTGGCCGTCTATATCCTGATCAACTATCGGGTTACCGGCGATCCTTTGCAATTTCTTGCTTATCAGAAGACCCATTGGCACAATTCATTCGGTTTCTTTGCGGAAAATATCGAAAATCTGCTGCGCCAGGCATCCTCTTATCCTGACCATGAATTCCGCTTTTCCTTAATGGTGCTGCAGCCGGTGGTTTTCATGGTTGCCTTATTTGCGCTCTTTGCCGCGCTGGCCAAGAAAATTCCGCTGTCCATCGTTGCCTTCAGCCTGATCTTTCTGCTGGTGTCATTTTCGCCCACTTGGTTGCTCTCCGGGGCAAGGTACGCTACGGCTCTATTCTATATCCCCATGCTGCTGGCGGTAGTTTCCACAAACACCAGCCGTCTGCTCGTTTGGAGCAGCCTCTCCGTGTCCTTGATGAGCTTTTTTGTGATTGTGTATGTGGAAGGGGCCATGTTCTGAGAAAATCAAGAAGTTCGGCAAATCTTAACCAGCGAGGCCGCACGCGTGCTCGTTGAACTTTTCGAGCACGCGTACGATCCAGACGATAGAGAGGGGGCGATCCTTTTGGTGATGGCGACTATCCAAAAAACTTATTCGGCAGCCAGGTGGCGATCTGGGGGAAGAACATGACCAGCAGCATGCCCGTGGTCTCCATGATGGTAAAGGGGATCACCGAACGGTAGATGTCGCCCATGGTGACGCTCGGTGGCACGATGGCCTTGAGGTAAAAGAGGTTGAAGCCAAAGGGCGGCGTCATGTAGCCGATGTTCATGTTCATGATGAACAGGATCCCGAACCAGAGCGGATCGAAGCCGTGGGCCTTGATGATCGGCAGGAAGACCGGCACGGTGATCATCATGATGCCGGCCGGGTCCAGTACCATGCCCAGCACGAGGAGCATGAGCTGGATGAAGACGATGGTGCCCCAGCGTCCGCCGGGTACATACTCCATCATGCTTTCGATGAGATGGGTGGCCCCCATGCTGTGATAGGCCGCCGTGAAGGCGTAGGCGCCGAAAAGAATCCACATCACCATGCCGGTGAGGCGGAAGGTACGGATGCTGGCTTCCCAGATCAAACCCACGGTCAAGCGTTTATACACGGCCGCCGATACCAGTGAGCCGAACAGACCGACCGCCGCGGCCTCGGTGGGGGTGGTCAAGCCGTAAATGATCGAGCCCAATACGGCGAAGACGATGCCCACCGGCAGGATGATCGCCTTGAGGGCCTTGAACTTTCGGGGCCAATCGCCACGCTGTTCGGGGGGCAGGGCCGGGCCCAGGTGGGGTTGAAAAAAACAACGGATCAATACGTAGATGGATACGATGGTGAGCAGCAGCAGGCCCGGCAGCACGCCGCCGGCAAACATGCGGCCCACCGATTCGCCGGTGATCAGGGAGTAGAGGATCATGATCACGCTGGGGGGGATCAAGATGCCCCAGCCGCCGCCCGAGTTGATGCAGCCCACCGCCATATACTTGTCATATTTGCGTTCGAGCATGGAGGGCAGGGCGATGGCGCCCATGCTGACCACGGCCGCGCCGCTGATGCCGCACATGGCCGAGAAGAGGGCGCAGATCACCAGGGTACCGATGACCAGCCCGCCGCGCACCGGGCCGAACCACAGGTACATCATCTCGTAGAGATCGTTGGCCGTGCCCGACTTTTCCAGGATCATGGCCATGAAGATGAACAGGGGGATGGCCACCAGGGTGAATTTTTCCATGGCGCCCCAGGTTTGGGCCGCCACCATGTAAAAGGCCTCGGGGCCCCAGGTGGCATACAGAAAGATGATGGACACACCGCCCAGCACGAACGACAGCGGCAACCCGGAGAAGAGAAAGACAAACAGGGACATGAAAAAGAGAACGGTCAGCAGTTCGATACTCATAGCGATTCCTTTTCCCCGGTATCCGTGGCCGAAAGCTTTACGCCCGGGATCAGCACGCAAATATCGCGAATCAGCTTGGCGATGCCCTGCAACAAGAGCAGCAGGGCGCCTAACGGAATCATCAGCTTGAAGGGATAGACCGGCGGGTTCCAGGCCGATTGGGAGCGCTCCCAGGTGACCAGGGACTCCCAGGCCAATTGGCCGCCATAAACCAGCAGCATGCCGCAGAAAAGAAAAAAAACGAGAAAGGTGACGATGTCCAGGACGGCCTTGGTCTTGGAGGAAAAGCGCGCATAGAAGATATCCACGTTGACGTGGCCGTTGAAGCGCAGGATGTACCCGCCCGAAAGAATCACGTAGGCGCCGAAAAGGAGTTGGGTCAGTTCGTTGCCCCAGACCGTGGGCGCGTTGAAGAAGTAGCGCCGGATCACCTCCATCATCACCAGCACGAACATCAACAGCACGGTCAGCGAAAGCGCCCGGCCGATCCAGTCGTTCAAATTATCGATAAATCGCAGCACCGCATTGAGTGTTCGCACCCGCTGCCTCCCTGAAGAGGGCATCCGCGCCGGCGGAGGTCATGCCACCGCCGGCGCGGAGCCCGCGTATGTCGTCGTTACAGGCGTTGAAAAGCGTGTCCCGGCCGATCAATGGGCCGCTTTGAGCTTCTGGACCTCTTCGGATCGATCCTTGGCATGAAAATCCCTGAGCATCTGAACTGCCTTGGCGCACTCGGGGCTGCGTTTGGCGACATCATCCCAGGTGGCCTGGGCCGCGGCTTCCATCTTCTTCACATCTGCGTCGCCCAGGGTGATGAGTTCCACACCCTTTTCTTTGCGAACCTTGGTCAGGGTCTGCGCTTCCAGTTGCTCATACTCCTTGGTGCGCAACCAGAAATGCTCGTCCAGGGTATTCTTGAGCACGGTCTGCACGTCGGCGGGCAGGGCCTCCATGGCCTTGGTGTTGATCAGCCAGATGTCCGTGGCCGCCACGTTGAGCGCCGGGTGCAGGTGGAACTTGTTGACCTCATAAAAACCCATGCTGTCGCTGCCCTGCACCGCGCCCCAGTGGGCGCCGTCCACCACGCCCGACGTCAGGGCCGCATAGATTTCGCTGCCCGGCAGCATCATGCCCGCGGCGCCGAGGGAGGTCAGGTAGACTTGCAGGATGCCCGAGGAGCGCAGTTTGAGGCCCTTGAAATCCTCGAATTTGCGCACCGGCTTCTTGAGGGAGAGTTCGGTGGGGTAGACTTTGTCCGGCGAATAGTACAGGCCGTGTTTGGCAAAGGCCTGCTGGACCATGTCGTCGAAGCCCATGCTTTTATGGTAGTAGGCACACTCCCAGGGGGTCTTGAAATTCATGGGCAGGCCGGAGGCCACATCCATCAGGGGCACCTGGTCGCGGGGGTAGGCCGAAGAGGTGCCCACGATCTGGATCATGCCGCGCTTGGCGGCGTTGAAAAGCTCTTTGGACGGCACCAGGGCAGCGGCCGGGAACAGTTCGATGTCGAGTTGGCCGCCGGTGCGCTCCTTGAGCTTCTTGACCAGTACCTGGGCGCTGTCGGTGTAGGAGGAACTGGAAGCCGGCCAGTGGGTCTGCATTTTCCATTTGACGACCTTGTCGGCCGCCAGGGTGCAGCCGGGGGCAGCCCAGGTCATCAGCGTCAAGCTAATCGTGAGAATGAACAGTGCACCGGAAAAACAAGTTTTGCCTTTCATATCCACTCCTCCTTACTTGATGATGTTGGCGTAGAATGCGTGACTTCCGCGGATGAAGGGGGGCCTCCTTTTTTATGGAAAAATTGCGATGGGCAACAGGTGGCTGAGAAGTGAAATGACTATGGCAGAGCGGCGGAAGCCTGTCAACGCTCAATCCGCGGGAAGTGATGAATAGTATGAAAGGTCAGATAGTTGCATTTTTGGGTCTTCGGTTGTGTTTGGCCATGACGAACAGGATTTGAAACCCGGCTATTTTCAGAAAAAACGATACCCCCTTGCCTGGGGATACGGTGGCAAGGGGGTTTCGAGGAGTTGAATGCGCTGGCGATTAAGCCGCGTTCACTTTTTTATCCGGGTTGTAGCAGATGCGGCAGCAATTCAGGCAGCGGCTGGATTCATGGGCCGCATCCTGGGGGCTGATCACCTGGTCCACCTCGATCATGCTGGTGATGCGCTCTTGGACATGCAGTTCGGGCATGGGCGTGCGGGCTTTCTTTTCCACCCCGGGAACCGTCTTGAAGAGCGATTCGGCTATGTGCTTCTTGCGCAGCGACTGGGGGGACGTCTGCACGGCCTGGCCGGTCAGGTATTGATGGATCGAGCGGGCCGCCCGGCGGCCGCCGCCGATGGCGTCCACCACCAGGGATGGGCCCGTGGCGGCGTCGCCGGCCGTGAAGAGGTACGGCAGGCTGGTCTGGAGCAGTTCCGGGTCGTTGTCGAAGGTGTTCCAGCGGGTGATGGCCGGTTTGTCCTCTTTGGCCTCCTGGTTCAAACAGGTGGGGTCGGGCTGCTGGCCGATGGCCGAGATGATCATGTCCACGGGCAGGATCGATTCCGAACCTTCCACGGGAACCGGCCGGCGCCGGCCGCTGGCATCGGGTTCGCCCAGCGCCATCTTCAGGTATTCCAGGCCCACCACCCGGCCCTGGGCATCGGCCACGACGCGCTTGGGCGCCGCCAGGAATTGGAACTTGACCCCTTCGTGCTCGGCCGCCACGATTTCCACTTCGTTGGCCGGCATCTCCTTGCGCGTGCGGCGGTAGACGATGTAAACCTCTTCGGCCCCCAGGCGCAGCAGGGTGCGCACGCAGTCGATGGCCGAGTTGCCGCCGCCCACCACGGCGCAGCGCTTGCCGATGGGGATCTTCTTATCCGGCGCGCCGGCCACCTTGGAAAGAAATTCGATGCCTTTCCAGCACCCCTGCTGTTCTTCGCCGGGTACGCCGATGGCCAGATCCTTCCAGGCGCCGATGCCCAGGAAGATCGCTTCATACCCCTCGTCCCGCAGGGATTTGAGGGTGAAGTCGCGCCCCAGGACCCGCTCGGTGTAGGCCGTGATGCCCAGGTCCAGGATTCCCTGGATCTCCCAGTCCAGCACCTTGTCGGGCAAGCGGTATTCGGGGATGCCGTAGCGCGTAATGCCGCCCAGCTTGGGCATGGCCTCGAAGATGCTTACGGTATGCCCCAGGCGGCGCAGGAAGTAGGCGCAGCTCACGCCGGCCGGACCGCCGCCGATGACCGCCACCTTCTTGCCGGTCTCGGGCGCACAGGGGATGGGCAGGCGCTGGCCCGAATTCATCTCCCAATCGGCCACGAAGCGCTTGAGCTGGTTAATAGAAACCGGTTCGTCTTCAATCCCCCGGCGGCAGTAATTTTCACACGGATGCGGGCACACCCGGCCGCAGGAAAGCAGCAAGGGGTTGCGTTCGCGGATGGTGTTGACGGCACCGGCATAGTCCCCCTTGCGGATCTGGTCGATGTACTGGGGGATATTGATCTCCGCCGGGCAGGTCTGCTGGCAGGGGGCCAGGGCGTCATCGATCTCATTGAAGTGCAACAGGCGCTGGCTCATGGTGCGCACGGTGAGGATGCTCTTGGGACAGGCGCGCTCGCATGCCCCGCAGCCGACGCACTTGGCTTCGTCCACCACCGGATAGCCGTCGGGCCCCATGTGGATCGCGTCGAACTTGCACGAGCGGATACAATCGCCCATGCCCAGGCAGCCCACCGAGCACACGCGCCGGCCGCCGTGCAGGTTGGCCAGGGCGGCGCAGGTCTGGACGCCGTCATAGTAGTACTTATCCGCGGCGCGAAGGCCGCCCGCGCAGCTATTAAGGGAACGCAACGGCTCGGCGGTGCCGGCATCCACGCCCATGATGGCCGCGACCTGCACCGCCGCTTCGGGCCCGGCCACGATGCACACGCTGGGCGGCGCTTTGCCGGCAACCACCGAGGCCGCCGCCGCGGAACAACCGGCAAAGCCGCAGCCGCCGCAGTTGGCGCCGGCCATGAAATACTCCACCTGGGAGATGCGCGGATCTTCCCAGACGTAGAAAACCTTGGATGCAACGCTCAGGACGATGCCGCAGACCGCCCCGATACCCAACATGATAATGACAGCTTCAAACACAGGGTCCTCCTTGGAACCATGATAAGTTTTACAAAATAAGCCGAAGCGCGCTCCACTCGAAATGCAAAACCGTTCAGAATTTTATTTCCGAACGGCTTTAACATTTTAAATGGTGGTTCCGTTCGGAACCTGGAAACAGATTATACCATGCCTCTGAAGGCATAGAAACTCAACGAGATCACACCGGCGGTCACCAGGGCGATGGAGGTGTCCCGCAACGCTTTGGGGACCCTGGCCAGAAGAGTGCGCTCACGCACGCCTGCAAAGAGGATCAACGCCAGACCAAAACCGGCGGCATAACCGAAGGAAGCCACCAGGGATTGCATGAAGGTGAACTCTTTGTCGATGTTTAGCACGCACACGCCGAAGACGGCGCAGTTGGTGGTGATGAGCGGCAAAAAAATGCCCAGGCCGGCGTATAAGGCCGGGATGCTCTTTTTAAGGAACATCTCCACGAACTGCACCAGCGAGGCGATGACCAAAATAAAGGCGATGGTGCGCAGAAACTCGAGCTTGTAGGGCACCAGCAACCAGGCATAGACGATCCAGGTGATGACGCCCGCCAGCACCAGGACAAAGATAACCGCCATGGCCATGCCGATGGCGGTTTCCATCTTTTTGGAGGTCCCAAGGAAAGGGCAGTTGCCTAAAAATTGGGCCAGCAGGATGTTGTTGACGAAGATGGTGGCGACGATCAGCTCAAAATATTCCATGGTGGCTCCTCACACTACTTGCTTGGGATAAGGTTCATCAGGCAGAGCATCAACCCCAAGGCGATAAAGGCGCCGGGCGCCTGAACGGCAAAGGCGAACGGCTCGTAGGATGCGCCGAAGATATTGGATATATCGTACGGGAGCATGCCGAACACGTCGCCTTTAAGCCCCCCCGTGCCCAACAGCTCGCGCACGGCGCCCAGGGAAGCCAGCGCAAGGGTAAAACCCAGACCGATGCCCAATCCGTCGGCCGCCGATGGAATGATACTGTTCTTGGAGGCGAAGGCTTCGGCGCGTCCCAAAACGATGCAGTTCACGACGATCAGGGGGATAAACACGCCCAGATCGAGGTAGAGCGTGTAGGCGAAGGCCTGCATGGTCAACTCGACGATGATCACGAAGGTGGCGATGATGATGATGAAACAAGCGATGCGGACTTTCCCGGGGATCACTTTGCGCAGCGCGGAGATCAGGATGTTGGCGCAAACCAGTACGAAAGTGGTCGCCAATCCCATGCCGATGCCGTTTTTCATGGAGGTGGTCACGCCCAGGGTGGGGCATAGACCGAGCACCAGCCGAAACGGCGGGATCTCCTTCCAAAGCCCCTTGGTGAACTCAGCAGCTAGCGACTTGGCCATTGCAGCATACTCCTCTTATTTTTCCACGCTCTTAAGCTGTTCCAAAATCTGCGGTTTCAGGTTGTTGTAAGTTTCAATGGCTTGCATGGCGCCTTTGCAGACGGCGCGGGAGGTGATGGTGGCGCCGGAAAGAGCGTTGATGTCCCCGCCGTCGTTGGTGACTTTGAGCTCTTTGTCGATGGGCTTGCCTTTGAACTGGGCCGCAAAGGCGGGGTTGGCCTTGGCTTCTCCACCCAGGCCGGGGGTCTCCTTGTGCGTGGTGACGCCGAGGCCTTTGACGGTGTTGTCGTCGACGTTGATCGCCACCACCATGCCCACCTTGTCGGCAAAACCGTTGACCTGGGTTTCCAAGGCCACCGTGTTGTTCTTGCCGCCGAATTTGCCGACAAAGATGGTGAGTTCGCCATCGCCGTTTTTGACCTTGAAACGGCTTTCGATGGGATTGTTTTCGGCCCCCTTCATGATCTCCATAACCGCAGGGCCTTTAACCAGACTCATCTCCTGGTTTTCGATCATGGGCTTGGTGAACTCCTGATACCACTTCAACCCACCGCCGGAAATTACGCTCAACAGGGTCAGCACGATCACCATTTTGATCATATCAAACATGTTACGCTACCTTTCCAAGGGCTTTTGGCCTGATTTTGTCCACGAGGGGGTTGATCAGGTTAATCACCAGGATTGCATAGATGGTCCCATCCGGATAGCTGCCGATGTTGCGGATCAGGATTGTCAGGATGCCGCCCATGGCGCCGTAGATCAGCATGGGAACGGAGTAGACCGGGGACGAGGCATCCTCCGTGGCCAGAAAAAAGGCGCCGATGAGGCTGTAGCCGGCCAGCAGATGGAAGGCCGGACCCGCGAAGCGGCTCGGGTCACCCATATGGAACAGGAAGGCGGTGATGCACAGGCCGGCGACGTACGCCAGCGGGATCTCCCAGCGCATGTAGCCCCGGGCGATCAGGTAGATGCCGCCGACGATCAAGGCCAGGCCGCAAGTGGCGCCGAGGCCGCCGATCTGCCGGCCCACGAGCATATCGCCGAGATCGTAGCCGGAGACAACCTCCGGGCCGAAGGCTTTCAAGGCCACCAGGGGGTCGGCGGCTTTGAAATCGAAATCCATGTTGGCCAGCTTGGCGTCGAAATCGAAATGGGCCTGCCAGGCAATCGAGACGATGGCAAAGGCCAGCACGGCCGGGTTGAAGGGATTGGCGCCGATGCCGCCAAAGATCTGCTTGCCGATAATAATGGCCATGAAGGCACCCGTCACCACCGCCCACCAGGGCGCAGTGGCCGGCAGCAGCATGCCGAAAATGACGCCGATTAAGGCGGCATGACCGTCGCCGACGGTGTCGGGCAGTTTCGTGAGCCGGTTGTAGAGCGCTTCCCACCCGATGGCGCTGGCGATGGAGAGAGCGATCACCGCCAGGGCCGGGATCCCGAATATGGAGATCCCCATCAGGATGGCCGGCAGCGTGGCGATGATGATATTGAAGTTGCGCGCGGGCACCGCACTGCCGATGTGCCAGAAGGGTGCATGGGAAACGATGAGTTTCTTGGGACTATTCATTGCTTTCAGCCTCCGCCGGAATCGCTCGCGCAAGTTCGTATTTGGAAAGCTTTATGTACTGGAGGATCGGAATGCGGGCCACGCAGACCAGGCTGCACAGTCCGCACTCCACGCAGGAGTAGAGATCGTAGAGGTCCGCGCCGTCCTGGTACTGACCCGCCTCCAAATAGCGGACCAGCGTGTTGACGGCGATTCGGGCCGGGCAGATGCGGACGCATTCGCCGCAGTTGATACAGGGATAATCGCTGGAGAGGATGATCTGGTCGGCCGCCTGAACCATGATGGCGTCGGTGTCGGCCTGGACGGGCTGATCCTCGGAATAAACCGCCGCGCCGGTCATGGGGCCGCCGAAGATCAGGCGGTCACGATCCGCCAGGGTGATCCCCAGCGTCTTGAGGATGCTGCCGATGGGGGTGCCGATGCGCACCACCACCATGTGCTTGTTGCCCTGCTTGTCCAGGACCGTGAGCACCTTCTCGATGGGCACGCGGCCTTGGCTGACGGCCGCGCCGATGGCGGCCACCGCCTCGGCGCGCAGGAAAAGCACCCCCTGGCTCTCGAAGGACTGGCCCTGGTCCAGGATGCGGCCGAAGAGCTGGTGAAACAGCATCAGCGGCTGGGCCGAGGGGTAGCTGTTGGGCACTGCGCGCACTTCGGCGGCGAAATGGCCGTCGAAGTTCTGAAAGCTTTCACCGGGAACCGCCAGGATGATTTTTTCGACCCCGGTGGTCTCTTTCAGGATATGGATGCCTTTTTCCACCGCGGCCGTCTGGCTTTTGAGCACATACAGGTTGCTGTCCACCAACAGGTCGGTGTCGCCGCCATATATAACGATGGTATGGATGGGCTGCTTGGGGTTGAACAATTTGTCCAGCCCAGGCGCGCCGGGTACCCCGCAAAGGTAGTCGGCCAAGATGGCCGGCGTGATCGATGCGCAGACCTGGCTGAAGGCCTCGTCCCAATCGTCCCGGGCTTCGGTGGCGATGGTGAGCGCCGTGTATTTACGCCCGTAATCGCCCAGTTGGGGCGCGATGGCCGTGATCTGGCCGGTGAAGCTGGCGATCACGGAGGGTCCCGGGGCATCGTCCCAGGTGAGGCGTTGACCGGTGCGCACGCGCGTGCCGACCTTCAATTGGGTGGACGGCGCGGGGCCCATTTCCCTTGGCAACAGCAAAGTGGCATTGGCCGGTCGGGGGATCGTGACCGGCTGGGGGAAACTGGTGCTCAACAACTCGTAGTTGAACTTGGGTTTGGCGTAGCCGAAAATGGATTTAGATAACATGGCTTACCTTTAATGGGATGAGACGGTGATGGTGACCTGCATATCCCGCAAGCGCTACAATACGTGACATTTGCCGCAATGATCCGCGCCGGATTGAGGACCTTTGCCATACTGGTCATGACACCCGATGCACTGCTTGTGAAAGGCATCGGAACGTTTCATGATTTCAGGCGATTCGATCTCGGCGGCATCTTCGTGGCAATCCAGGCAGGAATCGGGGATCTTGGCGCCTTGGGGCCGGGGCGGATGGCACATGCCGCACGAGACCGGTTCGATCTCCTCATCGCCGTGGGGATGGTGGCAATCGGTGCATGCCAGGGCATAGCCTTTGGTGGTGGCATGGATTTGATGGTCAAAGAGAACCTTGCCCGCGTTGGTGTGGTACATGAGGCGGATGGGCTCCTCGGGCACGGGGACCGGGAAGGCGGCATAACAGACAATCGCCACCAACAGGAGCTGGACTGACACGCCATACACGATCAGCCGGTGCTTCTTTGTAATCATCTGCGCAAGTTCCTTATAAAAATAGTATGAGAAGGCCACATGACGCTGAAAAAACCAAGGCATCCGACTAACATAAGGGTTTTGGGCTTTCAAGTATTTTGTTCCATTATAAATGAAATAATTGAAACCAAAGGCAAAATCACATATTAAAAGCCCTGCGGAAGAGAAGCCCGACGAACCAAAGGGGCAAGTCCGATGGCAACGGCCCGGATTCGAGGCTTGAAAGGAATATAAATGATCGAAACGGCCGACTTTATCCCTTTACAGAGTTTTACCAGCGACAAGTCCTGTTTCGCCTGCGGCTCCGAAAATCCCTTTGGATTGCACATGCAACTGTACTCCAACGGCCGCATCGTCATGGCCCGGACCAGCGTGCCGGGGCATCTGTGCGGCTGGGGCAATCTGATCCATGGCGGCATCCTGACCACCCTGCTGGATGAAACCATGAGCTGGGCGGCGATCCACCTTTTAAAGAAACTGATTCTGACGCGCACCATGCAAGTGGAATTTTTGCTGCCGGTGGCCCCTAACACCACCGTGCGCACCGAAGGCCGCATCGACCGGCAGATCAAGAACACCGAAGCCCTGGTCAGTGCCACGTTATACGATGAGGGCGATCAGGAGTGCGTCCGTGCCACAGGCCGCTTCGCTCTGCTGAGCGCCAAGATGATGCGCCGCCTGAAGATCATGAACGCCCAGACCATCGCCGACTTCGAGCAGCGCTACGAACAGCACTGAGGGCGCTGCCATCCATCGGATCGGGGGCTTTTTGCGCGTTAACCGCCGTCACGCAATAACGATTGCAGCGATTCGATTTGCGGGGGAGAGGCCTCGATGCCGGCCTGGTGCAGCAGGTGGCGCAGGCCGGCGCCGCCCGAGTGGCTGCCCATGGCCAGGCGGCGCCGGCGACCGATGGTTTGGGGGGCGAAGGGCTCGTAGGTGTGGGGGTCCCTGAGCAGGGCGTGGCAGTGGATGCCGGATTCGTGGGTGAAGCACAGATCGCCCACGATGGGCCGGTCCGGGGCGATGGATCGGCCGCTGGCCAGGGCCACTTGCCGGCAAATCGCGAACAAATGGCGGCTGTCAAGGCGACTTCCCATCGTCGGATGCCGGTCGAGAAGCATGGCCACCTGCTCCAGGGCCGCGTTGCCGGCCCGTTCTCCGAGACCGTTGACCGTCACGCTGAGGGCTTCGGCGCCGGCCTCAATGGCGGCCAGGGCGTTGGCCGTGGCCAGCCCCAGGTCGTTGTGGCCGTGGAACTCCAGTGATAGACGGGGCGCCGCGCGCCGGCACAGGGCGATCAAGCCGGCCACCGTGTCCGGCCGGCCGATGCCCACGGTATCGGCCAGGCGCAAGCGCCGGGCGCCCACCTGGTCGGCGGCGCGGGCGAACGCCATGAGCCACCGGGTATCGGCCCGGGTGGCATCCTGGGCTCCCACGCCGACGTGACCGAAGCGCTTCAGGGCTTCGGGGATCAGGGTGTGCAGCCGCTCGAGCACCCAACGCCGATCCTTGCCCAGGGCCTGCAGTTGAATGTCGGAAACCGGCAGGCTGATGTTGACACCATCCACGCCGCAGCGCGTCGCGGCCTCCAGATCTTCGGGCCGCGCCCGGCACCAGGCGGTGAGGCGGCACCCCAGCCCCAGCGTGGCGATGCGGGCCATATCTTCTTCTTCCGCGACGCCCATGGCCGGCGTGCCCGCCTCCAGTTCATCGATCCCCATGGCGTCCAGGGTTCGGGCGATGGCCAGCTTGTCTGTAGGCTTCAACACCACGCCCGGGGCCTGGGCCCCGTCGCGCAGGGTGGTGTCGTTGATGGCGATCGTGCGTTTTTCGTTGGTGTCGGCCATGGTGGCGCTCTTTACTTCCCGCGGGAGGGTCGCCGCCGCAGGCAGATCATGCGCGTCGGCCGCCAGCCGATGCGGTCGTAGAAATCCAGGGCCGAAAAGTTGGTGCGGTCGGCCAGCAATTGCATGCGGGTGGCCCCGTGTGCCAGGGCCCAGCGCTCCAAGGTGGTCATCAACTGGCGACCGATGCCCCGGCCGCGCCATTGGGCATCGACGACGATATCTTCCACCAGGGCCACCACGCCGCCTTCGGCCGTGGAGATCAACAACTGGGCTGTGCCCATGCCCACCACGGCGCCCTCAGCTTCGGCCACCTGGACGCAGCGGTGCTTGCCGCAGCCGTCGATCATTTGGGCCAAACCCCGCCGGTGGCGCTGGAGGTCGATTTTAAAGTCGGTCTCGATGGCGAACAACTGCTTGAGCAGCGCCACCATGGTTTCAATGTCTGCGTGCCGGGCATTGCGGATGGTTGCGGGCATCGTTGGTCTCCTCCAGCAGCGCCAAAGGCGGCCCCTATTGTGGGGAAGATAAAAAGGCTTTTTCTGCGACGAAGGCGGCCAGCCGCTCGTTCATCCGCAAAAGGGTTTCGATGCGCCGGTCGCTTACCGCCGGCGGCATGTGGACATCGAGGGAGCATAAATCCTGGGCGCGGTCGAGCATCAGGATCTCTTCGACCAGGGATCTGTCCAAGGGGCAGACGCGATCTGCTTCGGCCACCATGCCCCCCAGGGTGTGGTCGGCGGGCATATGCCCGTGGCGCAGACAGAGCCCCACCAAAAACTTCTCCAGCGAAAGACCGATCAGGTTGCCGAGCAGTTCGTTGTTGAACACTGCGGCGCGTTTGCGCCCTGCCAGGGCCGTTTTCAAATACTGCCGGCCCTCGTCGATATATTCCGACCAACCGTGCACACCGATGCCGTTCATGGTACTTTCCTGCCTTGCTGTCCGGTTCGTCCGGGCGCTGTTTGTGAGATCAGATCAGGTGACTTTCGGCGGCGGCGCCATCTTCGATGGCATCCAGGATCGCGTCCACCACCGCCTCGCTTTCGACCTTGCCGTACCAGTGGCCCTGGGGTTGGACCACCATCACCGGGCCGTGGTCGCAGGCCTTCAGACACCCGGTGCTGGTGATCTGGGCATCCAAGCCGCGGTCCAGGATTTCGTTTTCGATGTAAGGCAGCAAGGCGATGGACCCTTTCTTGTGGCAGGCGCCCTTGGGATCGCCGTCGGCCCGGAAACTGGCGCATACAAAGATGTGATACTTGGGTTTGTCCATTTTAATTCTCCTTTTTAGTGCTTGAATGGTGTGATCGCGGTCGGGGTCGCTATCGGCATCGGTATCGAAATGCTCTGGAACCCATATCGATACCGATCCCGATACCGATACCGAAGAGAATTTAAGCCCCGCACCCCATCATATCTCCTCCACACGAAACCCCGCAGGCTCTGGGTTTGCGCACGGTCATGGCCTGAAGACTTTCGCCGGTAAACACCCGGCGGACGGCCTCTTCGATGAGCCCCTCGCAGACGGTCACCGCCACGCCGTGCTCGGTGAGTACTTTTTGAGGTGCGGCACCTGCGCCCGAAACCAGCAGCATGCGGCAGTCGCCCAGTTGGTCGGCCAATTGTTGCCAGCGTTCCAGGCCGCCGCCGGGTTCCGGCGCGGGGCGGGCTTCGATCAGGTCGATGCGGCCCTGGGCCTGGCCGTATATCAACAGTTTTTGCGCCTCCCCCAAATGCTGGTTGACCAGTACCCCTTCCATGCTGGCCACGGCCACATAGGGCCGGGTGGGGATGGCGTGGTTTCTGGGAAAAACATCGGTCAAATGCTGGCAACTGTTGAGGGTCTCCATCAGCTTGGGCGATGGCGCTTCACCCAACAGGCCGACGGCATCGGCCCGGCAGCGTGTGCAGTGGGTCATCTGGGGGACGTACCGGCCGGCTTGCTCGCGCAAGGTCGCCACGCTGGCACTGTCCGGCTCGGCAAGATGCTCGAAGGCGCTGCCCTTGTTGGGGTAGTAAGGCATGCAGTTGAACAGATCCACGCCCAGGCCGGCCATGGTTTTGGCGATCTCCACGATGTGGCCGTCGTTGATGCCGGGCAGGACGATGGAATTGACTTTGACCAAAATGCCCTTTTGCTTGAGCGCCGTGATGGCCTCGATTTGCCGCGCCAGCAGCAGGTGCGCGCCCGCCTCGGCCGGAACCACCCGTTTGCCGATGCGCATCCAACTGTAGATTTGGGCGCCGATGGCGGGGTCCACGGCATTGACCGTAATGGTGACGTGACTGACCCGCAGGCGGGCCAGATCGTCGATGTAGGGAGCGATGTTAAGGCCGTTGCTGGCCACGCAGAGCATCATGTCGGGGTACTCCCGGCGCACGCCGGCCAGGGTCTCTATGGTCTGCTCGGGATTGGCGAAGGGATCGCCCGGTCCGGCGATGCCCACCACCTTGATGTTGGGCTTTTGCTTCACGACTTCCGCCAGGTAGACCATGGCCTGGGCCGGCGACAGCAGGGCGCTGGTGACGCCCGGCCGGCTCTCGTTGACGCAGTCGAAGAGCCGGTTGCAAAACTTGCACTGGATATTGCATCGTGGCGCCACCGGCAGGTGGACGCGACCATACTGATGATGACTCTTGCGGTTGAAGCAGGGATGTTGTTCTAAGTTCATATCTACCCCCTTACATGTATGTATAGCCGACTTCAGAACCATCCTGGCGCTGTTCGATCAAGGCGTTGGCGATGCGGTCGAAGAGCCCCATGGCGCCTTCGTAGCCCACATGCAGCAAGCGCGGTCCGCCCATGCGATCATGGATGGGAAAGCCCACCCGCACCAGGGGGATCGCCAGGCGGCGGGCCAAGGCGTAGCCTTTGCTGTGGCCGATGATCAGATCGGGCCGGGCCGCGGTCACCGCGGTTTCGATGGCGGCAAAATCGGCGCCTTCCAGAATCGTCATTTCTTCGTGCCACGCTGCGGGCACCAACGCATGCAACACCTGGGTGAGATGGCGGCTCTGGCCTCCCGAGGCGCACACCACCGGGTGGATGCCGATTTCGGCCAGGAAGGCCACCAGTCCGGCCACCAGATCTTCTTCGCCATAGACCGCGGCCCGAACGGTGTTGACATGCTTATGGCCATCCACCAGGGTGTCGAGCAGCCGTCCACGTTGCTCTTTGTAAATGTCGGGGATGGGCCGGCCGCTCGTGTCGGCCAGGGTCTGCAGCCAGGCATCGGTGGCGCGGATGCCCATGGGAAAGCCCAGGCGCGTGGCCCGCACGTCGAAACATTGCTCTAAGAGCGTCGCGGCACTCTCGTCGGCGCGGGCGAGCGTGTGGCCCAGTTCGACACTGGCCGCCGCATCGCCGGCCTTGGCGATCTCTGCCACCGGCGTTCCGCCGCTGGGTATCCGCTGGTAGCTCTCCCACAGGCCGCCGTCCAGAGTTTGGCTGTAATCGGGCAGCACCATGGCCGTCAGACCGAAGGCCGTCGTCATCTCCTTAAGATGGCGGATGTCGGCCGGCGAGAGCATGCCCGGGAAGAGATTGATGCGCGTGCTTTCGCTGCCGGTGCCAGCGACCGCCAGGGTCTTAACGGTGGCCAGCACGGCGCGATGAAAGCCCTCCATGTGGCTGCCCTGATAGCTGGGGGTGCTGGCGTGCACGATGGGCGGCACGGTCGCCTCGGGTTGGGTCGCCCGATACTGCTTGATAAACATGGGCACATCGTCGCCGATGGTTTCCGACAGACAGGTGGTGGCCACGCCGATGAGGGCCGGATCGTACTGCTTGCAGATATTTTCCAGGGCCAGCTTCAGGTTGACGCCGCCGCCGAAGACCGCAGTCTGCTCGCCGAAATTGGAGCAGGCGATGTCCACCGGCTCCTTATAGTGACTGATCAGGTAGCGGCGTATATAAGTACTGCACCCCTGGGAGCCGTGCAGAAGCGGCACGGCGCCGCGGATGCCCTTGAACACCAGGGCGGCGCCCAAAGGGGCGCACAGCTTGCAGGCATTCTGGGTGGCCGAGGCGGTGGGCGTGATGGGAAATTGCCCCAGGGTGTATTCTTTCGAATTCTGTGAAGTATTCATATTTCGCCTGCCTTTCTTTTCGTACCCGTACGCGTACGATTCAAACCGTGCGAAACGGCACGAACTGCCACACCGGGCTCGTCACCGTCGTATGGATCTCCCGGGCGAAGTGCAGCATGCCTTCGAAACCGGCCAAGGGGGTCTTGCGCTCGTGGTTGTGATCGCAAAAGCCGATCCCCAGTTTGTAAGCGATGGGCCGCTCCTTGACCCCGCCGATGAAGAGATCGGCTCTCTTCTCGATGACGTAGCGCGAGAGCTCCAGGGGATTGGCGTCGTCTAAAATGACCGTACCCGGATCGCACAGGTCGCGCAGGGTGGCGTAGTCATCGGCATTACCGGTCTGGGAGCCGGCCACCACCACCTGCATGCCCAACTGGCGCAGGGCCTTGATCAGGGAGAAGACCTTGAAGGCCCCGCCCACGTAAACCGCGGCGCGCTTGCCTTCCAGGTCGGCCCGGATGCGTTGCAGTTCGGGCACGACGGCCGTGACCTGCGCGCGGACCAAGGCTTCGGTACGCTTTTGAATGGCCGTATCCCCAGAAAAATGGGCGGCCACGTCATAGAGCGCCTTGGCCATGTCTTCGATGCCGAAGTACGAGGCGCGGATGAAGGGAATGCCGTACTTTGCTCGCATCATTTCGGCCAGGAAGGTCATGGCCCCGGAGCACTGCACCACGTTCAGGGCCGCCCCGTGGGCCCGGCGCACATCGTCCACCCGGCCGTCGCCGGTGAGCACCGAGACCACCTGCACGCCCATGCGTTGGTAGTAGTCGCGGATCAGCCACGCCTCGCCGCCGATGTTGAACTCGCCCAGGATGTTGATGCTGGTCGGTGCAATATCGCGGGTGTCGCCGGTGCCCACCAGTTCAAAGAGCGCGTCGCAGGCGGCGCGATAACCGTCTTTCTTGGTGCCTTTGAATCCCTCCGAATGCACGGGCAGCACGGGAATCCCCTTTTCGCGGGTCACCCGCCGGCAGACCGCGGCCACATCGTCGCCGATGATGCCGACGATGCAGGTGCTGTAGACAAAGGCGGCTTTGGGCGCGTACGCATCGATCAGCTCGATCAGCGCCTGATAAAGCTTTTTCTCGCCGCCGAAGATCACCTCCATTTCGCGCAAATCGGTGGAGAAACTCATCCGGTGCAACTGCGGCCCGGACGAGAGCGCCCCGCGGATATCCCAGGTGTAGGCCGCGCAGCCGATGGGACCGTGCACGATGTGCAGGGCATCGGCGATGGGGTAGAGCACCACCCGCGAGCCGCAGAAGACGCAGGCCCGTTGGCTGACACTGCCGGCCAGGCTCTGTTTGTCGCAGGTCATGTCAAACGGAGCCTTACCGGTTTCGTGAATCTGACGTTCGCGTTGTTTTAAAATCGGTATAGAGGACATGATGGAAGCTTTCTTCTTTTAGTTAAAGCACCAATTCAAAGTTGATATCTGTGCTGTCCCGCTCTTTCCGATCCAGTAATGCATCGAGAATTTTTTCCAGCAACCGCAAGGCCCCGCGGTAGCCCACGGACGGGAAGTAGCTGTGGCCCATGCGGTCCAGAATGGGAAATCCGAAGCGTACATAGGGGATATCCTCGTCCCGGGCGATGTATTTGACATAGGTGTTGCCCATCAACAGATCCACCGGACGCTCTTTGATCCATTGGTGGAAGAGAAACATGTCGCCGGGAACGGCGATGTGGATCTCGTCGGCCACACCGGAGAGCGTGTCACGCAACGTCTCTTCGTACTTCTTGCCGGCCGGCGAGCCGGTGACCACGTAGACCGGCTTCATGTCCAGGGCCGTCAGAAAGCGTGCCAGGGCCAGCAGTTGGTCGGGGTCACCTACCAGGCCGACGCGTTTGCCATGCAGGTACTGGTGCCAGTCGGAGATGGCGTCCACCAGTTGGCCGCGCTCCAGGTCGATGCTGTCGGGCACATTGACCCCGGCCATGCGGCGCAGGGCGTCGACCAGCAGATCGGTGTCGTGCAGGCCGATGGGCAGATTGAGCACCTGGCAGGGCACCTTGCACTTGGCATCCATGGCCAGTCCGGCCGGTGCCGAAGCGATGGCGCCCAGGGCGATGGTGCCCATGCTGCAACCGCTTTGCTTGAGCTGGTCGATGGTCACCCCCCCTTCGGGGAACATCTTGTACTTGCCGGTCAGGGGCCCGTTGAGCACCCGGGCCGTGTCGGGGAACATGATCGAGGCGATGCCCATCTCGCCGGCGATGCGCCGGACCTCGGCCATGTCGGCCGGTTCCACGAAGCCGGGGATCAGGTTGACGCGCTTGCTCTTGGGGCCGCCGGCCTCGGCGAAGTAGTCGACCATGGCCTTGGTCATGCCGGCGAACCCGGTGACGTGCGAGCCCACATAGCTGGGGGTGTTGGCGTGAAAGACATACTTGCCTTCCGGGATGCGGCCCTCGGCCTTGGCCTTGCTGACGATCTGGGGAATATCGTCGCCGATGGTCTCCGAAAGGCAGGTGGTGTGCACGGCAATCACGTCAGGTTCATACACGGTAAAGATATTGTCGATGGCCTGCAACAGATTGGCCTGGCCGCCGAAAACCGAGGCGCCTTCGGTGAACGCGCTGGTGGCCGCCATGACCGGCTCCTTGTAATGGCGCGTCAAGGTGCTGCGGTGGTAGGCATAGCACCCCTGGGAGCCGTGGCTGTGGGGCAGGCAGCCGTGGACCCCCAGGGCGGCGTACATGGCGCCGATGGGTTGGCAGGTCTTGGCCGGATTGACCATCAGGGCCGAGCGCGCTTTGATGTCCGATGTGGTATGTCTGAGCAGCATGGGGCTTTACTCCTATCTCTTATGTGGTTTGGTGTTCGATTTCGTACGAGTACGATGGAGGTCTAATCGCAGGCGTACTTCGCCGCCAGCTCCGGATGCTTCTGCCAGGGCGCCTTCAAGTAGCCCCAGATGCGGCTGTTCACCATGCGGTCGATCTCCTCGTAGAAATTGACGGCGCCCTTGAATCCGGCGTAAGGTCCGCCGTAATCGTAGCTGTGCAACTGCTTCATGGGGATGCCGTGTTTCTGGATGACGTACTTCTCCTTGATGCCGGCACAGAAGATGTCGGGTTTGAACAGGGCGATCATGCGTTCGGTCTCGTGCTGGCTGATATCGTCGATGATCAGGGAGCCCTGGGCCATATCCGGCAGCATGCCTTCGTATTCGGCGAAGCGGACCCCCTGGGACTCCAATTCGGTCTTACGCTCCGCGGGAATGCGCGGCTGGTAGCGGGTGTCGTCGGGATGTACACTCAACTCTTCGATGTTGCGGCTGTCGGCGTCCACCTTGATGGTGGGCAGCACGCGGCGGCCTTCGTAGTCGTCACGGTGGGCGAACTCGTAGCCCGCCGACAGCGTCAGCATCCCCAATTCCGTGAAAAGTTCCTGGTAGTGGTGGGCGCGTGAGCCGCCCACGAAGAGCATGGCCCGCTTGCCTTCGGTGCGCGGCCGGATTTCGGCGGCCGCCTGTTCGACCGCCGGCAGCTCGGCGGCGATGACCGCTTCGGTGCGTTCGATCAACTCCGCATCGCCGAAGTACTGGGCGATCTTGCGCAATGATTTGGCCGTGGCCTGGGCGCCGATGAAGTTGACCTTGATCCAGGGCACCCCGAACTTTTTCTCCATCATCTCGGCCACGTAATTGATCGAACGGTGGCACATGATCAGGTTCAGGTCGGCCGTGTGGGAGTTGGCGAACTTGTCGATGCTGGAGTTGCCGCTGAAGGTGGAGATCAGCGTCAGGCCGCAGGCGTCGAAGAGCCGCTCGATCTCGAAGGCGTCGCCGCCGATGTTGTACTCGCCCAGCATGTTGATCTTGAAAGCCCCGGGCTGGACCGTATCGTCGGTGCCCACCACATGTTTGAAGATGCCGTTGTTGGCGATGTGATGGCCGGCGGATTGACTGACCCCTTTGTAGCCTTCGCACGAGAACCCGAAGACATTGATCCCCAGCTTTTCCTTCATCTCGCGGCAGACCGAATGCACGTCGTCGCCGATCAGGCCCACCGGACAGGTGGAGAAAACCGCGATGGCCTTGGGCTTGAAGGTGTCGTAGGCCTCCTGAATCGCTTGCTTGAGCTTTTTCTCGCCGCCGAAGATGATCTGTTCGTCCTGCATGTCGGTGGTAAAACAGTAGTTCATGAAGTTATGGCCGTCGGGCGTGCTGTCCGGATCGGTCTGGTTGCGCCGGGTGAGCCAACTGTAGAAGCCGCACCCCACCGGCCCGTGGGTGATGTTGATGATGTCCCGGGTCGGTCCCAGCACCACACCCTTGCAGCCGGCGTAACAGCAGCCGCGTTGGCTGATCAGGCCGGGAACGGTGCGCACGTTGGATTGAACCTCGGGCACCGTGCCGTCCGGCGCGATGCGGTTGACCACAATCTGCTTGTCCCGCTTACGGGCGACCTTGGGCGGATACTTGGCCAGCAATTGCTTGCGGACCCGGTCCAGTTCCTTGCCGTCCAGCGTCAAGGCCTCTGGTTTATGTTCTGCTGGCATTGCCATGGAATCTCTCCTTGTTGCAAAGTATTGTGCTTAACTACCTTCCGATCGATTCAAACTTCATCGAGCACCACATCCCCATGCTCTTGCGTCCGGACCCGATGGGCATCCAGGCAGGGCATCACGAAAATCATGCCGTCTCCGGGTTTGCCGGTCTGGTTGACGCGGATCAGTGTTTGGACCGTTTTTTCCACCAGATCGTCCTGCACCACGATGACCAGCAATCTTTTCGGGATCAGGCGCTGGCTTTGACCCAGTTGGGAGATGGCCTCCTCGTAGCCGCGTTCGGCCCCCTTGAGCAGTTGCAGATCTACCAGGCCCTTGCCTCTGCCCAGGCAATCCCGGGCCGTGATCGAAGGCAGGCCGACTTCAGCCAAGGCCCGTTTGGTTTGATTCATGCGGTTGAGACGCACAATGGCCAATATCTCTTTCATGGTTTCACCTCTTCGAAGCTGCCATCGGCGTTCTGCTTGACCCCCGAGCTGATGGTGTAACTCTCCAGGACCGGCACGATGAAGATTTTACCGTCGCCGAAGGCGCCCTTTTCGCCGGTGCGTGCCGCCTTCATGATCGTGCGGATAGCAAAATCCTTGTCGCTGTCTTTGACCACGGTGAGCAGCATCTCCTTGGGGATCTCATCGTAGGTGATCTCGCCGATTTTGATCCCGCGCTGCTTGCCGCGACCCACCACCGACATCTTGGTGACCCCCGGAAAGCCCGCTTCCATCAAGGCCGCCAGCACATCGTCGACTTTTTCCGGACGAACTATGGATCGAATCATGATCATGACATCTTCTCCTATTATCTTATCGGTAGAATTCCTTAACTTTCAACGATCCCTAAGCTGCGATCCCATACTCGATCAGCAATTTTTCCAACTCTTCGATCTCCAGCGGGGTTGGAATCACCCTTATTTCGTTGCCGTCGATCTTGCGTGCCAGGGTACGGTATTCATCCGCCTGGATGTGGGTGGGTTCGAAGTCGATGACCGTTTTGCGGTTGATTTCGGCCTTCTGCACCATGTTGTCCCGGGGCACGAAGTGAATCATGTGGGTGCCAAGCTTTTTGGCAAAAGCCTCGATCATCTCCAATTCGTTATCCACCTTGCGGCTGTTGCAGATCAGCCCGCCCAGGCGCACGCCGCCGGCTTCCGCGAATTTGACGATGCCCTTGCAGATGTTGTTGGCGGCGTACATGGCCATCATCTCTCCCGAGACCACGATGTAGATCTCCTGGGCCTTACCCTCGCGGATGGGCATGGCGAATCCGCCGCACACCACGTCGCCGAGCACATCGTAGAAGACGTAATCCAACGCTTCGCTGGCGGCGTAGGCGCCCAATTGCTCGAGCAGATTGATCGAGGTGATAATGCCGCGTCCGGCGCAGCCCACGCCCGGCTCCGGTCCGCCCGATTCGGTGCACAGCGTGCCGCCGTATCCCTGCTTGCGCACATCGTCCAGTTCTACATCCTCGCCTTCTTCGCGCAGGGTGTCCAACACCGTGCGCTGGGCCAGGCCGCCCAGCAGCAAACGCGTGGAGTCGGCTTTTGGATCGCAGCCCACCACCATGATCTTTTTGCCCATTTCGGCCAAGCCGGCCACCGTGTTTTGCGTGGTGGTGGATTTGCCGATCCCTCCTTTGCCGTAGATCGCGATTTTTCGCATTTCATTTCTCCTTCGGGTTTGGTCGCCGCGCCGATCCAGCCCTGATTCCCGAACCTGGTGCGGTCGTTTGATCCGAAGTACTCCAAGTTGCGTGCCAACAATGGCTAGTGGATGAAGAATTTTCAAAAACCTTGTTATTCCGGGCTGACGATTAAGAAAGCTGGTGACGGGTGAAGGATAGGAGAAGCGATCTACCATTTTGTGTCTTCATTTTTGTAGATATGGACATAAGTGTAGGGCGCGGGAGAGGGAAGAATAAAAGGGCTGGTAGGAAAGAAAGGGATCGATACCGATACCGAAAGCGAGGGGTCGCCAAGCTCGGTATCGGTATCGGTATCGGTAGGCTTAATGGCAGGCCAGGATCTACCCTGTAACGCCCCTCAGGTTGATACCATACTTGCGGATGCGGTATCCCAACTGGCGCGGGGTGATCCCCAGGATGCGCGAGGCTTTTTGCTGCACACCGCGGGTGTCCTTGAGGGCTTGCAGAATCCGGCGGCGCTCCAACTGCTGCACCTCGTCGCCGAGATCTTCGGCGCCCGGGGCGCAAAAATCCCGGTGGGGAGCGGCTGTGGTTTTAAAACAGAGGATGTTGGTGGGCAGATCGCCTTCGCTGATCGTTTCCTTGTCGGTCATGATGACCAGGCGCTCGGTGGTGTTGGCCAGTTCGCGCACATTGCCGGGCCAGGCATAGTCCTTGAGGCGCGCCACCGTGGCCGGATTCAGGCGTACCCGGCGATGGTGGATGCGGTTGAATTTGTCCATGTAGAAGTCGAGCAGCAAGGCAATATCCTCGGCCCGTTCGCGCAAGGGCGGCAGCACGATGGGCACGACATTCAGCCGCCAGTAAAGATCTTCGCGGAAGGTGCCCTTGGCCACCGCCTCCATCAGGTTGCGGTTGGTGGCCGTCACCACGCGCACATCCACCGCCATGGAGTCCGAAGAACCGATGCGTTCGAAGGTGCGCTCCTGGAGCACGCGCAGCAGTTTTACCTGCAAGTTGAGCGGCAGCTCGCCGATCTCGTCCAGAAAGATGGTGCCCTGGTCGGCCATTTCGAAACGGCCGGCGCGACGGACCGCGGCGCCGGTGAAGGCCCCTTTCTCCACGCCGAACAATTCGGCCTCGATCAGATTTTCCGGCAGCGCTGCCAGGTTGACGGCCACGAAGGTTTTCTTGGACCGACGGCTCTGGTAGTGCAGAGTCTGGGCGATCAGCTCCTTGCCGGTGCCGCTCTCGCCCAGCAGCAAGACCGTGGTGTCGGTGGCGGCCACCCGGCGCACCAGTTTGAGCACTTGCTGGAACGGCGCCGATTCCCCGATGATATTGGGCAGGCTGAATTTCTCCTTGAGCTGCATGCGCAGATGACCGCACTCGTTCTCGGCCTGGCGCAGATGCTCCCAGAGCAGCACGAACTGGGCGATGAACGAGGAGACGATGGAGAGCACGCGCAGATCGTCATCCACATTGCCCTCCTGGGCCGTGTAGATGCCGTCCACGGTCATGACGCCCAGGCTCCTGCCGTCCAGGGCGATGGGCATGCACAGGAATGAGATGCCGCTTTTTTGCGGCCGCGAATCGGTTTTGTTGAGAAACTTGGGCTCGGCGCCGATGTTGGGAATGAACATGGGCTGGCCGGTTTCGATCACGCGTCCCACGATGCCTTCGCCTATGCGGTATTTACCGCGCTGGATCTCTTCGCGGCTCAATCCGTAAGCGGCCACGATCTGGAGCTCCCGGGTCAAAGGGTCCAGCAAAAAGACGCAGCCCCGCTGCAACCCCAGGCGACCGGCCAGAATCTCCATGGCGGCATACAAGTTCTTCTCCAGATCCAGCGAACTGGTCAGCACCTGGCTGACCTGGAGAATGGCGCTGAGTTCTTCGTTCTTGCGCATCAGTAGTTCCATAAAGTTCAGATCAGCAAGCTGCGTGCCACAGGTTCGTGATGGGATCGCGCTGATGGAAACATTCCGAAATGATAGATAAAAAGTTTTATGCAAGGATTTGTGTTAAGGGCGTCCAAGGATACAAAACGGTAATAAATGGACTAATGACGAACATAAATGCAATATTGGGATCGCATTCATTTGAGGCCACTGCACGCACAGCGCGTTCAGGTCATGGTCACCGGCCACCTATTTCAAGTGCCGATAGGGGTGCGCTCCGGGCGGCCTGGAAACTCGCTGCGCTCAGACAGTCCAGGCCGCTTTTCTTACGCTGCACCCCAGCGGCACTAAAAATGGTGGCCAATGGTGCCCGGACGTGTCGCGGCGTAGCCGACAGGCGAAGACGGAGCACGACCTGAACGAGCTGTGCCGGTTCACCGAGAGTTGCTGGCCGCGCCAGACCAGGGGAACTGCAACGCCGAATCCAATGGTTGCTTTTACCTGCCAATAGGCCATTGCTCCACCCTCGTTGTGTTCTGCGCCGGCAATACTACCTTTGGGCCGTGGCGGCAGAAGGGTTGTCGCGCCAATCGAAGCGTTACTTAAACCAGACCGGATCACTTGCCGGATCACTTAAGGGAGGGTTGTTAATATGAAAGCAATCAACACAATCGTCGTCATTTTGTCAGTACTGTTGGTTCCTGGGGCGCTGTGGGCCGATAATCATGGCGCAGCGAAGATGGACATTGTCGATACGGCCGCGTCTGCCGGATCGTTCAACACCCTGGTGGCCGCAGTCAAGGCCGCCGACCTGGTGGATACCCTCAAAGGGGCAGGGCCCTATACCGTTTTTGCGCCTACCGATGAGGCCTTTGCCAAGCTGCCCGCCGGCACCCTGGACGAGCTGCTCAAACCCGAGAACAAAGCAAAGCTCCAGGCCATCCTGACCTATCACGTGGTGGCCGGCAAAGTGATGGCTGCCGATGCGACCAAACTCACCGAAGCCAAGACCGTCAACGGCCAGAGCTTCAAGGTGCGCGTTGAAGGCGGCGCGGTGATGGTGGACAACGCCAAGGTCGTCAAAACCGATATACTGACCAGCAACGGCGTGATCCACGTCATCGACCAGGTGATTCTGCCCAATTGAGCTCGGCTGCTTCGAACGCCATCTACCTCAGACAACGGGTCGCGCGTGGGCGGCCCGTTTTTATGGGCTATGGGTTCTTAGGTGGCCCGTCCTAATTTAAGAGGCGGAAAGCTTTCGCTGGTCGCTCCGGATTTTGAAGTGCCTGTCTGGGGTTGGCTATGCGTAAGTCCGAACAGAGCCACCTTTTAAATCCATCGTTGTCCCCTGAATTGCTTGAACAGTTCGGTGTCATCCTTGAGCACTGCGGTCATCCTGCGTGCCAGGGCCTTGTCGTGCTCGGTCCCGGTCCAGGCGACCCTTCCGGCGAGCGGCCACGGCCCGGTGCTGGCCGTTGCAGCGGTTATGTCAAATGAAGAGGATCCACCCTGCTCCGGTTTCCGGCAGTTCTGGCTGAATCAGATTCAACCCGTGTCGGTTCAATTCACCCAGAAAAGCTGTCCGGTTCGCCTTTGACTTGGTCTTGACAGCCGCCCGCCCTTTAACTATTCAAGATGCATTCCTCTTTCTGCAAGCCACGGATGAACAACCTTCACTCAACCTACAGGAAGGAGAGCATCATGTCTTCACGATTGATCAGGCTAAACGATGATACCCTGGTAGAGGTGGAAGTTCCGGATCGGCAGGCAGTGCCCCTCAGCGGCGGCGCCGCTGATAAGGTCAGCTCGGCATTGGATATCATTCAGCCGATTTTGACCAAAGCGTGCAAGCCCGTCGTTGCGGCCTGGCAGGCCCTAAAAAACGAGGTCGATATTGAGAAGACCGAAATTGAGTTCGGCCTGAGCTTCGAAGGCGAGGGGAATATTTACATCAGCAAAGCCAAGGCCGGGGCCAATCTGACGATTAAAATCACCCTTAAACCCTCTGCATGAAACGGTCTCCCGCTAATTTGGCGCCAACCCAGCGACCCGGATCAAGGGGGTGCGCAGCGCCATGTCGACAAAGCGGGCTGCCCGGCATAAAAGATGATTTTATACCTTCACAGGTATTGCCTCACGAAGAAGAGAGGGCTTATGAGAGTTGATGCTGCAAAAAGCATATTCCGCATTGAAAGCAGGTTAAAAAACTGCGGCAAATTCGGCACCGGTTTCAGCGTACATGAAGATGCGGCAGGCACCCATGTGGTTACCTGCCGGCATGTAATCACGGATGTTGGCGGCGCCGACCAGGGCCACATCAACGGCAGAAAACTGGTCGACGTCATCGCCGACTGGGACAACCCGCCGGCGGACATCGCGATTGCCAGGACTGAGGGCAGCCTGAACAGCACGCCCCTGCCCATGTGCGACCATTCCCAATGCGGGGCTGCGGTCACGATTATCGGCTATGAAAAACAGGGTAAAACCTTCACGCGCCGATCCTTCGAAGGGCGCTTGTCGGATGAAAAGGCGGACGACAGCGGTTCTCCAATCGATCTGGTCGAGGGCTGGGATGTGGTCATGGAAAGCGACCTCGGCCTGACTGGCGGTTTTAGCGGATCACCGGTCTTGGATAAGATTTCCGGTTGCTTCACTGGAGTGATAGCCAAACACATTCCTGCATATAAATGGGCTGAAGCTATCAGCACGGTTTTCATTCGAAAATTCCTGGAGAGACATCAACTAAGCTGGCTCTTGCACCCTTCAGCGCCGATTCGGGATGGCGCCTCCGAAGCTGCATTTGAGGAGCCTGCCAGCTTGCGACTGATTATTCTTGAGGAACTGGCCGTGGCTGAGTCGCTTAAGGAAATGAATACCGATCTGAAGGGGCTGTGCAAAAGATTAAAGCGCGATAAGCGAGACGTAGCGCAGGCCCTGGCACTGTTGAAAAACGACGACCTCGTCAATGAAATCCAGCGACTCAACGATACGCATCTATACCGGCTCAAGACAAAAGGAAGAGACTTCCTGAAAAAATATTCATCTGCATAAGAAAAGACCGACGGATAGAAACTCATGGCCCAGGACGACACCTCCCGCCAAAGCGTCGCAGTCGCGCTCTCGGAACTGCTTAAGGCATCCGCAGATTTATGGACCCAGTTCAACCATGCCTGGAATACAGGAAACCGCTCCAACGCAAGCGCCACATCTGACCATCAAGGACAAGCCGCCCAGCCCGCTCCAGAGCCAGACCCAGAGGCCGAAGGCGACAGGGCCGAAGCCGAAGTGAGGCAGGCGCCCGACAAAAACCGCACCGAGGCGCAGGCGCAGTGGATAGAGATGCTCATGCGCCACTGGTGGGCGGGCTCGCCGTTTCCACGCGACCCACCATCGGCTACTGAGAAGGAAGATGTGCACCAACGAAGTTCACCTCACCAGGAAACGGTTGACTCCATTAATCACTGGCAATCCGAATGGCATAAACTCTTTTGGTCGATGCACCGGATCTACGGGTTCGGGGCGTCCGCCGATGCAACGGGAGAACTGGAAAAAGATGCCGCCAAGATCAAAGAGTATCAAGAAGCATTGCAGGCGTTTCTGGAACTGATGACCATCCCGGTAAAAGAGAAGTTTCAGGCGTTTTCTCAGGCACAAGGCGCTGATGTGAAGACAGAAGCTGAACCACGGCCAGATTCCGGCACGATATACGATCAATGGATGCGGGAATTAGAACAGCGGTATGCTGAGCTGTTCGCTTCGCCTCAGTTTGTGGAAACTTTGCAGCGGGTGATTCACGCCGCGGTCGACACCCACGAGGCTCGCGGGGGGCTGGTCGCGAATTTCCTGAAGGCGGCATCGATTCCAACCAGGGAAGACTATGACCGGTTGCTTCGAGAGTTCCACGAATTGAAACGCACGGTCCGAGAATTTGCTCGCCGCCGCAGCAACGCTGAACCGGGGAAACAGACATGATCAGGGGTATAGACGAGGATCTACTCCAGCAGACAATGAAATCGGCCCTGAACAGCATGGGGATTCTGCACAAAAAAATGCAAGCGGCCTGCCGCGCCCTGGCCGGGGCCGGCAATGTCCAACTCGCTACCACCCCCTATTCGGTCGTCTATCGCGAGGACCGCATCCAGGTGAAGCATTATCATGGCTCAGGGACGCGGCAACCTGGGCAGCGCACGCCGCTTATGATCGTATACGCCCTCGTCAATCGCGAGACCATGCTGGATCTCCAGCCCGGCTTTAGCGTCGTGCAAAAGCTTCTGAACAAGGGGATCGATGTGTATATGATCGATTGGGGCTACCCTTCCTATAACGAGAAATATCTCACCATCGGCGACCATGTGTTGGGGTATATGAACAATGTCGTGGACGTTATCCGGCATCGCTGCCGCTTGACGTGCATCAACCTGATGGGTATTTGCATGGGTGGCACGCTGGCGGTGATGTATGCGGCCCTGCATCCGCAAAAAGTAAAAAATTTGATCACTACGGTCGCCCCAACCAATTTTGCCACAGAAGCCGGCTTGCTGCACCGATGGATTGGCGGGCTCGATGTGGACCGGCTGGTTGACGCATACGGCAATATTCCGGGCGCCATGTTGAACACGATCTTTCTTATGCTCAACCCCATGCGGTTGATGGTGGATAAGTATGTGACCTTCACGGAACAGTGCGCAGATCAAGGATTTGTGGAAAATTTCCTGCGAATGGAAAAATGGATCTTCGATAGTCCCGCCATACCTGGTGAAACCTTCCGCCAATTCGCCAAAGACTGCTATCAGCGGAATCTATTGATCCAAAACAAGATGGTGATAGACGGCCATCCCATCAACCTGGCAAACATTACCATGCCCCTTTTGAATATCTACGCAAGACACGACCATCTGGTGCCTCCGGCGGCATGCAGCATGCTGCCGCAGAAGGTGGGCGGCCGCGATGTGGAGAATGTCTGCCTGGATTGCGGCCACATCGGCATCTATGTCAGCCGGAAGAGCCAAAACCTCCTGACCCCAAAAATCGCCGCTTGGCTGGCGCAGAGGGACCGCCCAGTTAGTGACCTTTAGCCGTATTGAAGTATGGGCAGCCGGTTCGGACGATCCGAACTCCCGGCAATCAAGGTTTGGGGGCGGTTGAATTCGCTTTCGAGGCTTCCGTGATGATTTTGGCCATTTTTGAATAGCCTTCATCCACGGCAGCTTTAAATTCATTGCGAGTATCTTGGACGCCGGCCACGTACTCATTGAAGGCCTTCAGGCTTTCCTCGCGGCAGCATTCCAACTGGCGGAAAACCATGCCCAGCATATGCCCACAGGTTTTTTCATTCTGCTCCTGAAAATGAATCATGGCATTATATGCGCTGTTGAAGGTGGTGCGAAACAGGTCAAAGGCGATTTTTTGCATTTTGGCAGCGCCGGGGTCGAACATGGTCAAGACCCTCCATCTTGGAAATGATAAATCTGAACCAATGATTCCCTATCATCGACGATTTCTTGGTCGGTGCCGTTCCCTAAATTTGCAGGTTATGCAACATGGAAAAGCTATGCAAGCAATAATTACTCAAAATTCCTCGCAGGTTTGCCATGTAGATTGACAAGCAAATTTCAACTTGCCATACTTTTGAAAACACATCTGATGATAATGAATCAAGTAAAAATTGATATGATAGGAAAGAAACATGGACCAAAAACAGATGCTGAAACAAATGATCGAGTTCAATCAGACCGCTTTCAACAATGCATTTAATGCACTGGTGGTAATCCAAAACCAATTCGAAAGCATGACCCAGACGGTGCTTTCCCAAGCCGGTGGGCTGCCGGAAGAGGGGCGTCAGGCGATTGAAAAGTGGGCCGAAACGTTCAAGACAGGAAGGGATCAATATAAAAAAGCGGTTGACGAAAGCTATCGGCGAGTTAAAGGTTTCTTCCCCGAAGAGCAATAAACGGTTTTGGGTCATTGGTTCGAACCCATCTATCCTAAACCTGAGCGCCTATAATGGATATATGGTCTTGCGCGAGCCCTGAGAGCGGCCGCGCCCCTACGTGGCTTTGTAGCAATAACTGCCTTGACCAAGATATCCCTTGAACACCTTCCAGACACAGCAGCTCAATTTGACCAATAGCTTGCGGTCGAACAGAAATTGCAGTCAGTATCGAGAACTTTGCTTTAGAAAAATGCGGCAACTTAATTGACAACGACCGACACCCACAGCGTTGCTCGTAGCGGTCTGACCAATACGGTTTCCAGTTGCTCAAAGCGGTCCTGCATGTGCCGGCAATAGGCTTCTATGGCTTGCCGGTATTAAAGCCTGTATTCAACAGATTCGCTGCCTGATACGAACTGCGCACGAAGGGCGCGGCGGCCACATGCGCGAAGCCCAGATCCAGGGCGATGCGGCGCCACTGGTTGAACGCTTCAGGCGGCACGTAGCGCACCACGGGCAAGTTACGGGCGGTGGGTTGCAGGTATTGGCCCAGGGTGAGCAGGCGGCAGCGGGCGCCGCGCAGGTCGGCGAGGGTTTGGCGAATCTCTGCTTCGCTTTCGCCCAGGCCGAGCATGAGGCCCGATTTGGTGGGGATGAGGGGCGCCTGGCGGGCGGCGTCGGCCAGCAGGCGCAATGAGCGCAGGTATTGGGCCTGGGGCCGTACGGTGGGGTAGAGGCGCGGGACGGTCTCGATGTTGTGGTTGAGCACGTCCGGCGTGGCGGCCAGCACAACGGATAGGGCCGCGGGATCGCCCTGGAAGTCGGGGATCAGGACTTCGACGCGCACCTCCGGGATGGCAAGGCGCAGGGCGCTGATGGTGGCGGCGAAGTGGGCCGCGCCGCCGTCGGGTAGATCGTCGCGGGTCACCGAGGTGACCACCACGTAGCGCAGCCGCATCTCGGCGGCGGCTCGGGCCACGCGGCGGGGCTCGTCGGGGTCGGGCGGTTGCAGGGGGCCTTGTTTCACGGCGCAAAAGGCGCAGTCGCGGGTGCAGTGATCGCCCAGGATCAGAAAAGTGGCGGTGTGCCGGCTGAAGCATTCGAAGATATTGGGGCAGTGCGCCTCCTGGCAGACGGTGTGCAGGTGTCCCGTGCGCAGCAGGTGGCGGGTCTCTTCATACGCGGGGCCGCTGGGCATGCGCACGCGCAGCCAGGGCGGTTTTGAAGTTTTGATAGGCATGCGGGCCTCTATTCAAGGAGCGATGTCAACCGCTCCGGGTGGATGTCTTCAAATGCCAAGTCCAGCAGTGCGCTCAAGTGGCGCGCCATTTCGCGGCGTACCGTCGTCATCGGCACCTCTACACCTGTTTCCTGGCTCAGGGTGGTCATGGCGCAGGCCTGGATGCCGCAGGGGTTGATCCAGGTGAAGGGCGTCAGGTCGGCGGCGACATTGAGGGCCAGGCCGTGGAAGCTGATGCCCCGGCGTACGGTGATGCCCACGCTGCCCAGTTTGCGTTGGCCGATCCAGGCGCCGCGGTGGACGGCGTCGCCCCGGGCCGGCAGATCCCAATGGGCCGCGGTCGCCACCATGGCTTGCTCCAGGGCGCCCACGAAGGCCACCACCGCAAGATGGGCGGCATTCAGATCGATGATCGGATAGACCACCAGTTGGCCGGGGCCATGGTAGGTGATGTCGCCGCCCCGTTCGATGGGCACGATGGAAATGCTCTTGGCCTTGAGTACCTCTTCCGGGACCAGCAGATTTTCGCGGCCGCCCCGGCGCCCCAAAGTGAAGACCGGTGGATGCTCCAGCATAACGACCAGGTCGCGGTCCAGGCGTCCTTCACGCCGGGCGGCCACGGCCCTGTGTTGCAGCGCCAGGGCCTGGAGATAATCGGTCTGGGGCAGATCGAGCAGATATCCCGGCCGCATGGCGCTCATCCCATCAGGCATGGCTTGCGCGCTGCCTGGACTTCATCCAGGCGCCGCAGCTTGGCGTGGTGCGGGGCCTGGTGCAGCAGATCCGGATTCTGTTCGGCCTCCCGGGCGATGGCCCGCATGGCGGCGATGAAGTGGTCCAGGGTCTCCTTGGTTTCGCTTTCGGTGGGCTCGATCATCAGGGCGCCGCTGACCACCAGGGGGAAGTAGATCGTGGGCGGGTGAAAGCCGTAATCGATGAGCCGTTTGGCGATGTCCAGGGCCGACACCTTGTGGGCCAGTTGGCGCTTGTCACTGAAGACGCATTCGTGCATGCAGGGTCGGTCGTGGGGCAGGTGGTAGTCGGCCTTGAGGCCGGCCTGGATGTAGTTGGCGTTGAGTACGGCCAGGCGGCTCACCTGGGCCAGGTCGCCCCCCAGACTCAGGATGTAGCTGTAGGCCCGCGCCAGGATGCCGAAGTTGCCGTAAAAGGCATGCAGGCGGCCGACGGACAAGGGAAAGTCGCTGCGCCAGGCAAAGCGTCCGCCCTCCCGGACCACCCGCGGCACCGGCAAGTAGGGGGCCAGCTTGGCGGTGACGCACACCGGACCGGCCCCCGGGCCGCCGCCGCCGTGGGGCGTGGAGAAGGTTTTGTGCAGGTTGAGGTGCAGTACATCCACACCCATGGCGGCCATGTCCGCCACCCCCAGCACGGCGTTCATGTTGGCGCCGTCGGCGTAGACCAGGCCGCCCTTGGCGTGAACGATCTCGGCCACCTGGCGGATGTCGGCCTCGAAGAGCCCCAGGGTGTTGGGGTTGGTCACCATGATGCCGGCCGTGTCGTCGTCCATCAGGTCGGCCACGGCCTGGGGCTCCAGCATGCCCTGGGGCCCGGAGCGCACGGGAACCGCCGTGAAACCGCACAGGGCCGCGCTGGCCGGGTTGGTGCCGTGGGCCGTATCGGGAATCAGGATCTTGGTGCGCGGTCGTCCCTGGGCGGCGTGATGGGCGTAGAAGATCAGCATGCCGGTCAGTTCGCCCTGGGCCCCGGCCGCCGGTTGCAGGCTGACGGCGGCCAGGCCGGTGATCTCGGCCAGCCACTGCTCCAGATCGTAGAGCAGGCGCAGCAGTCCCTGGGACATGGCTTCGGGCAGCAGCGGATGGGCCGCGGCGATGCCCGCCAGCGACGCCTGGCGCTCGTTGGTCTTGGGATTGTACTTCATGGTGCACGAGCCCAGGGGATACATGCCGCTGTCGACGCTCAGGTTCCATTGGCTCAGGCGTGTGTAGTGGCGCACGATCTCCGGCTCGCTCAGGTCGGGAAAATCGGGCCCGGGGCCGGTCAGGGCCGGGTCCACGGGTTGCTCGGGCACTTCCCGGGTCGGCTGGGAGAACGCTTCGCGGCCCGGCGCGCCCAATTCCCAGAGCAACGGTTCGTTGAAAATCAATCCGGTGGTGCCGATCATCGCGTCACCTCCTGAACCAGCAGGTCCAAATCCTGCTTGCGGCTGGTTTCGGTGGCGCACAGCAGGTAGTGATCGGTGAGTTCGGGGAAATACTGCGCCAGGGGCAGGCCAGCCACGATGCGCCGCGCCAGCAGTTGCTGGTAGCGGCTTTGGGAACCGGCCGGAAGTCGCACAACGAATTCGTTGAAGGTCGGCGCGGCGAAGGGGATTTGGACGCCGGCCGCTTGCAGCCCGTCTTTGAGATAGGCGGCCGTGTCGTAGTTGAGGCGCGCCAGCTGGCGAAAGCCGCTGCCGCCCAGGGAGGCCATGTACATGGCCGCGGCCAGGGCACACAGTCCCTGGTTGGTGCAGATGTTGGAGGTGGCCCGTTCCCGGCGGATGTGCTGCTCGCGGGTGGAGAGGGTCAGCACGAAGCCGCGGCGGCCCTCCAGGTCCACGGTTCGGCCCACCAGGCGGCCGGGCATGCTGCGCATCTGCGCTTCGCGGCAGGCGAACAGCCCCACCCCGGGCCCGCCGAACGATCGCGGAATGCCCAGGCTCTGGCCTTCGCCGCAGACGATATCGGCCCCCAGGCGGCCGGGTGCCTGATACAGGCCATAGGCCAGCGGTTCGCTGAAGGCCGTGATCATCAGGGTGCCGGCCTGGGCATGGGTGGCGGCCGCCACGGCTTTCAAATCTTCCACGCAGCCGAAGAAGTTGGGGGACTGCACCGCCACGGCCGCCAGTTCCGCCTGATCCGCCAAACTGGCCAAACCGGATAGATCGGTGCGGCCGTCGGCGCCGTAGGGCAGTAAAACGATTTCGAAGCCCGCCGGTCGCAGATAGGTCTCGACCACCTGGCGGTAGTGGGGATGCACCGCCCGGGAGAGGGCCACGCGCTGGCGCTTGGTGACGCGAATGGCCATCAGCAGCGCTTCGGCCAAAGCCGATGCGCCGTCGTACATGGAGGCGTTGGCCACCTCCATGCCCAGCAGCCGGCCCACCAGGGTCTGGTATTCGTAGATGGCTTGCAGGGTGCCCTGGCTCACTTCCGGTTGGTAGGGGGTGTAGGCCGTGAAGAATTCCCCCCGGCGCAGCAGTTGCTTGATGGTTTCCGGGATGTGGTGATCGTAGCTGCCCGCACCCAGGAAGATCTTGTGGGCCGGTGCCGTGGCCGTGGCCCCGGCCAGATGCTCCATGTGGCGGTCCAAGTCCCACTCGCTGAGGGCCGGCGGCAGGTTCAGCGGCCGCCGGCGACGGCATTCGCCCGGGATCTGGGCGAACAGGTCGTCGATGCGCCCGGCGCCCACGGCGCCAAGCATGGCCCGGATGTCGGCCTCGGTATGGGGCATGTAGCGCATGATGGCTATCCTTTCAAGCCGGCCAGATAACGCTTCTGATCCATCAGTTGCTGATACTCTCCCGGATCGTCGGGTTTGACTTTGATCATCCAGCCGTTGCCATAGGGTTCGGTATTGACCAGTTCGGGGGTGTCTCCCAGTTGGGTGTTGACCGCTACCACTTCGCCGCCGATGGGCATAAACAGTTCAGAGACCGCTTTGACCGACTCCACCGAACCGAAATCGGCTCCCTTTTTGAGTTTACTTCCCGTCGCCGGCAGGTCCACGTAGACAATGTCGCCCAACTGATCCTGGGCATAATCGCTGATGCCCACGACAAAAAGATCCTTTTCGGGCCGGGCCCATTCGTGGTCCTTGCTGTAGCGCAGGTCCTCGGGAAAGTGCAGTTCGCTGATCTCTTTCATGCTCTCCTCCTTGGAAGGGGTGTTTGCCCGGCGATGCCGGCGACTGGGTCCGACTCAGAATGAGCGTTGGCCGAATAGGTGCCACGGAATTAGAGGGTGGGCGAGCAGCGGCGGTGCTCCCCATGAACTGAGGCCATTTTGAACTGGTTTTTCTGAAATTGCAAGGGAGGGAAATGAAACACCCTCGGGGCCTTGGGCCCGGAGGGTGTCAGGTGCGCGGGGATAGGGTGGCTATTTGCTGGTCACGGTCTTGGGCGGCGCTTCGATGCCCAGCAGCGTATCGATGGTCTTCTCGATCTCCTTGAGCCGATGTTCGTTCAGCATGAAACCATAGGGCGTGGTGGAGGCCGCAGCCGGAACTTTGTCGGCCGTTTCGGCTTCCTTGGGGAACACCGACAAGCTGTATTCGCCTTGGTCGTTCTTGAACGTCAGGGTGGCCAGGGCGGGGCCCTGGGTCAGCTTGGCCTTGGCCGCGTCGTCCAGAAAACTGTCGCACTGCAAGCGGGCGACGGCACCCAGAATGCGCTCGATCTCGGCTTTGTCCAACGCTTGGCCGTCGGCGGCCTGCCATTTAGGCGCGGGCGGTTCGGCCGGCGTGGCGGTGGGCGTGGGGGGAGTCGTGGCCTCTTGTGAGGCCTCCGGACTCGGAGCCGGGGTCGCGGCGGGGCCCTCCTCTTTGGGCGGGGTCACCTTGGTGGCCGAAAGGGTCTTGCCCGCCTTTTGGATCGTAAGGAAGGCAATGCTCTCCTTGTCGATGTCGAAGATGGTTTTGTCGCGCAAGGCCTCGATATTGTGCTCGAAGGTGTTCCGCAACTGGCCTCGGGCGTGGTAGATCTTGGGATCGCCGTCCAGGGTCACGAAGGTGTGCTGGAAGGTGGGGGCCGCCTTGCCGATGTCGAAGGCCCGCAGCCGGGCGCTGCCGTCGCCGAAGGCCTGGACGCTGATCCTGGTCTGGGGCGTCAGTTCGTAGCGATCATAGTTTTTGGATTCGGAGACCAGGGCCGTGAGCGCCAACTCGGCCACGGCGTTGACCATGTTCTTGGCCTTGACGCTGTCCGCCGCGTAGCCCTGGGGCTCGATGAACCACTTCTCGTCTTTTTTGACCAACTCCACCGGCGGGTTTTGCTTGTCGGTCACCACCAGGCGGTTGACTTTGGCCGTTTCGATCTTGGTCAGTTGGGGCAGATCCTCTTCATCGTGATTGGCCGAGCGCAGCGAAAGGTAGAGCACCAGCGCCACGACCACCAGGGCCAGCAGAATATACTCTTTTTTCAGCTTCATCGTTCCCTCTTTTATTCGATCAAGTCGCCGGGTCGGTTTCAAAAAAGATTTTGAAATCGGTTCCGGGGATTTACTGAAACAGGGTTTGGATTTTCTTGGTGCGCGCATGCCGGCGCCACCAGACCAGCAGCCCGAAGAGCACCACCACGATGGGCAGGCCGGCGATGTTGGCTGCCTTGATCAAGGCTTTGGTGCCGCCGCCGATGGGCTGCAAGGGGTTCAGGCGCTGGGCCTTGCCGCGCATGGCCGCCACCGCCTCGCGGCCGTTCAGGGCGTCGATCATGTTGAGCACGAAGACGGTATTGGGCCCCTGGCCTTGCTCATCCATCAACTGATCGCCGACCATCTTAGATGAAGCGATCAAGAAGATCTTGGCCGGCGCCCCCTGTTCGATCACCGGGCTCTGGCCTTTCAAGGGGGCCGGCGTGGGGGTGGCCGTGGGCGTCGGCGTGGCTGGGTTTTGGCCATCTTCGGCCGGCGGCATGGATTCCTCGGGTTTGGGCTCGGCCGGTTTTTCCGGCATGGGCTTGCCTTTGAAATAGCTGCTGAACGCGCCCTCCAGCAGATAGGCCAGGGGCCGGGAGGCCATTTCGGCGTCACTGGCCGGCGGCTGGATGAACATGGGGTTCAGGATGATCCGGTCGCGCATCTCCCAGGAGCGTTTGGAGGAGGAGAAGAGCTTATGAACCGTGAGTTTCTGCTCATCGATGCGTTTGTCGTCCAGTTCCAGCGGCGATACCAGGAAGGCATACAGGCCCTTGATGTTCTCCAGGTAATCGAGCTCCTTGTTGATGTTGGCGTTCTCGATACGCGGGATGAAATAGATCGGTTGATCGCCGCCGCCCTGCTGGGGCGGTTTTTGCTCCCGGTAGCAATTCTCGTCCATCACGAACGACTCTTTGATGCGCACCCCGTAGTGGGCCAGCATCTGCTCCAGCCCGGTTTTCAGGGGCTCATGGAAGCGCATCTGCTGGTTGCCCATCATCAGCCCCTGGTTCTGCTGCTGTTCTTGCAGGGCATCGACGAAGAGCGCCAGGTTGGTGCCGCGCATCAGCGCCTGGTCGAGCTGGAACAAGGCGTAATCGGAAAGCGTCTCGGTGGGCCGGGCCACAATCAGGGTCTTGATGCCTTCGGGCACCGGAGCTTCGTCCAGGTTGACAGCCTTGAGGGAATAGTTCTGGCTGAGCAGTTCGCTGAAGGCGTTCAGCCCCTCGTTTTGAGGCCCCAACGGCATGCCGCCACCGCCCATATCCAGCGTGCCGAAACCGGAAAGATAGCCGATCTCCTGGTTGATATTGATCAGGCGGTCCAGGTTGGTGCTCACCAACTCTTCGATCTGCTCAATGGGCGTCAATTGGTACTGGTCGCCGAAGATGGGGATGCGCACCACGCGCAGCAGCGGGATCTCCCGGATCTGGTCTTTGTAGCGCATCAGCATGCCGATGATGCCTTCGCCCGCGGCGATATTGGCCTGGGGAATATCGGGCCAGGAATAGCTCATGGCTTCCAGGTCCCCCAGGGTTTGAAGCTTTTCGGGGGCCGCGGTGGGATCGATATATTGGAACTCCAGGCGGTCATAGGTCTTGGCTTTCATGCCGTCCACCACCGCCTTGACGCGCTCGGCGTACTGGTCCAATTCCTTGAGGCCCAGCATGGGGGCCACTTTGTAAAAGGAAGAGGAGAGCACCACGGTGACCCGCACCTTCTGCTCCAGGGCCAGCAGGGCGCTGACCTTGTGGTTCAGCTTTTGAATGGCCGTGGTCAGCTTGTACTCCAGGCCGTCGGTGGTGGTGATGGTGGGGATGCGCTCGACGATGTCACCGTGGATCAGCACCAGGCCCATGTAGGCCTGCTTGAATTTGAGTTCATCCTTTTCCACGATCTGGATCTGCACCGGCTGGATGCCGTACTCCCTGGCCATCTGCTGGTTTTCACGAGACTCGTCGTTGAGCCCTTCGGTCTCGGCGCTGACGTTGTAGAAGCGCACCTTGAACTTTGGCTTGTTCTGCAGCGCATACTCGTTGAGCAGATCGCGCAGATAGAGCTCGGTGGTGTTGTGCGGCGCGGGCAGATCCTTGGTGAAGAACACCTTGATGGTCAGCGGTTCGGTCAAGGTGGCGGCCATCTCTTCACTGACCGGCGAGAGCGAGTAGACTTTGTTTTTGGTCAGGTCGGCCCGGAAGAACAAGGTCAGGCCGGCCAGGTTGACGAGCACGACGATCAAGGCATAAACGGCGAATTTGATATATTTGGCGTATGGTTGAGCTTTGGCGTTCATGTCATCTTCCCTTTGTTATTTTTCTTCCATCACCAGATGGGTGGCATACAGACCGAGAAAGGCGATACTCAGGAAATAGACCAGATCGCGCGAATCGAGGATGCCTTTCGCGATATTGGTGAAGTGGGCGTTGGCGCTGGCGTAGGTGATCAGATCCAGGATGGCCTGGGGAAAGAAGAAGAGCATCTGATCGACGATGGCCAGGAACACGCAGATCACCATGGCCACGATGCAGGCGATGATCTGGTTGCGGGTCAGGGACGAGGCGAAGAGGCCGATGCCGGCGTAGGCCGCGGCCATGAGCAGGGCGCCCAGATAGCCGGCGATGGTCACGCCCCAGTCCAGGTCGCCGATAAAGCTGATGAAGAACGGATAGGAGAGGGTGGGCAGCAGCAGGGCGGCGCCGAAAGCCACGGCGGCCAGGAATTTGCCGATGATGATGTCCCGGAAGGTGACCGGCAGCGTCAGCAGCAGCTCGTAGGAGCCCACGTTGATCTCCTCGGCGAAGAGGCGCATGGTGACCAGGGGCATCACCAGGGCGAACAACAGGGGCAGCAAGGTGAAAAAGCGGCGCAGCTCCGCCTGGTTGTAAAGAAAGAAGGCGGAGAAGAAAAGCCAGCCCGTCACGGCCAGGAAGATGGCGATGACGATATAGGCGATGGGGGACGTGAAATAGTCCTTGAACTCTTTGTTGAAGATCAGCAATGCTTGGCGCATATCAACTCTCCCTGGTCAGCTCGCGGAAAATGGTTTCAAGGGTCTGGGCCTCCTGGTTCATCTCCACCAGGACCCAGTCGGTGGCCTTGATGGCCGCGTAGATGTCGGCCCGGGCATCGATGCCCGGACGGCAGAGGATCTGGACGCGGGTCTCGCCCGGCACCGCCTCGGGTTCGGGGGTCACCGCGCTGACGCCGGCGATGTCTTTCAGGCGTCCGACCACCTCCCCGGCCGCCGCGCCCAGGAGACCGATCTGCACCCGCCCCTGGCGGTCCTTGCCCGCGGTCAGTTCCTGGGTGCTGCCGTCGGCCACGATGCGGCCCTTGTTGATGATCACGATGCGGTCGCAGGTCGCCTCGGCTTCGGTGAGAATGTGGGTCGATAGAATGACGGTTTTTTGCTCGCCGATTTTGCGGATGATCTCCCGGATCTCCACGATCTGGTTGGGATCGAGGCCCGAGGTGGGTTCGTCGAGCACTAGGATCTCCGGGTCGCTCATCATGGCGTGGGCCAGGCCGACGCGCTGCTTCAAGCCCTTGGAGAGGGTGTCGATGGTTTTGTGCATGATGCCACGCAGGCCGCACATGTCGGCCAGTGTCTGCATCCGTTGCTGCATCACCGCGCCGCCCAGACCCCGGATGCGGGCCACGTGCTCCAGGTAGTCATAGACCAGCATGCCCTTGTAGAGCGGCGCCGACTCGGGCAGGTAGCCGATGAGGCGCTTGATGGCCAGGGGGTTCTCGCGAATGGAGTGCTCCTTGACGCGGATATCCCCGGCCGACGGCTGGAAATAGCCGGTGAGCATGCGCAGGGTGGTGCTCTTGCCGGCACCGTTGGGCCCCAACAACCCGACGATCTCACCCCCCTTGATGTCCAGGTCGATGTGGTCCACGGCGCAAAAGTCGTCGTAGTACTTGGTCAATCCCTCAACATGGATCATAAACGGTCTCCTTGGTTCGTTCCGGGCCTCTGGTTCTTTGAACCCTTGGAATAAGTAAAATGTACCTTTGTTGTTGGTCGGCGGCGCTGGGAGGTGAAGGCCTGCCGCCATGAAGTCTTTGCGAGCTGCTGGATAGCTCTGAAGCCGGTTTTAATAGATGAATTCGATGGGGCTGTCAACCCGATTGAAGTCATGGAGGCAAGTCAGTCGATATCGGCGGAATCAAGCTTCAGGCCCGTGATGCGGTACCACGGCCCCTGGATGCGGGCGGTTTTGCAACGCGGACAGCGGCTGGGAGGCGACAGCCGCCGGCGCTCCTTGAATTCGAAGCCGCAATCTTCGCAGTAGGCCGGTTGCACGCCCAGGCGGCCGCCCCGGCCGGATACGGATTTGGCGATGTGCGGCAGATGCGCCAGGGTCTCCTTTTCGCGCAACCCCAGACTTTTTGATAACGCCACGATATCCATGGGATTTTTCACGAGCATGGCGACGATTTGTTGTCGGATGGTGGGCATTAGCGCGGCGTATCCTTACCCACATCGGTGAGCAGCCGCCCCTTGAGATGGGCGATGACGCCTGCGACGCAGGGTTCCAGGGTTTGAAGACAGGCCTGGTAGCCCGAAAGCGGCCCGCAGTATGGATCCTCGATCTCCGGGCCATCCGCCAGGGGGTCGAAATTCATCAGCAGCTGCACATGGAATTTGTTCCACCCCAGCATCTGCTGGACCGTCTCCAGCTGGGCTTGTTCCATGGTCAGGATCAGGTCGGCCTGGCGCACCATCTCGCGCGAGATGTGCCTTGCCCGATGCTCGCGGATGTCGATGCCGGCATCGGCCATGGTCTGCACCGCCAGGGGTTCGGCCTGGTGGCCATGCAGTGCGTGGGTCCCGGCCGAACTCACCACCACCCGCCCCTGGAGCGCCGGGGGCAGGCGATGGCGCAGCAGCCCCGCCGCCATGGGGCTGCGACAGATGTTGCCGGTGCACACCATCAGGACTTCAAACGGCGCCCGGATGACCTTCCCAAATAAGCTTTTCTTTTTTATCAATGGGTTGCCTCATTTGTTGCTACACATGTAATGCATGCCCCCCGCATCTGTCAATGCGGGCAGGCCCGAATGTCCACCCTTGATCTTTTACCGCTGCTCCATTATAAACGATTCCAGCTGGTTTCAAACGCCCGTGCCGAGATACTACCATGCGGGCAGCCGGCACGCATTCAATTCTTGACGCACCCCAGGGCATTCATTCACCGAAGCCCTTCATGACCGCCCCCAGGTGCCGGAGTACACTATGACCATGTGCCGCATCCTCTTCGTGGACGACGATAAAGATATCTTAATGATGGTGGAGCAGTACCTGCAGATGCAGGGTTACGACATCACTACGGTGAACAGCGGCCTCAAGGCCTTGGACCTGGTCAAGGACCAGGATATCGACATCATCTTCACCGATTACAAGATGCCCGAATTCAATGGCCTGGAGCTGCTGGCGGCGGTCAAGCAGTACAAGCCCGAAATCGAAGTGATCGTGGTCACCGGCTACGGCTCCATGGAGTCGGCCATCCAGGCCATGAAATTCGGCAGCTACGACTACTTGCAAAAGCCCTTCAAGCTCGACCATCTCAAATTGATCATCGACCGCATCAGCGAGGAGAAAAAGGTCAAAGACAAGGCCGAGCTGCTCCGCAAGCGCGGCCGGGAGCGGCATAAATTCGAAGGGTTGGTGGGCATCAGCGCCCGCATGCAGCAGATCTACGAATTGATCGAAACCGTAAGCCGGCAAGACCCCATGGTGCTGATCCAGGGCGAAAGCGGTACCGGCAAAGAGCTGGTGGCGCGCACCATCCATCACTGCGGCCCCCGCCGGGACAACGCCTTCGTGCCGGTCAACTGCGGCAGCATCACCGAGGGGGTGCCCGAGGAAGAGCTCTTGGCCAATGTGACGGCCTTGATGCAGCGTGTCCAGGGCGGCACCCTGTATCTGGATGAAATCGCCGAACTGGCGCCGGCCTTGCGCCTGACGATCCTGCAGGCCCTCAAGGACGAACGCACCAAAAGCGCCACGGCGCCCCACGTCATTGCCGCCACCAGCAAGGAGCTTTCCGAGGTGATCGCCAGCGGCGCCTTGAAAAAGGACCTTTTCGACCTGCTCAATGCCGTGGTGATCCGCATGCCGCCCCTGCGCGAGCGGCTCGAGGATATCTGCCTGCTCATCAACCACTTCGTGAACCAAGCCTGCGCCAAACACAACCGCCGTGCCATCAGCGTCTCGCCCGACGCCCTGGATATTCTCATGCGCTACCACTGGCCAGGCAACCTGATCCAATTGCAGAACGTCATCGAGCGGGCCCTGGCCCTGGGCGTTGAGGATGCCATTCAACCCAACGACCTGCCGGCCGAGATCCAGACCTTCAGCACGATCTCCAAGATGGGGTAGCGCCGGCCGACATTCTGCTCATCCAGCCGCCCATCCGCGACTTTTACCTGACCGCCAAGCGCACCATGCCTTACGGGCTGGCCTGCATCGCGGGCGCCCTGCGGCGCAGTGGATTCGGCGTGGCCATTCTGGACGGCCTGGCCAGCGCCAAATCGCGGAACATCCCCTGGCCGCAGGAGATGGCCTACCTGCAGCCCTATTACGGCCGCCCGGACCGTTCGCCTTTCGGCCTCTTTCACCACTTTCGTCACTTTGGTTACAGCTTTGAGCACCTGGCCCGGCAAGCCAAAGCCTCCGGCGCCTGGCTGGTGGGCATCTCTGCGCTCTTCAGCGCCTACGAAGATACGGCCCTGGCCACGGCCGCCGCCGTCAAAAAGGTCTGCCCCCAGGCACGCATCGTTGTGGGCGGCCATCACCCCACGGCCCTGCCCGAGGCACTGCTGGCCCATCCGGCCGTGGATTTCGTCCTGCGCGGGGATGGCGAGATCGGGTTGCCGGCCCTGGCCCAGGCCTTGCGCCGAGGAACGCCCCTGGCCGACGTGCCCGGCCTTTGCCGGCACCGGTCCGACGGTAGCCTGGAGCTCCATCCGCCGGCGCGGGTGGCGGATCTGGACCCGTTGCCGCCGCCGGCGTTCGATCTCATCGATTGGCATTTTTATCGGCGCGCCGGCCGGGGCAGCGTGGCCCTTTCGGCCGGCCGGGGCTGCCCCCTGCGTTGTACCTATTGCGCCGTCAATGCTGCCACCGATCACGGTTACCGCTGTCGGAGCGTGGCCGGGGTGATGGCCGAGCTGGCGGCCGCCGACCGTCAGGCGCCCCTGGGCTTCATCGACTTCGAAGATGAGCATTTGACCGCCGACCGGGAGTGGTTCCTGACCCTGATGGCCGCCATCCGCGCTCGTTTCAAGGCGCGGCCGCCCGAATTGCGGGCCATGAACGGTCTGCTGGCCTCCTCCCTGGACGAAGAGATCATCGGTGTGATGCGTTCCAGCGGCTTTAAAATCCTTAACCTGGCCCTGATCACCACCGCCGCTGCCCAACTAAAACGCTTCAACCGACCGGACCTCACCGCCGACCTGGATCGGGTGCTGGCGCTCGCGGCGCGTCATGATTTGAGCAGCGTGGCCTATCTGATCGTGGCCGGCCCCGGCCAGGAGCCCATGGACAGTCTGCGGGACCTGCTCTTTCTGGCCCGGCGGCGCGTGCTGGCCGGCGTCTCGGTCTTCTACCCGGCCCCCGGCAGCGCCGACTACGGCTGGTGCCGGCGCCAGGGGCTTTTGCCGGCTTCGTCCGGTTTGCTGCGGGCCACGGCGCTGCCGCTGGCCCACCTCACCGATCGGCGCCAGGCCGTTACCCTGCTGCGCCTGGGGCGCATCCTCAACTTCATAAAGGCCTCCATCGATCATGGCGAACCGCTGCCGGCGCCGGCCGCCATCCCGGCTGAAATGGATCTTGCCCTCGATCGCGTCGCCATCGGCCGGATGGTGCTGGCGGCTTTTTTACGCGATGGCGCAGTGTGCGGGGTAGACGATGAGGGGCGGGTTTATGACCATGCGGTGGATGTCGACCTGGCGCGGGCCTTCCGGAATGGATTGGAAGCGGGGCCGGTGCGGGGGGCGATCGCCTGATTTTCTAATCTTCCATGTGGTCGGTCAACTCCAGCGGCGTATAAGAAAGGTAGGCAAACAGACGTTGTTCCAGCAGCAGGGTATGATCCCACACCGCCCGCATCCACTGCCGATGCTCCTCGGTTTTGGCATAACGTTGCAGGATGTATTCCATGCGATCTTCCAGCGGCACCACCTGATCGTGCAGCACCCGCTTGTCGGCATAGTTGACCACTTCGGCCTCGTTGGGGGCCGCCTGGGCAAAGTAGGCATCCAGGATCACGTGCTGGCGGATGATATCCCCCACCTCGGGGTAGCCCAGGTCGCACAAGTATTCGCCGCCGGTCTTGGAGTGGTTTTCGCCCGTGGCAAAGCTGCGCGGCTTGGTGATGTCGTGCAGCAGGGCTGAAGCGTTCACCAGGGGGCGGTTGAGCGCCACGCCCGCCCGGATCAATCCGTCGGTCAGCAGCAGCGCCACCCGGCAGACCAATTCGGAATGGGCTTGGATATGCGCCGGCATCTGCATCACCGCCAGCATGTTCAGGCACTCGTCGGATTGGGGAATACGCACCTTGACCTCCCGTAAATCGATTCAGGCGATAATCATTTATAGCTGACCTCCCAAGCCCGGGACAAGGCGAAGTTTTAACTTTCGACGCTGAACCTGATCTTTCTTTTTGACATGCCCCGGCCTTTTTCTTATCCTTTCGGCTTGGTGGCCCAGTCTTCCCAGCCTTAACCCCTTCAGAAGAACGGAACCATGCAAATCCCCGAAGCCCTCAACTTAGATTTTCTCGATGCACAATATCAACGCTACAAGGCCGATCCCGAATCGGTGAGCCGCGAGTGGCGTGTCTTTTTCTACGGGTTCGATATCGGCCAGCAACAGGGCGGCGGCGTTGTGAGCGCCGAACCGTCGCCGGAGTGCGATCCGGCCCAGGCCCAGGTGGCCGAACTGATTCTGCGCTATCGCCATCTGGGGCACCTGCTGGCCTGCATGGACCCCTTGAGTGCCTGTCCCACCGCCCATCCCCTGCTCGACCTGGGTGCCCTCGGCCTGGGGCCTGCCCATCTCCAGAAGCGGTATGCCACGCCCCAGTTCGACTTCATGGCGCAAGCCACGCTCCAGGAGATCGTCGCGATCCTCAAGCAGACCTACTGCCGCTCGGTGGGCGTGGAGTACATGCACCTGCAAGACCCGGACGAGCGCGCCTGGCTGCAGACGCGCATGGAACCGGTGCGCAACCAGCCGCCCCTGTCGAGCGAGGAACAGCTGCGGATCCTGGAGAAGCTGACCCAGTCGGCCATGTTCGAACAGTTCCTCAACAAACGCTACGTGGCGGTGACCCGTTTTTCCCTGGAGGGCGGCGATGGCGTGATCCCCATGCTCGACGCCCTGTTGCGCAAGCTGGCCCAACTGGGGGCCGAAGAGATTGTTCTGGGCATGGCCCATCGCGGCCGGCTCAATGTCCAGGCCAACATCCTCACCCGGCCGGTGGAGGAGATCATCGCCGAGTTCGAAAATTGCTACGACAGCAGCCAGTTGGTGGGCGCCGGCGACGTCAAATACCACAAAGGCTACCTGGGCGAAGTCGATTTGGGAGCCGAGGGTCGTTTGCAAGCCCTGCTGGTCAACAATCCCAGCCATCTGGAGGCGGTGAGCCCGGTGGCCCTCGGCATCGCCCGGGCGCGCCAGGAGCGGCGCGGCGCGGCCGGATACCGCCAGGTGGTGCCGATCCTGCTGCACGGCGACGCGGCCTTCGCCGGCCAGGGGGTGGTGGCCGAAACCCTCAACCTGAGCCAGCTCAAGGGCTACAAGACCGGCGGCACGATCCACGTGGTGATCAACAACCAGATCGGCTACACCACCTTGCCCGACGACGCCCGTTCCACGCGCTACGCCACGGATCTGGCCAAGATGCTGATGGTGCCCATCTTCCACGTGCACGGTGAAAACCCCGAGGCCCTGGTGCACGTCATCCGCCTGGCCGCCGAATACCGCCACGCCTTTGCCAAGGACGTGGTGGTGGACGTGGTGTGCTACCGGCGCTTCGGCCACAACGAGGGCGACGAACCCTACTTCACCCAGCCGTTGATGTACGATCGCATTCAGAACCGGCCTTCGCCGCACAAAATCTACGCCGAGCAACTGGTTGCCGCCGGCGTGGCCACCACCCAACACGTGGCGGCCTTGGAAAAGGCGGCCACCCAGCGCATGCAGGCAGCCTACGACGACGTGCGCAACAGCGCCTGCCCCTTTCCCGAAGCGCGTTTCTTCAAAGAGTGGGACGCCTACACCGAGCGCTACAGCCATCGGCCCATCGCCACAGCGGTGCCCGAAAAGCGGCTCGTGGCCCTGGCCCGGCGCATCGACACGCTGCCCCCGGGATTCGCACCCCATTCCAAAATCAAACTGCTCTTGAACCGGCGCCTGGAGGCCGTGGAAAAGGGGCTGGGCATCGATTGGGGCAATGCCGAAGCCCTGGCCTTTGCCAGCCTGCTGGAAGAGGGGCTCCCCATCCGCTTGAGCGGCCAGGACAGCGCCCGGGGAACCTTCAGCCAGCGCCACGTGGTGCTGCACGACCGCAAGAACGGCGAAAGCCATCAGCCGTTGAGCCACTTGGGCGACGGCGCGGCGCGCTTCGATGTCTTCGACAGCCCCCTGGCCGAAACCAGCGTCATGGGTTTCGAGTACGGCTACGCCCTGGCCCGGCCCGAGGGCTTGACGCTGTGGGAGGCCCAGTTCGGCGATTTCGTCAACAATGCCCAGGGCATCATCGATCTGTTCGTCGCCAGCGGCGAAACCAAATGGCAGCGCCTGTGCGGACTGGTGCTGCTGCTGCCCCACGGCTGGGAAGGGTTGGGGCCGGAACACTCCAGCGCCCGCCTGGAGCGATTTCTGCAGTTGTGCGCCGAAGACAACCTGCAGGTGTGCGACGTGACCACGCCGGCCCAATACTTCCATTTGCTGCGCCGCCAGGCCAAGGCCGCTTACCGCAAGCCGCTGGTGCTGATGACCCCCAAGAGCCTGCTGCGCCATCCCCGGGCGGTCAGTTCCATGGCCGAACTGAGCACCGGCGAGTTCGCGGCCGTGCTCGACGACCCGGTGCGGCCCGAAAAAGCCACCCGAGTGCTTTTCTGCAGCGGCAAGATCTACTACCAGTTGCTGCAACGCCGCGAAGAACTGGCCACGGCCAAGGTGGCCATCATCCGCCTGGAGCAGTACTATCCTTTCCCTGAACAGCAACTGGCGGAAGTGATCGGTCGCTACCCCAAGGCCGAGACGTGGATATGGGTCCAGGAGGCGCCGGAGAACATGGGCGGCTGGAGCTTCGTGCGTCCGCGCCTGGAAGCCCTCATCGGCAAGCCCCTGGCCTACGTGGGCCGCAAACCCTCGGCCTCGCCGGCCACCGGCTTTCCCAATATCTATAAAAAGGAGCAGGCGGCCCTCAGCGACCAGGCCGTGGGGCCGTACGATACGGGCAGCGGAATCGGGGGATAGTCCTAAAAAGAAGAAAAAAGCGAAGATATAAGTATTAACTTCCCTTAAATTAGGAGAACCGATGGCGACCATCGAAGTGAAAATCCCCAGCGTGGGGGAATCGGTGCAGGAGGCCGTGCTGGGCGAGTGGTTCAAGCAGGACGGCGACATGGTGGAAAAGGACGAGGCCCTCTTTGTCATCGAGACCGACAAAGTGACCCTGGAAGTGACGGCCGAGGCGGCCGGTATCCTGACCATCCTGGTTCAGGCCGGCGAGACGGTGGCCGTGGGGGCCGTGGTGGCCAAAATCGAGGTCGGCGCCGAAAAGCCGGCTGAAGCGCCGGCCAAAGCCGAGCCTGCGCCCGAAGCGCCCAAAGCCAAGGCAACCTCCGCGGCGCCGGCGCCCGAAGCGCCGAAAAAGCCCGCGCCCCAGGAGCCCAAACCTCCGGCGGCGCCGGCGCCCAAAGCTGCACCGGCCACGCCACCCGCCGCGCCCGGTCCGCTCTCGCCGTCCGTGCGCCGCCTGGCGGCCGAAAAGCAGCTCGATCTGCGCAAGGTCCAGGGCACCGGACCGGGCGGCCGCATCACCAAAGGCGATGTATTGCTATCCCTGGAGCAGGCCCCGGCCGGCGTGCCCGAGCCCTGCGTGGCGCCGCCGGAGCTGGGCGCCTCCGAGGCGCCGGCCGAAGTGCGCAAGGCCATGTCGCCCATCCGCAAGCGCATCGCGGCCCGCCTGCTTGAGGCCAAGCAGAACACGGCCATGCTCACCACCTTCAACGACATCGACATGAGCCGGGCCATGGCCATCCGCTCCGAGTACAAGGAGCTTTTCAAGGAGAAGCACGACATCTCCCTGGGCTTCATGTCCTTCTTCATCAAGGCCTGCGTGGCGGCCCTGCAAGAGATTCCGGAAGTCAACGGCTTTGTCGACGGCAGCGACATCGTCTACCACAACTACCAGCACATCGGCGTGGCCGTGGGCTCGCCCCGGGGTCTGGTGGTGCCGGTCATCCGCCATGCCGAGAAGATGTCGTTCGCCCAGATCGAGCAGGCCATCGTCGACTACGTGGCCAAGATCAAGGAGAACCGCCTGGAACTGGCCGACCTGGAAGGCGGCACCTTCACCATCAGCAATGGCGGGGTCTACGGCTCGCTGCTGAGCACCCCCATCCTCAATACGCCCCAGAGCGGCATCCTAGGCATGCACCGCACCGAAAAGCGGGCGGTGGTGGTGGACGACCAGATCGTGGTGCGGCCCATGATGTACGTGGCCCTGAGCTACGACCACCGCATCGTGGACGGCCGCGGAGCGGTGACCTTCCTCAAGCGGGTCAAAGAGATGGTGGAAAATCCCGAACGACTGTTGCTGGAGGTGTAGCCATGACAGAGAATCCTGCTTTCGACCTGATCATCGTCGGCGGCGGACCGGGCGGCTATGTGGCCGCCGTGCGGGCCGCCCAATTGGGCCTCAAGACCGCCTGCGTGGAGATGGAAACGCGTCTGGGCGGCGTCTGTTTGAACAAGGGCTGCATTCCGAGCAAGGCCCTGCTCGATTCCAGCGAATACTACCACCTGGCGGCCCATGACCTGGCGGCCCACGGCATCAAGATCGGCAAGGTGGGCCTTGACCTGAAAACCATGATGGCCCGCAAGGAGCAGGTGGTGGCCGACTTGACCACCAACGTGCGCAAGCTGCTCGAAGGTCACAAGGTGGAGATCGTCCAGGGCCGGGCGCGGGTGGCCGGTCCGGGCCGGGTGATGGTGGCCGGCGAAGGCAAGGAAGAAAAGGAGCTTACGGCCCGCAACATCCTGCTGGCCACCGGCAGCACGCCGGTTGCGCTGCCGGGTCTGGCCTTCGACGGCGAGCGCATCGTCACCTCCACCGAAGCCCTGAGTTTCGACGAGGTGCCCAAGCACCTGGGTATCGTGGGCGGCGGCTACATCGGCCTGGAGCTGGGTTCGGTATGGCTGCGCCTGGGGGCCAAGGTGACGGTCATCGAAATGCTGCCCAAGATCGGCACCGGCCTGGACAGCCAGGTGGCGCGAACGCTGGACCGCATCCTCAAGAAGCAGGGGCTGGCCCTGCGGCTCAATACGCGCGTGGTCGAGGCCGTCAACAGCGGCCGCAATGTCAAAGTCACGGTGGAAAAAGAAGAACAGCGCGAAACCCTGGTCTTCGACCGTCTGCTCGTCTCTGTCGGCCGGCGGCCCCTGACCGCCGGGCTGGGACTGGAAGAACTGGGTGTAAAGCTTGACCCCAAAAACGGCCAGGTGCTGGTGGATGCGACCTACCAGACCAACGTGCCGGGCATCTTCGCCATCGGCGACCTCATCGCCGGGCCCATGCTGGCCCACAAGGCCTCGGCCGAAGGCATCGCCGCCGTGGAGCACATGGCCGGACGTCACGGCGAAGTCAATTACGACGCCATCCCCTCGGTGATCTACACCTGGCCCGAGGTGGCCAGCGTGGGGCTCACCGAGCAGCAGGTGCGCGAGCGGGAGATCCCCCACTGCGTGGGCAGCTATCCCTTCACCGGCGCGGGCCGGGCGCGCTGCATGGGCGAAACCGACGGCTTCGTCAAGCTCATCGCCCACGCCAAGACCGACCGCATTTTGGGGGTGCACATCATCGGCCCCCGGGCCGCCGACATGATCGCCGAGTGCGTGCTGGCCATGGAGTTCGGCGCCAGCTCGGAAGACATCGCGCGCACGGTGCACGGCCATCCGACGTTTGCAGAAGCATTGCAGGAGGCGGCCATGGCGGTGCGCAAGTGTGCGATTTATGGATCGTAAAAAGAGGTAGTCTTTCTATTCGATAGAAACGCTCATTGAAGTTGAACAAGTCGGGAAGGAGTCATTTTGGAGAAGCGTTCCGCGCAGGCCTTGCATTCCATTTTCAATCCCCGTTCCATCGCCGTTATCGGCGCCTCGGACGTTCCCGGCAAATGGGGCCACCGCATGATCGAGCGGCCCATGAAGACCGGTTTTGCGGGACCGATCTACCCCATCAACCCCAACAAACAAGAGATCCTGGGGCTGAGCGCCTATCCCAACGTGGCGGCCGTGCCGGGTGATATCGATCTGGCCGTGATCACCACTCCCACCGAGACGGTGCCGGGGGTACTCAAGGAGTGCATCGCCAAGGGCATCAAGGGCGCGGTGGTGATCAGCGCCGGGTTTGCCGAGATTGGCGAACGGGGGCGTCGATTGCAGGAGGAGGCGGCGGCCGTGGCCCGGGCCGGCGGCATCCGCCTGGTAGGTCCCAACTGCATGGGCATTTTCAGCGCCGCCGGCCGTTTGAGCCTCTGCTTTCCGGTGGCGCCCAAGAGCGGTTCCATCGCCTTTGTTTCCCAGAGCGGAACGTTCGGTGTCTCCATCGCCCAGGTGGCCGCCGACCAGGGCTACGGCCTGAGCAAGTTCGTCAGCATCGGCAACCAGGCCGACCTGGCGGTGGCCGACTACCTGGAGTACTTGGCCGACGATCCCGATACCAACGTCATCGCCCTCTACGTGGAGGGTTTCAAGGACGGCCAGCGCTTCTTCGATGTGGCCCGCCGGGTGGTGAGGAAAAAGCCCATCGTGGTGTACAAGGCCGGCCGCTCGGAAGCCGCCGAGCGCGCCGCCATGTCGCATACCGCCTCGGTAGCCGGTTCGGCCGTGGTCTTCGACTGTATTTGCCGGCAGATCGGTTTGCTGCAGGTGCACGAGTCGTTTCACCTTTTCGAGATGGCCCAAGCCCTGGCCGGCCTGCCGGTGCCCAGGGGCAACCGCGTGGCCATTTTGGGCAGCGGCGGCCAGGGGGTGGTGGGCACCGATGCCTGCGCGGCCCTGGGCATCGAGCTGCCGCCCCTGGATGTCCAGACCAGCGCCACCATCAATGCGCTGCTGCCGCCCCATGCGCCCCCGGCGCGCAATCCGGTGGATTTCGCCGGGGCTACACGCACGGCCATGCAGGAGGCCGAGATTATCGAGCAGTTTCTCAAGCTGGACTACATCGACGGCGTGATCAGCAATGTGCCGATCAGCCCCCAGCTCTTCGAGCGCAATTTGAAGATCGACCGGCATGCCAAGGAGATGCCCGAGCGCGTGCGGGTGGCGGTCACCGGCGGCGAGCGCTATGCGGCGCTGCCGAAGAAGTATGGCAAGCCGGTGGTCTGCCTGCGTTTTGCAAACGTGGAGCATGACATCATGGAGGAGATTCTGGGGGAGGGGGGGATTCCGGTGTATAGCTCGCCGGAGCAGTGTGCGCGGGCGATGTATGCGTTGGTGCATTATGGGAAAGTAAGAAGAGGTAATGGCGGTTGACGTTAAGAACACGCTCCGACCATCTGAAAGATGTGGGTGTTCAGGGGTCTTGGAGTGCTTCGTCGGCGTACCCGGCAGCCGCTCCGCGCCACTACGCCGCCGAACAAGGGATGCTAAAGCGCGCTGCGGGCGCCCCGGAAACTCGCTGCGCTCAGACAGTCCGGGGCGTTTTCCCTCCGCTGCGCTTAAGCATCCCTAAGTTCGACGTCTGATGTGGCGCGGAGCGGTTGCCGGGTACGCCTGCTTGCGTGCTACTTAAGGGGCTTTGGGTTCGGCGTTTCCACGATCCGGCGTGGAAACTTGTTTTCGGTTAACTAAGGATCGAAGGAGTAATTATGAGCGGTCGGTTGGAAGGTAAAGTGGCGATCATCACGGGCGGCACCAGCGGCATCGGCGCGGCCACGGCGGAAGTGTTCAGCAAGGAGGGGGCCAAGGTGATCATTGCCGGGCGCTCGGAAGAAAAGGGGGCCAAGCTGGCCCAGCGTCTGGGGGCCAATGTTGTCTACCAGCGGGCCGATGTGACCCGGGAGGGGGATATCAAGGCGTTGGTGGATCTGGCGGTGGGCCAGTTCGGCAAGTTGGACTGCATGTTCAACAACGCCGGCGGGCCGGATCGCGGCACCTTGGATACGGTGACGCCTGAGGATTTTAATTACAGCATGAATTTGCTGCTGGGCAGCGTGGTCTTCGGCATCAAGCACGCCGCGGCGGTGATGAAGCCCCAGGGCTCGGGCTGCATCATCAACAACGCCAGCATCGCCGCCATCCGCAGCAATCAGGGCGGCTATCTCTACAGCGCGGCCAAGGCCGGCGTGAATCACATCACCAAGATGGCCGGCGTGCAGCTCGGACCGTTCGGCATCCGGGTCAACTCCATCGCGCCCGGCGCCATCGCCACGCCCATCTTCTGGGGCGGTTCCGAAAAGGCCAACACCCTGGACGAAGCGGCCAACCAGAAAAAAATGGAAAAGCTGCTGCGCAGTCTGGCCAACGCCACGCCGTTGCCGCGTCCGGGCTACGATAAGGATATCGCCTACGCGGCGCTCTTCCTGGCCAGCGACGAGGGCAGCTTCGTCAACTGCCACGATCTGGTGGTCGATGGCGGTCGTACGGCCCTCTTCTACGAGAAGCCGCAACAGAAGTAAACCGTTGCGCACGTGCGCGTTCATGTGAACGGGCACGTGCGCGATGAGCGGAGGCGGCCATGAAGCGCAACGTCAAGTTCGCCATCCTGGGATGCGCCGTTTTTCTTTTCCTTTTCTTCGCGGCCGCAGGCTGGTACATCGTCAAGGCCACGCCGGTGGGCTCCGGCTATACGGCCAAGTACCTTTGCTCCAACGTGTTCGTCTCCGGGCGCGATCCCGATCCGGTCTTCCGGGAAGAGATCGTGCCCATCAACCCCCTGGCCCGTTTCATCGATTACCGCATCGATCGTGAAAAGAAGACGGTCACGGCGGATGCTTACGGTGGCTTTTTTGCCCGGACGGCCATCTATCGTGAGGGCTGCGGCTGCACCTTGGTGGTAGGTATCGGCGAGGCCGAACTGCGGGCCCAAAGGGTGATCCCTCCTGAAGGACTTCAGCCCAGGCCCGTGCCGGACGAAACGCTTGCCTGGCCCGAGGGCGATCAGGGGCCGGTCGATCCGGTCGGCCTGGGCATCGATGGGGCCAAGCTGAACCAGGCGTTGGACGCGGCCTTCAGCGAACCCGATCCCGAAGGGCGGCGCAACACGCATGCGGTGGTGGTGGCTTTCGATGGCAAGCTGGTGGCCGAACGTTACGCCGAAACATTTACTAAGGAAATGCCGCTGCTGGGTTGGTCCATGGCCAAGAGCGTGACCAATGCCCTGGTGGGCATTCTGGTGCGGCAAGGCCGTCTGGATCTATCGCAGCCGGCGCCGGTGGCCGAGTGGCGGAAGGCAGACGATCCGCGCCGGGCCATCACCACCGACCAATTGCTGCGCATGAGCAGCGGGCTGGCCTTCAAAGAAGTATACGCGCCGCTGCACGATGCCCCCAACATGCTTTACGGCAGCGCCGATTTTGCAGCCTACGCCGCGGCCAAGCCCCTGGAAGGGCCGCCCGACAGCCGTTGGAACTACTCCAGCGGCACGGCCAACATCCTGGCCCGCATCGTGCGCCGGACGGTGGAGCGCGGCGAACCGGACTACTATCGCTTTTTGTACGCCGAGTTGTTCGATCCCCTCGGCATGCGCAACGCCGTCTTCGAGCCGGACCCCTCCGGCACCTTCGTGGGCTCTTCCTATTTCTTCGCCACGGCCCGCGACTGGGCGCGCTTCGGTCAACTCTATCTCCAGGATGGCGTCTGGCAGGGAGAGCGCATCCTGCCCGAAGGCTGGGTGGCGTACAGCACCACCCCCACCGGCGGCGTCCCCAAGCGGCAGTACGGTGCCCACTTCTGGCTCAATGCCGGCTCGGCCGACAACCCCGCCGAGCGCCGCTGGCCCGATGCCCCCACCGATGCCTATGCGGCCCTGGGATTCCAGGAGCAGATGGTGATCGTGATCCCCTCGCGCAAGGCTGTGCTGGTGCGGCTGGGCGCCGCCGCCCCTCGGGAGGCATGGAGCACCAATGCTTTCATCCGCGACGTGCTGGCGGCCCTGCCCTGAATGGCGTCGGGGGCGTCCTCCACCCTTCAGTGGCATTGTGATTGGGTACCAACGCCAGCACGCACAGTCCGCCCGGCGGCCTTAGGAAATAAAGATTGAGACCGATGGCAACATTAGATAGGGTTTCTTCGGCATAGGAGATCTATCCCGGCAGAAAGGCGAGCGCATCATCGGCATGCAACGGATAAACAAGCAGATCCTTCAGGCCGGCACGTCGCCCCCCCAAGAGGTGCTCACCCTGAAATCCAAGCTGACGCCGCCGCGCCTGCTGGATACCATCGAACGCGGGCGTCTCAACGCTTTGCTGAACCAGATCCGGACCACCCGGGTGGTCACCATCACTGCCGGCGCGGGCTATGGCAAGAGCACCTTCGCGGCCCAGGCCTGCCAGGCCAACGGTTTGAAAAGCGTCTGGTACAGCCTCGATGCCGCCGACCGCGACCTTGGGGTCTTCCTGCACTACCTCGTTGCCGGCATCCGGCAACACTGTGCCGCTTTCGGAGAGCGCACCATGGCGCGTCTGCGCGCCGTTGAACAGGAAAGAATCGATTCCACCGGCATCTGTACCCTGTTTCTGCATGAGATCGAACAGCGCCTGCCCGAACATTTGCTCATCGCATTGGACGATTTCCACCTGATCCAGGAGGCGGCCGAAATCCAAGCGGCCCTGCAATGGATGTTTCAGCATCTACCGGAGAAGCTGCACTTTCTGATCGTCAGTCGTAAAGCGCCGGCCCCGGAGTTCTCCCACCTGATCGCGGCCCGCCAGGCCCTGGCGATCACCCAGAGCGATCTGGCCTTCACCCCCGAAGAGACCGGCGATCTTTACCGCAAGATATTCGATCTTTCGCTGAGTGAGGAAGCCTGTCAGATGCTGGCCCAAAAAACCGGCGGCTGGGCCGCGGCATTGATTTTGCTGCGCCATGGTTTGGCCGATAGCGATTCCGGCCGTGTCGAGCCTCTATTGGGGCGGCTCGACGGCAACTTCAACCTCTTCAAAGACTACCTCGAAACAACGCTTTTTCAGCAACTGCCCGAAGAGATCCGCTCATTCTTGGTAAAGTCATCTGTTTTGAATGAAATGGCGGTGGATTTTTGCAACCAGTTGCTGGGGATCGCAAACGCCGGGCAGATTCTGGACCGCTTGGAAAAAGAGCATCTGTTCACCTTTTCCTCGGACCCGTCGCAGCGCCTTTATCGCTATCACCACCTGTTCCGTGAGTTTTTGAAGACCAAGTTCCAGCAAGCGTTGAAGAAAACCGAAGCCAGGCAATTGCACGGCCGGGCGGCCCGGCTTTGGGAACAGCGCGGCGATCTGCCGGAAGCCATCGGCCATTATCTGGGCGCGGAACGGTATGAAAAGGCCCGCGATCTGCTGATTCACCATGGATCGGCGCTGATGAACAGCGGCCGGGTGCATCAGGTGCTCGACCTTTGCCGACAAATCCCGGACTGTCTGCGGCAGGAGGCGCCCCAGCTGACCTACCTCATCGGCAACGCTCTCATAAACAAAGGGCGGATCCAGGAGGCCGTGACGGCTTATGAAAACACGCGCCGCAAGTATGAAGCGCTGCAAGATGAAGCCGGCATCGGTCGCTGTCTGGCCCGCCTGGCCACCTGCGCTTTACTCCTCAACGACTTTATTCAAGCTGAGACCCTGTATACGGCTTTATTGGCGCGTGTCGGTGATGATCCGGAAACGTATGTCATTTCTCTGGGCGGTCTGATCTTCGTATCCGGGTACCTGGGCAAGATCGAACAGGCGGAACACTATTTCGACCGGGCCCGCCCGTTCCTGAAAGACGGGAACGCGTCTGCGGCGCCAGCCTGGATCTATGTGGCCTACGCCACCGCCCGTCAACTCGCCTACCAGCCTTTGGATGCCGTCCACTATGCCGAAAAAGCCGCTGTGGTCGCTCAATGCCACCATAACCACAGCCTTGTGATCAACGCCCATCAATTGATGGCCTTTGCCTGGAATTCACTATTTGAATTTGAAAAAGGCCTGACCGCCGCCCTGCAAGGCATCCGTATCTGTGAAGGTCACGGGTTCCTGGAAGGGGGGTATGCCTGGTGTCTGATCGGTGCTTCCATTGCGACTGGCGGCCTGGGCCACACGGCACAGGCCCTGGCTTATGGCGACAAAGCCTTGGCAACCTGTAAAACCACTCACCAAGGCGACTATGCCTTCGCCTGGGCCTATTTGGCCTTGGGCGCCGCATATCTCAAAGCGGGCGATTTGGATGAGGCGGAAGCGGCGGGGCGCCGGGCGCTGAAGTTCATTGAACCCTTGCCCCTTGATCCGGCCAAAGCCTTGATCCGAATTTTATTGGCATGGGTACTGGTGTTCAAAGGCCAATCCGCCGAGGCTTTGGCATTGACGCGGGCCGTTGAAAAAAAACGTGACCTGCCGGATGCCTTGAGGGCTGGGGCGACGCTCCTTGAGGCCTTCCATCACCTATGCGCCGGCAGGCGCGAAGAGGCCAAGGCCGGTGTTTTGACGATACTGGATATCGTCTCGGCGCGGATGCTGCAACCCCACGCCCCTTGGTTTCTGCCCCTGCTGGTGGAATTGCATGGGGCCGGCGAACGCCGGGAAAAAATCGAAGCACTTCTGCATGCCCTCAAGCCCGCCGATGGGGCGTCGGGAACAGCACCGCCGGACCCTATGGATGATAGGCCCCGCGCAGCCGCCACCCTCCCGATGGAGCAGCCCACTGCCGCCAGGCCGCTCAAGGTGTTTTGCTTCGGCTCCTTCCGGATCTTTCACGGCGGCGACGAGATCGTTCCCTCGGCCTGGGGCAGCAACAAGGCCAAAATGCTGCTCAAGTATCTGGCATTTCACCACAGAAGAGGGTTTGTGCCCAAGGAAGAGCTGTTGGAACTGCTCTGGCCCGAACAGGACCCGCAACGCACCGGCAACCGCTTCCATGTGGCATTGACCACCCTTCGCAAGGTGCTTGAACCCGACCTTGCCCGGCGCGCCCGATCCGCATTCATCCTGCGCGAAAACGACTGTTACCGGCTTCATTTGGGCGATGACGGCTTCCTGGATGTGGCGGCCTTCGATAGCGTCCTGGAGGAGGCCGCCGCGGCCGATCCCCATCGAGCCTACGAATACTACCTCGAAGCCGAGGCACTTTACAAAGGCGATCTCTTCGGCGAAGAGCCCTATGAGGACTGGTGCGGAGAGGTCCGGACGAACTACAGGGAGAAATTTCTGCGCTTGTTGCGGCAGATCGCCGAGCACCATGCGACCGGCGGCGACCTGGCCTCCGCCATTGACTACCGGCAACGCGTGATCCGCATCGACACCTATGCCGAGGAGGACTACTGCCGCCTGATGGATCTTTACCTGCAAAGCAGCAACCGCCCTATGGCCTTAAAAACATATGAGCAGTGCCGCCAGAAAATAGAGATCGATCTGCAATGTCCGCTGAGCGACCCAACTCTAATGCTGCATCGACGCATTGCAGCTAAAGCGAACTGAGTGCCGGACGATCGCCATCATTTCATCTGGTCACCGTAAAACTCCCACCGGCCGTCATCTAATTGCCGTAAAACGTTGGAGGCAATGGGGTATTTGCTGCCCATCGCTTCGACATATCCGGCAATGTCGGCCAGGTTCTTTTCTTTTTCAAAATTAGTCAGCACAAATTTGTGATCGGTAATCCGGTTAATGACAGATTCATAAAAGGCCCTGGCATCGCCCTTATTCCTGCCTGAATGACGATACTGGTCGGAATAGCAGGACATCACCGTTTCCAGATCATGGCGCACAAGGGCTTCGGAGACCTCCCCCAGAAACTGCTCGACATCGGCCGGGAGATCTACCGGCGGCTGTTCCCGCGGATCGACCCTCAACGAGTAGGCAATGGCCTTGAGATCATCCGCCATTGGGCCCTTTTGGTCGGTGACCGACACGGTGATCCACATGCTCTTTTTTTTGACCGTGATAAAAAGCGTCGTCAGCGGCATGCCGGATTGGTGAACCCAATTCAAAAGGGTTTCCTGAGCCGGGGTGCCGTCTTTCAAGGTGATGGCCTGATCGGCCACGATATCAAAACCACTGCCGTAATGGCTTAAGGCGGGAATAACCGACCGGGAAAAGAATTTTACCGGTGCCGGCATATTGGCATTGACCGAGGCCGTGGCGTTGGGCAAGCGGGTGGGCGCCTCCACCCGAAACACCTGCCCCGGCACCGGCTCTAGTTTGACGGCCCACCCATCAGGAAAGGAAAAAGAGAAGGCCGGCCAGCCGCACTGGTAAAGCTGCATGCCGGATGGTTTCGGTGCGGGTTGGGTGGCACACCCCCAGGCAACGAAGCCCATGGCCAGCCATATTGCTGTGATGATCCACTTTTTCATAATGACTCCTCTGTTATAGTCACTTTGTGATTCTCGATAAATGGACTAGCACGGCGGCCCATACCCCCCAAGCATCCGATAGGGTATCACCGTCGGCCGTGCAAAGGGTTGGGCCACCTCTTCGATCCTGGCCCCCCGTATTTCGATCTCATCCAACCGTGCCGGCGTCAAACCCGCTTTCCAGGCCCATACAAAGGTGGAGATCTCTTCGGGCGCAAAGCCCATGATATGGACGGCCACCATGTCGGTGGCCAGCGGATTGGTGCCGGCGATGATCAGGTCCATCTTGACCAGTTGCCCGCCCTGGTTCACCGACGGCCCCTGGCCCTGCATGGCGATGGAGGCATCCACCACGGTCAGTCCCAGCTTGTTGGCGCGCACCATATCCACCACCGCCGACGCAGTGCCCGAAGGTTCGATCTTCGATGCCTGCTCATGCACGGCCGAACGCACAGTGCCGTAGACCTGGCCCGGATAGACGCCGATCAGGTTCTTCATGCCTAAAGTAACCCCGGCCAGACCGTGGGTTTTCATCATGGGTACCGAACAAAGCAGGTCCGTGTCGGCCAGAGCGCGGTGAATCTCCAACTCCTTGAAGACAAATCCGCCCGGCAACGGTATCTTGGCCATTTCCCCCACATGCAGATTCACCAAAGGAATCTTCAAATTTTTGGCCAGTTCGTCATACCCCAAAGCGTCGTATACATACTTCTGGATGCCGTCGAGTTCCGCCACCGATCTGGTCCGGCAGACGTAGCCCACATTTTCCGGTCTGATGATGGACGGCCCCACGGCCGAGCCTTCACCGATGGAAACATCCTTGCCGGCTTCTATCATCAATTTGGCCAAAGACGCGATCACCGGCCGTTTGGTGACATCGCTGGGGTTCCAGGACACCAGATTGGGCTTGAGCAGCACACGCTCTTTGCCAGCCGTAACATGCCGGATGCCGCCGATCAGATCCATGGCTTCACGGACCGCATAATCGATGTTGTCTTTTTTGATCCGGACGACGCTGACCACCGGTTTAGGGCCCAGTTGGATGCTTTCGGCCACGTTACGCTGACCGCCGCAAAAGGTGAGCCCCGGCAAACTCAAGGCCGCACCGCCCATGGCCATTTTTTTGATGAACTCTCTTCGGTCGATGCCTTTCATCGCAGCCTCCAATTGAGGTCAAGGTTTAAAACCGGCGACAAATTTGTTTTTCAGGTAATAGGCCAGTACCTGCTCGGTAGGCCGGATGCTGAATATCTGTCCCAGTCGCTCGGAATAGGCTGCCGCCGCCTTGGTATCCATGACCAGGTCGGCCCGGCCGACCTGGACCTCCAGTTTGTCCGGATACATGGCCGCCACCTGGAGCAAAGAGAACTTCTGGTTGGGGTTGCCGAATTTAGGCTCATACACTTCGCCGTTTAAAATGTTCAAACTGCGGGTGGTCTTGAGCCAGTCGAACATCCGCGTCTCATCATCACTGATCCGGTGTCCCTGGGTATCCAGAGTGATGGACATCACCATTTGATCATTAAGATTGAGCACGCCATTAAAGCGGTCCGGGCTGCGGTCAAGGGCCACATCGCCCAGAATCTTGGGATAACCCAGGTAGGTGACGCCTCCCCAGCGTGCCTCGTTGCTGGTCACGGGCATGGTCACACAGTGCCAGGCCGGTTGCCCCTCATAATCCACGAGTAAAAAGACGGCCGCCTCCAAATAGGGCATGGTGCGTGCGTCCATACGATAATAGTCGGCCACAAAAGCCATCACCAAGGGTTCGGCCGGCATTGTGAACTGGGACGGCAGCAGTTTCTGATAAGTTTCAACATCCGCAGTCTTGTAATAGACGAATACCATGTCGAATTCATGGTAGGTGTATCGGGGCTCTACGCTGTCGTCAATATGGCTACAACACATTGTAAATAAAACTATAATCAAAATGAGGGGCGGCAAATATTTGGATAAAATCATTGTACCTCCTTACCAGGATGTTGGCTTTAGTGCACGATACCGTTGTGAGCCGGGATCTGAGTGGTGATCTGTTTATACCGGGAACAAATTAAAGAGGAATTAAATTGACCTGAATTGTCATATGCCGATCATACAGACATCATCGATACCAGCAAGCCGCAATGTGATAGTTGATCAGGCGTATCAGGCGATGCAGGGCCTGCGTAAGGGAGGCCTCCCGATCTAAACCTTCGGCCGGCTTTGCCACCTTATGCAGTTGTAAACCATCGCAGCCGGTTTTCCTCACATCCGGGAAAATCGCTTTGAACCCCACGACATGTCAAAAATGGGCCGGGATCGAAGTTAGTTAGAAATACCGGACAAAGCATGTGCTACAACTGAGGACATTTTATGTGCTCCCGACAGGCGGACGATGCAGATGTTGACACATGATATGTGTTCACATATCATGTGCCCACATAGGAGGTGCATAATGCCTAATATTACCATTTCCATTGATGACAACTTGCTGAAATCAGGTCGGCAATACGCGGAAAAGCATCAAACTTCGGTCAATGCGCTGATTCGCAACCTCTTGGAGCAGACGGTAAGAAACGATTCCACGCAATGGGTCGAGGAGTGTTTTGCGCTGATGGATCGGGCCAATGTCCATCTGAAAGGCGAGCGTTGGAAACGTGAGGATCTGTACGATGTCTAAAGTATTTCTCGACACCAACATTCTTGTCTACAGCTTAGACCAGTCGGACTCCGTTAAAAAAGAGAAATGCCGTGAACTCATACGCGGCTTGATAGCTGAAAACAATGCCGTCATATCCACGCAGGTCATGCAGGAGTTCTATGTGGCCGCAACCAGCAAGCTGGGTGCCGACCCTTTATTGATCAAGGATATTCTGCGCTCCCTGGAACGCATCGAAACCATCGTCGTGACACCCGCTCTGATCAAAGAGGCCATTGATTGCAGCATTATTCATCGGCTCTCTTTTTGGGACGCGTTGATCGTTGCCTGCGCCGATAGCGCCCAATGCGCGGTGCTTTTAACCGAAGATCTCAACGACGGACAAATCATACGCTCCGTTCGAATTGAAAACCCGTTCAAGAGATAGTCCTCCCTGGGCTTCGGCGCAGTGCCTTCTTGTTGCCGGATGCTTCCGGCACCTTCCCTAAACCCTTCGTATATTCTTACCGGACAATTCGAAAATTGCGCATCATGCCGCCATCCCCGTGCTCCAGGTTATGGCAGTGATAAAGATACAGACCTGTAAAGGGTGCAAAACGAGCGATCACCTGGACCCCTTCGCCGGGTAGCAATAGAACCGTATCTTTCCAGCCTTTATCCATATATCCGTTGTGGCCAACGCCCCAACGATTCAGTACTTGAAATTGCACTGCATGAATATGCATTGGATGAATCATGGGCATGTTCATCATTCCCATGCCTGATGCATCGTTGGCAAACTCCCAGATTTCGGTTGCTCCCAGACGAACGATCTCATTGGGTGCCACGTCCTGCATGGCGAACACGCGTCCGTTGATGAGGCCCTGCATGTGGGACATGGACAAAGTGAATCGCCGAACGTATGAATCATCGGCATCGGCGCGGGTGTAACGCGCTAAGGGAGTAAGCTTTTCGGGTAAATTCAATTTCGGACCGCTGACGGAGCCTACTTTGAAGCGCATGATCGTAAAAGTTTCATCGCCCAGACGAGGCTGCCTGCCCCTCATTCCGCCCATCATACCACGCCCCATCATGCCATGGCCCCTCATCCCGCCCGCAGCGCTTGCGGGCAAAGGCAGGCTGATCAGGCGGACACTTGCCCCGACTGGGGAGCGGCTGAAGTCGGCCCAAACCTCAAGGCGTTCGCCGGGGGACAGCAGAACGTCCCCTTTTTGTTCCGGCCGTTCCATCAGGCCGCCGTCTGTACCGATGACGATCAAAGGCCTGCCGTCATCCCAAGCCAGGCGGTAAACCCGGGCATTAGAAGCATTGAGAATCCGCAGGCGATAGGCTCCGGCGTCCACATCGATGGAAGCATCCGCGCGCCCGTTGACCAGGATGCGATCCCCGAGCATGCCGTTCATGCGATCCATCATTCCATTCGGCATGTAGACCAATTGGTTGTTTCGATCGAACAGGCGGTCCTGGATGACCAGGGAAAGGTCATGATCGCCGGTCGGCAAGGGCAAAGAGGTCTCCTCTTTGTCGGATACAATCAACAAGCCGGCCAGGCCGCCGTAAACCTGGTGTCCGGTGCGGCCGTGGGGGTGGGGATGGTACCAGTAGGTGCCGGCCCGGTTGAGTACTTCAAACTCGTAAGTGTAACTGCCTCCCGGACCCACGGCAAACCGGGGGTGACCGTCCATAAGATCGGGTACATGCAGCCCGTGCCAGTGGATGATGGTTTCGTCCGGCAGCAGGTTGAGAAAACGGATGCGCACCTTCTGCCCCTTTTTTAGCCGAAAGGTAGGGCCAAGATAAGACATGTCAGACAGATCAAGCGCATCATTAGGTCCGACCAGCACCTTGCCTCGGTATGACCACACATCGGTATCCGGACCTGATAGAATCGGGACCTGCCGACTGACCGCTTCCAGGTAGATATCCACATCCGGTTCGAAACTTGACTCGCGGTTTGCACCCCAGAGCGCTTGGGGCTTGATAAATGGCGCCAAGGACAAACCGGCCAACCCGGCAACGGCTGCACCCGTCCACTTAATGAAGTGGCGGCGATCCATGATTATCCGTTCTGCATTGTTTTGATGTAAGAATTTCGATTTCATGGGCGGCCTCCTGCCATATCATTGAACCACTTTATTGCTGGGAGAGAATCTGTTTCATTTTTAAGAACTCTTCCTGTGAGATCTCTCCTTTGGCAAAACGTGCTTTTAAAATGGCCAGCGAATCGATACGATCCTGGGAGGTCTCATTTGAATTGTTTGCCTGAGACCTGAAGATCTTGATTACAAGGTAAACGGCCAAAGAGATCACCAGCGCCCAAAAGAGGAAAGACAATAGATCCCCCTGGAGAAAACCGCCCCGCCACCCGCCTGAAAATGGTAAATTGCATCCCCACATAATCAATCATTCCTTCCTGGCCGATAAAGTGAGATTCTAAATCTTATTGCACCAAATATTAAGCAAGCAGCATGCCTGAAACTAAGCTATTAATAAGATTCCGATATTAAAGGAAATATATGGTCAATCGATTACCCCGCAAAGTCATCTGCGGTATTTTGCCCCAGTACGCTCAAATTTAAACTGTTTACAAAATACCCACTAAACCTATGGCCATGAAAAACACAAGGGCCGGCAAACCTGTAGGCTTGCCGGCCCTCTAAACGTCAGGAAGCCTCTGCTTCCGGGAAATTAAAACCTGTTAGAACGGGTATGGGTTTACCGTCCAGATGCCATTTACATGATTAAGATCGGAAGGGTTGCTGGTTCGATATACCGAGTTATCCGCCACGGCCGTTCCGGCCACCATTGCCAGAAATGAAATCGCTATGACCAAAAATGCATATCTTTTCATGACACTACCTCTTTCTATGGTTGGATGGTTGTTTAATTGTATTTTCTAAAATGGGTGGCCTCGATCATGGAATCATTCATCTGAAGCCATTTGATTGCTATTGTCGCTTGGCTCCTTCAGATCTTACACCCACTCATCTTTTTTCGGTGTTACCCGGTTACGGGCCGGGCTCCCAAACTATTCGAATGGTGCTCACTGGTTTAAAACCTGTTAGAACGGGTATGGGTTTACCGTCCAGATGCCATTTACATGATTAAGATCGGAAGGGTTACTGGTTCGATATACCGAGTTATCCGCCACGGCCGTTCCGGCCACCATTGCCACAAACGAAATCGCTATAATCAAAAGTGTATATTTTTTCATGACGTTATCCCTTTTTAGTGTCGGATGTTTGTTTGATTACTTTTCCTCAAATGGGTGGCCTCGATCATGCAGTCATCCATTTGAAGCCATTTGATCGTTACTGTCGATTGGCTTCCTGCGATCTTACACCCACCCACCTTTTTTCTTGTGCAAGCCGTTTACAGAATCTAACGCAGCGTCTGCGCCACATGTATACCGGCCACTCAACGTCAGGAAGTCTCTGCTTCCGCTAAATTAAAACCTGTTAGAACGGGTATGGGTTTTCAGTACAGATGCCATTTACATAATTCAGATCTAAAGATTGTCCGGTATTCCGAAGATCCTGACGACACCGGTTATCCTCAATCGTGTTGCTGGTTTGAACAGCTTTATATACCGAGGTGTCCGCCACGGCCGTTCCGGCTACGATCGCCAGAAATGAAATCGCTATTACCAGAAATGTATATTTTTTCATGATGCTACCTCTTTTGCGTGTTGGATGCCTACTTTAATGTATTTTTCTCAAATGGGTGACCTCGATCATAAAATCATCCATCTGAAGCCATTTGATCGTTATGGTCGATTGGCTTCTTCGGATCTTACACTCGCTCGGCTTTTTTCAGTCGAGACAAAATAAAAATGAGCGCTTCCTCATGATTAGATCCAGAAGGCTGGGTGGCAGGACAGGCAAGCAGACCGGATTCAGGCAAGCCTACGATATGTTTTTCATGGCGTTGCATATTCTTTCGCGGGCCTGTTCGGACAGCCCCGGCTCATTTTCCCCGGAGATATTTTCATATCGGCATGCTTTGCGCATTAATCCGAGTTGTCGTTGAAAATTGGCGCAGGGGGGGCATATCATCCCATGAAACCGGATCATCAAGCGATGGTGCAATGGCAGGCTTCCGTCCAGGGATGCGGATATTTTCTCGGAGACGCGCTGACAATTAAACATCCAATGTTTCATAGTCTATGTCCTTATGGGGTTGCGTAGCTCTTTTCGATACAATTGCGCAGCGACATGCGCGCGCGATACAACATGACCCCACAATTGGTCGTGGTAATGTTCAGAATCTTACGAATCTCTTCCGTATCCATTCCGTCTATCTCTTTGTAGACAAAAGCGTCGGCGAGGCGCTGGGGCATTTTGGACAGGCAGAGATAAAAGGCATCGATGAACTCCTTCTGTTCGAAAACCTGATGAGGGTTGGCATCCCAGTGCTTGGGCTGTATGCGCCATGTTCCGTCGTCGTTAAAATGCTCGTCTGCTTCCGCGAAGGCCTCGACTTCGATGCCGGTGGCCCAATGGTTTTTGCTTCTGAAATGATCGATGACCTTATGCTTTAGTATGGCGAACAGCCATGTTTTTTCGGAGGATTGCCCCTGGAATCGGTCTTTGGCTTTCATGGCCGCCAGCAGCGACTCCTGGACAAGATCCTCCGCGAGGGATGTATCGTTGACCCTTCTAAGCGCAAAGCGAAAAAGCATATCGCCGTATTGCGCTACCCAGGCTTCAGGCTTCAGTTCCGTGGTTTGGCTCATTTTTTTATTTACCTCTTATTGAGTTGCCTCAACCCCAAGGCGCCCCTGTAAGATTGGAAGAAAACAATCGACAAGAACGCTCAAATGGCTTTGGTCAGCCGGGACCAAGGGACGAGCACGCTCCTCCCTTCACTTCTTTTCTACCCGCCAAAAACAGCGCAATTTCCAAGTCAAATTCTGTTTACTTTGCAACAGCGGCCGCGACGATTCCGGAAAGTGCTTTACGCAGATTCTCAACAACTGGACAATCGGTGGCGCCATGCCGCTGGGCAAGATAGGCCGGGTCGTTGTAGCCCAGCCAGACCTGTTTGGAGGCATCTTCCCACACCAGCGCCTTGAGGGGCAGGTCGATCCCCGCGGTCTGGGCGCACTCCATCAGTGGCGTACCGCCCTGGGGATTGCCGAAGATCAGCAATTCGGTGGGGCGCAGGGATTTGCCCACCTTCGCGGCGCCGGCGGCATGATCGATGCGGGCAAACACTTTTAAATCCCGTTGTTTGACGATTTGCTCCAGCCGGTTCATCGTCTCCTTGACGCCGTGGGGACTTTTCACCTCGATCAAACCGTCCGCGGCGAAGGCCGCTGAAACGGTGGCGAAAAAGGCAAGGGCCAATAGGGTATGAAATAGTCTCATGGTCATCTCCTTTCTTATCGCGTAAGCCTTATGCACACCTTCGAATGCATAAGCCCCAGCAAATGTGCATTCATTATATGCACGGTTGTCGGGCATGGCTCATAGCGGCGGCGCCGGGGGCAGATCCAAGTCCGGATCGTTGCCATTTATATTCCCCTTTCCATGTTTGGGTGGTTACGGATTAATGGCCTATTTCAGAACTTCCATGAACTGAATGTGTGCTGTCGAGCGCTCCCCCGTATTGTCGGAATCGTTCATGATGGCCAGCGCGGCCTGGGGCGGGGGATCGCCGCCGAAGACGCGCCGGTAATCTTCCAGAACGTTTACGGTTTCTTCCACCCACTGGCCGACTTTTTCCGGCCCGCGCCGCAAGGGGATCATCATCGAGCGGTCCGTGAAGGGGCTGGCCACGGGCTCCATCTCCTCCGGCCGATTGGCCCAGATATAGTTCAAGGTGCTGTGCGGCGGATAGCGGCCATACAGGGTCTTGACGATGCCATACTTTAATTTCATCCCGATCCCGGCGGTTTCAGGGTCGAATAGAAAAAGAACATACACCCGGAGGGGGTAATCGTCCCCGGACTTGAGCCGGTAGTTTCCCTTGGTGTAAACGCTGTCAACCTTCCAGCGCCAGCGGATGATCGGAAACTCGGTGACATTGAAGGTTTGTTTGCAGACCAGGGCCGAGGCGCTGGCGCTGCTCTTTGCAACCAGAACGGTTGAGTCGCCCTGCGTTTGGATGGCGTAGGTCGTGTGCCGGTCGATCCCCTTAAAAAACAAAGGCTCCCACGCGTCGAGGGTTTCAAAATCGTCACGGAAGAAAACTTGGTCGGCGGCATGCAGGTCGATACCCAATAGCAAGTTGGATACCAGCAGCACGCATAAACCAGTTTTCCGGTATCGCTTCCTCATACAACTGCTTACCTCTCTTTATGTTTCCTATCTTGTGGATGGGCACCAAAGCCTGCAAAGCGCATATCCAGCGCCAGGTGTCATCTGCGCCAGGCCATCAAGCGCGAAAATAACGATTTGACCAAGGGCGTCAACCGCGTTCGGTTATAGGCGTCGCCGATCTGCCGGATGGCCTCCGCCTGGGTCGGGTAGGGGTGAATGGTGTTGGCGATCTGCCCAAGGCCCAATTTGTGGGTCATGGCCAGGGTGATTTCCGAGATCAGGTCGCCGGCATTGACGGCCACGATGGTGGCGCCGACGATTTTATCCGTGCCCTTGCGCACATGCACCCGCGCCAGGCCCTGGGTGTGGCCTTCGAGGATGGCGCGGTCGACCTCGCTCAATTCCCGCGTGAAGGTATCGATGGCGATCCCCTGCTCTTGGGCCTGTTTTTCGTAAAGCCCCACATGGGCGATTTCCGGCTCCGTATAGGTGCACCAGGGGATGGTCAGTGCGCTGGCCGTGGCGCGTCCGAAGAACAGCGCGTTGCGGATGACGATGCGCGCCATGAAATCGGCCGCGTGGGTGAACTGGTAGGGCGAGCAGACGTCGCCCGCCGCGTAAATGTCCGGCTGGGTGGTTTGCAAGCGGTCGTTGACCTGCACGCCTTTCTTGGTGAAAGCGACGCCGGCCGCGTCCAGTCCCAGATTTTCGACATTCGGCGCGCGGCCCACGGCGACCAGGAGCTGGTCGACCACTTCGTCGTAGCCCTTGCCGTGGGACGCCACGGTGAGCCGGATTTTGCCGCCGTCGGCCTTGGCTAATTTTAGATCCTTGCCGCAGCACAGCAGCTTCACCCCGTCTTTTTGCATGGACTCCAGAATGATGCCCGAAGCATCGGCGTCTTCGCGGGGAAGGATGCCGTGCAGGGTTTCCACCAGCAGTACTTCCGAGCCGAAGCGCGCAAAGGCCTGGGCCATCTCGCAGCCGATGGGGCCGGCGCCGATGACGGCCAGCCGTTTGGGCAGTTCGGTCAGGGAGAAAACGGTTTCATTGGTCAGGTAGGAAATCTCCTGCAACCCTTGGATGGGCGGCGCCGCGGCCCGCGCGCCGGTGGCGATCACCGCTTTTTTGAAGTCCAGGCGTTCACCGGCCGCTTCCACCGTGTGGCCGTCGACGAACCGGCCCTCGCCGATAAATACATCGATCCCCAGGTCGCTGAAGCGCTGGACCGAGTCGTGGGGCGCGATGGCGGCCCGCAGCCGGCGCATGCGTTCCATGGCCTGACCAAAATCGATGGTGACGCCCTCCGGGACATGTACGCCGAACGCGCCGGCGTCGCGCACGGCGGCGGCGGCCCGCGCCGCCCGGATCACGGCCTTGGACGGCACGCAGCCCACGTTCAGGCAATCGCCGCCCATCAGGTGGCGCTCGATCAGGGCCACCTTGGCCCCCAGGCCGGCCGCGCCGGCCGCGCACACCAGCCCGGCGGTGCCCGCGCCGATGACCACCAGGTTGTAGCGCGAGGCGGGCTTGGGGTTTTGCCAATTCGATGGATGGACATGGGACACCAGTTGTTGATTGTGCGCATCCCAAGGGCTCATGATGGTTTTCGCTTGCTCTTTGTCTGACATTTGCTGCCTCCCCTCAACGCCTCTACTTCGCGTTCAACGCCCAGTCGTAATCCAGGTACTTGACCGCATATCCGCCGGCTTTCAGGTAATCGCCGTCCGCTGCGGAAAGATATCCGCCGCAAAAGTTGGCCACGGCGCGTTGGGTCGTATCGAGCCCTACAAATCCAGATGCCGGCGAGAACCCGGCGACAAAATCCTCTCCGTACCATTTGAAGATGGAAGAAAAATAGACCGTCTTCTTATCGCGGTCGATGCGCAGACCGGCCGGGCTCGCCAGAAACCGCCGGGACTGTTCGTCGAGCTGGGCGTCCAGTTTAGCGGCGACGTAGGCTTCACTGCGCAGCGTCGGGCAACTCTTCGCGGCACAGACCAGGGCCATGTGAATGCGCGGCTCGCCGTACTGCTTGCGCACGATGTCGTGTTCCAGGTTGTCCAGGGTGATGGTTTTGCCCAAGAGCCGGACCACCGGCTGATCCCACGGCCCCTTGAAAATGCTGCCGATATCCTTGATGCGCTTGACCGGATAGTGGTCGACAATCAGCTTCAGCGTGGCCGCATTGTACAGGTTGATCAAAAACGCCAGCCGCTCGGATTCCGCCCACCCATTGAATGTCCCTTCCGTAACCCCGGCGGTGTTGTCCAGGTATCGATCCAGGGCGGATGGATCGGATTTAAGGCCCTGGTAGTCCACCCGGCCGTCGGTGACGAATCGTTTCAGGAGCGCATCATAGCTTGGGTGGGTATGATCGAATTCAACCGAGCCTGCGATGGCCGCCGAAAAAAGCAGGGCCGTGAAGAGAAGGATTGCGGCCGGTCCGATGACACATGCTTTCGTGTTAGTTTTCATGGTTGCTCCAGGATTTGCGGAACCTTGCCGAACTTGCGCTTGTAGAGCGCGAGCAGCTTTTTCACGGTGATCGGAAACAGGCCCAGCACGGCAAAGGAGACCAGCACGCCGGGGGAGAGGATGCCGGACAAGGAATCGATCTTGGCCAGTTGCCGGCCGGCATTGACAAAGACCACGGTGCCGGCCAGCATGCCGAGCTGCGACACCCAGAAAAAGGTGAACAGCCGCATGCGGGTGAGCCCCATCAGCAGGTTGATGACAAAGAACGGAAACACCGGCACCAGGCGCAGGGAGAAAAGATAGAAGGCGCCCTCCTTTTCGATGCCGGCGTTGATGGTCGCCAGTTTGTCGCCGAATTTGCCCTGCACCCAATCCTGCAAAAGAAAGCGGGAAACCACGCAGGCCAGGGTGGCGCCGATGGTGCTGGCAAACGAGACGGTGATGGTGCCGACGACCAGTCCGAACAGTCCGCCACCGGCCAGGGTCATCACCGCGGCCCCCGGCAGCGACAGGGCCGTGACGGCGATATAGATGCCCATGTAGGCGGCGATCACGGCGAACCGGTGCGACTGGTAAAGCTGGTGAAATTTCTCCTGGGATGCCTTGAGGTAGTCCAGGGAGAGATATTGCCCCAACTCGAAATATCGGAAAGCGAGAATACCGAGCACGATCAGCCCGCCCACGGCCGCCTTACCAACCCATTTTCTATTTTTTTTCTGTGCCATCGTTTTTTATCCTTCTTGCGGAAATTGCTGCCCATAGAGGGTTGCGCCACACGATGATTTGGGCTGCGTCACGAAGAGTTCACTCCTTGTGGTGATGGCGCCTATAACGGGTGAAGTGCAGCTGGGCGAATGTCGCTTGGCGAGTGGGCTTCTTACATCCGCGTTTTCACTAATTTGCCTGGGGTGCCTGAACGTCGGCGGCTTTGACGTCCTCCTTCTTGGCTTTTTATCTTCTGCACAGGCGTACCCCATAGTACCGCCTTTGCCAAGCAGTTACGCAACCTAACGGAGAACAGGCCAGCGGGCAATGCCTTATTCGCCTGGATCCAAATCCTGCATCCAGTCGGGGGCCATGAAGAGCATACCCGCCGATTTGACGCCGTCGAGCTTGGCGAACCCCTTGTCGTATTGACTAAATTGCGCCTCCAGGCCGATGCCCGGGATCTCCAGGATCGCCTTGGTTTTTTTAAAGTCGCCGGGCGCGGGCAGCATGCTCAGAAAGGCCGGCCGGGGCGCAGTGAAATCCCCGATGGCGCGGGCCTGGGGCAGCACCACCGCAGCCTCCTTGGGCGCGGTGCGCAGGCTGCCCCACAGGCTTTTGACAATGCCCTTGACGATGGCGACATAGGGTCCCTTGCGCAGATCCTTGATCAGATCGAGCACTTCGGAGGCATCCACATCGTCGAGCAGAAAGCGCTGCCAGGCCCCGGCGATGTAGATCAAGGTAATGGGCATGTCGTCGGGCTGGGCGGTGGGCCATAGATCCAGCAGAGCGGCGGAGAGGCCGATGGGGGTAACCCCCTCGCCCACGCCACCCATCACGGTATAGCCCAGACGGATGGACCATTGGGTGTGAGTGTTGATGGCCGGCGGCTGGGACGGCGACACGATGGGCACGATGGCCGTTTTGGGGATGGAGTAGAGCACGGTGACGGCCCGGTTGCGCGGATCGGCCCCACCGGAGGCGGGGATGGGCTGGTCGAAGGTGCCGGCGCCCACGGCTGTTTTGAAGATCTTGGTTGCGTCGAAGCCCGCGGCGCCGAGGTAGGTTCGGGCCGCCTCGGCCCGCTGGCGGGAGAGATCCTGGTTGACCGCCTCGGCCCCGGTGCTGTCGGCGTGGCCGATGAAGCCCAGGCGCGAGTCGCCGGAGCCGTCCAGCAACAGAGAGAGCTGGTCCAGGGCATCCCGGTGGATCTGGAGCAGACTTGCGCTGTTGGGTCCGAAGCCGTCCAGAATCACCCGGCCAATGCGGCGGGTGACCGTTTGACCGGTGGCGTTGTCGCTGAGCTCCACCTCGTGGCCGATGGGGTGCAGGCCAAAGGCCTGGTCCAGTTCCATGGGGGTGTGGTCAAAGGTTACCTCCCGCACCAGTTCGTCGATTTGATCGGCAATCTCGGCTTGGGGCATGGGTGGTGTGGGCGGGGTCGGGGGTGTTTCATTCTCTTTCTCGTTGTCTCCACCACCCCCTCCACCCCCATTTCCGTTCTCCTTCTTATTCTCGTTGATGCGGGCTCCCTCGCGGGTCATGTTGGTCATCCCGTCGCCGGCCAGCTTGGTTACGGCGTCGGCCACGCTCTTGGCCACCTGGGCAGCGCTGTCCAGGGCGTTGTTCAGGGCCGTGCCGCTGAGATTGCCCGCGGCGCTGGCCACATTTTCAGCGGTCTTGGCCAGGGATTGCAGGGTGCCGCCCAGAATGGAGGCGCCCGACATATCGCGGAACATGGCCCCGTTTTGGATGGCCCCCAGAATGGCCCCCATGCCCGTGGGATCGGGCAGGGGCGTGGGTTGCATCAGGTTGAGCACGCCGTCGGTGATGGTGGCGTTGAGTTCCGGCGTGGGCTGGCCGCGACCGCCCAGGTTCAAGGCCGAGATCACCGGCGCCCCGTTGGGGATGGGAGAGTCGATCCAGTTGGCAAAGCGCGTGATGTCGAGCTTTTCGGCGCAATTGGAGCGGCCCAGGACCGCTTCGGCAAAGAGGCCCGAAGTGGGTAGCACCACCTCCTCGCTGTGGGTGGTCTTGCCAACCAGGGCTTCGTAGAACTTGATGGTGTCGCCGCGATAAGCCGAGAGTCCGGTAACGATCTGGCGCGTGGCCGGGTCGATGGTGACGGCCAGGCCCTGGTTGTTGGCAATGTTGTCCAGGCGCGTATGCGGCAGCGGCGTCTTCAGACGCAGAAGAATGTACTGGGAGGTGATGCCCACCGGCCGTGGGTCCGCCAGATCGGTAAGGGAGAAGGCCACCCGGGTGCTGCCGATCATGGTATTGACCTCCAGGGCGGTGATAATGTCGGCCAGTTGCAAGTCCTCCATGGACTGCAGCAGCACCCGGGTGAAGAAGTAACGCCGGGCATTGAAGTGGCGGATGACCCGAGTGAGGATGTCGTCGACCTGTTGGACCTCCTGCTGGGCCGATTCCACCTGGTCGGCGGGGGTCCAGTTGGTGGTTTTTTTCTGCTCGCCCAGGGCGGCCTGGAAGTGCACGTTGGACAGCTTCTTGTAGGGCAGACTGATGTCGTCCGTGCTATCGCTGAATTCGGCCTGGACGGCGATTTTGTAGGTGACATTGAGATTGAGGGGGAAGGGCAGTTCAAGGCGGATCTTCTGGATGTCGTTGATCAAGGGGCCGGTGCCGGCCGCGAGCGGATTGGGCACGGGTTCGTAGTAGTCGGTGGTAAAGCCGTCGGCGCCCACCACGGTATCGCCGACCACGATGAAGACCGGCGGGGCGTCACCATTGGCGGTCTCGACGAAGAGATTGGGCTGTTGGGAAATGACAGGGCGGCGTACACGGATGCGCAGTTTGCGCAGACGCGCCTGGGGAAGATCCACGGGATTTTCGCTGGCCTCCAGTTGTCCATCCTGGCCCAGCAGGCTTTCAAACTGCTGCACGAGGGTTTCATTCTGCACGGCCGGACGCAGAAACTCCCAATAGTCCGAGATCAGCTCACGGGTAAAGGTCAGGGGGCGGTAGGGCAGAAAGAGGATGGGCTCCACGCGCTCCAATTGCAGGCTCACCTGGTAGCGCTGCAGCACTTCGAAGTAGAGGATGGTCAGGGCGTGCATGTGGTTGTAGTTGGTGATGTTGAAGGTGCGGGCCTCCTCGCGCTCCGACTGGAAGTCCTCCAGCACCACGGTGGACATCAGGGAGCGCACCATGGAGGCGTTCTGGCTCGTCAGGTCGGTGATGTCCTGGTGGACCCGGCTGACAATGGCGCGGTCGCCCGAGCTTTCGCTGCGGATGCGGCCGATGGCCTCGCTGCCCGCCCAGATCAGGCCGGCGGCACCCCCCAGGGCGATGGCCCCCACGGCCGCGCCGGCGGCCGCACCGGCAATGGTGGGGGCTCCGCCGGCCACGTTGGCGGCATTGCCGATGACCAGGCCGGCCACGCCGCCCACGATGGCTCCGCCCACGGCGCCCACGGCCGCGGCCGCGCCCACCACCGAACCGCCCGAAACGGCGGTGGAGGCGTCGATGTCGGTGCGCCCGAACTGGTGCTCCAGAGCCGTGGCCTGGGCTACCTCTTCCAGGGCGCGGGTGTGCACCAGGGCGTTGCTGAGGCGTTCGCCGATCTGGGTGGACTCGCCCCGGCTGGTGAGCAGGCGCCGTTTCCAGTCCACCACGGCGATGTTGCGCGACTCGCCGGCGGCCAGGCCCACGGAGTGGATCACCTCGCCCAGGTTCAAGCCCAGGGAGAGCCAGCGCTGGCGGTGCAGGGCAATATAGCCCAGGCTGATTTTGCGGGGCGAGTCGTCGGGCAGCCCAAACAGATCCACGATGCGCAGGTCGTAACCGTTCTCCTCCAGCGCGGTACCGGAGAGATAGCCGATCTCCCAAGGCTTCAGGTCCACCTCAAACTCGGCTACGAAGGTGTTCAAGCGCGTGGTGGAGGCCACCGCCCCAACAGGGTTGGGAATCAGGCCATCGGGTGCCGAGGCCTGCTCGGTGAAGGCTTCGGCTTCGTTGCGCATCAAGGTTTCGGCCTCTTCAAAGGGCGCAAAGCGGGCCAGATCGGCGATGGTCTGCACGCCGAACACCGTGCGCAGGATGTGGCCAAAGGTATTGCCCACGCCGTCAATGAGTTCCACCGCGCCGGCGGCCAGTTGCGCCGGGCTGAGATCCGCAGCACTGTCGGCCACCAGAGGGGCCAGTTCGATGTCATGGGCAACGCGTTTTTCGGCCACGGCCACCACCAGGCGGGCCTTGTGGACGGGATCGAAGTGGAGCAGGTCGCTCAAGGAAACGATGTTCATATTGTTGAGCGCTTCGATCTTTTCGGCATCGAGACTTTGAAGCACGCCCAAGGACATGACGGCGCGAAAGCGAAACCCATCGGGTGCCCGATGGGAGATAAACGATGTTCCCGACATCATAATAGCACCTCCTGACAAAGATTTGGTCGAGGCCCCAAAGGGCCCCTTAGGGACTGGTGGACAGGGGCGTGCGCGCTCGCGCAGCGCGGCAGAATTGCCGCGCATGAACGCCGCGAAGATCCGCAATGGCCGGTAAAGAGATGGCGGAAGCGGCACACTCCAACAGGAAAAGGTTCAAACCGCCTGTCAAGGCATTGGGACAGTATGCATACGCCGAAACGGCTTTGTCCGGGGAGCGCTTGCAGCGAGAGCAAAGCTTGTTCTGGCGGACTTGGGGCGTTCTTCTCGGCAACCCGGTGATGTACTCACATAGAATTCAGCAGGTAAAAACGTACCATCAGTAAAGCGTAGGCAAGATTCGAGGGTTTCCGCCTTTCGAATTTTTCAGGGCCATGGACAAACAGCTAATTCTTCAGGCCCATTTATTCCTATACCAAATAACCGCGTTAACCGGGATGTCAATGACAAGGGCCATATTTGCCGGATGCGGCCGACAGTGCCGAGGCGGCAGGCTCGATAAATCCAGCCCTATGACTTTGCAAAGGCCTATGAGCAATAGGAACGCAATAGGGGACGTCAACAGGGCCGATCGCCGATTCTCTCGGGGGCGGTCCGGTGGCAGTTAGCTACTAATACAAGGCTGGTTCAGTCGACCCTATTGCAGGTGATCAGGGAGATTTGCGCAAACATCGATGCAGTTGGGAGTAATTGTGAAGAAACCTTAATGCCGATTGATCGGCACCCGACCCGGATCGCCCACGAATGGCAGGATCAGCAGGCGCGGCAGAGAGAGTTTTCGCGGATCGCGGAATTGCGCCAGGCCGATGACCATATCCGTGTGCCCTTTGGCCGGCTGACTTTTATAAGTGCCCAACAGGCGGTCCCACCAGGGTAAATTGAAGCCATAATTGCTATTGGTCTCGCGGATGATCACCGAGTGGTGGACCCGGTGCATGTCCGGGGTAACCACGATCAGTCGCAGGATCCGGTCGATTCCTTGGGGGATACGGATATTGCTGTGATTGAACATGGCGGTGGCGTTCAAGGCCACTTCGAAGATCAGAACGGCCGCAGGCGGCGCCCCCAGCGCGGCAATGGCGGATAGCTTGATGGCCATGGATATGACAATCTCTATCGGATGAAACCGCAGGCCCGTGGTCATATCGATATCCATATCGGCGTGGTGCATCATGTGCAGCCGCCAGAGCGTGGGGATCGCGTGAAAGAGTACATGTTGCGTATAAACGACAAGATCGAGCAACGCCACGGCCGCAATGACCTTCAGCCATTCGGGCAGTGCCAGGTGGTTCAGCAACCCCCAATTGTGTTCGGATGCAAAGAGGGCCAATCCAACGGGTAAAATGGGGAACAGCAAGAACACCGATAAGGGATTCAGTGCGATGATCGCGAGATTGGCAAACCAGCGCCGGGGTTTGGAGGTCAGCAAAGCCCTTTTGGGGGCAAAGACTTCCACCACCGCAAGCACGATAAAGACCGCTATAAATGCGCCGAGTCTGATCGTTCTTTCATCCTTCAAAAACGCGCTATCCATAATCGTTTCGATCCTCGTGTCGTTTTCAGGAGCTTGGGAATGAAAGTGCCGGCCATATTGCCGAAGGCGGTCCCGGCATCTTGTACAGGTCCCTGTTTTTTCGAACCACTCGTCATATCGATCGCTATGTTGCTCAAATGGCCCTGTCTTTGGCATACGATTTACCCAGTTCATCCTTTTTATAAGTTGCCGGTCCTTTTCAACGCAAGGCTTCTTTATTGAAGGTGGCGTCGTCGATGGGCAGGTTGTATTCGACGCGCTCCACGGTGAGTTCGGTGCGCGCCTTTCCGTCGGCCAGGGACATGACCACGCGGAACGGGGTCAGGATATCACTGACGGTACGAATGTCGTGGTTCTCCAGGAATTTGTGAAATTTGCCGTCCTGGTAGAAATCCACGCGCACGATGAAATAGTCCGATTTGCGCACGTACAGGATGGTTTTGTCGTACACCTTGTCCTTGGCCGCCGTCTTGACGCTCTGCACCTTGAAGCAATCGACGCCCACGGCCTTTTCGTCGCCGAGGTAGTCGTATTCGTACGCGTCGATGTCCCGGGAGCCGAGATCTTCGTAATAAAAGTGGGAGTGCACGAAGGCGTTGCCTTTGTCGGCGGTGGCGATGCGCTTGACCTTACCCGAGGAGAGCACGATCCACTGGTCGTCCTCCTTGCCTTTGTGGGCATGGGTCAGCAATTGAATGCGGGTGGGCTTCTGGAAGGCGATAAGCGCCTTGTCTTCGTCGTCGGGGTACTCTTTGGTCGAGAGGGTAAACTGCTTTTCGTCGGGCGAACCGCCCTTGTAAATCTTCATGGTCACAACGCTCTTGGCGCTGCCGGGGGTGGGCCGCTTTTCGCTCTGTTCCATGATGTCGCGGCCGGTAACGGCCCCGGCCACGGCGGGCAGCAGCAGAAGGGCGATCAGCGCGACGGTGAACTTGAATTTCATGAAGCCTCCTTTTGGCGGTAGCGTCAGGGCGATGGCAGAACGAATCCATCGCCGGGGAAGAAAATGCGATTGGCGATGACATTGACGCCGTCGGCGACATCGAAAGCGAGCAGCGTGACACCCAAATACTCGCCCGCATCCGGTCGGCCGTTGGCCGGCGCGTCGTCCAGTATGGCGATCAGACGAAGGTCGCTGAGGCCGAAGGGGTCTTCGGACACCGCGATGCCGGTATAGATGGCCGTCAGCAGATCGAGGGGGTAGGGCGGGCCATCCTGCCCCACGATCATGCTCGCCATGCCGACCACATAATCCACGTCCACGGTGCGGGCGGCAAGATCGAGCCCCTGGCTGTGCACCGCATAGACCAGGACGTTTTCGCCCGCCCCCGGCACGATGCCAAAATTCTCGGCCAGGCGGAACTGGAGCGATGCCTGGTGGTCGTATATCTTTCGGTCGATGGGCAGGTTCCCGGCATCGTTCAGGCCCGGCTTCAACTCATAGGCCGCTGAAAAGGTCTGCGCATCGATGAAGAAGCCGACCATGTCGCCCGCATCCAGGGAGGGCAATCCCCCGGCGTAGTTCATGTCCACGAAGGCCGCCAGGTTGATGGCCTGGCCCGGTGCCAGACCCGATTCCGTGAGATCCAGGCGGAAGGAGTAGTCGGTTTTATCGGCCGAAACCATCATGACCACATCGGCCAGGGAGGGCGTGGCCAGGGGCCGTTGCGGATCGTCTGGCAACACCGCCACGAGAACCGGTTTGTCCGGGTTTTCGGCCAGGGCCGCTCCCTGGAGGGTGCCGGCCAGGATGACTTCACTGCTGTCGCTGCCCTGGCCGCAGGCCACGCTCAGGCACGCCAGCAGGCAGATCCACGGCAATTGCCGGTTTTTTAGGGAAGCTTTGGGCGACTTCTTCATATTTGATACCTGATCTTGAAACTCACGAAATCGTTATTCCGGTAGTGGTAGAAGAGCGGTTCGAACGCCTCGTCGTCCAGGTCGCCGTCGATGGCCACATAGGCCAGCGCCAGGGTCCATCCGTTTTGAAAATCGACGGTCAGCTCCGGCCAGTGGATCGAACCGTTGTGCCGGGTTTCGAACATCGCCGTGTATTTAAACAACAGGCGGCCGTCCATGAACGTGTCCTGGAGGCGCAGGGTCAACAGATCGGTGAAGTAGGCGCCGTAAAGGTCGTCATCGGCATAGCGCGCTTGAAACCAGTCCACGGTGAAGACGGTTTCGCCGCCGTGGTTTTCGAAGATCTTTCCGGTGGGGACGAAGTAGTTGCAGCCCGCGGCATAGGAGATAAAATCCGACGCGCGGGTGTCGAAAGGAATTCGAACCGCGCCGAGCCCGCTCAAGTCCTGCATCACCAGGCTGCGCTTGTTGGGCGAGTAGGCCGCTTCGGCCTGGAAAACGAAATCGCCCAGGGTCTTGGAAAAATCCATGCCGAACATGTTCACGATGTGGTAGCGCGGTTCGATCGTCAGCAACAAGGGCTCGTTGGGCGGGAAGGCAACCGAATCGGGCACCATTACCGGATCGCGGTCCGGGCCATGATACGCGCTCAGGGAGAGGTCGGTGCCCCACACGGTGGCGGATATCCGGCCGCCGATGCCGGTGTTCGCCCACTCCGTCGGCAGGCGGTCGTATGACCCGACCCGGGTGGTGTAGAGCGCGTTGCGCATGTCCAACGACCAGAAGTTGCCGCTGGGCGCGAACAGCGTGGGCACATGGGCGAAGGAGAAGACCAGCTCGGCGGTAAAGCGGTCGTGAAAGTACATGGCCGAGAGCGAGGGCACCCCCTGTCTGAACTGATCGTCATCGCGCAACAGGAACTCGCGAAAATCATAGGGATTGAAATAGGCGGTGGGGTTCAGCACATCGGCGGTGCCCCATTTGTACAACTGATTGCCCAGGCGCAGCCGGAAGGGAGAAAAACGGTAATCGAGATAGAGTTCGTTAAAGTCCGCTTCGGTCTCGGTGCCCGAGATCCTGAGATTGTTGGCGACCTCCGCTTCGGCCGAGTAGCGGTAGTCGTAAGGATCGTCGTCGCCGCAAAGGTTGGGGGCATAGTAGAAATCGGATTTCATAAACAGATGCAGATCGTCGCGGCCGTACTTTACTTCCAGGTTGGCGCGGATTTCGTTCTTTTTGACCGCGTCGGCGAAGTCTTGGTCCGAATCGGTGTTGACCAGGTTGTCGAGTTCGATAAAGCCGAAGCTTTGCAATTCTGCCGCGCTCGCCGCCTCCAAAGGCCACGCCATGCAGGCGACAACGATCCAGAATAAAAAGCCGATGCCGTTACTGCTAAAAATGCCCTTCGTTTCCATGGGTATCGCCTTTGCCGCTTTCGCTTCCTTTTGCGGTGCGCTTACAGATGCAACCCGCTACGAACGCTATCGTATGCCCTTGCCAATTTGCCGATGGCCCCGGGATACCATTTGCGTTTCGGATGAATGGTGTCGGTGCGCAGGTCCGGCCTGAAAATCATGATCATCGTCGGCAGCAGCAGGATATCGCCGAGAAACGCGAAGGCAATGGACATCGCCGTGAGCACGCCGAAAGCCCGGACCGGCAGAACGCTTCCGGCCATGAAGCAGAAAAACGAAACGCACAGGATAACCGAGGTGATCAGGATCGGTTTGGCGGTGTCTGCAAAGGTCTTCAGCAAAGCCGCCTCGGTCTCCATGCCGGAGAGCGCATTGCGGCGGTACCAAACCAGGAAGTGGATCGTATCATCCACCGCGATGCCGATGGTGATGCTGGCGATCATGATGGTGGAGACATCCAGGGGGATGTTCAAATACCCCATCAGGCCGAAGGTACACACGATGGGAAACAGGTTGGGCAGGATGCTGATCAGGGTCAGCTTCCAGTTGCGGCACACCAGATGCATCATGCCGAAGATGATCAAAAACGCGATGGAAAAGCTCCTGTACAGGCACTCTTTCAGGTTTTGATCCATGGCGGCGTAAAGCGCCGAGCTGCCCGTGATGAGGCAGGCGAATCGGTCGCCATGGCCTTGCGCCAGAAAAACGTCCAAATAATGCGCCAGTTGCTTGCCGGCGGCGATCGGTCCCAGGTAGGCATTGAAAGAGATTCTGGCCTCCATCCTATCCGCGGAGAGGATGCGCTCCAGAATATCGGTTTCGCCCAGCTCGTAATAATCCAGGATGTCCATCCGATTTTCGGGAATAACATAAAACGCTTCCTGGTTTTGGTTGAAAGCCTGGTGCATCGATTTGAAATAGTCGCCGATCGAAAAGAACGAGCTGTACTTTTGGGGGAAATCTCTCTTCAGATCGGCTTGCAGCGCGTCGATCAGTTTTACGCTTTCGGGATGGGTGAAATCGTTCGCCGGCGATTTGGCCCGGACCAGGAGCGCCACCGGCACGGTGCCGAAGAGCTTGTTTTCGATGAAGCGGATGCCCTGCTTGATTGGGTTGGTTTCGTCGAGATGGTTGGCGAAATTGGTTTCATAACGGATTTTCAAGGCCCCCACGAAGGCCACGGCCATAATCAGCGGCATGGCGATGGCCAGGGATTTGTAATGGCGCAGGATCAGCCGTCCGATGTCCTGGATGGTCCCCATCGCATCGCGCCGTGGCCGGCGATCCCCAGAGCGTTTCCGGGGGGCGTCGGTGTGGCCCGGGTGGCGGATGAATACGATCATGAAGGCCGGAAGAATCATGATCGTCATGATATAGGCCAGCATGACGCCGATAAAGGTGAACAGGCCGAGGGTCCGCAGCGGGTCGATGTCTGTGGTCAGAAAGGAAAGAAAGCCGACGGCGGTGGTCAGGCTCGTCAACAGGCAGGGGAGCCAGAGATTGGCGGCGGCATTGAAAATCGCCTCCCGCCGGCTCTTCCCATGGCTGTAAAGGGTCTTGAAATGGGACAGGATGTGGATGGCGTCGGCCACGGTGATGGCCAATATCATGGGCGGCATGACCACCGTGACCATGCTGAAACGATGGCCGGTCAGGACGAAAATGCCCACCGACCACACCAGGGTCAAGACGACGTTTACCAGGCACAAGGCTGCCAGGGAAATGCTTTTCAAGAACAGGGCCGCCAGGAAGAATACGAGGGCGATGACGATGGGCGTGAATACCTTGTCATCCCGCTGGGTCAAGGCGTTGATTTCATACTCCACGAAGGGCGCGCCCGAGAAGTAAAGCCGGGCGTGCTTGCCCGCAATGCGCTCCGCCTGGGCCGTGATCTGTTTGAGAATCGCACCCTTGTCTTCGGCCGAAGCGATGGAAGCCAATTCCAGTACGATGGCGGTGGTATCGCCGGTTTTGGAGATGAGCGTTTCGATCACGAACGGCTTTGCCAGCACCCGCTTTCTGACCGCTTCTAACTGCGCGGGGTCCAAGGCCTCCCGGGGAACGATGGGCTCGAAAGAGATCGTATCGCCGCGTCCGACCGCTTCCGTGGCTTCCGTCAGGCTGAAGACCCGCTGAACGCCTTCGGCGGCTTTGGCCATGGAAGAGATGTCGCGGACAATGCCCAGAAGCGTGTCCGTGAAAATGTCGTCGGCATGGACCACGATGATGGCGGCCTCTTCGTTGCCGTACATCGTTTTAAATTTCTCGTAGGCGACGACCACAGGGTCATCCGCTTCGAAATAGAGGGTTACATGGTTGCGAAAGGACTTCTGGGTAAAGGCAACCCCGAACGGGATGGTGGACAGCAAAATCAGGACGATGGTCGTTTTCGGCCACTTGCTGAGCACATTGAAAATCCGGTTCATGGAGCCTCCCCGAAGATGGCATCCGATTCGGGCATTTTTGAAGATACCGACGTGTCAGTTCTCTTTATACGAAATCGTGGCCCATCACAACAGTGCTCGATGGGTCGTGATGCAACCCAAAGCGTGGCCATAAATTGAACAATTGTTCACTTAAAATGGTTCATAGGGGCAAACCAAAATGTTGTCAAACGGAAAATATGAATAATTGTTCAATCAACGCTTAAACACCTCTCTTTTCCATGGTATGGACAGGAAAATGTGCGGGCAGGGGGGGCAGATGGCCAGAGTAAGGGACCCAAAACAGGAGCGGGGCGTGGAAACCAGGCAGCGGATTCTGGAGGCGGGCTTTGCCAGCTTCAGCCTCAAAGGCCTGCACGGCACCAACTCCAGGGAGATCGCCGCGGCGGCGGGCGTCTCCATCGGCACTTTCTACACCTATTTCAAGGACAAGCGGCAGCTCTTCATCGAACTCATCCACACCCACTGCGGCAAGATCTTGAACGTGCTGAACACGTTTCAGGTGGAACACTATCTGGACAAGGAGCCGCGCGAGGTGGTCCGCACCCTCATATCCGCCGTTTGGGCACTGCACGATTCGGTTTATCCGCTGAACCAGAAAGCCATGGTGCTGCGCCAGATGGACCCCGAAATCGACCGCATCATCGGCGAACAGGAAGAGGAGATCATGCGGCGTTTGCTTAAGGTGCTGCAAGCCGCCCAAACCAAGTTGAGAGTAGGGGATATGGAGACGGCCGCCTGGCTGCTCGGCTGGATCATCAAAGAGGTGATGTTTTCGGCCCACCGGGACAACCTCAAGGCCGACAATCCGCGACTATTAGATGAACTGGTCGACCTTGTCGCGCGCTATCTTTTTGCGTGAGTGTCTTGCCACGGACTGGATTCGAGAGGCTGAGGATCTATTTCCGGCTCTTTTTGTCGCGCAGTTCCTCCGCCAGCTCAGGGTAGAGCTTTTGACTGCACTCCGGGCAGATGCTGTGGCTGAAGGTGGCATCGGAGTGCTCCAACAGGAAGCTTTCGATCTGGTTCCAGTAGCCGTGGTCGTCCCGGATCTTTTTGCAGGAGGCGCAGATCGGCAACAGCCCGCTGAGGGTCTTCAACTCCTTGGTGCGCGCCTCTACGGCCGCTTCCAGGTTTTGGTTGATTTGGGCGTACTTGGCCACCAGGTCCACGAAATCCCCCACCAGCATCATGGCCATGGATACGATCAGGCCGGCGAAGGAATATTCGAACAGGTAGATGGAGGGATAGATCCGCAAACTGACGAACGCATCGTTCAGGCCCGCCAAATAAAACAGGTTCATGCCGATGACGATGGCCGTGTTTCCGCCGCTCGACCGGGTTCGAAGAAAAAATTTGATCAACCCGATGTTGCAGACCGTAAAAACCACCAGGGAGAATAACATCTGCAGGTTGTTGATGATGCCGACCTGACCCTCGAAGTAGCGAATATGGATGAAATTGCCGATTTCCACGGACTTTTCGGCGGGTATGGACGCGCTCAGGGTTAACGGACCCGGAAGGGCGTAGGTGGCGATGCAGAAAGCAAGATTGACGATGGCAATCAGTGGCACGATTTTGCCGGAAAAGTTGCCGCTGAACTTGTTATAGAACAGCGCAAGGGCGGCGGTAATGGCGGCGATTCCCGCGAACTGGAGCCGCTGCCAATGGACCGACACCGCAACGTCGGTGGCGTTATATAACCCGATACAACCGATATCGTAGATGAAAACCGCGAGGCAGACCAGGGCGAAACTGCCGGAGATCTGGAACTTGGCATTTCGGAGATAGATGGAGAAGAACAACAGCCCGACCAGCATGCTCAGGGAGGCAAGCACAATTACGGGTATGGAATGCATGACCATAAAGGTTTCCGTTTCTTCGACCGCTGTTTTTTTCCGGCACATACCCTGCCTGGTCTTCATTATCGGCTCATCCGGCACTTTATTTAATTTGGCCGCTTGAGGACCTTGCCGAACGAACGACGATTCCGCATTGCCCGGGCCGCCCGGGTCTGCTAACACCAATCCAAATGAGTTGCCCCAGCAAAAGCATCGATAGGAGGAAAGGATGGTGACCCGCTGTCCCTGGCCGGGGGAAGATGCGCTGATGCAGCGCTATCACGATGACGAGTGGGGCGTGCCGGTCCAGGAGGACCGCCGCTGGATGGAATACCTCATTCTGGACGCCTTCCAGGCCGGCCTCTCCTGGCGCACCGTGCTGCACAAGCGGGCGGCCTTCAGGGAGGTGTTCCATGATTTCGATCCCCTGCGCATTGCGCGCATGACCCAAAACGAGATCGAGGCGGCCCGCCAGAATCCGGGCATCATCCGCAACCATCTCAAAATCAAGGCCGCCGTGAAGAATGCGGCCGCTTTCCTTGAACTGGCCGAACGCCACGGAACGTTCAACCGCTTTATCTGGTCGTTCACCGACGGCAAGGTGGTGCGCAACCGCTGGCGGCGGCCCGAAGAGATCCCGGCGGCCACCCCCTTGTCCGATACCGTCAGCAAGGCCCTCAAACAGGCCGGCTTCTCGTTCGTGGGCAGCACGATCTGTTACGCCTTCCTGCAGGCCGGCGGCATCGTCAACGACCACCTGGTCGGCTGTTTTCGTTACAAAGAGCTGAAATAGCACTGGAGCCGCGGATGCAATCCCTCTTCATCGTATTGGCTTCCCTGCTGGTCGGTGTGCTGCTCTCCATCTATCTGCCCATGAACAGCATGGTGTCCAGGCATCTGGGGTCGGCCATCACGGCCAACATCACCTTTTTCTTCATGGCCCTGATCACCTCGCTGGTCATGTTCGCCCTCTGGGGCGAACAGGCCACCCTCGCGCGGCTCAAGAGCGTACCGCTCTATCTCTATTTGACCGGTTTTGTCAGCGCCTTCATCGTGCTGGCCACCACCTACCTCATTCCCCTGATCGGCGTGCGCCGCTTCTTCATTCTGACCATCAGCGGCCAGATTTTGAGTGCCCTGGTGGTGAGCCATTTCGGGCTGCTGCAAACACCGCTGGATCCTGTCACCGGCAAAAAGTTGGTGGGAGCCGTGCTGGTGGTTCTTGGGGCGGTCGTTTCGATGCTGTAGCGTTCAGTTCTCTACTGGGGCAGGCGTCGCCAGGCATGTGGCTTCTTGGAGCGGCACGGCGCACTTGAAAATAGGCCGATGGTCTTTGTAGTGCATATTGGCACCATCTCCCTCCAAGCGATCACAGAATTTTACATCAAGCTTCCGAACCTGCTTCAGATCAGCATCGGCCCAGATTTCGGTCTGATCCAAATACCATCTGTCGTCTGGATGCCGATTGATGGTGTGTGTGAAAAAAACGCGCCCCTGGTCGATGCTTAGTTCATTCCAGAAATATTTGCATACTTCCGTAGTAAAGGGATTCTCCCCTTTAGCCGTGACCTTGAGAAGTAAAGAAACTTCATCCTTTCGAAAGACCGATAAAGAACAATTAGTGAAGGTGCTGCGCCTCAACATTTTTTCCATGCGGGTGATTGTGTCTGGGAATATAATCTTTTTGGCTGTAGGCATAACGATGAGGACAATGAAAAACACCATGCCCCAGACAAAAGTCCGCCATAGAATATGTAGCAATTTGCTTGTTTTGTGTTGGTCCCTTGGCATGGGCTTATATTATCATCCCCGCTTTGAATTGGACCTGTTTATATTGAGGGGTGCGCAACATGGTAGCTTGGACCCAGTCTTCGGGAAGCCCATTGGGGCCGCCGACTTCCAGTTGGGAGACACCATGCTTGCGTCTCTCCTGTTCCTTGCCTTCCTCGTCTCGAAGGATATCGGTCCACTCCACTCTGAGAAATTTCTGTGGAAATTGCTGGTAGTCGAAACGATAAATACGAACCAATGTCCATTGTTTCGATACCTGAGGGTACCAAATCTTTGCTTGAACTTCATCCTTGGCAATAGCTACAGATGAGCTCGTGAGGACAGCAACTTTTGGGTTCTTACAAACCAGAGCGACAAGGACAGTTAGCGCTACAGTAATCGCGTGGCCTGAACGGAGTATTCGATTTTGGTGAAGAGTATTCCAGGCCTTTGCATCCGCATGTTCAGGAAAGGTGATTTCGACCGTTACCGAATGCGTGACCGTTCTGGCTTCGAAGCATTTCATGTGTTCCGGCCTGGTCATTAAACCAAGCTCCATAAAGGGATCGGAGCAAAGCTTTTTGAGTTCCCTCAATTCTTCGGGTGTAAGCAGCGTTGTCATTTGGTGTCTCCTCCAATGGTTGATGTCGGGATAAGCCACATGATGAGAATGCTTGATGCATATGGAGGTGGAACTCAACTCGAACGCGCGGATCGATTATTTAACAGTACCTATCACTATTTAGGGATGATGCCGTGCGTTCTTTTCAGGTGAGGAGTGGCGCATCGGCGAGGTTCATAAATCAGGCCTGATGCAAAAGTCAACTTTATTAGGCGCCGCAATCCTCGGTGAACCTTCACAGTGCGTTCAGGTCATGGCCCGGGGCACCATTGGCCATACATTTTAGTGCCGCTTGGATGCAGCGCAGGAAAAGCGGCCTGGACTGTTTGAGCGCAGCGAGTTTCCAGGCCGCCCGGAGCGCAGCCTTAGCGGCACTTGAAATGTGTGGCCGGTGAACCGGACCATGACCTGAACGCACTGTGCGCGCATTGGCTCCAATGAAAACGGTCCGGTCTTGCCAACCCTTGTTCGTCATTGCCGTCAGCGTCCGGGTCTGCTAACAGGTACCCAGAAGGCCGGCGCATCTGGGCCGGCGGGCATCTCAACCTGAAGCGGAAGGGGTCCATTCCATGGGTGCAGCAGTCCCAACCACCGATTTCGAGCGCATCTTCCATCCCCGCAACCTGGCCATCATCGGCGTCTCCAAAGAAGGCCTCGGCTTCGGCGCCGGCATCTACAACAGCCTGCGCGCCATCGGCTACGACGGCGAAATTTATCTCGTGAATCCCAAGGGCGGCACCTGGAATGGCCAGACCCTCTATCCCAGCGTCGAGGAGATCCCCGCCCCCTTCGACCTGGCCATCCTCGCCGTGGCGGCCCCGGCCGTGCCGGCGGCCCTCGAGGCGTGCCGCTTGAAAGGCGCGGCCGGCGCATCCATCGTCTCGTCGGGTTTCAAGGAGCTGGGCACGGCCGAAGGCCTGGCCCTGGAGCAGGAGATCGTGGCCATCGCCCGGCGCGGCATCCGGGTGATCGGTCCCAACTGCTTCGGCATTTACTGCCCCCGCAGCGGGCTGACCATGCTGCCCGGCCCGGATCTTTCCCGGCAGAGCGGACCGATCGGTTTTTCTTCCCAGAGCGGCGGCATGGCCGTGGATTTCGCCAACCTGGGCAAATCCATGGGCCTCCAATTCAGCAAGATGGTCAGCTTCGGCAACGGCGCCGACCTGCGCGAGACAGAGCTGTTACAGTATTTCGGTGATGACCCCGAAACCGGCGTGGTTGGCCTGTACATCGAAGGGGTCCGGGACGGCGAGGCCTTTTTCCAGGCCCTCAAGGCCACCGCGGCGCGCAAGCCGGTGATCGTCAACAAGGGTGGCCTGTCCGATGCCGGGGCGCGCGCCGTGCAGAGCCACACCGCCTCCATGGGCGGCAGCGGCCGCATCTGGCCGGCGATCCTGCGCCAGGCCAATGCCGTGCAGGTCCAGAGCATGGCCGAGATGGCCGATGCCTGCCAGGCCTTCACGCTGCTGCCCGGCCGGGTCTACCGCAACCTCAGCGTGCTGGGCGGCGGCGGCGCATTGGGGGTGGCGGCCGCCGATGCCGCCGAAGCCTATGGCCTGAGCATCCCGCCCTTCGACGACGCGCTGGCTGGGCGTATCGATGCACTGCTGCCCCGGCCCGGATCGAGCCCGGGCAATCCCGTGGACGTGGCCAATCCCTTCGTGGCGCCCAAGACTCTCAAGGAGATCCTGCGCCTGGCGGCCTCGGACCCGCGCATCGATTTGCAGATCTTCAACTCGCTCATTCATCATTATAAGAATATGGCCCGGATCACCGGCCGGCCGGTCAAGGAGGTCACGCCCTACCTCGAACTGGCCGACGACATGCAGGCCGTGGGTGCCGAAACCGGTAAGCCCATCGTGGTCATCCTGTTCAATCCCAAAAGCGGCATGGACCACCTGGATGTGGTGGAGATGTTCGCCGATGCCCGCCGCGCCTTTGTCCAGCGTGGCATTCCGGTCTTTAACACCTTGTCCGAAGGCCTGCGCGCCATCGGGCATCTCAATGCCTATTACGAGAGGAAGAGATCATGAGCAAGGAAAAGGCCCTGGAACTGATTCGTACTGCCCAGCAGGAAGGACGCACGACGCTCTCCGAATACGAGGCCAAACAACTGCTCGCCGCTTATGACATTCCGGTGACCCGGGAGATTCTCGTCCGGCAGCGGGAGGCCCTGGCCGAGGCCGTCCGGGAGATCGGCTGCCCCCTGGTGCTGAAAGGCTGCGCGGCGCGCATCGCCCACAAGACCGAGAAGAACCTGGTGCGCGTGGATGTACGCAGCGAAGCCGAAGCGCTCGCGATCTTCGACGAGCTCATGGCCGCCATGGCCGGCGAGGCCGATGCGGCCGTGCTGGTGCAGGAGATGGTCTCGGGTCGGCGCGAGCTGGTGGTGGGGCTGACCCGCGACCCCCAGTTCGGGGCCTGCGTCATGTTCGGCCTGGGGGGCATCTTCACCGAGATCCTCAAGGATATCTCCTTCCGCAAGGCCCCCCTGGAAAGGCACGACGCCCTGGAGATGATGCAGGAGATCAAGGGGCGCAAGATCTTAGAGGCCGTGCGCGGCATGCCGGCCGCCGACAGCGACGCCCTGGCGCGCATCCTGATTCAGGTGGGGGCCATCGGTCTGGAACTGGAAGCGGTGGCCGAAATCGATCTGAACCCCGTGATTCTTGCGGGGGCCAGGCCCGTGGCCGTAGATGCCCTGGTGGTGCTTAAATAGCCGCCTTGGCCTTGTCCAGCAGCGTCCGCACCGTGTTGGCCAGCTCCGCCTGGTCGAGGGGTTTCATGATCGTGGCCTGGATGCCGGTCCTGGCCGCTTTGGCTTCCGAGATCTCCCCACTGTAGCCCGTGCAGAGGATGATGGGGATGCCGGGGCGGATCTTGATCAGCTCGGCCGCCAGCTTCTGGCCCGGCAGATTGGGCATGGTCAGGTCGGTGATCACCAGATCGAACTGGGCGGCTTTCGCCCTGAACATGGCCAGCGCTTCGATGCTGCTGGACAGGCCCGTGACCTGGTAGCGCATGCGTTCGAGCATCATGGTGACCATCCGGGCCACGGTGGGTTCGTCATCGACCACCAGAATGCGTTCCTGGCCGGTGCCCATGGGCAGATTCGCGACCGGTTCGGGCGCGGTCCGCTTGACGCTCGCCATCAGCGGCAGATAGACGCTGACGGATGTGCCGGTGCCGCCGGCGTGCGCCTCGAACATATGCCCGCCATAATCACTGACAATGCCGCGTACGACGGATAGGCCGGTGCCTTTGGCGGGCGCCTGGGGGCGGGTGACGGGATCGCCGATCGGCATGATACCCGGCTCGACCGCTTGGCCCATGTTGCTCACCCGCCAGTGCAGGTAGCGCCCCGGTTCGATGCCGGGGTGCTTGACGGCATCGTCGGTTCCGAGCATGACGCTCTCTAGGCAGACCTGCATGATGCCCCCCTCGGGGGCCATGGCCTGGGCCGCATTGGCGCACAGGTTCATGACGATCTGGTGCAAATGCCCCGCATCGGCCATCACCAGGCCGTCGCTGGCCATGTTGGCGCGGATGTCGATGGTGCTGGGAATTGAGGCACGCAATAGCTTGAGCGCCTCCTTGGCAATGGTTTTGAATTGCAGCGGCTGCACCGTGCGGTCCGCCTGGCGGCTGAAAGAGAGGATCTGCTGCACCAGGTCCCGGGCGCGGGTGCCCGCCGTGATGACCTCCCGCAGGTAGTCCCGTTGGGGCGCCTCCTTGGGCAGGCCCTCCAGGCTGAGTTCCGTGTAGCCCAGGATCGCGGAAAGAATGTTGTTGAAGTCGTGGGCGATGCCACCGGCCAGGGTCCCCAGGGCCTCCATGCGCTGGGACATGTCCAGGCGGACTTCGTACTCCCTGGTTTTGCACTCGACCTGCTTCTTTTCGGTCAGGTCCCGGGCAAAGGCGCACTGGAATTCCCGATCGCCGGAGCGCACCAGATAGGTGCTGAGTTCCACGCAAATGGTTCGGCCGCTTTTGGCCAGGAGCACCGATTCCAGGCGCACCTGCTGGTTTTGCTGAAGTCTGTGCCAATGCTGAGCCCAGATTTGGGCCGTGAAGTTGGGGGCTACCGCGCACACATTTTTTTGGAGCAGCTCCTCGCGCGCATATCCCAGGGCGCGGCAGGCTTCGTCGTTGGCGTAAAAGATCCGGCCGCTGGGTTCCATCCAGAAGGCGAGATCCGGGCAGTGGTCGATGGCGAACCGGCTGAAGTGCAGGCCATCCTCCATATCGCACGCGAAACCGGGAGGGGCGGGATGAGGCGCATTGTGGCGCTCTGCCGAGGGATTGTTTTCAAAGGCAATCGGGTTTGTATGCATCACACCTCACTGTCCCAGGAGCAAAATTCAAGAGCTACCATATATCTATCGGTTTAAAGCGGGGTATCTTAAGGGCTGAATAAACCGGGCGGTGTAAGCTTTTCGAAAATTGGCAGTTGATCTCTGCCGACTCCCCCCTTAGTATGATGAAAACGCGCCTCTCGGATCATGAGCGGCCGCGACGCCGCGCGCCACTCCGGGGGGGCGGCATGCGCATCAAACCCATATTGGTCCATCAAGCAGGTCATTGTTGACACCCATCAAAAGGAGGTTCGCATGAAAAGGAAGACCGCTATCGTCCTTGTCGTCTCGGGCATCTTAGCCCTGGTCGGTTCCAGCGCCCTGGCCGAATCCAAGGCCAAATGGCCCGCCTCGGTGACCGTTGGCGCCGCTCCCGTGGGCGGCACCTATTTCATATGGGCCGGCGGTTTTACCCGGCTGCTCAACGATACCATGAAGATTCCGGGCAATGTGGAGTCCACCGGCGGACCGGTGCACAATGTCCAGTTGATCGAAGGCAACAAGCTGGACTTCGGCATGGTAACCAATGGGCCGGCCTGGGAAGGCTGGAACGGCGAGGGCTGGACCAAAGGCAAGAAATACCAGAACCAGCGGGCCATTTTTCCCATGTACAGCTCGTACTTTCAGATGTATGCCCTGAAAAAAACCGGCATCGCATCGCTCCAGGATTTGAAAGGTAAAAGTGTCGGCGTCGGCCCCATCGGCGGCACGCCGGCCACCTACTGGCCCTTGATATTCGAAGCGGCCGGCGTCAAGGCCGGGCGCATCGTCAACGCCAGTTCCTCGGATCTGGACTCCCAACTCAAAGACGGCATGCTGGATGCCAACGGCAACTCGGTGGGGTTGCCCTGGGTGACCATCACCGAAGCCGAGACCACCCATAAACTCAATGTTTTCGGCCCCGCGGGCGCGGACGCCGACAAGTTTATGGCCAAATACCCCTATTTCTCCAAGGGCCTGATTCCCAAAGGCACCTATAAATCCAATCCGGACCATGAGATCGAAACCCTGACGGTGTGGAACTTCATGGTGGTGCCCAAGAACTCGCCCGACGATTTCGTATACGAAGTGGTGAAGAGTACCTTCGAGAACGTGTCGATCCTCATTGCAGCCCATAACTCAGCCACCGAAGTCAAAGCCGAAAACATCATCTACAGCCCGGTGCCGTTGCATCCCGGCGCCGTGAAATACTATCAGGAAAAAGGCATCAAAATCCCCGAGACGCTGATTCTTAAATAAGACCCGGTCCCACCCGGCGGGCCTTGCGACCGCAGCGGTCGCGCGGCCCGCCGCTCTAAATCGCATACGCTGTGTCTGCCGGAACCGTGTTTCCGGGGACGCACGCCGATAATCTCGATGCTCCCTGAGGCAATAGGGCAGGATAGCCAAATACCATCCGCGGAGAGTGCTCATGGCAACCGAATTTAAACCGGTCGAAATGGAAGAGGTCGAAAAGAAACTCGAGGCAATGCGCATCAAGGATATAGAAGTGAGCACGGGGCGCACGCTGGGCCGGCGCTTTGCCATGACCGTGGGCGTGATCGGCTTTTGCATGAGCCTGTTTCATATCTGGGTGCTGATCGTGCGACCCATCGACCCGTGGTATTTCCGCACCGTGCACGTGGTGCTGGGCGGCGTGCTGCTTTTTGCCCTGGTGCCACCATGGAAGAATGCCGGCAAAGACCGGCCCCACTGGCTGGATTACATCTTCATCGCCATGCTTCTGGCGCCGACGATTTACATTTTCACGGTCTTCGACGAATGGATCTACAGAGTCGGGGTGGTCCCCACGGGCTGGGATTTCTTCTTCTCGCTGCTCTTCGTCATTGCCGTGTGGGAGATGGCCCGCCGCGCCGCCGGTTGGCCCCTGTCGGCGCTGTGCATCCTCTTTATTCTTTACGGGCACTTCGGCAACTACCTGCCGGGCTTGTTCTACCACCGCGGCTACTCCTGGGAGCGCATGATCACCTTTCTCTTCAGCCTGGACGGCATTCTGAGCCTGCCGATCCAAGCGTCGGCGCACTACATTTTTCTCTTCGTGATCTTCGGCGCCTTCGTGGACGCCAGCGGGGCCGGCAAGTTCTTCGTGGATTTCGCCCGCTGCCTGGCCGGCCGGCTGCGCGGCGGCCCGGCCAAGGTGTCGATCATCTCCAGCGCCCTGATCGGCACCGCTTCGGGTTCGTCGGTGGCCAACGTGGTGGTGGACGGCGTGTTCAACATCCCCTTGATGAAGGCCACCGGCTTTCGCGGCACCATTGCGGCTGCCGTGGAGGCCATGAACTCCAGCGGCGGTCAGATCGTGCCGCCGGTCATGGGCGCCGGCGCCTTTCTCATGGCTGAAATCCTGAACATGCCATACTCCCAGGTGTGTCTGGCGGCCGTCATTCCGGCCCTGCTCTATTTTGCCTCCGCCTATTGGATGATCGATCTTTACGCGGCCGGCGTTGGGCTGCGGGGGCTGACGCGGGACGAGGTGCCGGTGTTTCGCAAGATCATGATGGAGAAGGGATACCTGTTGATCCCCCTGATCATCGTGCTGGTGTGTTTGATGGTGTTGATGATGTCGGCCTACCGCGCGGCCCTTTACGGCATTATCTCCCTGATCATGGCCAGTTGGATCAGCCGGGAAAGCCGCATGGGGCTGCGTCAGATCGCCACCACCCTGGCCAAAGGCGCGCGCGGCTCCATGGAGATTATCGCCACTTGCGCCGCGGCCGGCATCATCGTGGGCGTGCTCACCCAGACCGGCCTGGGGCAGAAGTTCGCCATGATCATTTTCGCCTACTCCAAGGGCAGCCTGCTGCTGGCCCTGATCTTCACCATGCTCATCGCCGTCGTGCTCGGCATGGGCATGCCCACCACGGCGGCCTATGCCATTTCGGCTTCGGTGCTGGCACCGGCCCTGGTCCAGCAGTTCCAGGTCGTGCCCATCGCGGCCCACCTGTTCATTTTCTACTACGCCTGTCTGTCGGCCCTCACGCCGCCTGTGGCCCTGGCATCGTTTGCCGCGGCGGCCATCGCCGGCGAGCGGCCCTGGCCCGTCGGCTTCCAATCCATGCGCTTCGCCCTGGCCGGCTTCATTATCCCCTACATGTTTATCTACGGCCCTGCCATTCTGCTGCAGGGCACCGGCGTGGAGATCGGGATGGCTGTTTTTACCGGCCTGTTGGGCACTCTGGCTCTGGCGGCCGGCGCCCAGGGATGGCTGTTGCAACGGCTTTCATGGCCCTTGCGCATCATCATGCTCCTGGCGGCCCTGACGCTGATCAAACCGGGCTGGCTCACCGACATCGTCGGCCTCGGAATTCTACTGACTATCGGTCTGTCGCAGATTCTCGCGTTGCGTAAGGCACGGGCCGTTTCGGCCTGAGCCGCCATTCCTGCATTAAGTACCTTTGATTTCTGCCGATAAATGCCGTATGGGATAGAGCCGAATCGGCCGGAAGCCCCGCTTGAGGACTTCCGGCCGGTGGCTTTCCTCAACGCATGCACGGCCGGGCAAAGATGCAACCTTCGGTTCTCAAAGAGGATATCCAAACATTTAAGATTCTGTTGCTGGCGGCGGACGATCCCCCTGGGGCGTGTGTTCGGAAGGCGCTGGACACCCGGCCGAATCCTCGTTCTGAAGTGACCCAAAGGGATCGGCTGGACTCCGGTTTGGCGCTCCTGGCCGCCGAGGCGTTCGATGCCATCCTCTTGGACTTCTCTTTGCCGGACCTCACCGGTTTGGAGGCCTTGACCCGCATCCAGGCGAGTGCGCCCGAAACCCCCCTCATCGGTTTGTGCGACGCCGACCACGCCGCCCTGATCCCCCAGGCCGCGGCCCTGGGGGCCGTGGGCTTTGCCTTCAAGGCGCCTTTCGATGCGGCGCAACTGTTTCGCACGCTCCGATTCGCTCTCACCCACAAGGCCGATGAAGCGGTGCTGCGCAACAGCGAGGAGCGTTTCCACAATATTGTCGAGAACATGTCCGAGTCTTACTATGAGCTCGATTTCAATGGGTATATGACCTATGTGAACAAACACATGTGCGCCAAAACGGGCTGGACCCTCGAGGAGTTCAGGGCCAACCCCACCCAGGATTTCGTCGCGCCGGAAGAGCGCGAGCGCATGTATAAACTTTATACGGAGGTTTTTAAAACCGGAAGGCCCGAAAAACTCACCGATTGGCGGGCCATGGCCCGGGATGGAAAATTCTACGATATCGAAACCTCCATCGCCCTGATCCGCGACGCGGCCGGCAACCCCATCGCCTTCAGCGGCATTTCCCGGGAGGTCACGGACCAGGTCGCCGCCCTGAAGGCCCTGGCGCAGAGCAAGGAAAAACACCAAAATATTCTCGAAAACATCCAGGACGCTTACTTCGAAGTCGATTGGCGCGGGCGCATGACCTTCTTCAATACGGCCATGGGAAGCATCTCCGGCTATACGAATGAAGAACTCATGACCATGGACATCCGCGACTACATGGATGCGGCCAGCGCCGACCTGGTCGAGCAGGCCTACCGGCGTATCTACCAAACCGGCGAGCCGAACCGTTCGCTGCAGTACGAGATCATCACCAAGAGTGGCCAACACCGCTTCATCGAAAGCGCCGTCAGCCTGCGGTGCGATGAAGCCGGCCGCCCGGACGGCTATCGGGCCATCGCCCGGGACATCACCTATCGCAAGGAAGCCGAACTGGAACTGGCCTGGGCCAAGGAGCGCGCCGAGGCGGCCACCCGGGCCAAGAGCGAGTTTCTGGCCAACATGAGCCACGAGATCCGAACGCCCATGAACGGCATCATCGGCATGTACGGCCTGTTGCAGGGCACGCCGCTCTCCGCCGAACAGTCCGATTTCGTGGAGACCGGCAAGCGCAGCGCCGAGAACCTGCTCGGCATCATCAACGACATCCTGGACCTGTCCAAGATGGAGGCCGGCAAGCAGGATATCGAAACCCTCGATTTCGATCTGCGCGACACCATCGACGACCTGGTGACCGCCCCGGCCCGGCTGGCCCAGGAAAAGGGCCTGGAGCTGATTTACAGCATCCACCCGGACGTGCCCTCCCTGCTGCGGGGCGACCCGGCGCGTCTGCGTCAGACGATCCTGAATCTGCTGCTCAATGCCATCAAATTCACGCCCGAAGGGGAAGTATCGCTTTTCATCGAACTGGAAAAAGAGACCGACGGACAGGTGACGATTCGCTTCACGGTCAACGACACCGGCATCGGCATCTCCAAGGCCGACCAGGCGCGCCTGTTCCGTTCGTTCCACCAGGTGGACGCATCGTCCACCCGCAAGTACGGCGGCGCCGGCTTAGGCCTGGCCATCGCCAGCAAGTTGACCGAGCTGATGGGCGGCCGCATGGGCGTTAAGAGCAAGCCGGGTCAAGGCGCGACCTTCTGGTTCACGGCGGCCTTCGAAAAGGGCGGCCCGGGCGAAAACCAATCCTTGATCGTTCCCGAAGAGATCCGCAAAAAGCGGATTCTGATCGTGGACGACAGCAAAACCAACCTGGATATCATCGAGGGCTATCTCAAGTTGTGGGGCTGCACCTGCGATCGCGCCACGGGCGGCGAACTGGCCCTGGCCTTGATGCACGCCGTGGCCAAAGCCGGCGCCCCTTATGACCTGGTCATCTCGGACATGCTCATGCCCGAAATCGATGGAGCCGAATTGGGGCGCAGGATCAAGGGCGACGCCACGCTGCAACACAGCATCCTGGTGATGCTGACCTCCCAGGGGATGCGGGGCGACGCCGCCGAAATGAAACGCGTGGGCTACGCCGCCTATCTGACCAAACCGGTGCGCCCCTCGTTGCTCTTCGACTGCCTGCTGACGGTGCTCAGCCGCGGCCACGGCACGGCCTCGGAGCTCCAAAACAACTCTCCCCTGGTGACCAACCACAGCCTCTCGGCCTGGCGGCGGCACCAACTGCGCATCCTGCTGGCCGAAGACAACCCCATCAATCAGAAGCTGACCCAGCATCTGCTCCAACGCTTCGGCTTCACGGCCGATACGGTGGCCGACGGCCAGGCGGCCGTGGACGCCCTGGCCGCCGCGCCCTACGACCTGGTGCTCATGGATATCGAAATGCCGACCATGGATGGGTTGACCGCCACCCGGATCATTCGGGACCCCGGTTCCCCGGTGTTGAACCACGCCGTGCCGATTGTCGCCATGACCGCCGGGGCCAATCCCGTGGACCGCCACTCCCGTCAAGCGGCCGGCATGGATGGCTACATCGCCAAACCCATCGTGCCCGAGGAGTTGCTGCGGGTCATCGAGAAGCTGGCCAACGGCAAGAGGGGAGAGTTTCCCAAGCCATGAGCGACATCTCCCAGGGCCATGCTTTGAAAATACTGCTGGTGGCCGAAGCCGATCGGGCCGGCCGCGCCGAAGCCGCCTGGGCGCAGGCCTGCCCGGCCTTCGGGCGCATACGCAAGGCCCACACACTGGCCGAGGGCCTGCAAATGGCGGCGAGCCGGCCCTGGGATGTCATCTTGTTGGATGCGGGGTTGCCCGACGGCGACGGCCCGGCCGCCCTCGAAAGCCTGCGCCGGGCCGGGCCGCGCATTCCCATCGTGCTGCTGGGAGATGGCGCCGCGCCCGTGGATAGCCGGGAAGCCGCCGATCGAGGCGCATTCGGCGCATTCGTCTGGGACACGCTCAACCCCTGGGAATTGTGGGCCGCGCTGCACGCGGCGGTGCAAAGCAATCGCAGAATGCTGGCCATCCGCCAGAGTGAAGTCAAATTCCGCACCATCATCGAAACCCTCGAAGATGCCTATTGCGAGCTGGACGTCGACGGCCGTTACACCTACGTCAACGACGCCCAGTGCGCGCAACTGCGGCGCCCGCGCCAAGCGATCGTCGGCAGCCCCTGGTTGCAAACCTTCGCCCCCGAAAGTGCGGTCCGATTCGGCCAATCCTTAGAGGAGCTCCGCATCTTCGGGTCCGAACAATACATGATTCCGGGCGTGGTGCTGCGTGCGGACGGCAGCTCGCTCTTCGTGGAACTGTCCGTGATGGCGCTGCGCGACACGACCGGCCGGCTCACCGGCTTTAGCAGCATTTCCCGGGACGTGACCGAGAAGCGAAACGCCGAAAAGGTGCTCAAGGTCATGGAGCACAAATACCGCAACATTATCGCCAGCATCGAGGACGGTTACTTCGAGGTCGATCCGAGAGGCTGTTTTCTCTTCTTCAACGAGGCCCTGATCCATATTCTGGGATATCCCGAAGAGCGCTTGAAGGCGATGCGCTACCGCGACATCATGGACAACCGCAACGCCAAGAAGATCTCCCGCGCCACCAACAAAATACTGCACACCGGCAAGCCCCGGCGGTTGCTGCAATACCAGGTCATCGGCGCCGACGGCGCCCGGCGCCATATCGAAGGGTCGATCTCCCTGATTAAGGACGACAAAGGCCAAACCGTGGGGTTCCGCGGCCTGGCCCGGGATATCACGGCGCGCAAGTTGGCCCAGCGCGAACTGGCCAAGGCCAAGGCCCAGGCCGAGGAGGCCACGCTGGCCAAGAGCGATTTTCTGGCCAACATGAGCCACGAAATCCGCACGCCGCTCAATGGCATCATCGGCATGTACAACTTGCTGCGGGCCACCGAGTTGAGCGCCGAGCAAGCCGACTTCGTGGAAACCGGCAAACGCAGCGCCGACAGCCTGCTGGCGGTGATCGACGATATTCTGGATTTTTCCAAGATCGAGGCCGGCAAGCTGGATATCGAAATTGTCGACTTCGATCTGCGCAAGACCCTCCAGGATATGACTTCCCTGCCGGCCATGCAGGCCCATGCCAAAGGCCTGGAGTTCATCTACCGGGTCGATGCGGAGGTCCCCTCCTTTTTAAAGGGCGATCCCGGCCGGCTGCGCCAGATCCTCATGAACCTGACCTCCAATGCCATCAAGTTCACCGGTCGAGGCGAAATCGTCCTGTCGGTGGACCTGGCGGAGCAGAACCCCGGAAAGGTCACGCTGCGTTTCGCGGTCAGGGACACGGGCATCGGCATCTCCCCCGAGGAGCAGGTGCGTCTGTTCCAGTCCTTTCAACAGGCCGACGTCTCGATCACGCGCAAATACGGCGGCACCGGTCTGGGATTGGCCATCAGCAAGCGACTGGCCGAATTGATGGGCGGCCGGATGGGGGTGGAGAGCCAGGTGGGCCAGGGGGCCACCTTCTGGTTCACGGCCGATTTCGAAATTCAGCCCGAGGCGCCGGCGCGCCCCTTGGAAGTGCCAGCTTCGCTGCTGGCCAAACGCATTTTGATCGTGGACGACAACCGCACCAATCTGCAGATCCTGGCCGCTTACCTGCGCTCCTGGGGCTGCGATTGCGACCAGACCACCGACGGCGAAGGCGCTCTGGCGCTGCTGCACGCCGTGGCCCGCACCGGGGCGCCTTACGATCTGGTCATTACCGACCTGCGTATGCCCGATATGGACGGCGCCGAGTTGGGGCGGCGCATCAAGACCGACCCCGTGCTCAAGGATACCGTCCTGATCATGCTCACTTCCCATGGGCTGCGCGGGGATGCCGGCCGGATGAAGCACATCGGGTTTTCGGCCTACCTGACCAAGCCCGTGCGGCGCTCGCACCTGTTCGAGTGCCTGAACGCCGTGATCAACGGCGACCAGTGCTACCTGCCCGAGGCCGAGCGGATCGAGATTCAGGAGAACATGGTCGCCACCCCCGGCCGGCACAGCGGCATCCGCATCCTGCTGGTCGAAGACAATCCCATCAACCAGAAGGTCACCCTCTATCTGCTGAACCGTTTCGGCTTCAGCGCCGACGCCGCGATCAACGGCCGCCTGGCCTTGGAGGCCTTGCAAAACAGCGATTACGACCTGGTGCTGATGGACATCCAGATGCCGGAAATGGACGGCCTGGAAGCCACCCGCATCATCCGTGATCCCGAAAGCGCGGTGCGCAACCATGCCATCCCCGTCATCGCCTTAACCGCCCATGCCATGAAGGGCGACCGCGAACAGTTCCTGGCCGCGGGCATGGACGATTACGTACCCAAGCCCATCCAGCCCCAAATACTGCTGCAGGCCATCGAGCGCGCGCTGGGCGCCGAGTAGAGACGCAACATCTTGCGTCTCTTACGCAACCCACCGCCCCCGACATCTCCGGGCATTCAAGTTCCGAACTTCTCCGGCCGATAGAACAAAAGAGGCTCCATTCAATCCCTTTTCGAGGCGGCCTGGCATGACATCGAAAAAGAGTGATCGGCGGTTACGCATCCTGTCGGTCATCGAAGATCCCGAGCAGGCGCGCAAGCTGGGTTGCATGCTCGCCCAAGCCGACGCTCCTTGCTACGAGGTGCGGGTCGCCGCCACGCTTTTTCTGGCGACCGAGGCCCTGTCGGCCGAATCCTTCGATGCCATCTTGCTGAACCTCTCTTTGGCCGACAGCCAGGGCCTGGGCGTCCTGGAACGGGTCCAGGCCGCCAGTCGCGCCCCCATCCTCATCCTGGCCGACCACCGCAGCCATATCTACATGGATGAGCTGTTCGAGCGGGGGGTTCAGGGATACCTGCCCATGGAAGAGCTCAGGCCCCAGACCCTGCACGGGGCCATTCGGGTGGCGGTGCTACGTGGACGCACCGAACTGGGGCTGCGCCAAGTGCACGCCAAATACCTCGCCATCATCGAAGAGCTGGAAGATGCCTATTTCGAGGTGGATCTGAAGGGCAGTTATCTTTATGTAAATAAGGCCGCCGAGCAACATTTCCAGCGTCCTCGGCACGCGATCATCGGGGCTAACTATAAGAAATTGACTCCGGAGGCTCATACCCAAAAGCTCTTCAAAGCCTTCAACGATGTGTACCGCACGAGGAACTCCGGCCGGATCGTGGACAACGAGATCCTGCTGACCGACGGGACAATCGTCCACACCGAAATGTCGGTGGCTCTGATGCGCGACGATCAGGGCAGGCCCATCGGCTTCCGCGGCATATCGAGGGACGTGACCGAAAGGAAAATGGCCGAGCGTGCCTTGCGGGCCAGCGAAGAGCGCTATCGCCTGATTCTGGCCAGCATCGAAGACGGCTATTATGAGCTCGACCTGAATGGACGGATGATTTTTTTCAACGACGCCATGGCCAAGATCTCGGGATACGATAAGGATTGGCTCTTGCGCGTGGACAACCGCGCCTACATGCAGCCCGAAGTGGCCGAGAAAGTCTACCGGGCCTACAACGAGGTATATCGCACGGGCAAGTCCGATCCCTCGCTTCAATACGAGATTATCCGCGCGGACGGCGTCCGGCGTTACATGGAGTGCTCGGTCTCGCTCATGGTCGATGCCCAGGGCCGTCCCATCGGTTTTCGCGGCGTGGCCCGGGACATCACCGAGCGCAAGCAGGCCGAGCAGGAGCTGGCCGGGGCCAAGGCCCGGGCCGAAGAGGCCACCCGGGCCAAGAGCGAGTTTCTGGCCAACATGAGTCACGAGATCCGCACCCCCATGAATGGCATCATCGGCATGTACAATCTGCTCATGACCACCGAGCTGAGCCCCGAGCAGGCCGATTTCGTGGAGACCGGCAAGCGCAGCGCCGACAGCCTGCTCTCCCTGATCAACGACATCCTGGACTTTTCCAAGATCGAGGCCGGCAAGCTCGAGATCGAAACCATCGATTTCGATTTGCGCAAGACCGTCGAAGAGATGATTTCGCTGCCGGCCTTGCAGGCCCATCTAAAGGGCCTGGAATTCGCCTGCCAGCTCGACCCAGAGGTGCCCGCCCTGGTCCGGGGCGATCCCGGCCGGTTGCGCCAGGTGTTCATGAACCTGGCCATGAACGCCATCAAGTTCACCAAAAAGGGCGAGGTGGTCTTCCGGGTCTCGCTGGAAAAAGAGGATGAGAAAGCGGCCGTGGTCCATTTCAGCGTCAAAGACACCGGTATCGGCATTCCCAAAGCCGGTCGAGAGCGCCTGTTCCAGTCCTTCCAGCAGGTCGATACCTCCACCACGCGCATGTTCGGCGGCACGGGCCTGGGCCTGGCCATCGCCAAACAGCTCACCCGGCTGATGGACGGCACGATCGGGGTCACCAGCAAGCGGGGCGAGGGTTCGACCTTCTGGTTCACGCTGCGCTTCGAAAAGCAGCCCGACATTCCGGTGCGTCTGTTCAACCTGCCTGAAACGGTGCGCACCAAACGCATCCTGATCGTGGACGACAACAAGACCAACCTCACTATCCTGGCCGGCTACCTCAAGCACTGGGGGTGTGCTTGCGACTTGGCCACCGGCGGCGAAATGGCCCTGTCCTTGATGCATGCCGTGGCCAAAGCCGGCGCACCCTACGACCTGGTGATCACCGATATGCTCATGCCCGCCATGGACGGCGCCGAACTGGGCCGGCGCATCAAGGCCGACCCGGTGCTCAAAGAGGCCCTGCTGATCATGCTGACCTCCCAGGGGCTGCGCGGCGATGCGGCGGCCATGGGCCAGATCGGCTTTGCGGCCTACCTCACCAAGCCGGTGCGGCGCTCCCAGTTGTTCGACTGCATCGTCACCGTGCTCAACCGCATGCCGGCCCAACAGGTGGATTTTAAAAAGGGCCAACTGGTGACCCGTTACTCGCTCTGCGAGGCCAAGCGGCGCAGCCTGCGCATCTTGCTGGCTGAAGACAACGCCATCAACCAGAAGCTGGCCCTGCACCTTCTATCGCGCTTCGGGTTCCGGGCCGACGCGGTGGCCAATGGCCGCGAGGCCCTGCAGGCCCTGTCCCAAACGCCCTACGACCTGGTGCTCATGGACGTGCAGATGCCTGAAATGGACGGCCTGGCCGCGACCCGCGCCATCCGCGACCGCGACTCGTCGGTGCTCAACCACGCCGTGCCCATCGTGGCCATGACCGCCCACGCCATGATCGGCGACCGGGAAAAGTGCCTGTCGGCCGGCATGAACGACTATGTCGCCAAACCCATCCAGCCCAACCTGCTGTTGCAGGCCATCGAGCGCTTGTTATGCAGGGAATCGGTCTCGGCCTGATCGGTCGGTTGCATCGTTCGACGAGAAACTTGTCCGGGTATGATGAAATTTGATAGGGATGTTTACGTGCGAATGTTTGTGGTATCCTGGTATCAAGACAAGATATGGCATCCTTTGGTATCGAAGGATTTAGATTTACCAGGGAAATAGGGGCAGCTCTACAAATCTCTTGATTGGTGAAAGTATGTCGGACCTGAATGACCCAAGGGTGCTCTTTGCAGCGGAGCGGACCTTGATGGCTTGGAACCGAACGAGTATTTCTCTGATGGCCTTTGGCTTCGTCATAGAGCGGTTTGGATTGTTCCTGGCACTTATTGGCCGCAAAGAGATTACATTATTTCAAAGACATATTTCGTTTTTCGTCGGTTTTTCGTTTATTCTGCTTGCATCCTTCCTCGCTTTTTATTCAATCAAGCAGCATAGGATATTTTTAAGAACAATTCGGCCAGCCGAAATACCGGAGGGGTATAATCTCTATGTGGGATTGGCTGTAAATGGAGTTATTGGGATTTTAGGAATCACACTGTGTATCTATCTTTCTCACGGAATCCTTTGATGCGATTTGAATGCGTGCATAATGAAAGCCCTTCAAAACGGTCGCAGGGTTGGCCGTAATCGTTCTCATCAGCAATGACCCTTTTCTATTTGAATAGGATACCTTTCAGCCCCCCCGACACCAGCGCGCCGATGTCGGCCAGAATGCGCGGCAGCCCTAATCCTCCCGGGCAGGCCAGGTATTTGGGGCTCCAGACCGGGTCGAATTTCTCCTTGTATTGGCGCAGTCCCTGAAAATTGTAGAAGTGCTCGCCATGACGCGCCACCCAATGGCCCAGTTTGTGCCACAACGGCGCCGCTGCGCGGGTTTCCATGCCGCTCAGCGGCGCCATGCCCAGGTTGAACCAGCGGTAACCTTGGGCGTGGCCCCAGAGCATCGTTTCCACGAACAGGTATTCCATCACGCCGTTGGGCGCCTCGGGGAGATGGCGCATCAGGTCCACGGTCAGCTCCTCCAGGGCCGCGCTTTGCCACACGTTGGCAAAAGCAATCGGCCGTCCGTCCAATCGGACCAGCGCAACGGGGGTTCGGCACAGATACGCCGCATCGAAAAAGCCCAGGGAAAAACCCTTTTCACGCGTATTCTTCTCGGCCAGCCAGGCGTCGGAGATGCCCCGCAAGGTATCCGTGAGGCTCGCCACCTCCCGCACTGGTACGAACTCGAAGGTGCAGCCCTGCTTGGCCAGTTTGCGCTGATTGTAGCGCAGGTTTTTACGGCCGCTGCCTTCAAGCGAGAAGTCGGTCAGCGGCACGCGCGCCTCTTCGCCCAATTTGAGCGCCACCAGGCCCAGGTCCAGATACAAATGCAGATGGGGGTGGGCCACTTCATAGAACACGGTGCGGTCGGCATACTTCTGGGAATTGCGATGGAACTGCCAGAGCAATTCGGGCCATTCGGCTCCGGGGCCGATGGGATCGCCCATGCTGACCCACGACTGTCCGGATACGCCGTACATAATGAAAGCGCTGTTGGCCGGATTGATTAAAAAGTGTTTGTCGCCCAAAAAGGCCAGGTAGGCCGCGGAATTGGCGGAATTGCGCACGATGGCGTGAACGGCGGCCAGCTCCCGGCGGTCGGGTTGGTGCGGTCTCGGCGGCGCGGGCCTGAGCAGGCGCGCCAGGGCAAAGGCTAGGGCCAGAGCTACTGAGCCGACACTGGCGCGCATGAAGCGCGGTGCATCGCCTTTGATGCTGAAATGCCACCACAGGTCGTGGGCGTAGACCACATGCCGGAAGGCGAACAGCCCGAGCCAGAAGGCCGCCAGGATAACCGTGGCGATCGAGACGATCCAGCCGGGGCTGAACCGTTCGGAGATAAGGGATGTCCGCCGGAAGAAAAGCGGCCGGCTGGGCAGCATTACGAGAAATACGAGGGAGAGGATCGAGGCTTCTTCATAGTCGAGCCCTTTGAGTAAGGAAGCGATAATACCGAGCCCCAGCAGCATTAACGTCAGCACATAGGCCGCATCCAGCCGCCGTTGCAGCCCGCGGGCCAGCAGCAGCAACCCCATGCCGGCCAGGCTGCCTAAAAAGTGAGAAAACTCCAGCACGGGCAGAGGGATCGTCTTGTCGAGGGAGAGCAAGCGCTCGCCCACGGCCGGCAGCGCCCCGGAAAAGAGCAGGATGGCGCCGGCAACAAAAACCGTCAGGCTCAGCACCGGGACGAACAGGCTGATCCATACCCGGGCGGTGACGCCCCAGAAGCGTGCGAAAAGGGTTTGCCTGCGCAACGCTTCAAAGATGCCCAGGGCTACCGTGGCCGTGAACAAGGGCAGTAAATAGTAAACGCCGCGATAAACGATCAAGGCGCCAAGGAGCCGCGGCGCGGGGATGTCCGGTGGGGCCAGCAGCAGCACAATGGATTCGAAGACGCCCAGTCCGCCCGGCACCTGGCTGGCCAGGCCGCCGAGTTGGGCCATTAGGAAGATGACCAGAAAGTATCCCAGGGAGACCGCGGACGGTTGCGGCCAGAGCACATAAAGCACCATGCCGGCCAGAAGCCAATCCGTGGCGGACACCAGCAGTTGCCCGGCAGCTACCGGCCAGGTCGGCAGGGAGAAACGCCACCCCTTGACGGCAATGTTTTTCTTGGAGAAGAGCGTCAGGGCCGCGTAGCCCAAAAGAACGAGCAGGAAAAGCGCGCCCAACGGCCGCACCGAGGCAAAGGGCAGGTGCAGTCCCTGGGGCAGGGCCAGCGGCTCGATGAGGAAGGCGATGGCGCTCAAGCCCATAAAACCCAACCAGAGACTTGCGCTGCAAAAAAGCACCACCTGGGTGATCTCGAGGGCCGATAGCCCCCAGGCAGAGTAGATGCGATAGCGGATCGACGCCCCCGCCAGCATAGAAAAGCCCACGTTGTTGCTAAAGGCATACCCCAGCCCCGAGGCCAGCGCGGTTTTGGCAAACGGCAGTGGATGGCGGATGTACTTGAGGGCCAGCAAGTCGTAGGCCGTCATCACCAGGTAGCTGATCAGGGTCAGCAGCAAGGCCATGCTCGCCTGGTCAGCCGGCATTTGCCGGATTTGCACCAGTAAGTCATGCCAATGATACCCCTGCAACTGGTGGTAGACACTCCATAGCGCCAGCAGGAACAAGGAGAGCATCAGAAGGGGGATAAGTCGTTTAAGTTTTAAATTCTTCATATCATCAAACTACACCGGCAGAAACATACGGATCAATATCCTTCTGGTACCCTATGCCGTGTCCTGTTCTTCCGAAGGCGCTACTCCTCGATGCCTGCAACAAAGCTGTATTCGAAATCCTCATTTTACGAGTGTTGGGATTTGCCCCTTGATGGGAATCGAACGCGCTCCTGGAATGTGGCTTGTTGTTATGATGGTTTCTGGACGGCGGCCGGTGACACGAATATTGAGATTACCCCTTGGTGAGAACGCCCAGACAATAGCGTCGGTCTCTATACACGATGGAAAACCGCTTTATAAAAGCTTCGGGCAAATGATGCTCCATATCGTGTATATTCAAGGCCAAAAAAGCGGCGACATGGTTCTGGGAAAAAACCTCTACCTCGTTCAAGTCATGCGCCAGGCAGGCTTCCCCCCGGGAATAGAATTCGGCCGAATAAGGGCGATTGAACAAATAAATAATAGGCGCATCGCTATCATTGCGGCTTTCCTGATAGGCGCTGATCAATCGTTTCTGACTCCAGTCCGTAAAACCATGGCTCAGGATCATCCAGCTCAGGGTGATCCCGCCCGACAGCAAGACGGTGCCTGCTACCCACCCCATGGTTTTAAAGGCGGCCGTTGTTTTTTGCGTCGACGCCGAGCCCGCGATCAAAAATTCGGCGGCCAACAGCGCCGCGGCCGGCAATCCCGGGAGCATATAGGTCCACAGAATGTTGCTGGCCGGCGTGAACAGCACCAGGGGGGCAAGGACCCACAGGGCCAGATAGAGAACCCAGCCATCCCCTCCGCTATGTCGCTCGAGCAGCCGCGTGCGGCACTGTTTCTTCAATAGCCAAACCGGCAGGATGAGCGACCAGGAAGCGCGGCGAGCAACCCGTATAGCCAAATCGAGCCCTTGGGCATCGAATGGGCCTTGCCATAAAGATCTCCCTGCCAGCCTGGAACCGTGAAGCGTTTCCAATGCTCGCCAACCAGGAAATAGTTTAGGAATCCCGGTGTGTTCCATTCGGCCAGCAGATACCAGGGGGCACTTAAAAAAGCCGTCAAGACAAGGCCGCTCACCCAAGGAAGACGCTGCCACGCATGCAGCCAGCGGCGCTGCAAAAGCACCCATGCGCCGATTGGTAGGGCGGTCAATACCATCGCTACAGGCCCCTTGGCCAGCAGGCCTATGGCCAGCCCTATGAAGAAAGCATAGCCCCATGGCTTTCCGGCGCCTCCGCTCCGGTTGATGGACTGCCAGAAGGCGCTCATGGAAAGCGTGGTCCCAACCAGTAAGGCGGGATCAGTCATCACCGCCCCGCTGCTGACGAAAAAGACGGCGGATGTTGCCAATACCATTGCTGCCGCCAAAGCATGATCCCGACTCCGTTGCCGCGCCCCCAGTTGCCAGACAAGCGCCATGGCCGCCAATGCCATCAATAAGGATGGAAAACGGGCCGCGAATTCATTTATCCCGAAAAGCTTCATTGAGATTGCTGCCAGCCAGGTCGATAGCGGCGGCTTCCCCCAGAAGGGAACGCCCTCGGTGTATTGCGGCGTGATCCAATCGCCGGTTTCGGCCATCAGTCTGGCAACGTTCCCATACCGTGCTTCGGTCATATCGGCCAAAGGATAGGCCCCCAAAGAAGCCAGGCGCAGCAGGCCAAGCAAAACCAGCAATGCCCATAACCATTTGCGGGCTGGCCCCATTCCGCTCTCCATCACTTTCCTATGGACACTAGTTAAGGTCCATCCAGCCCAACCGGCTGGCTCCGGACCATCGAACGGCGGCACGCTATGCACCGTGATTCCCCTCGAAAGCGCTCTGTTTGCGTCTAGACATCAGCGTTTTCCACCCGACCAGGAGCAGGAGCAAATCGATAAGAAGCGCGGCCCACGGATGTCGCTCCAGCAAGGGCGCAATACCCGTAATGGCCGCGTGTTCGAGTTTGTCTTCCCAATCATCGTCATGTTGCGTCACCAGCAGCCTTTCAGAGACAGCATCGGGGGCGACGCGCAAGAGAACGGCGTGGTGGAACTGGGTGCCGAACTTCTTGTTCAGCCGGGCGCCACCGCCGCCGGTGACGATGTAGTGGGTGCGTCCGATCTGGGCGCGGCAGTATCCATGAAAATCGCCGGCCAGCACGTAATCGATGTCGAGTTGGTCGATCAGGGTCAACAGTTCCGCGCTTGCCGGGTATTCGCGGACCTTGAAGTCCGGCGAAACCGGCGGGGGAATGTGCATCATGAGAAACCGGTGGCGATATTGGGCCAGGTCGCCCTGGGCCAGGCTTCGGAGAAAGGCCAGGCTCTCGGCATTGCTATAAGGCGGGTCGAGGATTCGCAGACCGATGAACAGGCTCTGGCCGTAAACGAAGGAAAAATTGCTGGGGCCGTAGGTTTGTTCGAAGCGTGCCACCGGGTAGCTCGTTTCACGGACGTCATGATTTCCCGGAAGATAGAAGGTCGGTCGGCCGAAATTAATCTCATTCGCCAGTTCGGTGCGAAAAAAAGCGTGCTCCGCTTCGGTGGCATCCAGAACGCAGTCCCCCAGCAATACGACGAAGTCGGGGGCGGCCTTCCGGATAACCCCGGCCAAGCGCTCAAAGGTGCCGAGGCTTTTGGTGTCGCCCAGCACGGCGAATGTGAACGCCTCGCCAGCCGATTTGACCGGCAGTGCCTGGATCACCTCCGGTCGGTTGCCGAAGAACAGCGGCAAATGGGCCGATCCTGCCACTCTGGACACCACCAGTGCATAGATCTGGAGCACCAGCAGCGCAACAACCATCCCTGCGAAGAAAAGCCGCAGGATTCGAGGCGCGCGAAAAGAAATATCTCCCATAGCGAATGCCCCTCCGTATAGGATCACACTTTATACTCAAATTGATGCCGTGGCATGCACTCCGGCCAATCCTTGCGAAATCTTAATCTTTCCGCAAGTTTTCCGACAGCTTTGACAGCTATTGTCTCCCTCGTGCGTGACCGGGCGGACCATGGGACCCGGTCGCGGAGAAAGGGAGAAACGCTGTGTCAAAGATTTCCATTGTCATACCCACGTTGAACGAAGCCGAAAACATCGCTGAACTGCTGGCGCGTATCGCGGCCGTCCGTCCGGCCATCGCGGGGGAACTGGAGGTGATCGTCGTGGACGACGCTTCCACCGACGGCACCTGCGAAAAGGCCGCCGGAAACAGTGCCGGGCTCGATGTGCGGATCTTGTGCCGCCGGACAAACGAAGGGGGGCTGGCCGGTGCCGTGGTGGCCGGCGCGGCCATGGCCCGGGGGGATCTCGTCGTGGTCATGGACGCCGATCTGAGCCACCCGCCGGAGAAGATCCCCGAACTGGTGGCGCCGGTGATGCGTGGGGAGTTTAACATGGCGATCGGCAGCCGTTATGTGCCGGGCGGTGCCACGCCGGATTGGAAAACCGTCCGGATCGTGGCCTCCCGCCTGGCCACCCTGGCAGCCCGTCCCTTTTGTAAGGTGAAAGATCCTTTGTCCGGATTCTTCTGTGCTCGTCGCGCGCTGTTCGAGCGGCTGCCCATGCGGACGGCCGGATTCAAGATCGGCCTGGCCCTGATCACCGCCGTCGGCGACGACCGGCGCGTGGGTGAAGTCCCCATCGTCTTTCATGACCGCCGCCGGGGCGCCTCCAAGCTCGGCGGAAGGGTCGTGATCGAATATGGCCGCCAACTTCTTTCGATGGCGGCCGTGCCGGCCCATCGCGCCCATCTTTCCCTCTTCATGGGCGCTGCCCTCATCGCCGTCTGGGTGGATGTGCTGCTCCTGGCTTGGCTGCGGCGCGAGGGGGCGGCGCTGGCCTACGCGCATCTCGTCAGCTTCGGGAGTGCGGGCCTGATTCATTTGGCGATCCTGCGCCCCCGGCTCTTCCCTGAAGGGGCCTTTGAGCCGAAACGCTACGGCCTGTGGGCGCTCATGTGGGGATTGGCCTGTTTTCCCCGTGCCGGCTTGATGGCCTCCTTAGGACAGGGCGCCTATTTCCCGCCCATGGCGGCCTTTCCGGCCATCTGTCTATCGGTCATGCTGCTCACCCTGGGATGCGCGCTGATCCGCTCCTACAACCGGGTGCACCTTGAGGCCGTGTGGGCAGGCTGGGGCGCGGCGATTCTGGCGGCGGCCTATGCCATCCTCCTGCGTTGGGCTTTTGTGGGCGGTACGGAACTGCTCCATGAGGAAGCCTACTACTGGAATTACGCCCAGCACCTGGATATCGGTTATCTGGATCATCCGCCGGTCGTGGCCTGGCTGATCCACGCGGGCACATCGCTCTTCGGCGACACGGAGCTGGGGGTGCGCGCCGGGGCTTACTTCTGCTGGTTCGTGGCCGCGTACTTCTGCTTTCGCCTGACCCGCCGGATCTTCGACCGCGCGGCGGCCATGCGGGCCGTGCTGCTGTTGGCCGTGTTGCCGATGTTTTTCGGTGCCGGCCTGTTGATGACCCCCGATGCGCCCCTGGTGGCCTGCTGGGCGGGTCTGCTCTACTTCTTGTACCGCGCGCTGGTGGACGAACGGCCGTCCGCCTGGATCGGCGCGGGCCTCTGTCTGGGGGTGGGGCTGCTTTCCAAATATACCATCGTGTTGCTGGCCCCGGCCGCCTTGCTTTACATGCTGACCGACCGGCGCGCCCGCCGCTGGCTTTTGCGACCCGAGCCTTACCTGGCGGCGATCCTGGCAGCGGCACTTTTTTCCCCGGTGCTGCTTTGGAACTACCGGCACGATTGGGCTTCGTTTGTCTTCCAAGGCACGCGGCGCATATCGGCCGCCATGGAATTCTCCACCCACGAACTGATCGGCAGCATTCTGTTGCTGCTCACCCCCACGGGCGCCCTGGCCGCCCTGTCGGCCCTTCGGCAACTGCGCGGAAGGCGGCCTGCGTCGTCCGAGCGGGCCGCCGGGAGCGTCGATCGGCCCCAAGCCTTGTTCGCATGGACCTTCGTGCTGGTGCCGCTGTCGGTCTTTGTGCTCTTCAGCCTGACCAAGGAGGTCAAGCTCAACTGGACCGGGCCGCTGTGGCTGGCCTTGATCCCGTTCATGGGCCGGTATATGGTGGGGTCAGAATCGGCGGGCCGCTGGCACGCCGGCCTGCGGCACGCCTGGCCGGTAACGATTGCCGCGCTCTTGCTGATCTACGGTGTCGCCCTGCAATTCTTCGCTCTGGGACTGCCGGGCATACCCTACCCCATGAACATGCCGGCCGTGGGGCGCAGGGACCTGGGGCGCCAGATCGAGCGCCTGGAAGATGAACTCGAAGCGCGCACCGGCGTGGAGCCACTGGTGGTGGGCATGGATCGCTATGAAACCGCCAGCCTGCTGGCCTTTTACCGACCGGAGACAGACGCCGGCGAAGCCATGGCCGCGGCAAGGGAGAGCGTTCGATCCACGGCCGGCAACCATCTGTTCGGCGGCAAAGGCTTGATGTACAGCTACTGGTTCCCCGCGGTGAACGTCAAGGAGCGGGCAATGATCCTGGTGAGTCCCAAGCGCAAACTTCTGGAAAGCCCCGCGATCCGGCGGCGGGTGCGGGAAACCGGAGAAATCCGGGAGATGACGACCCACAAAAACGGCAAGCCCGCGGCCCGCTATTATTACAGCATCGTGAACGGTTATCGGGCCGATGACCGTCGGCAGGCCCAACGATCCGATGCGCCCATGGCCGCCATGCCGACCGGTTTGAAAGCAGGGAGCTGACCGCATGCGGATCCTTTTGGTCGAAGACGATCTGAAACTGGCCACCTTCATGTCCCGGGGATTCAAGTCCGCCGGATTCGCGGTGGACCACGCCCCCGACGGCGAAGAGGGTTTGCAGATGGCCCTGGGCGCCGAGTACGATGCCGCCGTGGTGGACGTCATGATGCCCCGGCGGGACGGCTTGTCGCTGGTGGAAGAGTTGCGGCGGCGCAAGGGCGCCGGCATCCCCATCATCATTTTGAGTGCCAAACGGGCGCTGGACGACCGCATCAAGGGGCTGCAAACGGGCAGCGACGATTACCTGGTCAAACCCTTCGCCTTCACCGAGTTGCTGGCCCGGGTGCAGGCCCTCATCCGGCGGGCCAGCGGCCGATCCGAGCCCAACCGGCTGACCGTGGGGCCCCTGTCCATGGACCTGCTGACCCGGGAGGTGCGGCGGGAGAAAAAGAAGATCGACTTGCAGCCGCTGGATTTCGCCTTGCTGGAGTACCTCATGCGCAACGCCGGGCGGGTCGTCTCCAAGACCATGATCATGGAGCATGTCTGGGACTACAATTTCGATCCCCTGACCAACGTGGTCGAGGTGCGCATCTGCCGTTTGCGCGAGCGCGTGGACAAAGGCTTCGACGCCAAGCTGATCCATACCGTCTACGGGGCCGGGTATGTCATTAAAGAAGATGATTAGGCTGAAGGGCACGTTGGCCTTCCGGTTGACGCTCTGGTATGCGCTGCTCTTCGGCATTTCCGCGCTGATCGCCTTTGTGGCGATCTTTCTGCTGATCCGCGCCGTGGTCTACAAACAGAGAGACCATAGCCTGCGCGCCGAAATCAAAGAGTTCTCCATGATCCAGGCCGCGGGCGGGTTGCCGGAACTCGAAGCAGGGATGCGCTGGGAAGTGGGGTCCGAAGGCGCGGAGAATATTTTCCTGCGTATCTTCTCTGAAGATGGCGCGCTGGCAGCGGCTACGGATCTGTCCGCCTGGCGGGGGCTGCCGGCGGTTGCGCCGACCCTGGTGCGTCTCAAGGCGGGAGCCGACGAACTTGTCTTCGACACCCTGCAGTTGCCCGGCCAGCCGTATGCCACCCGGTTGGTCACCGGTCCCATCGGCAATGGCTTGATTCTCCAGTTCGGCCAATCCCTGGAAGAGGACAAGCTTTTCCTGAATATTTTGCTCGGCGTGTTCATTCCCCTCATGGCCGGCGTCATGCTTCTGGCATCCCTGAGCGGCTGGTTCCTGGCCAGACGCGGCCTGGCCGGCGTCATGGAGGTCGCCCAGGCGGCCGTTGGGATCTCCCAGGGAGATTTCGAGCGACGGGTGACGGTCAAGGCCCAGGGGGCCGAGATTGCCATGCTGACCGCGGCTTTCAACCATATGCTGGACCGTATCAATGCCCTCTTTCGCGAGATGAAGGAGATGAACAACAATATCGCCCACGATCTGCGCAGCCCCCTGTCGCGCATCCGGGGGGCCGCGGAAATGGCCCTGACTACCGTCACCTCCCTGGATGAGCACAGGGCCATTTCCGCGGGCATGATCGAAGATTGCGATCGCCTCATGGGCATGATCAACACCATGCTGGACATCGCCGAAGCCGAGGCCGGCATGGCCGAACCCAAATGGGCCGCGGTGGATATGGCCGAAGTGATCGGCAACGCCCGGGAGCTTTTCATGCCGGTCGCCGAAGAAAAAGAGATCGCCCTGACCACCGAAGCGGCGGTCGGCTGCCTGGTGCGGGCCGACGCGCGCATGCTCCAGCGCGTGGTGGGCAATCTGCTCGACAATGCCCTGAAATATACCCCCGTCGGCGGCACGGTGGCCATTTCGGCCCGGTCTCGGGACGAAAATGTAGTGCTTCGCGTGCGGGATTCGGGCATCGGCATTTCCCAAAAGGATCTGCCGCTGATCTTCGATAAGTTCTACCGCTGCGACCGCAGCCGGGCCGAGCACGGCAGCGGCCTGGGCCTGAGCCTGGCCAAGGCCATCGTCGCCAGCCATGGCGGCGCCATCGACGTTGTCAGCCAACCCGGTCAAGGTGCGTCTTTCACCGTAACGCTGCCCCGGGCCGCAGCCCCGGAGGCGTCCGCCGGACCATCCGCGTTAGAAGGGTGTTAGAGCGCATTCCTACAAAATTGTCCAATAAGTCGCCATGATCCGACATTTTTGTTAACCTCGCCCCGCCAACGCCTCCGCCCACAGGCATATTATTGTCTTAATAACAGAAGGATGCGATCCGAGCGCCGCCGGCATGTCCGATGCATTAGTTCGCTGGGTTTTGGATCACTCATTCCCCATTCGCGGGCAATTCAAGGAGGTGTTGATGCAATCGAGGGCTGTTTCCACAGGGGTAATTTCGCTGATCGTCTGGATGGGGGCCGCCGGCCTGGCGCTGGCCGCGGACCAAGCGCCGGTGGATACCGGCACCACGGCCTGGATGCTGACCTCCACGGCCCTGGTGCTGCTCATGGTGCCCGGTCTGGCCATGTTCTACGGCGGCCTGGTGCGCACCAAAAATGTCCTGGGGACCATGATGCACAGCTTCGTGGCCATCTCCATCATCGGCGTGCTGTGGGCCGTGTGCGGCTACTCCCTGGCCTTCGGCAAGAACATCCTGGGGGGTTGGGTCGGCTGGAACGGCGATTACTTTCTGCTGCGCGGCATCGACGAGAGCATCGTCAACGGCGTGCCCGAGTACGTGCTGGCCATGTTCCAGGGCAAGTTCGCCATCATCACCCCGGCCCTGATCAGCGGCGCCCTGGCCGAGCGGGTCTACTTCAAAGGCTACACGCTGTTCATCGTGCTCTGGTTTTTGCTGATCTACTGCCCCCTGTGCCATTGGGTCTGGGCGCCCGACGGATGGCTTTTTAACAGCGGCGCCGCCGGGGTCATCGACCTGGCCGGCGGGCTGGTGATCCACGTATCGGCCGGCATCAGCGCCCTGGTAGTGGCCCTTTACCTTAAACCGCGCGTGGGCTATCCGCGCAGCACCATGAACCCCAACAACCTGGTGATGACCCTCATGGGCGCCGGCATTCTATGGGCCGGCTGGTTCGGCTTCAACGCCGGCTCCACGGTGCAAAGCGGCCTGGACACGGCCCGGGCCCTGACCATGACCCAGATCTCGGCGGCCAGCGGCGCATTGACCTGGATGATCATCGAAGCCATCGCCTTCCGCAAAGTCACCTCCCTGGGATTTGTCTCGGGCATCCTGGCCGGACTGGTGGTCATCACCCCCGCGGCCGGCGTGGTGCAGCCCACCGGCGCTTTGGCTTTAGGGGCGATCTCCGCGATCGCCTGCTACTATGCCCTGCAAGCCAAGATGAAGCTGGGCTATGACGACAGCCTGGATTGCTTCGGCATCCACGGCGTGGGCAGCGGCCTGGGGGTTTTATTGCTCAGCTTCTTCATCCGCGACAGTTGGATGCAGGCCGCCGCGGCCAAGGCGGCCGGCAGTTGGAGCGTCTGGCAGCAATTGGGCGTGCAATTCAAGGGCATCGGCGCGACCATCGCCCTGGCGGCCGTGGGCACCTGGCTGATCTGCCTGGTGGTGGACAAAACCATCGGGTTCCGCATCGACCAGGATGGCGAGTTGCAGGGCTTGGATCAATCGCTGCATGGCGAGAGCGGGTACGGCCTCATCTTTCCGGAAAGCAGATAGGGTGGGGTGCCCGTCCAGAAACGGCATCTCGCGGTCCGACCGCAAACTACCATTTCTGGACGGACAAGAAGCCCGCGGGGCGTCGGGATTTTGACAATTCCAGCGGCTGGGGGCAAGAGAGGGTGTTTAACTTTCTTGTGATAACAGTCGTTTAGAAGTGTATTGGATCGTTGAGTATGGCTGGCTAAAATTTTGCATGATTTCCTTTCGATAAGATCCCCCGTCAATTCATCTTATTTAAAGGAGGAAAAGCAATGGCCTGCGAAACTGTTGAGGCAGTGGAAGTGGCGCAATTGGACGTCACCCTTTGGCAACAGGGCATCCGGCGCATGCGGGAGGCGATCGGCGCCGAGCATGTCGTCGTGGACAGCGAAGAGGTTGCCTGCCGTTCGCGGGTCATCATTCCCTCGGCGCGCAAGCCGTCCGCTTTTCTCTACCCGAAGAGCGTCGCGCAGATTCAGGAGATCGTGCGCATCGCCAACGAGCTCAAGCTGCCCCTGTGGCCGGTGAGCCGCGGCAAAAACTGGGGTTACGGCTCGGCCACACCTTGCCAGGACGGGGCTCTGGTCATGGTGCTGGAGCGGTTCGACCGCATTCTGGAAGTCAACACCGAGATGGCCTATGCGGTGGTCGAGCCTGGCGTCACCTATCGCCAGTTGCACCAGTATCTGCTCGATCACCAGATCGACCTGTGGCTGGACTGCACCGACGGGCCGGCCGACGCCAGCGTCACCGGTAATGCCCTGGAGCGCGGCATCGGCGAGACGCCTTACGGCGATCATTTCGAGAACATCTGCGGCCTGGAAGTGGTGTTGCCCAATGGGTGCCTGGTGCGCACCGGCGGCGGCCCCATGGAGGGTTATCAATCCTGGAACTGCCATAAATGGGGCGTGGGGCCCTACCTGGAAGGCCTCTTCAGTCAATCCAACTACGGCATCGTCACCAAGATGGGCGTCTGGCTGATGCCCAAGCCGGAGAAGTTTGTCTCCTGCCTCTTCGAACTCGACAACGAAGAAGACTTCCCCCGGCTCATCGATGCCATGCGCCGCCTGCAGTTCAATGGCGCCATCCGCAGCAAGGTCCATCTGATCAACGACTTCATCATGTTCGCCGTGGTGGACAAATACCCCCACCATCTGCTGCAGGGCGGCAAATGCCTCTCGCGTGAAACCCAGCTCCAACTGCGCAAGGAGTACAACATCGCTTCCTGGACCTTTGCCGCCGGCATCTACGGCAGCCGGGACCAGGTGCGCGCCGGCATGCGTCTGGCCAAACAGGAGCTGGCGCCCCTGGGCCGCCTGCAGTTCATTAGCGACGCTAAAATCAAGACGATCCAGCAGATGACGCGCTGGCTGCAAAACTTGGGCAACTCCTCCCTGGGAGCTGCCCCGGCTAAAAAGATCGGATGGCAGCTCTTCAAAAAGCCGCTCTCGATCATGGAATTTCTGCCCCATGTGCACGCCATCGAAAAGGGGGTGCCCAGCGACTACTTCGTCAAGCACGCCTACTACAAAAACCGTCGGCCCAAACCGGCCGACACGGACATCGACCCGGCCCGCGACCACTGCGGCCTGATCTGGCTTGGCCCGATCATCCCCCTCAACGGCCGCCAGGTGACCGAAGTGCTCGACATGGTCCGGCCGCTCTACGCCAAATACCAGTTCGAATTCTCCACGGCCCTCATGATCGCCAACCCGCGCAGTGTCATCGCCCTGATGTCGATCTTCTTCGACAAGGAAGACCCCGACGAGAGCGCCCGGGCGGAGCAGCTCTACTTCGAAATGGGCCAGGTCACCCAAGCCGCCGGCTACCAGCAGTACCGCACCAGCACGGCCTACATGAACCGCATCCTCGGCCCGGCCCCGGAGTTCCGTTCCCTGGCCTCCCAGATCAAAACCGCCCTGGACCCCAACAACATCATGGCGCCGGGCAAATACGGTGTGGGGCTGTAGACGGCCGCCGGACGGTGCTCAAACAAAATTGAGAATCATGCTGTCTTCGGCGCGATAGGCCTCTGCGCCTAAGCCGGCCGCGTCCGCCACATACCCCGGTACGGCCAGGCCAGAACCATGCCGCCGGTAGTTGACGAAGGTGCGCCCGTCAATGCGCACCTTCATACCCGGCAAAGGCGCCTTGAGCGGCACCACCACTTGCGTCGAGGCAAAACGCGCGCTCAATTCCCCAAGGCCGAGCGCCCGCGCCTCCCGGCCGATGTCGACTTCGATATAGTGTCTGCCATCCGGAGCGATGCGATCCGCATGCTGCCGGCCGATATGATCGAGCAACGTTCTTAACTGGGCGTCCATAGCCGCTCTCCTTTCAGGTGAGAATATCAAACACCCCCCATTCTAGTGGCGTGGCCCTCCGCTCCGCAAGGGCCACTCAACCACGGATGCGGATAGATTATTAACTGTCCATTGGGAGGCCATCCCCACCAACGATAACATTTTCCCGGAATTATGCGGACCTCCGCCTAATACCCATAATTACCGCAAAATCCGGACATTCCCCCCTCCCGGCCCCCGCGGCCCTTTCAGCGCCAGGCAACCCCCAGCCCAATAAAATGAATTGATTTATCAGCAAGATGCAGTTTATAAATCTATCCGATCACGACTGAATCGCTCCATCACGGCACAATCAACCCGGGGCGCCGCCCATGCCGTTCCATCGCAATCACCGCAAAAAGCGGACAGTCCGCATACTAATAATGTTATCTTAAAAAAACCTTCTTGCCATACACAAAATTTGTGGCATTATGTGTATGCTCAAGCTTAATAAGGAGGCGATTATGAGGATGAAACGAACAAATATAGAGCTTGATGAGGGTTTGATTAATGATTGTTTTAAAGCAACAGGGCTCAAGACTCAAAAAGCTCTCATTGATCACGCATTGCGAGAACTGTTGCGCCATGAAAACCAAACCAAACTTCTTGAATTAAAGGGAAAAATAAAATGGGACGGCAATTTAGATGATTGGCGCCAGGGACGCGGTTTATGATGGTCATTGTGGACACTACAGTGTGGATAGATTTTTTTTCCGGCAATTCACAGAAACATGTTAAAATTCTTGAAAATCTGATTGCAGAAAGAGAGGACATTTGTATATGTGGTATCATTCTAACAGAGATACTCCAAGGAGTTAGAGAAGATACTGCCTATAAAAAGACCAAGCAACTACTTGGGAACTTAATGTTCCTTCCAATGCAATATTCATCATTTATCCTATCCGCAGATATATATCGAAAGCTTCGTCGAAAAGGAATTACAATCAGAAAAACAATGGATTGTATGATTGCTGCTGTTGCAATAGAACATGATATTCCACTTGTACACAATGATAAAGATTTTATCCCGATTGAAAAGCATTGTGGCCTCAAAGTATTAAAAGAGAAAAGATAACGAAGGCTTACACGGGATCGCGGCAAAAAGCGCCGCTCCCCGTGAAGCCTGTCGTTATCTTCAGCGATTCAATATGAATGAGAATCATATATGTAACAATGTTAGTAAATTGCCAGACGTTGAGATCATATTTTCAACCTTCCATGGTGATCTTGATGAAAAGCCCAATTGGTGGTTCCATCTGTTTAGAAAAGCAGATGAGAAAGATGTAGAGGACGGAGAGGCTGACAGTATCGGCGAAATATTATCCAGTACTGCTGTGGTGATTTCATTTTGTCCATTTTGTGGGAAAAAACTAGACATCAGAAGATAACCTGTCATTCCAGGGGACGCGCGCCAGCAAGCCACTATCTCGCAAGGTCTGTGGGGTCGCCTATTTTATGAGCGTCGCGCCCCTAAATTCAGCGTTAGCGACCATGAGGAAAATGCATAAAATATGCTGACTAATACTCTCAAATCCATAGAACAGATATATAGAAAAAATACTGGTTTCTCATGTATATTCATCGCATTAATCGTCTTGATGATTGATTACCTCACCGGTAAAGATATCGAATTTCCAATAGTATATGCTTTGCCAGTGGGGATGGCTGCGTGGCAGAATAAAAAAACGTTGGCATATGCAACCGCCATGTTTCTGCCCTTAGCCAGGATGGGGTTCCATTTCCCATGGCATGAGACTCAGTCCTTTTCTGTTGTTCTGATCAATACCCCGATTTCGGTATTAGCCTTAGCGATCTATGCATATTCTATTGACCGTATAGCATGGCAAACCAAAGAATTAGAAAAAGAGGTAAAAACATTAAAAGGTATTTTGCCAATATGTGCTTCGTGCAAAAAAATTAGAAATGAAAAAGGTGAATATGAGCAAATGGAAAAATATGTCACTGAGCATTCTGAAGCATCGTTTAGTCATGGCATATGTCCAGAGTGTTTAAAAAAATTGTATCCTGAATATTTACAAAATAGAGAAGAATAATCCGCTAACAAGCCTTTTACAGCGGACCGCAAAAAGCCACGGCCGCCGAAAAGCACGTTATGCACCAGAGAGTGGAGGCCAAAATTGAGTCCTAGTGAGATGCGATCTATTGTCGATCATTACATCGACGCGTACAACCGCATGGATGTCGACGCTATGCTCGAGGGTGTTCATCCACAAATTGAATTTAAAAACATCTCTGCGGGCGTCGTGAACTCAAGCACGAATGGAGTTGCTGAACTCAAGACACTGGCTCAACAAACGCTGTCTCTGTTCTCTGAAAGGCGTCAAGTTATCGAATCATTTGAAGTTCAAGGCTCTTGGGCAGTAGCCTCAATCACCTTTCGTGCTGTGGTCGCAAGAGATCTGCCAAATGGCCTGAAGAAGGGCCAAGTCCTGAAATTATCAGGCCGTTCAGAGTTCGAGTTCAAAGACGGAGCAATCTTCAAGATTACGGATATAAGTTGAACACACCCATGTTGCATAACCATAAGGATTGATACGACCTGAAAGGTCATATCAATCCTTTGTTCAAGAAGCCCGTATTCGAAGCGTATACCCTTTGGGTAATGATTGGATCTTTGACAAGGTGAGACAGCCCCCCGGCAGAAAAAAGATGCCAAGGGGCGGCGATAAAGCAGTTCGACGGCGGCGTTTGGTTGGAATACAGCACCGATTTCGCGGAAATCTTATCGCGATTTTCAGGCACCGCCGGCGGAATGGCGCAAAAGATCATTGCCGATCAAGCTATTGGATCGGTCGGCTTGATGAAGCAAAATGATCCTGCGTCGATTATCCTGATTCTTGCGCTTTTACTCTGATCGGAATTGTCGAAGCATGGTAAATCAGAGTTCCCCCGCAGATCGAACATATCGGTGAAGGATGCACGGGGATAGTAATTTCGGCAAACTCTGCCTCAGAGGCTGCGCAGCGGTTGATGCAAGCCAAGACTTCTTGCATCGATCTTGCCGAGCCCGGGCTCATAAAACCGTAATAGCGCACTTTCATAAATCCGGTGGGCAGCACATGCTGGAGAAATCTGCGCATAAATTCCATCACCTCCAGGGATTTGGTGCGCCACCGCTGGCTATCCGTTTTCTTGTATTTGAAAAAGACCTGCCGGTTTTCGACTTTAGCAATTCGGCTGTTGGAAATAGCCACCTTGAAGACGTAGGGTGCCAGATATTTAATGCTCTGCGCACCGGTGCCGACTGCCTGACAGTTGACCACCCAGGCTTGCTTCCAGACATCCGGGCAGATACTGGAAGCAAGCCCGCTCTTTTTCATCTCATCAAGGAATTTTGCCCTGAAGATTTTGGACATGGCTCTTACCGGCAAGTAAAAGTCCTTGCGCGAAGGGTGCCAGTGCCAATCAGACTTGGAGATCGCACCGCCGGGCACAATATAGTGAATATGGGGATGATAAGGCATTGTTCGGCCCCAGGTGTGCAGTACGCCGAAAAAGCCGGGAAGATCGGCCCCGATGAACTTTTCGTCGCGCACCAGCTTTTGCAAGGTCTGGGAGGATGCCGCGAACATCGCCGAGTAGCACCGTCGCGGATGGCTGCGGATAAAAGCGCGGATACCTTCGGGGACCGTAAACGTGATCATGAAATGGTGTACGGGCAGTTGCTGGTGGATGCGCCGCGAGAGCCACTGGCGGGTTTTGTGATTTTGGCAGTTAGGGCAATGGCGATTGCCGCAGCAGCGGTAAACCAGATGGTTTAGCCCACAGTCTTCACAGTGCCAGACCGTCGCACCGTAAGTCTTGGTGCGGCAATGGACGATGGCGTCGATGACCTTGCGGTGCTCGCCGGGCAACCTGTCACCAAAGCGCGCAATATATTCGGGGCCGTAATCGCTGAAAATCTGTTTAAGCGTCACCATGGTCGAATCCTTTCATCAGCTCGTTGATAATCTGATAGGCGTCTTCGGCCCCCTTTTGGGTCAGATGAAAGTAGGCCATGGTGGTTTCCAGGCTGGTGTGGCCCATGTAGCGCTGAATCACGCGAGGATTAGTTCCGGCTTCGAGCAAATGGGTGGCGTAGCAGTGCCTGAGTGTGTGAATCGGGACTCGGCGCTTTTTAATCCCGGCGGCGAACTTTGCCTGCCGGAAAGCACCCTGGACGCTGTCTAAGGCCATGGGGGTTTTGGAGGTTGACCCCAGGTTTTGTCCCCGGCCCAATGCGGGGAAGATTCACCATACAAAAGGTGATCACCATCAATTCAAACATCCTGAAAAACAAGGAAAAGTGACTGTTCCTCATCCCAAGAAGGATATTGCCATTGGGACTTTGCGCAATATTTTTCGGCAAGCGGGATGGGATTGGAGGTAAGATATGAAGTATCCTATCGTTATTCATAAAGATCCGACTTCGGATTATAGCGTTACCATTCCTGATTTGCCTGGTTGTTTCTCTGCTGGTTCAACAATAGAGGAGGCAATCAGTATGGCCCAAGAGGCGGCTGAGTGTCACATTGAGGGAATGTTAATTGATTCCGAACCAATTCCAACACCATCCGACATTGAAGTACATAAGGACAAACCAGACTATCGGGATGGTATCTGGGCATTGGTTGCGGTCGATATCAGCAAACTTTCATTGAAGACAAAGCGCATAAATATTACCATGCCCGAAAGACTGATAAGGACTGTCGATCAATACGCTAAAAAGTACGGTTCAACCAGATCTGGTCTTCTTTCACAAGCTGTAACTGAATACATGTCATCACATCAATAATTTTTGAAGCGAACCACAGTTTGCACAGGATCGCTGATAGACCGTCGCGTCCGGTGAAACTCGCGTTCGGTGTAGAAGTCCAATGAGTAATGAGATTCTAAAAACACTAAATGATATTGAATCCGGAAATGCCCTTGATGCCATTGAGGGGGCAAAACGGGTAGCGCAGTACAGTCTTTCAGATGAGCAAATTGAAATTTTGATAAAGATCCCTCTAAGTGGAAAAGAGTTGCACAATAAAGAAGCTGCGACCTATGCTCTTTCCTCTATTGTAAACAGCGACAAATGTGTGATCGCATTAATTAATTTATTGGGTTCGCTAAAGAATCATGAGGAGATCAGAGGGCGTGCCGCAGAAGGCCTTGGTATGCTACCTATGCCTAAAAAACAACTAAGGGAAAAAGCCGAAAAGGTTCTTATCGGAAGCCTAAATGATCCTTCACCTGTAGTTAGATTTTGGTCTTGTTATGCCGTTGGTCAAAAGAGGATAAAGAAAGCGATTCCAATTTTGGAAGTTTTAAAAAGTAGCGATACTGATATTTGTCCTGGTTGGTGGTATGTATCAGAAGAAGCCGAAGATGCAATAGAATGGATTCATGGACGTGATGGTAAAGACAGAATACCGGTAAAGGATAGAAAGGTCACCGAACCTTTAAATTCAGAGGCCCCAAAGGGCCGGGCCGTCGATTAATTCGTTGCGCACGTAAACCAAGTACATTTCACAGGAAGTATTATAAAAAAAGCGCCTTCGACTCAATGCGTTCATTGGCGAAGTTCTTGACCAATAATTTTTTTACTACAAACATTGATTCGAGAAAATGAGACTTTCGCAAAGTTGACGGGCATAACAAAAATTCTGCGTTTCCTTCAGACATTTTGGGTAAACTCAGAGTATGAGGAGTTGTTATGATCTATAAGATTCCGCATATCATCCTTCTATTTATTTTGCTGGCGAGCGTTTCGGTTGTCAAAGCGGATACCGAGATGGAGAAATCCGCAAAATCGGAGGCCGTGAAATGGCTGTCCGAGGTCGATGATGGGCAATATGAAGAAAGCTGGGAGAGTGCAGCAGAATTCTTTCAGAATGCTGTAACAAAAGAGCAGTGGGTACGAGCTCTCCAATCTGTACGCAAGCCTCTTGGAAATCTTATCTCAAGAGAGCTTAAGAACTCGACATTCAAAACTTCGCTGCCCGGAGCACCGGACGGGAAATATGTGGTTATTCAGTTCGAAACATCGTTTGAAAACAAAACGTCAGCAATCGAAACGGTGACCCCAATGAGGGACAAAAACGGAAACTGGCGAGTCTCAGGATATTACATCAATTGAGGCCCCACCCATTGCGTCCACGGGACGGCGAGTACCATAACGCCCCTCGACGCTGGCGTTTCGCAGCATCAAGGGGTTGGTCACTGAGGATATATGAACATCTGCCGGAGGACTAGTGGGCATGTCGAATGTCGACAAGAATATTCAGCTCGGGAAAGAGGAGAAAGAACGCATCCTCGCTGAAGAGATCTTCCGAGAGGAGGTGCGCCGGGAAATCACCAGACCTGCTGCCCCCCTAAAGGTGTATCAGAAGATCTGGGCATCCCGCGACTCCGGTTTCACGTTGTGGCTGTTGTCATCGGTCGTCCTCGCCGTCATCACCTGGAGCTACACGCAGTGGGAGGGCGTGCGAAGTGAGCGGCGCCAGGCCGAATCCGAATTTCGGACATTGGCTATGCAGGCGGCCGAGTCCCTGGAAGCGTTGCAAGGCGCCGTGACCGCCCACCGTGTGCGCGTCGAGCATTACCTGCACAAGAACATCCGCCGGTTGGAACGTTTCTATTATATTATTGCTATGCAGGAAAGCGCAAAAGCGAATGCAAGCGCCTCCCATGCGCATGAGGTGCGCAATGCGATGCGAAAGGCCGGTGGGGCGGCGGAGCGGGCGTTTCGAATCTGGATGGACGTCGCCCCAGGAGACGACGTCGACTCCCGAGCGCAGTTTTTGCAGGAACTTCACGAATTGAGGAGGGAGAAAAAAAGCGAGGAAGCCCTTTTGCTAGAGATGCAGAAGAGTGCGGAGATTAGCGAATATGAAGAGCTTTCTGCCGTAATCGCGCGAAAGGACGAAAAGACGTTCTTCCTCGTGACGGAGGCAATCCGACGCCAAGTTCTCTTGCAGAACTACGGCAAAGAGACAGGGCGTCTGGCCGACACGATTGCCCGCCACACGTCGGAAGTACGTTCGGCGAAGAAAGGAATCGTGCTTGCGGCCAGTGGGGATTCGTGGTTGGGGAAAACGCCCCCACCGATCTGGGAACATATCGGCAATTCGGACTTCTGGGCGAGTCTTATCGCTGTTTACGAAGCCGGTGTCAGTTTGCGGATGCAAGGCGGTGGAATCGAAGAGGAACTGGGGGGCGCGCGACTGTCGGATCTATCGGACAAGACCCGGCGTAGCGATGCAATCCTCGGCCTCACCCGTCTCGAGCTTGCATACGCCAAGCAATGGCGGGTCGAGAACGAACGCGAGCAAGCTCGTGTCGGTTCGATCAAGGACTCGACGCAGCGCCTGTTCGATGCCGTGGCCGCTGCGGAATCCCTCACCCTGACCGTCAGCGAGGAACTCACACGGCTGAAAAACAGGAAATGGTCGCGCAACGAAAGCGAGATCCCTCGTCTCACCCAGGTGCTGAAACAGCGAACGCAATACGCGCTGGCACTGCGCGACGACGTGCCCGAGGACATCGTGGCGCTCGAGAAAGAGGCAGAGGCGGAGATGGCTGCAAGTCGTGCCTACCTTGGACGTGTGCTGCAATATTCGGATATCGAATAGGGTTCGAAATAAGTTAAGTGCGCAGTTGGCACTGGTTTGGTCGAAAATGAGCCGGTTATATAATTCGAGAAGCGGTTTGGGATAAAAATGAGCGGTTAAGCTATGGTCAAGAAAGAAGTCGCCAGCGGTGTGGTGCATAGTATCCCAGAGGGTCTGCGAAAGGCCCTCATTTCAGATAGGGTTGCATCGGCACACTGGATGGATATTACACCGCTTGCACGTAATGAGTGGATTTGTTGGGTCGAGGACGCCAAGCAACCGGAGACAAGGCGTAGCCGAATAGAGCGGGTGTGCCCGGAACTCAAGGAGGGAAAGCGCCGGCCTTGTTGTTGGCCGGGTTGCCCCCATCGAGAAAAACGAAGCAAGCGGAACTGAACATAGATCGAACCCATGAACAAGCTGGCATTGCCTGAAAAACAAATGCTGAAACACTCAAAACCATGAAGCCAAAAGCCATCATCGTCAACGATCTGATGCAAAAGGAGTATATCTATTGCCTTTCCGAACCGCCCGGGAAGAACTTCCATCCGGACTTTGCGCCCCAAGTGACCCCGCGGCAGATGTTGGCCATGGGGGTTTTCGGCGGCAAATACATGACCGACTGCGTGCATGAATTCGCCGCCGATTGGTTTCGGAATGCCAAGCTCTGCCACGAATACCATGACCCCCGATTGAACTTCTTCGGGGTCAATGCTTCCCAGCCCCTTTCCGTATGGCGCGCCAAAGGGTGGATCTATCATGAAGACCCCAGGGGCTGGTTCCAGTGGTACTGCCGGTATTACATGGGGCGGAGATGCCCCGATGACGCACGTCAAATCAAGCGCTGGAAGGCCATGCGCAGGCACATCGCTCAAATCCAAAAACACTGTCAACCGGGGGGTCTGGGCTGCCGCCCCAGACAGCGGCAGGCATTGCTGAACTGGGCATACGACAGCCGCAAAATTTGATCGATATTCCCGCTTTCGCCCAAATGCCAAACATGGCATATTCCGATGGCTGATTCAGAGATCGCTATTTTACTTGAAGAGAAGCAACAAGACGACCCATTTAACAGAGGAAATAACAATGAAAGTTATCTGCCTGCTGCTGATGCTTTGCGTCTCGGGTTGTGTGGGTATTCCCGAAAATATGCAACCCGTCGAGAACTTCGAGGTGGAAAAGTACCTGGGCCGATGGTACGAGATCGCGCGCTTGGACCACTCCTTCGAACGAGGGCTGCACCGCGTCACGGCCGATTACAGTTTACGCACCGACGGCGGCGTGCGCGTGGTGAATCGCGGCTATTCCATCGAAAAGAAAAAATGGAAAGAGGCCGAAGGCAAGGCCTATTTTGTGAAAACGCCGGAGGTGGGCTTTCTCAAGGTTTCGTTTTTCGGCCCCTTTTATGGGTCGTATATCGTCTTTGCCCTTGACCATGAAGATTACCAGTATTCCATGATCTGTGGGCCTGACAAATCGTATCTGTGGATTCTGGCCCGGCGCCCGAACCTGGATCAAGGCGTCCAGGCCACGCTGATCGAAAAAGCGGCGGCATTGGGCTTCGAAACCGATAAGTTGATCTTTGTCGAGCACGATCCAGTGCCCGGGAGCTGAACCGCCATCCCTGGAAAGACCGCAGAATTCGGAAACAGAAATCCCGAACCGCTTTGAAACGGTTCGGGATTTCATTTCGGAGCCATGCCGATCTTGGAAAGGTGGGAGCGCCTAATTGCACCCGCCACTGCTGCTGCTACTGCTGCTGCCGGGGGAGACGTCGACCCATTCGTGGCGCGCCGTGCCGCTGGTGTTGGAAAGGGTGCTGGCGTAGGAGGTCTGGCCGTCCATGTAGTATTTCATCCAGGCGATGATGTCGCCGGAGATGCGGCTGGCGGTGGTGCCGGTGGCCCCATCCCAGGCCAGATGGCCGTAGCCGCTATACTCCACGTACATTCGGGAAATGCGGCTGGACAAACCGCTGTACTCGCCGCGGGTCATGCTATTGGTCGCCAGGGTATCGCTTCCGCCGGCCTGGACGAAGGTGGCGGCCGTGACGGAGCCCAGGGTGCTGTCAAAAAAGCCCTCTTGATACGGCGCCATGCCGACCGTGGTTTTCAACTGGGTCGTCAACTCGGACGAGGCCCACAATGAACCGCCGCCGCCCTTGGAGTGGCCGCAGGTTTGCAGCTTGGCGGTGTTGATCTTGCCCCTCAGCACGCTGTGGTTGCTGTTGATGTTCTTCAATTTGGTAATGCAGTTTTTATGGGCGTCGCGCCAACCGCTGACCATGCCCAAGTTGTTGGTGGGGGTAAAGGCCAGAACGACGTAACCCGACTCGGCCACCTTCCTGGAGAGCCACTCCACGTTGCCCAGGGCCTGGGTATAACCGGCCGACATGGTGGTGGCGCCCACGGTGCCGGAGATGGTGTTGGGGTAGTAAAGCTCGGCATCGGAGGTGCCGCTGATGTATCCGGGATCTTCCACGGTGATGGTGCCGCTGCCGCCGTCGCAGCCATAACCGAAAAGTGCGATCAGCGAAAGTGATAGGATGACACTTAATGATTTCTTCATGGTTGTTGCCCCTCCCCAGATTTGTGCGTTATGAGTAAAAAGCGCCTCTAAAATGAGTGAATGTGGTATTCGCCACTCACTTCTTGAGGATAAATTATCTGAATCGGATTCATTTAACAATTGGTGGAACTACCAAATTGATCGGAGAGAAAACCTCATTTTTGACCGTTTGGCGAGCAAATGTTCGAAAATTCGTATCAAATGGATTGGTGTCGGAGAATAGGCGCAATAGGGTAGTGGTGCTATGAGAAGACAGTGTCCGGTGTCTGTGCATAAAAATTGCAAAACAGAATAGTATAAACATGGGAAGAAGTGTCATTCGGCCGGGTTCCTGCAGCAAAGCGAAAAAAGAGGTCCCGAACCGTCGTGAAATCGGTTCGGGACCTCTTTTGGAGCCATGCGGATGGTGTGAGAAGGTTAGTTGCACCCGCCGCTGCTGCTACTGCTGCTGCTGGGGGTGACGTCGACCCATTCGTGGCGCGCCGTGCCGCTGGTGTTGGAAAGGGTGCTGGCATAGGAGGTCTGGCCGTCCATGTAGTATTTCATCCAGGCGATGATGTCGCCGGAGATGCGGCTGGCCGTGGTGCCGGTGGCGCCATCCCAGGCCAGATGATCATAGCCGCTATACTCCACATACATCCTGGAAATGCGGCTGGACAGCCCATCGTACTCGCCGCGGGTCATGCTATTGGTCGCCAGGGTATCGCTTCCGCCGGCCTGGACGAAGGTGGCCGCCGTGATGGAGCCCAGGGTGCTGTCAAAAAAGCCCTCTTCATAAGGCGCCATGCCGATGGTGGTTTTCAACTGGGTCGTCAGCTCGGACGAAGCCCACAAAGAACCGCCGCCGCCCTTGGAGTGGCCGCAGGTTTGCAGCTTGGCGGTGTTGATCTTGCCCCTGAGCACGCTGTGGTTGCTGTTGATATTCTTCAATTTGGCAATGCAGTTTTTATGGGCATCGCGCCAATCGCTGACCAGACCCAAGTTGTTGGTGGGGGTAAAGGCCAGAACGACATAGCCGGTTTCGGCCAGCTTCCGGGATAGCCACTCCACGTTGCCCAAAGCCTGGGTGTAGCCGGCCGACATGGTGGTGGCGCCCACAGTGCCGGAGATGGTGGTGGGGTAGTACAACTGGGTATCGATGGTGCCGCTGACATACCCGGCATCTTCTTCGGTGATGGTGCTGCCGCCGTCGCAGCCAAAACCAAAAAGTGCGATCAGCGAAAGTGATAGTATGACAGCTAATGATTTTTTCATGGTTGTTGCCTTCCCGAAAAGTTTGCGGTTATGGGTGAAAAGCGCCTCGAACGAGTGAAATTGGATTTACCCCCTTGTGGGGACTGATTATCTGAATCGGATTCAATAAACAATTGGTGGAACTACCAAAATGATAGAAGAGAAATCCTCTATTTTGCCTTTTCTAAGAGAGAATGTTCAAGCGTCGCTAATAGCTGAAGGGTGCCGGAAAATAGGTGTAATCGGGTAGCGGTGCCATGGGAAGACATGGCGCTTTGGCGTGCGGAAAAATTTCGGATCCAAAGATTGTAAACCTTGAGGGGCGCGTGACAGGCGGTCCGGTGCCGGTTGGTGCGATGCCTGCGAAGAGGGAACCAGTCCGTATTCTTATCGCGCAGCTTACTTGCGCTTGGCGGTCGCGCGCCAGCCGCCGAGGGGCGTATAGGTGGGCCGGAGTACTTTGCTGATGTCGCGCGCTTGCTCGATAACGTAAAAGGCGGTCGGATCGATTTCGCGCACTTCGGCGAGAATCCATCGCAAATCCCGGCGACGGCAGGCGATGTAGAGTTCGTCCACCGGGCCGGTCATGCCTTCGCCCCGAAAGACGGTGACCGGCTGGCCTTGTTGGCGCAGGCGGTCGCAAAGTACCTTGCAGGCATCCCGGGTGATGACGCGCAAGATGATCAGGCCAAAGGCCAGCTTGCGCTCCACGAGGATGCCGACGACATTGCCGGTGGCGTATCCCAGGGCATAGAAAACCACCAGGAGCGGTTGGACCCGCACCTGATTGATGACGGCGCTGGCCACCAGGATCCAGATGATGATCTCGAAAGTAGCCAGGAAGAAGGCGACGGTGGTGCGGCCCTGGACGGTGATGATGGTGCGCACCGTACCGATGGAAACATCGCAGATGCGAGCGAGGAAGACGACCAGTCCGGTCACGAGAATATTCGATTCGAAAATGGTTTCAAACATAAAGAGGAAAAGTCTCCCGGCGGCCACGGCAGGTGGCGGCCGCCTTTTTAGTTTTTGGCACGATGGTATGGTATCGGCCAGGGAACATCGGCGCGCAAGGTGCGGGCCGCATGCAGCGGCCAGTAAGGGTCGCGCAGCAGTTCGCGGGCCAGCAGCACGGCATCGGCCTGCCCGGTGGCCACTATCTGTTCGGCCTGGGCGGCCTGGGTGATCAAGCCCACGGCGCCGGTGGCAATGCCTACCTCGTGGCGGATGGCGGCCGCGAAGGGTACTTGGAACCCCGGTCCGGCCGGAATCTTGGCGTAAGGCACCAGGGCCGCGCTCGAGCAGTCGATTAAATCAACGCCCAGGGTTTTCAAACGATGGCAGAAGTAAATCGATTGGGCCAGGTCCCAACCCCCCTCGGCCCAGTCGGTGCAGGAGATGCGCACGAAGAGCGGCAGTTCCTGGGGCCAGCGGGCCCGCGCGCGCTCGGCGATGGTCAGGGGCAGCCGAATGCGGTTGTCCAGATCGCCGCCGAAGCGGTCGGCGCGCCGGTTGGCGAGCGGCGATAGAAATTCGTGCAGCAAATAGCCGTGGGCCATGTGCAGTTCCAGCACCTCGAATCCGGCCGCCAGGGCGCGGTCGGTGGCGGCCTCGAAGTCGGCGATCAACTGATCGATGTCGGCCGGGGTCATCTCCCGCGGCGTGCGCGATTTTTCGTCGAAGGGCAGGGCACTGGGCGCCAGGGGCAGCCAGCCGCCGGCCGCGTCGGAGAGCGGCGCGCCGCCCTTCCAGGGCGCATCGGTGGCGGCTTTGCGGCCGGCATGGGCCAATTGAATGCCCGGTACGCAGCCCTGGTCCTTGATGAAAGTGGTGATGGGTTGAAACGCCGCTCGATGCGCGTCGGACCACAGTCCGCAATCGTACGGCGAGATGCGCCCCACGGGGGTGACGGCGGTGGCTTCCGCGATCACCAGGGCCGCGCCGCCCACGGCCCGGCTGCCGAGGTGCACCAGGTGCCAATCGGTGGGCAGACCGTCCCGGCAACTGTATTGGCACATAGGGGCCACGAAGATCCGGTTTTTGAAGGTCGTGGACCGCAGGGTCAGCGGCGCAAAGAGTCGGCTCATGCTTGCTCCTTCCGGGATTCGGTCAATCTTCCGGCGTGACTTTGCCCCTGAGGGCCTTGGCCCGTCCGCGCAGGGTTTTCGATTCCAGGCGCCGGCGGCGGGCGGTGAGGCTCGGACGGGACGGGCGCCGCTGGATCGGTATGAAAGTAACGCGTCGGATCAGGGCCTGCAAGCGCTCCAGGGCGTCGGACCGATTTTTCTCCTGGCTGCGATGCTGCTGGGCTTTGATCACCACGACGCCTTCTTTGGTGATGCGCTGATCGTGGAGTTGCAACAGGCGCTCCTTGAAGGTCTGGGGCAGGGACGAGGCGGGGATGTCGAAGCGCAGATGCACGGCCGTGGAGACTTTGTTCACGTTCTGCCCGCCGGAGCCCTGGGCGCGCACGGCGCTGAGCTCGATCTCGTGGAGGGGGATGGCGACGCTATCGGTAATGGGCAGCATGCAGACAACCTTCATTGCGCTTACGAGTACGCGTACGAGTACGAGTACGAAATTCAAGTTTACCCCAAATACACATTGATCACGTCATTGCGTGCGTGCACATGCTGGATGGTAACCTGCACCAGATCTTCGGGTTTGAGGTTGACATGATCGGCGCCGGCCAGGGTGCACTCGAGCATGTACTCCGGAATCAGGATGGCGTAGCCTTCGCGCCGCCGGAACAGTACCACGGCTTCTTCTTTCTTGCCGATACGGCCTTCCAGGTATTTGAGCAGCCAATAACGATGGCGACTGTATTGGATGCGCCCCACCAAGGTCATGGGCTCTTCCAGGGCCGCGATGATGAAGGCCATCTCTTCGGGCGTGTACGGCACTTCCAGCCCCAGGGTGGCCCGAATTTGCCGCTGGGCCACCAGGTCCGTGTATTTGCGGATGGGCGAGGTGCTGGTGACGTAAGCCGGCACGCCCAGGCCGGCGTGCGGCTCCGGTGTGGTGCTCAAGGCGAACCGGTTGATCTGTTTGCGCTGCATGCAGTTCTGGAAGAGCGTGCCCTGGTCACGCGAGAAGAGCCGCTCGCGCGGTTCGGCCTGGGAGCGGAAGATGGCCGACAGGCCGCGTTCGGAGAGATAGCGGGCCGCCAGGCTGTTGGCCAGGATCATCATTTCGGAGACCAGCAGATGGGAAGGGCTTTCGCGATCGATACGCTGGAACACCGGCTGGCCTTTGTTGTCCAGCCAGAGGTTGATTTCGGGCAGTTCGATGAGCAGGGCCCCGCTGTCCAGGCGGCTGTTGCGGTAGCCCCGGGCGATGGCGATCAGGGCCTTGACGGTGGCATCGTAGGCGGCCATCTCGTCCACGTCCTGATAGGTCAGTTGATGGGTGACGCGGATCAGGCTGGGCACGATCTCGAAATCCAGGATCTTGCCGTGGGGCGTGACGGTCACCAGGGTGCTGATGGCCGGCCGCTCCTCCCCGGCCTTGAGGCTGCAGGCGCCCAGGCAAAGGGAGGTCGGCAGCATGGAGATGCGTTGGTCGGGCATATAAATGGAACTGGCCCGGCCCAGGGCTTCCTGGTCGATGGGATCGGACCTGGACACAAAGTGGCCGACATCGGCGATGTGGATGCCCAGCACGAAGTTCTCTCCCTGGGGCGTCAGGCTCAGGGCATCGTCGAAATCTTGAGTGGCCGGCCCATCGATGGTCATCAGGGACAGATCGCGCAGGTCGCGGCGGTTGGGTTCCAGGGGCGGCGGGATTTGCGCCAGGGAGGCCGCGCGCGCTTCCACGGCGGCCGGCAGTTCCGGACGGATGTCGTGGCGCAGCAGGTCGAGGTTTTGGTCGGCGTGCCACACGCCGATCTTCACCAGAAATGCGAACAGGGCCGAAGGCGAACCGGCGCCGGCTTTGGCGAGCATGGCCCGGGCCAGCTCCCAGTGGGGACTCTCTTTTTCATACAGGCAGTAGGAGACCAGGATGGGGACGATCTGGTCGCGCTCACTGGGAACGGCGGCCTCCTGGCCCTTGAATACTTTTTGAAGCCATTGGCCGCCCTGTTCGATAATCCGGGCGTCGCGGGCCTCTTTCTCCCGCTGGCGGGCGATCTGTTCGACTTTTTCGGCAGTGTGGGGGAAGAATCGGTCCGGGGCGAATTTGAAGTAGAGCCGGTCGTTGAAGAAGGCCCGGATGACGGCCGCCTCGTGGTTGCCGTCGGGATGGTCCGGAAAACACAGGGCGGTCATGGTGGGCAGGTCGACCCATTGCTGTTCGTCGTAAAGCACCGACCAGAGTCCGGGGATGTCCACCTGGCGGCTCAATTCCTTGCGCTGCTGGGCGATCTCCTTGAGGCCCGCCGCCAGCTTGTCGCGTGCCGCGGAGGGTTCCAGGCGCATCCTGGATCGGTGGCTCAGCCGTTCGGCCGACATTTTGACTTCGCGATTGTTCTCAGTCAACAGCCGCAGGCGTAGACTTTTTATCTCCATCACCACGGCGCAGAAGATCTTCTGGCTGTCGATGAATTCAACCACCTGACCCGGTTCCATGCAGTTCCTGTTCTATCGGCCCTCCGCCGGCCGCCATTTATAGTTTATGCAGCTCGCTTTCGATTCCGAGGCCATCCTTATCCATAATGGAATATAATGTCAAATAAAGCAGATACCATGGGTTAAGTCCCACACCGGTGTATTGAAGCTTGTCCCAACGTACTCGTACGCGTGCTTGAAAATGCGGTTGACCCGCCCCCGCCGCGGCCTTATGGTAAGCGGCATTGCCGGCGGCGGCAGGATTCGAACGATCGTATGCTTGTGAGTTTCGGGTACCCGTACGCGTACGAGTACGAGTATGGGTAGGGATAAGGGAATACGATGAGAGCCCGGGACCTGATCACCCCTTACTTCAAGGCCCATGGCCGGACGATCGCCATCGGTCTGGCGGCCTTGATCCTGGTGGACTTGCTGCAACTGATGATCCCCCGGGTGGTCAAATGGGCCGTGGACGACCTGACCCTGTTGGTGGCCGACGGCGCCACATTGCTGCGCCACGCGGCGGCCATCGCCGGTATGGCGTTGCTCATCGGCGTCTGTCGCTACATCTGGCGCCGCTGCCTGCTGGGTACCGCCCGCTTCCTGGAGGCCGACTTGCGCAATCGGCTGCTGGGCCATCTGCAAACGCTATCGGCCGGCTTTTTCGACCACACCAAGACCGGCGACCTGATGGCCCACGCCACCAACGACATCCAGCAGATCCGCATGGCCGCGGGCCTCGGGCTGGTGGCGCTCAACGATGCCATCGTGCTGGGTGCGGCGGCCATCGGTTTCATGCTCTACATCCATGTGGAGTTGACCCTTTATGTGCTGATCCCCATGCCCCTGGTGGTGCTGAGCGCCCGGCTGCTGGGCCGGCGCATGCACATCCGCTATCAGGGGGTGCAGGCCGCCTTCGCCGATCTGACCGAGACGGTGCGCGAGCGATGCGCCGGCATGCGCCTGATCAAGGCGCACAACGAAGAGGCGGCGGCCCGGGCGGCCGTGGCCGGTGTCTCCCAGGCGTACGTGGACCAGAACATGCGCCTGGTGGGCGTCACCGGGCTCTTCTTTCCGCTCATGATGATGCTCACCAACCTGAGCTTGGCCGCCGTGCTGTTTTTCGGCGGGCGCAAGACCATCCTGACCGAGATCACCACCGGCGACTTCGTGGCCTTCATCAGCTACTTGAACCTGCTCTCCTGGCCCATGATGGCCCTGGGCTGGGTCACCAACCTGATCCAGCGCGGCGGCGCTTCGCTGGAGCGGATCAAGCGGATTCTCGACCAAAAGCCCGAGATTCAGGCGCCGGCCGATCCCCGGCCCCTGCCGGCGGTCGAGGGCCGGATCGTCTTCGAGCGGGTCAGCTTCAGCCATGACGGCCCCCAGGGGCGGCCGGTGCTCCGGGGCGTCGATCTGAGCATTGCACCAGGGCAGATCCTGGGGGTGGTGGGGCCGCCGGGCAGCGGCAAGAGCGCGCTGCTCAGCCTGGTGCCGCGGCTCTACGACCCCTGCGCCGGCCGGATCACCCTGGATGGCATCGATCTGCGCGACCTGGCGCCGGCCGATTTGCGCCGCCGGGTGGCCTATGTCCCCCAGGAACCGTTTCTCTTCTCCGGCACGGTGGGCGACAACATTCTCTTCGGCTGTCCGGAACACTGCCGCTCTCGAATCGATCGAGCCCTGGCCGAAGCGGCCTTGACCGAAACCATCGCCGCCTTGCCGGCCGGCATGGATACCCGGGTGGGAGAAAAGGGGGTATTGCTTTCAGGCGGCCAGAAACAGCGCATCGCCCTGGCCCGGGCTCTGCTTGTCGATGCCCCCATCGTGCTGCTGGATGACCCCATCAGCCAGGTGGATACGGCCACGGCGGCCGTGATCGTGGCGGCCATCCGCCGCATGGCCGGCCGCAAGACGGTCATCGTGGCCTCCCATCGCCTGGCCGCGGTGCGCTTCGCCGATGCCATCGTCAGCCTCTCGGAGGGACGCGTGGTGGAACACGGGGTCCACGAAAGCCTGGTGGCCGCCCAGGGCTACTATGCCCAGGTGCACCGTTTGCAGGAGCTGGATCATGCGGTCTGACTACGGCTACAGCGAAGAGGGCTACCAGGGCAAAACCCAGGATTGGCGCCTGTTGCGACGATTGCTGCCATTCGTGGGGCCGCACCGCCGCATGCTGATGGCTTCGGTGGCCCTGGTGGTGACCCTGACCGTCATCGAACTGGCCCTGCCGTACTTCAGCAAGATCGCCATCGACCGCTACATCGTCCCCAACCGGGCGCCCCAGGCCTCGTCGTCCCAGGTCAACGACCCGGGGCAGCGCTATCTCTACGTGGATCCGGCCGATCCGCTCAACCGGGCGGTCATGGCGCGCCATGCGGATCTTTTCGAGACCGAAGGCGACCGGGGGCGCATCGCCTTCGCCGATCTGGCGCGGCTGCCCCAGGACGATCTGCGGACGTTGCGCCGGGAAGATATGAGCGCCCTGGGCGGCGTGGTATTGATCTTCCTGGTCCTGGTGGCGGCCGACTTCGGGTTGACTTTTATCCAGCGGGTGATCATGGAGCGGGCCGGCCACACGGTGATGCACGACCTGCGCCTGCGGCTTTACGAACACATCCAGCAGCAGGGCATGTCTTTCTTCACGCGCCAGCCCGTGGCGCGCCTGGTGACGCGGGTGACCAATGACGTGCAGAACATGCACGAACTCTTCACAACCTTTATCTCCATGGTGTTCAAGGATGTCTTCCTGCTGGCGGGCATCGCCATTATTTTGCTGGCCATGGACTGGCGCATGGCCCTGGCGGTCTTTGGCGTCATGCCGCTGGTGGCCTGGGCTGCACTGTACTTCTCGTTCAAGGCGCGGGAGATCTACCGGGCCTTGCGTGTCAAGGTGGCCGAAATCAACGGTCGCATGGCCGAATCCATCGACGGCATGCGGACCATCCAGACCTTCGGCCAGGAGCGCTATAATTACGATCGTTTCGCCGAGCTCAATGCGGAGAACTACCGGCTGGGCATGCGCGAGATCCACGTCTTTGCGCTTTTCATGCCGCTTATCGAAGTATTTGGGCTCCTGGCCATGGCGCTGTTGATTCTCTATGGCGGCTTGCAGGTGGTCGGCGGCCACATCAGCCTGGGCGTGCTGGTGGTGGCCCTGACCTATGTGCGCATGTTCTTCCGACCCTTGCGCGACCTGGCGGAGAATTACAATGTCCTGCAAAATGCCATGAGTTCGGCGGAACGGCTCTTCGGTCTGCTGGATATCGATCAGCGGTTGCCCGAACCGGCGAAGGCCCACCGGCCGGAACCGACCCCGGATGCTTCCCGATGGCTGGCGCTGGACCATGTCTCCATGGCGTATGCCCCCGGAGAATATGTCCTGCGCGAGATCTCTTTCACCGTGGCCAAAGGAGAGAGCGTCGCCCTGGTGGGCCCCACCGGCGCGGGCAAGACCAGCCTGCTCAACCTGATCCAGCGGCTGTACGACCCCACCGAAGGCCAGGTGCGGCTCGGCGGCTTCGATTTGCGCCAATGGGATTCGGCGCGGTTGCGGCGGCTCACGGCCCTGGTGACCCAGGAGCCGGTGCTTTTTTCCACCACGATGCGCCTGAATATCTTCCCCGATCCGGCGGCCGTGGACGAAGCGACCGTGGCGCGCATCATCGCCGCCGCCAACTGCCAGGAGCTGGTGGCGCGCTTGCCCCAGGGGCTGGAAACGGTCTTGGAAAAAGGCGGCGCAGGGCTTTCCAGCGGCGAGCGCCAGTTGATCACCATCGCCCGCGCCTTTGCCCGCGATGCCCAACTGATTCTGCTCGATGAAGCCACCTCTTATATCGATTCCCAAACCGAAGCGGCCATCTATGACGCCTTGGGCCGCCTCGTGGCCGGCCGCACCTGCCTCCTGGTGGCCCACCGTCTCTCCACGGCCCGCATGGCCGACCGCATCCTCGTGCTGCGCGATGGCCGCCTGATCGAAGATGGCACCCATGAACAGCTCATGCAAAGCGGCGGCCTTTACTGGCGGCTGCACCAGCAAAGCGGCAGCGCGCATTAATCCCATACGGGTCTGCGCATCGGGGTCGTGCCGGCATCGCGCGGCAATGCGGGACGGTCATGGCCCATGCCGTGGATGGCAAGCCGATCTTTTCGTGCTTCGGTTATCGGAACGCCCACACCGACCAAAACCCAAAAACGGCGGCGGCGGAAGTGCGGCCAAGGGCCCTGTTATGAGCTAAAAATGCGGGGCCTTTGCGCTTGCTAAATCATAAAGTCCCATGTTAAGGAGGCGCGTATTTATCAGCCTGCGTTGAATTCCGATGCGATGTCGATTTCATCCAGGCAGGGCGGCGGTGCAACGGGTTTTAGCGCCATCCTGAATTGGTCCCATGCAAGCATCCAACAATAACCGGCGCCGGTGGTGAGAGGGCGCCTTGCATCCCAACTACCAGAACCACAATTAACAAGGAGGTTGAATCGATGGCTTACGATGCGACAAAGATGGCCGATTGGCAAATTTCCGAGGCAGCGGAAAAAAACATGCCCATGCCCGATGACTGGCGTGAGAAATTGGGCCTGGAAAAGGACGAGATGCTGGCCATGGGCCGTCTGTCCAAACTGGATTTTCTGAAGATCATCAATCGCCTGAAAGACAAACCGGACGGCAAGTACATTGAAGTGACCGCCATCACCCCGACCCCCTTGGGTGAAGGCAAAAGCACCACTTCCCTGGGTTTGATCGAAGGCTTGGGCGCGCGCGGCAAAAATGTCGGCGGCGCCTTGCGTCAGCCCTCGGGCGGCCCGACCATGAACGTCAAAGGCACGGCGGCCGGCGGCGGCAACTCCTTGTTGATCCCCATGACCGAGTTCTCATTGGGTCTGACCGGTGACATCAACGACATCATGAACGCCCACAACCTCGGCATGGTGGCCATGACCAGCCGCATGCAGCATGAGCGCAACTACAACGACGAGCAGCTCAAGCGCTTGACCGGCATGCGCCGTCTGGACATCGACCCCACCCGCGTGGAGTTCGGCTGGATCATCGATTTCTGTGCCCAGGCCCTGCGCAACATCGTCATCGGCCTCGGCGGCCGTACCGATGGGTACACCATGCAGAGCAAGTTCGGCATCGCCGTGGGTTCCGAGCTGATGGCCATTCTGGCTGTGGCCACCGACCTGGCCGACCTCAAAGAGCGCATCAACAACATCACCGTGGCCTTCGATAAGGGCGGCAAGCCGGTGACCTGCCGCGACCTGGAAGTGGGCAATGCCATGGCGGCCTTCATGCGCAACACCATCAACCCCACCCTGATGAGCACGGCCGAATATCAGCCCTGCCTCGTGCACGCCGGTCCCTTCGCCAACATCGCTGTCGGCCAGAGCTCGATCATCGCCGACCGCGTGGGTCTGAAGCTGTGGGATTACCATGTCACCGAGTCGGGCTTTGCCGCCGATATCGGTTTCGAGAAGTTCTGGAACGTCAAGTGCCGCTTCTCCGGTCTCAAACCCCATGTGTCCATTCTGACGGCCACGATTCGTGCCCTGAAGATGCACGGCGGCGGACCCAAGGTCGTGGCCGGCAAAGCCCTGGACGAGGCCTATACCAAGGAGAACCTGGGCCTGGTGGAAAAGGGTTGCGAAAACATGGTGCACCTGATCGGCGTGATCCGCAAAGCCGGCATCAACCCGGTGGTGTGCATCAACCGTTTCTACAGTGACACCGACGCGGAAGTGGCCGTCGTCAAGAAGGCGGCCGAAGCGGCGGGTGCCGATCCGCGACGTGCTCATTTACTCGGGCGCCAAGTTCCTGTGCCCCTGCGCCGGAACGATCAGCCTGATGCCGGGCACCAGCTCCAACCCGGCCTTCCGCCGCATCGACGTCGATCCGGCCACCGGTAAGGTCAGCGGCCTGTTCTAATTCGATAAAAGCAATACATGGCTCCATCGCCCCGGCTTCGGCCGGGGCTTTTTTTTAGAAAAAAGGTAATAATATTGACTTTGAGTGCGAAAAATGTCAAGTTTTCCTTACGTATTCCGACATATTTAGCATATAATGTCAGGGATAGAAAAGGGGGAACAATGGGCTGGGCCGGAGCAAAAATCAAAACCATTGCAAAGGAAAGGAAGGTCACGCTAACCGAGCTGGGTCAATCATTACAAGTGTCGAGACAGACGGTTAATGCCTGGATAAATGGTCAGGTGCCAAGGGGACAACATCTGGTCGGCCTCAGTAAGGTATTCAATGTGGTACCGGAATATTTCTTTTCAGAAGAACCCACCAGGTCGATTTCAATTCCATTGCACAGGACCAGAGGTGTGGCAAAACTGACAGCGGAAATGGAATCCGAAGCTCTCGAACTGGCATCCAAATACGAGAACTTTTTTAAGAATGCGCCTGCCCCGGGACTGGTACAGGTATTCAGGGTTAAAAACAAGGACACCCAGAATGCGATTCATCTGGCACATGCTTTGAGGGAACTGTGTAGCATTGAAAATGGTAAACCCCTCGATTATCGGAGGACATTTCAGCTTCTATCCCTTCTCAATATCGTGGTCATTTTTTGTGAATTCCCGGACACTATCAAAAGCTACGCCTTTTACTGCAGAATTCATGAGCACAGGGTTGTCTTTATCAATACCCAAACCAATGTACTGGATCTGATTTTCCCAATTCTACACGAAACTGTCCATGCCATCTGCGATGAGGATGAGGAAGTGGTTTACGATCCCGATGATGAAGCCTTCTGTGATGAGGCAGCCAACTATATTCAGTTTCCCGATGCGTATGTTAATTGGGTCGGCAATTCGATTGTCGGTAGAAAAACCGCCATCCAGGTCAATATGCTCAAGGATTTTGCGCGCACCCACGGCCATGCGCTCTATGGCATCTGCAAACAGATAAAGAGAATAAACCCTTCGTTCAACCTCAATGTCGGCGGCGCGGATTCCAATTTGAAAAAGGAGTTCCCAACCATCGGCGAGATTTTGTTCAAAGAGCGCGAAGCCCGGGATTATGTCGAATGGCTGAAAGCGCTCTCTCCGAATTTTGTCAAGATTTTGGTGGCCCAAATCGATTCCGCTTCCCATAGACGGATCAGCGAATGGCTGGGACTGGAAAGCACGCTGGATGGTAAACTGGTTATTCACGAACTGAAGCGGCTGGATGCGGCAAAGGCCTGATCGTCTATATCGTTTGTGATACATGCGCCATTCTGATGCTCCTCAGGATCGCCCCGGACATGTTTATCGATCAACGGTTCGATTGTGTCACGCTGCCCGAAGTTCGGGAAGAGATTATCAGAACCCAAAAATTCAAGACCAAATACCCCTGGCGCGATCGATACAAAGACCGGCTCAAATGCCTTTCCCAAAGCGATCTGCGAATCTCTGAAAATTTTGATCTCTTTATCGACGCGAGCCGGGTGTTGATCAACAATGGCGTCGAGAACCAGAAGACCAAGCGGCGGTTTAATCTCAGTTCGGTAGACATTAAGGTGATCGCCTATGCACTCAGCGCAGGGCATAAAGTTGCCACAGGCGATGCGAGCATAAAGGACTTCGCCGAACAGGAATTCGCGGATGTTTATCAAGGCTCAATTTCGCCGCTCGGCATGATAAACATGTGGTTGCAGCGCGGCCTGATCGAATGGACGGACCAAATGCACGACTATCTATCCGATTGGGCGGCGCTGAATGAGGACCCGCAGCCCCAGCGGCAGAAAGCGCAGTTCAAGAAACTGACCGGAAGGAAATATCCCGGCAGTTGATCATGCACGCGATCAATCGAGCGCGCTCACCAAGCAATCAAAATTTTCCAACGTAGGCGCCATTCCGATAAAGCTCGCCCTGTCGGATGGCAAGGCGGAGTATTGTTTTCATCCGCTGAGCAAAGGCGTCACTGACCTTGTCGAATCCCAGGTATACAGCGGCTTCGGCGACTACCTGTTCCCGCTCGTACTCGTAGCCCTTGCGCATGACGGATCGCAGGGCTTTGACCAGATCCTCATCCTCGTAGTGCTGGATGGTGGGGGTGGCGGGGTTGTAACCGTGGCCGTTGCGGAAGATGCCCGTTCGGCACGAATGCGGTTCAACAACAATTCAGCGGGTTCGTCGTTGGGGGCTTGGGGAACGAGCTCGCCGCGGAATGCTTTGGAGAGGATGCTCGCGGTTAAACAGGAGATTCGTTGCTTGGCCGATTCTAATTTCTTTTCTAATCGGTCAATCGATAAATAAAAGGATTTGACTCGGTTAATTATTTCTCCTTGCTCTTCAATTGGAGGGATAAGATGGAACAGGTTGTATTGAGCTGTAACGGGTACGAAATCCCTTGAGATCCTGCTCGCGATAGCCTTTTTCTTCCAGCTTGAGCTGCAGCTCCCGCAACTGGGCGCGGGTCAGGGCCCCGGGGCGCTGCAACACCAGCTTGAGAGCCGCGATCTTGTTGGTGTTGTCCTTGATGAATTGGGTGAAGGCCTTGATGTAGTCCGCCGGCTTGATGGCTTCGCCATAACCGCGCTCGATATCCCGGATCTCATCGTCGTGGTCGGAAACCACCACGTAGCGGGGGCCGGTCCCGCCTTTTTGGTCCAGCAGCTCCCCGAGTCCCGGATGTTTGATGAACCAGTCGGCCACGGCCTGCACCGGCAGCGATTTCAGCTTTTTGATGAACTGATCGGGCGTCACGCCGGTCTTGATCTCGAAGTCGCGCGCCCGTTGGGCATCCAAATGATGCCTTTTGCGGCGCAGTTTGACGATGAATTGCTCCCTGGCCGTATTCAGGGCTTTGGTATCCTTGAGGCTTTTGATCTCCTCTTCGAGCTTTCTGAAGCTGATGTTGGGGTTGCTGACCACCGGCTTCATGTCCGAATAGTCCTGCATGGTCTTGTAGATATCCACGGCATCGAAGATGCGGAAGGCCTCCTTGTGGATCTCGTCGCACCGACGCGTGGCCCGGCCCAGCATCTGTTCGTAGAGGATGCGGCTGTTGACCTTGCGGATGAAGACCAGGTTGCAGATGGTCAGCACGTCGATGCCGGTGGTGAGCAGATCCACGGTCACCGCTACGTTGGGTAGACGCTCATTGCGAAAGCGCCGGATCAGGGCCAGGGGTTGGTCTGCGGCGCCGGTGATTTTGAGCACGGCATCGTCTTCGACCGCATCGTATTTTGCTTGGAAGGCCTCCTTGAGAAGCTTGACCACCATGTCGGCGTGGCGGTCGTTGGCGCAGAAGATCAAGGTTTTTTCGGGCAGGCTGGGGTCGATCTCCCCGGCCAGCCACTGGCAGACGGCCTTGTTGAAAGGCTCGGTCAAAACTTTCTTGTTGAACTCGGCCACCTCGAAATCGAGCTCGTCGGGGGTATTGAAGAGTTCGAGCTTATTGGCGGCGGTGTCGTAGATCTTGACCTGTTCGCCCTTTTTCCAGTGGATGCCGTTCTGGGAGAGGTTGGTGATGATGCGGTACGGGGGTTCGTGGTCCACCAGGTAACCGTCAATCACCGCCTATCGGTAGCTGTAGGCATAGACCGGTTTTCCGAAGATATCGGAGGTGTGCAGAGCCGGTGTGGCGGTTAAACCGACCTTGAAGGCATCGAAATAGTCCAGCACCCGGCGGTATTTGGAGATGTAGTCTTCAAGACTGCGGAAGCTCAACTCTTCGTCGCTCATTTCGCGGTCGAGCAGGTAGCCCCGGTGGCACTCATCCACGACGATGCAGTCAAATTGATCCACCTTGGGCTTTTCGGCTTCGTCGGCGGCATAGAGGAGACGCTTGACCATGCCCTGGATGGTGGCGATCTGGACCGAAGTTTCCCGTTCGGGATGCTTATCCGCCAACTCTTTGATGGCGAAGATATCGGCAGAATTTCTGCAGCCCGGTGATCTCTGTGTCCTTGAAGGCATTGGCGGCCTGCACGCCCAGGGCGCTGCGGTCCACCAGAAACAGCATCCGCCGGAAGCGCTGGGCCTTGAGCAGCCGGTAGATCAGGGCGATTCTGGTTTTGGTCTTGCCGGTGCCGTTGGCCATGGCCAGCAGGGCGGACCGCCGGCCCTCTTTCAGGGCTTGCTCCACGGCCAGGATGGCCGCTTTCTGGTAATACCGGAGGGGGAAGTCGAAGCTGAAGCCGATCTCATCCAGCCGTTGCTCGGCCTGGTCGATGGCGCCATATACATCGACATTTTTGCGTTTGGCTTCAATCACCGCCATGGCCGTTAATCCATGAAATAGCACATAATCCGCCGGTCCGCTTTGGGTAGGCCATTCGGCAATGGCCTTATGGACGCCCTTCTCCGGTCGGATGCCTTTGGCGTATCGCATCTCGGCCGTATCCGCCTGCCAGCCCGCAGCCTGGAGGTACCGGTCGATCATCTTGCGAGTGTCGGCTTCGGTAAGATCCACCCTGCTGGCTGCCGTCTTTGAAAAAGCAATGGTCTGCTGAACCTGGCTTTCCGTTTTTTGGGCGCCTTCGGATTGCAGGGTTTGCAGCTTTTTTTCGTAAGATGTGATCTCTTGCCGGGCCTGCCCCTCGGTGAGCTGCGCCAGCTCCAGGGCTGCGTTAAATTCGGTCCAGGCTTTGGCGGCTTCGGCCTCGGCGCTTTTGCGTTTGGTCGTTTCCGCCGCAGTCAGCTTTTCGGCGTTGCTGATTCTCCCCTGCAGTTCGAGAATCTGATTACGCGCCTGGTCTAATTCATCCTTCAGGCCCTGGCTGGCATTGGCAGGGTTCGGGGGAACTTGAAACGGGCCGGATTTGAATTCAGAATTTTTAAAAATACGGTAAAAATAGACAGATAGCTGGTGGGCAAATCTCAGATTTTGCAAAGCATCCCGTGCCGTGCCCTTGCCCTCGTGCACGGCGGCATTTCCCGCAATGCGGATGCTGTGAAACATCTCCGCGAGTTTGCCGTCCAGCACATCCCGGTATTTCAGCTCTCTCAAGATTTCGTGTTGCTGGGCATCGGTATCGGTATAGACACCGAATCTGGCGGCGATGTTTTTGGCCAGCATTTCGCCGAACAGCCGGAGTTTGGTGAGCGAGGAGCTGGGATCATCGAGACAGTAACGCTCGGCCAATGCGGCCTGGTGCATCAAGGGCGGGTCGAGATCCGCCAGAAATGCGAAATTCGGAGAATGGATTTCAATAAGCAGGATCGGATCAAGTGGCAGCGGTTTGCGTTCTGTAATCCAGCAGTAACCTTAAAGACCCTTTTACACTGAATCGTATCCCACACAAATAACAATTTATATTGAAACGGCCGACGGCACGTCCAGCGTGTTCAAGATCGCCGCCGATATCGGTTTCGAGAAGTTCTGGAACGTCAAGTGCCGCTTCTCCGGTCTCAAACCCCATGTGTCCATTCTGACGGCCACGATTCGTGCCCTGAAGATGCACGGCGGCGGACCCAAGGTCGTGGCCGGCAAAGCCCTGGACGAGGCCTATACCAAGGAGAACCTGGGCCTGGTGGAAAAGGGTTGCGAAAACATGGTGCACCTGATCGGCGTGATCCGCAAAGCCGGCATCAACCCGGTGGTGTGCATCAACCGTTTCTACAGTGACACCGACGCGGAAGTGGCCGTCGTCAAGAAGGCGGCCGAAGCGGCGGGTGCCGATCCGCGACGTGCTCATTTACTCGGGCGCCAAGTTCCTGTGCCCCTGCGCCGGAACGATCAGCCTGATGCCGGGCACCAGCTCCAACCCGGCCTTCCGCCGCATCGACGTCGATCCGGCCACCGGTAAGGTCAGCGGCCTGTTCTAATTCGATAAAAATAATGCTTGGTTCTATCGCCCCGGCTTCGGCCGGGGCTTTTTTATGGTACAGACGGTGCGCAAATATGGAGCAAAACGACCATAACGCGCAATTTTGGGGAGCTGTGCGCGGGGTCATAGCTTGAAAAATATAAATAAAACAGATAGATGAAAAATGGCATAGGGATTGCTTTTTAGGTCGATGATGGAAGCGCAACGGAGGGTGCACTGTGCGAAGCACTTGCCCGGTCATTGACCCGAACATCACGCGCCAATGCCGCGCGTGGCGCCCATTTTCTTCTTCGCCGGGTGCTTCAAATTCTTCTTGACTCCTTTCGAGAAGCGGCGCATATTCACGCACCCTGTTGCTTGGAGAATACCGAAGGCTTCGAAAAAACATAAACAAATCAAAAGAATAAAAGATACTAAAATGGTACGATACTCCATTAAAGCGGACAAATTGTATCCCTGGCTATTGCTGGCGGTCATCGTTTCGGTCGTCGGCATGGTCGCGTGGCAGGCACTTTCCATGGCCCATTCATCTGCCCAAGCCCTTCCGTGGCTGCGTATGATGAAGAGTTCCCTCGGTGTGAGCCTGTCTCTTGTTGGTCTCCTCACCCTGGCGTGGCGCATATGGTTCGCCATGCGCTATAGAGCCTATCCACCGGTCCAGACCGCATTCTTGCCCACCGTTTCGATCATCATCCCGGCCTTCAATGAAGGCTCCCAGATTCTGGATACGGTGCGCAGCGTCATTAACAGCCGGTACCCTTCCAAAAAGTTGCAAGTCGTTTGTGTGGACGACGGTTCGGCGGACGACACCTGGCGCTGGATGGTGACGGCCCACAAACAGTTTCCCAAAAACGTGCAGTTGATCCGCCAGCCGGCAAACATGGGCAAACGCCATGCGCTGATGGCCGGATTCGCCCGGGCCACCGGCCAGGTGATCGTGACCATCGATTCCGATTCCGAAGTGCTGCCCGATACCCTGCGCCATCTGGTCAGCCCCTTTGTGGCCGACCCCCGCGTCGGTTCGGTGGCCGGCAATGTTCGGGTCTTGAACATGGACGAAGGGGCCATTCCCAAGATGATGGAGGTCTCTTTCACCAGCGCCTTCGATTTTATCCGCACCGGCCAGAGTGTCTATGGCGGTGTTTTCTGCACCCCCGGGGCCCTCTCGGCCTATCGGGCCGCAACCCTCAAACCGTTGCTGGCGGGCTGGTCCGTTCAGACCTTCATGGGCAAACCGGCCAACATCGGCGAGGATCGGGCCCTGACCAACCTGGTGATCGCTTCCGGGCTGCGGGTGGTCTACCAGCGGGAAGCGGTGGTATTGACCAAGGTCCCGGTGCATTTTACCGGCTTGCGTCGGATGCTGTTGCGTTGGGCGCGCAGCAATGTGCGTGAAAACCTGGTGATGTTCGGTTTCGTTTTCAGGCGTTTTCGCGCCAACGACAGCGGCACCGGGTGGGTGCGTTTGTTCAGCATGACGCAGATGATGCGCATGACCTTCACCGAGGCCTTTAAGTGCGCGGTCATGGTGCAACTTATCCTCGAGCCTTTGAGCACGCTGATCGTTTTGGCCGCCGGAGCCGTGATTTCCTCAATCGTGCCGGCCATCGTCCATCACCAGCGCCATGGCGGATGGTTCGGCTTGAAATGGTCGTTGCCGTTTTCCTTCTTCTGGCTCGCTTGCCTGTGGTGGATTCCATTGTGGGGCATCTTTACCTCCTCCCAATCCGGCTGGCTGACGCGCGGCGCGCCAAGCAAGGCGCCGCAATTCGAGCCGGCTTCAGTCATGTCCGCATCCGCGGGGGTGGCTCAGCCCAAAGTTTCCGCCCGGGCCGCATAGAAAGCAGCCGGCCCCGTCGATCCTATCGCAATAAAGGACGGTCAAGGGGACACCCCCTTGACCGTACCATCTGGAAAAACCAATCCCCCTCCGCGATCTAAAAATCTGGCCGACAATTTGCATTATTGGCGAATAATTCGGGTAAGTACCCCCCCTCGATAGCCTCAAGGTGTGGCGAAACCGGTCGACGCGCCGACCCAGCGCCAGAGAGGCGATCCAGAAGGGGATGTAAACCCGTCAATTTACTGACGAGCCCTCGCAATTGCCATTGCGCGGCCGGAGCCCACCAGGACGACGTCATGGAAAAGATCCGCATTACCGCGGTCGAAAAGAACATCAACAACTGTGTCCTCGAAACCTTCGACACCATGCTCTCCATGCCCATGGCCAAAGTGGGCATGGTCACCGACCCTGGGCTCAACGAGAAACGGCTGGTGAGCGCCGTGCATTTTGCCGGCGAGGTGGTGGGCACCATGAGCCTGCACGTCAGCCGGGAATTCGCCACCCTGATCACCACCGGCATGCTGGGCATCGAAGAGAGCCAGATCGACAGCGAGGAAGAGATCAAGGATGTTCTGGGCGAGTTGGCCAACATCATCAGCGGCAATTTGCGCAGCGAGTTTCAGGACAACGATCTATCCTGCGTCATCTCCACCCCCTCCATCACCCGTGGGTCGGATTTCACGATCGAGCCCAGCAAGATGGGGGAACAGCACAAATCGATTTTCCGGCACAAAAAAAATGAACTGATCGTAGAGATCACCCTCAAAGAGGATCTTGGCGCCAAGGCCGAAATCGCCGGTATCGCCCAACTGGACAGCGTCGAAATCCAGGCCAAAATCAATTCCGTGGATATCCCCACCACCGTGATCAACGCTGTTATCGATGTGTTCTATACCATGCTCTCCATGGAAACCGCCAACATCCCCCAAGTGCCCGAGGGCTTCCGGGAAGAAAGCCGCACGGTGGGCACGGTCAGCTTCGCCGGCGATGTGCAGGGGCTATTCAACATCCAGGTCAACGACGATTTCGCCCGCGCGATGACCGCGGCCATGCTGGGTATCACGGTGGAAGAGATCGGCGGCGATGAAGAAGTCTATGATGTGATGCGTGAATTGAGCAACATCATCGGCGGCAATCTCAAATCGGCTTTCGTGGATGTGGGCCTTTCCTGCGTGCTTTCCACGCCGGCCATCACCAGCGGCAAAGATTTCCGGGTGGAATCGCTGAACATCATCAAGACCCAGCGCTTCCTCTTCTCCTGCGGCGGCAACACCATCATCGTGGATGCGGGTATCAAGCGGGACGACTTCGACGCAACCAAGCTGAACGCCAAGAACGCCAATGGTCAAGCGGTCGAGGGGCAAGATCCGGTCGACGCCGAATTTCGCAACCTGCGCTTGATCATGGAGATCCCCATCGAACTGACCGTGGAACTGGGGCGCACCAGCCGCCGCATCAACGACGTGCTCAAGATGGGCCAGGGTTCGGTGGTCGAACTGAACCAGTTGGAAGGCGAACCGGTGGATCTGCTGGTCAACGAAACCCTCATCGCCAAAGGTGAGGTGGTGGTGGAAAGAGAGAAGTACGGAATTCGTATTGTCGAAGTCGTCAGCCGCAAGGAGCGGGTGGAAAGCCTGCGGTAAAAACTGCTTGCCAACCTCCGGGGCGATCCCGGGATCGCAATTCACGCCTTGAAATCCTCATCGCGCTAGTCCAAGCATCAACTACTTCGTATCTCTCCAGGAATGGTGCAGCCGAGCCTAAACTCGGACTACCATATGCCTGTCAATAAGGTCTTCAAAAGGGTGTAATAGGGTCTTTGCCCCATGGATGAAGGTGACGATTTCTTCTAAAAAACGCTAAGATGTTCCAGACTGCACGGATCTGGATCGGATCTGCCACCGGCCATTCCCATCTTTTCTTCCGGAATGAGTCGCCTATCTTCACTATCGTTCTTTTCCCTGAACAGGCGCGGCAGTAGTGCCGAGGCACCTGCATCGGGCTTTTTTCAACCTGGAAGTAGAAAGGATGAAGTATGAAAAAGATCGGCACCCCTGGGCTCAAAATGGCAGTTCTGCTCACGATCGTCATGGCCCTGAGCGCATGTGGGGGCGGTGGCGGGGGCGGCGGTGGCGAAACGGCGCTCGAACCGAACTCTCCGCCAGATCCTTCGGGCCCCCCCGCACTGACGCTTTCGCTCACCCCGCAAAGCATCAAAACATTTCACTTCACCTGGGCGGATGTCGGCTACCAGACGGAGTACCGGTTATTGGAAGATCCTACCGGCAGCGCGGGGTATACCGAGGTGGTGGCGCTCCCGGCCGCTGCCACGAGCTATGATCATGCCGTTTTTCTCCCCGGTCGCGTCAATGCCCGATACATCCTGCAGGCCTGCAACAATGAGGGCTGCAACGATTCGCCGGCCGTCCATGTCACCGGTTCCCTGGCCGATGCGACGGGGTATGTTAAATCCTCCAACCCTGGAGAGTATCATCAGTTCGGCAGCAGTCTGGCGCTTTCGGCCGACGGCAGGACCCTGGCTGTGGGAGCCTACGGCGAGGAGAGCGGCGCTGTCGGCATTGACGGCGACGCGTTCGACACCTCGGCCCCCGAGAGCGGCGCCGTGTACGTTTACACGCGCAACGGCACCGACTGGCACCAACAGGCCTATATCAAGGCCTCGAACAGCGAGGCGGGGGATTGGTTCGGTTACAGCCTGTGGCTTTCGGCCGACGGTAACGCGCTGACGGTCGGAGCGTATGGGGAAGACAGCGCCGCCCGGACCGTCAATGGGGAGCAGGCCGACAACACGGCCGTCGACAGCGGAGCGGTGTACGTATATGGCCGCAGCGGCGACGCCTGGGGCCAGGAGGCCTATATCAAGGCTTCCAATGCGGCCGCAGAGGATTTCTTCGGCTTTGCCCTGGCGCTTTCGGCCGATGGCAACACCCTGGCGGTCGGGGCGTTTGGCGAAGACAGCGTAGGCAGCGGTGTGGGGGGCAATCAGGACGACCGGTGCCTGCCGGGTGTCTGCCTTGTCTCCACCAGTTTGAGCGGCGCGGCATATGTTTTTACCCGCAGTGAGAGCGGCTGGCGCCAGCAGACCTATATCAAAGCCTCGAACCCCCTACACGGCGACCGGTTCGGCTACGCCCTGGCGCTTTCGGGCGACGCCACCACCTTGGCGGTGGGGGCCTGGCGCCAGGATGGCGGCGCCGAGGGCATCAATGGGGATCAGACCGACAACTCGGCCATCGACAGCGGGGCGGTGTATGTTTTTAGCGCCGCCGACGATAGCTGGCGCCAGCAGGCCTATGTCAAAGCGGCCAATGCCGAGCCGGACGATCGCTTCGGTTACTCCGTCGCGCTTTCCGACGAGGGGGATACTCTGGCGGTGGGCGCTTTTTACGAGGACGGCGGTGAAGGACCGATCGGCGGAAACCCCGCCGACAACTCGGCCTTGAATGCCGGCGCCGCCTATGTGTTCACGCGCAGCGGCGGCGACTGGCGCCAGCAGGCCTACCTCAAAGCCGCCAATGCCGAGGCCGACGACCAATTCGGCTGCAGTCTGGCGCTTTCGGGCGACGGCAGCACCCTGGGGGTGGGGGCGTGTTCCGAGTCCGGCGGCGCTTTCGGCATCAACGACTTGCAGCCCGACAACTCGGCCCCCGGGAGTGGTGCCGCTTATGTGTTCACCCGCAGCAGCGGCATCTGGAATTCGCAGGCGTATGTCAAAGCGCCCAACACCGACGCGAAAGACTGGTTCGGGACCAGCGTCGCCCTATCCAACGACGGCCAAATTCTGGCGGTGGGTGCGCCTGGCGAGGACAGCAATGCCTCCGGCATCAACGGCCCGGACAACAACGCCATCAGTCAGTGCGGCGCCGTATACCTGTATTAATAACCAGCAGCCGGCCGGGATATACCGGCCGGCTGCGCCGTGGTTCATAACAACATCTGCAATCCAGCTAGCGGCTTCTCGACAGATCCTTCACAATGGAACTGCGCGCCGTACAATTCTACTTTAAAAGCCGTTGTACAAGCGATGCGTTTCGATTATGATCGGGTTTGTCGTTTCTGTCGGTCAATGAGATAATGGATTGAAACTTATGGAAAAAGACAAGGTTATATCCATCGAATCACTCGGCGGGCCGCTTTATAACATGCTGCGCAATGTGATGCGCATGGTGCCCGAGCGCGACCAGGGGGACGTGGCCCTGCAACGTCTGCTGGCTTTTCGCCTGCGCATCGATGGCGAAGGGGCCACGCGTGAATACTTGATGCGCAAGATCCGCGACATGATCCAGTGCCGCTACACGGGTCCGCTCTATGATTATCTAAAAAACGACCAGCTCTCCACCGCTTGTACCCCGCCCGCATCCAACTCCGATCCGCCTGAAACCGCTTGAGCCGAAGGCCTGCCGTTTTCAGATTCTAATGCCTTGTGCATATTATTCGTACCGCAGGGCCTCGATGGGATCCAGTTGGGCCGCTTTTTTGGCCGGCAGATAGCCGAAGGCGATGCCCACGGCGCCCGAGAAGAAAAAGGCAAGGGCCACGGTGCCGGGCTTGAAGATGAACGGCACGCCGATCAGGCGGGCGCCGAGGCCCGAGGCGGAGAGCCCCAGCACGATGCCCAGCAACCCCCCGAAGGTGGCCAGCACCACGGCCTCCACCAGGAACTGGAGCAGGACTTCTTCACGCATGGCGCCGATGGCCAGGCGCGTGCCGATCTCCCGGGTGCGCTCGGTGACCGAGACCATCATGGTGTTCATGATGCCGATGCCCCCCACCAGCAGGCTGACGCCGGCCACGGCGCTCAGCAGGGCGGTCATCACCATGGTGGTGCTGGTGAAGGTGTCGATGATCTCCTTCATGTCGCGCACATGGAAATCGTCTTCCTCGTTGGCCTTGATTCCCCGGCGGTCGCGCATCAGCCGTTCGACGTCGGTTTTGACGGTCTGGGTGGCGACCCCTTCGGCCACCGAGACGATGATGCTGCGCACATTGGTGTTGCCGGCGATGCGGCGTTGAAAGGTGCGCAGGGGGATGATGACCACATCGTCCTGATCCTGACCGAAGGTGGAGGCGCCTTTGGCCGCGAGGCTGCCGACGACCTTAAACGAGACTTTGCCCAGGCGCAGGGCCTTGCCCATGGGGTCCATGCTGCCGAAAAGCTCTTTCTGCACGGTTTGCCCCAACAGGCAGACGCTCTTGCCGGCCTTGAGTTCGGCGTCGTTAAAGAACCGTCCGTCGGCCAGTTGCCAGTTCTGGGCCGTGAAATAGGCGTTGGTGACGCCGCTGACCGAGGTGGTGCGGTTGGCGCTGCCCAGGATCGCCTGGCCCGAGGCCTCGGCCGTAGGCGCGACGGCCCGCAGGCCGGCCACGCTGTTTTCGATGGCCAGGGCATCGGCCAGTTCGAACGGCTCCGACGCGGCGCGCACGCCGCCCGGTCCGTGACCCCCCAGCCCGGAGCGCACATACAGGATATCGCTGCCCAGCTTGGAGATGTCCTGGGTGACCTTGACCGTGGCGCCGCTGCCCAGGGTGACCATGACGATCACCGCCCCCACGCCGATGACAATCCCCAGAATGGTGAGTGACGAGCGCAGCACGTTGCGCAGGATCGTGCGCTGGGCCAACAGATAGATTTCCCACAGCATCATGGCGTTGCCTCGATGGTGCCGTCCCGGAACTGAATCTGGCGGTCGGCATAGGCCGCCATGTCGGGTTCATGGGTCACCATGACGATGGTGATCCCCTCCCGGCGGTTGAACGCCACCAGCATCTCCATCACTTCTTTGCTGCGCGCCGAGTCCAGGTTGCCGGTGGGTTCGTCGGCCAGCAGCACTTTGGGCTGGCCCACCAGGGCCCGGGCGATGGCCACGCGTTGCTGCTGGCCGCCGGACAATTCACCGGGGGTGTGGTGGGCCCAGGCGGCCAGCCCCACGTCGGTCAGGGCTTTCAAGGCCATCTCGCGTCGCCTCCTGGCTGGCAGGCGGCGATAGATCAGCGGCAGCTCGACGTTTTCCAGGGCCGACGTGCGGTTGAGCAGGTTGAACCCCTGGAAGATGAATCCCAGAAAGTTGCGGCGCAGCACGGCGCGCTGATCCAGGCTGAGGCCCTCCACCTGGACATCGTCGAAACGATAGCTTCCCTGGGTGGGAGAGTCGAGGCAGCCCAGGATGTTCAGACAGGTGGATTTGCCCGATCCGCTGGGCCCCATCATGGCCACGAATTCGCCCTGGCGGATGCTCAGGTCGATGTGGTCCAGGGCGTGTACCGCTGCCTGACCTTCGCCGTAGATTTTGGTAACGGCCCGCAGCTCGATCAGATCCATACGATCACTCCTTGGGGGTGACGGCATAGACGATGACCGCCATACCCTCTTTCAAATCCGGGGAGGCCACGGCCGTGATGGCGCCGTCCGTGGCGCCGACGTCGACCACCACCGGTGCCGGCTGGTTCTCCTTGAGAATCCAGACCTGGGCCGGGCTGCCTTTTCCCGGTTCTGCCTCGCCAGCGGGCCGACTGGCGCGCGAAAAGCGCGGGCGCGGCATCAGGGCGCCGACCAGTCCGCCCTGGCGCTTGGTTTTCTGCGCGGGCTGGGCCGGCGCAAAGCGCAGGGCGGCATTGGGAACGAGCAGGGTTTTTTCGATGGTCAGCACGGCGATGGTGGCTGTGGCGGTCATGCCCGGCCGCAGCAGCAGATCGGGGTTCTCCACGCGCAGGACGCTTTTGTAAGTCACGACCCCTTCGGTGGTCTGGGCGCCGTAGCGCACCTGGGTGATCCGGGCCTCGAAATCACGATCCGGGTAGGCGTCCACCGTAAATTCGGCCGGTTGGCCGGTCTGGATCTGGCCCACGTCGGCCTCGTCCACATCCACCTGCAACTCCATGTGGCGCAGGTCTTCGGCCAGGGTGAAGAGCACCGGCGCCTGCAACGAAGCCGCCACGGTCTGGCCCACCTCCACATCCCGGCTCAGTACGATGCCGTTGATCGGTGAGTAGATCACGGTCTTTTTAAGGTCGGTCTCGTCGGAATTCAGGGTGGCCCGGGCCTTTTCGATGGCCGCGGCCGAGGCGTCCACCGCGGCCGCGGCGCGCTCCAGATCGGCCTCGGCCTGCTCCAGCTCCTCCTGGGAGGGCAGCTTGCCCTCGGTCAGCTCCCGGGTCTTGCGCTGGCGGGCCAGCTTCTTCTCCTGGACCTGGCGCGTGGCCAGGGCTTCCTTGTGGTTGGCCCGGGCCGAGGCCAGCTCGGCCCGGGAGCGGGCCACCGCGGACCGGTATTTGGAGTCGTCCAGGTAGGCCAGGGGCTGGCCCACCTGGACGGTGTCGTTGTAATCGGCCTTCAGGGAAACGAGGATGCCCGAAAGCTCACTGCCCACCTGCACCTGGTTGGTGGCCTGCAGGTTGCCCGTGGCCACCACGGTAATCGCCAGATCGCCCCGGCGCACCGGTTGGGTCTGATAGCTGACGGCGCCGTTACGGCTGCCGAGGCTCCAGGCCACGATGACGATGGTTATCACCAAGGCCGCTCCCAAGGCGGCCCCCCAGCGCATCAGGCGTTTGCGCCGGCCGACGGCGGCCACCTGGGTCATGGTTGCATTCACGGATAACTGGGTTTTGTCCGACATAGGCGTCAACTTTTTTTCTCCCCGGTGGGGGGTGTTTCGTTTTCGGGGCTGAACGGCTGCCAGCCGCCGCCCAGGGCTTTGTAAAGCCGGACCAGGTTGGCGAGCACGGCTCCCCGGCTGGTGGCCAGTTGATCTTCGAAGGCGAGCAGCGAACGCTGGGCCTCCAGCACCTCGTTGAAACCGGTCGTGCCGGTGACGTATTGCACTTTGGCCAGTTTTTCCGCCAGGCGCGCGGCATCGGCGGCGGCCCGCAGATTCTCGGCCTTGCGCTGCTCCTGGGCATAGGCCACCAGGGCGTTTTCCACCTCTTCCAGAGTGGTCAGAATCGCGGCTTCATAGCGGAGGAGCGCCTGCTGCTGCAGCTCCTCCTGCACGTGGATGTTGGCGCGGATGGCACCGGCCTGGAACAGCGGCCAACTGAAGGCCGGCCCGAACGACCAGACCCGGCTGGCCGACGAGAAGAGCTCGCCGGTGGAAACCGACTCCAGGCCGATGGAGCCGCTCAGGGTGAACCGGGGATAGAGCTCGGCCGTGGCCTCGCCGATGCGGGCGGTCTGGGCCGCCAGTTCGCGCTCGGCCCGCCGGATGTCCGGTCGCTGGCGGATGGTCTCGGCCGGCACGCCCACGGCCAGGGAAAGGTCGGCCTCGGGAAGGGGATGTACGGCGGATAGTTCGGCGTGCAGGGCGCCGGCCGGCCGGCCGGTGAGCACCGCCAGGCGGTTCATGGCCGCCGCAAGGCCCACCGCCAGGTCGCTGACCTTGGCCCGGGAGCTTTCCAGATTGTAACGCGCCTGGGCCACGGCCAGTTCATCGCCACCGCCGGCCTGGGTGAGGAGCGTGAGCAGCTCCCAGGTTTGCTGCTGGGCGGCCACGTTGTCCTCGGCCACGGCCAGGCGGCTCTGATAGGTGCGCAGATCGACATAGTTGACCGCCACTTCCGCCAGCAGGCTGACCAGGACCGCGCGCAGATCTTCGACCCTGGCCTCCAGATCGGCCTGGGAGGCTTCCACCGAGCGCCGCGTGCCGCCGAAAAAATCAAGCTCCCAGCCGGCATCGAACCCAACGGCATACTGATCGGAGGCACCACCCCCGTCGCGTCCGAAAAACTCGGACATCCGTTCCGAACCCATGGATTCGCCCTGGTCGCTGCGGCGCGCCGAGCCGTTGGCTTCCAGACTCGGGAAGAGGGGCGCCCGGCTGACGACCCGCCGGTGGCGCGCCTCGCGCACCCGGGAAAGGGCCTCGTGCACATCCAGGTTCTGCCCGGCGGCTTGATGCACCAGCTCGGTCAATAAAGGGTCTCTCAACACCTGCCACCATTGGGCCAGGCGCTGGGCATCTCCTTGGGAAACGGAAGGGGTCGCCGCATGCCACTGGTCCGGCACTTGGGGGGCCGGCGGCTGGTAATCCGGGCCCACGGCACAGCCGGCCAGGATCAGAAGGCCTGCCAGGACCATTGCGGCGGTCCGAACTCCCGGGCGGCGTCCGGACGATATGCATAAGGGGGCGTGCGTCATCTTCATGCTTACTCCTATAGCGCTTTTTAGCGCCCAATTGTGAGGAAATTGTGGAGAAATTATGGGGTTTTGCGCAGAATAGGGAAAGCCGATTGAATTTTGGGATAAAATGATTTTAAGTGGTCCATGCGCATCAAGCTGGCTTACAAGTTGTTCGGCGCCTTCTTCCTGATCCTGGCCATCGTGGTCGGGGCCATGCTCTTTGCGCGCCATCTCTTCTTCGTCAATTTCCGCAATTACATCCAGCAGGTGGAGATCGAGAAGCTGCGCAGTCTGGTGCCGGCGCTGGAGGCCGAATACCGGGCCAACGACGGGTGGCAGGGGTTGCGCAGCGATCTGGCGCATTGGCAGCGCGTGATCGGCGTGCTGTCGGACATTATAAAGGATACCCCGGTGCCGGCCACCGAAGCACCGGGTCTCGATGGCGCCGGCGCGGAAACCAGCCAGCGGCCCTCGCCCTTGAAGGTATCGCCCCGGGGCGGTCCGCCCGGGGTGTTGCTCATGGATGCCCAACGCCAGCCGATCATCGGCATTCCCGGTGCGGATGATCGGCAGCAGTTGGTGGCCATCGAGGTGGAGGGCCGGATCGTCGGCTGGCTGGGGCTGGAAAAGCATACCCCCTTCAGATCGGGCCCGCCGGAGGCCTGGTTCGAACGCCAGGCCCGGCGGCTCTACCTGCTGGCCGGGACGGTGATTGTGCTCACCGCGCTCATCGCCTTTTTTCTGTCGCGCCATCTGCTCAAACCGGTGCAGCGCCTGGCCCGGGGAACCCGGGATCTGGCCAACCGCGACTTTGCCGTGCGCATCGAGGTCACCACCGGCGACGAATTGGGGCAGTTGGCCGAAAACTTCAACGCCATGGCCCAGACCCTCGGCCACTACGAAAAGTTGCGGCGCCAGTGGCTGGCCGACATCTCCCACGAATTGCGCACGCCCCTTGCCATCCTGCGCGGTGAAATCGAGGCGCTCCAGGACGGGGTCCGGCCACCCACCGCCGACAACCTGGCCTCCCTGCACGCCGAGATTCTGCGCATCGCCAAGCTGGTGGAGGACCTGCACCTGCTCTCGCTGGCCGAGTCGGACGTCTTGCAGGTGAACCCCCGCCCCATTTCCCCGGCCGGCGTGCTGGCGCGGGTGGCGGAAAACCATCGCGGCCTGCTGGCGCAGCGCCAAATTGAGCTTGAGCTGCGCCTGGCGGGCATGGGTGCGACGCAGATTCAGGGCGATGCCCTTCGGCTGGAGCAAGTCTTCACCAACATTCTCGAAAACGCCGCCAAGTACATCCATTCCCCCGGTACCCTGCGCATCACGGGCCATATCGGGCCGGAAGGCGTGATCCTGCGTTTCGAGGACTCCGGCCCCGGCGTACCCGCCGAGGCGCTGTCCCGGTTGTTCGACCGGCTCTACCGGGTGGAGAATTCCCGTAATCGCGGCACGGGCGGCAGCGGATTGGGGCTCTCCATCTGCAAACATATCGTGGAAAGCCACGGCGGCCGGATCTGGGCCCAGGAGAGTGCCATGGGCGGTCTGTGCATTGCCGTTCAACTGCCCTCGGCCCCCAAAGCAAATCGATGAGGGAACCGCCGTATGGCCGATGAACATATCCTGGTGGTGGAAGACGAAGGCAAGATCGCCGAGCTGCTCAGGGACTATCTTTCGGCGGCCGGCTTCAAGGTCTCCTGCCTGGCCCGGGGCGACGAGGTCCTGGAGAAACTCAAGGGCATCGATCCGGCCCTGATCCTGCTGGATCTGATGCTGCCCGGCCTCGACGGCATCGCGGTGTGCCGCGAAGTGCGCAAAACCGCCGACATCCCCATCATCATGGTCACCGCCAAGGTGGAGGAGGTGGACCGTCTGCTGGGCCTGGCGATCGGTGCCGATGACTACATCTGCAAACCCTTCAGCCCGCGGGAGGTGGTGGCCCGGGTCAAGGCGGTGCTGCGCCGCACCCGTCCCAGCCAGAGCCCCCGGCGGCTGATCGCCGGCCCGATCATATTGGACCAGGAGACCCATCAGGTGAGCGTGGCGGGCCAGCCCCTGGGCCTGACCCCCAGCGAGTTCGGTCTGCTCAATGTGCTCATGGCCCATCCCGAGCGGGTCTTTCCCCGAGCTGAACTGCTGGACAAGGTCCAGGGCTACAGCTTCGAAGGGTATGACCGCACCATCGACGGCCACATCAAGAACCTGCGCAAGAAACTGGCCGCTTTGCTGCCGGACAAAGAAGCGATCCACACCATCTACGGCGTGGGCTACAAATTCAGCCTTTCCGCCAAAGCCCCCTGAAACTGCCCTCTTGCATGTTGACAATTCAAGGCCATGGCATTAGTTTCGCCATGCTTTTCAGCTCGTTAGAAAATCCAGGGCGTGCGGGCGCGGAACGGTTCAGGGAAAGGATGGGGCGGATGCAGTTAAACCAGTTGAAAGAGGGTTCCTGGGCGGTGATCGAGCGCGTCGGCGGCAGCGGCGCCTTGCGGCGGCGCATCCTGGAGATGGGGCTGCTCAAGGGCACTCGGATCTATGTGGAAAAGTACGCGCCTCTCAAAGATCCCATGGAATTGATCGTCAAAGGGGCCCACATTTCGCTGCGGGTGGAAGAAGCGGCGCAGATCTCGGTGCTGGACGTCTAATAAGGAAGCGGCCCCCATGACCCACCCCACCATCACCATTGCCCTGGCCGGCAATCCCAATTCGGGCAAAACCACCATTTTCAACGCCATCACCGGCACCCGCCAGAAGGTGGGCAACTGGCCGGGGGTCACCGTGGAAAAAAAGGAGGGCCTGGTGCACCGCCACGGCTACGATCTGAAGATCGTGGACCTGCCCGGCACCTACAGCCTGACCCCTTTTTCCATCGAAGAGATCGTGGCCCGCAATTTCATCCTGGACGAATCTCCGGATGTGGTCATCGACATCATCGACACCTCCAACCTGGAGCGCAGCCTCTATTTGGCCACCCAGCTCCGGGAGCTGGATTGCAAGGTGGTCTTCGCCCTCAACATGATGGACATGGCCGATGCCCGGGGCCTCAAGATCGATGCCCACAAGCTCTCGGAGCTGCTGGATCTGCCCGTGATCCTGACCGTGGGCAACCGCCAGAAGGGGATCGACGATCTGCTGGCCGCGGCCGTGGAGCTGGCCCTTTCGGGCACGCCGCCCCAGCAGAAGCGCAAGGTGCGCTACAATCAGGAGGTGGAAAAGGCCATTGATGCCCTGCAGCGATATCTGACCACCCACCTGGGGGCCGCCTTGCCCTACCATCCGCGCTGGATCGCCATCAAACTGATCGAGGACGACGCCATCATCAAGGAGCGCCTGGCCGCCATTGCCGGCGATGGCTTCGCGGCCCTGCTCGAGGCGGCCGAAAAACAGCGCGCCTTCCTCAAGGACCGTTTCAACGACGATCCTGAAATCGTCACCACCGACGAACGTTACGGGTTCATCACCGGCATCATCAAGGAGGTGCTCACCACCTCGCCCCTGGAGCGCGTGGATATCTCCCGCAATATCGACCTGGTGCTCACCAACCGGTTCGTGGGCATGCCGATTTTTTTCTTTTTCATCTGGGCCATGTTCCAGCTCACCTTCACCGTGGGCGCCTATCCCCAGGATGGGATCGAACAGCTCTTCGGTCTGCTGGCCTCCGGTGTGGGCTATCTGCTGCCGCCCGGCTGGGTCGAGGATCTGCTGCTCGACGGCATCATCAGCGGCGTGGGCACGGTGGGCGTTTTCCTGCCCAACATTTTATTGCTCTTTTTCTGCATCGCCCTGTTCGAAGACACCGGCTACATGGCCCGGGCCGCCTTCCTGATGGACAAAATCATGCACCTGGTGGGGCTGCACGGCAAATCGTTCATTCCCATGCTCATGGGTTTCGGCTGCAACGTGCCGGCCATCATGGCCGCACGTACCCTGGAGAGCAGAACCGACCGCATCCTCACCATCCTGATCACGCCCTTCATGTCCTGCTCGGCCAAGCTGCCGGTGTACATCGTGCTGGCCGGCGGTTTTTTCGGGGCCCGGGCCGGCACGGTGATCTTCGGCATCTATCTGACCGGCATCGTGCTCTCGATCCTCACCGGCCGGCTCTTTCGCACTCTGTTCTTCCGGGGCGCGGACGCCCCCTTCGTCATGGAGCTGCCGCCCTACCGCGTGCCCATGCTCAAAAGCCTGCTGATCCACATGTGGGACCGCAGTAAAATGTTCCTCAAGCGCATGGGCGGCGTGATTCTGGTGGGGTCGATCGTCATCTGGGTTCTGGCCAACTTTCCCCAGGCACCGGAACTGCGCGAGGGCCAAGTACAGGAAACCGCCCGGCTCGAAGCCCAATTCCAATCCGAGTGGCAGGCCGCGGAGCAATCCCGCCGGCCGCAGATCCAAGCGCGCCACGATCAGGCCCTGAACGCACTCTCCCAGCGCATCAAGTCGGAGCAGGCCGCACGATCGTTCCTCGGCCGCATCGGGCATGCCCTTGAGCCCGTATTCGACCCCATCGGCGTGGATTGGCGCGGCGGCATCGCCCTGCTGAGCGGCTTCGTGGCCAAAGAGATCGTGGTCAGCACCCTGGGCGTGCTCTATGCCGTCACCGACGACCCCCAGGCCAACGCCCTGGAAAGCGCCCTGCGCGCCGCCGGCATGACCCCCCTGACGGCGCTCTCCATGATGGTCTTCGTACTGCTTTATCTTCCCTGCCTGGCCACCGTGGCCGCCATCCGCCGCGAGACCGGCTCGGCCGGCTGGATGTTCTTCTCCATCGCCTATACCACCTCCGTGGCCTGGTTCATGGCTTTTTTGGTCTATCAGGGTGGGCGCTTGCTGGGTCTGGGGTAGGAAACCTTTCTCGCAAACAAGCTAATTCTTCATGAGCGCTTGCCGGATGGTCACGGCCAGGCTTTCGCGCAGAATGGGTTTGAGCAGCAGTTCGCGGATGCCGATTTGGGCGATCTGCTCGCTGGTGATCTGGTCGCCGTAGCCGGTGCACAGGATCAGCGGAAGACCGGGAGCGATGCGTAGCATTTCTTTGGCCAGTTCGGTGCCTCTGAGTTTGGGCATGGTGAGGTCGGTGATGACCAGGTCGAAGGATTGCGGTTCGCGGCGGAAGCGCTCGAGGGCCTCCACGGGATCTTGACAGGTGGTGACCTTATAGCCCAACTTGGCGAGCATCTGTTGGCCCATTTGGATGATGGCGCGCTCGTCGTCGACCAGCAGAATGCTTTCGCTGCCGCCCGGTGGCGGCGACGCTTCTTTTTCTTCCCGCTCTTCGGACCGGGAGGCCACGGGCAGCAGGATTTCAAAGCACGTGCCTTGCTCGGCTTGGCTTCGCACGCGAATGCCGCCCTCGTGGGCCTGCACCACACCGATGACGACCGACAGCCCCATGCCCGAACCTTCGCCCTGGGTTTTGGTGGTGAAGAAGGGTTCGAAGATCCGGTTGATGATCTGGGGCGCCATGCCGACGCCGTTGTCGGCCACCGTCAGCCGGACAAAGCGACCCGGCGCCAGCGGTCCGTTGAAAAATACCTCTCCCGAGGCCAGGGTGATGTTTTCCAGAGTAACCTGCAGATGGCCGCCCCGGGTCTGCATGGCGTGGGTGGCATTGGTGCACAGGTTCATGACCACTTGGTGGATCTGGGTAGGATTGGCCAGAATCGTGTGGGTGTCCGGGGCGATGTTGGCCTGGATCTCCACGCTGGAAGGAATGGTGGCCCGCAGCAGCTTGAGCGCTTCCTTGATCAGGGGCGCCGGGCGGATCGGTTTGCGTTCGCTCTCTTCCTGGCGGCTGAAGGCCAGGATCTGGGCGATGAGCTCTTTGGCCCGCCGGCTGCCCTGCAAAATCTCCGTCAGGTTGTCGCGCAGCAGCGAGCCTTGGGGCGCGTCGTCCAGGGCCAATTGGGTATATCCGATCAGACCATAGAGAATGTTGTTGAAATCATGGGCGATGCCCCCGGCCAAGGTGCCGATGGCCTGCAGGTGCTGGGCGCGGGTCAGTTGCGTTTCCGCCTCTCGCTTAGCGGCCTCGGCTTCCTTTATTTTCTGGATGCTGACAAAGCTGATCAGCCAGTGGGGCTCGTCGTTGAACTGCATGGGGTGCATGGTTTTCAGAATGGGGAGGGTGCCTTGGCCTTCGCACACCAGGTCGCACTCCACCGGATCGACATAGGCGCGATCACCGGTTTTGTGAGCATCGACGCCGGTGATGCGGATCACTTGATCGACCGGCTTTGCCTTGACCCGCTCGATGGGTTCGCCCAGCATCTGGGCCGCGGCCGGGTTGACTTCGATCACCTCTTGGGTTTGCGCCTTCACGATCAGCATGCCGGCGGCCGCCGTTCCAAAAATGTCCTTAAACCGGGCCTGGCTCTCGGCCAGGGCCTTTTCGGTGCGATAGCGCTCGGTGATATCCCGGGAAAGGGAGTAGACCAGCATGCCCCCCCGGCTCGATGGTCCCACCACACTGCTGTACTCCATGACGCGCAACTGGCCGTTCTTGGCCACGAGGGTGATCTTGCCGGTGTCCTTCTTGCCAGTGCGCAGGCGCACGAGATAATCGTCGAAATAGGGGTGCCCTTTGGGCGCGATCAGCTCTTTCAGGTTTTTTCCGACGATCTCCCTGTGACTGTAATCCAATCCGGCGATCATGCGGTAATTGCCTTCGACGATCTTGCCGTCCAGATCGTGCACCACCAAATAATCGGTCACATTGTTGACCATCCGACGATAGCGCCGTTTGCTTTCCCTGTAGGCCTTTTCGATGGTTCTGCGCATCATGACTTCGGCTTGGAGCTTCTGGTTGGCCAGGGTCAGTTCGGCGGTGCGTTTTTCCACGCGATGGCCGAGAAACCGCAACGCCACGCGCAAACGGCGTTTTTTGGTCTCCAGGTGATGGGACAGAAAGAAATTCCGGCGCGTGAAGCGTTCAATGGTATAGCCGGCCATCATGCCCAGCAAGTTGATGCCGAACAAAAAGGCGCCGGCCGAGGCCAGGCGCTCCCGGGGCAGCTCGAAGACAAAAATGCCCAGCGCCATAAAAATCGTGAGCAGGGTCGCGAAGGTGGCGGCGGCCCACACGAAGCGGAAACGCAGCAGGGTGTAAATGGCAAACAGGAGTTGGACCAAGCCCTGCAGATAGATGTGCGCTTTGGGTGCGGGTGCCAACAGGTACATGGCGATGAAGGTCAAGCCCGCAAGCATGGTGGCCGCTGACAGCACCGGCTGCATGTAGCGCGCGGCGTAGCGGGAATAGGTAAACGCCAATACCGAGAGCGCCACCGGGCACTCCACGCCCCAGCGCAGGGCCCAGAAGAGGTGCTTGCGTTCCGGTACGAAAAGCGCGTCGACGATGGCGTAAGCCGCCAAAAGAATAGCCGCCACGACCATCGCGATGCGCACCGGGCGCAGTCCGTTCTCGAAGTAGTATTCGCGGAAAGGCGCTTCAAGATTTGCATGGGAGCCGCGAAACGCCAAAGTGATGGGATGCACCTGCATGGCCGTGCGTTCGGTGGAGCGCCGCTGCTTGGATGGATTCGCCGTTGGGGTCATTCGCGTCCGCATGCCTGCTTTGATCGGCCGTTTTCAACCTTTTCTTTAGCCGCGTCACGAACTTGCTTCGCCTTTTGCAACGCAGAGATGAAAAGGTCTCGGAAAGGCTATCTTCGGGCGGAAAAAGGGGGGGGGGATGGGGCGGGTGTGCCGGCGTGCGTTTTTCCGTCCAGGACCTTGCGCACCGCTTCGGCCAGGTTGTTCTGGCGGAACGGTTTTTCCAGGTAAAGATGGATGCCCATCTCCTTGGCGCGCTGGGGATTCATTCTTTCGCTGAAACCGGTGCACAGGATCGTGGGCAGACCCGGACGAAGGCGAAGGGCCTCGGCGATCAATTGCTCCCCGGTCATCTTGGGCATGGTCATGTCGGTGATTAAAAGGTCGATTCGCTCAGGCTGATTTTGGATCAGGGCCAGGGCCTCCAGGGGATCGGTGGCGGTTGTTACCCGGTAGCCCAGGCGTTCAAGAAGCGTTTTGAGCATCATCACCAGAGAGCGCTCATCGTCGACCAACAGAATGCTTTCACTGCCGGTGAGCAGTTGGCGCGAGGCGGCGGGCTCTTTCACGGGGCGGGCCTCGATGGCCGGGAAAAACACCTTGACGGTGGTACCGGCCCCCACCTTGCTCTCGATGATGATGGCGCCCTTATGATTGCGCACAATGCCATGCACCACGGACAATCCGATCCCGCTGCCCTTGCCGTTTTCCTTGGTGGTGAAATAGGGATCGAATACCCGATCCTTGATTTTGGGATCGATGCCGCAACCGGTGTCGCCGACCCGCAACTGCACGTAATCGCCCGGTGGCAGGGCGTGGTGCGGCGCGGCGGTCACCGCCTCCAGGCGCACATTGGAAAGCTGCACATCGAGCACGCCGCCGTTCTTTTCCATGGCATGGGCGGCGTTGGTGCACAAGTTGATGATGATCTGGTGGATTTGGGTGGAATCGGCCTCGATGGTTTTTAAATCCGCGGCTGTTGCGGAGCGGATCTCGATGGTGGCGGGGATCGTGGCGCGCATCAGGTGCAGGGACTCCTCGAGCAGGGCCTGGAGGTGGAGCGGTTTTTTACGCTGTTCGGTCTTGCGGCTGAAGCTGAGCAGTTGGCGCACGACATCCTTGGCCCGCAGGCTGGCCAGCTTGATCTCCTCCAGGTGGTTGTGTATGGGGTGCCAGGACTGCAGCTCGTCCAGGGCGATCTCCGCATTGCCGATGATGATGCTCAGAATATTGTTAAAGTCATGGGCGATGCCGCCGGTCAGGGTGCCGATGGCCTCCAGCTTCTGGGATTGCTGGAGCTGCTGGGCGAGCCGTTTGCGTTCGGTGATATCGGTCAGGTTGACCACCAATTCAGCCCAGCTCCCGTCCTCCTCTTTCTTGGCGGCGGCACTGATTTCGATATCCAGGGTCCTGCCGTCGCGGGTCAGACGGCGCGTTTCGAATCGGACCGGGCCTCCGATCTCATAGACCTCCTTGATCTTGGCCCGCGTAAGTTCCAGCTGGTCGTCGGGCACGAAGGGGATCGGCCGGTCCTTGAGCGCTTCATGGGTCCACCCGAAAATCCGGGTAAAGGCCGGGTTCAGGTATTTGGGGTGGCCTTGGCCGTCGTAGACCACCACCGGGTCGGGAATCGTCTCGAAAATGGTTCGCAGCCGTTCTTCGCTTTTCGCGATGGCTTGCTCGGCCGCCTTACGTTCGTTGATATCCACATGGGTGCCCACCACACGCAGCACCCGGCCCTGGTTGTCCCACTCCGCCGGCTTGCCGCGGCTGATGATCCAGCGCCACTCATTTTGCCTGGTGGCGTAGCGGAACTCGATCTCGAAAGAACCGCCTTCGCCTTGAAGCGTGCGTTGCACTCGGGACCAGGCATCCTCCCGATCCTCGGGATGCACCAGTTCGAACCACCTGTCGATGCTCATGGGGAATTCATCCGACGCATAGCCCAGCATCGTATAGCAGCGTGGGTTCCAGTAGACCTCGCCGGTCTGGACGTTCCAGTCCCAGAGGCCGTCCTGGGTGGCCTCCATGGCCAGGCGCAGGCGCTCTTCGCTCGATTTTAAGGCGGCTTCGGCGCGCGCCCGGATTTCGATCTCCCTTTGGAGCTGTTCGGTGCGCTCATGGACGCGCTGTTCCAATTCAAGGCCATGCGCCTGGATCAGGCGCCGCTGGCGGCGCTCCTCTAAGATCACCGCCAGCATGAAGCTCAGATTTTCGATGTAAGGCGCGTAGGGTTCGAAGGCAAGGGCGTCGGCGACCTCGATCCACAACTCGCCGTATTCGACATTTTTTACATATATTGGAAAAAGGCGCACGGCCGGTGGATGGTTCGGGGGCGCCTCGCCCGCAGCCTCTCCCGGGGGCGGACGATAGCCGATCCGGGCGGTTCCCGGCACGGCCGCCAAGCCCCGGCAAACAAAGCTGAAAATGGAGGTCGCATCCGGCAGATGGAACAGCATGCTTTGAATGAGGGCGATTTGCCCCAAGGTCGCGGCCGAAAGGGATTCGGCCGTCGGTGTCCGCAATATGTCGGAGGTCATGCCAGGAACTCCTCCGGTGGGATGAAAAATGGGTTGCGGACCACGCTGCCCCGGACCACCATCAGCGGATGGACCTTGAGGACGTCCATGATGGTGGCCCCGTCGAAGGCGCGGGCATCGTACTGGCACACGGATGTTACCGGGTGGGTCCTCAGAAGCAGGCTGACCCTGGATTCATATTCGAGCAGACGCTCGCCCCCCGGCATCTGCTGCACCTCGGGGGTCATCTCGCCGATCACCCGGGCGCCGTTGAACCCCATGGTGAGTGAATCTTGATAATATTGGGTCAGCACTCCGAGCATCCGGTCCGGATCGAACCGGTTGTCCTGAAAATAGACCTCATGGGCGCCGGATAAGTTGAAGGCGCCGTCGCTGCTGAGGCGCTCGTAGGACAACCCCTCTTGGGCAAAGAAGGCGCGCACGGTTTGTGCGGTCATCTTTTCCGAAAAGCAGGCAGCCCGTTCGCCGGCCGAAAGGCCGCTGACCAGAAACTTGAGCAAGGCCTCGCCGCGCTCGTCGTCATCGCTGAAGATTTGACAGATGTGGGTGCCCACAGGCGTCTTGTTGTTCGTGAAACCCAATGAAATCATGGCATCTTGTGGATACATGGCACGGACTCCTTTTTTGTCTTTGGAAGACGGAGATTCGGCTTGAACCACTCTCTGTTTCGCGAACCCAGCGGGCCTGTCTCTTCATCGATGAGGCTAATGTAAGTACTGGTTTGGCATTCGAAAGATTCTGCCACAAGAATCCCGGACATGGCAAGCTGGGATCTCGCGACCCAGCGATGAACCATATTCATGGGGGGCACTGCGCGCACAGCATGTTCAGGTCATGGTCCGTCTTCGCCTGTCGGCTACGCCGCGACACGTCCGGGGCATCGCGGTGTTCGGCAGGTACTCAGTTCCGCTGGTTTACGCCTCAAGGCGTCACATGCTGGAGCAGCTGCACCAGCGATTCCGGGAGGGTGCCCAGCCAGACCAGCAAAAGGGTGGTTACGGTCAGCACCAGCGCGCCGGAAAAAACCGCCGGGCCCGATGTGGCCGGTGCGGCCTGGGCGGCCGGCGTCGGGCTGAAGAGGATCACGACGATGCGCAGGTAGTAAAAGAGGCCGATGCCGCTGGTGATCACCAAAGTAAGGACCAGCCACCATAAGTGGCTCTGGGCGCCGGCCAGGATGACGTAGAATTTGCCGATGAAGCCTGCGGTCAGGGGAATGCCCGCCAGGGAGAGCAGCATGGCGGTTAAAACGGCGGCCATCCAGGGGCGCTGGTGGAAAAGCCCGTGGAAGCGCTCCAGGGCATCGGCTTCGGTCTCCTGGGTGGAATGCAGGGCGATGACCCCGAAGCTGCCCAGTTGGGCCAGCGTATAGGCCGCCATGTAGAACATCACGGCCGGAACGAAGGCCGGGCCGGCGGCCAGGATCGCCACCAGCACATAGCCCAGGTGGGCGATGGAGGAGTAGGCCAGGATGCGTTTGACACTTTGTTGGCGCAGGGCCAGCAGGTTGCCGACCACCATGGAGGCGGCGGCCAGGGCGCCCAGGGCATTGACCAACGCCGGTGTGGCAGCGAGGTCCAGCGGCGCCAGCAAGCGCACCAGCAGGGCCACCATGGCGCACTTGGAGACGGTGGCCACGAAGGCGGTCACCGGCGCCGGCGCGCCCTGGTACACATCGGCGGTCCACATGTGAAACGGCACCAGAGCCAGCTTGAAGCCCACCCCCACCATGAGCAGGGCCAGGCCGGCGAGCAGCACCAGGGGTCGCTCCTGTCCCGGGACGGCGAGGCCGGTGGCCAGGGCGGCGAAATCCAGGGTGCCCCGATCGGCGTAGAGCAAGGCCATGCCGAAGAGCAGAAAGCCGGCCGAGCCGGCGGCCAGCACCAGGTATTTGATCCCGGCCTCCAGGCTGTCGGCCCGCTGGCGCGGATAGGCGATCAGGGCGTAGAGGGCGATGCTCAGAATCTCCAGGCCGATGAAAAACGCGGCGAAGTGGCGGCTCATGGCCAGGACACAGGCGCCCAGGGCCGCGATCAGCAGCAGCAGGTAGAACTCTTCGCGATGCCCTCCCCAGGCGTGGAAATAGGCGTACCCCAACAAGGTCGTGGCCATGGTGGCCAGCACGATCAAGGCGATGAAGAAAAGGCCGAAGCTATCGAGGGTCAGCAGGGCCGTGATCCGGATGGGCATCCAGCGGGCAGCCTCGGGCATTACGGCCAGCGTGGCGGCCAGACCCGCCAGGGTCAGGATGGCGGTCAGGCCGTGGTGGCGCCGGGCGGCGATCAGCAGCATGACGGCCGCGCAGGCGGCCGCGAGGACCATCAACGGCAGCAGGGCCATGAAATCAGCGAAGTGCATCGTGCTCTCCTTGGCGGCTGGACACGGCCACCGGCTCCGGGGCTGGGCGGCCAGCGGGTGCTTGCCGCAGGTACTCCAACGCGGGGCGGGCGGTTTGGATCACCGGTTGCGGGTAAACCCCCAGCCAGACGATGGCGGCCGTCAAGGCGCCCAGGATAGCAGCCTCGCGGCCGGTCAGATCGCGGATGCGCCACTGCTCCCGGGCCGTGCCGTGGAAGGCCTGCTGCACGATCCACAACGAATAGATCGAGGCCGCCACCAGGCCGGCGGCAGCCAGGATCGTCAGCACCGGGGCCTGGGGAAAGACGCCGATCAGGATTAGAAATTCGCCCACGAAATTGCCCAGGCCAGGCAAGCCCAGCGAAGCCAGGGCAAAGAGCATGGCAAAGCCGCCCAGGCGCGGGGCCTGATTCCAGAGGCCCCCCATGCGGCGCAGGTCGCGGGTGTGCAGGCGTTCTTGCAGCATGCCGACGATCACGAAGAGGGCGCCGGTGCTCAGGCCGTGGCAGATGATCTGGATCAGGGCGCCCTGCAGGGCCATCTCGTTCCAGGCAAACACCGCCAGCATGACAAAGCCCATGTGGCTGACGCTGGTGTAGGCCACCAGGCGCTTCAGATCGGTCTGGGAAAAGGCCAGCAGCGCGCCATAGAGAATGCCGACCACGGCCAGCACCATGGCGACCGGTGCGAAGGTCCGGGCCGCCTCGGGAAAGAGCGGCACTACGAAGCGCATCAGGCCGTAGGCCCCGGTCTTGAGCAACAGGCCGGCCAGGATCACGCTGCCGGTCGTGGGCGCCTCGGTATGGGCATCGGGCAGCCAGACGTGCACGGGAAAGGCCGGCAGCTTGACGGCGAAGGCGACGAAGAACCCCAGCATCAGGGCCATGCCCAGGCCGGCCGGCAGCGGGGTGCCCAGCAGGGCCGTGTAATCGAAGGTGTAGACGCCGGTGGCCCGGCCGTGGACGAAGTACAGCCCGATGATGGCCGCCAGCATGAGCAATCCGGCAATCTGGGTGAAGAGGAAGAACTTGATGGCCGCATAGACTCGGTTTTCGTGGCCCCATAGAATGATCAGGAAGAACATGGGCACCATCATCAGTTCCCAGAAGAAGTAGAAGAGGAACAGATCCAGGGCCGTGAAGACCCCCAGGATGCCGGCCAGCACCCACATCAGGTTGAAGAAGAAAAAGCCGGTGCGCTCGCCGATCTCGCGCCACGAACAGGCCACGGCCACCAGGCCCAGGAAAAGGGTGAGCAGGATCAGGATTACGCTCAAGCCGTCGGCGGCCAGATGGAAGCCGATGCCCAGGGAGGGAATCCACGCCATCTGGAGCTCAACCAGCCATGGGCCGGCGGTCTGGGACGGGTGGGCGACCAGGGGCAGCAGCCCGGCCAGGGCCAGCACCAGATCCAGCGCCAGGGCAACCAGTGCGCTCCAGCGGGCCGCGCCGGGATAACGGCGCCCCAGGATAGCGGCCAGCAAGCCGCCGATCAGGGGCAAAACGATCAAGCCTATCAGCATCATAACCACACCACCCAAGCGATCAGCGCCGCCGCCCCCACCGTGAGGCCGGCGGCATAGGTGCGCACCCGTCCGGTCTGGGTGGCGCCGGCCCAGGCGTAGAGCACCAGCCCCGACCGGGCCACGAGGTTGAAGAAACCATCCACGATGTCGTTGCGGTCGATCTGCGCCAGAAAGATGTAAGGCCGCTCGAAGAGCAGCGCGTAGAGCCGGTCGAAGCCCCATCCGTCGCGCCAGAAACGACTCAGCGCCGCGGCCATAGGCCGGTTGGCCAGGGCTTGTCCGGCCTGGGGCGCACGCCGCATGAGCAGCCAGACCAGGGCGATGCCCAGCAGGGCCGCTGCGGCCGAAGCCAATTGAATTAAAATTTCATACGGTTCGCGGGCATGCAGCAGCGCGGTGGGGGGTAAAGCGGTCTGCATGAACTCCGAGAAGAGGCGCACCCCGCCGCCCATCGAGTGCGGGATTTCCAGAAAACCGGCCCCCAGAGAGAGTACCGCCAGCACGGCCAGGGGCAGGGTCATGGTCCAGTCGGGCCGGTGGGTGACCGGCGTGACCTGGGGCCCTTCGAAGCACAGGAAGAACATGCGGAAGGTATAGACGGAGGTCAGCAAGGCGCCGGCCAGGGCCGCGACCCACAGCAGCGTGCCGCCCCGGGTGGCGGCAAAAACCTCCCAGATAATCAGATCCTTGCTGTAGAATCCGGCCGTGACCAGCGGGATGGCCGAAAGGGAGGCGGCGCCGGCCAGGAAAACCAGGTAGACCAGGGGCAGCTCGCGACGCAAACCGCCCATCTTGGAGAGATCCTGCTCGCCGCCCAGGGCGTGGATCACGGCGCCGGCGCCCAGGAAGAGCAGGGCCTTGAAAAAGGCGTGGATCATGAAGTGGAACATGGCCCCGGCCCAGGCCCCCACGCCCAGAGCCAGAAACATGTAACCGATCTGGCTGACGGTGGAGTAGGCCAGCACGCGCTTGATATCCTTCTGGCACAGGCCGCTGAAGCCGGCCAGCAGCAAGGTGGCCGCGCCCACCACGCCCACCACGGTCAGGGCCAGGGGCGCCAGATCGAAGAGCACATGGGTGCGGGCGATGAGGTAGACACCGGCGGTCACCATGGTGGCGGCATGGATCAGGGCGCTGACCGGCGTGGGGCCGGCCATGGCATCGGGCAGCCAGGTTTGCAGGGGCAGTTGGGCCGATTTGCCCACGGCGCCGCCCAGCAGCAGCAGGGCCACCACGGTGGGCAGGGTGGCGCCCACGGTCCAGGCCGAGGCCGCCTGGCGCATGAGATCCTGGATCTGCAAGCTGCCCAACTGATCGAAGAGCAGGAACAGGGCCACGGCCATGGCCGTGTCGCCCACCCGGGTGACCACGAAGGCCTTGCGCGCCGCATAGCCGTTGACCGGATCGCGGTACCAGAAGCCGATGAGCAGGTAGCTGCACGCGCCGACCCCTTCCCAACCCAGGTAGAGCAGCATCAGGTTGTCGGCCATCACCAGGATCAGCATGGCGCCCACGAAGAGGTTCATGTAGGCGAAAAAGCGGCTGTAGCCATCGTCGTGGGCCATGTAACCCACCGAATAGAGGTGAATCAGAAATCCCACGCCGGTGATGACCACCATCATGGTCAAGGCCAGGGCGTCGAGATAAAAGGAGGCCCCGATGTTGAGACCGGCCACGTCGAACCAGGTCCACACCGTGCGGGTGTAGGCCGTCGTCCCGGGCAGGCCCTCCAGGAAGGCGGCGACCGTCGCCAGGGTCAGCAGGGCCGAGGCCCCCACGCTGCCCACGCCCGTCAGGGTGGCGGCCCAGCGCGGCAGGCGGGCGCCGCCCAGGGCCAGGATTACGAAGCCGGCCAGGGGCAGGGCCGGTATCAGCCAAAGCAGTTCCAGCATATCAACCTCTCAAATGACGGGCTTGGTCGGCATCCAGGGAGTGGGTCTTGTGGTACCACTCCAGCACCAGGGCCAGGCCCACCGACACCTCGGCCGCGGCCATGGCCAGCACGATCAGAAACATGATCTGGCCGTCGGGCTGCCCCCAGTGCGCCCCGGCCACCACGAAGGCCAGGCCGGCGGCGTTGAGCATGATCTCCAGACCCAGCAGCATGAAGAGGATGTTGCGCCGCGCCATCACGCCGATCACCCCCAGGAGAAAAAGGATGCCGGCCAGCAGTAACCCATGGGATGTTGGAATGGTCACCATCGTGCTTCTCCTTTACTATTACCGCTCTGGCCGCGCCAGGTGATAGGCACCCACCAGGCCGGCCAGCAACATGATGGAGGCCAACTCCACCGCCAGCACATAGGGACCGAAGAGGGCCATTCCCACGGCATGGGGGCCCACCATAACGGGTGCCGCGGCCGGCGCCGGCAGGCCCGCCAGCACAACGATCAGCTCGGCCAGCAGCACGGCCGCCAGGATCGACGGGCCGATCCACATGGCGGGCCGCAGCCATTGACGCTGGCTTTGGACCGAGTGGGCCCCCAGGTTGAGCATCATGACCACGAAGACAAACAGCACCATGATGGCGCCGGCGTAGACGATCACCTCCAGGGCCGCGACAAAGGGCGCCCCCAGCAGAAAGAAGACCAGGGCCACGGCCAGCAGCGACACGATCAGATAAAGTAGCGCGTGCACGGCGTGGGCGCGGGTGACGACCATCAGCGTTGCGAGCACGGCCACGGCGGCGGCGATGTAAAACAAGGCGTTCATTCGATCTCCCTGGTTCCAGGTCTAAGGCAACAGCGTGCGCACATCCACCGGCGGCGCTTCGTTTTCGGCCTGGCCTTTGTCTTTGCCGCCGACGGCCAGCCCGGCCACTTTGTAGAAGTTGTAGTCCGGGTACTTGCCCGGCCCGCTGATCAGCAGATCTTCCTTCTCGTAAACCAATTTGCTGCGGTCGTATTCGCACATCTCGTAATCGGGCGTGAGCTGGATGGCCAGGGTCGGGCAGGCCTCCTCGCAAAAACCGCACAGGATGCAGCGCGAAAAGTTGATGCGGAAGAAGGCCGGATAGCGCCGTCCGTCTTCGGTCTGGGCCGCCTGCAGGGCGATGCAATCCACCGGGCAGGCCGCCGAGCACAGATAACAGGCCACGCAACGCTCCTGGCCGTCGGGATCGCGCGACAGGATGATCCGGCCCCGGAAGCGCGGCGCCAGATACGGCTTCTCTTCCGGGTACTGGATGGTTTCACGCCGGGCGAAGGTGTGCCGCAATACTTCCCGGACGGTGCGCAAGATGCTCAGCAAATCCGTTTCTCCTTCTTTTCGATCAGCCCTTGGCCAGCATGATGGCGCCGGTGGCCAGCAGGTTCAACAAGGCCACGGGCAGCAGCACTTTCCAGCCGAAGGCCATCAATTGATCGTAGCGCGGCCGGGGCAACGAAGCCCGTATCAGAATGAAACCGCAAATAAACACGAAGGTCTTGCCCAGGAACCACACGATGGGCGGCAGCCACGGCCCCTGCCAGCCGCCGAAGAACAGGGTGGCGATCATGGCCGAGATCAAGGCCACGCCCAGGTATTCGCCCACGAAAAAGAGCCCGAACTTGATGCCCGAGTACTCGGTATGAAAACCGGCGATCAACTCGCTTTCGGCCTCGGGCAGGTCGAAGGGCATGCGGTGGGTTTCGGCGAAACCGGCAATAATAAAGACCACCATGGCCGGAAACTGGGTGACGCAGAACCACATCTTCTCCTGGGCCGCCACGATCTCGCCCAGGTTGAACGAGCCCGAGAGCATCACCACGCCCATCAGGGCCAGGCCCATGAATACTTCGTAACTCAGCATCTGGGCCGTGGCGCGGATGGCCCCCAGCAGGGCGTACTTGTTGTTGGAGGCCCAGCCGCCCAGGGCGATGCCGTACACCCCCAGCGAAGACATGCCCAGGAAGAAGAGCAGGCCCACGTTGAGATCCGAGACCGCGATGCCCGGCGCCACGGGCAGCACGGCGAACGACATCAGCACACTGGCGGTCAGCAGGGCCGGGGCCACCACGAAGACCACCCGGTCGGCGAAGGGCGGAATCCAGTCCTCCTTGAAGAAGATCTTGATCATGTCGGCCACCACCTGCAACAGGCCGAACGGCCCGACGCGGTTGGGGCCATAACGGTCCTGCCAGAGGCTGAGCATGCGCCGCTCGAGCCAGATCAGCCCGGCGCTGGCGCTCATGGCGCCGCCAAAGACGGCCACGATGACGATCAACTGCTTCACGATAGGGTTCATGACGATCGCTCCACTTTAGCCACCGCCGGCAGCACGACCGGCGGCAGGCCCGGCAACCCCGTGGGCCAGCCCAGCAGGCCCGGCGCCAGACCCGGCACGATGCGCACCACCTGTTCGGTGAGCAGTTCGCCGATGCGCAGCCGGATGGTCTGGCCGTCCACCGCCAAACCATTGTCCGGCCCCAGGCCGACATAGGGTTTGGGGGCGCGCTGGGCCACGGCCGGGGCGGCCATGCTCAACTCCTCGCTGCCGAAGATGTGGTGGATGGGCACCAGTTGAAAATCGCCGGGCGCCAGGGGCGTGGCCGGCGCCGGCGCTGAAAATTCGACGGTTGGGGCCTTGCCGGCCGGAGCGATCAGGCGCCGGCCCGTATCGGATGGTTGGATCAGGCCTCCGACTTCCCCCTGAAACTTGTGCCGGGCCTGCTCGGAGTTCCAGCCCGGGGCCCACTCCCGGGTGGTCAAACCGGGCGGCTGGGGGCCGTCGAAGCCTTCCATGCTGAAGGCCAGCGGCGCGTCCGGATCGGCCGGGGGTTTGGGTTCGTGCACGTCCAGGTGGGCGCGCATGGCCGTGCGGCCGGTGTAGCGATGGGACTGGCGCGGCAGTTGGCCCGCCGCGGTGGGCACCGTCACGGCTGGCGTCAGCTCGGTCACCGGCTGGAACAGCGGCAGGGTTTTGGCCAGCTCCGCGGCCACATCATCGATATTTCGCCAGGCCTTCAGGTCGACCCGGCCCATGGCCAGGGCCATGGCCTGCAGCCAGCGCCAGGCCGGCCGGGCGGCGCCGGAGGTCGGCATCACGGCATAGGCGCGTTGGGCCCGGCCTTCGTTGTTGACCCAGGTGCCGGCCGCTTCGGCCGCCACGGCCGCCGGCAGCACCAGGTCGGCCCCGGCCGTGGTCTCGGTGGCCAGGTGATCGAGCACCACCACCTGGCGCGCCTGGGCCAGCCAGTCCGTTACGGCCGCCGGCGCGGCGCGGCGCAAAAGATCGTTCTCCAGGACGACGATGGTGTCGGCCGTGCCTTGGGCCATGGCCGTCTGCAGATCCTTGGCCTGCATGAGGGCCAACCCCAGGCTGTTGGCCTCGGGCACGCACAAGAACAGCTCGGCCGCGCGACCCTTGGCCTTGAGGCGCCCGGCGATGGCGGCGGCCGCTTGCACCAGGGCCGGTTCGCCCGCGGCCAGGCCGGCCACCACCAGGGGACGCTGGGCCTTGAGCAGGGCCTGGGCCGTTTGCCAGGCCATGGCGGCCACGGCATCGCCGTTGCCGGGGTCGGGGGCCTCGGGCGCCTCCAGGGCCGCGACCACGGCCGCGGCAAAGCGCAGCAGTTCCGGCGGCGGGACACGCAGGCGGCCGGAGGCCTCGTCGTCCAGGCGCGTGGTGTGGGTAGCGGCGATGAAAAGGTTGGGCAGATGCAGTTGGGCCAGTTCGCGCACGCCGGCGTCGTTCCAGGCCGGCAGTTGAAAGCCCGCGGCCATGACGGCGGCCTTGCGGTAGCGCAAGCGGCGCAGGTTCAGGGCCAGCAGGGGCGCGGTCTGGGTCACATCTTCGCCCAGCACCAGGGCCGCGTCGCTCAGACCCGTGCCTTGCAGGGTGGCCGAGGGCACCGGGCCGTCCGTCAAAATGGCGCGCACCGCCGCCAAACCGGCCTGGTCGGCGGCCGAGACGCCGGCGTAGAAATTCTCGGCCCCCACCAGGCGGCGCAGGGCGAAATTGGCCTCCAGGGAGGCGCGCGGCGAGCCGATGCCGATCAGGCGTCCGCCCCCGCACGTCATGTCGGACCACTGCGCCAGGGCGGCCTCGGCGGTCAGGACCGTCGCCGGGGCCTTGCCGCGCAGCATGTGCAGCGGCCGGCGGATGCGGCGATCGCCGTTGGCATGGTCATAGCCAAATCGGCCGCGGTCGCACAGAAAGTAGCCGTTGACCTGGTGATGGTAACGGTTGCGCACCCGGCGCAGCTCGCCGTAGCGTTCGCCCGGCAGGGTGTTGCAGCCCAGGCCGCAATGGGTACAAATCGAGGGGGCGGTTTGCAGATCCCACTTGCGGCTGGAGTGCTGCTTGAACGTGCGATCGGTGAAGACGCCGGTGGGGCAGATCTCCACCAGGTTGCCGCTGAATTCGCTCGCAAGGGGGCCATCCTCGAAGCGGCCGAAGTAGAGATGGTCGTGGCTGGCGAAGACATTCAGGTCCGTGCCGCCGGCATAGTCATGGTAAAAGCGCACGCAGCGGTAACACTGGATGCAGCGGTTCATCTCGTGGTTGATGAACGGTCCCAGATCCTGGTTGCGGTGGGTGCGCTTGGGGAATCGGTTGCGCCGGTAGGTGTGGCCGCTCATCACGGTCATGTCCTGCAGGTGACACTCGCCGCCCTCGTCGCACACCGGGCAATCGTGGGGGTGGTTGAGCATCAGCCACTCGATGACCCCGGCCCGGAACTGCACGGCCTCCGGATCGTTGATGGCGATGCGCGTGCCCTCGTCGGCCGGCGTCAGGCAGGCCATGACCAGTTCGCCGCGGGTATCCTGTTCGTCCTTGAAACGCTTGACCGCGCACTGGCGGCAGGCGCCCACCGAGCCCAGGGCCGGATGCCAGCAGAAGTAGGGCAGGTCGAAGCCCAGCGCAAGGCACGCTTGCAGCAGGTTCTGGCCCGCGGCGATGGTGTACGGCTGGTTATCGATGTAGATGGTGGGCATCATTTATCTCCAGGGGCAGCGCCGTTCGCGGATGTGGCGCATGAAATCCTCTTCGAAGTACTTCAAGGCGCTCTGCAGGGGTTCCATGGCGCCGGGCGCCAGGGCGCAGAAGGTGCGGCCCGGGCCCAGCAGGTGCGTGTGCTCCTTGAGCAGGGCGATGTCTTCGGGCTCGCCCCGGCCCTCTTCAATGGCGGTCAGGGTCTTGGCCAGCCAGGGCAGACCCTCCCGACAGGGGGTGCACCAGCCGCACGACTCCTGGGCGAAAAAACGGATCAGGTTGGCGACCAGGCCCACGATGCAGGTCTGGTCGTCGATGGCCACCATGGTGCCGGTGCCCAGTCGGCTGCCGGCGGCCGCCACGCCGTTGAAATCCATCACCACGTCCAGGTGGTCCGCGGTGAGCAGGTCGGTGGAGGCCCCGCCGGGAAGGATGGCCCGCACGGCCAAGCCATCGCGCATGCCCCCGGCGCTCTCTTCGAGCAGTTCGCGGATGGTCACCCCCAGCGGCAGTTCCCAGGCCCCCGGCCGGCGTACTTTGCCGCTCACCCCGTAGATCTTGGTGCCGCCGTCGGCCACGCGGCTCAGCCCGCGGAACCAGGCCGCGCCGTGGTTAATGATGTGGGGCACGTTACAGATGGTCTCCACGTTGTTGGCCACCGTGGGCTTGCCCCACAAGCCGATCACTGGCGGAAAGGGCGGTTTGGCCCGGGGGTTGGCGCGCTTGCCCTCCAGAGCGTTGAGCAGGGCGGTCTCCTCGCCGCAGATGTAGCGGCCGGCGCTGATGTGCAGGTGCAGCTCGATGCTGAAGTCCGAGCCCAGAATGTGGTGCCCCAGGTACCCTTGGGTCTGGGCTTCGGCAATGGCCGCGGTGATGCGGCGGGCCGCCTCGGTGTAGGTCGTGCGCAGGAAGATGTAGGCCATGGTCGCCTGGATGGCGTAGGCGCCGATGATGATGCCCTCGATCAATTGATGGGGATCGCCTTCGAGCAGCACCCGGTCCTTGAAGGCGGCCGGTTCCATCTCGTCGGCGTTGATGACCAAATACTTCGGTTGGGGTGCCTCGGGGCCCATGGGCACGAAGCTCCATTTTCGCCCGGTGGGAAAGCCGGCGCCGCCGCGGCCGCGCAGGTTGGATTCCTGCACCGTTTCAGTCACCTGCTGGGGGGTCATATCGGCCAGGACCTTGCGCAGGGCCTGGTAGCCGCCGGCCTTTTCATACTCCGCCAGGGATAGCGGGGGGCGGCCGGGGCGGATGTTTTGGGTCAAAGGGCGTTGCAGTTGCATTGGGTCACATCTTGAAGAAGTTAGTTAAAAAGAATTCTTTTCATTTGTAGCTCTCCAGAATCGCATCAATCTTCTCCGCATCCAAAAGGCCATACAGCTCGTCGTCGATCATCATGGCCGGCGCTTGATCGCAGGCCCCCAGGCACACGTGCGGCAGGAGCGTGAAGCGACCGTCGGCCGTGGTCTGCCCCAGGCCGATGCCTAGCCGTTGCTGCAGGTGCTCGAGCAGGTTCTCGTAGCCCATGACCCAGCAACTGACGCTGTCGCAGATCAGGATCACGTGGCGGCCCACGGGCCGGCGGAAGATCAGATTGTAAAAAGTGGCCACCGAATCGAGATCGGTGGGCGACATCTCCAACGCCTCGGCCACCTCGCGCAAGGTCTCGTCCGACACCCAGCCGCGGTGGCGCTGCACGATGCGCAGGGCGTCGATGCCGGCGGCCTTCTTCAAATCGTAGTGGGCCGCAACGGCGGCGATTTCTTCTTTTTCTACTGGGCTTAACATACTTTTTTCCTAAAGAATTCTGACTTCTGAATTCTTTTTCATCTATCCACGTCCGCCATCACGTAATCCAAGTTCCCGATGATCGCCAAAAGGTCCGGCACCATCAATCCCCGGCACAACTCCGGCAGCTGCTGCAAATGGGGAAAGGAGGGGGTGCGGATGCGGGTGCGGTAGGAGTGGATGCCGCCGTCGCTGACCAGATAGTAGCTGGTGTTGCCTTTGGTGGCCTCGATGCCCACGCTGGCTTCGCCCGGCGGCAGCACCGGTCCCCAGGTCACCCCCAGGAAGTGGTTGATCAGGGTCTCGATGTCCTTGAGGGTGCGATCCTTGCGCGGCGGCGTGGTCAGCGGATGATCGGCTTTGTACGGTCCGGCCGGCATGTTTTTCAGACACTGTTCGACGATGCGCAGGCTCTGGCGGATCTCTTCGATGCGCACCAGGGAGCGGTCGTAGCAGTCGCCGCACTGGGCCGTGGGGATATCGAAGTCGAACTGCTCGTAGCCGCTGTAGGGCCGCTGCTTGCGCCAATCCCACGAGATGCCGCAGGCCCGCAGGTTGGGGCCGGTCACGCCCCAATCGATGGCTTCCGCCAGGCTCATGCGGCCGATGCCCTTGGTGCGCGCCTTGAGGATGCTGTTTTCCATCATGGCCTTGTCGTAGCTCTTGAGCCGCTCGGGCATGGGGCGCAGGAAATCGGCCACCAGCGTCTCCCACCCTAAAGGCAGGTCCTGGGCCACCCCGCCGATGCGGAACCAACTGGGGTGCATGCGGCCGCCGGTGATGGCCGTGATGATATCGAAGATGCGCTCGCGGTCGTTGAACATGTAGAAGACCGGCGACATGGCGCCGATGTCCTGCACGAACGTTCCGTACCACACCAGGTGGCTGGCGATGCGGAACAGTTCCACCAGCATGACGCGGATCACCTTGACCCGGTCGGGCACCTTTATGCCGGCCAGGCGTTCCACGGCCAGGACATAGGGCAGGTTGTTCATCACGCCGCCCAGGTAGTCGATGCGGTCGGTGTAGGGGATGTAGGTGTGCCAGGTCTGGCGCTCGCCCATCTTCTCCGCGCCGCGGTGGTGAAAACCGATCTCGGGCATGCACTGCACGATCTCTTCGCCTTCGAGCAGCAGCGCGATGCGGAAGACGCCGTGGGTGCCGGGATGCTGGGGCCCCAGGTTGAGGAACATCCGATCGCTGTCCGGGCCTTTGTCGCTGAGCCCCCAGGCCGCCGGGTCGAAGCGCAGCGCTTCTTCTTCGCGGATCTGCTTCTCTTCGGGCAACTGGAAGGGCCCCATCTCCGTGGCCCGGGCCGGGTGCTCTTTGCGCAACGGGTGGCCCTGCCAGGTGAGCGGCAGCAGAATGCGCCGCAGGCGGGGATGGCCCTGGAAGCCGATGCCGAACATGTCCCACACTTCGCACTCGTACCAGTTGGCCGAAGGCCACACGCCGGTGATCGAAGGCAGGCTGGGGTACTCGCCGGTCAGCGGCACCTTGATGCGCAGGTCGGCGTTGCGCTCGTAGGAGAGCAGATGGTAGACCACGCTGAAATCGGCGGCCGGCTGGCCTTCGCGATGGGTGCGCCAGCGCTCGTCGATGGCGGTCAGGTCGTAGAGCATGCGGAACGGCTGCGCCACCCGGTTTTTGAGAAAGTCCAGCAGCTCGCAAATGCGCTCGGGGCGGCACCAGACGGTGGGGATGGCGTCGGCGGTCGCCTGCCGAGCCAGGATGGCGTCGGCAAAGCGTGCGCGCAAGTCAGCGATGAGGGGTTCCAAGATGGGCTCGGGCTGGTGGCTCATGGTCGATCAGATCCTATCCGGCGAACGCAGGGTCGTGGCCTGGCGCCGCGCTTCGCGCCGCGTGTCGCGGGTGGAGGGCGGCTCAAAACGCTCAACCCCCTGGGGACCGACCACCCAGCTCAGGGGCCGCTTTTCACGGCCCACCGCGTCCTGAAGCAATGTCAGGCCGTGCATGAAGGCCATGGGACTGGGCGGGCAGCCGGGCACATAGACATCCACGGGCAGGATCTTATCCACCCCCTGCACCACGCTGTAGATATCGTACATCCCGCCGGAGTTGGCGCACGAGCCCATGGAGATCACCCAGCGCGGCTCCATCATCTGCTCGTAGAGCCGCACGATGATGGGCGCCATTTTTACGAAGGGGGTGCCGGCGACGATCATCAGGTCGGCCTCCCGGGGCGTGCCGCGGATCACTTCGGCGCCGAAACGGGCGATGTCGTAGCGGCTGGTGATGCTGGTGGCCATCTCCACGTAGCAGCACGACAGGCCGAAGTTGAAAGGCCAGAGGGAGTTCTTGCGCCCCCAGGCCACCATGGATTGAAGCTTGGAGAAGAAGAGATTGCGCCCCACCGCCGCTTCGACGGGGTCGGCCTGGGCGTCGTGCCGCTTGCCGCGGCTCAAAGACCACTGCATGGTTGGCTGGCTCCTCCACGAAAGGGACGGCGCGCGTTCACTGTCCGCCCTTGATATACTTTTCCAGTTGCTGGATGGTTTCTTCTTTGTGCTCGATAATCGCCTTGACGATGTCGCCGATGGAGATGAGGCCGATGAGGCGCCCGTTTTCGAATACCGGCAAGTGCCGCATGCGCTTGTGGGTCATCACGGTCATGCAGCGCTCCACATCCTCTTCGGGAGCGATGGCCACGATCTCCGGACTCATGATCTCCCGTACCGGCACGTCCCTGGAGAAACGGCCTTTCAGGACGATCTTGCGGGCATAGTCGCGCTCCGAGATGAGCCCCTCGACGGTGTCGCCGGTCATGACCATCAGCGCGCCCACATTCTTTTCCGCCATCAACTGAAGGGCTTGATACACGGTGCTTTCCGGCGTGATGGCGTATACGTCGAATCCTTTTTCCTGGAGAATATCCCGTATGGTACGCATCGGTGGGTCCCCTTTAACCTTGCGGCGGGCGGATGCCGCCGGTTCGTGTCAAAGCGTCGAGGCCGGGCCGACACTCCTGGCGGTGCCGGGTGGTGCTCCACTCCAGGGCCCCGACGCGCCACAAATAGACCAGCGCTAAAATCAGAAACCCGACGAAGATAGCCATTTCTATATAGCCGGCCCATCCTAACTGGCGCGCGCTGACCGCCCAGGCAAAGACAAAGACCGCTTCCAGATCGAAGATCACGAAGAACATGGCCATGAGGTAGAACTTCACATCGTAGCGGATGCGGGCCGAACCCGTGGGAATGATGCCCGACTCGTAGGGCGTGTCCGTGGTGCGCTCCTTGTGGCGCTGGCCCAGGAGGGCCGACAGGCCGATCATCACGGTGACCAGGCCGACGGCAGCCGCAAAAAAGATCAAGAGCGGCCATAACGATGAAAGACTGTGGGATGCGTCGTTCACGGGCATTTCTTTTTCGAAATGGGGTTGTCGGGTGGTTGCCGCTGGAAATTTCGACAAACATATATCAGAGTGCCCGCTTCGTAAACAGGGTTCTGACTTTTTTCCGGTGCTTCCGGTTTCAATGGCGCGGTTACGCAAGGCATTGCAAACCGGCAGGCGTTAATGGTACTTGATGCGTTGCACTTCGGCAGCGGCGTGCACCGAGCATAGCCGGCAAGGCAAAACGAAAGGAATCCACGCGACATGGAACTGATCAGCGCGTTTATCGATATGTTGATGCACCTGGACGATCAACTGACGTATATCGTTTCGCAATACGGCACCTGGACATACGCGATCCTTTTTCTGATCATCTTCTGCGAGACCGGCCTGGTCGTCACGCCGATCCTGCCGGGAGACTCGCTGCTGTTCGCGGCCGGCAGCATCTGCGCGCGCGGCGCCCTCGACCCGCACCTGTTGTTTGTGCTGCTCTCGATAGCCGCCGTTCTGGGCGACACCGTCAACTATGCGGTCGGGCACTACATCGGTCCGCGCGTCTTCAACTATGAAAAGTCGCGCATTTTCAAAAAAGAGTACCTCGACAAGACCCATGCCTTTTTCGAGAAGTACGGCGGCAAGACCATTATTATCGCGCGCTTCGTCCCCATCGTGCGCACCTTCGCCCCTTTTGTGGCCGGGGTCGGCGCCATGACCTATTCCCGGTTCATCCTTTATAATATCGTCGGCGGCATTTGCTGGGTGGCGGCTTTTGTGTATGGCGGCTTTTTCTTCGGGAACCTCCCCTTCGTTAAGCGCAATTTCGAAATCGTGATTCTGGCGATCATCGTCATTTCCGTTCTTCCGGGCGTCATCGAATACCTGCGGGCGCGCCGGTCCAAGCCCCAGCCACAGGTGAAAGGTTAACCCCCCCTTACAACTTCCTTGATCACCGGGCTTTGTCGTCGGGCGCCTTGACAGAGTGTCACCCGGTGGTGACTATTCCCATAGCTTTTATATATAATTTAAATTGATTTCGACGTTCGCCGCTGGATGAATCCGCGGTCGGCCCTTTCCCTGTCCGAAAATGCCGCTGCTTCTAGATCCATCCACCCGCCTGACCACCGGTTCCCATCCGCAAACGTAATGTCGAGAGAATACCGGAGGAGCGGGTATGGCCAGTTCCCAGCACAATCCGATTGTCCTCACCGGGATCAAGCCCACAGGGCAACCCCACCTGGGCAATTATCTGGGAAGCATCCGGCCGGCCCTCGAACTGGCCGAACGGCACCCGGCCTTCTACTTTGTGGCCGACGGCCACGCCCTGACCACCCTGCGCGATCCGGCGCGGCTGACGCGCCACATCGACGAAGTGGCGGCCACCTGGCTGGCGCTGGGCCTGGACCCGGCCCGGGTGGTGTTTTACCGCCAATCGGCGGTTCCCGAGATTTTCGAGTTGATGTGGATTCTGGCCTGCACCACGGCCAAGGGGCTGCTCAACCGGGCCCACGCCTACAAGGCCGCCGTGGCGCAAAACCAGGCGGCCGACCGTGACGACGACGCCGATGTCCAGGTCGGCCTTTACACTTATCCGTTGCTGATGGCCGCCGACATCCTGGCCATGGATGCCGATCTGGTGCCTGTGGGCCGCGATCAACAGCAACATGTGGAGATGGCCCGGGACATGGCCATGGGTTTCAACCGTGCCTTCGGCCAGGTGCTGAAGCTGCCGGAGGCCTTGATCCAGTCGGCGGTGCCCACGTTGCCGGGTTTGGACGGGCGTAAGATGAGCAAATCCTACGACAACGAAATTCCCTTGTTTGCCCCGTCCGACGAGATCCGCCGCCGGGTGATGCGCATCGTCACCGACAGCCGCAGACCCGAAGCGCCCAAGGACCCCGAGAGCTGCAACATTTTTGCCCTTTACCGGCAGGTTGCACCCGGGGCCGCGGTGGCCGGCATGCGCCAGAGGTACCTTCAGGGAGGGCTCGGCTATCGGGAGGCCAAGGAAGAGCTCGTTGCCGTGATCGAAGGCAATTTTGCCAAGGCGCGGGCACGCTTCGCAGCGCTGATGGCCGATTCGGTGCAACTGGCGGCCGTGCTGGCACAGGGGACGGCTAACGCCCGGCGCCAGGCCAGTCAGACCCTGGCCCGCGTGCGCCGGGCAGTCGGCTTGGCGCAGGAGGTTCCCCCAATCCCGGCAACCCGTGTGGAAGGCGCCGTTTCCGGTCGGCGCACCCAGCCAGCGTCCGCCGCTCAACATGGCGCGGCATTCAGATATTGAAGGAGCAAGGCATGAACCGTAATGTCACCCATAAATTGATCGAGAGCCACCTGGTCGAGGGCCGCATGCAGGTCGGAGAGGAGATCGGGCTGCGCATGGACCAGACCCTGACCCAGGACGCCACCGGCACCATGGTGATGCTCGAATTCGAAGCCATGGGCATCGGCCGCGTGCGCACGGAGCTATCGGCTCAATATGTGGATCACAACCTGCTGCAAACCGATTACCGCAATGCCGACGACCACCTCTTTCTGCGCAGCGCTTGCCGCCGTTTCGGCGTGTGGTACAGCCGGCCGGGCAATGGCGTGAGCCACCCGGTGCACATGCAGCGTTTCGGTATTCCGGGCAAGACCCTGGTCGGCTCGGACAGCCACACGCCGGCGGCCGGTGGTCTGTGCATGCTCTCCATGGGCGCCGGTGGTCTGGAGGTGGCCCTGGCCATGGCCGGCGAGCCCATGTACATCCGCATGCCCAAGGTGTTGGGCGTTCGGCTGGTGGGGGCCTTGCCCGATTGGGTCAGCGCCAAGGATGTGATTCTGGAGATGCTGCGGCACCACGGGGTGAGCGGCGGTCGGGGTAAAATCGTCGAATACCACGGCCCGGGCCTGGCCTGCCTGTCGGCCATGGACCGGCACGTGATCGCCAATATGGGCACGGAATTGGGGGCCACCAGCACGGTGTTTCCTTCCGACAGGGAGACGCTGCGCTTCCTTAAAGCCCAGGGCCGCGCCGATGTGTGGCAGGAGATCAGCGCCGACGACAAGGCCACTTATGACGAAAACGACGAGATCGATCTGAGCCGGCTGGAACCGCTCATCGCCTTGCCCAGCAGTCCGGGCAAGGTGGTGCCGGTGCGTGAGGTGGTGGGCCGGCCCATCTATCAGGCCTATATCGGTTCGTCGGCCAATCCGGGCCTGCGCGATTTCGCCGTGCCGGCCTTGATGGTGGCTGGCCGGCAGATACCGGACCACATCTCTTTCGATGTCAATCCCACCTCCCGGCAGCTCATCGAAAACATGATTGCCCTGGGATTGATGGAACACCTGATCCAGGCCGGAGCGCGGTTTCACCAGGCCGGGTGCAACGGCTGCATCGGCATGGGCCAGGCGCCGGCCACGGGCAAGATCAGCCTGCGCACCGTGCCGCGTAATTTCCCGGGCCGCTCGGGAACCGTTGAGGACCAGGTCTATCTGTGCAGCCCGGAAACGGCCACAGCCTCGGCCCTCAGCGGTGTAATCACCGATCCGCGCAGCATGGGCATCGCTTTTCCCCGTTTTCAGGAGCCGGAGGTGCAGCAGATCCACACGGCCCTGCTGGTGCCGCCCGTCGATGAGGACGCCGGCACCGAGCTGGAAAAAGGCCCCAACATTCGGCCGTTGCCCCAGTTCGAGCCGCTGCCGGATCTTCTGGAAGGCCCGGTGCTGCTGAAGATGGGCGACAATGTCTCCACCGACGAGATCATGCCGGCCGGCGCCGAAATACTTCCCTATCGCAGCAACATTCCCGAGATCAGCCGTTTTGCCTTCAGTCGCATCGATCCGGGGTATTACCAGCGGGCCATGCCGTACCAACGCACCGGTTCGTTCGTGCTGGCCGGAGAGAACTACGGGCAAGGCTCCAGCCGCGAGCACGCGGCCCTGGCGCCCCGTTACCTGGGGTTGCGCGCGGTGATTGCCAAGAGCTTTGCGCGCATCCATTCCCAGAACCTGGTAAACTTTGCCATCCTGCCGCTGACGCTCGAGAACCCGGAGGATTGGCACCAAATCGAACCCGGAGATGTCTTGCGCCTGGTTGAATTGCCCGCCGCCATCGAGGCGGACCGGCCGCTGCGCATCGACAACCTGACCAAGCAGCAGCGCTACATGGCGACCTATGGCCTGAGTCCGCGCCAGCGCGATGCGCTGCTGGCCGGCGGACTGATCAACGCCATCCGCCAACGGCAAAGCGGCCGGCGATAGCAACGGCACTGGAGGTGTCTTATGGAGATCAAAACCATCTTATGGCCCACGGATCTTTCGGCAAACTCGCTCAAGGCCGGGCCGCATGTGGCGGACTTGGCCCAGAAGCACAACGCGGCCGTGATTCTGCTTTATGTGGCGGTTGATTTATGCCGGATGTTTCCGGCTTACGGCAATTACCCGAGCGTGGAGTTGCTGAACAACTTCAGGGATTGGGAGATCGGCAAGGCGCGCAAGCGGCTGGAGAAGTTATGTGACGAAGAACTCAAGGCGTGTCCCTTCTTGCGCCTGCGCCTGGTTACCGGCGAGCCGGCCGAAGAGATTCTCGGGATGGCCGACCAGGAGCAGGCCGATCTGATTGTGATCACCCGTCGCGGGGAGGGACGCGAGAGCGGTTTTGGACACATCGCCCGCCAGGTGATCGAATCGGCCGCAGTCCCGGTGCAGATCCTGACCCCTTGAACCGGCGGAGGAAACCGCCGGAAATGGATTGCCGGCCAACGGCGATCATCCAAGGAGCATGCAAAAAAGAACAGAAGAGGAAAGGAGAGCGACATGAGCGAATCCCAGGAAAGAGAATTCTCCTGCGTCATGCGGCCGGCGGACAAAGCGGGGCATCCCGATCTTTGTTGCTGCAAAGCCATCGATGACGAGGGGGGGTACGAAGATCTTTGTCTCGAGACGTCTGCAATCCAAGAAGATGATTGCGGCTGCTGTTGCTGATGGGTTTTCTTTCACCCGGAACCAGGAGGAAGCAAAATGGACCAGAGACGATCGCACGAGGCGCTCAAATGCTGCGCCCGGGAAAGAAAAAACCTGGTGGACCAATTACGTAAGTGTGATTGGTGCTCCACCAGTTATGAATCGTTTGCAAAATGCTATCGGATGGCCGCCAAGGAGACAGGAGAACGTTCCCGGGCCTGCCTGATATGATCCAAAAAGAAGCCTGAAGTCCCTGGCCGTCGGATGACACCGGCGGTCAGGGTGCCATGAAGCGGAGATCATGAGAAGATCGGTGCGCTTGCGGCCACGGTGATGGTTCTGGCGCAGGGTGGGTGGGATGGAAACGGAAGTGAATCATGAACAAGAAGATGGCTCAGAGAAGAGAGCGATCCTATCGGATCCCGTTGACCGACGCACTGGTGGCGCAGTTCGCCGACAAGGTGTTCGACCAGCCGGCGCCGCAGGTGGCCCAGCGCACTGGATTGCCCTACCTGCTGGTCTACAATATCGTGCATCGCCGGGTCAAATCCATCTCCGCCAGGGACTATCGAATCCTCTTTGGCGAAGCGCCCTCCAAAGAGGGTGCGCTTAAAGTGGATGGGACCTTTTTCAGGAAGATGGTGGCCTTGTGGAATTATCTGCATGGAAGCCAGGGCAAGAACGACTTATACCGGGAGCTTTTCCAAGAAACGCAGGAGAGCAAAATCGACTACCGCATCTTCAGCGGCGGCATTCAGACGGTTCCCCCCGAAGTGGAGCGGCGCATGCTCGCCAAGTTCGAAGCCTTGACTTTGGATCGTCCAATGGTCCAGGCCTGGATCGAAGAGATGGAAAGCGGCACCCGAACCGAGCGCATGCCATACGATAAGGTGCGACCGCACCTGATGTTCATCCAGGAGAAGATGGGTATCCATCCGGCCTCGTTGTTGGGCCAAGTGCTGGGGCGTTATGAGCGCGGTCAGCTCAAGACCGTTTCCCGGGCCGTTTATGAGCGCACCCTGGCGCTGCGCCAGCAAGCCCAAAAGGCTTTAGATGACGGCCAAGACTTGAATGTCGAAAAATTCCGGCAGCAGATCTATGGCCCCAAAAGCGGCTATGTGCTTTACTCCGAAGTGGCCGAGTGCCTGCATTTCCTCAAAGCCTATGCCAAAAAAGGGACCAAGCGCTACCTGGGCCGCAGCGAAGATCCCTACAAGAAGGGCAAGATCAAGCACATCGTCGCCTGGCGCGCCCAGCGCATCGATGCCGATTGCGAGTCGTTCATTCGGCAGCAGCCCGACCTGCCGCTGAGCAGCCTGCCCAAAGCCCATCGCATTCAGCAGTTATTGCCCTTGATGGGCATCCTGGTGGCGCGCACCAGCGAAATGCTCTCCCAGGCCGACGGCATGGCCTTGGAGCGCCAGATTTTAATGCCCGCCAGCACCCGCGAAGAATACAAGAAAGCCATTCACGGGTTCACCCAATTCGATCAGGCGCCGCATAGCTTGGGAATGAAGAAGAAGGCCTTCGACCTGATGGTGGCCCAGAATTGCGAGATCTTCAGGGGCGTGGGCCGCTACGACCGGCGCTGGTACCTTTCCGACCTTTACCTCAAGGAGTTATCGACCAAGCAGCACTTCGATCTGATTTCGGCCAAATACGAACTGCTCGCCAAGGGCGCCGTACGGTTGCGGGATCGGGCAGGCAAGAATACCTGTATGTATTAAAAAATGTTCCCCGGCCGTTGAACTGGCATGCGGTGTTCAACGGCCTGAGCTATGAAGTTGATCCGCTGATCCAGGAATCAAAGCATCCGGCCGTTTCCCCGAAACGCCTCCAGGCTCCTCTTCTCCACCAGAATGGTGCCATGCTGCTTTACGGCCCGAATGGCATCGTTCTCGATCATTTGATAAATGACCTTCTTGCCCACCCCCATCTCGCGGGCGGCCTCGCTCACGGTCAACAGGGGGGAGTATATATAGTTATCATCATTTGACATTCCGATTCTCCTTAAAACCACAGCACCTTCAACAGGTTGCCGGGGCGGTGGTGGGTGGGTTCGTTTTAATTCATTTTAAGGGTAGGAACTCGCCATGGATCGTCAATGATGGGCAGCGTGTCAATGGCCTATCATCGAACATAGGCGCCTATAGGCTCTTCTGTCCTATGACCTGAAAAAATGGGCTTGACACCTTCGCCTCGTTTTGTAATGTTTCGCCAAACCTTAATCGGGATCAGGCCAGGCTTCAAATATTTCAATTTCCCCCGATTACGAATAGCGGCGGCAAGCCACTTTTCTGAATCAATAGCACATAACAAGTAAGTCGAGTCCGAACAATCTTGCGCCATAAAACTCCCGGTGCCGATGGATATATTAAGGCGTGACCGGCTATATTTTTATGGTCTCAATTGCTTCCGGGCATCGGGGGTGTAGACATTGTGCTTTTTATCAAATCCATGGGTAACACTTCTTAAGGGAGGATCGTGCAATGGCATTCGATGCGTTTATCCTCATCGACGGCATAGAAGGGGAAAGCGGGGATGACAGTCATTCCGGATGGATGGAGGTAAAGAATTTCAGCCTGGGTGCAGCGCAGCGCGTATCTGGAACCGCAAGCAGTACCGGTGGCGCCGGCGCTGAGAGAGCCGATTTCACTGAGTTCAGCTTCGCCAAATTGCTCGACATGGCATCGCCGAAACTGGCCTTGGCTTGCGCAAGCGGTACACATATCGATAAAGTCGTGGTCGAAATATGCCGCGCCGGCGTAGGTAAGGTTAAATTCATGGAGTACCGCTTTACAAATTGTCTTATCAGTGCGTTTTCCACTAACAGCATCAACGGTGAATTCCCGGTGGATGAGGTGGCGATCAATTTTGGCCAGATTGAATGGCACTATACTCGTCAAAGTCGCTCAGGTGGCACAACCATGGGCAGTCTGGCTACTGGATGGAGCTTGCAAAAGAACTGCAAGGTATAGCCGCAGAAACGAAGTATTAGAGATAACTCGCTCGCATTCATTGTTGTGCCATTTAATGGGATAGGAGCCGTCTATGAGCTTACAATATGTGATTCGGAGAGGCGATAGCCTATGGGCCCTCGCTGGCCGTCATCTTGGAAATCCAGCCAGGTGGCCGGAGCTTTACAGTTTTCACAATGAGCATGTGCTCCGGATGGGGGGGGACCGCGGATCAGCGTTTCGTATTCAAAACCCGAACGCGATATTTGTAGGGCAGATTCTGTTTCTTCCGATTCGCGGAAAGCGTATAATGTCGGCTATGACCACGACACGTAGTAAAACAACGGCTGAGCGGGCAGCGATTCCAATTGATCTTAGAATTGAATATGCTTTTGGAAGTGCTGGAGAACCGATAAGATATGTTCAAGAGAGCAAAGATAAAGTGATCACTGCAGAAATGAGTGGTAAAATTTCAATTGAAATGAACTCAGCTGATCGGCACCGGTGTAACCTCGAACTACTTATGAGCAAGGACGCGCTGCAATGCAAAAAAAATCTGGATGAAATTTATAGCCCAGCGATAAGTGCACTGGTGTCAGAGCCTAACATGATGTTCGAGACTGGAAGGGTTATAATAGATTCGCCGATAGCGGCCGGTGCTGGAACGAAACCTTTTGTGGTAAACGTTAGTATTGGGTCCCAAGGACGTATGATGGGTGCGTTCGAAGCTCCTCCGGCAATTGGAAGTGTGGAAGTAGGTAAACGCAAGTTCAACTATCGAGCGGAAATAGGACTTAAGATCGAAGTGCAAAGGAATGAGGCGAAAGGAATCGCATTTGGAAATCCCGCACAACCCAATTTCTTTTCGTCAGTTGGTCATGGGATGACGAAGGTTGGAGACGGTTTGTATGACACTTTTACAAATAAAGAAGTTCAAAGAGGGATCGGTAGTGGGTTCGTAAGGGCTGGTAAGGCAGCTGTTTTGGTCCATACAGCGGTTGTTGCGAAAGCGGTCGCACTGCATACTGTTTTTACGATTCCACAAGCAGTGCTGCCGATAACAATCAATAATATGTCCATGGCGGTAATCGATGGTTATCCACCGATACCTCCTACGACAGCGCCAGGAGTTGGAATTGCCATTGTTAGTCTTGCCGTTGAATGGGCTCTATCGCCACCGCCATGGAAAAACTAAAAGTAAATGAGATAATAGATGAAAAAGGCGATTCTTATTGATTTGGTTATTGTAATGGTCGGCGCTGCCCTTACTCCTTGGGCATTAATCAAATGGTATGAATTGGGCTTTCCAATCGAACCGAAATTTTACGCTGGAAATAGGGATGGAAGCCTGTTAATGATTGTGGCAGTCATTGGTGTCGCATTGATTGCTTATGGTATATTTAATATTTACGTGCTTCGGCGCAAGTAAATGCGGTATGCTATAGGTACATCACATGCGAGCAGCATAATTAGAACAAATGCCTAATCCGTGAAAGGGAATACGGTAATGCAAGTTGAATCTGCTAATTCGGAATCAGCCTGTGCCCTGAGGTTCTGGTCGATTGCGATTGGTACACTTTTCATCTCCTTTGGAGGTATTCTTCTGGCGCTTATGTGTATATACTCGCTTCCGGACGGATCGACGCGCCCTTTCATTGGAAGTCTTTTTTATCTCTTCAGTGCATTGACTATGATGGCCTATTTGATTGCGAGTTGGAAAAAAGAAAAGCGAATTGAAATGAAGCTTTTGGCGGAGCAGGCAAGGGTAATTGGAAGAGAGTCTGTATCAGATGTCATCCTTAAATGGATAGCGGCAACATTCGCGTTTTTGTTCACCTTTGCGAGCATGGGGATAGCACTGATTTGCATTTATGCGCTCCCCGATCAAACCGTTCAACCCCGGGTCGGGCTTCTCTACTTTGCAAGCGGATTAGCTGTTTTGGGCACCTTCGTTTTTGTCGTGTGGAAAAATTGGTCGGCAACTGAACAATTGGGCAAATGCCGATTGCCATGAATATGAAGAGCATCCTCATGGTGTCTTGAACACCCGCGCCAGGTCGTTGTCGATGACGTAAATGCACACCGCCTTGGCGCCCTGGGAGGTGTAGCGGTACTTGGAGGTCAGGTTGTTCATCAGATAGGTGACATCCTGGCGGACCTTGCGGTCGTAGGTCTTGAAATCGTCTTCGTCATAATCCTTGATGGCCCGCCGGAAGTTTTCGTTCTCCAGGAAGGGATCGAGCACCTTCTCCTTGATGTTGTATATATAGCGTTCGTTGAGTTTGGCGAACAGGCTGGTTTTGCGCAGGCTCTTGCCGCCGCGGGGCACTTCCTGGGTCAGGGTCTTGGTGGCGTATTCCTTCTGCACATCCTTGCGCAGCGTCCTTCTTTCGGTCGCGATAGCGCCGGCGCCCAAAATACGAAGTTCGAAGTTCTTGAGGTATTCCTCGGTGATTTCGATCTTGTCGCCGGTATAAGGGCAGGTTTCTGTGGAGCCGGTTTCGAAGTTGACCGAAAATATATAGTTCTGGATTTCGATGGCGATTTGCTCTTCGTTGAAGTAGTACAACGATTCCTTGACCTCTTGCAGCACCGAGTAATCGTACATGTGCAGGACCGAATCGAGAAAACCGTCGGGGATCGAAGCCCGCAGGTCTTTCTTGGAACGGAAGAACTTGCACAGGGTGGACATATCGATCAGGTTGTCGGCCTTGGCGAAGGCGGTGTGAAATTCGCCGAAAATCTTGATGGCGTCCCGACCCGAGATACCATGCTTGCCCTCGTTCTCCGATTCGGCGATGATGCGCCGGCGGCGCTTGGCCGTCAACCCCTTGCGATCCTCTTCGCTCAGCCAGGTGGGGATATAACCGGTGTAGATCTCCATTTTGAGCAACTGCAGGTTCTTGTCGCAGTAGCGGCTGTATTTGTCCGGGTCGCCGATCCACTCCAGCAGCGCCTCGGAACGCAGGCTCAGGCGCGAGGAGATGATCACGCGGGCAAAGTTGTGCAGCACGCGCGGCAGGAACGCATCGTCGATGTGGCGGCCGAAGATGTCGCGGTAGATGTCCACCTCGGTGTTGTGGTCCAGGACATAGGAGATGTTGATGTAGGCGATGCGGTCGGAAAAGGACTGGATGTTCTGGATATTCTTCTTGTCCTCGGGATTCATCAAGGCCACGAACAGCGAGCTGACATTTTCCTCGACATCCCGGACCTTGTGGACGCCCTCGGAGACGATGTTGTGCAACTCGATGAGCCGCTCGATATTGTGGGACTTGATGTCCATCAGGGCGTACAGGCCGTGGTGGGTCTTGGCATAGCGCGAGAAGATGTAGTGCACCTGGTTGCTGTCGCCGAAAAGACGGTTGATGCGGTTCTGGAGCATTTCGTTGGTATGCACCGACTCTTTCAGCGGTGGGTCGCCGGGATTGAAGACGCTGACCCCGCAGCCCAGACGCCGATTGGCGCTATAGGGCTTGGCCCACAGCATATCGAACACCTTGAGGGGGTCCTTGAGGCGCCGCAGCAGGGCATCGTACATGGAACTGCAGATGGTGCAGGGCACGTCGCTGAAGATCCATTCGTACTCCTTATCGGTGAACAGGGTGTACTTGAAGGCGTCGTTTTTGAAAAGATCGTCCAGGAAAGCCCGCCGGCGCGCCTTGGGGATCAGCAACAACGGGTTGTCGTGGCTCGGGCAGGGGATTTCCAGGTATTGATCGCCGCTTTGATGCAGCATGCGCGATTTGATGCGCTCGTATTGACTTTGCTGGGACTCCTTTTGAAGCTGAAAGAGTTTTTCAAGAATGTTGAAGGTTTCGTCGCTCATCTGGGTGCCGCCCAAGGCGCCCAGGTTGATGCGCCAAACCGTTTCATAGCGGCAGCCATCGGCGGTATGGGTGTACTCTTCGAACCGGGTCAACAGATTGTTCAAAAAGGTGCTCTTGCCGCAGCCGTGAGGGCCGTCGAAAATGTAAATCTTGTTCTGCTGGGACCCCTGGCGCATGCTTTCGACTTGCTGAATAAAGCGATTGGCGAACAGGCGGTCGGCGAAGAAGGGGTGATCCGAGCCCTCGACGAACAATCGCGTGCAGTCATAGTCCACATAGTTGATCGACTCGGGATCGTCCGGGTATTCGTCGACGCCGGTGCCCACGTAGGCTTTGATCATGTCGTGGAAAAACTGAAAGACGTTACGGATCAGGCCGGCCGGCCGTTGGATGACCTGGGTCAGAAAATCGTCGAAGGGAATGGGGGCCTGCTGTTCCAGCGAGTTGTTGGCCCGCTGGATCTGCTGCATGGCTTTCTCGATGTTGGTAGACTCTTTGATCATGGATAGCGGCCTTTGCTTTCGATCATGCCGCGATACGGCGGCTCAGTTTACGCTCTTTCATCGTATAGACCACGCGTTGCCATTGGATCGGCGGTTCCTCGCCTTTGGGGGCCCCGGTCTTGGGACGGTCCGAGCGGGTCACCTTGGGCAGCGGTTCGTGGGTTTGCAACTCCACCGATCCGCCCCAGAGGTATTCGATGCCCATCAGGGTGTTGGTGACGAACTCCTTGACCAGTGGCTTGTGTTCGAATTGGTGCACCAGGTAAAGCGCATTGTCGCGCTTGCCTTTTTCATGATCCAGGCTGATGCGCGGCGGATGGTAGAGGGCGTCGAGCAGCATCTGGCGGTAGTCCTCGCTGCTGCGGCTCTTGACGTAATACTCCCACACCATTTTGGATTCGTTGAGGCGTCGGCCGGCCACGAAAAGGTTATGCCGGGTAACGAAATCCTGGTCGATGAACTGGTTGATAAAGGTGAAATCGCTCATGTTCTCCCGGACCTGAAAGATATACTCCCGTCCGCGGCCCAGGGTGCCGTCGTACTTGTTGCGCCGATGGGAGTCTTTGAGGCGCTGGAAATCCCAGGACAACCGCCCCTTGTCGGCGTTCTCCTCGATGGCGTAAAACATGCGCATGCCCAGGGCATAGGGATTGAGTCCCACTCGCGGCATGGCCGTCACGCCGGCATTGACGCGGGCGAAATCCACCTCATGGCCTTCGATACGATCGTCCTGCAGAAAAAGGGTTTCATGCCAATAGCTGGCCCAGCCCTCGTTCATGATTTTGGTGCGGATCTGGGGCTGGAAGAACAAAGAGGTTTTGCGGATCACCTCGATGACGATCTTCATCCACTTGTTCTCTTCCTTGTTCAGGAAGGGGGAATTTTCGAGGATATACTGGATCAGGTCCAGGGGTGGGGTGCTCTTGTGCGCCTTGTATTTGACGAAGAGCGCCTTGAATTCGGGATGTCTTCGGTCTACTTCGGCGAAAAACATGTCATCGCATAGATGGTCGTGTTCGGTTTTGCACTGATTGTAGCGTTCGATCTCTTTGATGTATTCGCTGGTTTTGAGCTTTTTGACGTTCTGCAGGAAAACGTCGAAGTAGTAATCGAGGCGAGCCGGCAGTTGCGCCGTGCGCACCGGAAAGAGACGCTGCAATTCGGGGAAAAAGCCCACCAGGTTGTCGATGCCCCGGGCAAATTCGATGACATAATCCACCCAGTGGCCGTGCTCGGAGCGCAGCTTGGCGATCACCCGCTTGTCGGAAAGCGCCTCGCCGGTGAAATCGTAGTCCCAGGTGTGGCGGAAGTATAAATTGTTCTGGAAAAAATCGATGTGGCCGATCACGTGATAAAAAATCATCACGTTGAGCCAGTCGGGGTTGTTGTCGTTATAGTAGGAGATGGCCGGCCGGGTGTTGATCACCGTCTCGTAAGGATTGCTGGGGTAGAGCTCGTACTTGCCCTTGCCCTTGAGTACCTCCACATCGTGCACCCAGTAATCGTATAGGGTGGGGATCATGATTTTGGGCGACAGCTCCAACAGATCGCGGTTGGTGACCACGTACTCCAGGGACTCGTTTTCGAAACGCAGTCCGGCCGCCCGCGCGCGCTCCTTGCAGCCTTCCATGATCTTTTTGGTGTGCTGGTTAATCAGTTCCATAGATCCTCTTCACTCCCTTCGTACGCGTACTCGTACTCGTACGCGTACTCGAAAAATCTAATCGAGTACGAGTACGAGTACCGCTGCGCTGAGTACGAGTAAGATTTGTTCCTCATGGCGACATCCTCGGTTGACTATTTCTTATCTTGCGAGATCAATTTGCGAATTCCCTCGATCAGCCGCGATTCGTCCGCATCGTCGGTGAGCACATCCATGCGGATGAGCTCGGGCGCCTGTTCGAGCAGACCCGATTTGCGGATGTACTTTTCCACTTCCGTGGAACTGCCGGCGCTGTGCTGGGCAATGGTGATGCCAATACGATTGGCGTAGCGCATCATGATTTTGAGCTGGGGGATCGACTCCCGACCCTCGGCGTCCCAGTCGTCGCCGTCGGTGCCGTGAAATACGTAGATATTGTAATCCTGGGCCAGGTTCTCCTTCTCCACGATCTCGTTCACCAGTTTGTAGGCCGAGGAGACCTGGGTGCCGCCGGCCACCTTGGAGTTGTAATAGGTGTGAAAATCGGGGACCTCTTTGGCTGTGGTGTCGTGGAGCACGAAGCGGGTCTGCACCTGGTTGGCATACTGGTAGAGCAGCCAACTATAGATCAGCACGTGCTGGGCCACGACCAGCTCGGTGGTTTTGCCCACCATGGAGCCGGAGTAGTCGCGCACGAAGAAGACCATGGCCTGGGATTCGAAATCCTTCTCCCGGCTCAAGATGCGGTAGACCATGTCCTTGGGCGAGATGATAAAACCCAAGGTATCGATGTTGTTCACGTCGGGTAGATTGCCAAGATGAATGTTGGTTTCGACGATCTTGCGCAGCGTGGCCTTCTTGTCCAAGACCTGGCCGAAGCCGCGGTTGCGGTCGGTGAGGTCGTAGGTGTAGCGCGTCAACGAGCGCTTCTTGCCCTTGTCCTTGAGATTGGGCAGCTCGAACTGTTCGGTGAGGATGCGGCCCAGGTCATACGCCGAAGACTCGAGCTCGTGCTGTTCGCCTTCGCCCTGGCCGGGGCCGGCGCCGCTGCCTTTTTCAGATTGGCGCACCGGTTCTTCGCCGATCACTTCGCCTTCCTGGCCTTCGCCCGAGCCGCCGCCGGCCGACTCTTCTTCCTGGTCTCGAAAAGACGAGTCATGCATCAGTTTTTCTTCGCTGGCAGTGGGCACCACCACGACTTTATCCTTGCCGCCGCGGCCGGGCTTGATCATGCGGCCCACGCGCACCTTGCGCGGGAAGCCGTCTTTCTCCCGCTGGCGGTCCTTGGCCAGCAGATCGTCGATGGTGCGTACCTGGCTGCTGGGGTTCGGGGCCATGGCCAGAGATTGCAACACCTGCAGATCGGCAAAATCATAAATGCTGGGCAGCGCCGGCGGCTTCAACGATCCCAAAACCTCGCCGCCGGTCGATGGACAGGTATCGATTTCGGACAGGATCTTCTTTTCAAGCCCCGGATCGAGCCCTTCGGCCTTGAGCCGAAGATATATTTCCCACAGTTCACTCTTCATATAACGCCCTTCTTATTCGTACTCGGACGAGTACCGCTGCGCTGAGTACGAGTACGAGTTCTGCTATGTTGAGTACTCGTACGATAACATCAATTCTCGTCCTCCTGGGTACAGAAGTATTCGATCGTTTTCTGCGCACACGTCCGACAATAGCCCAACTTGTTGAGCATGGTGCTCACCATGCGGTCGTAGAGCTTCTGGTTTTCTTCATTGGTGCGGTTGGCCAGGGCGCCGATGAGGCTGCCGGCGCCGGCGATGTCCGACTTGAGGCGCACATCGGTCACCGCCTTGACCAGTTCCAGGTTGTCCATGAAGTCGTAGTTGGGGTCCACGGAGATCTTCTGCCCGTAGATCTTGCGGATCGACGTTCGGAAAGTGTCGCGCTGCTCTTCGGTTTTCAGTCCCAGACGTTCATCCACGCTCTTGATGAAGCGTTCGTCGATCTTCAAGGCCCGCAGTTCGCCGCTCTGGGGGTCCTTGTATTTCCACATCTTGTCGGGTCCCAGGTTTTCGGCATCCGTACCGATGATCATGTTGACGTAGTTCATCACGTCCTTGCGGATGGCCAGCGGCTCGTCCATGTAAGCGTTGAACATTTCGGTCATGATGCGTTCGCGGTAGAGCCCCTTGGCGATTTTGAGGTCCTCGAGATATTTGGCGCGGTCGTTGGCGTCGGTGACATAGTCGAGGATGATGCGGTCCAGGGCCCTGAAGACATCGTAGGCGAACATGCACTGCCCCTCGTTGGTCTCGGAGCTTTCGGTGAGCAACTGGATGGCCCGGCCCAGGTTGCGCTGGCCCAGTCCCTTTTGGCCGAAGCGCTTGGTGATGTCCGGGTCCTGGTTGAGGGTATCGATCACTTCGGCCAGGGCCTTGATGCTTTTTTCGCCGGCCACTTCGCCGGCGGCCAGTTTCATGGTTTCGATGGCGGTGAGCTTTTCCGAGCGCGGCAGCCGGCTGAGCACGGCGGCCACCGAGGCGGCGTAGTTCAGATTGGGGTCCTGGTGCAGGGACTCGCGGGTCAGGGTGGTGCGTGCCTCGTTGCCGATGGCATAGCCGGTCAAATCCTTCTGCATCTTGTAATTGGTGTTGTGCGAGACGTAGCAGATGCGGCAGCGGTCCACGATGGGCGCCTCCTCCTTTTCGGCCAGGAAGCGATTGAACTCCGAGTTGTTGCTGGTGGCGATGATCAGCGTGTCGATGGGCCACTTGTAGCCGTCGATCTCGATGTTACGGTTCTGGATCACCCCCAGGTAGACTTGCACCAGGTCCTTCTTGTTTTTGTAGATCTCGTCGGCGAAGTGGATGCCGCCGCCGGCAACGCGTGCCAGGGCGCCGCGGCGCAGGTCGAAGCGGTAGGGGTTGTTGGTATCGGTGATGTGCAACAGGCGCTGGATCGATTCTTCGCCCAGAAGGTCCACGGCCGATGAGGTGATCTTGTCTTTGGCCGGATATTTGCCGGTGATGGTGCCCAGGCTTTCGGTGAGCGGCACCGGCATGATCTCTACGAAGGAGAGCGCTTTCTCCAGATCGCCGTCGCAATATCCACGAATGTCGTTCCAGATATAGCCGCTGCAGGCGCCCATGGGGCGGTAGTTATCGTACAGGCGATCGATGGCCTGGTCGCTGAAGTGGAAGGCCTGGCCCAGGTGGGCCTTGTTTTCCTCGGGATCGTCGAACAGGTTCATGGCCAGAATCATGGGGTCTTCATAGGTCTGGGACTCGATGACACTGATGCGGCCGTAGTGGCCCAAGGCTTCCATCCCCTTGAAGCGGAAGGTGTACTTGCGGTTTTCGGGCCGGGCCAGAAAAGCACGGTACTGGGCGCACATGAAATCCACGAAAAAGGTCTTGCCGTTGCCCGGTTCGCCCACCAGCACGAAAGCCATCTCTTTGGAAGAACCGTTTTCGGCGGCATCCTTGACGTAGGAAACAAAGCTGTTGATCTCGTCATACATGCCGATCACGTGCTTTTTTCCATGCCGGAAGATGTTGAAGTCGTAGGTGGTCCGGGCATTGACCACGACCTTTTCGATATTGCTTCCCAGAATCATTCGCGCCACGCCTTCAAAGGCGTTCTCGAAACGGCGGTTGCCCTCCTGCACGGCCTGGCAATGCTGTCGCAGATGCAGTTGGGGTGGGGTCTGGGCTGGTGATTTGACCTGTGCTCTTTTGGCCATGAATGCCTCCCGATGGTTGGTTGAAAAAGTCCGCCCTGAAGGGCGAAATGTAAGGTTTCCGATTACGGTTGCCCCACCGGAGGATTCTAAGGATATGCCCTGCCTCCGGGGGAGGAGAAATCGAACAACGGGTCCGGGATCGATCGCTTCGTGAGGCCATATTCCGTGTGGACCCGCTAGTAGATGCTTTCAATTATAGTGTCTGAGCAGGGGGACGCAACCTTAATCTTGATAACGGCCGGGCCCCCTGGCAAGGAGACAGCAATAAGCATGCCTCTTTCGCTCGGGGGGCTCAACCCCCCGAAGCAGACCGGGCAGGATCAACATGCATTTCTTCAGGACATCGCGCCGATGAGGGTTACGATCTGGGGGCCGAAGGCCTCCACCTGCCATTGGTGCATCTGGGGGATGCGCGCCAGTTCTTCCACGGTTTTGGGTTTGTGCACGGCGATTTCGCGAATCAAGGATTTGTTCAGCAGCAGGGCCGGGTCCAGGGCCAGGCAGGTGGCCAGCTCATCGCGCCAGGTGCGCAACAGCTTGACGCGGCGGGGAATGCGCGGCGAAAGGCGCGGCGAGCGCTGGCGCGGGTATCGGGGCAACTGGTCGTTGGGCAGCTGGATGGCGCGGGCCACGGCGGCCAATACGCTCTGGCCGTACATTTCGATTTGCTTGGCACTCAGCGCCTGACACTGTTTTAAGCCCGTCAGGTCGGGGGGCAGGAGCATGGCGATTTTGAGCAGGTCGGCATTGTTCATGATCTTGAACAAGGGGCGGTCCTTCTGGCGCGCGATGGCATCGCGCAGCAACAGCAGTTCCTCCAGGGCAGCCAATTGACGGGGCGTCAAGCGCCCGGCGCCCCTGAATTTGAGGAACAGGGGCAGATTGTTCTCCTGGGGCCGCACCTGACTGAGCAGACGGCAACCCTCCTGGACCCAGCTCAAGCGTCCCTTGGCGTCCAGTTCGGCCATGAGCGTCTGGGCCAGGGGGACCAGGTAACGCACATCGGCGGCGGCGTAGGCCACCATCTCGGGGGGCAGGGGCCGTCGGGACCAATCCTTTTTCTGGTACTTTTTATCCAGCGCCACCCCGTAGCGCCGATGCACCACCGCTTCCAGGCTGGTTTCGCTCTGGCCCAGGTACATGCTGGCCAATTGAGTATCGAACAGGTGGTTGACGCTGATGCCGAAATCACGGTAGAGCGAGCGGACATCGTAGTCGGCGCCGTGGAACACTTTGAGGATGCCTTCGTCGGCGAACAATGGCTTGAGCGGGTCCAAGTCGGCGACTTTGAGCGGATCGATGACCACGGTGGTGCCGTTGGCGGCCATTTGCAGCAGGCACACTTTTTCGCGGTAGTGAAACATGGAATCGGCTTCCAGGTCGACGGCCAGAAACCGGGCCGACCGGGCGTGAAGGGCAAATGCCGCCAGATCGGAAGCCTCCTCGATCAACTGGTAGGCGTGCGGAGCGGAAGATTCCCTATTTTTCTCTTGACCCACTGGGGTATTTCTCCTACTTCAGTCCGATTGTCCGGGTAACTGTTTGAAGGGACATCCCTTAACATCCAAAAAGGCATTCTTAAAGATGGTAACTATAACACTTCCTGACGGGAGCTTAAAGCAATTTGACCATTCCCCCACCGGATTCGAGGTGGCCCAGAGCATCTCCGAAGGATTTGCGCGCAACTGCGTGGCCATGGAACTGAACGGGCTTTCCAAAGATTTGTATGCCCCCATCGGCGGCAACGCCGCCGTGCGCTTCATCACCACCAAGGAGCCCGAGGCCCTTACAATCATGCGCCACAGCGCGGCCCATGTGATGGCCCAGGCGATCCTGCGGCTCTATCCCCAGGCCAAGTTGACCATCGGTCCGGTGGTGGAGGACGGGTTCTATTACGACATCGACATGCCGCCCATCTCCGAGGAGGCCTTTGCGGGCATCGAAGCCGAGATGAAAAAGATCGTCCAGGAAAAGATGCCCATCCAGCGCCGGGAGGTCCCCAAGAGCGAGGCCCTCCAATTATACCAGAACGAACCGTACAAGCTGGAGATGATTCAGGATCTGCAGGACGGCACCATCTCCCTCTATTCCCAGGGCGAGTTCACCGATCTGTGCCGCGGGCCGCATGTGCCCCATACCGGCTTCGTCAAGGCCTTCAAGTTGATGAAATCCTCGGGGGCCTACTGGCGCGCCGACCAGACCAAGGCCCAGTTGCAGCGTATTTACGGCACGGCCTATTTCGACAAGAAGGAGCTCAACGCCTATCTCACCCTGCTCGAAGAGGCGCGCAAGCGCAACCACCGGCGCATCGGCACGGCCCTGGACCTGTTCAGCTTCCATGACGAGGCGCCGGGCATGCCCTTTTTCCATCCCAAGGGCATGGCCATGTGGAACGCCCTGATGGACTATTGGCGCTATGAGCACCGCGCCGCCGGCTATGTGGAGACCAAGACGCCCATCATGCTCCAGCGCAAACTCTGGGAGCGCAGCGGCCACTGGGAAAACTACCGCGAAAACATGTACACGGCGGTCATCGACGAGACCGATTACGCCATCAAGCCCATGAACTGCCCGGGCGGCATGCTGCTTTACGGCCGCAAGCACACCTCCTACCGCGACCTGCCCATCCGGGCCGCCGAAGTGGGCCTGGTGCACCGCCACGAATTGAGCGGCGTGCTCAACGGCCTGTTCCGGGTGCGCGCCTTTCACCAGGATGACGCCCACATCTTCATGACGCCTGAACAGATTCAGACTGAGATCCTGGGGGTTCTGCAACTGGTGGATCGCGTTTACAGCACCTTCGGCCTGGGGTTCCACCTGGAGCTCTCCACACGGCCGGTCAAATCCATCGGCACCGACCAGCAGTGGGCGACGGCCACCGAGGGCCTGAAGGCGGCCCTTGCCGCCTACGGCGCCGAGTACAAGCTCAACGAAGGCGACGGCGCTTTTTACGGCCCCAAGATCGATATTCATATTAAAGATGCCCTGGGCCGCACCTGGCAGTGCGGCACCATCCAACTGGACATGAATCTGCCCGAGCGCTTCGATCTGGCCTACATCGGGGCCGACAACGAACGCCACCGGCCGATCATGATCCACCGGGTGATCTACGGCTCCATCGAACGTTTCTTCGGCATCCTGGTCGAGCATTTCGCCGGCAGCTTTCCCCTGTGGCTCGCCCCGGTGCAGGCCGGTATTCTGCCGCTCAACGACGACCTGCTGCCCTTCGCCCAGACGGTGGCCGCCCGGTTGGAAAAGGCCGGGCTGCGCACCGAGGTCGATTCGCGCTCCGAGAGCCTGAACAGAAAGGTGCGCGACGCCCAGCTCAACAAGATCCCCCTGATCCTCACCTGCGGCGCCAAGGAAAAAGAGGCCGGCACCATCTCGGTGCGCACCCTGGACGGCCAGGTGAAACAAGGGGTGCCCATGGATGAGTTCGAGCGGCGGGTGCTGGACAATGTGCGCCAGCGCAAGCTGAATCTGGAATTTGGGTGGTGATCGCCGGAGCATGCGCATCGAGAATCGATTCATCCGCTATTGGTTGCCGGTGGTGGCATGGTGCGCGCTGATCTTCAGCCAATCCGCCTTCGCCACGCCGGATATCGGGCCTTCCTGGCCATTTTTCGACAAAATGGCCCACACCGGAATTTATGCGGTGCTGGGCCTGTTGCTCTGCCGCGCCTTGCACACCCTGGACGGCTGGGACACGCGGAATTTGATGCTTTTGGCGACAGCCACCGCATTGACCGCGCTGTATGGGCTGAGTGACGAGTGGCACCAATCGTTCGTCCCTGAGCGATATGCCGAAGCGGCCGATGTGCTGGCCGACCTGCTCGGCGGCTTGCTGGGCAGCGGGTTGTACCTGCTGGGCCGGAAAATCGGTGCCCGCGGACAGCGCCCCGCAAGTCATCGGGCGTAGCATGAAAACCGACCGAATCGCACTTCTTATCACTCCTATCGATTGACAAAAGAGCCGTTCTTTTCTAAAGGTATGCGACCCGTCCGCACTTTGCCCGCCGACGGGAACAACCCCCAAGGAGTGACCGCAGGTATGAGCGCCCAAACCCTTTCGATCAACGGCCGAGAACTCGGTTTTGAACCCGGTGAGACGATTCTGGCGGTGGCCCGGCGCCACCACATCGATATCCCCACCCTGTGCCATCTGAAGGGTGCCAGCCCCACCGGCGCCTGCCGTATCTGCGTGGTGGAGGTGGTCGGGGCCCAAACCCTGCTCACCGCTTGCAACACGAAGATAGACGCCGGCATGCAGGTGCAGACCGAATCGCCGGCGGTGGTGGCGGCGCGCAAGCTGATCGTCCAACTGATGCTCAGCTCGGGCAACCACAACTGCGCCGTGCCCGGCAGCGGTCGCCAGGAGTGGACCGACTTTCAGATCAAGGTCCAGGACGAGGACGGCAGCAATCAGCTATGCCCGGTGTGGGGCGACTGCCGCCTGCAGGACCTGGCCTTCCGCTACCAGGTCAGCCCCGAGCGGCTCGACACCGCCCCGGCCCGTTATCCCATGGAGACCGTCAATCCCTTCATCGTGCGCGATTTTGCACGCTGCATCCAGTGCGGCCGCTGCGTGCAGGCCTGTAATGAAGTGCAGGTCAACAACGCCATCAACTTCGGCTACCGCGGGCCGGAAGCCAAGATTATTGCCGCCGACGACAAGCCGTTGAAGGATTCGGATTGCGTCTTTTGCGGCGAGTGTGTGCAGGTCTGCCCGGTGGGGGCCCTGGTGGAAAAGGATGTGCGCTACAGCGTACGCCAGTGGGAAACCCGGAAGGTCAAAACCACCTGCAGTTACTGCGGCGTGGGTTGCCAGCTTAACCTGCATGTCAAGGACAACCAGGTGGTCAAGGTGACCGGCGTGGACGCGGCGCCCAACAACGGCTCCCTGTGCGTCAAGGGCCGCTTCGGCTATCACTTCATCAACTCCCCCGAGCGGCTCACCGAACCCTTGATCAAGGAGAACGGCAAGTTCCGCAAAGCCTCCTGGGACGAAGCCCTGGACCTGGTGGCCGGAAAATTCACGCAGATCCGCGACACCCACGGCGGCGACAGCATGGGCGTGCTGGTCTCGGCGCGCATGACCAACGAAGAGAACTACGTGGCCCAGAAGTTCACCCGGGCCGTGCTCAAGACCAACAATATCGACCATTGCGCCCGGCTCTGACATAGCTCCACCGTGGCCGGTCTGGCCGCAGCATTCGGTTCGGGCGCAATGACCAACACCATCGCCGATATCGAACAAGCCGATGTGATCCTGGTCACCGGCTCCAACACCACCGAAAACCACCCGGTGCTCTCGACCTTCGTCAAGCGCGCCGCCAAGTTCAAAGGCGCCCAAGTGATCGTGGTGGACCCGCGCCGCATCAAACTCACCGAGTTCGCCCACCTCTGGCTGCGCCCCAACCTGGGCACCGATGTGGCCTGGATCAACGGCCTGATGCACGTGATCCTGAAAGAAAACCTGCATAAAAAAGAGTTCATCCAGAACCGTACCGAAAACTTCGATGCCCTGCGCCAAGTCGTGGAGAAGTACACCCCCGACTTCGTGGAAGGCATCACCGGCATTCCGGCCGAAAACCTGGTGGCCGCCGCCCGGATGTTCGCCAAGGCCAAGGCCGGCAGCATTCTCTACTGCATGGGCATCACCCAGCACATCAGCGGCACCGACAACGTCAAGTCCCTGGCCAACCTGGCCATGCTTACCGGCCACATGGGCGCTCCCGGCACCGGCGTCAACCCGCTGCGCGGCCAGAACAACGTCCAGGGCGCCTGCGACATGGGCGGCCTGCCCAATGTCTACACCGCCTATCAGCCGGTGGCCGACCTGGGCATGGCCAAGAAAATGGAAGAGGCCTGGGGCGTCACCGGCCTGTCCACCCAGCCCGGCCTGACCGTCACCAAAATGCTGCCCAAGGCCCATTCCGGCGAGCTCAAGGCGCTCTACATCATCGGCGAGAACCCCATGGTCTCCGACCCCGACCTGAACCACGCCGAGAAGAGTTTGAAGCACCTCGACTTCCTGGTCGTGCAAGACATCTTCCTCACCGAAACGGCCCAATTGGCCGACGTCGTACTGCCCTCGGCCTGCTTCGCCGAAAAGGAGGGCACCTTCTCCAACACCGAACGCCGGGTGCAGCGCGTGCGCCAGGCCGTGACGCCCCCCGGTGAGTCCAAGGACGACTGGTGGATCACCAGCCAGATCGCCACCCGCATGGGGTACGCCATGCAGTATGCCGACAGCCGCGCCATCTTCGAAGAGATCGCCCGGGTGACGCCTTCCTATGGCGGCATCACTTACAACCGCCTCGAAAACGAAGGCCTGCACTGGCCGTGCCCCACCGAAGAACATCCGGGCACGCCCATCCTGCACACCCAGCAGTTCACCCGCGGCAAGGGCTTGTTCCACGCCATCGAATGGATTCCGCCGGCCGAGCAGGTGGACGAAGAGTATCCGCTCTACCTCACCACCGGCCGCGTGCTCTACCAGTACCACACCGGCACCATGACCATGAAGAGCGCGGACCTCAACAACCGCGCCCCGGAATCCTTCGTGGAGATCTCCGGCCAGGATGCCGCGAAGTACAAGCTGCAAGAAGGCGATCAGGTCACCATCGCCTCCCGCCGGGGAGAGATCCAGGTGCGGGTCAAGATCCAGGACAAAGCCGTGGAAGGCACCGTCTTCATCCCCTTCCACTTCGCCCAGGGCGCCGCCAACAAACTGACCAACGCCGCCCTCGACCCGGTCTCGGGCATCCCCGAATTCAAGGTGTGCGCGGTTAAGATCGGCAAGGCGGCGTAAAAAATTCTGCTCTTAGCTAATGAAGGCCGCTTCCAGGAATGGGAGCGGCCTTCTGATTTCAGGAATTCTCAAGCTCTGTGATATAGCTCACATCTTTTTCGCTTTGCATGCTATAAAAATCCAAACCATCTTCCCTTCGTCATCAGCAGCTGGCCGCCACCCTCTATTCAAAGGTGAAGCCCATGCCGACGTTCCCCAAGTTAGAGCGGTTGCTTTGGTTCCACGAACGAGCCAAAAACAGCCATCATCCCAATGCCGCACACCTTGCCGAACATTTTCACGTCTCCACCAAGACCGCCCAGCGGGACATCGACTGCCTGCGCGACCGCTTCAATGCACCCCTGGAATACGACCCCGCGCATAAAGGGTACGCCTATACCAATGATCTCTATGAACTGCCCTGCCTGCCCGCGAGCCAGCAGGAGGTGCTGTGCCTGCTGGCGGCCGGCCGCTTGCTGGCGCACGCCGCCGGCGGCTACATCAGCCGGGAATTGGAACACTTGCGGGAAAAGATCTTTGCCACCGCCGGTCCCCTCGGGCTTTCCTGCGAATGCGCCGAGCAGGCCTTCTCGGCCGTATGGAGCGGCTATTCGCCGGCCCAGGAAGAGATCTTCCGTCGCACGGCCTGGGCCTTGCTCCGCCACCGGCCGATGCGTTTCGACTACCACACCCCGCAAACCGACACGACCACCCACCGGGAGGTGGAGCCCCACCATTTAAGGCACTACAACGCGTCGTGGGTGCTGTTGGCCTGGTGCCGCCATCGCCAAGGCTGGCGCAACTTCTACCTGGCGCGCATGCACTCGGTAGCCACTCTGGATGAGCCCTTCGATCCCAAGCCCGAAAGCGCCTGGCGTCCCTTACTGCAAAACGCCTTCGGCCTGTTCCATGGCGACGAAACCACGCCGGTCACCCTGCGCTTCACCCCCTTCCGCGCCCGCTGGATACGCGAGCAACAGTGGCATCCCTATCAGGCGTTCAGGGAGCTGCCCGGCGGCGCACTGGAACTGACCCTGCCCGCCGCCGATTTCCGTGAAATCAAAATGCGAATTCTGCAATTCGGCGCCGACTGCGAGGTGGTCACCCCCGAAGCCTTGCGGGATGAACTGCGCGCCGAGATCGCCGGTATGGCCGCTATATATAAAGGTACCTAAAAGAATCTAAAAAATTTCGGACCTGGGAACCTGGTTGTCCCACCACCTCTGATATGAAAGACCCTGAATCCATGCCCCTGCAATCCGGATCAAGTCCCAAGGAGGTTCCCATGCCAACCACCCGCCGCGCTTTTTTCAAAATCATCGCCGGGCTGCCCTTGGCCGCGACTCTCTGCCGACCGGCCGAGGCATCATTACCGGCCCCGACACCTCAAACGCTTTCAATTCTAATATTGGAGGACTAACTTCCATGTCTTTTGCCGATTTCTTTCACGCCTCCACAGGCAACCAGCCGTTTCCGTGGCAGATTGCGCTTTACGAAAAATTCGCCAACGGCCAATTTCCGACACCCGCTAACATTCCCACGGGTCTTGGCAAGACATCCATTGTTGCTATCTGGCTTATCGCGCTTGCGCTTTACCCGGACAAGGTGCCGCGCCGCATGGTCTATGTGGTCAATCGACGTACGGTTGTTGACCAGACGACCGACGAAGTCGAAAAGCTGCGTATGGCTCTTTCAGAAAAACCGGGACTCAAAGTGATCGCGGAAAAGCTCCGCTCACTTTGTGCATTGCCGATGCCCACGCCTGATTCTCCAGCGCTGGCCGTCAGCACCTTGCGCGGACAATTCGCGGACAACCGCGAGTGGGCGGCCGACCCAGCCCGCCCGGCCGTCATTATCGGCACGGTGGATATGATTGGCAGTGGCTTGCTTTTCAGTCGCTACACTGTCGGTTTCAAGCTCCGCCCGCACCACGCCGCCTTTCTCGCGCAGGATGTTTTGCTTGTCCATGATGAGGCGCACCTTGAACCCGCCTTTCAGCAATTGCTCAACAGTATCGTCGCCGAACAAAACCGCTCCAAGGAATGGCGCAAACTCCGCGTTATGGAGCTTTCGGCAACCACACGCTCAACGGCATCGATCCAATCATTGGAACTATCCAAGGACGATGAGAAGAATGAATTCGTCAAAAAGCGCTTGAACGCCGTCAAGAAACTCACATGTGTCGCGCAGGCCGAAAAAGAAAAAGTAGCGGATAAGATCTTTACACTCGCATTTGAAAAAAAGGATTCCGGTCGCGCCGTTCTTATTTTTGTCCGTTCGGTTGAGGACGCCACTAAAATCGCCGCCGGGCTGGACAAAGGCGAGCTGAAAGACAAAGTCGTTACCCTCACCGGAACCATGCGCGGCAAAGAGCGCGACGAATTGATACAACAACCCATTTTTCAACGTTTTCTGCCGGAGTCTTCCCGCATCGATAATGTCGTTCCGGCCGATGGCACGGTTTTCCTTGTTGCTACCAGCGCCGGGGAGGTCGGCGTGAATATTTCCGCCGATGACCTGGTTTGCGATTTATCTACCTACGAAAGCATGGCGCAACGCTTCGGCCGCGTGAACCGTTTCGGCAAATTCGACGACAGCACAATTACTGTGGTCTATCCGAACGAATTTCCGCATACCAAAAAAATCAGCGATGCGCAGAAAGCGGTGGCCGAAGGGGAAAAAGACGCCGAAAAAAAATTGCGGAAAGCCAAAGATTCATCCGCCCTTGAAATAGCCATCGAAAACACGCTCGAACTTTTGCACAAACTGGGTGGAGACGCCAGTCCAGTCGCGCTCGAACGACTCCCCGCCGCTAAACGCGCCGCGGCCTTCAGCCCGCTGCCGAAAATGCGCATCGCCACGGATGTACAATTCGACGTCTGGGCGCTTACTTCCATTCGCGACCGCATCGCCGCCCGTCCGCCGGTCGCACCTTACTTGCATGGGGAGGCGGAATGGGAACCACCGGAAACTCATATCGCCTGGCGCGAAGAAGTTGATGTCATAAGGGACGAACTCCTCAGAGCCTATCAGCCGGAAGAATTGATAGCAGATTTTCCTCTTAAACCGCACGAGCTTTTGCGCGATGTGACCAGTCGCGTTCTAAAGAAAGTCGCCTCACTGGCTGTCTCCTCATCTGATAAAAGATTGAACATATGGCTTGTTCCTGAATCAGGGGAAATCAAAGTTCTTCCAGTTTCACGTTTTGTAAACGTCTCCGAAATTTATTCCAAAGGTCCCGCCAAACGAACACCGGAAGAAAAAAGAGAAATTGGCGCGCTCGAAGCTGAACTTGCGGACTCAACCCTTATTTTGCCTGCATCTCTCGGCGGGATAAAAAATGGCCTGCTTTCGGCTGACAGCGCCGGAAACGGTGATGCCACCGATGTTTCCAAAATCGAAAACATGCGTCGCCGCATCCACGCTCCCACACCCGCCATACCCGAACAATACGCCGCGGACCACCGCCTCATCCGCGTCATCGACACCAGGCCAGACGACGAGGACGATGAAACGGAGTCGCCAAGGCGCTATTGGCTTTGGCTCGTAGCGAAAAATGCCCTGAATGCCGAACGATGTAGCGCCCAGCACCCGGAGACTCTCGCAGGCCATACAGGGGCAACTATTGCCAATGCAGCAGCCATCGCTCAAAAGTTGTTGCCTGCTCCCACTGCCGGAGAACCCGATCTGCGTCGCTGTCTCATGGTCGCCGCCGAACTACATGACCCCGGTAAAAACCGGCGTCAGTGGCAATTTGGCATCGGAAATACCGCATACGATCCAGCCAGACCGGATACCATTTTGGCTAAATCCGGCGGTGCCATGCGACCTCGTAATCTCGCGGAAAACTACCGCCACGAGTTCGGCTCTCTCGCTGATGCCTCCGCTTCCGACGACTTCGCTGGTCTATCTTCCGTCGAGCGCGATATTGTCATTCACCTTGTTGCCGCGCATCACGGACGCGCCCGGCCACATTTTCCGGCTGAGGAAATTTTTGATTACAATGCCACGCCTGATGTTTCCGCCGAACGCGCCGCCGAAGTTCCGCCACGCTTCGCCCGGCTCCAGTGCACATTCGGACGCTGGGGGCTCGCCTGGCTCGAATCGCTGCTTCGCTCCGCCGACTACGCCGCCAGCGCCGGAATCGTCGCTAACGGTTCCGATTTACCCGTCTACAGTCGTGGCGCCATGCTGAAGATGGGCGATAAACCGACAATCCAGGAAGCCGGCGAAACAACGATTACACTTCACGTGGATGCCGCCAACCCCGGCCAATACTTCGCCTGCTGCGGATTATTTGAGCTTGCTTCTCGCATTGCGCCGGAGGCATTGGCGCATTTCGAGCAAGACAGCACTAAAAAGCAGTGGCGGTTCATCATCTCCAACAGCATCACTCCCGACGGCAAAGCGCTCAGCCTGCAAAACCTTCTCACAGAAATTATCAACGCCAAAATTACAAATGCGAACATCGGAGGCAATTGTGATTCCGCAAATGACGAAAGCAGCGATTCTTCCGATAACTCCGAAGATGACGCGAAAGCACCCCCCTTACAATTCAGCCCGCCATTCGAGTTCCGCTTAAATTGGTGGGAAAACGCCGACAGCAAGACTGCTGCATTAAAAGTCTGGGCTGGCTCAATGGACTGTTTGGGGATCGCTACGGCCATGCAAAACGCGATCGGGTTAATCATAGCTGAATCAAATTTTCAGGAGAATGCACAGGAAATTCTATCTGCCTGTCGTGTTGTTTATGAACCAATAAGTGCAAACTCCAAAACTAAAAAGCCAAAGAAAAAAGAACCATTTTATTTTGATGCCAAACGAGGCCCCAATGCCGACTCCCGCGATGTCGGTTTCGCTCCTAACGATCTCAGTCTTGAAACGATAGCGTCGCCTACGGTCGAACTTCTTTGTCTCGTCGGCCTGCAACGGGCAATCCCCTCTCCAGCAAAGCAGCCACGCCAGTTTGTTTATACTCTCTGGACTATCCCTTTGCCAGTCTCGCTTCTTGCCGCCGCCGTCAACGGGCAGATCCAAGGCTCCACCGATTATTCATATCGTTTTGAAAGCTGGTTCCGAACAAGCCAGAAAAAGCATAAGGCGTTTCTGCAAGCAACTCTAACAAAAAGGACAAACAAATGAACAACAAAGAACTGACTAAATTCGACAACTATCTCTCTTCGGATGGCCCCGCCGCGCTTGTCATCCGTGAGCATCTTATCCCGGTTGAAGGCGCCGACGGTGTCTGTTTCCCCTCAACATTCGCGGACATTGGCTATAACATTGATTACGAAAACCCAAGAGATAAAACCGGGCGCAACATCGCTCTTATTGACAGCGTCGGTTCTCAGGCCAACCGCATTGAACCGATGTTCGCCGAGTCTTCATACAAAGAACTTGTTCCGCAAATTATTATCAAGGCGGGTGAGAAATCCATCAATTTGCTTGACGCCGGGCACCGCGCTGGCGACGCTATCGCCCGTTGCTCCGAACTGCAAAGCGAACTTCAAAACGCTTTCAAAGAAATCCTCAAGGGTAACTCGCTGCCGCTCGCAAAGATCGCGCCCACATCGCTGGTCTTCGGAGCCTGGGACTCCCGCGACACTCAAGCCAAACTTCCGCGTCTCATCGCTTCGACTGTCCGTGCCTACAATGTTCGTAAGCTCACACGGTCGGCGACGTATCTCGCGCCAGTAGATTATGTAAACGAAGGCGTCCTATCCGCAGACGATGCCGCAAAAGCCGATGGTAGTTCAAAAAACCCGCTCTCAAGTACAGGCTTTGTCAACGCTCTTGCTAATGAGACACACGGTGGAATTATCGCCGAGGGCGGTATTCGCCGCGACGCGGTTTTGGCCATTTCGGCGTTGAAACTGCTGAAAGCGGGCAAGGATACAGAGAAACTACAGCGCTACATTCTCGGACTCGCCCTCGTTGCTTTTACCAAACTACCGCTCGGTTATTACCGCCAGGGAACCATTCTTGTCCTCAATCCCGACCAGCCGCGCGAGTTCTCCCAAGTGGGTTTGGACGGGGATCGGAAGTCTTGTACTATCACCCACGGAGACGCCCTTGCTTTCGCGCAAGCCGCCGCTCAGGCGTTTGAAATCGGTGAAAACAGGAATGTGAATTTTGACAAAGACTCTGCCAAGAAAAAAATCGCCGAAGCCAAAAAGAAAAAAGGCAAGGAGTAATCAATGTCCGACTATCTCCATATCAGCATTCACTTTCTTGGCGACGAGTTCCACGGGCGCGGCGAGCACGGCGAACCCGAATGGCCGCCGTCCCCCTTGCGCATGTTTCAGGCACTTGTGGCAACCAGCGCACGCCTTGATAGCCAGGCTGATAACGCTCTCCGCTGGCTTGAACAGCAACCGCCACCGGTCATCGCCGCGCCAAAATGCGCCGACATCCAACCTCGTGGTTACAAGACCTACGTCCCCGACAATGTAGGCGACCTCGTGGCGAAATCATGGTCAAAAGGCAAGGACAACGATATCTCCAAATTCCGTTCGGAAAAGCTTATCCGTCCGACGCTTCTTGCCAGCGATGATGGCTTTCCTGTAGCGCATTACCTGTGGCCGATTACTGAACCGGAGCGAGATTCACCAACTACTGCGCTCTTTCCCGCCGTGCGCGCCATCTCACAATTCGGTTGGGGAATCGATCTGGTTGTCGCCAACGCCTCCATCATTTCGGAAGCGGAAGCCGCCGCGATTGGTGGTGAACGCTGGCTGGCAACCGACGAGGCCGGCGGTGTTTCTCTTCGTGTGCCCGTTTCCGGCACGCTTGCGGATTTAAAGGAGCGCTACACGGCTTTTCTCGCCCGGATCAGTCTTGAAAAGAATGCGGTGTTCAAGCCCGTTCCGCCGCTTTCGCGGTTCGGCATTGCCACTTATCGCCGCGAATCGGAGATATCGTGTCCGCCCTATGCTGTATTCGCTCTGCGCAAACCCGACGACAGTGGCTTTGCCGCTTTCTCACTCACCAGGCGCGCATTGCATCTCAGCGGTATGCTGCGGCACGCGGCCAAGCAGGAGGATTTTGCCAAGCCTCTAGGCTGGGATAACCAAAAAATCAACGAATTCGTTCTGGGGCACGGCGAGGACAAAGGTGACAAACACACGGCCGTTAACGGCCCTCGCCTCGTCTTCATACCTTTACCTTCAATCGAATGGCGGGGCTCGAAAAAGGGGCGAACCGTCGGTGCGATCCGCCGCGTCCTGGTCACAGTCAAAGGCGAGATCGCGGGCGATGAGTTTGCCCGCATTGTCCGCAGCCTCGAAGGCCGTGAACTGATTGACGAAAAGACCAGTCAAACTGCTGCCTTTCTACGCCGCCAGTCCGACAGGGATGGCGCTATTGAGGGATACTTCGCGGAATCGTCTACTTGGGCGACTGTCACCCCGGTGATCCTGCCGGGCTATGATGACCCTTGCAAGCTGCGCCAATGCCTTGATGACGACACGATTACGCCGGAGAAAAAACAGAGCGTTGTCCACAATCTGGAAAAACGCATAAACCATCTGCTACGCAAGGCGCTCCGGCAGGATGGCTATCCTGAAGAACTCATCAAAAACGCCCTTTTCCAATGGCGCGGCGCAGGATTCTTTCCAGGAACAGATATGGCGACCAGTTATGCCGTCCCTGACCAGCACCGCCGCTTTCGGCGCCTGCATGTCCGCGTTGTATTTGACCGTCCTATCTCAGGGCCGCTTTGCATTGGCGGAGGACGGTTCACCGGTCTTGGCCTTTTTACCGGTATCGAAGGGGTCAAAGCGAGATGATCAACGAAATAAATGGTTCAGGGGGAAACGTTGCCGCCCTGCTCGAAAAAGCCATCTCCATCGCCCTTGGCGCGCACCAAGGCCAAAAGGACAAAGCCGGCGCCCCCTATATTCTCCATCCCTTGCGGGTCATGCTCCGCATGGAGACGGAGCTCGAAATGGTAGCGGCGGTGTTGCATGACGTACTGGAGGATTCCGGTTTGACCATCGAGGATCTTCGTCGGGAAGGCATTCCGGAGGCGGCGTTGGTGGCGGTGGCGCATCTGACGCGCGGGGAAGGAGAGTCGTATGAGGCGTTCATCGAGCGGGTGAAGCAAAACGATATCGCCCTCAAGGTCAAGCTGGCCGATCTGGAAGACAATATGAATATCAAGCGCATTGCACGGCCCACGGAAAGGGATTTGGAGCGGTTGAAAAAATACCGGCAGGCCTGGTTTGCATTGAAGGGCGATCAAATGGAACTGCTCCCTTAGCGCTCAAACAAACGACCAAACGCAATATTGAGCGATTGCCAGACGGTTTAATATTCGAACTGACCAGAGAAGAACTTCAAAATTGGAGGTCACAAATTGTGACCTCCAAGTGTATGGCCGATGAGGGCCGGTCGACTGAACTTTGTAAAAACCAAAGCCGGTTGAATTGGCTACCCTATAATCTAATAGGCTACCAATAGGCTACGCCGATACGGTCATGTGCCGCCTGGGCCGGTCCACAATCGGTTAGAGTTCTCCAGAATGTCCCATAACCAATGAATAGAAGAAATAAGCCATGCAACCTTTGACCAATAAGAAAATATCCGCGATCCTCAAACGCGGTGAATCCGAGACCATCGAGTTCAAGAAATCCTTCGACCGGGAGACGATCGAGGCCCTTGTGGCCTTTGCCAATACCCGGGGTGGGCGTGTTTTTGTCGGTGTCGCCGACAATGGCGAAGTGATCGGGGTCGAAGTGGGCCGGGAGACGATCCAGAACTGGGTCAATCAGGTCAAGCTTAGCACGGCCAACACGATCCTGCCGGATGTGGTGCTTGCGAGAATCAAGAAAAAGGACGTGGCGATTCTATCCATCGCGGAATACCCCATCAAACCAGTTGCCTGCCGGGGAAGATACTTTAAGAGGGTGAAGAACGCCAATCACCAGATGACCGTTTCGGATGTGGTCAACGAGCATCTGAAAACCTTTAATACCAGTTGGGACTACTACTTCGATGATTTTCATACCGAAGCGGATATCTCGCTTGATAAAGTTCTGGCATTTATCGAGCGCGTTAACCGAACGAGGGAAATTCCCATCCAGGATGATCCATTGACCCTGCTGCGCAAATTCGAATTGTTGCGGGACGGTCGGATTACCCGCGCCGCCTTTTTTCTTTTCATGGCTGGCGAATCGAGTCTGAGCACCATAGAACTGGGACGTTTTCAGACGCCCACCCTCATCAAGGATGGGATGCGGCTCAAAACCGATCTCTTCGCGGAAGTAGACGGGGTGATGGCCTTCATCAAAAAGCACATCAGCAAGGCATATGTCATCACCGGAAAGCCGGAGCGTGAAGAGCGCTGGGAATATCCGCTGGAAGCCGTGCGCGAGATCGTGATCAACGCTATCGTTCACCGGGATTATGCCAGCGCCTCCGACTCTATCGTCAAAATCTTCGATGACCGGATCGAAGTATTCAACCCCGGTGGGCTTCAGCCGGGCCTGACCGTCGAAAAATTACTTAAGGGAGATTATCTGTCTATAATCCGCAACCGCAGGATCGCCGATATGTTCAAGGAAGCAGGGTTGGTGGAAAAATATGGGAGTGGGATCCAGCGTATCCTGCGAGGGTTCGATGCCTATGATTTGCCGGTGCCCGTATTCGAGGAAATCAGCGCCGGTTTTCGAGTGACTGCATTTAATAAAACCCCCCAAATTACCGAGCAAGTCACCGCGCAAGTCACCGAGCAAGTCACCGAGCAAGTCACCGGCACCATATTGAAACTGATTGCATTCTGCGTGGAACCCAAAAGCGGGAAAGAGATTATGGCGCATATAGGTGTTAAACACAGAGAGCATTTTCGCTCCACCCTATTGGCCAAGGCGATTCAACTCGGGCTGATCGAGGCGACCATACCCGATCGGCCCCAAAGTCGTTTTCAGAAGTACCGGCTGACGGATAAAGGAAGAAGGATGCTGATCAATGGGACCGGAAGCGAATCGTGACGCGGGGCTATCGGATGCCATCATCCCCGCCCGCATGCTCAACGAGTATGTCTACTGCCCGCGTCTGGCCTATCTGATGTGGGTGCAGGGCGAATTTGCCCACAACGCCGATACGGTGGAGGGCAATATCCGCCACAAGCGGGTGGATCAGGCGTCGGGCAAGTTGCCCGAGGAGGCACAAGAGATCGAGAAGATCCATGCCCGCTCGGTACATCTGACCGCCGAACGCCTGGGGCTGACCGCCAAGATCGACCTGGTGGAGGGCGACACCGAGGGCGTGCGGCCCGTGGATTACAAAAAGGGCAAGCGGCCCCACGTGGCGGCCGGCGCCTATGACCCGGAGCGGGTGCAGGTGTGCGCCCAGGGGTTGCTGCTCCGGGAGCATGCGTTCAAGAGCGATGGCGGATATCTCTACTTTGCCGGGTCCCGGGAACGCGTGCCGGTCCCGTTCGATGACGCATTGATCGCTTTGACCCTGGCCTCCATCGAGGGGTTGCGGGCCCTGGCCGGCCTGGACAAGCCGCCGGCCCCGCTGGCGGACAGTCCCAAGTGCGGGCGCTGCTCGTTGGCCGGGATCTGCCTGCCCGACGAGGTCGGCTTCATCAATCATGCCACGGATCACGTCCGGCCGATCTTCGCCCAAAGCCAGGCGGCGCTTCCGCTCTATGTTCAGGCGGCCGGCAGCTATTTGAAGAAAGATGGCGATCAAATCATTGTCGAAGAGAAGCGGGAACGCGTGGCCGAGGCGCGGTACAACGATACCTCCCAGGTGGTCTTGTTCGGGCATGCCGGCATCAGCTCGCCTGCTTTGCATGAATGCTTCCGGAGGGATATCCCGGTGACCTTCATGAGCTACGGTGGCTGGTTCATCGGCCACACCGTGAGCACCGGCCACCGCAATGTCATGACGCGCACATTGCAATACAAGGCCAGCTTCGATCCCCGTACCTGCCTACGGCTGGCCCGCCGGCTGGTGATCGGAAAAATCCATAACTGCCGCACGTTGCTGCGGCGCAATTGGAAACCGGCCGAGGGGGAAGAAGAGGGCAAGGCGCCGCCCCAGGTGCTTCAAGCCTTGAAGAACGATATGGCCCAGGCTGCCAGGGCGGACTCTATTCCGATGCTGCTGGGCATCGAAGGCAATGCAGCCCGGCATTATTTCGAGAACTTGACGGGGATGGTCTCGCCGGTCTGTCGCCAAGGCACCGAAGGGTTCGATTTTGCGACCCGCAACCGCCGGCCGCCCAAGGACCCGGTCAATGCGCTGCTTTCCTTTGCCTATGCCATGCTGGCTCGGGAGTGGACCGTGACCTTGTCGGCCGTGGGGTTGGACCCGTATCGCGGGTTTTATCACCAATTGCGCCACGGAAGACCGGCGCTGGCCCTGGACATGATGGAGCCGTTCCGGCCGCTGGTGGCCGACTCCACCGTGCTCATGGCCATCAACAACGGCGAGATCAAGGCCGATGATTTTATCCACAGCGCCGCCGGTTGCAGCCTGAAACCGGCCGGCCGCAGGCGATTCATCGCGGCTTTCGAGCGGCGCCTGGCCCAGGAGGTGACCCATCCCATCTTCAAATACCGGATCGATTACCGCCGGTTGTTCGAAGTCCAGGCCCGGCTGTTGATCCGCTACCTGGCGGGCGAGATTCCCCGCTATCCAAATTTTTTGACACGGTGAGGGCTATGGAGCACACCTATCTGGTCTGCTACGATATCCGTGAACCCCGGCGCTGGCGCAAGGTGTATAAAACCATGAAGGGCTATGGCGACTGGCTGCAACTTTCGGTGTTTCAGTGCCGGCTCAGCCGGCAGAAGGTACTGCTCTTGAGCGATCAATTGTCCGACCTTGTCGATGCCCAAGAGGACAATGTCTTGATCATCGATCTGGGGCCGGCGGAGAGCGTCAATCTCAGGGTGGAGTTTATCGGCAAGCCTTTCTCGCCCATCGAACGCAAGCCGCTGATCGTCTGATTTTTTTGCCCCAACGGTTCGAGCGCTCCTGTGACGAAAAGATCGCGGTGAGCGCTCGCAAACGGTAAGTTCTTTGAAAAATAGGAGATAAAGATGAAACACCTAAAACATAGCTACCACACCCGACGTGATGCAACTCCCTTTGCCAAGCGCTCGCATATGCGCTATATAGTCCGCCACTGTAGAGGCCTTGCGAGGGCGGGCATTTCCGGAGCAGATCTGCTCCGGCCTCATTGAAGCTCCTTGTGGTTCTGTACACTCAGTTTCGTGACGACTTCATTTCCGGAGCAGATCTGCTCCGGCCTCATTGAAGCTCTTGGGCTTGGGCTCGTTCTTGTTCGGCTTGTTGTTTCATTTCCGGAGCAGATCTGCTCCGGCCTCATTGAAGCGACGTTATGTCCGGCCGCTGGAATCCATTCTTGAACATTTCCGGAGCAGATCTGCTCCGGCCTCATTGAAGCCTGTCCGAGAGCGAAGCTGTGATGCACGAAAAGTGCCATTTCCGGAGCAGATCTGCTCCGGCCTCATTGAAGCGAGCTATGATCCGTATCCCAGGGCTTGGCGCGCCTCATTTCCGGAGCAGATCTGCTCCGGCCTCATTGAAGCTTCTCACTGGCTGCCTGCAATTTACGATGCGGCCCGCATTTCCGGAGCAGATCTGCTCCGGCCTCATTGAAGCTTGTCGCTCTCCCGCTCGGCGAGACGCCACAGCGCGCATTTCCGGAGCAGATCTGCTCCGGCCTCATTGAAGCCCCTTGGCGAGCCCGCTTGTTATCAAAAGCGTTCTCCATTTCCGGAGCAGATCTGCTCCGGCCTCATTGAAGCTCGATATCCATGGGGCTTTCCTTTCTGGGGTCGGTTGCATTTCCGGAGCAGATCTGCTCCGGCCTCATTGAAGCTCTCCTGAGAGGTTAGTTAATAAAAAAGGCCGCACACGCATTTCCGGAGCAGATCTGCTCCGGCCTCATTGAAGCACGACACTCAGGATCAACCCAATAGAATAATTCCACCCATTTCCGGAGCAGATCTGCTCCGGCCTCATTGAAGCGTTTCGGGGTCTTGGCCTAATTTACCAACCAATGTTCATTTCCGGAGCAGATCTGCTCCGGCCTCATTGAAGCGTGTCTCAGATAGCAGGATTCAGTATTGTGGCGCTTGTCATTTCCGGAGCAGATCTGCTCCGGCCTCATTGAAGCTTCGTCGTAGGGTCTTCGTACTCATCGAGAATCACCCATTTCCGGAGCAGATCTGCTCCGGCCTCATTGAAGCTAAGTTTTTATCATCCATAGCCGCGGTGCGAAGTCACCATTTCCGGAGCAGATCTGCTCCGGCCTCATTGAAGCCTTGTACTGCTGCTGGTGGTAGGCGTCAAAATTGGCCATTTCCGGAGCAGATCTGCTCCGGCCTCATTGAAGCTCTTGGCGAACTCCCGCAATATACCTTGCGTCCGGCCATTTCCGGAGCAGATCTGCTCCGGCCTCATTGAAGCTTATCTACTTTCCCGCGCATACTACCTCCCCGCCCGACATTTCCGGAGCAGATCTGCTCCGGCCTCATTGAAGCGTGGCCGAATATGAGCGCGTTTCATTGTCGGAGGCACATTTCCGGAGCAGATCTGCTCCGGCCTCATTGAAGCTCGGCAAACCAGCGGCGCTCACCCATGACATACTGCCCATTTCCGGAGCAGATCTGCTCCGGCCTCATTGAAGCCGGAAGTGGCACCAGCGACCGGACCGGTGGCCTTGCATTTCCGGAGCAGATCTGCTCCGGCCTCATTGAAGCCCATTTACAGCGCGACGGCATCCAAGTGGCTCACGGCCATTTCCGGAGCAGATCTGCTCCGGCCTCATTGAAGCGCCGACTTCGATTCTGGAGTTTGACGGCTGGGTTACCATTTCCGGAGCAGATCTGCTCCGGCCTCATTGAAGCTTGTGTCCAATATGGGCGATTGGGCCAAGCTAATCGCATTTCCGGAGCAGATCTGCTCCGGCCTCATTGAAGCAATTTATCCGGCCGGTTTGGGCGCCTGATATCAAGGCCCATTTCCGGAGCAGATCTGCTCCGGCCTCATTGAAGCTGCCATTTTTCTCTTCTCCCGTTTCTTATAAAAATCATTTCCGGAGCAGATCTGCTCCGGCCTCATTGAAGCTTCATCTGGCGATGAAGTTGGCCAAGAATTGGTTGACATTTCCGGAGCAGATCTGCTCCGGCCTCATTGAAGCGTGGTTGATGGTCGCAACCTACCAAAGCTAAATTTGCATTTCCGGAGCAGATCTGCTCCGGCCTCATTGAAGCCGCTCTGGTAGCCGAGAACCATCCACAATTAAAGACACATTTCCGGAGCAGATCTGCTCCGGCCTCATTGAAGCTCTTGTCATGTCGATGGTTTTATTGAAGTCGATTTTATCATTTCCGGAGCAGATCTGCTCCGGCCTCATTGAAGCTCCGGCCTGTTCTCCGATGGCCACCCGCACCGCGTCCATTTCCGGAGCAGATCTGCTCCGGCCTCATTGCGTACAATTTCTATACAGCAGGGTCCCGGTTGCGAGGCCTGCCACGGATGGTGACACCCTCTGGGCGTGGCAGTTGTGGCAGGAGGTGATGCAGTCAAGGACGAAAGATTTATCGCCCATGAGATAAATGGGGCGTTATCCGCCCAGCGGGCGCGAAGATGGCCGAAACAGGGACGGTGTGCAAATCTTTTCCGAATGGGGCCACCTCTCTTCCCGTGTAAATCAGCAGGCCCCGGACCCACTTTTCCCCTAAATTGGCTTTCAAGGTTTTCAGGCCGGAGAAATGCCGCGTGGCCGGCGACGTTATTTATTCCCTTTTTTTCTTTCCGGAAGCTTTAATTGCGGGCAATCCAACAAATCAAACTCTGGATCTTTATGCACGAGGGTGGCTCCTTCCAAGAGGGCGGCCGCGCCGATCCAGGCGTCGGCCAGAGAGAGGCGATGAATTGCTTTGATTTGAGCCGCACGTTCCAACAATGGATCGCTTTCATGGATAATTTCCAAGGGAAGGGTGCGGCATTGTTCGTAGGCCAGGCGTCCGGAAGATTCGTTCTCATCTTTCCATACGCGGTAAAAGAGCTCCATGAGGGAAATGAAGCATATCTTGCAGATGCTCTCTCCCCTTTGCGCCTGATAAAGCAAATCGGCCACCTGGTCCGCACCGGGCTCATCATCACGCAAGGCTAACAGTGCAGAAGTGTCCAGTAGATATCGTGTCATTCCCTTTCCCGATCTTTGTTCCGTTCCTCGATCAGCCGCTGAACCCCTCCGCCGGTCCCTCGGCCCCGAAAGGCTTCAATGGGATTTGCCCGCACCGGTACAACCCGTATTTGATTACCCTCCACAATCCATTCAATTCGATCGGCTGCCGTAAGCTGAAATTTGCGCCTTATTTCGGCAGGAATGACGGTTTGCCCTCTGTTGGTAATGGTGCTGCGCATAAGGCCTCCATCTGAATTACCTTTTTGCGGAAAATGTATTTCAACGAGCTGGTCTTGTCAATCCAGGGTCGTAAGGTCATAGATTTTCCATAGCGCCGTTTGATGAAAAAAACCGGCGGCCATGGTGCGGCCGCCGGTTTCGTAAGGTCCATCTATATTATAAGGTACTTCAGATCAGGCTTCGCTCTCGGGGTGGAACACATCCACATCTTTGAGGTCGTCGCCCAGGTAGGTGCGCTCGTTGGGGCCGAGGATACCCAGGGAGAGGCACAGCAAGGTCCACAGGTGCACCGTCTGCCACGGATGGTGCCGCACCTCGCTCAGGTCGTGAACCTGGGCGTGGCAGTTGTGGCAGGGGGTGATGCAATACTCGGCGCCGGTGGCCAGGATCTGGTTGGCCTTCATTTCGCCGTATTTACGGCGCTGCTCGGTAAAGCCCGATTGCAGGTAGCCGCCACCGCCGCCGCAGCAGAAGTTGTTGGAGCGGTTGGGGTACATGTCGATGAAGTTCTCTTCACCCACCACGGCCTTGACCACGTAGCGCAGGTCCTCGGCCACCGGGTCGCCGAAGCTCTTGCGCACCAACTGGCAGGGGTCCTGAACCGTAAACTTGATCTTGCGTTCGCGGTTCCATTCCGAACTGGGTTTGAGTTTGCCTTCCCGGATCCACTGGGCATAGTACTGAATAATGCTCTTGATTTCGAAGTTGTAGGGAATCTTGAATTTTTGCAGTCCGAACCGGACCGCGAAGAGTTCGTGCCCTCACTCCGTGTTGAGCCACACTTTGCAGCCCAAATCCTCCACCGCTTTAACCTTGGTTTCTACGATGTGCTTCCAGGCGTCGTCGTCGGCCATGAACATGCAGTAGTTTTCCGCGGCCCAGCCTTTGGTGCCATAGGTCCAGTCGGCGCCGGCCAGGTGCAGGATCTTCCACAGGGGCACCATTTCATCGGGCTCGGTGACCGGCTCGCGGGAGTTCTGATTGAGGAAGAAGGTAGCGCCTTCGCGATTGACATCCGCTGTCATCTCGGCGAATTCGGGTTGGGCTTCCTGGTACTCACCCAGCACGTCTTCGACCACGAATTGGAAATCCTCTTCGGTGGCGCCCATGGCGCTGCAGGTGTCGTTGCGCAGGGCCATGTCACAGGAACCCAGGATGCCTTTGGGGCGTTTTTCCCTCGGCCATTGCTGGCGTGCGTAGAAAACCAATTGGGGAATGTTGATTTTCATGGGGCAGACATAGACGCATCGTGTGCACATGCTGCACATCCAGACCCATGGGGTGGTGCTGATCTCTTCATCCATCCCCAGGGCCGCCATGCGCAGGAATTTGCGCGGGTCCATGCCTTCCAAGCCGGTGGCAGGGCAACCCGACGAGCACGCACCGCAGGTCAGGCAGAGGTTCAGATTCCCGCCTTCGGGAAGCAACCCCTTGACCTTGTCGATGAAGGTGCTCTGTTTTTTGCCGCCAAGTTTGATTGCTTGTTCAGCCATTAACAAAACCTCCAGATGTTATTGCCGTCCATTGTAACTATCATTGCCTTAACTGATTGGTTGCGAATGAAAAAACCGAATTGCGCGTGCCACTTCATATGAGGGGTACGGGCGAATCCATTCAGTCGGTATCCAAAGGTGCCTATCTAAACGGATTCGCCGGATTGTGTCAATTCCTACTTTCATATGGATGTTTTTTTATTTCTTGACAGAAGCAAAGGCCCTTTGATAAATGAGTGAACATTCATTCATTATGGATCGGCAGGTTGGAAACGGTTATGAAGCGCAATACAGAAAAGTACCAACAAATACTGACGGCCGCCATCAAGGTGTTCGCTCAGAGGGGCTTTTCTCAATCCACCATTTCCCAGATTGCCCAGGAAGCCGGCGTCGCCGATGGCACGATTTACCTTTATTTCAAGAATAAAGACGACATTCTGGTGCAGTTTTATGAGCGCATGACCGAGCATGTTTCCGAGCGCTTCTGGACGGCGGTGGAAAAGGGCCAGACGGCCGTGGAAAAACTGCATAATCTGGTTCACGCCCATTTGGAGCTGTTTCAAAACGAACCCAACGGGGCCATTGTCTATCAAGGCGAGACCCACCTGCAGTGGCGCCTGGTTCAGGAACCCACCCGCCAGATGTCCAAGATGTACCGCGATGTGATCACCAAGGTTGTCGAAATGGGGCAGCAGGAGGGGAGCATCCGGGGCGATCTATATGTGGGATTGGTCAAACGGCTGATCAACGGGGCCGTGGAAGAGGTGATCAATACCTGGATCCATACCGGTCGGGACCACGATCTGGCCGCCATGGCCGAACCGCTGGTGGAATTGTTTATCCGCGGCATCGGCACCACCAAGAGCCAACAAAACGCAGCTACCCAAACACTGCAGTCATTGAACGAAATCAATGCGGTGATATGACTTATCGAAGGAAGGAGAGATTTAAATGGCACAGGTTATAGCGGAACGCAAGGACATCGACTTCGTACTTTTTGACCAGCTCGGGGTCGAAAGTGTGACCAAACATCCTGATTTTGCGGAATACAATCGCAAGACTGTAGAGATGATCATCAATGAGGCGCGCAATTTGGCGGTTAAAGAGTTGCTGCCCACCCAGAAAGAGGGCGATGAGGTCGGTTGCCACCTGGACAACGGCAAGGTGACCACCCCCGACAGTTTCAAGCGCGTCTGGGAGCTGTTCAAAGAAGGGGAGTGGGTCGGCACCAGTATGTCCGCCGAATGGGGCGGCCAGGGCATGCCCCACGTGGTGGCCACGGCGGCCGGCGACTATTTCTCCGGCGCCAACTTCGCCTTTATGATGTATGTGGGCCTGACCAACGGCGCCGCTTCGCTGATCGAGAACTTCGGTACCGATAAACTGAAGAAGCTTTTTCTGAAGAACATGAACACCGGCGTGTGGACCGGCACCATGCTGCTCACCGAGCCCGAAGCCGGCTCCGATGTAGGCGCGTTGACCACTACGGCGGTGAAGAATGCCGATGGCACCTACTCCATCACCGGCAACAAAATCTTTATCTCCTCCGGCGATCACGACCTGGCCGATAACATCATCCACGCCTGCCTGGCCCGCATCGAAGGCGCGCCGGCCGGCACCCCCGGCATCTCCCTGTTCGCCGTTCCCAAGATCTGGGTCAACGATGACGGCAGCCTGGGCGAGGCCAACGACGTGGTCTGCACCGCCCTCGAGGAAAAAATGGGCATCCACGGCAACGCCACCGCGTCCCTGGCCCTGGGCACCAAAGGCAAATGCCGCGGCTACCTGCTGGGCGAAGAGAACAAGGGCATGCGCGCCATGTTCCTGATGATGAACGGCGCCCGTCTGCACACCGGCCAGCAAGCCGTGGCCTGCGCCAGCACATCTTATCTGAATGCCCTTACCTATGCCCGGGATCGCGTTCAGTTCCGCCGGGCCGATGCCTTCGAAAAAAATGCGCCGGCCGTGCCCATCATTCAGCATCCCGATGTGCGCCGCATGTTGATGACCTCCAAGACCTATGTGGAAGGCATGCGCAGCCTGCTCTACTATGTCGGTCTGCTCATCGACAAAGTTCATATGGCCAAGGACGATAAGGAAAAGGCCGAGCTGGAATCGCTGCTGGGCTTCCTGACCCCCATCTGTAAAGGCTACTGCACCGACCGGGCCTACGACGTGACCAACCTGGGCATGCAGGTGTACGGCGGTTACGGCTTCATCAAAGAGTATCCCCAGGAGCAACTGGTGCGCGACACCCGCATCACCATGATCTATGAGGGCACCAACGGTATCCAGGCCCTGGATCTGCTCGGCCGCAAAACGGTTATGGACGGCGGCAAATCCATGATGGCCATGGCGGCCGAGATTCAGAAGGTCGTCAACCGCGCCAAGGAGACCGAAGGCCTCAAAGAGCTGGCCGAAAAAACCGAAGCCGCCGTCAAGCGCCTGGGCGATGCCGCCATGAGTCTGGGCAAATCCATGATGGAAGGCAAGATCTTCAATGCCCTGGTCTTCTCCTACACCTTCATGGAAGTTGTCGGCGACGTGATCATGGCCTGGATGCTGCTGTGGCGGGCCTGTATCGCCGCCGAGTTGCTGGCCAAGGGCACCCGCAAAAAGGACGAGAAGTACCTGGTCGGCCAGGTCAAGGGCGCCCACTTCTATATCAAGAACTTCCTGCCGATCACCATCGGCAAGATCGAAACCATCATGGCCGGCTCTCCCGCGGCGGTCGAGATGGAAGATGACTGCTTCGGTGGAAAGTAATTAGAAGCGTTATCGAGCTATATAGCGATTAAATGGAAAGCCGGAAATCCGTGAGGGTTTCCGGCTTTTTCAGGTTTTTAACTTCAGTCTTCGGACTTTAGCCTAAAGCAAAAACGGCCACTCCCGGGGGAGCGGCCGTTCTGGGTTCAATGGATATGAGCGTTGCGAATTATTTGCCTCGCTTTTTCATCTCCTCGTCCTTCAGGTCCTTGCGCAGCACTTTGCCCACGTTGGTTTTGGGCAGCTCTTTGCGGAACTCGATCTCCGTGGGCCATTTGTATTTGGCCAGTTTGTCTGCGCAGTAGTTGATCATCTCCTCGGCCGTGGCGGTCTGGCCTTCCTTGAGCACGATGAACACCTTGACGGCTTCGCCGCGGCTGGGATGGGGAATGCCGATGGCCGTGGCTTCCACCACCTTGGGATGCTCGAAGTACACCTCTTCGATGTCCCGCGGGTAGATGTTGTAGCCGCCGGAGATGACCATGTCTTTCTTGCGGTCGATGATGTAAAAATAGCCGTCGTCGTCCATCTTGGCGATGTCGCCGGTGTGCAGCCAGCCGTCGGCCAGGGTTTCGGCCGTGGCCTCGGGGCGATTGAGGTAGCCGCGCATCACCTGGGGACCCTTGATCAGCAGTTCACCGGTTTCGCCCACCGGCACGTCGGTCACGCCGTCATTGACATCCACGATACGGCACACCGTGTCGCTGATGGGCAGTCCGATGCTGCCGACCTTGCGCAGGCTGCCCTCGCCGCAGGGATTGATGTGGGTGGTGGGCGAGCTTTCGGTCAGGCCGTAGCCTTCCACGATGATGCCCTTGGTGCGGGTTTCGAACTCCTTGATGACCTCCACCGGCAACGGCGCGCTGCCCGAGAACATGTTGTCGATGGAGCTCATGTCCACCGTGCCGATCGCGGGGTCCTGCAGAATACCGATGTACATGGTGGGCACCAGGGCGGCGAAGGTGGGCTTGGTCTTCTTGATGGCCTCGATGAGTTGGGGCGGCTGCGGTTTGGGGACCAGGGCCGCCGTCCAGCCGTAGTAGATGGTCGCGTTCATGACGTTGGTCAGGCCGAAAACGTGGAAGAAGGGCAGCGCGCCCAGGGCCACGTTGTTCTCGTCGATGTGCGGAAACCAGGCGGCGATCTGCTGCAACTGCTTGCTCAGGTTGCCGTGGGTCAGGATGGCGCCCTTGCTGACGCCGGTGGTCCCGCCGGTGTATTGATACATGGCCACATCGTCGAAGGTCACCTTGGTGCGCACGGCGGGATCGGGCGCGTTTTGGGCGATGAGCGCCTTCCAGCGATAGACCTCGTCGGCAGGTTTGACATCGGCCATCAGCCCCTTTTTCTTGCCCACCAGGGGAAAGAGCAGGCTTTTGGGAAAGGGCAGATAGTCGCCGATGCAGCCGATCACGATCTGTTTGATTTTGGTCCGGGGCCGCAGATCGATCATGCGGTTGGCCAGCAGATCCACGGTGATGAGCACCTTGGCGCCCGAATCGTTGAGCTGGTGGTGCAGTTCCCGGTCGGAGTAAAGCGGGTTGTTCATGACCGCGATGGCCCCCAGGCGGTGAACGGCATAGTATGCCGCCACGCAGTGAATGGTATTGGGCAGCAAGAGGGCAACCGAATCGTTTTTACGGACGCCGAAGCGATGCAGGCAGGTTGCGAACCGATCCACCATGTCCTTGAGTTGGGTGTAGCTCAGCTTAAAGCCTTGGAATTCGAAGGCGGTTTTGTGGGGGAATCGGTCGGTGGTACGATCCAGGAAATCCGGTAGACACATGTCCACATATTTGGGGATTTCCGGGACGCCGGCTTGATAGTGTTTTAGCCACGGTTTGTCCTGGTAGGTCGGTTTTGCTGGCACAGACACCTCCTTGTGCTGGGGAATGGGTGGGAAGGGATTGATTGTGATAAGCACTCCCTAATGGCGAACCTTCATATTTGTCAATATTTATTGCATGAATGGAAACGGCCGGCCGACCCATTAAAACCACACTTTTTTGCTTGACAGGAGCGGTTCGGATTAGTAGTTGAATGAGTCCTCATTCATTGGGATTAACAGGTCATATTCCAGGTTATTCAAGGAGAAGAAGAGTAAAATGGACTTCGCGCTCATCCCCCCGGCCAGCGGAACGTTTCTGTTCATACCCGCCTGGATCATCTACACGTTGATACCGGTCGTCGGCATCACCCTTTTCATCTATATCATCGTGATGCGCCTCAAACCCATGGTTCTGGCCCAGCCCGACATGCCCATGAAGGAAATTCTGGCCAATGTCCCGGCGCGCCTCATCCAGCTCATCAAGATCTGGCTGCTCCAGTGGCGTCAACCGCGCTACATGACGGCCGGCGTGATTCACATCCTGCTCTTCGCCGGTTTTTTGATCCTGGCGCTGCGTTCCACGGAATTGATGTTTGTGGGCATTAAACCCGGTTTCCACTTCCCGGGCATGGACGGCATTGTGGGCGACATCTATGGCGTCGTCCGCTCGTATGCCGCCACCTGGGTGCTGGTGGTGTGTCTCATGGCCATGTACCGCCGCCTGGTCACCAAACCGGCCCGTTACGCGGTGCCGGCCAAATACGGCAAACCCCACACCGCCGAGGCGGTCTTCGTGCTGGGCATGATCTGCACCCTGATGCTCATGGAGGGGTTGTTCGAAGGCAGCCTGGTGGCGGCCCAGAAACAGCAGGGCATGGAGGCGCACTTCCTGGCGCCCTTTACCCTGGCCTGGATTTTCCAGCACATTTTGGTCGTGGCCAACAAGGAGACCCTGCAGTTCTTTCACTCGGCCTCCTATTTTCTCCACGATGTCACCTTTTTCACCTTCTTGTGCTTTCTGCCCATGGGCAAGCATTTTCACGTGATCACCTCGCTGTTCAACGTCTTTTTGATGCGCGTGCGCCGGGGCAACATCAAGCCGGTCAAGTACGGTATCACCAACGAGGAGCTGGACAACCTGAAGTCCTTCGGCGTCAAGAATCTGGAGGATTTCACCTGGCGCCACATCCTGCATTTTTATTCTTGCGTGGATTGCGGCCGCTGCTCGGACAACTGCCCGGCCAATGCCGTCGGCCGTCCGCTCTCGCCGCGTTTCATTTCCATCAAGGGCCGCACCCTGGTGTTCAACACTTATCCCCTGCACGGCGAGCGCACGATCGAAAAGCAGCCCTTGATCGGCAGCACCTATGAAGAGGATGAAATCTGGTCATGCACCACCTGCGGCGCCTGCGAGCAGGAGTGCCCCGTGGGCATCGAGTATATCGACAAGATCGTCGACCTGCGCCGGGGCATGGTGGACGAAGGCATGGTGCCCCAGAGCCTGCAAAAGCCGCTCAGCGCCATCGGCAAGCGCGGCAACCCCTGGGGCAAAATGGAGAAGAAGCGCTCCGAATGGACCAAGGCGATTGCCGAAGAGGTGCCGGTCAAGGTGCTCGAAGGCGGGGATAAAGCCGATGTCCTGTTCTTCGTGGACAGCATCACCTCCTATGACGACCGCATGCAGAAGATCGGTCAGGCCACGGCCACCCTGCTGCATCGCGCCGGCGTGGATTTCGGCATCCTGGGCAAGGATGAAAAGGACAGCGGCCACGAAGTGCGGCGTTTCGGCGAGGAGATGCTTTTCCAGAGCCTGCGCGAGCACAACACCGAAATGATCAAGGAAACCGGCGCCACCAAAATCGTGACGGCCGATCCCCATGCCCTCAACGCCTTAAAGAACGACTATGAAGACCTGCCGCCGGTGGAGCACATCAGCCAGTTCCTGGCCCGGGAGGTGCGCAAGGGTGCGCTGCAGTTCAAGGCCAACGGCGACGGCCAGAAGGTTTACACCTATCACGACCCCTGCTACCTGGGGCGCCACAATGCCGTTTATGACGATCCGCGCAACGTGCTGGACGCCATCCCCGGTCTCAAGCGCGTGGACATGCTGCGCTGCAAAGACCGTTCGTTCTGCTGCGGCGGCGGCGGTTTGATGCTCTTCTACGAACCCGAGGAAGAACAACGCATGGGGGTGCTGCGCGTCAAAATGGCGGCCGAAGCGGGCGCCAACGTCATCGTCACCGCCTGTCCCTTCTGCCTGGTAAACATGGAAGACGCCATCAAGGTGGCCGGCTTGGAAGGTAAGATGGAAGCCATCGACCTGGCCGAGCTGGTGGTCAACCATTTGGATTAATCCCGCTGGGCGGGTTGCTTAAATCTTAAGTTGGGTTTTAAGTTCAGGTTTTTGCCATTATGAATCTTGGTTTTTATTAGGTTTAGGAAGAACGAACCAATAGGGAACCATACACGATCAGGGAGGAGTAAACATGGAGATTCTGGTATGCGTGAAGAGGGTTCCGGATACCGCCGAGAATGAAATTACCATCAAGGGCGACGGGACCGACATCGAAAGAGACGACTTGGTCTATTCGGTCAACGAATGGGATAACTACGCCACCGAAGAGGCCATCCAGATCCGCGACAAAGTCGGCGGTGCGGTGACCGTGGTGACCGTGGGCGACAGCGAAGCCGAAGAGATCCTGCGGCGCCAGATGGCCATGGGTGCCGATAAGGGGATCCTGCTGGCCGACGATGCCTTCGAAGGTTCCGACGGACGCGGCATCGCTTCCATCCTCAAGGCCGAAATCCAGAAGGGCAAGTACGACCTGATTCTCACCGGAGCCCAGGCCGACGACGGCGCCGCCCAAGTCGGCGGCATGCTGGCCGCCATGTTGGATTGGCCCTATGCCTCATTGGTCAACAAGATCGAAATCGACGGCACGAAGCTCAAGGTCGGCCGCGAGATCGAGGGCGGCAACCAGGAGATGAATGAAATCGAACTGCCGTGCGTGCTCTCCATCCAGACCGGCATCAACGAACCCCGCTACGTGGGCATCCGCGGCATCCGCAAGGTGGCCTCGGTCGAGATCCCCAGCCACGGCGCGGGCGATCTGGGTATCGCCGCCGATAGCGTGGGTGCAGCCGCGGCCAGAGTCAAACGGGCCGACTACTTCACGCCGGTAATGGGCAAGGGCGCCGAGATGCTCGAAGGCAGCATGGAAGAAAAGATCGATAAACTGATTGAACTCTTGAAAGCTAAAGGAGGGCTGAAATAATGGCTCAGATTTTTGCTTATATCGCTCACAAGAACGGGGTGGTGGAAGACTCGGCTGCTGAACTGGCCGTGGCTGCCAAAAAGATCGATGCCGCCGCCCAAGTGACGGCCATTGTGACCGGCTCGGGCAGCACCCTGGATTCGGCCTGCCAGGCCGCAGCCAAGCTCTATGCCCAGGTATGGAAAGTGGACAACGCCGCGCTGGCTTATCCCAACGGCGAAGTGGTGCGCAAGGCGCTGGCCAAGATCGTTCCGGCCGGCAGCATTGTGCTGGTCCCCCATGATACCTTCGGCATGGACATGGCTCCCGGCCTCTCCATCAAATTGGACGCCGCCTATGCGGCCGATATCGTGGGTCTCGACGGCCTCGACGGCGCGGCCCTCAAAGCCGTGCGCCAGGAGTTTGCCGGCATGGCCCATACCCATGTGACCATCGATACGGCCAAAGGCGCCGTGTTGACCCTGCGTCCGGGCTCTTTCCAGCCGGATGGCGGCAGCGCCTCGGGCAGCGTCACCGATAAATCGGGCGACGCCGGCGACCTGGGCGCCAAACGCCGTTTTCTCCAGACCGTGGAGGCCGAAACCGGCGATGTGGACATCACCAAGGCCGACGTGCTGGTCTCCGTGGGCCGCGGTATCGAAGATGCCGAGAACATCGGCGTCGCCCAGGAACTGGCCGAGGCCATGGGCGCCGTGGTGAGCTGCTCCCGGCCCATCGTGGATGCCAAGTGGCTGGAAAAATCCCGCCAGGTCGGCACCTCCGGCAAGACGGTCAAACCCAAAGTCTACTTGGCCATGGGCATCAGCGGTTCGTTCCAGCACCTGGGCGGACTTAAGGGCTCGCCCTTCATCGTGGCCGTGAACAAGAACCCCAAGGCCCCCATCTTCCAGGTGGCCGACGTGGGTATCGTGGAGAACATCCTCGAGTTCATGCCCGCCCTGACGGAGAAGATCGGCGGTTAACCTTCTCAAGAGCTTCGTTCCTGTTTATACTACCGGCATGCTGTGGTTTCGGCCGCAGCCTGCCGGTTCTGTTTTGCGGCTTGCGATTCGCCCACGCCTTACCGTAAGATGAGCGCCCATGGGTCCACGGCTCAAAAAAACCTTGATGGTTTCCGGGGTGGCGCTGCTGCTGGTCATCGCTCTGCTGGTCGCGGCCGCCGCCTATCTCAATACGGCGGCCATGCGCGAGCGGTTGCTCGCCGCGGCCAATGGCCATCTGCGCGGCCGCCTGAGCCTGGTCGATCATCACCTCTCCCTGCTTTCCGGAACCGTTCGCCTGACGGGAATTGGGTTGGCCGACGAAGCCGGGCGACCCATTGTCGCCATCGAATCCCTCCAGGGGCGCATCTTCTGGCCGGCCCTGGCGCGGCGCACGGTGCACGTCGCTTCGCTGACCGTCTCCCAGAGCCTCCTGGATTTACGCCACGATGCCCAGGACCGGTTGAATCTGTTGCGGGTTCTGGATCTGGGCGAGCCCGAGGCCCCCGAGGCCGGGGGGGATGATCGCCCGACCTCCTTCCAGGTGTACCTGGAGGATCTCCAGTGGTATCTGGAGAAAATCGTCTACGATCGACCGTCCACGGGGCTGGCCCTTGAAAGCCAGGCACTGACCCTAAGCGGCGGTGGGGATTCGGCTGTGCCCGCCGGCGACCTGGCGCTTAAGGTGGCCCGGCTCCAGATACATGCCGCCGATGGGGAGCAGACGCTCGAGAACCTGACCCTGAGCGCAATCTACAACCCCAAGCGCCAAACTTCCATCGAGCTGGTGCTGGGCGTTGGCCCATCGCGCCTGTCGCTCCAGGGACGCCTCGACCTCCATCAGGATTCCTACCCGGTCGCGGTCGAAGCGCAGTTCGACCTGCTCCTGGCGCAGATTCAGCCGTGGCTGCCCGAAGCGCTGGCACTCGGCGGGCGGGCCACCGGACGCATCGACGTCTCAGGCAGTTTGACCGACCCGGACCTCCGCCTTGATTTGAACGTCCAAGAGGGGCGCGCCGCCGGCATACCCATTGATCGTTTGCAGCTGAATGCCCGCCTGAACGAGCGCCAGGTGACAGTTGTCTCGTCCCGGGCCCAGGGCCCCTGGGGGGACGTCGAGCTTTCCGGCGATCTGGACCTGCGGCCGCTCTTTCCCCGAAGCCTGGTCGATCCCACTGGAGAAACGGATGCCATGGTTTATCGGGCCGTCGTCGACATTCACCAACTGACGCCCCGAAAGCTTGCCCCCCTCCAGTTTCCTTTGGAAGGCGTTTGGCAAGGCCGTGTGGCGCTCAAGGGCCAAGGGTTCGATCCGGAAAGGATCAGCGCCGACGTGCAGGCCGATGTGCAGGTGGCCGGTCTGCGCGCTTTCGAAGGCGCGCCCGATGCGGACGGCCGTCTTGCCGGGGAAGCCTGCTGGCAGGCCGGTCGCCTGATGGTCTCGCGCCTGGCGGCGACCCTGGCGGACACCAGCCTACAGGCCAGCGGAGAGCTGGACAGCATCCGGCGCACCTTTTCCGCCACTGCCGACCTGGTGTCCGGCCAATTGGCCACGCTGGGGGATCTCTTTGACCTTGAGCTGCCCCAGGGGCGCGCCGTCGCCAAGCTCGAGGGCCAAGGGCCCTGGCAGCATCCCCAGGCCCACCTGGAGTTGCAGGGCGAAAATCTCTCCATGCAAGGGTGGCGCTTCGGCCAATTGACGGCCAGCGCCGACCTGGGCGTCGATGGCGTTGTCCAGGTGCCGCGTCTGGTCTTCAAAAACGGCCAGGGCAGCCTGGAGGGCAGTGGCCGCTTGCGCCTCTTCGATGCCAAGGGCGATCCGCTCGCCGACCCCAACTTCACTCTGAGCTTGGCGGGCCGGCGTCTGGATCTGGCCGATTTCCACGACGGCCTGCCGGTCAACGCCGTGATCGCGCTCAGATTCCAGGGCGACGGCACCTTCGAGCGCCCCAGGGCCCATCTGACCCTGGACGAGAGCCCCGTGCGCTGGCAGGATCTCGATCTGCGCGCCAAGGGCGCCGCCGCCTGGGCCGACGGCGGCCTCGCCATTTCTTCCCTGCACCTTTCCAGGGGTCGCTCGTCCGTCGAACTCAACGCCAAGGCGCATTGGCAGACAACGCCGGACGGCCCTTGGCGCGACGATCCGCTTCTGACGGCCGACCTCAAGGCCAAGGCCTTTCATCTGGAGGACTTTGTTCCCCAGGGCCAAGGGGCGTTGACCTTTTCGGCCGATATCGACGGCCCGGCCTCCGGCCTGAAAGGCAGTTTCCGCCTGGATGGCGCGGCGTTGCGCCTGCAGCGCCAGCCATTGGAATCCATCGCCGTGGCCGGCCGGCTGGAAGATCAAATCCTGCATGTAACACGCCTGGCCGTGGCCCTGGCCCCCGGGCAGCAATTGACCGGTAGCGGCTGGTATGCCTTCGACGAGCGTTTCAGCGCCTCCTTGCGCGCGGACAACCTGGACTTGCGCCATCTGGCGGCGCTGCAGAAAGCCTATCCCATCGACGGCCGGCTGAACTTTTCGGCCAATGCCCAGGGCAGCCTGGCGCATCCCCAGGCCCAGGGCCGAGTGGTTATCCGCAAGCCCCTGATCGATGGCAAGGCCTGGGACGATTTTACCATCGACGCCCAACTGCGCGATCGGCAGTTGACCCTGGCCGCCGATCTCACCTTTCAACTGAACGGCCAGGCCCGCACGGATACCGGTCAATTCGACCTTTCGGCGGACTTCGACCGAACCGATCTGGCGCCCTACCTGGCCCTGGGGCTCGATGAGCAGTGGGGGGGGCGGCTCACGGGCCGCCTGCGGGCGGCCGGCAACTGGCATGCGCCCAAGGCGCTCAAGGCCGATCTGGCGTTGCGCGACACCCACCTCAGCTACCAGAAGTCCGATCTGATCGGCCTGGACACGCTGGAGATGCGCATGGCCGACGGCGTCGTGCGCCTGCCCCCCACCCGGCTGACGTTGCTCAACGAGGGGTATCTGACCGCCGCGGCCACCGGCCACCTGGACGAGGCGCTGACGGCCAGCGTCACGGGCCGTCTGCCGTTTGCGGCCCTGGCGCCGTTTACCGACAGCGTGGAGCGCGCCAGCGGCGAAGTGAAGATCGATCTGCGGGCCGAGGGACCCTGGCGCGCCGTCCAATGGCAGGCCGATCTGGAAGCGGTGGAGATGAGCTGTATCTTCACCGATCTGGACCAAACCCTGCGCCACCTCAATGGCCACATCCGCCTGAACCCGGGGATGCTCGATGTGCAAGCGCTCTCGGGGATGCTGGACGACGGCCGCTTTGCGCTCAACGGCACGGTGCAACTGGCCCAATGGCAGCCCACCCACTTCGCCCTGGCCCTCAGCGCCCAATCCCTGCCCCTGCACTGGCCCGGGACCATGGACCTCACGTTGGGAGCCGAGTTGAGCCTGAAAGGCGAGGCCCGCCAGGCCGTGCTCAATGGGCAGGTGGTGTTGCTGGAGGGCTCCTATTATAAGGATGTGCGCTATGACCTGCTTTCCCTGCGCCTGGCCCAGCCCCAGCGGGCCGCGCAGGTGTCGGAGCCGGCGCCCGCGCCGGAGTGGATGCAGGCCGTCGGCCTGGATGTCACCGTCACCCACCGCTACCCCTTTCTGGTGGACAACAACCTGACCCGGCTGGAGATCGTGCCCGATCTGAAGATTACGGGCACGGCCGCCAATCCGCTGCTCAACGGCCGCGCTTATGTGCGCTCGGGGGAGGTGCTTTTCCAGGGCCGATCCTTCGAAGTCCAGCGTGGGGTGGTGGATTTCCTCAATCCCCAGCGCATCGAACCGACCCTGGATATTCTGGCCAAGGCCCAGATCCGCCAATGGCTGGTCACGTTGTCGCTCACGGGAACGCCCGATAACCTACTGTTGAAATTGAGTTCCGACCCACCCGAGTCGGACGCCAACATCCTCGCGCTGATCCTTTTGGGCCGCACCAATACGGAATCGGCCGCCAATACCGGCCAAGGCGCCGGCAGCTCCAAGCAGATGATGGCGACGCTGCTGGCCTCGACCTTAAGCGACGATATCAAGGAGCGGACCGGCGTGGACATCTTCGAGATGGAGACCGGTCCGAAAGACGATACCGACAGCGAAGAACGGGTGCAATTGACGGTGGGCAAGAACTTGACCCCCCGGCTGTCGATCAAGTATGAGCTGGAGTCCGACAATGTCGAGCGCGTCCAGCGCGCCGTCTCCGAGTATCGTGTGCTGGAAAACATCGTGGCCAGCGGGTTTCAGGATACGGCCGGCAACTATGGCGGGGAGTTGATCTTCAGAATCCAATTTCGATGAAGGGGCAGGGATCTTTTGAGAGAGCGTCACAGCCACATCCCCACCGCTGGGTGGGTGCGCGCATTGCTCCTGGTGCTGCTGGCCTGGGCGCTATCTTTCACCGCGGCCTGGGCCGAGGATGCCATGTGGGCCGGTCTGCCGGCGAATGTGGCCGAGGTGCATATAGAGGTCGAAGAGCGGCATCCCAACGGCGTCGATTGGGAAGCCTTGGCCCGTTCGCTGATTCGCTTGAAACCGGGGGACCGCTTGACCACCGCGCGCATCGACGCGGCCCTCAAGGCCCTGGCCCAAATCGCCAGCGCACGGCTGGAAAACCGGATGCAGCCCGAGGGCATGGCGCTCTTTTTTACCATCCGCCCCTATAAACGCGTCAAAACCATTGCTGTGAGCGGCGCCTATCCCCTGTTCGAAAAAGATGTGCGCAATGCCATGACCGTGGCGGCCGGGGATCTTTTTTTCGAAGCCAAGATGGCCGAGCAGGCCCAGGCCGTGGCCCAGCGCTATCGCCTGGAAGGTTATCTCGATCCCCAGGTAAGGATCGCCTGGACCGAAGACCCCCATGACGGCCATTACCATTTGTACGTGAAGATCGAAAAGGGAGAGTACTACCATCTGGCGGAAGTGCGGCTGATCGGCAACCAGGCCATCTCGGCCACGCGTATCCTCCCGCGCTTGAAGACCTGGCGCACTGCCACCCTTCTGGGGGTTTTCGACGGCCGCTTCGAAAACGAAGAACTCAGGGAAGATGTGCGCAATCTCACCGATTACTACCGCGAGCAGGGGTATGCCGAGGTGGCGATCGCCGCCAAGGAGCATCGGGAAGCCGGCAGCAACAACGTGATTTGTGATTTTATCATCGAAGAAGGCCCCCATTACACGATCCGGCTGGTGGGCAACAAGCACTTTTCGCGCTTTCGCCTGCGCAAGGAGATGGTGCTGTTCGAAGTGGGCAACCTCGGCAGCATCGGTCAGCGGCGCACGGTACAGAACATCCGGCGGCGCTATTTGAAGGCCGGGTTCGCCGAGGTCAAAGTGCTTTCCAAGGAAACTCTGCGACAGGAGCAGGGGCTTGCCCGGCAAGAGATCGCCATCGAGATCGAAGAAGGGCCGCGGCACATCGTCAGCGCCTTGAATATCCAAGGCAATGTCCATCTATCGAGCGAAGCGCTGCGCAAGCAGATGTTGACCCGAACCTCCGGCCTGCTGCGCAGTGGGGCCTTCGTGGCCGAAACCCTGCGCGAAGACGTGACGGCCGTGACCGCCCTCTACCGTTCCCACGGCTTTTTGAACGTCCAGGTCAAGCCGGAGGTACAAACGGCCCAAGACGCCGGTGTCACCGTCACGCTCACCATCGACGAGGGCGTTCGTACCCTGGTGGGCCGCATCTCCCGGCAGGGCGGCGACGGCCTGCCCGAAGATCCCCTGGCGATCCCCCTGGATCTGCAGGCGGGCGCCCCCTATACGCCCTTTAAACTCCAGAACGATGAAAACCGCATCAGCGCCCACTTGGCCCAAATGGGCTATCCCTACACCGAGGTCAAGGCCGCCCAGACCCTGTCGCCGGACCAGACCCGAGTCGATATCGTGCATCTCATCACCCCCGGGCCGGAAGTGCGCATGGGCGAGGTTTTCTTCCTGGGCAATTTCCGGACCCGGGAGGGGTTCATGCGCCGTGAGGTGGATCTTGCGCCCGGCGATCCGTTCGTGCTCCAGGAGGTTTTGCAATCCCAGCGCAACTTGCGCGACTTGAATATTTTCGAATCGGTGCAGGTGGTTCCCGTGGGCCTCAAGGAGAAAGAAGCGACCGTGGATCTGATGGTCGGCGCCGTGGAAAAAGAGCCCTATTATTTCGAACTGGGCGGGGGCTACCAGACCGATACCGGGTTCTTCGGCCGCAGCAAAATCGGTGATTTGAACTTTCTGGGCACCGGCAAGGATGCCTCCGTGGGCGGCCGGATCAGCGAGGTGGGCTACCGCTGGGACCTGGGCATGGGCGAACCGCGCTTCATGGGCCTGCCGATCCAGGCCCGGGCCGGCCTCTACGGTGAGCGCAGCGAACCCTTCAACCAGGATTTCGGCACCGAAACCCGGGGCGCAAAACTTAATTTTTTCCACGAATGGAAGACCAACAACACCGTCGGCCTGGCCTCGCGCCTGGAACAGCGCCAGCAATATGCCCTGGAAGAGACCGCCCTGCTCTCCGAGGACCCCGATGCCTTCGATAACCGCACCGTCCTGGTCGTCACCCCTTCGGTGCAGTATGATGGCCGGGACTCGTTCATCCGACCCCGGCGCGGCCAATTCGCCGGCTTGGCCGTGGATGTATCCAAGGGCCTGGACAACACCCTGGACGATTTTCTTAAATATCACCTCGACCTGCGTGCTTACCACGCGCTTGTGGAACGGGTCACCCTGGCCGCCCGGGCGGGCGTGGGGTATCTGGATCAGTACGGCGGCGATGTCTCCCCCCAGGATCAACTCTTTTTCCTGGGCGGAACCAACAGCGTGCGCGGCTTCGAGGAGAACTTGCTGCGCTTCGATGAGGACGGTAACCCTGTGGGCGGCCGCCTGTCGCTTTTGGCCAGCCTGGAAGCCCGCCTGGATATCGGCTATGATTTCGAACTGACCCTCTTCGTGGATACCGGCAGCCTGCGCGAGGCCGAAGTGGCGGCCGGCGGCGACGATTTCCGCTGGTCCACCGGACTGGGCTTGCAATATCTTACCCCCATCGGCCCCATCGGCCTCTTTTACGGCCACAAACTCGACCACCGCGAGGGCGAATCGGCCGGCCAGTTCCATCTTTCCATTGGCTACGCTTTTTGACCCCAAACAAGGAATTCTTGTAAAGCTTTCGGGCTGACCGCCGATATACCCCTCGTCGGATGCATACCGGCTTTATCGTCGATAACCCCGGTTCCAGAATCTTCAGCAAACATGGCGGTGGAAAAAATGAAAATCAAATGGCACACCCTTCAGGCAAAGCTGAATATGGCCATTATCCTGCTCACGTCGCTCATTCTAGTCGGCTTCGGCGTTTTCGATTATATTTCGCTCAAGTCGCGGATGACCTCGGAGTTGTCGGCCCTGACCGAATCCGTGGGGCATCGTTTGTCCATCAACATCGTGGCCGCGCTGTGGGATCTCGATCCCGAGCTGGGGCAACCGGTGGTCGCTTCCGAAATGAAGGACCCCCGGGTCCACGCCGTGATCGTCAAGGAGAATAGCGCCAAGGAGCCCTTTTTGGCGGCACGACGCGACGAAAAGAGCGGGGAACCTGTGGTTCTTAAAAAGGAAGAGATCGAAAAGGATGCGCTCTCCGCCGTTCAATCGGTCAAAAAGGGGACCAAAGAGCTTGGGACCGTCGAAGTCTTTATTACCAAGCAATTCATGCAAAAAGAGCTTCGAGAGTCTGTGGCCTATCTTTTCCTGCGGATTTTTCTCCTGGATGCGATTCTGTTCATCGGCATGTCCCTGGCGGTCAAACGGCTGCTCGACCGGCCGATCAAGGCCATTGTGCAACGGGTCGGCGATATCGCCAACGGCGAGGGCGATCTGACCATGCGCCTGGAGGTGCGCTCCAAAGATGAGATCGGCGAATTGGCCGGGTTGATCAATCAGTTCCTGGAGAGTCTGCAAAAAATGATCACCGATATTTCCAAGAATGCGGATGTGCTCAGCAACTCTTCCGGTGACTTGTCGAGCCTGTCGCACAAGATGTCCCAGGGCGCGGACGAGATGTCCACCAAAGCCAACTCGGTGGCGGCGGCCAGCGAAGAGATGAGTGTCAATATCGATTCCGTGGCGGCCACCATGGAGCAGGCCTCCACCAACATCGGCATCATTGCCAGTTCGGCCCAGGAGATGACGGCGACCATCGGCGAAATCTCGAAAAATTCCGACAAGGCCCGCACGATCACGGAAGAGGCCGTAAAGCAGGCCCATCATACATCGGCCAAGGTCGATGAACTCGGCGTCGCGGCCCAGGAGATCGGCAAAGTTACGGAAGCCATCACGGAAATTTCCGAGCAGACCAATCTGTTGGCGTTGAATGCCACCATCGAGGCGGCCAGGGCCGGCGATGCCGGCAAAGGGTTCGCCGTCGTCGCCAATGAAATCAAAGAGCTGGCCCGTCAGACGGCCTCGGCCACCCAGGAGATCAAGGCCAAGATATCGGCCATTCAGACCACCACCTCCGGCACGGTGAAGGAGATCGGCCAAATCCAGAGAATCATCAAGGATGTGAACGAGATCGTATCCACCATCGCCGCCGCGGTGGAAGAGCAGTCGGTGACCACCGAAGAGATCGCCAACAACGTATCTCAGGCCTCCCAGGGCATTCAATCGGTCAATGAAAACGTCAGCAGCAGCAATACGGTGTCCAAGGAGATCTCCGGCGAGATCGCCATGGTCAATCAATCCACGGCGGAGATATCCAACGGCACCTCTCAACTGAGCATGAGCGCCGAAGATTTAAGCGCTTTGGCGGCCAAGCTCAAGGAGATGGTGGGACGATTCAAGGTGTAAGCGTGCGGCAAAGGCACAGTCCCGCGCCCTGCGACATCCGGGGCGCGACTGAATATCAAGCGAAAAACAATTCTACTAGGAGGCAATACATGAAAAAATCGGTACTTCTGATCGCTCTGCTGACCCTTATCTGGACACCCGCCGTTTTCGGCGAAACGCTGGAACTGGCCGGCGTAGAAAACGTCTCCCCCCTGATTTTCCAGGAAAACGGCCAGATGAAAGGGCTCGATTACGATATCTGGATGGAACTGTCCAAGCGTCTGGGCGTTCAAGCCAATATCCAACTACTGCCCTTCAAGCGGTTGTGGAGCAATCTGCAAACCGGCGAACTGGATGGGACGTTGCAGATCTATTACAATGCGGATCGCGAAAACGAGATCATTTACTCCAAAACCCCCATGCACTGGTCGGCGCACTATGTCATCGTGCGCAAGGCAGATCTGCCCAAGTTCAAGGGCGGTACCCTCGACGACCTGTATGGCAAGACCGTCGGTAAAAATGCGGGGTTCTTCGTGACCAAGGAGTTCGAAGAAGCGGTCAAGGCCGGCAAAATCACCGTGGATGAGCAGACCTCGTCCGAATTGAATCTCAAGAAATTGGTCGCCGGCCGCATCGACTGCTATGTCAGCAACCTGCATTCGGCCATCTGGGCCGCCAAGCAACTGGGCATTCAGGATCAGATCGCCCCGTTGGGCCAACCGTTCGCCGAAAAGAAAGGCACCTTCTTCGCCATCAGCAAGAAAAGCAAAAACATCGCCGATAAAGAAGGTTTCATGGCCAAGGTCGACGCCGAGCTGGCCAAAATGCACGCCGACGGCACCGTCGATCGGATCTGGGAGAAATACTCCAAATAGTCTTCGAATCGGGAGCGGGCAGGGCGGGCCGAACCCGTCTTGCCGCTCCTTTTTTCAGCGCCGCAGACCCTCCTTGAATCGGGATCGGAATCGCCATGATTGCCATTCCCCTGACCAAAAACTTCAGTTGGCGCAACCCGCCGCTGCTGACCATCGCCCTGATCCTGATCAATTGCTTTATCTTTATCGCTTTTCAACGCGACGACGACCGCCGTTGGGAAGAGGCCCTCGAGTTCTACTTCGCGTCGGATTTGGGCGACCTGGAGATCGAGGCTTACAAGCGCTACGTTCAGCAGGGGGGGGCGCCGTCGCCGGAAAACGAGGCCGCCTTCCGCAAACTGCCCGAAGACGATCGGCCGTATTACTACTACCGCGTCATCGTCGCGAACGCCGAATTCAGCCGCCGGCTCGCGGCCGGCGACATCTGGCCGCAAACCGACCCCCGCCTGGGGGAGTGGCGGCAATTGCGGTCCGCGTTCGAGAGCCGAATGGAGCATGTGATCGCCTACCGCTACGGCTTCCGGCCGGCCTATCCGCGCCTGGTGACCTGGTTTTCGAGCATGTTTCTGCACGGCGGCTGGGGTCATTTGATCGGCAATATGATTTTTCTGTGGCTGATCGGCGCCTTGATCGAATATGGCTGCCGCCACGTGGTTTTCCCGGTCATCTATCTATTGTCAGGCGTTGGCGGAGATGTGCTTTTCTGGCTGATGCACAGCGGCAGCACCTCGCCGTGCGTGGGGGCCTCGGGCGCCATCTCCGGCATCATGGGCGCCTTTGCCGTTTTTTACGGGCTCAAGCGCGTGGGTATTTTCGTCAACCTCGGTTTTTACTTCAATTATTTGAAGTTCCCGGCCATTTTGCTGCTGCCCATCTGGATGGGCCACGAACTGTTTCAGCTCCATTTTGACGAGATGAGCAACGTCGGTTATGCGGCCCATTTGGGAGGCTTGGGTTTCGGCGCCCTGTTGGCCTGGATCGCCAGAATGGTTCCCGGATGCCTGGACCAGGATGCTTTCGCCGCCGCCGAGGAAGATAAAGTGGCGCCAAGGCTGGAACAGGCCTTGAAGCATATGGGCGCCTTGGAATTTGCCGAAGCGCGCCGGCTGCTGGAAGAGATCCTGGAAGAAGAGCCTGCAAACATCGCGGCATGGCAGCATCTTTTTACCATCGACCGCCAAAGACCGGAAGCGCCCCAATTCCACCAGACCACGGCCAAACTGATGGATCTGCTTTGCGCCAATCCGCAATTGGCGGCCAAGGCCTGCGCGCTTTTTGAATCCTATTCCAAAATCGCCAAACCGCCGCGGCTTTCCGCCGGCCACTACCTGCGCGTCAGTCAATGCTTTCTGGCCAATGGCGACATGGGCGCCGCCCGACGCATCCTGCTCACGCTCGTCAAGAAAGCCAGGAACCTGGAAGGCCTGCCCATGGCCCTCTTCCGATTGGCCCAAGGCTTTCAGCTCTCCAAACAAAATGCCGACTACCTGGCGTGTCTGCAATTGATTCGCGCCGAATACCCCCTGTCGGACGTGGCGCGGGTGGTTGGGGAGCATTTGAAAAAGTCCGGTAGCGCGCCCGCTTAACCCCCCTTCTAAATACCTTTCAGATAGCTCCTCGCAAAATTCGCGATCTCGTGATCCGGGTATTTGCCGATCAAGGCCGTCAGAATCTTCCGGGCCCGATCGGTGTGCATCAGCTTTTCGTGCAGGATCTGGGCAGCGCGGTAGTATGCCTTGGGAATCAAGGCATCCTGGGGATGGGCTTTGGTCAACAGATTGAAGGTGTGGACCGCCAGCTTGGCATTGCCCTGCTCGTTGAACCAACTGCCGATCTTAAAAAAAGTCGTGGCCGATGCCGAGAAGCCTTGCTTGCCCATGCAGGCCTCGAAAAGCGCCATGGCCTTGTCTTTCTCGCCGGCCTTGACGACCAGATCCAGGTGCCGCGGGGCATAATCGACCAACTCCTGGTCGCGATGGCGCATCTTCAGAAGATTGACGTAGCGTTCGGACAGTTGCAGATCGTCGATCTTGAGGTCGGTTTCGCGCTGGATCAAGGCAATGGCGCCATCCAGATCGCCTTCCTGAATCAGCGGCGCCAGATCGTCGAGCAGGGCCGATTCATGGGCGGCGGCCGGGGGCTGGCCGGCCGGCCGCGCATGTTGCCCGGCCGCCGGGTGGACGGAGGCCAAGAGCGTTCCGAAGTCTACCGGATAGGAGAGCCGCTCGTGGTACTGCAGGATCACGCAGCCCATCAAATGGTAGGTCACCAGCGTATAGTAATTGTTGGCCGCCAGCCAGAAGAAGAGTTGCGTGGGCTCGGGCATGTGACGAATGACCGCATAACCCAACGCGCTGGGAGCGGAATAGAGCAGCAGGAGAAAGAAAAAAAGCAGCAGATAGCCCCAACCGATGCGGGCGGCCATCCCCAGGAAATAGACCGGGTTGAGGGCCTGCCCCAAGTCGTCGTTGATCGCCAGGATGATGATCATGGCGGGCAGTCCGATGAGGACGCCCAGCCCAAAGAGAATCCAGAAAAAAGGATTCATTTTGACGATGAAAAAAACGAAAATCAGGCCAATGACCAAAAACAGCGCGATTTGTTTAAAGACGATCCCTAAATTTTCGGTAAGCACCCGGGTGCTGAGCGGGGGCGGTTTAAAGCGTCCCTCGGCGGTGGCGCGCAGTGCTTCGAAAGCATATTTGACCATCAGGGTCCAGGAAATAATCCTGAAAATCAGACCCAAAAAGCCAACCTCATTAAAAAGGGCCGCCAGCAGCGCCAGCCCGAAGATCAAGCCGATGGATTGAACGGAGGCGAAGGGATAGGTAAAACATTTGTGCAGCCGCTTCCAGAAGGGCTGAATCATGTTGGTGATATCCAACTGGGTCGCGGGTATGTTGCATTTGGGGCAGAGGAAAATATCGTCATTGCCGCTGAACCCCCCCTTGCGCTGCACGATGCATTTGGGGCAAAGAAACTTGACGCAATGGGGGCATTGCCACCAAGCCGGCTGGGTCGGATGGTAGCTGCAAAGATCGGTCATCCTCGATGCTCCTTTCGATAAGGGCTCCCCGGTCCCTCAGGTCGTGCGGGGAAGGTTGTTATTCCATGGCTTTCATATGATATCGTGAGACAACGTAGCATAGCCGCCGATAGGCGACAACAGCGATTCCCCCAGCGTTCATCGGCCAATAGGATCGGCGGGAGAGTTCCAAGGGTTAGGGACTACATGATCGCCTGCAAATGACAAGGCGCTTGCCGGGCCTGGGGATCATGATTAGGGTGTGTGGGCAAACCAGGATTTGGCCATTGCGCGAAGGCGAGACTTCCACCGACCATAAGGAGGACATTATGGCGCAGACAATCACCAATAACGATCGAAAATGTATCAGTGAGTGCATCGTTAAACATTGGAGTGAAAACAGCAATACGCCGCCCGGAGAAAGGGTGGAGAAGTACGAACAATGCCTCACCGAATGTCGGATATGCAGCTGATCGATACGCAACTTAGACCGAACGGCCGGCCATCCACCGATGACCGGCCGTTTTCATTTACAGCCGCTTTTCTTCAACCGCCCGTTAAAGTCGTTCGAGCAGATCGCACAATAGCCGCACCCCAAAGCCGGTGCCGCCCGGGCCGCAGTAGTCCGAGCCCTTCTTGGCGTGGCCCGGGCCGGCGATGTCGATGTGGGCCCAGCGCGTCCCGTTGGTGAATTCGGAAAGGAACAGCGCCGCTGAAATGGCGCCGCCATAGCGCGAGCTGGACATGTTGCTGAGGTCGGCCAGATCGCTCTTGAGCAGCTCCTTGTAATCGTCGGGCATGGGCATGGGCCAGCAGCGTTCATGCACCGCTTCGCCGGCGGCCTGGATGGCCGCGGTCAGCGCTTCGTCCCGGGAAAAAATACCGGCGATCTTCTCGCCCAGGGCGATCACGCAGGCGCCCGTCAGGGTGGCCAGGTCCACCAGCACGTCCGGCTTGTGCTTCTTGATGGCATAGGCCATGGCATCGATGAGGATCAGGCGGCCTTCGGCGTCGGTGTTGCCGATCTCCACGGTTTTGCCCGCGAAGCTGGTCACGATATCGCCCGGGCGCGTGGCGGTACCCGAGGGCATGTTCTCGACGATGGGCGTGATGCCGATGACCCGCTGCTTGGGTTTGAGCCGGGCCACGGCCAGCATGGCCCCGACCACGGCCGCGGCGCCGGCCATGTCGCCCTTCATGGCATCCATGCCGGCCGCAGGCTTGATGCTGATACCCCCCGTATCGAAGGTGACCCCTTTGCCCACCAGCACGATGGTCTGGGCTCCGGCGGCCTTGGCCGGCGTATAGGTCATCTCCACCAGGCAGGGTGGATGGGCGCTGCCGGCCGCTACGGCCAGCAGGGCGCCGAATTTGTGGCGTTTCAATTGGACCTGATCCAGGGTGCGCACCTTCAGACCGGCCCGGGCCGCCGCCGTGGAGAAGGTCTGGCCCAAACGTTCAGGCAGCTTGTCGTTGCCGGGGGTGCTGACCCACTCCCGGGCTTGACACACGGCCTGGCAGATGGCTTGGACCCGGATCGGCAGGGCGGCGAACTGTTTGGCCACGGCGGCCGGAACCAGCAGGGAGACGGTTTCGAGGGGCTCGTGCTTGGGTTTTTCCTTATAGCGCGAAAAGGTGTGATTGGCCAGGCAGGCCCCTTCGGCCAGGGTCTGGAGAAGTACTTGGGGCGCCATATCCAGGGCTTTGGCCAGGGGCACGGCCACCGTCAGGGCCTCGCGCTTGGCGCCCATGACGGCCTTGACCGCCCGGCCGGCGAAGGCGCGTAAGGTTTCGGCGCCGATCTGCTTGCGGGGACCCAGCCCCATGAAGAGACAGCGACGCACCCGGCCATCCAAAAGGTTGTAGAGCAACACCTGCTGCTTGGCCTCGCCCTGAAACTCTTCCAGGGCCTTGGCTTCCGCGATCAGGGCCAGCAGCTCTTTATCGGCATGAATTTCGGCGTCTTCGCAAACCGGGATGGCCAGGAAATCGACTTCGGTACGGCCCAATACGACGGAAGTGAAGTTCAGCATGCAATACTCCTATGGATTAAGTGACGGAAAGAAGAAAAACCGCTCCCAGGCAATCGCCGCCCAGGTCAATCCTGCCGCAATCAGCGTAATCAACACCGCCGCCGAGCCCATATCCTTGGCCTGTCCGCACAAGGGGTGATGCTCCTGGCCGAAACGATCCACCACCGCCTCGAGGCCCGAGTTGAGCAGTTCGACGATGGGAATCAGCAACAGGGAGAACAACAGCAGGGCGCGCTGGGTGGCATTGGCGCCCAGGTAGAAGGCCACCGGCAGCAGCGGCACGACGACGTACAGCTCCTGGCGGAAGGCCTGCTCGCAACGCCAGGCGGCCGAAAGACCCGACCATGAGTAGCGTGTGGCATTCAACAAGCGTTGCAGGCCGCTACGGCTTTTCTTTTTCATCAGAAACACTCTCTTCTTTGGGGGCGTCATTTTCGCTGGGTAACCCAGCCTCCGCTTCCGCTAAAGGAACCGTGGCGTAGGCCGGCATCACCGGATCGCGCAGAATCAAGTCAATGGCCTGTTTGGCGGCTTCGGCCATGCGCGGGAAGACCTCGCGCAGGCCCACGATGTGGCGCAGGTTGTCGGCCGTGCGCAGGGCCAGCATGGCCAGGTCGCCTTCGGCCATCTGACCGGCCTGCACCGCCTTGTCCCAGGGGGTTTCCGAGGCCCAGTGCCAGATGGCCAGGGTGGGGCGCAAAAAGATTGGACGCACTTCGAAACCGCGCACCTGCATCTGCTTGGCAAAGCCGTACAAGCCGCGCGTCACGCGCTCGACCGCTTTGACCAGCAGTTCGGGCAGGCTCTTCTTGTCCAGGTGTTCGTCGGTCTCCTTGTCGTTGACCATCCCGGACATCACCGCCGCCAGCAGGGCCGGGTCGGCCTGGGGGAAGATGTTGCGGCGCAAGCCTTCGGCCACCAGCAGGGGCTGGTCGATGCGCAGTTGGGCGGCCCACAGGCCGTCTTCGGTCAACCGGCCCTCGTCGTTGACGAAGCCGGTGGCCTGGAGGAATTCCAGGTGGCGCTGGAAATCCTCCCACAGATGGGCGTGGGCCGCATCGTCGCCGCCATAGGCCGCGCCGTGGCGCTGGAATGCGGCCAGGGAACGGTGCAGCAGATCTTCGACTTCCGACGGCGCATGCGAAAGCAGTAGATTGAGGGTCATGGAAAAGTTGATGCGGATCTGGCTGTGCACATCGGCGGCCGGCGCCCGCAACAGGCGCGCCACCTGGCGCACGTCCATGTAGCGGCCGGGAACGACCAGGGCGAAGCCGATGCGGTCCTTGCCCCGGCGGCCGGCGCGGCCGGTCATCTGCTGCAGTTCGGTGGCGTCCAAAGGCATGAACTCGCGGCCGTTGAAGCGGTCGGAGTTGAGGAAGGCCACCGTGCGCGCCGGAAAATCCACGCCGGCGGCCACCGTGGAGGTGGCGAAGATGGCATCCAGCAAGCCCTCGCTCATCAAGGCTTCCAGCACCTGTTTCCAGGCCGGCAACTGGCCGCTGTGGTGCGAGCCCACGGCCATGTGTTCGATCAGCCAGCGCTGGCGGTGGCGCTTGACATGCGGAAAGCGCTCGGTCAGTTCGGTCATGCGCCGGTTGATGCGCATGGCCTGTTCTTCGTTCTGAATGCGGTTTTCCAGGCAGAGCTGGAGCGCCTGGTCGCAGTCGTTGCGGGATTTGAGGAAGAAGATGGCCGGCAGCAAATTGTACTTGCGCAGCACGTCCAGGATGGCGCCGAACGGCGGCAGATGGCCCGGCGAGGCAAGGGTGGGCACGTGCTTGGCGCTGAGAAAATCGGCCACTTTTTTGTAGAGCCGGGACTTGCCGTCATGGCCGGCAATGAGCAAAGGCAGCAATGTGCCTTCGGGATGCAGTAAGATGGGGTAGAGCGGCACCGGCCGGCGGGTCTCCTGAACGACCCGGCAGGGGCGGCCGCGGATGGCGCTCATCCACTGGGCGATCTGGCCGGCATTGCCCACCGTGGCCGAGAGCAGCAGCAGGGGGATGCGCTGGGGCAGGTAGATCATGGTCTCTTCCCACACCACGCCGCGGTCTTCGTCGCCCAGGTAGTGGGCCTCGTCGAGCACGACGAAGTCGGTGGCCAGGGCCTCACCGCGGTGCATGGCGTCGTAGAGCTGGTTGCGCAGGATTTCGGTCGTGCCCACGATGATTGGCGCGTCGGCGTTCTCCTTGCGGTCGCCGGTGAGAATGCCCACATTGTGCGGCCCGAAGTGTTCGGCGAACTCGATCAGCTTGGAGTTGGAGAGCGCCTTGAGGGGCGAGGCGTACCAGGCCCGGCCACCGCCCTTGAAGATGCGGTCGATGGCCTGCACGGCGATCCAGGTCTTGCCTGCGCCGGTGGGGGCCGTCACCAGACAGTCGCTGTGCAGCACGGTCTCCAGGGCCTGGAGTTGAAACGGATCGGGCACGAAAGGGGTCGGATCGGGCGTTCCGATGCGGGTGAAGAGCTTTTTCAGCTTGGCGTCGGCCCCCGGACGCAGGCTCACCTCCCGCGTCCGTGAGCGCGGGGGCCGTCGATGCCCGGGCGTCCGGGCGGAATATCGGCGGTGGTTGGCCATGATCAGAGCTTGGCGATCATTGCTTTGATGCGTGTCTTGGCCTCGGATTCCACCTCATAGGGCGACTGGCCGTTAAGGTCGGCTTCGATGAGCTCGTTGCCGTAGGGCAGAAAGCCGAGAATGTCGAAGTCGGACAGATGCTGGCGGATGAAGGCCTCGTCCTTGGGCGAGCGGATCTTGTTGGCCACCACGGCGATGCGTTCCAGGCGGATCTCCCTGGCCAACTGGCGGATATGCTCGGCCGTATCGATGCTGCGCCGGCCCGGCTCGACCACCACGATCAATTTATCCACCGCGCTGGCCGTGGCCCGGCCCAGGTGCTCGATGCCGGCCTCCATGTCCATGACCACCACCTCGTCCCGGGCCAGCACGATATGCATCACCAGGCTCTTGAGCAGCGTGCTCTCCGGACACAGGCAGCCGCCGCCGCCTTTCTTGACACTGCCCAGGCGCATCAGCTTGATGTTGTCCTTGCGTACCGACAAGCTGTCGGGCAGATCGTCCACCTTGGGATTGAGCCGGAAAAAGCCGCCCACCGTGCCCGGTTGGGCCCCGGTACGCTCGAAGATCATATCCTTCATCTCGGCGATGGGCGTGATCTTGTCCGAATCGGGAATGCCCAGGGCCGAGGCCAGGTTGGCATCCGGGTCGGCATCGATGGCCAGCACCTTTTTGCCCATATCGCTCAGCGTTCGTATCAACAAAGAGGCGAAAGTGGTTTTGCCCACGCCGCCTTTACCGCTCACCGCTAATTTCATCGTCGATCCTTTCCGTATTTTGCGCATCCTGAAGAACGTACGCCTCAATATAACAAACAAACGCCTTTCAGCAAGGCAGGAGATGCCAATCGGCAGGCGATGGCAACTTTGCCGTTAAACTTTTCGTCCTTGCCTGTAACCCCCGAACATGCCCAATTGGCAGGGAGTTGGGATAATCCACACCGTGAGCCTTTTGAACGTAGGCTGGCGGCTCAGGCCAAACACGAAAAGGTAGCATTGGTGGGCGATGACAGGGTCATGATCGATTTTCCCATCAAGGTTTTAGCCAACCGATACGCGGACCAATCAGGCTCGGCGCGGGGGGATCGCCTTGGTAGACGACCAAGAAGGCAAGCGCCAAGCGCTCATACCTCAACATGCATCGCAAATCTTTTTCGGCTCTCCAGGAAAGCCCCTGGCCAGGATCTCGTCCCAGGTCATCGGCTGTCCCAACCCCCTTTCATTGGCAGATGACACATCCAAAGATTGCCCTGCACGAGGCCACGCGTATTCGACTTGGGCTATTCATCAGGCTTGACTTGATGCCGACGCCCTGATAGACGGCTTGGGCAGCACGGCAAAGCGGCATCCCTCAGCACCATCTCCCCCTTCGCATCTTGCACGCTACGCGATCTGTTCGCCCCAGGGATTGCTTGGCTCCTCCGAAATCTTCAGGCTTCAAACAACGCAATCGATGAAGAACGACGGCGGCGGTCGAGCGTTTGAAATGGACGCCGCCCGGCCGTTGCACAAAGGGAGGGAGATCCATGGCCCAGACCATCACCGTCGCTCCGGGCGACACCATCGGCAAGATCTTGGCCCGGCGAGGCATCAAGGCCCACGAGATCCACATCTGGCTTGGCAAATTGCGCAGCGCCAACCCCCACCTGGGCGACCCGGATCGGATCTGGCCCGGCGACAAATTACTGCTGCCCGACAGCCTGATCGAAGCCGTTCCCGAATACCGGGTGTGGCAGAATGCGCTCAGCGGCGTACCCCAAGCACTAAAACGGCCTCACCACGGTAACACCGCCCTTTACTTCACTATGCCGGGCGACACCCTCGACGGCGTGGCCCAGACCATGTTCACCAAAGAGAAGACCCTTGGAATGTCCGCAAGCACCAAACGGGCGGTGCTGCTCAACAACAACCCCGTGTTGATCAGTTACCGGGTTCCCAAATATCTTCCCGCCGGTCTGACCCTGAACATCACGCCGGTGATGCTCTCGGGGCAGCAGCGCCATTTCTGGCAGGCCGAGGCGCCCGTGTTCGCCGATTGGGTCCAGAAACTCGACCCGGGCTCCCGGGACCTCTTCCAGGAAATGGGGCCGGAACAGGCGCTGGGTATGGCCCAACTCATCGAGAACCTCAGGGCAGCCGGCGCCGCAGTGGGGATCGAGGACCGCGTGGGCGCGGCCGGGGCTTTGGTGAGCGTCGGCGACGGCGCTTTGGCAGCCGGGGTGCTGTCCGCCGCGAATGCCAACGCCCTGATGCAAGAAATTTACGCCGACGCGGTTAAACGGCTCGGGGTCAAAGCGGTGACCTCCAACAAGCAAAACCACATTCGGCAGATGACCGGCCTTTTGAAGGCCCACCCCAAGTTCCCGCAACTGATGCAGCATCTAAGGGATCTGCCCGGCTTTATCGTCACCGGCGCGGCCCGCAAAGGCGCGGCCCCCTCGGCCGCCGGCATCACGCCCCAGGTCGTCCGGCACCTGCGCAAGCAATACTGGCTGGCTCTCAGCGATCGTTCCTCCAGCCGCTACATGAATACCATCGCCTCCCAACTCAACGGCCGTGTGAGCCTGCTCAAGACCGCCGGCCGCGCCACCACCTGGTGCATCCCGGCGGCCCTGGGGCTCTACAACGTGGCCAGTGCGGCGCCCGAAGTGCGCATGCGGACCTTGTTCGCGGAGGGGTTCGGGGTGGTGGGCGGGGCCTTGGGGACGAAGGCGGGCGTCGCCGCCGGCTTGGGAATCGTGGCCATACTCGGTCTGGGGCCGCTGGGACTGTTCATTACAGTCTTTATCTGTGCAAGTGCTGGTGGGATATCCGGAAACATGCTTTTTAAGAGTGGCGGCGGTTTCATTTATGACTATGGCGCAAGCATAGATGCTGGCACTATTTATTATTCCGTTGAGCAGCTAATAGGAAGTTTTCAATGAGCACAGTAGATCATTTAAAAGGCATCTGGGGCATCAGCCTATGTTTCTGGGGTCTCTACGGTCTTTACGTTTCCTTCCGGATCGAGCGGTTCATTGTCAAGCGCTACGAATCGGAAACCGATATCCTGGAAACCTTTTTCTTTAAGGAACATGCCAGCTTTACGCGCTATATCCCAGACTTCTTTTCATCCGCGATGTACACTTCACACCTTCTTATGCTTCTGTGGGGGTGGCGTCTTTACCGGAATAAAAAGATGTACCGGGATATCAAAGATCCTGAAACCATCATCAGTCACTTTTCCGCAAAGGAGATTCGACTCGTCAAATGGTTTGCGATCAGTTGCGCTATCGTCATGGTACATGCCGTGGTTTTTTACGCGATTAAATGGATCTGACCCGCGACGTTTGGATAATCGAATCGCATATCCGGCCGGCCCTTCTTGAAGCAACTTCGTTTTCTTTGAGGCAATGGAAACGATACACGCTTGCCCCAACTTCCGGAAATTCAGATTCTTTCCCTTGAGGCGCTCAGATAAAAGGCAAATTCCCGCGTTACCCTTCGCAACGTCCTCAAAACCCTTGACGCCCCCCTGACCGAAAGGTAGAAGGACCCCTTACGGCGGCGTTTTTTAGTGGCCCAGGTGAAAACAGGGCGGCGCCGCTTATTTTTTTGGTTCCATAAAAAATTAAGAACATCCCTGTTCGGCGCCTGTTGACGAGACGCACGAAAAGGGAGGTTTATTTGCGAGATACAATGAATCAGATTGTCAGACGAAAGCCCGGCGACTTCAAAGGCCCTAAACCCGAAATCCTGGCGCCGGCCGGGCAGCGGGACAGCTTTCTGGCGGCCCTGGCCGCCGGGGCCGATGCCATCTATTGCGGCCTCAAATCCTTTTCGGCGCGCATGGCCGCCAAGAATTTTGTGCCCGAGGAGTTGGCTGCCCTGACGGCCCTGGCCCACGCGGAGGGGGTCAAGGTGTACCTGACGGTCAACACCTTGATCAAACCGGATGAACTGCAGGATCTGGGGCGGCAGTTGGATTGGGTCAACCGGCACGCGCGACCCGATGCGCTGATCGTCCAGGATCTGGCGGCCATCGCCCTGGCCAAGCAGGTGGGCTTCGGCGGCGAGATCCATCTGTCCACCCTGGCCAACGTCACCATGCCGTCGATGCTGCCGCGCCTGGTGAAGACCCTGGGGGTGAACCGGGTGGTGCTGCCCCGGGAGTTGAACGTCGATGAGATCAAGCTGATGGCCGCGGCCTGCCCGCCCGACCTGGGGCTGGAACTGTTCGTGCACGGCGCCTTGTGCTACGGCGTCTCGGGCCGCTGTTACTGGAGCAGCCTGCTGGGCGGCAAAAGCGGCCTGCGCGGCCGCTGCGTGCAGCCTTGCCGCCGGCTTTACAGCCATGAGCGCATGGATAAGCGCTTTTTCTCCTGTCAGGATCTGAGCCTGGATGTGCTGGCCAAGGTGCTGGCCGATATTCCCCAGGTGCGGGCCTGGAAGATCGAGGGCCGCAAGAAGGGGCCGCACTACGTCTACTACACCGTGGCGGCCTACAAGATGCTGCGCGACGAAGGCATGGATCCCCAGGCCAAGCGCTCGGCCTTGGGCCTGTTGGAGATGGCCCTGGGCCGGCCGGGCACCCATTATCACTTTCTGCCCCAGCGGCCCCAGAACCCCATCGATACCACGGCCGACTCCGGCTCAGGGCTGTTGGTGGGCACGGTGCGCGGCGGCCAGGAGAAGCCCTATCTGGAGCCGCGCATGGATCTGCTCGAAGGCGACAAGCTGCGCCTGGGCTACGAGGACGACGAGTGGCACCAGACCATCGATCTGACCAAGAGCGTGCCCAAGGGCGGCAAGTTCTTCTTCAAGAGCGCCAAGGGGCTCGGCGCGGGCAAGGCCACGCCGGTCTTCTTGATCGACCGCCGCGAACCCTATCTGGCCAAGCAGATCGAGAGCTTCGAACGTCGGCTGCAGCCGGTCACGGCACCGTCCGCGGAGGATTCGAACTTCAACCTGCGTCTGCCGCCGGCCAGTCCCCGACAGCCCCGGGCGCGCTTGATGCAGGTGCTGCGCCAGCCAGGCAACCGCATCCGCGAAAGCAGTCTGGCGATCTGGCTATCCGGCGAGACCCTGTCCCAGGTTCCCGACGGCGTGGCCGCCCATGCCTGGTGGTGGCTGCCCCCCGTGATCTGGCCGGACGAAGAGGCCCAGTGGCAGCAGTGGATCAAGCAGTTGATGGCCAAGGGTGCCGAACATTTCGTGCTCAACGCCCCCTGGCAGGTGTCGCTTTTCCCGCGGCCCGAGAAGCTGAGCCTGTGGGCCGGACCGTTCTGCAACATCGCCAATCCCATGGCCGTGCGGGCCTTCAAGTTGCTGGGCGGCCAGGGCGTGATCGTCAGCCCCGAGTTGGGCCAGCAGGATATGGAGGCCCTGGCGGCCAAGAGCGTGCTGCCGCTGGGGGCGGTGGTCTCCGGCCAATGGCCCTTTTGCGTCTCGCGGGTCGTGGCCGAGGAGATCAAGCTCGGCCAGCCCTTTGTCAGTCCCAAGGGGGAGCAGGGTTGGGTCCAGCGCTACGGCGGCCTCTACTGGGTCTTTCCCAATTGGCCGGTCAATCTGCGTTCGGCCCAGGAGACCCTGGTCAAAGCCGGCTATCGTCTCTTTGTGCATCTGGAGGAACCGATTCCCCGAGGGGTGGCGATCAAAAAGCGGGCGGGCAACTGGAATTGGGAGATCGGGTTGAAATAGCGTCGGCCGGCTGAAGATCGAAGGCTGAAGGAATAGAGGCGGGATGGCGATGGACGAAAGGCTGCGGAAAGTTCAGACGCTCCCCTTGCATCGTTACCTGGGGATCGGGGAGATTGCTTCCGGTGAAGGCCGGGCAAGCTTTTCCGTGATTGCGGAAGAAGCCATTCTCAATCCGGCCGGCATGCTGCACGGAGGCGTGGTCTATCTGCTGTGCGATGTTTGTGCCTATGCAGGATTGCTGAGCGTTCTGGATGGAAACCTCGAGGCCGTGACCCACGATCTGCATGTCTCGGTCATGCGAGCGGTCGGCTCCGGAGAGACCGTCAGCTTCCAATCCGCCATTGCCAAGATGGGCAAGACCCTCTGTTTTATCGATGTGACCGCCCGCGTGGCGGGCAAGCCGATTGCTACGGCACGCGTCACCAAGAGCCTGATTCCGATCGTTTGATCACCGGGGGGTGCTGCCCGGACGCTTGCTTTCGGGAGGACCCAAGGTCTCATCGGTTGCCGCCAAGCCGCTCACCTGCTTCTTCTTCCTCCTCTTGGTCCCTAGGGATAGAGTCGGGATGGGGGGTGCGCGTCAGTTTTTCCACGACCCTGGCGAAGTGCCGATTGAGCTGTGGATCGGACCAGTCATGGCTCAGCAATCTGGCGATATCCTCTTGCACCGACATTCGTTTGGCACCGGGGCGATTTCGGTTTTTCTTTTTTTTAATGAAAATCATGCTTACCTCCTCGCTCCACGCGGAAGACAATGGCGTCTATCGAATTGTTCGGGTGCAGAAGCGATCCGCGTTCCGTGACGGAGTTCACGTGCGGATATTGCGATGGGTCACACGAGAGTGAGTCGCCCCGCGTTGTCGGGAGCACGCGAAAGAGTGGAACCGGCATTCAGGCTTGGTGCAGGAGATAAATCGGTCGTGCACGGATCGCCTTGTGCTATGGTTCACAATAACGATTGGGCCTCGTGAGGTCAAGGTTCTTTTCGAGATTTCATCGATCCGAGGAAGTATTATGGAGATATTTGAAGTTCGAGAGGTCACCGCCGGGCTGCTGGCGGCGGTCAATGAGTTGCTGCCCCAGCTTTCTGAGGCGGTCCGGCCCATGCGCGCCGCCGATCTGGAAGGCGTCGTGGCGGCCGAAGCGTCCCGGCTTTTCATGGCCAGGGAGCAGGAGAAGTACTACGGTATGCTGACGCTGATCTGCTTTGCCGCACCCACCGGCCGCTGGGCGCGCATCGAGGACCTGGTGGTAGATGGCCAGGCGCGCGGCAAGGGCCTCGGACGCCGGCTCGTGGCCCATGCCATCGACGCCGCCGCAGCATGGGGCGCCCGGGCCGTGGATCTAACCTCCAACCCGACACGCCTGGCCGCCAATCGGCTTTACCAGCAGATGGGCTTCGAAACCCGGACGACCCACGTGTACCGCTTGAGCCTGTCGCGATAAGGGCCCATTCAGGTGATTTGACATTTGCATCCGGTTGCTGGAAGGGCTAAAAAGTGAATCATGGACAAAGCGCAAAGAGAGCCGGCGGCGGGCGTCGATAAAACCCTGGTGGCGATGTTTCTCAAGATGACTCCCGAAGAACGCCTGCGGGCCAACGATCACGCGGCGAACGCCATTCTGGAGCTAAGGGATGCATACCGGCGACAGCGTGACGCCACGGACCCAGAAGGCCAGTATCGCCTCAAATTTCTTAAAGAAGCCTTGCGCCAATTGAAAAAGGATTCAGACCCCGACACGCTTTAGAAGACGGCTCAGATCTACTTTTCCAGCAGATCGATGGTCTCGGTGATCTCCTTTTCGCTCACCGTCCGGCGCAACTGCTCCATGCGGGTCATCACTTCGGCAAAACGGACGCCCTCCGCAGCGCTGATCCACTCCAGTTGCAGCCGCTCGGGGCGCAGGCCGCGCTTTTCCATCTTCTGGCGCACCTTTTCCACGCGCTTGACGGTCCAGTGGTTGGCGTCGATGTAGTGGCAGTCGCCGATGTGGCAGCCGCTCACCAGGATTACGGGCGCGCCCTTCTTGAAGCCGTGCCAGATGAACTGCTCGTCCACGCGGCCCGAGCACATGGTGCGGATCAGGCGGGCGTTGGGCGGGTATTGCAGCCGGGAGACGCCGGCGTAGTCGGCGCCGGCATACGAACACCAGTTGCAGGCAAAGGTGAGGATCTTTTCCGCCGGTTGGTCTTCGAGCAGGGCATCGATCTGGTCCACGATCTGGCGGTCGGTGAAGTGGTTCATGGTGATGGCCCCGAAGGCGCACTCGGCCGCGCAGGTGCCGCACCCGCTGCAGGCCGCCGTGACGACCTGGGCCGGAATTTTCTTCTTGGGGTCCACGGTGATGGCGTGGTACGGGCACACCTGGGCGCACTTGCCGCACGCCTTGCATAGATCGGGATCGATCCAGGAAGTGATGGCTTCGGCCGCGATCGTGTCGGACTGCATCAGCCGGATGGCCCGCACCGCCGCGGCCGAGGCCTGGGTGACGCTCTCCTTGATGTCCTTGGGGCCTTCGGCGCAGCCGGCGTAGAAGACGCCGCGGGTGGCGGCATCCACCGGTTGCAGCTTGGGATGGGCCTCCAGGAAAAAGCCGTCGCTGGTCAATTGCAAGCCCAGCATCTCCTGCAGTTTGTGGGTGCCGGGGGCCGGTTCGATGCCGATGGCCAGCACCAGCATGTCCAGCTCATAGTAGTCCAGCGTGCCGCCGGCGGCGTTCTCCACGGCCACGCGCAGACGGCCGTCGGGCAGCTCTTCCACCTGGCCCGGCAGGCCGCGTACATAGTGCACCCCCTGGCGCCGGCTGCGGGTGTAGAGATCCTCGAAGCCTTTGCCGAAGGCCCGGATGTCGATGTAGAAGACCTTCACCGCCATGTCCGGGTAGTGCTCCTTGAGCACCAGCGTGCTTTTAACGGTGTTCATGCAGCAGATATTCGAACAGTAGGCCTTGCCCCGGCGGGCCGAGCGCGAGCCCACGCACTGGATGAAACCCACGGACTTGGGCTGCCGGCGGTCGGTGGGCCGCAGCAGATGGCCCTGGGTCGGGCCGCCGGCATTGACCAGGCGCTCGAACTCCAGGCTGGTGAGCACGTTTTCGTAGCGCGTGTAGCCGTATTCGTCCAGCACGCGCGGATTGTGGGGCGCAAGGCCGGTGGCCACCACGATGGTGCCCACGCGCTCGTTGAGCGTCTGGTCGGACATGTGAAAGTCGATGCACTTCTTCTCGCAGGCTTCCAGGCACTTGCTGCACACCACGGGATTATTGCCCAGGCATTCGTGGGGATTGAGCACGTAGGCCGAGGGCACGGCCTGGGGAAAGGGCGAGTAGATCGCCCGGCGCGAGGAGAGGCCGAGGTTGAACTCGTCGGGGCGCACCACCGGGCACACCTTGGCGCAATCGCCGCAGGCGGTGCATGCTTTTTCGTCGACGTAACGGGCCTTCTTGACGATCTGGACGTCGAAGTTGCCGACGTTGCCGTTGATCTCCACCACTTCGCTCAGGGTGTGAATCGTGATCCGGGGATGCCGACCGGCATCCGTCATCTTCGGACCGAGGATTCAGATGGAGCAATCCATGGTGGGAAAGGTCTTGTCCAGTTGGGCCATGACCCCGCCGATGGAGGGCTGCTTTTCCACCATCACCACCTCGTAGCCGTTGTCGGCCATGTCCAGGGCGGCCTGGATGCCGGCCACGCCGCCGCCGATCACCATGGCGCGCTGGGTCATGGGCAGCCGGGCTTCGTCCAGGGGCTGCAAGCGGCGCGAGCGGGCCACGGCCATCTTCACCAGGTCCCGGGCTTTGGCCGTGGCGCCTTCCCGATCCTGCATGTGGACCCAACTGCACTGCTCGCGCAGGTTGGCCATCTCCAGCAGGTAGGGGTTGAGACCGGCGGCGGTCAGCATCTGGCGGAAGGTCGGTTCGTGCAGCCGGGGCGAGCACGAGCCGATGACCACGCGGTTCAGTCCCTGCGTCTCGATCTCTTCGCGGATCTCGCGCTGGCCCGGCTCGCTACAGGCGTAACCGATGCTCTTGGCCACGGCCACGTCGGGCAGTTTGGCCATGGCCGCGGCCACGGCATCGCAATCCACGGTCTGGGCGATGTTCAGGCCGCAGCGGCAGACGTAGACGCCGATGCGGGTGTCGCCGGCAGCGGCCGTCGAGGAAGTGGTAGATACGGGTGTTGTCATGGTACTTTCCTTATCTTCGTAATCGTAATCGAATTTTCGAATTTCGAGTACGTGTACGATTGAGGGACTATGCCCAGTAAATGCTTTTGGCGATGGCGCTGGTCAAATCTATCATCTCCATCTTCAACTCGTCGCCCCGCATGACATCTTCCATGGCGCAACCCAAATGGATCTGACACTTGGGGCAGGCCGTGACGATCGTTTGACCGCCGGCTTGCTTGGCCTTTTCGATGTGCTGCACCTGCATGCGTTTGCTGAAGGCGTCGCAACCGGTCCAGGCGCTGTTGCCGCAGCAGACGCTGGGGGCGCCGCCGTCCACCAGGGGGGTGCCGTTGGTCAGGCGCTTGAGCAGTTTGCGCGGCAGTTCGGCCTGGTCGTTGAAACGGCTCTGGCGGCAGGCGTCCTGGAAGGCGACTTTGCCTTCCAGGGGCTTGAAGGCCACGGCGCCCTTGGCGATCTCGCGCTCCAGGAATTCGTGCATGTGGGTGATTTTGAGCGGCAGGGTCACGCCGTAGCGCGGGTACTCCTGGCTCAAGGTGTGATGGCATTCCGGGCAGGCGGTGATCAGCTCTTCGGCGCCGCTGGCCGCCAGGGCCTTGGCGTTGAGGGCGGCCAGGCGCAGGAAATTGTCGCGATCCCCGGACCAGAGCAGGTCGTGGCCGCAGCAGCGTTCGTCGGCCAAAAGGGCCGGCTCCACCTCGAAGAAGTTGAGCAGCCGCAGGCTGTCTTCCAGGATGCGATCGGTTTGCGGGTTCAGGAATTTGCGGAAGAAGATATCGAAGTAGGAGGCGCAGCCGCCGAAGAAGAGAATCGGGCTCTTTTCGCGCACGCGGATGTTGTCCGGCAGCGCTTGCCAGCGCCGGGGCACCAGGGCTTCGGCGGTCATGGCGCGCATCATGCTCTGGAAAAATCCGCCGTGGGCCGGTGCGGCGGTGAGCTCGCGGCCCTGGTAGTAGTGGCGCATGGCCTTGATGAATTCGGGAAAGTTCACGGCCGATGGACAGCGTTCGTAACAGGTGCCGCAGGTGAGACAGGCGTTGACCGCTGCGCGCACCTCGGGTCGATCGGCGCGGCCGGCGATGATTTCCGCGGCCACGAAGCGCGGCGAGAAGGATTTGCCGGCCAATGCCAGCGGACAGGCCGAGGTGCATTTGCCGCAATCCTGGCAAGCGAAGATATCATGGCCGGCGGCGATGGATTCGGGCGTTTCGGCCGTCTCGGGGGCGGCGGCCGTCAGAGGCACGATGGGGCTCTTGCCCATGTCGCGCACACGCTGGGTAAATTCCTGCACGAAGGCCAGCAGGGCTTCGGGCTGGTCGGGCAGGAAATTGCCCAATTGCAGCCGCTCCTGGCCCAGTCCCAACAACTCCATGATGCGGCGGGTGTCCTCGGTATTCTCCTGGGCCGCGGCCGTGCCGGTGCCGTAACGGCAGGTGCCCGATTGGCAGCCGATCAGCAGGACACCGTCGGCGCCCATTTCGAAGGCTTTGAACAGCAGGGCCTTGGTGATGCGCCCGCTGCACGGGATACGCACCATCTTGATCTCCACGGGAATATCGGCGCGCCGATCCTGCAGCGTCTGATACGCCACGTGGGGGCCCCAGTTGCATAGAAACAAAACGATCTTGAAATCTGTTGGCATAGATCAACTCCCGCTGCCGGCCGCGAGCAGCTCTTCCAGGGTGTGTTCCAGGTAGGCCTGATCCCGGAACGGACTGTCGGCCGCATTGGACGGACAGACCGAAATACAGTTGCCGCACCCCTTGCACAGGGCCTCGTCCACCGCTGCCGCATAGCCGCCGTTGCCATTCTCCTTGAGGCCGATCGCCTGGTATGGGCAGGTTTGCAGACAGCGGCCGCAGCCGCGGCATAAGGCCGTGTCGATGGTCACCGAAAAGCCCCGGCTCTGGCGCGGTCCCCGGGGCATGGCCGCCGCGGTGAGCACGGCCGCCGCCTCGCCCTTGGTGCGCTTGGAGATCTGGATGCCGGGCGGATCGGCCAGGAAAAGGCCCGATATGGAGGTGCCGCCGGGATACATGAAGGGGATGCCGGGAACATCCGCTCTCTGCATGCGGGCTTGCACCTTGAGGCTGGGCAGATCGTCATGCTGACGGTAGATGGCGATGTTGCGCGATTTTTCCCCCAGGATGACGCTGCCCACGGTGAAGCTGCGCGCGGCGCCCGCCACCTGGGCATGGATCTGGAAGTTGCCGATGGTGCCGCTGACGCCGTCCACGGTGGCCCCGTGGAAGGCGAAGATCGACGGATGGGCCGGGGCCTCTGCCAGCGGATTCTTGGACGAGCCGAACATCAGCACATCGAAGCCGGCCTGGGCCAGGGTCAGGGCCGCGCTGGCCGCCGCCTCGGTCTGGCCGATGACGGCCGTGGTGAAGTTGTAACGCCGGGCCGGAGCCGGGAAGGGCAGCAGTTTGCGCGCCCGGCCGATGCTGCGCGTGATGATCCCCTGGAACATCTGAACGGCCAGCGGTTCGTTTCCGGCCATCAGGCGCAGGACCTCGCCGCGCAGGTTGATGGTCTGCACCATGGAGCGGCTGATGCCGGTGCCGTCGAAGAGCCCGCGTTTGAGCCGGCTGCGCTGATCGGTGCAGGCGCTGCATACGAAGTTGAGCGGGCAGCAGACGCAGGAAGCCAGCACCAGACGGGTGAGCCCCTTGTCGCGCACCGTATCCACCATGCGCTGGATGCCCTCGGGCACGCAGGCCGAGTTGAGCACTTCGGCATGCACGATATCCTCCTGGCGGGCCAGGCCCTCCATGAACCCATCCAAGGCCGGCGACCAGCCGAACGAGTCGTTGCAGCGGCAGGCAAAGACGCCGATGCGGATGCGCCGGTCCAGCCCGGCCTCGGGCGGCACGAAAGCCACCCCCTGGCCCTTGAGGCGCATGCCGTTGCGCTGGAGCAGCACCATGGCCTTGGCCGCCGCCGAAAAGCCGCGCAGCAGCATGGCCGGTACATCGGTTTTGGCGCTGGGCGGCCCATAGGCCCGGATCACGTCGTCGCCCTTGATGCCCAGTGCCATCTCGGGGTCGGCGATGATCAGCACCCCTGCGTTTTCGAAGAGCGTTTCCGCAACCGCTTCGTGGTGAATGGCCTGGATGCTCCCGCAGGCCGGCAGGCAGGCCAGGCACTGGGCGCAGCCGCCGCACTGCAGGCAGCGGCCGGCCTCCTCCCGGGCTTGGGTTTCATCCAATCCCCGGGCCACTTCGGTAAATCCGTCCCGGCGCTGGGCCAGGGCGATCTCGGGCATGGGCGCCCGCGGCCGCATGGGCAGGTCATCGGCGATGGGATCGAAATCGAAGGCTTCGGGTCGGGAGACAATCGGCCGCGCCCCCGGAGCGGCCTGGGCATGGGTCAGGTCGCCGGCCAGTTGGGCCGCAACCCTGCGTCCGTCGGCCATGGCCTTGACCACCGAAGTGGCGCCGGTGGCCGCATCGCCGGCGGCATAAATGCCCGCAAGGGGCGTGCGGCCTTGGGCATCCACGGCCAGCAGGCCCCGGGGGTCGATGGCCAATTCGGCCTGGCCGCCAAGATCGCGGTAAGGTCCGCCCTGACCGATGGCCACAAAGGCGTGGTCGAAGCTCAGTTCTTCCACGGGGGCGTCGGGCGCCACGACCGGCCAGCAGATGCCCTTGGCGTCGGCCGGACCGGGCCGGGTGGCTTGCACCCGCAGGGCGCGAAAGCGGTTGTTTTCGCCGGCGAAGCCCACCACCTGGCGCCGGTCGATGAGGGCGATGCCTTCGGCCGCGGCCGCTTCGACTTCATCCCTGTCGGCCGGGATTTCGTGGGCCGCGAACCAGGATACCAGGGTGACATCCACCCCCAGGCGGCGCAGCACCCGGGCCAGGTCGTAGGCCGCATTGCCGTCGCCGATGACGGCCGCCCGGCCGGTAATCGTCTTGACTTCGCCGCGGTAGAAGCGGCTCAGAAAGTCGATGCAGCCCTGGACCCCTTCGAGCGCTTCGCCCGCCTCCCCCAACCGGCGGTCGGCCCAGGCGCCGGTGGTGAGAATCACGGCGCGGTGCTTTTGGCGCAGCGCGGTCAGCCCCTCGGGCAGGGCGATGGGGTGGTGGGTGACGATGTCCACGCCCTCGGCCTGGATGGCCTCCAGTTCGGCGTCCAGAATCTTGCGCGGCAGACGGTGAGGTCCGATGCCGTAGCGCAGCAGGCCGCCGGCTTCGGGTTCCTTTTCATATACTGTGACCTTGAACCCCCCGCGGGCCAGATCGGTGGCCGCCGCCAATCCGGCCGGGCCGGAGCCCACAACCGCCACGGAGGGGGCATCGGCGGGCAACTCGGCTTTGGGTTTGGGTGCGCTTTGCGCCGCCCGGTCGGCCACGAAGCGTTTGATGTCGCGGATGGCCAGGGGCCCTTCTTTTTCACCCCGGCGGCAGGCCGCTTCACAGGGATGGGTGCAGATGCGGCCGCACACGGCAGGCAGCACGTTGTCCTGGCGGATCACTTCGAGGGCTTCTGTGTAGCGGCCGGCGGCGGTCAAGGCCATGTAGCCTTGCACGTTGACCCCCAGGGGGCAGTTGGCCTGGCACAAGGGCTGGCGGCGCTTGTCGATGGTGACCCGGCCCGGCAGGGCCATGCGATCGACGGCTTGAATCGGTCGCTGGTGGTCGCCGGCGCACACCGGACACACCGCAACACATTGGCCGCACAGGGTGCAGCGCGACGCGTCCACATAGGTGGCCCGGCGTTCGATCTGCACGCGGAAGCCCTGGGAGCTGTGCCTGGCCGATTGGATGGTGGCCGGCAGCACGCAACGGATGTTGGCGTTGCGCAGGATGCGGATCAGGCCCGGACGGTGGGCGTAGTTGAAGGGCACGCCCGACTCCAGGCGGTAGGCCTCCGTGTTGAGCTTGCAGTCCAGGTCGGCGGCCTTGTCCACCAGGGTGATGGGAATGCCCAATTCGCCCAGTTTGTTGGCCGCGGCGATGCCGGCCGGGGTGGCGCCGGCGATCAGGACGCTGTGCAGACGGTTCTTGGGATGTTTCATGCGACCACTCCGATGTGACCGGCTGCTTTATGCCGGCGGCCTTTCAAGGTGGCCTGGGCGAACTCCCAGCCGCGATCGAAGGCCTTGAGGTTCTTCTCCACGGTGCCCTTGGGCACCGACTCGGCCACCGTGGCCCGGGCCGCATCCAGGCTGATGGCCTCGGTGATGGCCGCCAGGAAGCCCACCATGATGATGTTGGCCATCATCTTGTTGCCCAGCTCTTCGGAAAAGCGGGTGCAGGGGATGGCAAAGTGATCCCGGGCGTCGGTGGGTTTGACCAGGTCCTGCTCGATGATCAACACGCCGTCGGCCTTGAGCGAAGCGTACTGCTTGTCGTAGCCCGACTGGGACATGCACACCAGGATGTCCGGGTTCTGGATGTAGGGGAAGTAAATCGGCCCGTCGGCGATGGTCACCTGGGCGCTGCACGCTCCGCCGCGCGACTCGGGGCCGTAGGACTGCACCAGGGTGCTCTCCAGATTGTCGCCGATGGCCGCCGCCTGGCCGACGATGCGGCCGGCGAGGACCACGCCCTGTCCGCCGAAACCGGTGATGGTGATTTGCTTATACATATACCCTCTTCCTCACTCGTACGCGTACGAAAAACCCTTACATTAACCTGCACGTCTTATCGTAATTCTCGATGCAGGTACTTCGCTCCTTATCCACGAACTCGCCCAGCACCACCTTCTTCTTGAAATCGATCTCCAAATCGCTGGGATCGGCGTGATTGCGGATAATGGTCTGCTCCTGGTAGAGCTTGAGGGTCTGCAAGGGCTTCTCTTTGTTGCGTCGGCCGTAGTTGATGGGGCAGGGCCCCAGCACCTCGATGAACGAGAAGCCGTTTTTCAAAAAGGCCTTCTGGATGCACTCGGTCAGTTCACGGATGTGCAGGATGGTCCAGCGCGCCACGAAGCTGGCGCCCGCGGCCCAGGCCAGCAGCGGCAGGTTGAAGGGCGCCTCGTGATTGCCGGCCGGCGTGGTGGTGGTGCGCGCCAGGTAGGGCGTGGTGGCCGCCGCCTGGCCGCCGGTCATGCCGTAGTTCAGGTTGTTCAGGCAGATCACCGTGAGCGGGATGTTGCGCCGGGCGGCGTGGATGAAGTGGTTGCCGCCGATGGCAAACAGGTCGCCGTCGCCGCTGAAGACCACCACGTTGAGTTTGGGGTTGCCCAGTTTCAAGCCGGTGGCAAAGGGGATCGCCCGGCCGTGGGTGGTGTGGAACGAGTCCAGCTTGACATAACCGGCGGCGCGGCCCGAGCAGCCGATGCCCGAGACCATGCACATGGTGGCCAGATCCAGGCCGCAGGCCTTCATGGCCGAGAGCGTGGCGGCAAAGGCGGTGCCGATGCCGCAGCCCGGACACCAGATGTGCGGAATGCGGTCCGAGCGGATCAGATCCTCCAGGGGATGATCGGGCACTGCAGGGGATGGTTCATGGCGTGCAACGGCTTGGGTCATACGACCTCCTTGATGGCGGCCAGCACCTTGTCCGGCGAGATGATGGCGCCGCCGTGGTGGCCCACCAGGTGGCAAGCGGCTTGGCCGGCCGCGGCGCGGGTCACTTCCAGATGGATCTGACCCAGGTTGATCTCCACGGTGATGAAGGCTTTGACCCGCTGGGCCAATTCCCGAATCTGCCGCTCGGCAAAGGGCCAGATGGTGATCAGACGCAGAAAACCGACCTTTAACCCCATGGCCCGGGCCTGCTGCATGGCGGCCATGCTGGTGCGCGCCGAGATGCCGTAGGAGACGATGACGATCTCGGCATCGTCCAGTTCATGGCCTTCGGTCAGGATGATGTCGTCGCGGTTGTCCAGGATCTTGTTTCTGATGCGCGCCATCATCTGTTCCTGGGCCTCGATGGACATCACCGGGTAGCCCTTTTCGTCATGGGTCAGACCGGTGACGTGCACGTTGTAGCCTTCGCCCGCCGCCGGCATGGGGGCCACCCCGTTGGGGCCCGGCTTGTAGAGCAGGAAGCGGTCCTTGCGACCCTGGGGTTTGGGACGATCCTCGGTGCGGATCTGATCGGCGGCCGGAATCACCACCTTCTCGCTCATGTGGCCGATGATCTCGTCGGTCATGATGAAGACCGGCGTGCGGTAGCGCTCGCTCAGGTTGAAGGCCGTGATGGTCTGGTAAAAAATCTCCTGGGCCGAGGCCGGCGCCAGGGCGATGATCTCGTAGTCGCCGTGGGAACCCCAGCGCACCTGCATCATGTCGGCCTGGGCCCCCATGGTGGGCAGGCCGGTGGACGGTCCGGCGCGCTGGACGTTGACCACCACGCAGGGGGTTTCGGTGCAGGCCGCCAGGCCGATGTTTTCCATCATCAGGCTGAAGCCCGGCCCGGAGGTGGCCGTCATGCTCTTCTGGCCGGCCCAGGCCGCCCCCAGCACCGAGGCCATGGCCGCGATCTCATCCTCCATCTGGATGAAGGTGCCGCCCACCTCGGGCAGGCGTTCGGACATGTGCTCGGCGATCTCGGTGGCCGGCGTAATGGGATAGCCGCCGAAGAAGCGGCAACCGGCCGCCAGGGCCCCCTCGGCGCAGGCCTCGTCGCCGGTCATGTAGTGAACTCCCGTTAGAACCGCTGATTTCATGTTGCACTCATCATTTATATATAGGGTGGATGGCTGGGGCATGGCCGATGGCGCGGGCCGTGCGCGTCGAAACAAGGGATGGCGCCTAACCCCCGGGGGGCTGGGGCACTTCCGCGGAGTAGATGGCGAACTCCGGGCAGATGATTTCACAATAGTGGCAATTGACGCACCCCTCGGGCTGCAGCACTTCGGGCGGGTGGTACCCTTTTTTATTGAAACGGGAGGAAAAGGCCAGGATGTGCTTGGGGCAGAACTCGATACAATAGCCGCACCCCTTGCACCGATCCTCGATGATGTGAACCACGCCCTGGGAAACCTGAATGGTTTGGGCATCCAATGGTACGCGCCAGAACTCCATCTTCCACTCCCTATGCCGCCGCCTGAGGGTGGCGGCCTGATCGATCCGTCGATGATCCTTTAGAACTTGGATGGTGCTCTCATATACGATCCGGGAGCAGACTTCAAGGTGTTCAGGGGCGATTTTTGAAAAAGTTTGGGAGACCCCCTGGCTTTTTCGAGGGGGAACTGAAATTCATTTTTTGCAGGGTGGCGGGGTCAAATCAAAAGGCGGTCGATAGCTGCATCGACCGCCTTGAAATGGGTGACTGTCTGGGGCGCGGAGAGCGCGTGCTATTTTCCGGCCACTGTTTTTTCCCGGGTCAGGTAAAAGAAAAAGGTGAGCTTGCCCTTCATTTCCCCCAGGCCGATGAGCGTGTTGTCGTCGATCTTGCGGAAATAGTCCATGATGGCCTTGTTGTCGTAGATCAGGCTGGCGGAAACCTTGCCCCGGAACTTCACCTCCCGCAGTTGGGCCATGCCCCATTTGTCGAAGGAATAGATGCTGCCATCGGGTTTGCGCGCCAGCAGGGGTTCGGCGTCATTGGCCGAGTTGAAGCGCTTGCCGTACCAGTTGATGGGGTCCGGCGACTTGCCGGCGTCGAACTTGCCCCCTTTCCAGGTGCCGAGCATGAAATCGATATCCACCGGATCGAGTTGGTCGTAGAGCGGCAGTATCTCTGCGGTGGTATAGGCTTTGCCGGTTTGGATCATTTGCAGCAGTTGCGCCGCCGCTTGGGCCGATGCATCCGTTGTTTTCGCCGCGTTATCGCTTGCCATGAATTGGCAGCCGGCCACGACAATAACCCAAAAGACCCACGCGAGGTTCCCGATCTTCTTCAGATTCATTTTTTGTTTCCCTCAAGTACAGAAGCACTAATTGTTCTAAAACATGGCCCATTTAAGACATTAATTGGTTCTGTACCATCGTTCGGGGCTTGCGTCAACACGCTTTGGGCAGGCCGATGCAATCGATTTCCTGGGCCAGACGCTTGAGGTCTTCGAGGAATTTTTCGCGCTGGTCTTCGAGGAACTGCTTGGTCAGATCTTGATAATAAACGATGCCTTCCTGGAGCCCTTGCTTGAAGTTCTCGAAAAAGCTACTGGGCCGATTGGAAATTCGGTGGGTGAAGCGTTTGATCTCGTCCTTGAGGTAATCCAGGTTTAAACGCATCTCCTCCACGAACATGTGGGGCCGCTCGCTGTTGGCGATGAGGCTCAATCGGCCGTAGATGTGGCTGATCATCTCCTCCAGGGCAAAGATGCGGTTAAAGTAGCGGATATTCGGCCCGCAGCAAAGGGCCGGCAAGGCTTTGCCGGTTCCGTTGCCGCCGGCGTTTTGCACCAGGGTGATGGCGCCGCCCAGGTCGTGGCAGATGCACGACTTGGCCAGCACCTCTTCGCGCACGAAGGCCATCTGTTCCTCGGTGAGACCTTCCTGGGGCAGATGGGCCAGCTTTTGGGTGATGTACTCCCGGGAGGCCACGCAGATGGGTTTTTCGCTGAATTCGCTATTGAGCGCGCAAAATTTCTTGGGGCAAGGACTGCCGGGTTTGCCCGCCGCGATGCGCTCGCGCCGTTGCTCTTCACTGGCCGAGGTACGCAGGTTCCAGAAGGGTACGCCCAGGGGAGAGGCCTGGCTCAAATAGATGTCATCCCATTTGGCGTTGGTCAGCCGTTCCAGGTGGACGGGATCCACGTTGGTCACTTCGGGCACCATCATGAAGGGGGTGCCCCAGCCGGTGCCGTCCACTTGGTAGTAGTGCAGCAGGAAGCTGTCTTCCTCGGTCGTGCCGATGCCGCCTTGCACGGTGACGCGGAATTTGGCCGCTTGGGACGGCACCGGTCGCCCCAGGCCCGCCAGCGCTTTGCAGTAGATGTTAAAAAGGCTTTCGCTGAGTTCGGCGCGGTTGCGTTTGAATTGTTCGAGCACCGGGCCGACCAGATTGCATTCGGCGGCAAAGGCGTGGCCACCGCAATTGAGACCCGATTCAACCCGGAATTCCGAGACCCACAAGCCTCTTTTGGCCAAAAACTTGCCTTGCACCAGGGCCGAGCGATAGTCGCTGACCTTGAGAACGATGCGCTTCTTGGATTCCCCCTGGGGGCCGGGGAAAAAATCATCGAATTGGGCCGCATAGGTGTAAAGGCGCTGATTGATGCCGGCCGAAAAGACCATGGCCGAGCCGACCAGGGTGCTCTGGGCGAAACCGCGCAGGGCCGCCATGCCGTCGGCGAACTCGGGAGGCAGTTTGGTGCCGTTCCGATAGTGGTCCACATCCAGTTTGGTCATGATGTTGACGTCGATGCTGCCGGCCGTTACCTGCTGGCGCAAGTCATCCTGGAGGCGTTTTTGCTCCTGGGGGTCCGTGACCGTCAGCATCTGCTCGTAGGCCTGCTTGAGCGGTGATGCCGGCAACAACTCGAAATAGCGGCCGATGTCGCTGCCTTTTTCAAAGGGCGCAGTCTTGAGGTCGCGCACCTGTTGCTGAACGAGCCGGTCCACCAGGTTCAGGTAGGCTGTGATGCGCCGGGCCCGGGCATCCGGTTGGGATGCGGTGATGGCTTCATAAGGCTCCCCGTTTTTATGGCAATGAAATTTGCGGGCCTGCTCGACGATGACATCGTCCACCAGGGAGATCACCGAGGAGATGCCATAGCGGGCGACACGCAAAGGGGTATCGAGGGTGAACCCCGTACCCATCACAGGAATATGAAACGAGTGGGGAGATGCACTCATGTTAGGCCTCTTAAGACATAGATTTTTTTCCGCCGTTTTGCGCGGGCCTTTAGTTGGGGTGCCTGAAGGCGCCGACGACAAAGGGGACTTCACAATATCCCGTAGCCTCTGGATGTTCAACCCTTTTATCGCGGATTGATCGAAAGGAGGGGCAGGGCTGCGCATTTTCGGGAAAAAGAAACTCCATTCGAGCTTTTTGCATGCCGCCGATGGGGGCCTCGGGTTCCAATCCCCTTGTTATGCCTGTCGGTGCAAGATTCAGAGCTTAACGCGTGAAAGGATTGTCGCGCCTTTCATCGGCCACGGTGGACGAGGGGGTGTCCCCGTAATGGTGTCCGGGCCAGATGACGGTGTCGTCCGGCAGGGTGTAAATTTTGTTTTTGATCGAGGAGAGCAACTGCTTGGCGCTGCCGCCGGCCAGATCGGTGCGGCCCACGGCGCCCACAAAGAGGGTGTCGCCGGTGAAGCAGTGGCCGGTCGTGTAAAGGCAGATCGATCCCGGGGTGTGGCCGGGGGTGTGCAGCACCTTCAGTTCGGTGGCGCCGATCTTGATCCGATCGCCGTCGGCCACCAATCGATCCGCGCCGGGCGAGCCTTTGCCGCCCAGCATGCGGGCGAAGGCCCGGCCCGTCACTTTGCCAAGGGCCGCGGCGTCGGCCGTGTGGATGTAAAGCCGGGCGCCGGTGGCGCGCATGACGTCGGCATTGCCGGCCGAGTGGTCGGCATGGTGATGGGTGTTGATCACGTGGGTGACGCTGTAGCCGGCTTTACGCACCGTCTCCAGGATGCGCGGCACGTCGAAGGCCGGATCGATAAGGGCCGCATGGCCGCTGATCTCATCGCCGATGAAATAGCAGAAGGTATCCATCCGGCTGAGAGGGATTTGTTCCAGCTTCATACAGTTGCCTCCGACCGCGCATCCTGCCAGATTCGACCCGGCCGGTCAAGCGTTGGCAGGCGCATCCGAGTGGACGCATCGGCCATCGTTGGACTCGGTATCGGCGTCGGTATCGGAATCGGCATCGGTTTTTTTCGAGGAAGCCTTTCGATCCCGATGCCGATCCAGAACGGCGGAGATACCATTTGACACCTCCAGCGATCTTCTTTACGATGCTGGTGATTTGACAAGACGTCGTGCCCGCTTCTCCCCAGAATGGCTTCACGGTCCGGTTGGACCGTCCGCACACACCATCTCGCCCAGGGCAGCCCTGCATAAAAAAGTGCTTCTGGAGTTACGTTTTTATGGCCGTGGAAACTCCCGCGGTTGCGCCTTTCCAAGGCGATACTTTTTTGCGTCCTCTGATTCCCATGGCCGCGGCCCTGACGGCCGGCATTCTGGCCGGCGGCGCCTGGCCCGGGTTTTTCGCGGCGGCCCTGGTCATCGCGGGACTGCTGGCCCTTTGCCTGGCAGGGTATGCCTGGCACCGGCGCCGGATGCTGGTGCTGCCGCTGCTGTTTTGCGCCACCTGCGGTTATCTCTCCATTCAACCCTGGCTGGTGACAAGCCTGCCGCCGGACCACGTGCGACACTACATCAATCAAGGCAAATGGCAGGTGAGTGGCGTGGTGAGCGAACGGTTGCGGGCAGATGATCGGCAGCAGGCTTTTATTCTGGATGCCACCCAACTGGTCCGGGGCGGGCGGACCCTGGCGGTGCGGGGCAAGATTCGGGTCAGCGCCCGGGGCTTGTTGCCGCCTTTGTGGCCGGGCGATCGGGTCACGCTTGCCGGCCATCTGCGATCCGTAAAAGGTTTCTGCAATTTCGGCGGCTTCGATTACCAGCGGTTCATGGCTTGGCAGGGGGTGCGCGTGCGCCTCTTTGCCCAAGCCGAGGCGATCCGGCGCGAAAACGGAACCCCGGGCGGTTGGCAGGGGCGTTTGGAAATCCTGCGGGACCGGCTGGGGCAACGCGTGGCCGCCGCCCTTGACAACCACCTCCCTGCCACGGTGAATCTGTTGCGGGCCTTGATCCTGGGCATGCGCGCCGGCGTTCCCGCCGATCTCAACCAGGCCTTCAGCCGCGCCGGCGTCAGTCATGTGCTGGCCATCTCAGGGCTGCACATCGGCATGGTGGCCGGCGGCGTGTTTGCCCTGCTGGCAGGCCTGGTGGTGTGGATTCCGTCGATCACCCAAAGGGCCTGGGTGCGCAAGGCCGCCGCCCTGGGGAGTCTGCCGGCGGTGGTGGGCTACTGCCTCTTGGCCGGCATGTCGCCTTCGGTGCAGCGGGCCATGATCATGTGCCTGGCCTTTCTGCTGACCTTCTGGATCGGCCGGCGCCACGACCTGCTCAACTCCCTGGCCCTGGCGGCCCTGCTGATCCTGATCGTGTCACCGCCCGAGGTGTGGCGGATCTCCTTTCAGTTGTCCTTCGGCGCCGTGTTGGCCATTATTCTGGGGTTGCGGCGCTTTCCCCTGGCGCGTGCGGACCAGACCCATTCCATGGGGCGACGCTGGGCGTTGCGTGGGGCGGCTTCGGTCCGGGTTTCCCTGTGGGCCATTCTGGGCACCACCCCCCTGGTGATGTATTATTTCAATCAAATCTGTTGGGTGGGGCCGCTGACCAACCTGGTGGCGGTGCCCCTGGCCGGCCTGGTGATCCCGGCCGGGTTGGCGGGTATCGTGCTCACGCCGGTGAGCGACAGCCTGGCGTGGCTTTGCTGGCAGGCGGCGGGCTTCGGATTGGATGGTTTGGTGCTGTTGGTGGAAACCGTCGCGCGCTGGCCGTGGTCCGCCAGCGTCACGGTCACCCCCAGCTTGTTGGAGATGGGGCTATTCTACCTGTTGCTGGGGGTGCTCTTTTTGGCCAAAGAGCGCCGCCCTTTTCTCATCGGGCTGGCGGGGTGCCTCGTGATCGGTGGCCTGGATGCGGCCTATTGGTGCCAGCGGCGCTTCGGCCGGGAGATGACGGTCACGGTCCTGGATGTGGGCCAGGGCAGCGCCAACCTGCTGCAATTGCCCGGCGGTTTCACGGTGCTCATCGACGGCGGCGGCTTCGGTGACAACGCCATCTTCGACGTGGGCCGATCCGTGGTGGCCCCCGCGTTGTGGCGCAATAAGATCAAGACCATCGACCGGATAATTCTCACCCACGCCGACAGCGATCACCTCAATGGGCTGATTTTCATCCTCAACAATTTTGCGGTGGGCGAGGTGTGGAGCAACCATGAGGAGACGCCGACCGCTGGGTATCGCTTATGGCTGGAGGCGATCGCGGCCCGCGGCATCCGGCATCTGCCCTTTGACCAATTGCCCCGGCGCAGTGAAACGGCGGGCGTGCAATTCGAGATTCTCGGACCGCCCGACGATTTCATGGCGCGCCGGCTCAGTGAAAAATGGCGCGACGATAATGCCAACTCGCTGGTCACACGGGTTGTCTGGGGCGGGGTCGCTTTTTTCTTCGGCGGCGACATCCCGGCCCGCATGGAGCGCGAATTGGTGGCCCGCTACGGCGCCCAGGGACTACACAGCACGGTGCTGCTGGTGCCCCACCACGGCAGTCGCGGCTCCTCCAGCCCCGCGTTTTTATCCGCGGTGCATCCCTTGGAGGCGGTGATCTCCGCCGGTGCCGAAAATCGTTTCAATTTTCCCCATCCCGAGGTGACGTCGCGCCTGACCGCAGTGGGCGCCCGCCTGTGGCGTACCGATCGGTGCGGGGCCGTGCGTCTGGTTTCGGATGGTACGAACTGCCGGATCGCTTCCTGTCGAAATTAAAGAATTCACGCCTTTGGTCGATATAAAGTCCAAGTTCTGGAGGCGGCAGCAACCTTCATTCGCGCCGTTGTTTGCTGTCCGTCGCCCGGACGAGGGCGTTTTTTTCCGTGGACGGCCGAAACTTGACCTCCCATGGTTGGCGATAACGTGTAACGGCTTGTATTAAGTCATTGCGGACAGGATTGCGGGTGCTTGATATGGCGGACACTTCCTCCTCCTCGCAAGCGACTTTGGCCCCGGGGCATCCGATCATGAATGACGGTCCGGCCCAGGGCTTCAAAGTCGTCGGCGACGCCATGATGGATCTGAATATCGCCCGCAAGAACATGCTGATCTATCCGGCTGACCACGAACAGGCGCGGCGCAGCCTGAAACGGGCTTGCGCCACCGTACGCGCGGCGGGCGGTTGCTTCGCGCCGCTCACGATCACCGTCCTGACGGATCGATTGATGGTCGGCGCCCACCCCCTGGACCCCAAAAGCGGCCTCTTCAAGGAGCTGTCCCAGACCTTGAAGCTGCGCGGTATCGCGGCCGTCACGTTTCATCCCGATCTGAGCGACGAAGAGCTGGTGGGACTTCTGAAACTGATGAACCAGGATGCCGAAAGCATTCAGGCCGAAGGGGGCATCGAAAAGGCCGCGGCCGCCTTGTCGCTCGAACGGATCGTGCTGCATCCGGTGGACTACAGCAAGCTGCATGTCACCGACGAAGAGCAGATTCGCCGCTCGGCCGAACCGCCGCCGGCGCAATCCACTTGGCACCTGTTCGTGTCTCACATGATAGGGGGCACCCTTGCGGCCGGCGATGCTCCCGGCGACCGCGCCCAGGCACCTTACAATCCCGCTGCCATGGCTGACCTGATCAACACCAATCAGGTGGATGCCTGGCAGGCCATGGCCTACTACAAAGATCTGATCGCCGAATCGGTGCGGGCGCCGGCCTCCGGTTCCGCCGCCCAAGCCCCCAACTCGGTCCTGACGAATTTTCACCAACTGGTACAGGAGCTGAATCCGGCGTTGCGCCGGCAGTTTTTATCCAGCGCCTTTGACCAGTGCGAACGGCCGGAGGCCGATGGCGGTTTCGAATCCGTGATGGCCGGCATGCAAGCCGACTTGGTGGTGGAGATGCTGCGCGACGCCAATGCCCGGGGCAAGCAGATTTCGCCCTCCCTGATGGCTTTCGTGCGCAAGATGGGCATTCTCGACCAGCAGCCGGAACAGGCCGACTGGGTCAAGGATTTGGGGGATCTGCAGGCCGGTGTGCGCGCTTTGCTCGAGCGCGAGCACTATGAGACTTACGTGGATGGCGCCTACGACCAGATCCTCAAAAAACTCGCGGAACAGCCCGCGAACCAGGTGCTCACCACCTCCATGGAAAATCTGCGGCAGAACATCGAAGTCTCTCTGGAAGAGCCGCATATCACCATTTTGGTGGCAGGGGCACTGAATGGGTTGATGGATGCCAGCGCCGACGTGGAAGAGTATCGGGATTGGGCCCGCCAGCTCACCTTTCTGCTGGACGAACTGGTGGCCGTGGGGGCCTTCGGTTCGCTGCTCAAGATTCACGACGCGGTCCAACCCAGCGCGGAACGTGCCGACGATGCCCAGCGAAGCAAGATCAGCGCCTTGGTGCATGCCCATTTTCTTTCGCCGGATTTCGCCGCCAAGGCGGTCGCCGCCTTTTACCGCCCCACCCACACCATCAATACCGACGACGCCCTGGCCCTTCTCAAGCGGCTGGGCGAGTCCGCCGTGGTGGAGGTGCTGGACCTGCTGGGGGCCGAGGCCGCCTTCGACGCCAAGGGCGGCCTCATGCGGATATTGGTGCATGCGGCCCCCCTGGCCGTCAAGGAGGCCTTGGAGCGCTTGAACGATCCCCGGCCGCGCTACGTCTGCCGGATGTTGGTCATCATCCGCTTGTTCGGCTGCGAAGAGGATGCCGATAGCATTCGTGGCCTGCTGGCGCATACCGATGCGGAGGTGCGCCACGAGGCCCTGGCCACCCTGCTCAATTTCAACAATCACTGGGGTGTTGCCCATTTGCGCCAGATGCTGGCCGGGGAGTGGTCCGAGCAGGCCGCCCGGGCCATGCAACTGGCCGGCATGTATAAGGTCCGGGAAGTTGTCCCGCTTTTGGCGGAGATTGCCCAACGGATCGGCGGACCCCGGGAGGCGGATTTGGAACGCCGGGAAGCCGCCCTGCAGACCCTGGGGGCCATCGGCGATCCGCGGGCCATGGCCGCGCTGACCCATATCGCCGGACGGCGCTGGTCGCTGGCGCCCAAAGTGCTGGGGCGCTTAAAGCGCGTGCTCTATGAATCCCTGGAAGGCTATCCCTACGAGGCCGTCCGGGAATTGCTGCACCAGGGGCTGCGCCAAAAGAATTCAGAGATCGCAGCCATTTGCGAGCGGCTGATGAAGCAGTACCATCGCCGCGCGCCGGGCCGATCGGTAGGTGTGTCATGAGCGACCCGCGGCCTGGACCATCATCCATCCTGGGGGTCGTCGCCTACCTGAATGCCGCCATCTCCAATGCGCGGCTCTACGCTGCCGACCATCCCCAGGTGCGGCGCTATCTGGAGCGCGCCTATACCGAACTGGCCCAATGCCTGCGGGCCAAATCCGAGATCACCTTCCTGATCGTGGATCAGGATCTCGTGGTGGACAACCAGCCCCTGGCCGCCACCAGCACGCATGTGACCCAGTTCGTCCAACTGCTCGCCCGGGGCGCCGTGGAGCGCATCACCTTTGCCGCCAGCCTGAAGATCGAGGAACTGGCCCAACTGGTGGCCGATTTGTCGGCCGATGGCCAACCCACGGTGCGCAGCACGACCCACATCCAGTTGGGCAAGGTTCAGGTGCGGGTGACGCCTTCGGCCGCAGCCGTTGCGGACATCCCGCCGGAAATGGCGGACCGCATTGCGGCCATGGGGCCGGTGCGCGATTACTCCATAGATCAGCTCAAAGAGCTCTACCATAACCTGAAAGTGTCGCGCATCCCGCCGGTCTCCGGGTTCGAAGGCATTGTCCAGGCCTTTGTCATGGGCATGACCGGCAACGTGCCGCCCCTGCAAATCCTGGCCCACCTCAAAAGCTCGGATGAATACACCTTCACCCATGCGGTCAATGTCTGCATCTTGACCATGGCCCAGGCCGAGGCCCTCGGAATCGGCGGCCGCAAGCTGCACGACATCGGCATCGCCGCCTCACTGCACGATGCAGGCAAGGTGTTCGTGCCCGAAGAGATCCTCAACAAGCCGGGCAAGCTCACCCAGGAAGAGTGGGTTCACATGCGCAGCCACACGGTGCGCGGCGCCCGGCAGATCCTGCGCATCGAGGGCATACCCAAGGTGGCCTTCATCGGCGCCCTGGAGCATCATATCCGCTACGACGGCTCGGGCTATCCCTCCCTGGGGCAGTGGCAACCCAGCCTGGTGAGCCAGATGATCACCATCGCCGACGCCTTCGATGCCATGCGCAGCCAGCGGCCGTACCAGGCCCCCAAGCCCGATGCCCTGATCGTCGAGATCTTGCGTAAGGATAGCGGCACGGCCTTTAATCCCTTGCTGGTGGAAAACTTCCTGCGCTTGCTCAATGTGGATGATGCCCGCTGAAATCGCTGCCGATTCAAAATCTTTTAACCAACGCGACAGAGAATAAATTTCATTCGGGGCCCCTTGGGGCGCGGCCGCGCTTGACTTGCCCGAGCGCTTCTCGCTACAGTAGGCTCTCTAATTTTGATGGACTCGTAAAAAGCGTCTCGGTGGCTGTTAACGTCATTCCCGCGCAGGCGGGAATCCAGTCTTTCAAGCGTTTTCTGGACCCCCGCCTGCGCGGGCGTGACGGCTCGGTGCTTTTTACGATGTGGTCAATTTTATTTACCTTATAAGTCCAAGGAGCCGCCGCATGAGCCCGTTTCAGTATCAGCCCATGTTTCCCATGGGACCGGACGATACCGTTTACCGTCATTTGACCGCCGAACATGTCGCCTCAGCCCTCTTCGAAGGCCGGCCGATGGTGAAGGTGGCCCCGGAAGGACTCACCGCGCTGGCCCGGGAGGCCTTCCACGATCTCTCGTTTTTTTACCGCACCGGTCACTTGGAACAATTGGCGCAAATTCTGAAAGATCCCCAGAGTTCGGCCAACGATCGCTTCGTGGCCCTGGAGATGCTCAAGAACGCGGTGATCGCGGCCGAGGGGGAGTACCCCATGTGCCAGGACACCGGCACGGCCATCATCATGGGCAAAAAAGGCCAGCAGGTGTGGACCGCCGGCGATGACGAGGCGGCCCTTTCCCAAGGGGTCTACCAGGCCTACACCGGCAACAACCTGCGCTACTCCCAGAACGCGCCCCTGGGCATGTACGCCGAGAAGAACACCGGCTGCAACCTGCCGGCCCAGATCGAGCTGTATGCCGTGGACGGCGCGGCCTACTCCTTTCTGATGCTGGCCAAGGGCGGCGGTTCGGCCAACAAGACCTATCTGTACCAGGAGACCAAGGCCGTGCTGACGCCCCAGACCCTGGTGCCGTTCCTGGTCGCCAAAATGAAGAGCCTGGGCACGGCGGCCTGTCCGCCCTATCACCTGGCCATCGTCATCGGCGGCACTTCGGCCGAGATGACCCTCAAGACCGTCAAGCTGGCCTCGGCCCGATACCTGGACCACCTGCCCACCCAGGGCGGTGAGGGCGGCCACGCCTTCCGCGACCTTGCGACCGAAGCCGACCTGCTGGCCCGCTCGCGCGACCTGGGCCTGGGCGCCCAATTCGGCGGCAAATATTTCTGCCATGACGTGCGCGTGATCCGCCTGCCGCGCCACGGCGCCTCGTGTCCCATCGGCATCGGCGTGAGCTGCAGCGCCGACCGCAACATCAAGGCCAAAATCACGGCCGAGGGCCTCTTCCTGGAGCAGTTGGACCGCGATCCGACCCGCTTCCTGCCCCAGCCGGCCGAGGCGGCCGGCGCCGCGGTGGCCATCGACCTGGACCAGCCCATGGACCAGATCCGCGCCACCCTCAGCCGCTATCCCGTGGCCACCCAACTGCTGCTCAGCGGCACCCTGATCGTGGCCCGGGACATCGCCCACGCCAAACTCAAGGAGCGTTTGGACAGCGGCCAGGGGCTGCCGCAGTACTTCAAGGATCATATCGTTTACTACGCCGGTCCGGCCAAGACGCCGGCCGGGCGTGCCTCCGGATCGTTCGGGCCCACCACCGCCGGCCGCATGGACGCCTATGTGCCGCTGTTCCAGGCCCAGGGCGGCTCCATGGCGATGCTGGCCAAGGGCAACCGCTCGGCGGTGGTCACGGAGGCCTGCAAGCAGTTCGGCGGCTTCTACCTGGGCTCCATCGGCGGCCCGGCCGCCCGCCTGGGAAGAGATTGCATCACCCACATGGAACTGCTCGAGTTCCCCGAACTGGGCATGGAGGCGATCTACAAGATCCGGGTCAAAGATTTTCCGGCGTTTATTCTGGTGGACGACAAGGGCAACGATTTTTTCAAGGGGCTGTTGTAGGGGCAGGTTTGGGTTTGCCGGTAGGGGTGGGTTTCAAACCCGCCCCCTGCTATAAGCCTGAATGTTTTGTGCAAGATCATCCTTTTATTGGATTTAGCCATATTAGAAAGCGAGGTTCTATGCGAGATCTGGATGCGATATTTTCTCCTCAATCGGTGGCTGTGGTGGGCGCGTCGACCATCCCCGGAAAAGTCGGTCACGACATCTTCGTCAACATTTTAAAGGGCGGCTACAAGGGGGTGCTCTACCCGGTCAACCCCAGTGCCGAGGCCGTTTCCAGCGTGCGTGCCTATCCGTCCATTGCGGATATTCCCTATCCCCTGGATCTGGCCATGATCATCGTGCCGCCCAAGATCGCCATCCAGTCGGTCAAAGAGGCCATCGACAAGGGCGTCAAGGGGGTGGTGATCGTCTCGGCCGGCTTCAAGGAGATCGGCGGCGAAGGCCTGGAGATCGAGCGCAAGATCGTGGCCATGTGCCGGGAGAGCAAGGTGCGCCTGGTGGGCCCCAACTGCCTGGGGGTGATCAATCCCCTGGACGACGTGCGCCTCAACGCCAGCTTCTCGGCGCGCATGCCCAAGGCCGGCAATGTGTCGTTCATCTCCCAGAGCGGCGCCTTGTGCACCGCCGTGCTCGATTTCGCCGCAGCCCGGGATTTCGGTTTTTCCAAGTTTATCTCCATCGGCAACAAGGCCGATGTGGACGAAGTGGATCTGCTCAATTACTTCCATAACGATCCCGATACCGAAGTGATCATGATCTACGTGGAAGAGTTGCAGCGCGGCCAGGAGTTCGTGCGCGTGGCCAAGCAGATCACCGGCGGCGACCGGCCCAAGCCGATCCTGGTGATCAAGTCCGGCCGCACGAGCGCCGGGGCTCTGGCGGCCGCCTCCCACACCGGCTCGCTGGCCGGCTCCGAAGCGGTCTACGACGCCATCTTCAAACAGTCGGGCATCATCCGCGTGCAGGCCATCGACGAGCTGTTCGACTTTGCCATCGCCTTTGCCTATAAGAACGAAAACGCCCTGGGCAAGATGCGCCGTAAAGTGCCCAGCGGCAACCGCGTGGCCATCGTGACCAACGCCGGCGGGCCGGGCATCGTGGCCACCGACATGACCGTGGTCTCCGGCCTGGAACTGGCCAAGTTCAGTCCCGAGACGGTGGAAGCGCTCCAGAGCCACCTGCCGGCCACGGCCAACGTCCACAACCCGGTGGACATCATCGGCGACGCGGCCCAGGACCGTTACGAGAGAGCCCTGAATGCCGTGATCAAGGACGAAGCTGTGGATGGCGCCCTGGTGATTCTGACGCCCCAGTCCATGACCAATGCCATCGGCACGGCCGAGGCCATCGTGCGCATCGCCAAGCGCTCGGCCAAACCGATTCTGTGCTGTTTCATGGGCGTGGTCGACGTGTCGGCCGGGGTCAAATATCTCCAGGAGAATGGCGTGCCGGTCTACCCCTTCCCCGAGCAGGCCGCCAAGGCCTTCGGCGCCATCTACCGTTATTCCAAATGGCTCAACCGCCAGGAACTGGCGCCGTTCAGCCTGAAGCACGACAAGGCCGCGGCCCGGGAGATCGTCGAAAGCAACCTTGCCGTCGGCAACACCTATCTCAACGAGCTGTCCGGCATCCATCTGCTCAAGGCCTACGGGTTCAATGTACTGCCCACGGTTCTGGCCACCACCGCGGACGAGGCTGTGGCCCAGGCCGAGAAGATCGGCTACCCGGTGGCCATGAAGATCGTATCGCCCCAGATCATTCACAAATCGGATGCCCAGGGGGTGAAGATCAATATAAATGATGCCGCCGCTGTGCGCAGTGCCTTCGACACCATTGTGGCCAGTGCCAAAGCGTACAAGTCCGATGCCCGCATCGACGGCGTGCTGGTTCAAAAGATGGCCCCCAAGGGGATCGAGGTGATTCTGGGGGCCAACCGCTACCCCAAGTTCGGCCACCTGATCATGTTCGGTTCGGGCGGGGTCATGGTGGAAGTATTTAAGGATGTCACCTTCCGCCTGGCGCCCTTCAGCCGCAACAGTGCCCGCTGGATGGTGCGCGGTATCAAGGGCCATGCGCTGCTCAACGGGTTCCGGGGGCAGCCCAAGGCCGATGTGGCCGCCATCGAAAAACTGCTGGTGTGTCTCTCCAATCTGGTCACCGATCATCCGGAGATCAAAGAGCTGGACATCAACCCCTTGTTGGTGCATCCTGAAGGACAAGGGGCAACGGTGGCCGATTGCCGGTTTATTCTGGAAGCGTTGCCCTGATTCGTGACCGTTTTGAGCCCAAAAGCCTCTGCCCGGCAATGGGGTGTTGCCGGGTGGGGGTGGATCCATCGTTCAAACTTTGATTTAAATGTCGTGTCGTTTCCCTGGGACCGGGATCTCTTTCCTCCGGCGCCAGGGGCAGGGGTGCGTCACAGCAAAGGACCGGGACGATGACCAAGTCGATTTACTGGGCGGACAACTATCTCGAGAAGCGGCGTTCGCCCGAAGATGCCATCAAGACCATCCGGCCCGGTCAGCGGGTCTTCATCGGATCGGCCTGTGGGGAACCCCAGGTTTTGGTGCAAGCCCTGGCCGATCAGGCCCATCTGTTCAGCGGCCTCGAAATCGTGCGCATGATGAGCCACGAGAGCGCCCCGCTTACCGAAATCGCCAACAAGACCTACGAAGCCAATTTCAGCATCCGGCACATCTACCTGGGTTCGGCCCGTTCGGAGAGCTTCCGCAACAATCTGCGCTTCGTCACCCCCATGAATATGTCCGAGGTCCCCAGCCTCTTTAAAAGCCGCAAGCTGCCCATCGACGTGGCCATGATCCAGGTGTCGCCGCCGGACGATTTCGGCTGGATGAGCCTGGGGGTTTCGGTGGATGTCACCATGTCGGCCGCCTATTCCGCCGGCAAAGTGATCGCCCAGGTCAACCCGCGCATGCCGCGGGTCATGGGCCAGAGTTTTATCCACGTGAACGACGTGGACCTGATCGTGGAGCACGAAGAAGAGCTGCTGACCATCGCCCCGGCGCCGCGCTCGGAGCTCTCCACCTGGATCGGCCGGCACATCTCGCGCCTGATCGAAGACGGCTCCACCTTGCAGGTGGGGCTGGATGCCAACTCCCAGGCCACGGCCCAGGCCCTGTCCGATAAAAACGACCTGGGATTTCACTCCCAGTACCTGACCAACGACATCATGCACCTATACGCCCTGGGCGTGATCACCAACCGCAAGAAGGGCTTGAACGACGGCAAGATGGTGGCCTCGGCGGCCTTGGGCTCCAAGGAGCTTTACGAATTTTTGCACGACAACCCGGCCATCGAGTTTCATCCGGCCGATTACGTCAACGATCCGTTCGTCATCTCCCGGCACAACCGCATGGTGTCGCTGAATGTGGCCAAGGTTGTGGATCTCACCGGCCAGGTGTCGGCCGAAGCCGTGGCCCAGACCCTTTTTGCCGGCGTGAGCGGCATTCCCGATTTCGTGCGCGGCGCCAAACGCAGTCCGGGCGGCAAATCGATCCTCATGCTGCGTTCGACGACGCCCGACGGCAAGCAGAGCCGCATCATCCCCCAGATGTGCAACGAGGCCGTGGTGGTCTCCCGGGGCGACGTGCACTACGTGGCCACCGAATACGGCGTGGTCAATCTCTTTGGCAAGAGCCTGCAGGAGCGGGTGATCGCCATGATCAGCATCGCCCACCCCAAATTCCGGGACGAGCTGTTCGAAGCGGCCAAGGAGATGCGCCTGGTGGGCCCCGAGCGCACCCTGGGCGAAGCGGCCAGGGCGGTCTATCCGGTCAATCTGGAGGATTCGGTGGTGGTCGACGGCGAGACCATCACCATCCGCCCGGCCAAGCCCGTGGACGAACGCCGTATCCAGGAACATTACTATCATCTGGATAAAGAGGATGTCTTCCTGCGCTTCTTCCACGAAAAGAACAGCTTCGAACGTTGGGAAGTGGAAGGCAAGTCCCAGATCGATTACAAGAAGGATTTGACCCTGATCGCCATCATCGGCGAGTCCGGCTTTGGGCGCGTGGTGGGCGTCTCCGAATACCTGCTGCTGGTGGAGAGCAACATGGCCGAAGTGGCCTTTACCGTGAGCAAGGATTTCCAGGGCAAGGGCCTGGGTAAGATCTTCTTGCGTAAGATGGCCGAGGCGGCCCGGGAGCAGGGTATCTCCGGCCTGATGGCCTACACCGCCACCCACAATCAGGCCATGATCCACCTTTTCAAGACGCTGCCTTACAAGGTCCGCACCGCCTTCGACGGCGAAGCGGTCACCTTGAGCTGCAAGTTCGACGAACTCAAGGATTAACCGCTCTCTCCATTCTCATCCCGTTCCTTTTTTTTGTTGACCTGGGACACGCTTGCCGTTAACAACACTGCACGGTTCGGTTTACCGAGTTCATCTGGGCGGCATTCGCTATCGGCATTGTCCTGGGCCAAAAAAGGAACCGAAATGACGTCGTTTTCCAACGAGAACCTCCTTGACATGGATCGCCGCCATGTGTGGCATCCCTATGCGGCCATGGTCGATCCCCCGCCGGTTTTGCCCGTGGCCGCGGCCAGCGGCGTGCGCTTGCGCCTGGAAGATGGACGTGAACTCATCGACGGCATGTCCTCCTGGTGGGCCGCCATCCATGGGTACAATCATCCTGTTTTAAACGCGGCCATCACGGAGCAGACCGCGACCATGGCCCACGTCATGTTCGGCGGCCTGACCCATCGGCCGGCGGTGGCCCTGGCCGAGCAGTTGGTAAGGATCGCACCGGCCGGGCTCGAAACGGTCTTTTTCTGCGACTCCGGGTCGGTCTCCGTGGAAGTGGCCATCAAGATGGCCTTGCAGTACTGGATCGCCCTGGGCGAGCCGGAGAAGAACCGGCTGCTCACCATCCGGGGCGGCTACCATGGCGACACCTTCGGCGCCATGGCGGTGTGCGATCCGGTGACCGGCATGCACGGCATGTTCCGCTCCCATCTGACGCCCCACCTTTTCGCCGACCGGCCGGCCTGCCGCTTCGAGGGGCCCTGGGCCGAAAGCGACCTGCAAGGCTTCCGGCATTCGATTGCGGCGCACCATGACCAGTTGGCGGCCGTGATCCTGGAGCCGATCCTGCAAGGGGCCGGCGGCATGTGGGCCTACCATCCCGAATACCTGCACGGTGTGCGCCGGTTGTGCGACCAGTACGGCGTGCTGCTGATCCTGGACGAGATCGCCACCGGCTTCGGCCGCACCGGCCGGCTGTTCGCCGCCGAGCACGCCGGTGTGCGGCCCGACATCCTCTGCCTGGGCAAGGCCCTCACCGGCGGCTATATGAGCCTGGCGGCCACGCTCTCCACCCGCCGGGTGAGCGAAACGATTTCTGCCGGGAGCCTGGGGGTCTTCATGCACGGTCCGACCTTCATGGCCAACCCCTTGGCCTGCGCCGTGGCCCTGGCCAGCGTCAAATTGCTGCTGGCCTCCGACTGGCAGGGCCGTGTCCGGGAGCTGGCGGCCCAGATGGCCCGGGAGCTGGCCGTCTGTCGCGATCTACCCCAGGTGGCCGATGTGCGCACCCTGGGGGCCGTGGGCGTGGTGGAACTGCACCGGCCGGTGGATATGCGCCGCATTACGCGCCGCTTGGTCGCGCGTGGCGTCTGGTTGCGGCCCTTCGGCCGGCTGGTCTATATCATGCCGCCCTACATCATCAGTCGGCAGGATCTGACCCGCTTGACCACCGCCATGGTCGAGACCATCGCCGAAGAGGAGCTGGTGGCCTCATGAGCAAATGGGCTTTTGTGGAGGCGGCCTTGGCGGCGCGGCGCGAGCGCATGCAGCTGCGGCGCCTGGAGACGGTCGAGGGCGGCTCCGGCGCCGCCATCGAAGTCGGGGGCCGGCGCATGCTCAACTTCTGCTCCAACGACTATCTGGGTCTGGCCCGCCATCCGCTGCTCCAACAGCGCGCCGCCGACTACCTGGCGCGCTACGGCACCGGCAGCGGCTCATCGCGCCTGATCTGCGGCAACCACGCCTATTTCGGTCCGGTGGAGGAGCGCCTGGCACGCCTCAAGGGTACCGAGGCGGCTCTGGTTTTCAACTCCGGCTTCCAGGCCAACGCCACGATCCTGCCGGCCCTGGCCGACCGCCAGACGCTGATCCTCTCCGACCGGCTTAACCACAACAGCCTGATCCAGGGTGCCCGGCTGGCCCGCTGCCGCGTGGAGGTCTTCGCCCACAACGACATGGCCCACCTGGCCGAACTGCTCGAGCGCCATCGTCGGTCTTTCCGGCGCATCCTGATCGTCACCGAGTCGGTCTTCAGCATGGATGGGGACCTCTGCCCGCTGGCGGAAATTGCAGCCCTGGCGCAGGCCGCCGGCGCCATCCTGGTGGTGGACGAAGCCCATGCCACCGGCGTCATCGGTCCCCAGGGCATGGGCTTGACCTGCGGCCAGGCGGTGGATGTGGCCATCGGCACCTTCAGCAAGGCCTGCGGCGGCTTCGGCGCCTATGTGGCCGGCTCGCGCCAACTGTGCGACTACCTGATCAACTGCTGCGCCGGCATCATTTACTCCACGGCCCTGCCGCCGGCGGTCCTGGGGGCCATCGACGGCGCCCTGGCGTTGATTCCCGGCATGCAGGCCGAGCGCCGACGTTTGCACGCCCTTGCCGAGCGGCTGCGAACGGCCCTGGGGCGCATGGGCTGGGATTGCGGCCCATCGAGCACCCAGATTATTCCGGTACTGGTCGGTTCGGAAGGCGAAACCCTGGCGCTCTCCCAATGGCTTGGTGCTCACGGCATATTCGCTTCGGCCATCCGGCCGCCGACCGTGGAAAAGGAGAAGTCGAGGATCCGGCTGGCGGTCACGGCGTTGCATACGCAAGAAGATATCGAGCGGGTGATCGAGGCGTTTGGGCAATGGAAAAACTAATTCTTCCTCCCCAGCTTTTCATCACCGGCACCGGCACCGATGTCGGCAAGAGCGTAGTGGCGGCCATGCTCCTGGCCGGAACGCGCGGCTTATACTGGAAACCGGTGCAGAGCGGGCTGGATGAGGGCACCGATGCCCAATGGATTCAACGGGCCACTGCGCTGCCCGACCGCCACTTCCATCCTGAACGGCATAGGCTGCGCTGGCCGTTATCCCCGCATGCCGCCGCAGCCCTGGATGGTGTGCGTATCGAGCTGGACGATTTCCAGGCGCCCGATCCGGCGCCATTCCATCACCTGATCGTCGAGGGGGCCGGCGGGGTGCTGGTCCCACTCAACGAGCGCCATTTCATGCTGGATCTGATCGCCCAACTGGCCCTGCCGGTCCTGGTGGTGGCTTCCAGCCGCCTGGGAACCATCAACCACACCCTGCTGACCCTGCAGGCCCTGCGCGGCCGTCGGGTATTCGTGGTCGGCGTGATCCTGAACGGACCGCCGGACCCGAGCAATCGCCAGGCCATCGAACATTTCGGTGCAATTCCGGTGCTGGCACAGATCGCGCCCCTGCCGGCGATCACACCGGAGCTCTTGGGCAATACCTTCGCCCGGCATTTCGCCGTGTCCACGGCATCGTAGTTGCCCTCCAGGGATGTCCGGCAACGGCGGAAGAATGAATCCCGTTCAGTGGAACTGGCCGTGGTAACAGCGTTTTTGATCTTGCCAATGGTTACCGAATATGATTTTGTAAAATCCTTTTTAATACCCTCTTGCCAGCCTTGCCCCGCTCAGGCGTTCCGCTTGGATCCGGTCCCTGCGATAGCCTGAATAAAAATGATCCCCATGGGGTGAAGGAAACGAAAAGGAGCAGATCGATGTCAAAAACCATGCAAACGGTAGACGGCAACACCGCGGCGGCCCATGTGGCGTACGCCTTGAGCGACGCGGCGGCCATCTACCCCATCACTCCGTCGTCGCCCATCGGCGAAATTTGCGATGAATGGGCGGCCAATGGGCGCAAGAACATCTTCGGCCAGGAAGTCCTGATCCGGCAGATGCAAAGCGAGGCCGGTGCCGCCGCGGCGGTGCACGGGTCCTTGGCCGCGGGCGCCTTGACCAGCAGCTATACCGCCTCGCAGGGCTTGCTGCTGATGATCCCCAACATGTACAAAATGAGCGGCGAGCTATTGCCGGCCGTGCTGCACGTCACGGCCCGGGCCATCGCCGCCCACGCCCTGAGCATCTTCGGCGATCATCAGGACGTGATGGCCGTGCGCCAGACCGGCTTTGCCATGCTGGCTTCGGCCTCGGTGCAGGAGACGATGGACCTGGCCCTGGTCTCCCACCTGGCCGCCATCGAGTCCAGCGTGCCCTTCGTGCACTTCTTCGATGGCTTCCGCACCAGCCACGAGATCCAGAAGATCGAGATGATCGACTATGCCGACATGGCCAAGCTGGTGAACATGAAGGCCGTGGCCGCTTTCCGCGCCCGGGCCAGCAATCCCGAAAGCCCCAGGCTGCGCGGCACGGCCCAGAACCCGGATATTTACTTCCAGGGTCGCGAAGCGGCCAATCCTTACTATCTGAAGGTTCCGGCCATCGTCGAGCAGTACATGGGCAAGGTGGGCGATCTCACCGGTCGGCGCTACCAGCTCTTCGACTATGTGGGCGATCCCAAAGCCGAGAAGATCATCATCTCCATGGGCTCCTCCTGCGAGACCATTCAGGAGGTGGTCAACCACCTCAACGCCCAGGGCCAGAAACTGGGCTTGATCAAGGTGCGCCTCTTCCGGCCCTTCTCCGCCGACCATCTGCTGGCGGCGATCCCGGAAAGCGCCCGCGCGATTACCGTCCTGGACCGCACCAAGGAGCCCGGCGCCCTGGGCGATCCGCTCTACCAGGATGTGTGCACCAGCCTCATGGAGCACGGCCGGCGCCTGCAGGTGGTCAACGGCCGCTACGGCCTGGGCTCCAAGGAGTTCACGCCCTCCATGGTCAAGGCCGTTTACGACAACATGGCCGCCGCCAAGCCCAAGAATCACTTCACCGTGGGCATCGTCGACGATGTCACCCACACCTCTCTGGAAGTCAAGGAAGGCTTCGACGTCTCCCTCAAGGGCACCGTGCAGTGCAAGTTCTGGGGGCTGGGGGCCGATGGCACTGTGGGCGCCAACAAGAGCGCCATCAAGATCATCGGCGACAACACCGACATGTTCGCCCAGGCTTACTTCGCCTATGACTCCAAGAAATCGGGCGGCGTCACCATCAGCCACCTGCGTTTCGGCAAGAGCCCGATCCAATCCACCTATCTGATCGACGCGGCCGATTACATCGCCTGCCACAACCCGGCCTACGTGACCATCTACGATGTGCTCGAAGGCATCAAGCCCGGCGGCACCTTCATGCTCAACAGCCCCTGGAGCACCGAGGAGATGGAAGCCAAGCTGCCGGCCGCCATGCGCCGCACCATCGCCAAGAAGAAGCTCAAATTCTACACCATCGATGCCGTCAAGATCGCCGGCAAGGTGGGGCTGGGCGGTCGCATCAACATGATCATGCAGGCGGCCTTCTTCAAAGTCTCGGGCGTGCTGCCGGTGGAGCAGGCCCTGGAGCTGCTCAAAAAAGAGATCAAGAAGATGTTCGGCAAGAAGGGCGACCAACTGGTGAAGATGAACCAGGACGCCGTGGACCACACCCTGGACAACCTGGTGGAAGTCAAATACCCCGCGGCCTGGGCCAATGCCAAAGAGGGCGAGGCCCAGGAGACCCAGGTACCCCAGTGGGTGACCGAGGTGATGCAACCCATGCTGGCCCAGCAGGGCGACCGGCTGCCGGTGAGCGCCTTTACCCACGACGGGCTCTTCCCGACGGCCACCACGCAGTATGAGAAGCGCGGCGTGGCCATCAACGTGCCCGAGTGGATCATGGACAACTGTATCCAGTGCAATCAGTGCGCCATGGTCTGCCCGCACGCCGCCATCCGGCCCTTCCTGGTGACCGACGAAGAGCAGGCCCAGGCGCCGGCCGCCTTCGAAGCCAAGAAAGCCATCGGCAAGGAGCTGGCGGGTTACAAGTTCCGCATGCAGGTCTACACGGAAGATTGCATGGGCTGCGGCAACTGCGCCGACATCTGCCCGGCCAAGGTCAAGGCCCTGGTGATGAAGCCCCTGGAGACTCAGTTGGCGGCCCAGGTGCCCAACCAGCGGTATGCGGCGACCCTGCCGCTGCGCGAGACCCTCTCCAAGCGCGACAGCGTCAAGGGCAGTCAATTCTACCAGCCGCTGCTGGAGTTCTCCGGCGCCTGCGCCGGCTGCGGCGAAACCCCCTACGCCAAGTTGATCACCCAGCTCTTCGGCGAGCGCATGATCATCGGCAACGCCACCGGCTGCACTTCCATCTGGGGCGGTTCGGCGCCCGCCGTTCCTTACTGCGTCAACAAGGATGGTCACGGGCCGAGCTGGGGCAACTCTTTGTTCGAAGATCCGGCCGAGTTCACCTACGGCATGCTGATGGGGCAGTTGCAGCAGCGGGCGCGCTTGGCCAAGCTGGCCGAAGAGGCCCTGGGCACCGACATCGACGCCGAACTCAAAGCGGCTTTGGCCGGCTGGTTGTCCAACCGCAAGGACCCGGAAAAGTCGCGCCTTTACGGCGATCAGTTGAAGGCCCTGCTGCCCAAAGTCAAAGGCAACGCCCTGCTGGATCAGATTCACGCCCAGGCCAATCTCTTCACCAAGAAGTCCTACTGGGTCTTCTGCGGTGACGGCGCGGCCTACGACATCGCCTACGGCGGCATCGATCATGTGCTGGCATCGGGCGAAGACATTAACATTATGGTCTACGACACCGAGGTGTACTCCAATACCGGCGGCCAGAGCTCCAAGGCCACGCCCACCGGATCGATCGCCAAGTTCGCCGCCTCGGGCAAGAAGACCGCCAAAAAAGACATGGGCGCCATGGCCATGACCTATGGTTATGTCTACGTGGCCAGTATCGGCATGGGCGCCAACAAGCAGCACACCCTCAAGACCCTGGTCGAGGCCGAGGCCTACGACGGGCCGTCGCTGATCCTGGCCTACGCGCCCTGCATCAACCACGGCATCAAGAAGGGCATGGGCAAAACCCAGGAAGAGACCCGTCTGGCCGTGGCCAGCGGGTACTGGCCGCTCTACCGTTACAATCCGCTGCTGGCCCTGGAAGGCAAGAATCCGTTTATTCTGGACTCCAAGGCGCCGGACGGCAGCCTCAAAGAGTTCCTCTCCGGCGAAGTGCGTTACGCCTCGCTGCACAAACTCTTCCCGGCCGAAGCCGAACGGCTGCATGGTCTGCTGAGCAAAGAGTTGACCCTGCGCCACGAGCGTCTCCAGCGTCAGGCGGCCTATACGCCGTCCGAACCTAAAGTGGAAGGCGTTGTCGCCCCTGCCGCCAGCGACGATCCGTCCAAGCAGGATGTCTGCACCTTGTCTTCCACCGCCGAACACGGCGGCGACGACGCCTGCGACGACGGCCGGGCGGGGAAGTAGTCTGAGTCTATTTCAAGAGTAAGGCAGAAGGCCGCTTCATCGCTCGATGGAGCGGCCTTTTCAGTCCGAAGGTAGAAGAAGGAAACAGTGATCGAACGGAAAGTAGTCTTTAAGATGCCTGAACAAACCACAGTGCAAATTCCGCAATGCCGTCGCTGCGGCACCTGCTGCGCCAAGGGCGGCCCCGCCCTGCACCAGGCGGACCGGGAGGCGGTGGATTCGGGCAAGATTCCCCTCAAGTGCCTCTTTACCATCCGCCAGGGCGAACCGGCCTACGACAACATCCGGCGGTCCATCGCGCCGGCCGCTTCCGACATCGTCAAGGTCAAGGGCGCTGCGGATAATGATGCCACTTGTATATTCCTGGACCAGGAGCGGGTCGGCTGCGAGATCTATGATTCCCGCCCCGTGGAGTGCCGTGTGCTCACCTGCTGGGACACCCGCGCCATCATGGCCATGTACGACCGGGAGCGCTTGACCCGCGCCGATCTTCTCGCCCGCCTGCCCGGCCTGAACGATCTGGTGGCCGAGCACCAGGAGCGCTGCGGCTACCAACAGGTGGCCCTGTGGGCCGAGCGCATCAAGCACGGCCATGATGCCGAACAGGCGGTCGAAGCCTTGCTGCACGCCATCCGTTACGACCAGAGCCTGCGCCAGGTGGCCGTGGCGCGCGCCCACCTGGATGCCGGGCTGCTGGAATTTCTCTTCGGCCGACCGCTGAGCATCACCATCCGCATGTTCCGGCTCAAATTGGTCAAAAGAGAGGGGCAGGTGACCATCGTGCCTTCCATTTAGAGCAAAAACACGCAGTTCTTGCGTCGGTCAAGTTGCCGCTGGCGGCGACTTCTCTTCAACCTTGCCATGGAAATCAGGAGGAAATTATGAAGGGTGGATTATTTTGGGTGTTAATGGCCTGTTTATTGTCGCTGTGGACTGCGGCCCCTGCCTGGTGCGACGAACAAAACCCGCCGCCCGCGTCGGAAGCGGCGTCACCGCCGGCGGCCCCGGCGACCGCCGAGCCCGGCGCTTCCGTCCCGGCCGCCGATGCACCTGCGGCGACCGCACCGGCCAACGAGGCCGCAGCCAACGGCGTGGAGATCAAGGATGCCGCCGTCTGCCTGGATGTGGTGGATCGCGCTCCCCTCGGCAGCGCGGATGTCTTCTCTAAAGACCTGCCCAAAGTGTATTGCTTCTGCCGGGTGGTGGGCATGCAGGGCGAGGGCGCCATTGTGCACAACTGGTACTACCAAGGGACCTTGAAGTCGGCCATCAAGCTGCCCGTGCGCGGCACCAATTGGCGCACCTGGAGCTACAAAGCCATGTCACCCGAACAGGCCGGCGAGTGGATGGTGGAAATCATCACCGAAAGCGGCACGCCCCTGGAGAGCGTGGTCTTCATGGTGCAATAGCTACCATCTGCTTATAAGACGAATGAAGGCTTTCGCATCGGCGGAGGCCTTTTTTTACTTCGGGAAGTAGAGTTCCGGCCGCCGATTGGGGAAGAAGTGGCGCATGGGATGGCTGCGCACGGCGTCCCAGGCGCTGGCTTTGAGATCCACCACCAGCAGGCCTTCGTCGTCGGTCAGGCGGCTGGCGAGCGGGTTGCCGGCGGGATCGAAGACCACGGCGTTGCCGGGGAAGGTCAAGCCTTTGCCGTTGGTGCCCCACTGGTTGCAGGCGACGACGAAGACGCCGTTGTCGTAGGCCCGGGCCGGCAGGTGGCGCAGCCAGGATTGGTGCTTGGCCTGGGCGTCGCCGCGCGGCGAGGCGTGGGGCAGGAAGAGGATCTGGGCGCCCTTGGCGGTCATGGCCGTGGCGAGTTCGGGAAAGTGGCCGTCGTAGCACAGTTGGATGCCGAAGGCGGCCTGGGGCGCGTGGAAGATGGGAACCGAATCGCCGGCCGAGAAGATGGGCCGTTCATTGGGCGCCAGGTGCAGCTTGCGGTAGACTTCGATCGCTCCCGTGGGCCAGAAGACAAGGTGGCTGGCAAACGGCAAGCCTTGGGGATTGCGCTCGGCCAGGCCGGCGAGGATGATGATTCGGGTCTCGCGAGCCAAGTCGGATAAGGATGCCGTTTCGGGTCCGGGATAGGGCAGGGCGATGGCGGCCATGTCGGCCCGATTGTAGTAGCCGGTCAGATTCAGTTCGGGAAAACAGACCAGATCCGCTCCGGCCGCCTTGGCCAGGCGGGTCCAGTGGCGGGTCTGGGCCAGGTTGTGGTCGATGTCGCCCACCGGCGCGCGGCAGACCACGGCGGCAATGCGCAGGTCTTTCATAGCTCGAACTGTGCCCTGATCTTGAACACCTTGGTGGCCGGCAGATTCAAGATCGTCTCCACGCCGGTCTCCTGGGCGATCTGGGCCAGGCTTTGGGCAATCTCTTCCCGGGAGCGGGCGATGAAGGTAAACCAGACGTTGAAATCGTTGTCCCGCTGGTAGTTGTGGGTGACGCCGGGGTAGCGGTTGACCACCTGGGCGAAGTGCTCGATCTTCTCTGCGGGCACCTGGGCCGCGCACAGGGTGCTTACGAAGCCCACCTTGCCGGGCACGAAGTTGGCGCCGATGCGGCGGATGATGCCTGTTTCTTTCAAAGCCTGCACGCGCTCGATCACCTGGTCTTCGCTCAGGCCCAACTCTCGGCCAATGGCTTGGAAGGGGCGGGAAGCGATGGGGAAATCGGATTGAATGCGGTTGAGAATGGCTTTGTCGGTGTCGTCCATACGTTCACTATGTCCGTTTACTACCAATCCATGGCTTTCAAAGGCGCGATGCCCGAATCGACAATGCGTTCGATATCTTGATCTTTGAACAATAGCAACGCATTGCTTTCGGCGGCAAGCTGAGCGACAAGACAATCGATGGTCGAGCGAATCGTGATGCCACGCGCGCGCAAAGTTCGAAATAAAGATGCGGCCGCAAGATATGTATCGGGTTCTCGCGGTGAAAGCCACTGCATGTCCAGAAAATGGCTTTCCAACGTCGCGATGGTTTTCCGGTCTTTGATACCTTGCATGAACTCGGCGACGATCACCCCGCAGGTCAGCAACTCAACTTCCTGTTCGATCAGCTCGGCGAGGGCACGGGCTTCGCGGCTGTCGTGACCGTTAAAAAAATCGATCCACACGGACGTGTCGACCATTACTTTCATGTGCGTTTCCGAAGTTCATCCAGATTGCCTTCCCACAGCACTTTGCCTCTTAACAGCAAGAGTTCCTTGCGACGTTTGACCCGCGCGAACCGGCGCAGGGCTTCGTTGATCAGCTCTGTTTTGGTCAACTCCGGAGCATATTGCATAGCGGCAGCAAGGGCTTCCTCGTTGATATTTAATGTCGTGCGCATAGCGTCTGCCTCCATGCGCATACCTTATCTTAAAAATGATGCATGTCAAGCGCCCAAAACGGGGCAACGGGTAAATTTGCCCTTGACGAACGGACCGATTTTGGATCTATTCATGCCATCTGCGGCGATCTTCTGCCCTCCCAAGAGATCTAAAATTTAGAAAATCAAGGAATTCAAACGATGACGCGCGTTCAAACGAACAGGTCCGCAGCACCGATTTCGACCACCGACGATCCGGGAGACATCCCTTTTGCCGCGCCACCCGAAAACGGCCCCTGGATTACCGACGATGCCTGGATCTGTGGCGCTGTGGGCGCCTTCATGGTGCTGACAATGGCGTTTTTTTACAACATTACCGGCGCCTTGACAAAGGGTGTGACGATCGCCGGCTTGCAGGTGACGGAGTTTAAAACCGACAGCCTGCTGCTGGCCCTGGTGGTCATCGCCGGCGCCATGCTGATCACCGAAATGGTGCGGTTGTGGCAACGCGACAAGCAGCACTTTTTCAGCATCCACCCCGACCTTCAAAACCGGCGCTATTTGCGTTTTTTCACCGAGGCCCTGGTGAACTGGCTGCTCTACGTGGGGCTTCTGGGGGTGGTGGTTCTTTTTTTTCAGACGGCCGGAGAATATGGCTACCGGCAGAACGGCGGCTATTATCAGGGTTGGTTCCGATTTTTGGAGTTGGCCTGGTCCGCCTATCTCTGGGCCGGACTGCCCTATGTGCTGCTGACCCGCGCCCTCAAATACAATGCCACCGCAGACCGGCGCGATTTCTCCGCGCTCGCCGCCAGGGTGCTTCGCTTTCTGGTCTCATGGCTTCCGGGGTTGAAACGGTTCCGACCCCGTTTCGGCGAATTGGATAAAAAAGCAACCCGGGCCTTGCTGGTGAAACTCTTTTTTACCCCCTTGATGACCGTCTTCTTCACCGATCAATTTCCCCACCTGGTCAACAATATCGGTTTCGTGTTGGGTGCGCTGCCCGTCGTCTTCGGCGGTGGTTACCCCCACGCCCAATTCAATGCGGACCTGTTTAACATTTCCATTGCCTTCATTTTCTCCATCGATGTGGCCCTGGCGTGGTGCGGATATGTGATCTCTTCCCGCTGGGTGGACAACCAGACCGTTACGGCCGAACCCACCATGCTCGGCTGGCTGGTGTGCATCGCCTGCTATCCGCCGTTCCAGCGCCTGCTCGGGCTCTACTACTCGGCGCCGGGGGAACGGGCGGTGTTGCAGTTTTCCAACCAGTGGCTCATCACCCTCTTCACCGTGATGATGGTGCTCAGTTATTTCGTCTACATGTCCGCCACCCTCTGGTTCGGGGTGCGTTTTTCCAACCTCACCAACCGGGGCATCATCCGCAAGGGCCCCTACGCCTTCATTCGCCATCCGGCCTATGCTTCCAAGAATTTTGCCTGGTGGTGCGTGATGTTTCCGGCCATCGTCTATAACGCCATGCACACCGGCCTGGGGACTGCCGTCTTGCAGATCCTCGGCTTGCTTTTCATGACCTGGTTCTATTACCTCAGGGCCATCACCGAGGAGCGCCACCTGGGCATGGACCCCTACTATCAGGCCTATCAGCGGCAGGTGCGGTATCGTTTTATTCCTGGGGTGATTTAGCGTGGCGGTGAGCTTCATCTTCATGCCAGAATTTGAAATCCAGCTACCCTGGCGGCCTCTTGGTCGAGGGTGACCGTAGCCGCACAATTGTTGGCTGCGTTGACCTGGGCAATTAGACAATCAGGGAAATCGGCGGCACTTTTTTGGAATGCTTCGAGAGCCATCCAAATAATTTGTGGTTGCTGGACGGCCAGTTCGGCGGTGCGAAGCAACTGCTCGATAATCTGGTGCAGTTGTTCTCGCCGGGTTTTGTAAAGCCGCTTCAACACCCAGCACATTTCGCAAAGAGTGATGTGATTGATAAAGCCAGGGTTTTCAGTGGTGCAGGTTTTTTCGATGAATTTTGTGGCCAGTTGGGCTTGATGTGGGTCATCTTGGGCTATGTAGCGGATCAATACATTGGTATCGATGCCGATCATCCTTTCCTGCCCCCCTCCGTTTCAATGGCTTTTTTCATGTCATCGATGCTTACCGGCTTTTTAGGCTTGGCAACCATGCCTTTGAGCGCGGTAATATTGGCCGTTGCCGATAAAAGCGTCACCTTTCCATCGGCCCCTATTAAGAACTCGATGCGATCACCTTTAGATAACTGCAGGTGTTGACGAATTTGGCGCGGAACCGTAATCTGACCCTTACTGGTAATTTTGGCAGTCATATTCATTCGGTTTTTCCCTTAGGACCTTACATAGTGATTGAATCCTTACTATCGTGCGGACGGTAAGGAATGTCAAGCCCTTACGGGGGCGCATTTGGATATCATTGTTGGAATTGGACACCGGGGCATTCATTGGGCGGCATCACGTAGGGGCAACCCGCTGTGGTTGCCCCAATGGCAGGGCAGGCACGGGGGCAGGGCAGGCACGGGGGCCTGCCCCTACGGTTTCCCGAGAATGCTAACATCCATCTTCCGCGTCCGCGGGCCATCAAATTCACAGAAAAAGATGCCCTGCCAGGTGCCCAAGGCCAGCCGGCCGTTTTCGATGCGGACCAGTTGGGACGCACCCATCAGCGAGGCTTTGACATGGGCCGGGGAGTTGCCTTCGGCGTGGCGGTAAGCGGCTTTCCAGGGCACCATCTGGTTGAGCACCATGAGGATATCCTCACGCACGCTGGGGTCGGCGCTTTCGTTGATGGTGACCGCCGCCGTGGTGTGGGGCACGTAGAGCATGCAGAGGCCCTCCTGAACACCGTGCTGCGCAAGCAGTTGTTGGACCTGGGCGGTGATGTCGATCATTTCGGTCTGGGCATGGGTCTTGATAGTCAGTTGCATGTCCGGACTCCTTGCCAAACGTAAAAAGGCTCTGCCGGGTTGGGCAGAGCCTCTTAATTTCGGAAGATGGCCTACGGAATTAGACGCAGCCGGTCGGTTTGGGCAGACCCGCCATTTTACAAGCTCCCTTGCCCGGTCCGGAGGGGAACAGTTCGTAGATGTGCTTCAGTTTGAAGCCGGTCACCTTGGAAAGAACGCGAACCATGGGAGCGATGCCATTCTTTTCATAGTACTCGCGGAGCACTTCGATCACCTTCTTGTGTTCATCGTTCAACTCATCGATGCCCTCTTGGGATTTTACATACTGAACCCAACCTTCGTTCCAGTTTTTGTAATCATCGATGAATCCGTCTTCGTCTACGCTAAAAGATTTACCACCAAATTCAACTGTCGGCATTGAGACTCCTCCTTTGCCAAAATTTTATGGTTCTTGGCTATCCAGCCGTTGCTATTCCGAAACTATGAAGCTAACCCTAATAACGAATCACCTACTTCTTGTCAACACGAAAAGGGCGCCTTCCAGGGAACTTTATTCCCGGCAGACCGCCTGCCGGGCGGCCTTTAGTACTCTTTGGGGGTGCGGTTGATCTGGGCCAGAGTAAAGACCGGGCCGTCCTTGCACACCAGTTCGCGGCCGATGCCGCAGCGCCCGCACATGCCGATGCCGCACTTCATTCTGTTTTCCAGGGACAAAATGATGTGATCATGGTCATAGCCCAGCTTTTCCAGCACCGGCTGGGTGAACTTGATCATGATCGGCGGTCCGCAGACGATGGCATAGCTGTCGGCATCGCCCTGGGGGGCCTTCTGCTCGGTGATGGGGGGCACAAACCCAACATTGTATTTCCAGTCAGGGTCCTTGGTGCCGTCCACGGTGATGTGCATCTTGATGTCATCGCGTTTTTCCCAGGCGATGAGCTCGTCTTTATAAAGCAGCATGCCGGGGGTGCGGGCGCCGTAAACCACGTTGATGTCTTTGAATTTCTTGCGGTTGGCCGGGTCGAGCATGTAGATGATCGACGAGCGCAGGGTGGTGAAGGCAAAGCCGCCGCCCACGATGAGCACGTTCTTGCCCTCGAGCAGGTCCCAGGGGTACCAGTTGCCCAGGGGGCCGCGCACACCCATGACATCGCCTACCTTCATGTTGTGCAGGTGGGAGGTGACCACGCCGGCCTTGTTGATCGTGAATTTGATAAAGCCTTTTTCCACCGGCGACGAGGCGATGCCGATGGGGATTTCGCCCACGCCGGCGATCGAGAGTTCGGCGAACTGGCCGGCGCGATAGGCGAACTTTTGCTCGTCATCCGGGTTGAGGAAAACGAACTTGAAGGTTTTCAGATTGCGGTCCTCGCTCTCGACGACGATCTCGTCGATGCGGACCGGATAGGGCAGATATGGATTTTCCACGCGTTCCTCCCTTGATGGGGCGTCGATGGCGGTCTTGGCGGTCATGTTATTTGCCCCCCACTGCGCACTGGGCCGCGGATGCCATGCTGTTGAGCATGGCGCTCACCCTGCGGATATCGATATTGACCGGGCACTGGCGCACACAGCGGCCGCAGCCCACACACATGATGCCCTGGTCGTACTTATCCACGAAGTACTTCAGCTTGTGCATGAAACGCTGGCGCACGCGCTGCATTTTGGTGTCCCGGGGGTTGTGGCCGGTGGTGTGCACGCTGAAGATGGGGAACATGCAACTGTCCCAGTTGCGAATGCGCACGCCCTTTTTGCGCTGGGCTTCATCCTGAATATCGAAGCACCAGCAGGTGGGGCAAGAGAAGGTACAGGTGCCGCAATTGAGACAGGCAAACGAGATGTCCTCCCAGATGGGGGCGTTGTAAAGGGCCATGGTGTCGGCCGCGCGCAGGGTGTCGGTCTCGATCTTGGAGACGATCCGGGCTTCGGCGGCGGTCTTGCCGTCGGCGATGGCTTGCTCGCCTTCGACGGTCTGGGTCCAGCCGGCGGCCTTCAGCAACTCATCGCCTTTGGCGGTCAGCGACTTGGCCAGATACCCCTCTTTTTGCGTCACCAGCAGCACGTCCAGCCCCTCTTCGTTATAGGGGCCGCAGCCGGCCGTGGTGCAGAAGCAGGTGCTGGCGGGCGTGTCGCAGGCCAGGCCCACGAAGGTGGTGGCGTCGTACAGGTTGAGCCAGTAGGGGTCTTTGTATTGATCGGTGTCGAAATTCATCTTCACCAGGGTGAGGGCCTTGGCATCGCAGGGCCGCATGCCGATAACCGCCCGGGGGGCATAATCCTTGGGCGCTTCCTTCATGATGTTGCGCTCGGGATCGTCGGGGTCCAGCGAGTAGTTGAGCATCACCTCGGACTGGGGAAAGACCAGGTTCTTGGGCGACAGCCGGGTGTTGCCAAAGGTCAGCTCAGGCTCCTGGCCCGGAGCCAGTTCCTCGATATTGGAGACCTTTCCGTTCCCCACCGGTCCAAAGAGCCGAAAGGTTTTGCGCAGTTGCGCAAGGCCCTGGGACCATTGGCTTTTTTCGATTTTAATGACCTTCATAATATGCCTTTTTTATCTGCTTTAATGGATAAAGTTTTCAGGGTCGTTGGCCTTGTAGGTGTCCAGGGCCGGCCGCTTGTCGATCGCCAGGCCGGCTTCCCAGGCATAGAGCTCCAGGCAGTCCTTGTTGAGCTTTTTGGTCAGCAGCCGCATGTTGATGCCCACCGGGCAGGCCCGTTCGCAGGCGCCGCAATCGGTACAGCGGCCGGCGCAGTGATAGGCGCGCAGGAAATGGAAGGTGCGCACGTCGATGGGGTCCTGGCCCTTGCCCACCCACTGGGGCTTGGATTCGTCCACGAAGCAGGTGGGGCAGTAGCACAACGGACAGGCGTTGCGGCAGGCGTAGCAGCGGATGCACGGCGCCAGCAGCTCATCGAAGAACTTCCAGCGCTCTTCGGTGGACATGGCCTCGATGGCGGCCACATCGGCATAGGGATCGATGCCGGTCTGTTCGGCCACGGGCTCGGCCACCATCTCGTCGTGAATCACCGGGTTGCGATGGGTGCAGACACTACAGTTCTGCTGCAGGACCTCGGCCTTTTTAAAGGTTTGGGAGCCGCCGGCCGTTTTGACCGTGACCTGGCCGTCGGCTTCGGCGACCTCCAGGATTTCGCCCTGGACGGCGGCGTTGATCTTGCGCTTGTCGATCATGCCCTGGCAGGGCACGCCGATGACCACCAACTGCTCGCGCTTGATCTTGTTTTCCAGGATGTGGGTCACGATGTTGCGCGAATCGCACCCCTTGGCGACCACCCCGATCTTCTCCTTGCGGTTGGTCAGATAGTTCGCCAGGTTGATGCCGCAATTGCTGTCCCACACCAGGCGGTCGACCTCCTCGGGTTTGCGCACGATGCAAGGCTCGTTCATCATGGGCATGGTGCCTTGCCGAAACCCGATGACCATATCGACGCGGCACTCTTTGAGGAGCCGCTGGGCGATTGCTCTGATATTTTCAGTGTATGTTGACATCTTAGGCTACCTTGGCCGCTTGTTTCACAAAGCGCTGATTGGGGCCTAAGGCTTTAACCTTGGCCGTGATTTCTTTGACAACCTTGACGAATTTGGTGGATTCGGCCGAAGAGATCCAGGAAAAGTGGATGCGGTCCGGTTCGACCCCCATGAGTTCGAGCAGGTTCTTCATCAATACGAATTTCCGCCGGGCATAGTAATTACCTTCCAGGTAATGGCATTCGCCCGGATGTCACCCAGACACCCAGACCGCATCCGCGCCTTCGCGCAGGGCGGCCAGGGCAAACTTGGGGCTCATGCGCCCGGTGCAGGGGATTCGCACGACGCGCACGTTGGACGGATATTCCATACGACTGACGCCGGCCAGATCGGCTGCACCGTAGCTGCACCAATTGCACAGGAAGCTTACGATTTTCGGTTCCCATTCACTCATATTGTTACTCCATGGCTGTTGTGAGTTTATATTTAAACGGTTTTACTTTCCACGCTATTCCCAGTTGATGGCCGCGACCTGCGCGAAGATCTGATCGTTGTCGAACCCCTTCAAATGAATGGCGCCCGAGCGGCACGAGGCCACGCATAAGCCGCAGCCCTTGCAAAGCACGGCGTTGATCTGGGCTTTGCCGGCATGCATACGGGCCGTGGCATCGATGAACGAAGGCGCCGAGTATGGGCAGACCGAAACGCATACGCCGCAACTGCTGCAAACCAGTGGGTCCACCGCGGCCACCTGGCCGCTGGTGCGGATCTTCTCCCGGGCCAGCAGGGTGACGGCCCGGCTGGCCGCGGCCCGGCCGTGGACGATGGCTTCGTCGATGGGCTTGGGATAGTGGGCCAAACCGCAGAGGAAGACGCCGTCAGTGGCGAATTCGGACGGTCCCAGTTTGGCGTGCTTTTCCACGAAGAAGCCGTCGTCGTTGAGCGGCACCTTGAAGAACTGGGCCAGGGCGTCATCGCGGTTGGGCACCACGGCCGTGGCCAGGGTGAGCAGGTCGGCCTCGATGAGCACCGGCTGGCCGAGCACATGGTCGGTCACGGTCACTTCGAGCTTGCCGTTGGCCACCGTCACCTGGGGTTTCTTCTCCAGATCGTAGCGGATGAAGATCACGCCCTTTTCCCGGGCCTCTTTATAGATATACTCGCGCTCGCCGTAGGTGCGGACATCCCGGTAGAGCACGAAGACGTTCATGGCCGGGTTGCGCTTTTTGAGCTCCAGGGCGTTGTCGATGCTGTGGGTGCAGCACACCCGCGAGCAGTAGGGGCGCTGGGGTTCGCGCGAGCCCACACACTGGATGAAGACCGCGCAGTTGGCCTGGGCCAGGGCCGGATCGTCGGCCATCATGCGTTTGTCCAGCTCCAGGCTGGTCATGATGCGGGCATCCTTGCCGTAGCTGTACTCCTCGGTCTGCAAGGGGGCGCCGCCGGTGGCGATGACCGCCACGCCGTGCACCAGCTCCTGCTGGCTGCCGTTGTTGCTCAGCGTGGACTTGAAGTTGCCCACAAATCCGTCCACGGCGCTCAGCTCGGTGTTCAGGTGCACCTGGATCTTATCGTTGCCTTGCACATCGGCGATGAGCTCGGCCAGCTTGTCCTTGACCAGATCGCCGCCGATGGTTTTGTACAGGTTGTGGGCCTGGCCGCCCAAGCGCTCGCCGCGCTCGACGATATGGGTTTCGTAGCCCTGGCGCGCCAGGCTGCGGGCTGCCGTCATGCCGGCGATGCCGCCGCCGATGACCATGGCCGTTTGATTGACGAGCAACTCGGCCTCTTCCAGGGGCTGGGCCAGGGCCACCTTGGTGACGGCCATGCGCACCAGGTCCTGGGCCTTGCGGGTGGCCAGTTCGGGATTGTTTTTGTGCACCCAGGAGTCGTGGTTGCGGATGTTGGCCATCTCGAACAGGTACTTGTTCAGGCCGGCGTTGATCAACGTCTCCTGGAAGAGCGGCTCGTGGGTCTTGGGCGTGCAGGCCGCCACCACCACGCGGTTGAGTTTCTTCTGTTTGATGATCTGCGCCATGTTGTCCTGGGTGTCCTGGGCGCAGGAGTAAAGATTGTCGCTGGCATACTCCACGTAGGGCAGGGTGGCGGCGTATTTGGCCACCGAGGGCACATCCACCACGCCGGCGATGTTGATGCCGCAGCGGCAGACAAAGACGCCGACGCGCGGCCGTTCGCCCAGCACATTGGTCTGCGGAATTACTTCGCGTTCGCGGGTCTGGGTGTTGCGGCCGGCGGCCAGGATCTCGCCCGCGGCGGCCGCGGCGGCGCTGGAATCCACCACCGACTGGGGAATGTCCTTGGGGCCCTGGAAGGCGCCGCACACGAAGATGCCCGGCTGGGAGGTGGCCACCGGCTCGAAGGTGGTGGTTTTGCAGAAGTTGCCGGCCGTCAGTTCGACCCCCAGGCGCTTGGCCATGGCCACCACTTCGGGCGATGTCTCCAGGCCGATGGAGAGCACGATCATATCGAACTGCTCCTCGACCATACCGCCGGCATCGTCCACATAACGCACGGCCAGCTCGTCGCTGCCGCGGATGGGATCGATGGTGTGCACGCGGCTGCGCACGAAGCGCACGCCCTTGTCCTGGGCATTGTTGTAGAAGCGTTCGAAATCCTTGCCGTGGGTGCGCATGTCCATGTAGAAGATGGCGCACTCCAGGCCGTCGCCGGCATGCTCCTTGGCGATGACCGCCTCCTTGATGGCGTACATGCAGCACACCGACGAGCAGTACGAGTGGTCGCAGCGGTTTTGATCCCGGGAGCCCACGCACTGGAACCAGGCGATCTTTTTAGGTTCTTTATGGTCTGAAAGTCGGACCAGGTGCCCGCCGGTGGGGCCCGAGGCCGAGAGCAGGCGCTCCATCTCCATGGAGGTGATCACATTGGGATGGTTGGCGTAGTTGTAAGAATCGAATTTGGACGGATCGAAGGGCTGAAAACCCGGTGCCAGGATGATGGCGCCCACCTCCAGCTCGACGGTTTCGTCTTCCATGGCGTGGTCGATGGCGTTGACCCCGCAGAACTCCACGCACACCTTGCAGCCGCCGGTCTTGAAATGCACGCATTTGTCGCGGTCGATGGCCGGCGTGTTGGGCACGGCCTGGGCATAGGGCACATAGACCGGCTTGCGGCCCTTGAGCCCCATGTCGTACTCTGACGGAATCAGTTGGACGTTACGCTTCTTGGTGATCTCCGCGCGGATCTTCTCCAGGCTGATATGGCCCGTGGGACAGACCGAGGCGCAGGCGCCGCAGGCCAGGCAGACATCGGTCTGCATGTGGAAGGGGGTGTCCACCTTCATCTCCACGCCGCGTCCGGTCAGGGCAATGGCGCTGTTGCCCATCTTCTCGCACATGCGCACGCACAGGCCGCACAAAATACAGGTATCGTCTTCGGTTTTGAAACGCGTTTTGTCGATACCGTATTTTTCCGCCAGCGTTTGCAAGATGGGAACATCCGGGCAGCGGGCCATGAGCAGTTCCACGATGAGCTTGCGGCCCTTATGTACCGGTTCGCTGTCGGTGCGCACTTCCATGCCTTCCCAGATGGGATAGTTGCAAGCGGTCACGAAGCGGCTGCGGCGGCCGTCGAAAAGCTCGACGGTGCAGATGCGGCACATGCCGGCCGGTTCCAGGGCCTTATGGTGGCACAGGGTCGGGATGTCGATGCCGTACTTTTCGGCCACCTGCTTGATGTATTGCCCTTCTTCGCCCTGAACCGTCTGACCGTTTATTTTAAAAGTAACCATGACGTGACTTTCCTTTATGGTTAGCGAATTTTGATCGCATCGAACTTGCAGCCATCGTAGCAGATGCCGCATTTAATACACTTGGATTGATCGAGCGTATGCGGTTTTTTCTTCTCACCGCTGATCGCTTCCTGGGGGCACTTGCGGAAGCAGACTTGGCAACCGGTGCACGCCTCGGCGTCGATTTCGTAGGTGAACAGCGCCTTGCAGACGCCGGCCGGGCATTTTTTGTCGCGGATGTGCCGTTCGTATTCATCCCGGAAGTACAAGATGGTGGTGAGCACCGGGTTGGGTGCCGACGTGCCCAGGCCGCACAGGGAGAACTTCTGCACCATCTCTCCCAGTTCTTCGAGCAGCTCGATGTCGCCCTGCTTGCCGTGGCCCTCGCAGATATTGGTCAGGATATCGAGCATCTGCTTGATGCCTTCGCGGCAGGGATTGCACTGGCCGCACGACTCCTCTTTCAGGAAGTCGAGAAAGTAACGGGCCACGTCCACCATGCAGGTGTCTTGGTCCATGACGATCATGCCGCCCGAGCCCATGATGGAGCCCACTTCGGCCAGCTTCTGGTAATCCACGGGCAGGTTCATGAAACGCTCTGGAATGCAGCCGCCCGACGGTCCGCCGGTCTGCACGGCCTTGAACTTCTTCTTCTTGGGAACGCCGCCGCCGATGTCGAAGACGATCTCCTTGAGCGAGATGCCCATGGGCACTTCCACCAGGCCGGTGTTCTTGACTTTGCCCACCAGGGAGAAGACCTTGGTGCCTTTGCTGTGGTCGGTGCCCATGCCGGCGTACCACTCGCCGCCCTTGAGCAAAATGGCCGGCACATTGGCGTAAGTCTCCACGTTGTTCAGGTTGGTGGGGCTGTTGCGAAAGCCCTTTTCCACGGTGTGCACGTATTTTGCCCGGGGCCGGCCCACGTTGCCCTCCAGCGAGGCCATCAAGGCCGTGGACTCGCCGCACACGAAGGCGCCGGCGCCGGTGGAGATTCTCACATGAAAGGAGAAATCGGTGCCGGCGATGTGATCGCCCAGCAGGCCGTAATTTTCGGCCTGCTTGATGGCCGTGATCAGGCGCTTGACCGCCAGGGGGTATTCGTTGCGCACGTAGATGTAGCCCTGGTTCGAACCGATGGCGTAGGCGGCGATGAGCATGCCTTCCAGCACGCTGTGGGGGTCGCCCTCCAGGATGCTGCGATCCATATAGGCGCCGGGATCGCCCTCGTCGGCGTTGCAGATGATGTAGCGCTCGCCATGGTGCTTGGCGCAGGTGGCCCACTTGATGCCGGTGGGGAAGCCGCCGCCGCCCCGGCCGCGAAGGCCCGAAATCTTCACGGTTTCGATGACCTCCTTGGGTTTCAGGGTGCCCATGGCGTTGAGCAGGGCCAGGTAGCCTTTGCGGGCGATGTAGGCCTCAATGGCATCGGGATCGATATAGCCGCAGTTGCGCAGGGCGATTTTGACCTGGTTCTTATAAAAAGGCACATCCTCTAGAAAAGGGATGCCCTCGAAGGGTTCGATTTTATCGACGGGGTTGGGGATGTCGTCGTCCAGCACGCAGCGCGGATCGCGCATCTGGCCCAGGATCCACTTCTTCTTGGAGGCGCCGTTCCGGTAGTCGTCGACCGCTTCCAGAATTTTGTCGGCGGTGATGTTCTTATACATCACGCGCGGCTTGCCGTCGGCCAAGATCTCCACCAGCGGCTCCATCTCGCAGTAGCCGATGCAGCCGGTCTGGCACAGGGTCACCGCCTGGTCGTCCTTGAACGCTTCGGCGGCTTTGTCGAAGGCGTCCATGGCGCCGGCCGCGATGCCGCAGGAGGCCATGCCCACATTGATCTTGAGGCCCTTGGGGTGGTAGAGGGTCGGATTATATGCTTTCCTGATTTTTTCCAGGTCGTTCGCGGACGCGATTTTCATGGGTCATGCCTCGCTGATGCCGTTATTCGTATTGATTGAGCACTTTTTGGACTTCATCCGTACCGATGCGGCCATGCATGTCTTCATTCACCTTGATGACCGGTCCCAGACTGCAGCAGCCGATGCAGCGCACGGTTTCAAGGGTGAAGCGTCCGTCTTCCGTGGTTTGGCCGGCATGGATTTTCAGGGTTTCGACGATGCGCTCGTGAATGCGCTCGCCGCCGCGCACGTGGCAGGCGGTACCCAGGCAGATGGAGACGATGTTGCGGCCGCGCGGTTCCAGGCTGAAGGTGGCGTAAAAAGTGGCCACGCCGTAGATTTTGCTGTACGGCACGCCGATCTTGGCGGCCAGATAGGTCAACGACGGCTTGGGCAGGTAGTTGTAGCGCCGCTGGATGGCCTGGAGAATCATGATCAGATTCTCCTTGTTGTTGCCGAATTGGTTCTCGATAATATCGTCCAACTCGCGGAAATCGACCTCTTCGGCCGATTGATCTCGGGTGGCTGCTGCTGGGTTCATCTGCTTGTCTCCCAAACTATGAACGTCTTTAGGTAGTGCGCGCCGGTCGTTTGATATCGTGGGCGCCATCAGCGGAGGTGTCCTTCCGAAGCTTAAGCGACCGCGATTTGCACGACCGGACAATTTTCCACGCAGGCGCCGCACCCTGTGCACAGATCCTGCTTGATCGTGCGGGCGCGTTTGCGAACTTTGACCTTGAAGTTACCCGGGGTTCCATTGACCTCTTCCAGATCCGCGTAGGTGATCAACTCGATGTTCAGATGCCGGCCGACCTCGACGAGGACGGGGGAGATGATTCACATCGCGCAGTCATTGGTGGGAAAAGTCTTGTCCAGTTGGGACATGACCCCGCCAATGGCCGGGGATTTTTCCAGCAGATAGACGTAGTATCCGGAATTGGCCAGGTCCAGCGCGGCCTGCATGCCGGCGATACCGCCGCCGACGACCAACACGGAGCCGGTGACATTATTAGCCATGGATTTGCCTTTCCTATGGTGATGAGTACACACAAAAAACCGCTGATCTGCCCTTTCAACGCCTGAACAAAGGGGCCAGACCCAAGCGGTTAGTATAACCTAAGCTGTCGATTGGCGAACTTCCGCTCCCTCTGCGAACCGGTTCCATATCGTGATATCCACGGATTTTCAACAGCCTTTGAGCACCTTTTTCATGAAGCTCCCTGCCGCATCGAAAGCGCCGGCGGGGATGATGAGCGTGCGCTCATTTCCTTATATGCTGCCACTATCCTTGTCAATAAAATACAAGCCGGGGAATGTGCGTCATGATGTTGCGGTTGTAAGGGGTTCTTCCTCCGGGCCGCTATCGGTATCGGTATCGATATTTTCGATACCGATACCGATAGCGATAGCGACGCCGAGTACATACCAGGCAATTAGGCGAATGAAAAAGCAAGGAGGAACCCATGGGGTTCCTCCTTTTATATATGGTGCTTTGTTATGCTAAAGATCGGTCAGGCGGCCATGCGGATTGCGTTTTCGGTGGCCGACCGGATCTCGTCGGGGGTGAAGGGTTTGGACAGATAGTCCATGGCCCCCAGGCGCGCCGCCTCTTTGGCGGTTTCGATGCTGGCATAGCCGGTAATGATAATGACCCGGGCCTGGGGCTGGTGATCGCGTACCGCGGCCAACAGTTCCAATCCCTTGACGCCGGGGATGCGCAGATCGAGCAGCACCAGGGCATAACGTCCGGCGGCGATTTTTTCCAAGGCCTGCTCCTTGGTGGTGGCCTGGTCGATGGCGTACTTCTTCTTTCCCAGGATCTTGCGGATGTTGTTGTTCACCGCCACCTCGTCGTCGATGATCAGCACGCTGTTTTCGGCCGTGGCTGCCCGCAGGGCCTGCGCCTCCTCGTCCAATAGCCGCTGGTAGTTGGCCTTGAGATCGGCGTAGGGCATTAGCGCCACACCGTGGCCCTGCAGATGGGCTACGTATTGCGGCCCGGTCGCGGCGGCCACCGCATCGAGCTCGAAGGGCAGATCGATGCCGATCATGCGGGCCGGATCGAAGGCGGCCTCATCGATCGAGGCGGCTTTTTTCTTTTTGGATTTGAGCTGCGGACAAGCGCTGGACTTGGTGCCGGCCTTGCAGGTGGCCCCCAGCTTTTTAAAGATGTCGCACACCATGTTGCCCACCGCGCAGAAGCCCTCGATGGGCTGATCGGCCACGATCTCCACCACCGGCAGGTCCGAAGGGCCGATGGATTTGGCGTAGGCGGCACCGGTGGCTTGGGCCACCTCGTCGTGGTCAAAAGGCACATCCACGTCGATCTTCAGGTGCTGATCCAGACTGGCCACATGGGCCTTGAGCTCTTCGTAGGTGGGGACGGCCACGCCGTCGTGGCGCAGGTAGTTGAGGTATTCCGGCCCGGTGACGGCGCGCACTTCATCGTAATTGAACGGCTGGTCGATGCCGATGAGGGTTTTCACGGCCGGACGCCCATCCGCTGCGGCACTCTTCTTTTTCTTGGATTTGAGCTGGGGACACTCGGTGGTTTTGGTGCCGGCCTTGCAGGTGGCGCCCAGTTTCTTGAAGATGTCGCACACCATGGCGCCCACGGCACAGTAACCTTCCAGGGGCTCGGGTAGCCTGACTTCCACCACGGGCATGTCCGAGGGGCCGATGGACTTGGCATAGACGTCACCGGTGGCTTTGGCCACTTCATCGGCATCGAAGGGTATGTCCACATCGATGATGTGAATCGCCTCTTTTTCCGCCGGGCTGATCTTGGCTTCCACCAGCCTGCCGGCCAGGGCCTGATCCACCAGGTTGCGCAGTTCGTCGGGCGTAAAAGGCTTGGGCAGGTAATCCAGGGCCCCCAGGCGGATGGCCTTCATGGCGGTATCGGTGGAGGCGTAGGCCGTCATCATCACGGCCTTGGTGGCCGGCCACTGGGATTTGAGGGATTTGAGCAGTTCGAGGCCGTTCATGGCCGGCATGACGATATCGGAGATCACCAAGTCAAAAGGTTTTTCCGCCAGCTTGGCCAGGGCTTCGGCGGCGCTGCCGGCGCTGATGACCTCGTAGTTGTTGCGGGTCAGTATCTTTTCCACGTTGCGGCAGATGCCGGCCTCGTCGTCCACGACCATGATGCGGATGGGCTTTTCCATGATGATCTCCTCCTCTTGGGGTTGCGCTTTATTCTTTGCAAATCATCGATGCACTCGGTGTGCCATGTGCGCTGTCACTGGTATGTACCCGATTAAACTTATGAAAAAATTTGTGGACCCACAGGAAGGATAGGGGGGTGCCTACGAACCATAGGCACTGGCACCGGGAAGGCGGTTGAAAAATCAATGTCCTGAATTGGCAGTGTCCTACAAGTCACCGACCCGCCTCAACCCGCCTGGGTGGAGTCCATAAGAACCCGAAAAGACAGGATTCCCGCCTGCGCGGGAATGACGTTAACGGCCACCGGGGCATTTTTTTACATGGCCATCAAATATTCCTGAACGCGAGGAAAGGAAACGTTCTGCACGCCCCACGGGGCGTATATAAAAAATAGGCGCTGTATATTTTCCGGTTGGCAGCTTCTCGTGGTCGCTCAATTCGAGCGCTTGATGTCGTATTTGCGCATCAGCGTCTGGAAGTTGGTGCGTTTGAGCCCCACCTTGCGGGCGGCCTGGGTGACATTGCCGTCGCACTGGCTCAGCGCCTGGAGGATGAAGTGCTTCTCGATCTGGTGCACCGCTTTCTGGCGGATCTCCTTTTTGAGGGCCACCAGTTCGGCGTTGGTTTCGGGCACGTGGGCCAGCAGGGCGGTCAGATCGCCGCCGGGATCGCCGAACAGCAGATCCTTGAGGCCGAGCGTTTCGCCGTCACACTGAATCACGGCCCGTTCCACCGTGTTGCGCAATTGGCGCACATTGCCCGGCCACTGGTGCTGGGTCAGGTGCCGCAGGGCCTCCTCGCTGAGGCCGCGGATGGGCTTGTTCATCTGCCGGGCGAAGTGGGTGATGAAGTGATAGGCGATGGGCAGGATATCTTCGGGCCGTTCGCGCAGCGGCGGAAGAAAGACCGGATAGACAAAGATGCGGTAGTAAAAGTCGTGGCGGAAACGGCCGGCCTGGACCATCTCCTCCAGGTTCTGATTGGTGGCCAGAATCAGGCGCACGTCCACCTTGCGGACGGTGGTGCGGCCGACGGGCAGGAACTCCCGGCTCTCCAGAAAACGCAGCAGCTTGCCTTGCACCTCCAGGTCGATGTTGCCGATTTCGTCCAGGAACACCGTGCCGCCGTCGGCCCGCTGGAATATGCCTTCCTTGTCTTTGTGGGCGCCGGTAAAGGCGCCTTTGGCATGGCCGAACAGCTCGCTTTCCAACAGGTTGCCGGAAAGCGTCCCGCAATCCACGGCGAAAAAGACCCGGTCGGCGCGCCGGCTGTTGGCGTGCACGGCCCGGGCCACCAGCTCTTTGCCGGTGCCGCTTTCGCCGTAAATGAGCACGGTGGATTCCGTGGGGGCCACCTTGGCGATCATCTCCACGACCTTTTTCATCTTGCTGCTGCCGCCCACCAACTGGTGGACGGTTTTTGGGGGACGCGGCGCCTGCTGGGCCAGATCGCGGTTCTGGATCAGCGCGCGGCCCGCTTGCACGGCCTGGGCCACCACGGCGCGCAATTCATCGGGGGTAAACGGTTTGGGCAGGTAGTCGAAGGCCCCCAGCTTCATCACCTCCACGGCCGACGACACCGTGGAGTAGCCGGTGATCACCACCACCAGGGTGTCGGGGGAAAGCATTTTGACCCTGCGCAGCAGTTCCATGCCGCCCATGCGGCTCATCTTTAAATCCGTGACCAGCACGTCGAAGGCGTTTTCTTCCATGCGGGCGAGCGCCTCCTGGCCATTGAAGGCACAGGCCACGACGTGGCCGGCCTTGGTCAGAATCTTTTCGCAGTTGTGGCAGATGGGCGGCTCGTCATCGACCACTAAGATTCGGGCCGGTTGGGCCATTGGCCTTCCCTTCGTTCATGGGCAGATAGATGGTGAATGCGGTGCCTTGGCCGGCCTGGCTCTCGACTTCGATGGTCCCGCCATGTTGTTCGACGATGCCGTGGGTGATGGCCAACCCTAAACCGGTGCCGGTCTCCTTGGTGGTGAAGAACGGTTCGAAAATCTTGTCCAATTGATCGGCGGCGATGCCGGCGCCCGTGTCTTTCAAAACGATCTCGACGGCGCGCAACGAGCTGAGCAAAGCGGTTTTAATACTGATGGTGCCGCCTTCGGGGGTGGCTTCCACCGCGTTGAGCACCAGGTTGATCAGGGCCTGTTCGATTTGGCCCTTGTCCAGCATCTGGTCGGGCAACTGCCGGGCCAGTTGGGAGACCACCGTGATATCCTTGAAGGCCGCCTGCTTGTGGGTCAGCAGGATGGTTTCGGCCACGATGGTATTGATGTTGGCCATGCTTTTCTGGGGTTGGTTCTGCCGGGCGAAATTCAGCAGGCTGGTGACGATCTTACGGCAGCGCAGGGTTTCATTGGCGATCAGTTGCAGCTCTTCCCGGGAGGGATCGTCCGAAGGCAGATCCTCCTGGAGCAGCATGGCCGAGGTGAGGATGGTGGTCAGGGGGTTGTTGATTTCATGGGCCACGCCGGCCGACAGGCGTCCGATGGAAGCCATTTTTTCCTGCTGCATGAGCGTTTTCTGGACATTGATATCCTTGGTGATGTCCCGGGCGATCTCGATGGCGCCGGTGATCTCGTTGTTTTCAATCACCGGATAGGTGCTGATGGAGTAGAAAAGCTCGCGATTGTCTTTGTCCAGGTGCACATGGGTGGTCTGGGAGGGCTTACCGGATTCGAGGGTCTGGACCAGGGGGCAGGGATGGTGTTCGCCGGAGCAGGGCGAGTTGCGATGGTGCGTGATCTCGTAACAGCGTTTGCCGAGCACCTCTTCGCGCCGCAGCCCGAGTTTGTTCAGCAGGTGGCGGTTGATGTCCTCGATGGTGTGGTCGCGGTTGATGATCATCACCTCTTCCTGGATCAGTTCATCCAGGATCAATTTGCACATGGCGCGGGTTTCGCGCAGCTCCTGGCTCGCTTTTTTATGCAGATTGGAGACATAGGAGAGCTCCCAGAAAAGCTTGATGGTGGTGGACGAGATGATGCGCACGGATTTATGTTTTCGTTCCAGCAGATCGTTGAACACCTCCTCCTTGCCGGTCAGTTCGATGATCAGGTCGATGTCGTCCCGCGCCAGCAACTGGTTGTAATCGGTGGCCGTGGAAAGGCCTTTTTTGCGGGCCAGGCCGATCCCCGGCGCATCGGGATCGATGTCGACGACGGTTACGATGCGCGGGTTGATCTCTTGAAATTCATGTTGCTCGATGATCTCCAGCAGGCGGATGCAACGCTGGCCGCCCCCGACGATGGCGATTTGCATAATGGGATCTCCTTGGGCATGATTCATCGCAACTGATTCCCGAAACTATACATCATTGGCGGAACCGTAAAAAGGGACAAATGGTTTGGCATGAAATCTATTGACCTCCTTTAAATTGACGTTATTATCTGGCTCAAAAATCACTCCTAATCCGGGCCGCATGAGCGGGGCCGGCATGCCCCGCGACGCATCAGAAAGGAAAACTCATGGGATTCAATAATCTTGCCGAGATCATCGACTTCGCCATCGAAAAAGAGAAAGAGGCCGCCGAATTTTATCTCTCCATCAGCAAACAGGAGCAGTTCAGCGGTAAGCAGGAGATGCTGCTGGAGTTCAGCGCCCAGGAGCGCAACCATCAGAAGCTGCTCGAATCGCTCAGGGCCGGTAAGGCGGGTGCGGCCCTGGAGGGGTACAAATTCAAGTGGATCAAGGATATCAAGCGCAGCGATTATGCCGTCGAGATTCAATACCGGTCGGGCATGCCCTACAACGAGCTGCTCATGCTGGCCATGAAGCGCGAAGAGAAAGCCCTCAAGCTGTATAACGAGATGCTGGCCAAGGCCGAGACCGACGAGCAGAAGAAGGTGTTCAAGATGCTCTGCCAGGAAGAGGCCAAACACAAGCTTTCCCTGGAAACCATATACGACGACTACATGGCCGAAATGGGCGACTGATTCGGTTTCAGCATTTCCCCTCAGGCCCAATATCGGCGTTGGCCCGAGGGGTTTGATCCTCGACGGGGCGCACCCCGCCTGCGGTCAAACCGCTCGGCCCGCCTTGATCTTGGGCCTGATTGAAAATCCTGAAACCGAATCGCACCCCAACGCAACGCCTCAATTTCTCTCCAAGATGATGCAGTGAACAATTCCTCCTTACCAAAAATCATCATCATTTGCGGACCCACCGGCGTGGGCAAGACCGGGTTTGCCATCCGCCTGGCGCAGCGCTTCGGCGGTCAGATTGTGGGGGCCGACTCCATGCAGATCTATCGGTACATGGACATCGGTACGGCCAAGCCCACGGCCGAAGAACAAGCCCGCGTGTGCCACCACATGGTGGACATCGTGGATCCCGACGAACCTTTCGATGCGGCCCAGTATGGCCGCCAGGCCCATGCGGTCACCCAGGGGCTGATCGCCAGGGGGGTGATGCCCTTCTTGGTGGGCGGCACCGGGCTCTATATCAAGGCGCTGGTCTACGGTCTGTTCCAGGGCAAGGTGGCGGACCTGGAGGTGCGCCGCCGTCTGAAGGCGCAGTTGGCCGCGGAGGGCATCGCGGCGCTGCACGCCCGCCTGGCCGAACGCGATCCGCCGGCCGCGGCCCGCATCCATCCCAATGACGCTTACCGCATGCTGCGCGCCCTGGAGGTCATCGAATGCACCGGGCGGCCGCTCAGCGATCATCACCAAACCCATGGCTTTGCCCAGGCCCGCTATCAAACCCTGACCATCGGATTGACCATGCCCCGGGGCCAACTCTATGCCCGCATCGATCAGCGGGTCGAGGCGATGCTGGCGGCGGGCCTGCTCGAAGAGGTCCGCGGCCTGCTGTCCAGGGGCTATGATCAAGGGCTTAAATCCATGCAGGCCCTGGGATACCGCCATATGGTCGACTTTCTACAGGGGCGTATCGGCTGGGAGCAGGCGTTGCGCACGCTTCAGCGCGACCATCGGCGCTACGCCAAACGGCAGTTTACCTGGTTCAACGCCATCGCCGGCATCCGCTGGATGGTGCCCGATCAGGTCGATGATGCCGCTGCCCTGGTCGCGGCCTTTATGGGCCAAAGATCTCCCGTGGGCCCGGCCGGAGCGCCGTTTTAGCGACTTCGATCCACCGCCGAATATTGCACAAAAGTAACAATAAAAACCTTGACACCGTCTGCCTATCTTGCAATAGCAATTCGCTGGTATTTTCAAAACTAACCGGTATTTGAGCGCGGAGATCCGCCACCCCATTACGATACTTGGAGCTCGCTTCATGAAGGTCTTATTTTCATCGTGGAATGACGACGTTATCGACAATCGCAAGGTAAAAGCGGACCTCTGGAAGGACGCCCCTGCGATCAAATTGCCCACCGAATTCGACAAAGAAAACAACATCGCCGCGTTCATGGGGTGGGCCGGCCTCATTCTCTTGCAAGATACCGAAATCATCGACATGTGCGCCCACTATATGGATACGGTGCAGAAGGAGTCTTGCGGCAAGTGCATTCCCTGCCGCATCGGCACGGCGGTGATGGCCGATCTGCTGAAGAAGATCGCCGCGGGCCAGGGCGAAAGCAAGGATCTGGCCGAACTGGAAAACCTCGGGCGCACCGTCAGCGACACGGCCAAATGCTACATCGGCAAAACCGGTCCCGTTCCCATTCTGCACGCCCTGAAACATTTCAATGAAAAATTCCAGGAGGCCATCCTCCAGAAGAAGGCGGTCTCCAACGGCACCCGCTACGAAGCCAAATGGACGGCGCCCTGCTATTCGGCCTGCCCCGCGGGCATGAACATTCCCACCTATGTCGAGCTGATCAAGGAAGGTCGGCAGCTGGAGGCGCTGCAGACCATCCGCACTGCCAGCCCCATGGCCGCTTCGCTGGGCCGTGCCTGCTTTCATCCCTGTGAGACCCATTGCCGGCGCAGCAATGTGGAGAGCCCCATCGCCATCTGCAAATTGAAACGCTTTGCCTGGGATTACGAGGATCTGCGCAACGTGACCCAGCCGGTCAACCCGGAGAAAGCCAAACAGCAGGAAAAAGTGGCGGTCATCGGCGCCGGGCCGGCCGGCTTGTCGGCGGCGTACTACCTGGCCCTCAAAGGCTATCAGGTCACCATTTTCGAAGCCATGGGCGTGCCCGGCGGCATGGTCGGCGTGGGCATCCCGGCTTACCGCGTGCCCAAGGACGTTTTGCAGCGCGAAACCGAGTTCGTCCAGCGCATGGGTGTGGAGATCAAGTACAACACCCCCATCGGCAAGGATCTGACCATCCCCCAACTGCAAGCCCAGGGCTACAAGGCCTTCTTCGTCAGCACCGGCGCCCATATGTCCAAGAGCATGGGGGCCGAGGGCGAAGCCGAGGGTTACACCGGCTTCATCCGCGGCATCGACTATCTGCGCGACGCCGTGACCACCAAGCAGTACGACGTCAAGGGCAAGCGCATCATCGTCGTCGGCGGCGGCAACGTGGCCATGGACTGCTGCCGCACCCCCATCCGCCTGGGCGCCAAGGAGGTCACGGTCGTCTACCGCCGCACCAAAAAAGAGCTGCCCGCCGATCCCCACGAAGTGCACGATTCGGAAATCGAAGGCGTCCAATATGTCTTCCTGGCCGCCCCCAAGCGCATCGTGGCCGAAAACGGCCAGGTCACCGGCCTGGAGTGCCTGCGCATGCAATTGGGCGAGCCGGACGCCAGCGGCCGCCGCCGACCGGTGGCGGTGAAGGGCTCCGAGTTCATCGTGCCCGCCGACATCATCTTGCAGGCCATCGGCCAGGACGCCGATCTATCGGTGCTCAACGGCGTCGATGGCGTTAAGGTTACCCGCTGGACCACCATCGTGGCCGATGCGGAAACCATGCAGACCGATGTGCCCTGGCTCTTCACCGGCGGCGATGTCTTCAATGGTCCCTTGACCATCGTGGACGCCTGCGGCAATGCCCGCCGTGCGGCGGAGAGCATCCATCAATACCTGACCGACCAGCCCGTGGGGCTCTCGGTGGGCGAGAAGATGGACAAGGTGATGAAGAAGCTGGGCGTCTATCAGAAGGACGAAAAAGGGATCACCACCAACTGGGAACGGGTGCCCATGCCCACCATCCCCATGGAAGCGCGCGTGAGCTCTTTTGACGAAGTCGAAGTGGGATACACCTTGCAGCAGGCCATGGAAGAAGCCGCGCGGTGTCTCAGGTGTTATCAAGTCGGAATGGTGGCCCTCACGAAAAACGAATGAGAGCTTAAGAATATATGATGGTTCAGGACTCAACCCCCGATCGAGCCCTTCCAGCCTCCGTCACGTTCGTCATCGACGGCATAACGATCACTGCCGCGCGCGGTCAGACCGTCCTAGAAGCAGCCACCGCCCACGGCATCTCCATCCCCACCTTATGCTACCTGAAAGAGCTGAGCCCCATCGGCTCCTGCCGGGTGTGCGTGGTGGAGGTGGCGGGGACCGAGCGTCCCCAGGCCGCTTGCCAGTTGCCGGTGGTCGAAGGCATGCGCATCACCACCCAGTCGGAGCGCCTGCGCCAAGAGCGCAGGACCATGGTGCAGCTGATGTTGGTCAACCATCCGCTGGATTGCCCGGTGTGCGAGCGCAGTGGCGAATGCCGGCTGCAAAACCTCACCTACGAGTTGGGCATCACCCAGCAGATGTTCACGGCCGAGCCGGTACAGCGTCAGATGCATCGGGATTGGGGCGTGGTGCGCTACAATCCCAATTTGTGCGTGCTGTGCGAGCGTTGCGTAAGGGTCTGCCATGAGATCCAGGGCGTCGCCGCCTATAAGATCCGCGACACCGGCTACCGCTCCGTCATCGATACCCGGGACGGGAAGCCCCTGAATTGCGATTTCTGCGGGCGCTGCATCTCGGTCTGCCCCGTGGGCGCCCTCAACAGCGGCCTGAAATTGCAGGCCCGCAGTTGGGAGCTGCAAAAGGTGGCCAGCGTCTGTCCCTATTGCGGCACCGGCTGCGCCCTCCACCTGGAAGTCAAAAAGGATCGGATCTTCCGCGTTTCGGCGACCCCCGCAAAGGGTATCAACCAGGGCAATCTGTGCGCCAAGGGTCGCTTCGGCTTCCAGTTCGTCGACAGCCACGATCGGCTGCAAACACCCCTGATCCGCAAAAACGGGCGGTTGGTCGAATCCTCCTGGGACGAAGCCCTGACCCTGGTGGCCGACACTTTGGCCACGATCAAGAAAGAAAACGGGGGCCAGGCCATCGCCGGCCTCGGCTCCGAGCGGCTGCCCAACGAAGATAACTTTATCTTCCGCAAGTTCTTCAAAAAGACCCTGGCATCCAATTTGATCGACCATCCCCGGCGCATGCAACTGACCTTGGGGGATCGCCAGCCGACGGCGTCAAGCGAAGATCTGCTCAGGGCTGACCTGATTCTGACGGTCGGCGCCGAACCGGCCGAAGAGAACCCGGTCATCGGCAACTTGGTCCGCCGCGCCATGGCAGACAACAACGCCCCACTGATCACCCTGTTCGACCGTCAGGTGCGCTTCAAGCCCCATCCCCATGTCCGGCTGATCCATGCCCCTGGCCGGGAGGTCACCCTGCTCCAGGCGATCGCCCAGGCCATCGACGCGGCCGATGCCCCGGTGGCGCATGCCGCCAAGACAGCCGGCGTGGCGCCGGCGGCCATCCTGCAAGCGGCCGCCAGGCTCAGACAGGCCAAGGCCATCGTGATCCTGTGCGGCCGGTCCGCTGCGGCCGGTCCGGCGCTGGACGAGGTGCGGGCGCTGGCCGCCAAACTCAAGGCCAAAACGCTGTTCTACAGCGAATACTGCAACAGCCGCGGCGCCGAGGACATGGGGCTGCGGCCCGAACCGGGGGCGGACCTGCTGGCCCTGGCCGCGGCCGGTAAGCTCAAGGCGCTCTACATCATGGGCGAAGACCCGGTGACGCGCTTGCCTGGCGGCAGCGCCGTTCTGCAAGCCTTGCAGAAGATCGATTTCCTGGTGGTGCAGGACCTGTTCCTGACCCCCACGGCGGCCTCGGCCCAGGTGGTGCTGCCCACGGTCAGCTTTGCCGAGCGCGACGGCACCTTCACCAACCTGGAGGGCCGGGTGCAAAAGCTGCAGCGCGCCATCACCCCGCGCGGCCAGGCCAAACCCGACTGGCAGATCATCGCGCTGCTGGAAAAGAAGCTTGCCGGCCGATTCGATTACGATGCGGCCGAAGATATCTTCAAGGAGATTGCCGCCAGCGTGCCGGCCTACCGCGGCATGAGCTACGCCCAGCTGGGGACCGAAGGCCGCCTGGCGCAGTATGCACCGTCTCACGCCGCGCCGGACCGGGCGGTTGCCCCGGCGGACGACGGCAAGGCCGACGCCGAACGCCCCTTCGTGCTGCTCGAGGGCAACAGCTTCTTCCACCTGGGGCCGTATTCCTTACGCGCCGAGGCCCTCATGGACCTCGAGCCGCAGTGTCGGGCGGAAATCAGCCCCCGGGATGCCGCCCAGCTTGAAGTCCAAGATGGCGACCGCATCACGGTGGCCTCCACGGTCGGCACGCTCACGGTCAAAGTCAGAGCGACTGAAAAGATCGCGCCGGGCACGATCTTCATACCCGATGGTTTTGAAGCCAGCCCGGTCAATGCCTTGCGGCCGGTTCAAAGAAGCATAACCCGGGTCACCATCGCCAAAGCAGCGCCCGAAGCAGACCCAGAGTAGAGCAAAGATGAACGAATACATTGCCATATTAATGATGATCGCCCTGGCGGCGGCCACTTCCATCGGCATCCTGGTGGCCACCACGCTCATCGGCCCGAAGAAGAGCTTCCCCGAAAAGATGGAGCCCTTCGAGTGCGGCGAGCACCAACTGGTCTCGCCCCGACTGCGCTTCTCGGTGAAGTTCTACCTGGTGGCGCTCGTTTTCGTGATCTTCGACATCGAGGTCGTCTTTCTCTATCCCTGGGCCGTGTTGTTCAAGGAACTCGGGCTGTTCGGTTTCGTGGAGATGATGATCTTCATCGCCGTGCTGGCCGTGGGGTTGATCTATGTCTGGAAAAGAGGGGCATTGGAATGGGATTGATCAATACTTTCAGCGCCGAGGAACCGCTCGGTCCCAATGTGGTGGTGACCCGGCTCGAGGCGGCGATCAACTGGAGCCGCAAATACTCCTTTTTCCTCTATCCGTTCGCCACCGCCTGTTGCGCCATGGAGTTCATGGCCGTGGGCGGCCCGCGCTACGACCTGGACCGTTTCGGCGCGGCCCTGCCGCGTTTTTCCCCCCGGCAGGCCGACCTGCTGATGGTGGTCGGCACCATTACCCACAAGCAGGCCCCGATCCTGGTCAAAGTGTACAACCAGATGACCGAACCCAAATGGGTCATGGCCTTCGGCGTTTGCGCCGTTTCCGGCGGTTTCTATGACAATTACGCCACCGTGCAGGGCATCGACACCCTGATTCCCGTGGATGTCTACATCCCCGGGTGTCCGCCCCGGCCCGAGATGGTGCTGGACGGTTTGATGCTGCTGCAGGAAAAGGTAACCCAGGAGAAGTGGTCGGATTGGCCCAAGGGACCCGCTCCGGTAAAGATGAAGTGTTGAGCCTATGAGCCCCAATGCGACCCTGGATAAAATTAGCCGTCAGTTTCCGCGATCGGTGATCGAAACCCACACCTGGCGTGGGGATGCCACGGCCATCGTCCGCAGGGAAGATATTCTGGCGATCTGCACCTTTCTGCGCGACGACCCGGAACTGGCCTACAATTTCATGATGGACCTGACCGCGGTGGACTACCTGGGCAAAGCGCCGCGCTTCGAGGTGGTCTATCATCTCTACTCGCTGAGCAAGAATCAGCGCGTGCGCATCAAGGCCCAGGTGCCGGAAGCGGATTGCGCCATCGATTCGATCGTTTCCGTCTGGATCGCCGCCGACTGGTTCGAACGCGAGGTGTTCGACCTGTACGGGATCGTTTTCAAGGGCCACCCCAATCTGAAGCGCATCCTGCTCTACGAAGGGTTCGAAGGCCATCCGCTGCGCAAGGATTACCCCGTGAAGCAGCGACAACCGTTGATCGGGCCGCTGAACTGATCGAGGATCGGCCGCCGCGGCGCAGCCGATCTCGCGTCCAAGGGGACGTTTTGAAATCGCCTCATTAGATGGAGATTATGACCGACTCAGCCAAGACCCTGCACACCGAACACATGGTCATCAACATGGGGCCCTCCCATCCGGTTACCCATGGGACCGTCAAGTTCACGGTGACCCTCGACGGTGAAACCGTCCATGACCTCAAGGTGGACATCGGCTACCTGCACCGCGGCTTCGAGAAGATGTGCGAAAACGGCACCTGGGAGCAGGTCATGCCCTACACCGACCGGCTCAACTACGTGTCGCCGCTGATCAACAACGTGGGCTATGCCCTGGCCGTGGAGAAGCTTTTCGGGGTCGAGACGCCGGCGCGTTGCCAGTACATCCGGGTGATCGCCTGTGAAATGGCCCGCATCTGCGATCACTTCACCAACATCGCCGCGGGGGCCATGGAAGTCGGCGCCATGACCGTCTTCCTCTACTTCGTCGAGGCGCGCGACCTGCTGTGGGACTTGATGGAAGAGCTGTGCGGCGCGCGCGTGACCGCCAACTACGTGCGCATCGGCGGCCTCAAGAACGATCTGCCCGAAGGCTTTGGCGCCAAGACGGCCAAGGCCTTCGAAACCTGCCGCGAGCTGTGGACCGATGTGGACAAGCTGCTGACCAAGAACCGCATCTTCATCGACCGCATGCGCGATGTCGGCACCATGCCGGCCGAGGAGGCCATGGCTTATGGCTTCACCGGCCCCTGCCTGCGGGCCAGCGGCGTGCCCTACGACGTGCGCAAGGCCCACCCCTACCTGGTCTATGACCAGCTGGATTTCGAGATCCCGGTGGGCGAAACCGGCGACAACTTCGACCGCTACCTGGTGCGCATGGAAGAGATCCAGCAGAGCATGCGCATCGTGGAACAGGCCCTGGCCCAGCTGCCGGCCGGCCCCATCAACCTCGACGTGCCCGGCCTGCGCTGGCAATCCAAGGACGACACCTACAACCGCATCGAAGCGTTGATTTTTCACTTCAAGACCATCACCGAAGGCATCCAGCCGCCGGCCGGCGAGATCTATGCGGCCGTGGAAGGCGCCAACGGCGAGTTGGGTTTTTACCTGGTGAGCGACGGCAGCGGCAAACCGGTCAAATGCCGGGTGCGGCCGCCGAGCTTTCCCATGACGGCCGCCATGCCCCGCATGATGCGCGGCCGACTGATCGCCGATATCGTGCCGACCTTTGACATGATCAACATGATCGGCGGGGAGTGTGACCGATAACCATGATTGCCGATTTGACCGAAACCATCGTCAAGATCCTGTTCATCTTCAGCATTAACGTCGGCTTCTACGCGCCGATCCTCGGCTGGGTGGAGCGCAAGCAAAGCGCGTTGATGCAGGATCGGGTCGGCGCCAACCGGGCCAGTATCTTCAATTTCAGAATCATCGGGCTGTTTCACCCCATCGCCGATGCCGTCAAGGTGCTGACCAAGGAAGACTTCATCCCGGACGGCGCGGACAAGTTCTTCCACACCCTGGCGCCGTTCCTCAGCCTGACCCCGGCCATCGTCACCTTTGCCGTGATCCCCTTCGGCGGCAGTTATGAACTCTGGGGCCATCCGGTGCAGCTGGTGATCGCCGATCTGGATGTGGGCATGCTGTTCATCTTCGCCTTCGCCTCGATCTCCACCTACGGCGTGGTGCTCGGCGGCTGGTCGTCCAACAACAACTGGTCGCTGCTGGGCGGGCTGCGCGCCTCGGCCCAGATGCTCTCCTACGAAGTCGCCATGGGGCTGACCCTCATCGGCGTGTTCATGGTCTACGGCTCGCTGCGCCTGACCGAGATCGGCGCGATTCAGGAGAATTTCTTCCGCTGGGGCATCTTCATGCAGCCCTTGGGCTTTGTGCTCTTTTTGACCTGCGCCATCGCCGAGAACAAGCGCGCGCCGTTCGATCAGCCCGAGGCCGAATCCGAACTGGTGGCCGGCTACTTCACCGAGTACAGCAGCATGAAATTCGTCATGTTCTGGATGGGCGAATTTCTGGAGATCGTCACCATCAGCGGCATCGTGACGACCCTGTTCTTCGGCGCCTGGCACCTGCCCTTCGTCAGCGACCGCATGCTGCTGTCGTTGTTCGCCGGCGCCGGACCCAACGGCGCGGCCGTGCTGGCCATGCTGGTCAATGTGGCCGTTTTCTTCGGCAAGGTGTCGTTCTTCATCTGGCTGATGATGACCATCCGCTGGACCTTGCCGCGTTTTCGTTACGACCAGGTCATGCGCCTGGGCTGGAAAATGCTCCTGCCCCTGGCGCTGCTCAATATCTTCATAACCGGAATCGTGTTGCTGGTATAACTTATGACGGAACATCAAGCGTTCAAGGCGTGGGTGGGGGACCTGCCCGCCGATAAGCTCAAACCCAAAAAGGTGCGCAAGGATATCAACCTGACCTTGTGGGAGCGTCTTTACATTTTCGAAGTATTGCGGGGCCTGGCGATCACCAGCCGCCACTTTTTCGGCAACCTGGCGGGCTTCGTCCGGCCGCCCAAAGGCCGGAAACGCAAGATCCCCACGGTCTATTATCCCGAAGAGCGGGCCACGCTGCCGGTGGCCTACCGTGGCCGGCCGGCGCTGGTGGCCAACCCCGACGGCAGCGAACGGTGCGTGGCCTGCGGGTTGTGCGAAAAGATCTGCCCGGCCTTCGCCATCGCCATCGTCGGCGACGAACGCGAGGACGGCAGCCGCTACCCGGCCAGTTACACCCTGGATCTGTCGCGCTGCGTCTATTGCGGCTACTGCGAAGAGGTCTGCCCCAAGGAAGCCATCGTGATGAGCGACGAATACGAAGGCTTGTGCACCACCCGGCGCGACGACCTGCTCTACACCAAAGAGCGACTATTGAAACCCGCCGCCCGGTTGGCGCAGCGCATCGACTACGTGCGAAGGATTTACGCCAAATGCAACTACTGATGTTCTACCTGCTGGGTTTCGGCGCGCTGGTCTCGGCCCTGCTGCTGGTGACCAGCCGGCGGGCCGTGGCCGCGGCCATGAGCCTGGTCATGGTCATGCTGTGCCTGGCCGGCATTTATGTGCTGCTGGAGGCCCACCTGATCGCGGTGCTGCAGATCATCGTCTATGCCGGGGCCATCATGGTGCTCTTCCTCTTCGTGATCATGCTGCTCAATGTGGAGGAGAAAAGCGGGCGCCTCTCCAACCGCAAGATCGCCTTGCAGTTCGTGGGCATCCTCGCAGTTGGCGCGACCATGGTGGCCGTCGCCGGCTTGATCCACATCGATCCGGCCCAGGTGGCCGACGGCTTCGGAACGACCAAGGCCATCGGCCGGATGCTGTTCACCGATTATCTGTTGCCTTTCGAAATCGCTTCGATACTGCTGCTGGCCGCCATCGTGGGGGCCGTGGTTCTGGCCAAGAGGAGGCTTGAAGAGTAGATGGTATCGCTGAATGCATACTTGATTTTAAGCGCGCTGCTCTTCTCCATCGGCGCCGTGGGCGTATTCACCCGCCGAAATGCCTTGATCATCTACATGTGCATCGAGTTGATGCTCAATGCCGTCAACCTGACCTTCGTGGCCTTCTCCAAATTTCTGGGCAACATGGACGGGCATGTGTTCGTGTTCATGATCATGACCGTGGCCGCGGCCGAAGCCGCCGTGGGCCTGGCCATCATCATCGCGCTGTTCAGGAACAAAGAAACCGTCAATGTGGATGCGATCAATCTAATGAAAGGCTAGTAAAGGCGTGCTTACCATCCTATCCATTAAACCCTTGCTGGCGGTGCTGGCCTCGCTGATCGCGGTGCCGTTGATCCTGACCTCCGGGAGCCGGCCCAATCTCAGGGAGTTCTGGTCGGTGGCGGCCGGGGTGGTCAAATTCGGGATCGTGATCTCCATGGTGCCGGTCATCTTCGCCGGCAACACCATCGAGTATACGCTCTTCAGCTTTTACGAGGGGATCGACATCAAGTTCCGGGTGGATGCCTTCGGCCTGGTCTTCGCCACCGTCTCTTCGTTCCTGTGGATCGTCACCACCTTTTACTCCATCGGGTACATGCGCAGCAACAATGAGCATGCCCAGACCCGCTATTACGCCTGCTTTGCCATCAGCCTGGCGTCGACCATCGCCGTGGCCTTCAGCGCCAACCTGGTGACCCTATTTTTTTTCTACGAGGCGCTGAGTCTGGCCACCGTGCCCCTGGTCGGGCATAAGGAGACCGCCGAAGCCCAGGAAGGCGCCCGCAAGTATTTTCTCTACCTGGTGGGCCTGTCCAAAACCCTGCTGCTGGCCGGCGTCGTCATCGTCTACACCGTGGCCGGCAACACCGATTTCGTCCCCGGCGGCTTATTAAAGGATGCCCCCAGTTCCACGCTGCTGTTCGTGGGCTTCTTCCTCTTCCTGTTCGGCTTTGCCAAAGGCGGCGTCATGCCGGTGCACAACTGGCTGCCGTCGGCCATGGTGGCGCCCACCCCGGTCAGCGCCCTGTTGCACGCCGTGGCGGTGGTCAAAGTCGGCGTCTTCTCCATCCTGCGGGTGGTGTTCCACACCTACGGCGTGGATGCCATGACCCGCATGGAGATCGGCACGGTGGCCGCCTACGTCGTCTCATTCACCATCATCGTGGCCTCGGTCATCGCCCTGACCAAAGACAACCTGAAAGCGCGGCTGGCCTATTCCACGGTCAGCCAGCTCTCCTACGTCATCCTGGGGGCCGTGCTGCTCACGCCGCTGAGCATGACCGGCGGCATCGTGCACATCGCCAACCACGCCTTTTCCAAGATCACCTTGTTCTTCTGCGCCGGTTCGCTCTACACCGCGGCCCATATGACCGAGATCAGCCAGCTCAACGGCATCGGCAAGAAGATGCCCCTGACCATGGCCGCCTTCTTCGTGGCCTCGTTGAGCATGATCGGCGTGCCCCCGGCGGCCGGCTTCATCAGCAAATGGTACCTCGCCCTGGGCGCCATCGAGGCCCACCAGCTGCCTATTCTGATCGTGCTGCTGGTCAGCACCGTGCTCAACGCGGCCTATTTTCTGCCGATCACCTACAAGGCCTTCTTCATCAAAAAGGACGATCCCGTCGCCGGCCATGGCAATCCCCATGGTGCTGACCATGGGCACGGCCACGCCGCCGACATCCGGGAGATCCCCATGGTGGCCGGGCCGCTGCTCCTGACGGCGGTCATCTCCCTGATCCTCGGTATCTTCCCGAATTACTTCTTGAGACTGGCCCAGGAGGTGCTGCGATGATCGCCAGAGTGGTCAATTACATCGGCAATCCCGCCAATTCGAAGCAATTGAAACGCCTGGGGTATATCGCCCTGGCCATCGTGGTGATCGCCGATTTCTTCGTCGAACGGCATCATGCCCATTACATCTGGGACAAAATCCCCGGCTGGGGCGCGTTTTACGGTTTCGTCTCGTGCGTGGCGATCATCCTGGTCTCCAAGTTCATCGGCCACCAGGGGGGCGTCATGAAGAAAGAGGATTACTATGACTGAGTGGTTCCATCCAGCCGTTATCTTCATCGCGGGTGCGTTCCTGGTGCCATTCCTGCGCGGCAAGGCGCAGCAGGCCTATATATTGCTGCTGCCGGCCTTGGCCATCTTCGCGGTCTACCGCATGACGGCCGGAGACTACTGGACCTGCTCTTTTTTGGGCAACCAGCTGGTCTTCGGCCACGTGGACAAACTGAGCGTGGTTTTCGCCTGGGTGTTCACCATCGCGGCCTTCATCGGCATGGTCTATGCGCTGCACATCAAGGACAGCGGCCAGCACACGGCGGCCTTCCTCTACATCGGCGGCTCTCTGGGCGTCACCTTTGCCGGGGACTATTTCAGCCTCTTCGTCTTCTGGGAGCTGATGGCCTTCGCCTCGGCCTTCCTGGTCTTTGCCAGCCGCAACGCCCAGGCCATCGCCGCCGGCTTCCGCTACCTGCTGGTGCACATCTTCGGCGGCGTCTGCCTGCTGGGCGGGATCGTCCTGCATGTGGTCGAAACCGGCTCCATTGCCGTCGGCCCGCTGCCCCAGGATGGCAGCCTGGCCTTTTACTTGATTCTGGTGGGCTTTATCCTCAACGCCGCCGTGCCGCCCCTGCACGCCTGGCTGACCGATGCCTATCCCGAAGGCACGGTCACCGGCGCGGTCTTCATGTCGGCCTTCACCACCAAAACGGCGGTTTACGTGCTGGTGCGCGTTTTTCCCGGCACCGAGCTGCTGGTCTGGCTGGGAACCATCATGGCCCTCTACGGCGTGGTCTACGCCGTCCTGGAGAACGACGCCCGGCGGCTGCTGGCCTACCACATCATCAGCCAGGTGGGCTACATGGTGGCCGGCGTGGGTGTCGGCACGGCCCTTTCGCTGAACGGCTCGGTCTCCCACGCCTTTGCCCACATCCTCTATAAAGGCCTGCTTTTCATGGGCGCCGGGGCGGTGATCATGATGACCGGCAAGCGCAAATTGACCGAACTGGGCGGGCTGTATCAGACCATGCCCATCACCCTGTGCCTCTATATGGTCGGCGGGTTCGCCATCTCGGCCTTCCCCCTGTTCAGCGGCTTCGTGACCAAGTCCATGGTGGTCTCGGGCGCGGCCGCCGATCACCGGCCCGCCGTGGCGCTGCTGCTCACCATGGCCTCGGCCGGTACCTTCCTGCACACCGGCTTGAAGCTGCCCTACTACATGTTCTTCGGCAAGGATTCGGGCCTGCGCGCCAAGGAGCCACCCTTGAACATGCTGATCGCCATGGGCCTGGCGGCCTTCCTGTGTATCGGCATCGGCGTGCTGCCCGGGCCGTTGTACGACCTGCTGCCCTTCAGCGCCGAGTATCATCCCTACACCGGCGACCACGTGACCAGCGCCCTGGGCATCCTGCTCTTCACCGGCCTGGGCTTCTTCATGCTGCTCAAGAAGCTTGACCCCGAGCCCACGGTCAGCGCCGACACCGACTGGTTCTACCGCAAGGGGGCCAAGGCTTTCATGTGGTTCGCCAACAAGCCCCTGGCGGCGTATGAAAACTATTTGACCAACATTTACAACCGCTGGTTCGGCGCCGGCTTCATGAAGATCGCCGATTTTTCCAGCCGGATTTTCGATCGGCATGTGGTGGACGGGCTGGTGAACGGCGTGGCCGGTTTCTTCATGGGCCTGTCCGGCAGCCTGCGCCGGGTCCAGAACGGACTGGTTCGCAGTTATGCCTTTGTGATGCTTGTGGGAAGCATGGCCCTCATTGCCTTTTACCTTATTGCCTATCAGATGTAGCTATGAACATTGCGCAATTACCGATCTTGTCCATCACCACCTACCTGCCGCTGGCAGGCATCGGGCTGATCTGCTGCATGCGTTCCACGCGCCACGACCTGATCCGCTGGACCGCTTTTCTGACGACCATCGTCACCTTCGTGGCCTCCCTGCCGATCTATTTCGGCTTCGACGAGAGCGCCTGGCAGATGCAGTTCGTGGAGCACGTGCCCTGGGTGCAGCGCTTCGGCATCGACTACCACATGGGCATCGACGGCATCAGCCTGCTGCTGGTCATGTTGACGACCTTTCTTTCGGCCCTGGCCGTGCTCTCCACCTGGAGCGCGGTAAAAGAAAACGTCAAAGGCTACATGGTGTGCCTGCTCTTCCTGGAAGTCGGCATGCTGGGCGTGTTCTGCGCGCTGGACTTTTTCCTGTTCTATGTCTTCTGGGAAGTGATGCTGATTCCGATGTATTTCATCATCGGCATCTGGGGCGGACCGCGCCGGATCTATGCGGCGGTCAAGTTCTTCATTTACACCATGAGCGGCAGCGTCCTGATGCTCGTTGCGATTTTGAGCCTCTACTTCATGATGTACAAGGCCACCGGGGAGTACACCTTCGACATTTTGAAGTACCATGGCTTCGGCATCCCGGCCGGAACCCAATTCTGGCTGTTCCTGGCCTTCTTCCTGGCCTTCGCCATCAAGGTGCCCATGTTCCCCTTCCACACCTGGTTGCCCGACGCCCACGTGGAGGCGCCCACGGCCGGCTCCGTGATCCTGGCCGGCGTGCTCCTGAAGATGGGCACCTACGGTTTCCTGCGCTTCAACCTGCCCATCTTCCCCCAGGCCACGCACCAGTTCGTGCCGTTCATCTTCTGGCTCGCGGTGATCGGCATCGTCTACGGCGCCTTCGTCTCCCTGGCCCAGGACGACATCAAAAAGATGGTGGCCTATTCGAGCGTGAGCCATCTGGGCTACTGCATGCTGGGCATGTTCGCCCTCAACGTGGAGGGCCTCGAAGGCAGCACGATCCAGATGATCAACCACGGCTTGAGCACCGGCGCGCTCTTCCTCATCGTCGGCATGCTCTACGAGCGGCGCCACACCCGCCTGATCTCCGAGTACGGCGGCGTGATGAAGGTGATGCCCCGGTTTGCAGCCCTGTTTCTGCTGGTCTGCTTCTCGTCCATCGGCGTGCCGGGCCTCAACGGCTTCATCGGCGAACTGCTGATCCTCATCGGGGCCTTCAAGGCCAGTGTGCCCTTCGCCTCGGTGGCCATGCTCGGCCTGCTGCTGGGCGCCGTCTATCTATTGTGGATGTACAAGCGCGTCATGTACGGCCCGATCACCAGGGAAGAGAACCAAGGCCTCAAGGACATGAGCTTCCGGGAGATCGCCTACCTGGTGCCGATATTGGTCTTTATCGTTTGGATCGGCGTGGCTCCCAAAACCTTCTTGAACAAGATACACGCCTCGGTGGCCCATCTGATCGAGCAGGTCAACGCCGACAACCGCCTAGCAAAGACGATGGATTATGGAACTGATTATCCCCACCATTAATTTCAGCGCCGTTTACGCCGAAATCGCGATCTGCGTCTTCGCGCTGGCGATCCTCATGGCCCAGGTGCTCGTTAAACCCAGCCAGAACCTCCTGGGCTACGTCGCTTTGCTGGGCGTGCTGGTCGCGCTGCTCATCAATACCTACGTGCCTTCGGCCATGGCGACCCCATCCAGCGCGAGCACCTTCAGCGGGCTGTGGGTGCTGGACAACTACAGCCGCTTTTTCAAGCTGATCTTTCTGCTCGGCACCGGGCTGACCATCCTGATCTCGATCGCATACATCAAGCAGGAGGCCATGCCCCCCGGCGAATACTACGCCATGCTGCTGCTGGCCACCCTGGGCATGATGATCATGGCCTCCGGCGCCGATTTGATGCCGATCTTCCTGGGCATCGAATTGATGTCGATCTCGCTCTACGTGCTGACCGGCTTTGCCCGCTCGCGGGCGATCTCCAACGAGGCGGCCCTGAAGTACTTTCTGCTCGGATCGTTCGCCACCGGCTTTTTGCTCTACGGCATGGCCTTGCTTTACGGCGCCACCGGCAGCACGCGTATCCAGGGCATTTTTACTTACATCTCCCAGAATAGCGGCAACAACCACCTCATCCCGATCGGCATGGCCCTGCTGCTCATCGGCTTCGGCTTCAAAGTGGCCGCGGTGCCGTTCCACATGTGGACCCCCGACGTCTACGAAGGCGCCCCGGCGCCCATCACGGCCTTCATGTCGGCCGGGCCCAAGGCGGCGGCCTTCGCCGCCTTGGTGCGGGTCTTCCTGGAAGCCTTGCCCGCCATGCACGACCAATGGGTGACGATCATCTGGTGGATCGCGGTCCTGACCATGAGTGTGGGCAACGTCATCGCCCTGGTACAGGACAACCTCAAGCGCATGCTGGCCTACTCCAGCATCGCCCACGCGGGCTATGTGCTGGTGGGCTTCGTGGCCGGCGGCCAACTCGGCACCCCGGGCATCCTGTTTTACATGCTGGCCTACACCCTGATGAACATCGGGGCCTTTGCCATCATCACCTACATCGGCGGCCTGGGCGAAGAGCGCACTACCATCAAAGATTATACCGGCCTGGGCTACCGCTACCCGCTGGCGGCCGTGGCCTTGAGCCTGTTTCTCTTCTCGTTGGCCGGCATCCCGCCCACCGCCGGCTTCATGGGCAAGTTCTACCTCTTCAGCGCCGCCATCGATGCCGGTTACTTGGGCCTGGCGATCATCGGCGTGCTCAACAGCGTGGTCTCGGTCTACTTCTACCTCAAAGTCACCGTGGCCATGTACATGCGCACCCCCGAACCCCAGACCGGACCCGAACCGGCACGCCCGGCCCTGGCCGTCGCGCCCATGCTGGCCCTGGCCGTCGTGATTTCGGCCTACGGCGTGCTGCGCCTGGGCATCTTTCCGTCTGTCTATATCGGCCTGGTGCAGAACGCCAACCTGATCTTGAAATAAAGCAACTGTTCAGATAGAAAGACAAGAAGGGGCGAACACAAGGTTCGCCCCTATCGGTTAACATGCAAAGGAGTAAAGCCCATGCAGGTCCTCGCCATCAACGCCAGCCCCCGCAAAAACGGAAACACCAGCACGCTGACCCACGCCATGCTCGATGGCGCCCGGGATGCCGGCGCCGAGACCAGCGAGGCCCATCTGCACACCCTGAACATGAAAGGCTGCATGGGCTGCCTATCCTGCCGCACCAAGCACGGCGTCTGCGCCCAGAAGGACGAGCTCTCCCCCTTCCTGGAAGCCATCAAAAGCTGCGACGGCCTGATCCTGGGCTGCCCCATCTATATGTACCGCGTCTGCGGCCAGATGAAGCTCTTCATCGACCGCTGCTATTCGCTCTACCCGCCCAAAGAGGGCGGCGGCTACCTCACGGCCGTGCCGCCCGGCAAGCGCTTCGCCCTGGTCATCTCCCAGGGCGCCCCCGGCCAGGAGCAGTACGAGCGCTCCATCCGCTGGCTGGCCGGCATGGGCGGCACCGGACTGGGCCTCAAAGAAGCAGGCCGCATCATCCACACCGACAGCCACCAGGCCCCGGCCGCCAAGAACGACGCCCTCCTGGCCGAAGCCCGGGCCATCGGCCGGCGCCTGATTAGCGGGTAAAAAAAGGGTCTGCCACCTGCTCAGGGCTGCAAATCCTTGATCATGGTTTCCAGCGTTGAGATGAGAGTCGGTATGTCCTTGCTGCAAATACCGAAAACAGCTTCGGCATTGAGGTCGAAATAGTGATGGCTGATGATATCCCTTGCGCCTTTGGCGCCTTTCCAGTCCACATCGGGGTATCGAATTAGCAGATTGCCATGGGTAATTTTGTCGAGCTGTTTTAAGCTCTCGCCGATGGCGATAATCATCATGCAAATCGCATCCAACCGGTCCAAACACCTCATCGGTGTCGAGGAAATCGTCAGAAGTTCGAATGTTGGCAAAGCGCCTGTTTATTCGGCGCGCAGCGGTGAGGATTTGCGAAAGAACTTCAAGGATCAAAGCACGATCAGACATAAATCGCCTCTTGATCGATTCGTTCTTTTAAGAATGGATTCATTCGAGCCCGGTATTGAATGACATCCACCGGTTTTTGCAGGGCCGATTCCAAAGTCTCCTTGACATGAACTAAAAGGAAGAGGTTGGGTTCCCGCATCTGTACCACAACGTCCACGTCGCTGTTTCCGGTATCCTCCCCGCGCGCCAATGATCCGAAAAGGCCCAGAACGGTAACCCCGTATTGCCTATCGAGCACGGGCTTGAATTGACGCAGGACCGAGAGCGTTTGCTCTCTTGTGGGGGATATATCACTCCTCATGGCGGTAACCTCGTATCGTTCCGAAAACGAATATTGATAATTATTCATAAATTACATCATAGCCCCCTAATGCACAAGATTTTCGATGCTGCGCGATGACATCAATTCCTGCGCACCACCCCCGCCAACCCGGGCCATCGGCCGGCGCCTGATTAGCGCCTAAAAGGGTCTCGCTTATAACCAATTTACGACTTTCAGGCCGGGTACGCGGGAAAATTCCCGGATGTTGTCCGTCACCACGGCAAGTCCCAGGGAACGGGCGTGGGCGGCGATCCAAAGGTCGTTACCGCCGATGGGTTGCCCCATTCTATTTAAATGGAGACGAATTTCGCCATAATGTTCTTCCGCGGGCGATTCCAGCGATAGGATTTCCATCACCGATAATATTTGTTTTGCCTGACGTGTTAATTTCGCGGATGCCTTTTTCTTGAGGCCGAAATGAATTTCGGCGGCTACGACAATACTGGTGCATGCCGTGGTGGGAAGAATGGATTCCAATCGGCTCATGATCGGGCCCGTGGGAAAACGAATCATGTGCGAGATAATGTTCGTATCTAAAAGGTATCCTCGTTTGTCCATCAGAAAATGTCCTCATCATCAAAAGGCGGATCTTCGATCCGGGGGAACTCTTCATCGATGGGCTTCATCCGCTTAAGCATTTGAATCAAACGATTGGTGCCCTCAACCGGCTCCACAATCAACCGCTTGCCCTCTTTGCGTATAATGGCTTCATCGCCCTCAAGCTCGAATTCACGAGGAATTCTCAGCGCTTGGTTGCGACCATTGCGAAATAGGCGCACATGGCGTTCGGTATCCATAAAACCTCCGTTTCTATCAGCATAGGCCAACAGCATATGGCATGCAGCCGGGACCGTCAATCATCATTTGTCTAACAGGCACTGCCGGCGACCCGTCACCGGGAAAAGCGCATCCTGCGCACCACCCCCACCAATTTGCCGATGATGGTCACCTGCTTGCGCGCGGCCCCCTTGAACTCCAACGGTTTGTATCTTGGATTGGCCGGTTCGAGCGTGAGGCTGCCGCGCGTGGAGCGGACGATTTTCAGCGTGGCTTCCGTCAAGACATTCTCGACCAATACGGCCGCGATCTCGCCGTTCTCCACCCGCGGCTGCCGGCGGATGATGGCCAGGTCCCCATCCTGGATATGGGCTTTGATCATGGAATCGCCCCGCACCCGCAACGCAAAGCAGGCCTCGCAGCCGAAAAGCGTCGGCGAGACCCCCAACTCCTCTTCCACATGCTCGATGGCCGCGATGGGATCGCCGGCCGCGATGGCCCCCACCAGGGGAATCACGCCCACCGAAAGGGCGGCCGTGGAACGCCAGGCGCGCTTCCGGGATGCCGCGTCGTGGATATACCCCTTGTCCTTCAAGATATTGAGCACGCGGTGCACCCCGCTGGGCGAATGCAGCTTCAAATGCTTCGCGATCTCCCGCACCGTGGGCGAATTGGCGTGCCTTTGCTGATAGTCGATGACGTAGGCCAGCACGCTTTGCTGCCGTTCGGTCAAATCGCTGCCGTCCATGGCATATTCCTTTCATTATTGCCCGAACGCGCCGCCCCTCACGACTGGAACAGCCGGTCACTCGGGCTGACCACCCCTTTGCCGCCTTTGTTGAGCACGTGGGTGTAGATCATCGTCGTCGAGACATCCTTGTGGCCCAGCAACTCCTGCACCGTGCGGATATCGTATCCGGACTCGAGAAGATGGGTCGCGAAACTGTGGCGCATCGAATGACAGCTCCCCGGTTTGGTAATGCCGCTCTGACGGATGGCATCCTTAATAGCCCGCTGCAAAACTGCCTCGGAGATATGATGCCGCTGTTCCATTCCTGACCTGGGATCGATAGAACGCTTCGTGGCGGGAAATACATACTGCCAACCCCACTCGCGGTTTGCATGCGGGTATTTGCGCTCTAATGCGTAGGGTAGATAGACCGTACCGAAACCAGCCTTGGTTTCCTTGTCATGCATATGCTTAACTTTGGCCAGATGCCGTTGGATAGGATCGATGACGACTTCGGGCAGCATGGTAACGCGGTCTTTATGGCCCTTACCATCTCTTACGACGACTTGCTTGTAGCCGAAGTCGATGTCTTTAACACGCAACCGGACACACTCCATCAATCGCAATCCAGCTCCATAGAGCAATTGACCCATGATCCAGGCCGGGCCTTCCAACTGAAGCAAAATCGATCTGATTTCGTCCCTCGTGAAGACGACAGGGAGTTTCGCAGGCATTTTGGCTCGCACCAAATTGTCGAAATTGCCGAGATCTTTCTGGAGGACATCCCGGTAGAGGAACAGCAACGCGCACAATGCCTGGTTCTGGGTGGAACTGGCAACTTTACGCTGAACCGCAAGATAGGTCAAAAAAGAGGATATGTGGGCTTCGTTCATGGCTTCGGGATGCTTCTTGTCATGGAAATATATATAACGCTTGATCCAATCGACATACGATTGCTCCGTGCGAATGCTATAATGTTTGCATCGTATGACATCGCGAACCTGGTCAAGCAATCGCGGTTTTGCCGGGTTCGTCATATTGTCCGACGAGCGTGGCGCCGCGGTACTTTGGCTTGAATCATGGTGTAGATCGGCCATAACACCTCCAAATAATGCATTAAAGGACGGAATGACGATTATTGCATTGACGTACAGCCGCTGCTCGGGCTAAAGTCGACGCAACTCCAAGTCAGCACGAAACCGTTCAAGTAAAGACCAGATAGACAGAAGGAAGGTGAGAACGTATGTTCACGTCTAAACTCCCTTTTACTGAATGTCAACAATTTAGTTTGCAAAGAAGTCGTCTAATAGGGTCGATTTTGCCCATTAGCTTACAAACCATTTGTCTAAATCCATTTCGTAGTTAAACCAGTCGTAAAAAAAGACGACATTTCGGTCGTCCAATCTAGGTTCGCTGTAATTATAATATGTTTAAAATAACTACATGGACTTCAAAAAAGCGGACCCTGGATTTCTCATCCTCGGGTCAAAGGAATATTGATGTCTTAGGCATTTATATTGAAGGGGATGTCTTCTGTAATGCCCATGAACTCTTTGAATGGGATAAGGATGATGACAGTGCGCAATTTAAAATTTGTGAAGCTTGCGGAATAATCCAGTGTGAACCAGGGAATTGGGCAACCTTTCGTAAAATAGAAGATATCGTAATTGTTATTCCTATTTTCAGAAAAATTTTGGGTAAAGATGAATTTGAAAGATCTGAGTTCACACCACCACATATCATCCGTAAAAGAGGCATCGTTTATTTTGATGCTGACGTATACCAGAAATTTCAATCAGAATTTCCCAAATTTCCTAAATATGAGAACATTCCGATTTTAAAACAGTATGAAGCTTTGCGGGCAATTCAGCATGATGCCCCCGGACGTTTTCTTGGTGATATCTATAAATCGATAGAGCCAAATGTAGTGCTATCTCCGATCCTCGCGGCATCTGATGGTAATCCTGAGGATTTTACAAAAATTTTGTTGCGACTATACGGTAACCCAATTGAATGTGACGATCCGGCAAAGGTATCAAAGCCATCTAAAGATGACACAATGGTTTCCCTTTTTCTGGATCTACCGCAGATGCCAGAATGGAATGCATTTTGGGTGAGAGAGAATATTGTCAGTCTATATTTCTCTCCAGGGCTTAAATTGGAATTGAACTGCAACAGCGAACAAGGGCTTGCACAGGGTCGCGGCAAAGAGCGCCGCTCCCTGTGAAGCCCGGCGTTAGGCAAATTAAATGATGCCCATTGCACAACTATTTAAAGAATTGGAAGTACACGACAGTACCCTTCAATCACTAAAGGTAGACTGGGATGGCGCTGTTAACCTTACCCTTGATATTGATGAAGTTTGGAATAAAGGCATCGATCCAAATATTTCAGGAATTCGATTTCCTTCAGTATATGAAATCGTTTCATTCAAGATTGACAGAATGAATATTATCGAATCTGTGGAGTATACAGATATCAATGACTATGATCGAAAATTTGTAGTTCATGACACTATGACAGAGAAACAATTAATGATGGTCGATTTTAATTTTGTTGCTGGAGGCCGGTTATCGTTGGTTTGTTCGGATGCAATTGAATATTTGAAAAGCAAGATAGCCTAACAAAGCGTGTGCACCAGACCGGAAGGGGCGAGGGCCTTTGCCATTAGCCAATTTTGGCGCTTTCAGAACTATTAATCATTGACGTTACCCTTGTTTCCCTTCCGGCTGGGTGACACGCGGCGTTAGGATGGTAGGTGTTTAATGGTATCGGAAAAAGCAAAAAATGCAATCGACAAGCTATCTGAGACCGAAATACGATATGAGATTGAGAAGGGGCGAACTTCAAGGTTCCAGCGTGATAAGTTTGCATATCTAAAGGTTAGGTTGGCTGAAATTGAAAGCAAAAAAGACAACACCAGAAAAACGGAAATTGACAATTCAGATCGAATCGTTGATAGGCAGTCTTTTTTTAAAAGGAAATGGACCGATGGTGAAAAATGGATAATGGGTATCTTAAGTGTTTTAATAACAACCGCTGTAATTGCAGCATTTAGCTTCTATTTTTCAAATAATGACAGGAAGGAAAGTAGCGAGGTCTCGTCTAAGAATGTAGATGCAATAATTGCAAGGATTTCAACAGGAGCATCCAACAACGCAGGGACTAATGCACGTGTTTTTTTAAAAGTATGTGGTCGTGAATTTCAAATAGACAGCCCTGAAAGGCATAATGATTTCGAGCCGAATGACACCAGAGATTATACTATCCCAGTACAACAGTTTGGCTTTTCGGTAGAAGATCTTAAGAGAAATCCAATTATCTTACGTCATGATAACTCTGGAAGCGGAGAACCTTCATGGCAGGTACGCAATCTTACAATATTATTTAAGCCAGTAGGCGAGTCAACCTCATACACCCTATTTTCGGATGGTGTTGGTTGGTTAAAAAATGAGCCCGGTTTTGCCCTTTTTAAGGAGTGGTCTCCAATTAGCACAATGAGGTAGAGGTGCGGCCACCTAACAATTCACTGGTTCGGACCCGGCCAAAAAGCGGCCGGGCCGTACAGTTCAAGCGTTATCCTTTGAGATATTCAAAAATGAAATGTATTTACTGTCTCCAAGAAAAAACAAGCAGTTGTTTTAAAAAAACGGAACACGTTTTGCCGCAATCATTTGGGAAATTCAAAAATAATCTAACGCTCAACATCAAAAATGATCCTAGGTTAAAAGAAGTCGTTTGTGATGAATGCAATGATCATTTTGGAAAAAATCTTGAGATTTCTCTGGGGCGAGATACTTTTGAAGGTATGGTTCGATTTGAGCATGAAGTTAAGAAAACGCATGAGTTTAAGTCGCCTGGGAAAAAAAGCAGGCTAAAAATAAAAATCGATGAAGGGTCCTGCAAGGGGGCTTTCGCATATAGAGAATATTCAGAAATAGACGACAAAATAGTTATCAAGCCCATACCTCAAATTGGTTTTAAAAAGAGAGAAAACGATACAACATATGAATATTTTCCTTTGGATGAAATTCCTGACAAGAATTTTTTGGAAAATAATTTTGATCTGAAAGCGGTTAAATCTATTCATGTCCTTGGAACTGATTCTGAAACAGCTAAGAAGTATCTATCTGATAAAAATATTCCATTTAAGCCTGCAGGAGAATCCTACCCATCAGGAAATATGGATGATTTAGGCTGTGAGGTCACAGGTAGAATTGATCAAATAATTTTCAGAGCATTAGCCAAAATAGGATTCAATTACCTCACTTATTGGGCTGGGCCAGAATTCGTATTAAGACAATCATTTAATCCAATTCGTCGATTTATCCGTTTCGGAGAAAAAGGGGACTACCCATTTGTAATTATAATCGAAAAGACGATACTTGGTGATGAACCTGTTGTTGGAAAGAGAAGGGTTGGACATCTGATAACACTTGATCGGTCAAAAAATAAGCAGTCAATTGTTTCACAGGTTTCTCTTTTCAACCTTATGACATATTCGGTCCTACTTGCAATAAATTACAACAGGAATGACTTTCTCCTACAACGAGGGAGCTTTTTTAATATTGCAGACAACGAAATTTATGAACTTACACCAGGGGAGAGGATAACAATTGGCTGCACTGGATTCGGGCCAAAAAGCGGCCCTCTCCAGTGAGCCAAAGCGTTGGGCAGTACGAGATGGCTATGCCAGTAAAGTTAAAGATCGTAATAGGTCTAATTGTTATTGCCATCATTTCGCAATTGTATAGCATTGCGAAGTTCACTGGAATCAATAATCCTGGCTCCTACGCTATGCACATATTATGGATTATCGTGTGGATCGCTATAATCAGGGGGTTTCTTAACAGGTCTAATATTTCGCGGCGATTGGCAATTGGCATCACACTGATTGGGCTATTAGGTTCCCTATATGCTTTTTACATCTTTATGGCAGTACCTTTTTCCAGGCAGGAAGACCAAAAAATTGCAATTATACTTTCCTGTAGCGCTATTCTTATTCAGGGCTATACAATATTCGCGCTTACTTCTAAAAAGGTGATTGCCTATTTTATGGCAGATAAAGGCAAGAATGCCCAACAACCGGCTCGTGCGGACGCCGGGAGCAACGCAGCTATTTGAACGAAACATCTCTACGCCGGCGCCGCGCAGCCGGAGCGTTGTGTCAATTGAGATGACGGTATGATTACAACTTCAACTCCAAATAACTGGCAAAACCTGCAATCAGAAGTTGGGCGTATATTAGAAGAATGTGGCTTCAAAGTCGAAGTCGAAAAAACGATTCAAACAGTACGCGGTGAAGTCGAACTCGATGTATACGCTGAAGAAGAAATCCGTGGTAGGCGCTATACAATAATTTGTGAGTGCAAGCTTTGGAAATCCAGGGTGCCTCAGAATGTGATACATGCATTCCGAACCGTTGTCGCCGATATAGGGGCAAATATTGGCTATATAGTGTCATCTAGTGGATTTCAAGAAGGTGCATTTAAGGCTTCTGAGCTTACAAATGTAAGACTTGTAACCTGGCAGGAATTTCAAGATGCATTTGAAGAAACCTGGTACGATAAGTTCTTTTCTCCAACAATCGCCAATGATTTAGATCCCTTGCTGACTTATGTCGAACCCTTTTTACCCATGTGGTTCCCATCACTTTCAGAAGAGGATAAAAAAGTATATCTTGGGCTAAAAGACCAATACGATGAATTTGGCTGGCTAATGATGGATTATACACCGTATCACAGAATGGGCCGTGATAGTTCATACCCAAGCCTTCCTGTTATTAATAGATTGTCTCAGGATTCAGAATTGCTAACTAAAGTACCTAAAGCAATACTGGAGGCCGAAGCATACAGAGAGTTTTTTAATGCTGCTCTTTCATTTGGTTTGGATGCTATTCAGAAATTTCGCAAACTTCGTGATATCGTGACACAACCTTTAAATTCAGCGGACGCAAAGAGCAGCGCCGCTGATTAAATCGTTGAGGGTTAGATTCGCCATCAAAGTGAGGTGTTATGTTCGAACGCTTTTTTAAAATTATCGAGGGCAAACCGATACTAAGCACTATTATTTTTACAATTATTCTTAGTACAATAGGCACTATAACCTATGATTATTACCAGGACTGGAGGGATATAGCCGTACCATTTGTTAGCATATCTGATATACGGATTTCACCGGAGTCAAATTCATATTTTCTAAATAAAGATGACCTTATTCCAACTTCAATGGAGTTAATGGAATACTTGCGAGATGATATCAGAGCAAGTTTTGTCGGCCTTAGAAAAGTACTTCCTTACCAGCGGTATCACGATTATCTTAAAGATAGCAAAAAAAACATTTTAATATTTGATGCAGAAAAAGAATATTTTCTTAATTCCTTGGAGGGTATTTTATCGATTTTGAAATTGAAAAGTATAACTGAGAATGATAAAGAAAAATTTTTCGATAGCGTATGGAGAAACTTTGGCCGCATTTGGGCCTCTTTCGATGTTCTTGTATCTACGAATGACTTAAATTTAGATGAAATTCTTAAAAAAGAATTAAAGCAAAAAAAGAAACATGATAATATGTTCATATTTCAGAAAGTAGAGATTTCTTGCAATTCGCCTAAGGAAAAATATTTCCTAAGGAAAAAAAGAGGTGCAACAGAGTATTTGACAACACAAAAAGAAGCTGACTGGGATGAATTAAGGTGCTCAAATGAAATATCTTTTTATAAAGCTATAGAAGCATTTGATCAAAAAGCACTAATTACAATATTCGAAAAAATACTTGAGAGGCATAAAAGTGGGTTATTAGATGATTCTCTGTATAAGATAAACAATGAAATAGATCAAATTTCAAGATGGGAAATTGATTTAATAATATCGAATAAAGGCGAAGAGCCTTTCGGAGTTCTTCCGTATGCATTTTTAGTAGTTGAAACAAAAAAGCCAACTAAAGATTATAAAACACAGAAAATCCCGTTAGAATTTAGAGTAGGATATAATACTTTGAGGACGTATTTAGTATCCAAGAATGGATCCGATAGACTTACCTTTTTGTCAAAAGAGAGAATAGGCGAAAATGAAGAGTACAAGAAATGGTATACACATTTTAAAAGCGGTAATTCTCAATGCAAGGTTGAGCTATATACAACTATAAGTAGTAATCCGATTATTTCGAAGAGCGTTTCATTTGAAGCAAGTAGCGTTCAATAGATATAACCTTGCAGTTCAGAGGGACAGCAAGGGCCGGGCCACTATAAAAATAGCAGTTTATTTAGCAAAGTGTGCAGCATTTACAAAGGTCAGTGGAAGCCCTTGCTGCCCCTGACCGCAGCGTTATGCTTGGTGATATATGGAATATTTGTGGATCAACAATTATTCAGGCATTTGGGAAGATGACGAAGGTCGAAAGCTTGTCATAACCCCGCATGATGACGAGAATGCAAAGGTAGACTTGCTGGTAAATGAAAAACCGATGGCACGCCCTTGGAAAAAAAGCGAGCCAGCAATAAATATGCATGGCATATATGACCCTGCTGAAGGACCAGGGCTTACTGTCGACCTGGGGCGACCAGGATTTACACTTGATTTAAATTTCGAATATCCAGATTTAATGAATCCAGATGCGCACGAAGAGCTATCTGTAGGGGTTTCATGGAGGTCCTCCGACAAAAAAGCCGAGGTTTTCATGGAGGTATTTGGAAAATTGAATCGGTATCATAGAGTTGCAGCAGCACCAGGCAGTGTAGTGGTCAGCCAGGGGCGTGCCACTTAGCGTGCATTGCTATGTGCCCCATCTCCATGCTGTTTACTTTATAGAATTCTCTGGCTGCCACTAACCGCAAGCGTTCTGCTACTAAATGAGCAATTACATGATAAAAATCAGGCCATATAAAGAAGTTGATGAAACTCAAGTCGTTCAGATTTGGACCGATTGCGGTTTGGTTGTTCCCTGGAACGATTCAAAAACGGACATATATCGAAAATTAGTAGTACAACGACATCTATTTTTAGTAGGGTGTACTGAAGGTAATGTCATAGCAACCGTCATGGCTGGGTATGAAGGTCATCGCGGATGGATTAATTACCTCGCGGTAAGGCCCGATCACCAAGGCACAGGCATTGGAAAGTTAATGGTGCAAGAGGCTGAAAGTCTTCTAAGAACTGAAGGCTGTCCTAAGATCAATCTACAAGTACGTCGCTCGAACGACAAGGTGATCAAATTTTACGAGAATATAGGTTATCAAGTAGATGATGTAGTGAGCCTTGGCAAACGAATAGAAGGAGCTTGAGCAGAAACTCTGCGTACACGGGCCGGAGCGAGGGGCTTGCAGCCTGTGACGCTTAATGGGGTTTGGGCCGACTCGTACTGGACGGCACCGCTGGAAGGCAGGCCCGAGGAGGATCTGGGGGCTGTTTTGGCTCGGGTTGCTCGGTGGCTTTCCGGGCCCTCAGAATTCTTCGCCAACCAAAGAGCATCGGGAGGGTCGGCCAGCCTTTTCGTCGGCTTCTTCCTTGAGGGCTTTAACGCGGGTTTTTCCTTAGAACCATCGCTTCTGGCAGAGTACGCTTCGCTGGGAATTGCGTTGGATTTCGATCTGTATGGGCCAGATGAATCTCCGGGTGCGCCATAACAAGTGCTTCACGCCGCCGCTTCTCGGCGCGGCTCAATTCATGCATTATATGCTTACAACCTCAGAGGGAAATATGGAAGCTATCAATTTGAAAGCGGAGGCTTCGAAGATAAACACATTATTCGAGTACAAAACGATTGCAAAGATGAACGGCCATATTTTCACCCTTGTCAAATCGAAAGATCGGGCCCTCGACTTTCATATCCATCAAGATTCGGATGAGGTCTTTTATATTGTAGAAGGCAAAATGAAGCTCGAGTATAGAGATGGGATGGTTCATCTAAATTCCGGTGAGATGTGTGTGGTTCCAAAAGGCACTGCGCATCGCCCGGTCTGTGAAACAGAAGTGACTGTTTTGCTAATAGAAGTGGATGGAACATTAACACCTGATAATACAGGCGGCACCTACAAAAGTTGAACATAACATATTACCGTCGCGTCCACGGGGCGGCGAGGAGCATGCCGCCGTGACGCAGGCGATGGAAGGAAGAGCATAAGGTGAAAATATTAGTGCTAAACGGAAGCCCTCGGCGAAATGGAACGGTCGCTGCACTTCTAAAGTCGGTAACCAAATCATTATCGGCCGAGCATGATATCGAGTGGATCGATGTATGCAGTCTCGACATGAAATTTTGCACAGCCTGCATGGCCTGCCGAGAGAAAGAAAAATGCATTTTGCCTCAAGACGATGCGCACATAGTGGGTAACAAGATTCAGGATGCCGATGCTTTGGTGATTGGTACGCCGACACACTGGGGCAATATGTGCGCACCGCTGAAGCTCCTTTTCGATCGTAATGTGCCTGTGTTTATGGGGGAAAGTCCTAAAGGAATGCCACAACCGAGGCAGAAAGGGAAGCGTGCCATTGTTGTGACGGCGTGTACGACACCATGGCCTTTCAATTTCATTCTTCCTGAGAGCAGGGGAGCTATTCGAGCGGTCAGGGAAGTTTTACACTACGGAGGCTACAAAATAGTGGGTACGATAACCAAGCCAGGAACCAAAAAATCAAAAGAGATTTCCGCATCCTTAGAGGAAAAGGCGAATCGATTGGGAAAAAAACTGCTACAGAAATAGCCGTCCAACAACCGTATCGATTCGGAGTGGCAATTGCGCCGCGCTCCATTGCCCGCCTGTTATGCGGAGCGTGCCGAAGAATAGTGTGGCTGCATCGAGGGCGCTGGGGCCAACTCAACCGACCGGGGAGGGGACAATGCAAAAAGACCAGAAGATATCCAGGCGCACATTCCTGGCCGCAGCCGGCGGCACTATCGTGAGCATCGGCTTGCCCGGCACTTTCATTAAACTCGCGGACGCGGAGCAGCGTGCGCTGGCGGCCGCCACCAGACCGGACGGCAGGCCCCGCCTTCCCCCCGGGCAGATGGCCATCGAAAAGATTCGGGATATGGGCGGCAGCCCCGGAAGCGCTACTGTCGAGAACTTGCGCCTGCGCGTATATGGGGACGTCGAAAGACCGGTCGTCCTTTCCTACCAAGAGCTGCTCAAGCTGGACCAGGTGCAAATCACCTGTGATATTCACTGTGTCACCGGCTGGACGCTTCTGGATTCCAGATGGAGCGGCGTTCGCCTGACAACCATCATGGATCGAGTCAGGCCTCGCAAAAGTGGCGCTTTTGTCATTTTTGAGGCCGCCGCGGGGTACACCAGCAACGTTCCCATTAGCGAGATCCGCAAAGAGAACGTAATCCTTGCGCACAGTTTCTTCGGTGAGAAACTGCCGCAAGCGCACGGCGCTCCGGTGCGGGTCGTGATCCCAGATCGCTACTTCTACAAAAGTGCCAAATGGCTTGAAGCTGTCAAGGTCACCCCTCGCGATGAGCCGGGATTCTGGGAAACGCAAGGTTTCAGCAACTCTGCCGACCCATGGAAAGAAGAACGCTTCCAGTAGCAATTCGGAAAAAGCGCTTTTCGGAGACCTCTCCCGATATTTGAAGAGGATATAGAGAGTGTTCGATCCACGGCCAAAGCTTGAGAAAACGCTTATATTTTTGGAGTTTGTTCTGGAACAGCGTGGATCGACCGATCGTCCTCACCGCATGAAAAGAGCCTGAAATATGAACCCATTATGGATTTTGGCGGCATTTTTATTCGGTGCTGTTATCAGCAGAATCGGTTTGCCTCCCCTTGTAGGATATTTGCTCGCCGGATTTGTTCTGAACAGTATCGGTGTTACGGGCGGCGATCTACTGGAAAAGGTGGCTGGTGCCGGCGTTACGCTGCTTCTGTTTACCATCGGATTGAAGCTGAAGCTTAAAAGCCTCGCAAAACCCGAAGTCTGGGCCGGCACATCCATTCACATGCTTTTCACGGCCATTCTTTTCGGATTTATGATCTTGATGCTCGGGTTTTCGGGTCTCCCCCTTTTTAACCGATTGAACGGGCCGACCACGCTGCTGATCGCATTCGCCCTGAGTTTTTCCAGCACGGTCTTTGCCGTGAAAGTGCTGGAGGAAAAAAAGGAGATGGCCTCGCGGCATGCGGCTGTCGCAATCGGCATCCTGATTATGCAGGATATTATTGCGGTTGGCTTTTTGGCGGCATCCACAGGAAAAATTCCTTCCATATGGGCCGCCCCTTTTTTGGTGTCGCTTATCATCGCGAGGCCTATTCTTGGAAGACTCATGGCGGTGTGCGGTCATGGCGAACTGTTGATGCTGTTCGGCATCCTGATGACGGTTGCCGGGTACAGCGGGTTCGAACTCGTTGGGTTGAAAGGCGACCTTGGGGCGCTGGTGGTGGGTATGCTCTTTGCCGCGTACCCCAAGGCAACGGAACTGGCCGACAGGTTGCTCGGATTCAAAGATTTGTTTCTGATCGGCTTCTTTTTAAATATCGGCATTTCCGGCTCTCCAACGCTCACAGGATTCATCATCGCACTGCTGCTGGCCCTGGTCATGCCGCTGAAGACCGGATTGTTTTTTATCCTCCTTACCCGTTTCAAGCTGCGCGCCCGTACATCGTTACTTGCCGCTCTCAGCTTGTCGAACTACAGCGAGTTCGGTCTTATTGTCGGATCAATCGGCGCTGCCAACGGCTGGATCGATAGCGAATGGTTGGTGGTCATTGCGCTTGCACTTTCACTGACCTTTGTCATGGCCGCACCCTTGAATGCAGCTTCCCACAGCATATATGCGCGTGTTTCCGGCCGCCTGAAAATTTTCGAGACTTCGACCCGGCGCCCGGAAGACGCGTCCATCGAGCCGGGCGACGCCGAAATTGCGATTCTCGGTATGGGCGGCGTCGGGACGAGCGCCTATGATGAATTGAGGCGTCGATACGGTGATATCGTGATCGGTGTCGATTTTAATACCGAAAAGGTGGAAGAACACCAGAAAAAGGGAAGACGGGTGTTTTTCGGAGACGCCAGCGACAGTGATTTCTGGGAACGCGTCGAACCTTCCAAAAGCAGGGTCTGCCTGGTTATGCTGGCCGTGCCCGATCCCAGGACAAGCATATTTTCAATTCAGCAGATGAAGGAAAGAGGTTACCGAGGCCAGGTTACCGCGTCTGTCCGCTATGAAGATGAAATTCAGCTTTTAAAAGATGCCGGGATCGATGCCGTATACAATTTATATGAAGAAGCGGGCGTTGGTTTTGCCGACCATGTGTGCGAGCACATGGATTATTGTAAGCTTAAAAATCTCGAGTAGCGCTACCCCTTTGAGTTACTTCGCAGGTGCACCCAATGAGCATTCCATACCAAATACGATTCGATCGAATCCCGTGGGAATCGCCCATGGCCGGTGTAAGACACAAATGCGTCGATTATAACGGTCAACGCATGCGGCTCGTGGAGTACTCCCGCGAACTGCCACCCCATTGGTGTGAAAAGGGGCATTGCGGCTATCTGTTGCGCGGCCAAATGGTCATCGAGTACGCTGGCGGCGAAATCATTTACAAAATGGGGGATGGCATACTTATCCCGGATGGCCCGGAACACAAACACAGAGGCAGGGTCCTGTCCGAAAAGGCCATCGTTTTCTTCATTGAAAACGTATAACACAGCCATTCGATCCGGCAGAGTTGGTTCGGTCGTTTGCCATACGGAACTAGCATAAGGAGGACTTCGTGATCACAGTGAAGAAAAAGACAGGACCGGTCGGCGATTTCATCGGGGGGCTCATCTTCCTGGCGGCGGGTTTGGCGGTGATCTATTTTTTAAGCACAGACGCTACCTTGACCTGCAATCGGGATGAAAACAAGTGCGTCCTGCAGGAAGAGAACTTGTTCAAGGCAGCGGAAGTCATCGCTAGCTTCAATCTGAGCGACCTTCAACAGGCCCAGGTGGAAGAGTCGCGCAACGCCAAGGGGCACTCCTCCTACCGGGTGATGCTGGCCACCCATGACCTGCGGCTGCCATTGTCGGATGTTTCCGGCCGGTTCGGCTCCAGCAACAAGATCGCCAACAAAATCAATGCCTACCTCCAATCCAGCCAGAAAGAGCTCTCCGTGACCCAATCCGGGATGCTGGTGTTTATTCTGGGGGCCGTGTTTGCCGCCGTGGGCGGGTTGCTCGTGGTGCGGACCTTCTGGAAGCTGGTGCGGCTGATGCTGGGCTTGATCCTGGTGGCGGCGGCCAAATGATGCGCCCGCCGTCGGCGGTCATGGCCTTCAAACGTATTTTTTCATCGCCTCGAGATATTCGGGATAGCGCGACAGGTAGAAGGCCAGGCCGCGGGCGAAGTCATGGCCCAGCATGCCGTCGATGAACATCTGGCTGATGTCGCGCTGGCGCAGCAGCGTGAGCTGGGAGGTCACCAGCAGGTGGCGCTCCTCTTCGTTGATGTTGCTGAGGAGCTGATCCAGGGCGCTGCGCGCCCGGGGCTGGTACATCCAGAAGTAAAGCAGATCCAGGGCATGGATCGTGATGACCTTTTCCAGGTCCCGGGCCTCTTGGTGGGCTTTTTGACGGAAACGTTCGGTGTTTTCCATCAGTTCGTAGGAATCGGTTTCGGGGAAGAGCAGTTCGAGCTCGGCATAGATCGACAGCAGTTCGGAGAGTTTCTGGCGGTAGTCGCGGAAGCGCGTGCGGATGTTGGTGTAGCGGTCCGAGGTGCCTTCGATGATACCGGCCATTAGATCCGAGGCCGCCTTGGAGATCACGGCCGCCCATTTTTGCAGCACATCGCTGACGGCCGGCACGGCCGCGGCCGTAAGGATCTGGCCGACCACGATATTCAGCCCGATGGCGATGGGGATCGAGAGGGCGCTGCGGAAGAAGTTGGCGAAGACCACCTGCTTGGGCAAGCCGCGCAGGGCATTGTGGGTCGAAAGGTAGAGACCGTTGACGACGGCCATGATGGTGTAGAGCAACATTGGCGCCGTGGCGGTGGTGATGCCCAGGCCGCGCTCGAGCAGCACGGTTTTGGTCAGGTAATCGAGCAGCGGCACCGAAAAGCCCGTGAAGAGCAGTGAATCGGCGATGCGGTCCCAACTGACATAGGCGTTCCAGCGCAGAATGGGCGAGCGCCGCAGCCCGCCCCCGCCGAGCACCGATTGCAGGATGTTGCGCACGCCGGTGATGCCGAACCAGATGAAGGCCCCCAGGTAGGCCAGCAACCACCAATCCTTGGTCAGGAAGAAGGTGAGGAAGGCCGGCACAAAGCCGACGAGCACCTTGAGCAGGTTGCGCACATGGGAGTTGATGTGGCGCAGGGGGGGGCGTTTGCGCTGGTCGCGTTCCGCGGGGGCCAGGGAGAGGCCATTGCACATCGCTTTGCGCACGCCCCCCAGGGTGACCACATTGCCCTGGTCGCTCATGCGGGTCTCGCGGCCGGCCACAAGCCAGTCCACCTGGCGGGTGGTTCCCAGCCACCAGGGCAGCGATGTACTTGAGATCTTCCCCCACTTTTCGGGTTTGTAGCTTCGGTTCACCCTGGGAACATAAGTATGGCGCCGGTAGACGCGTATATGGATCGGCAGGCGGTCGCGGCCGATGCCGATATCTTCGGCGATCTGCCGGCGCGCACGCTGCGGCAGGGTTTCGATGACCGCCAGGCCCATGCCGTGGGCGCGCGGCGTGCGGCCGGTGGAGTCGCTGCCGATGCGCGCCTTGAGGGGTTTGGCCTGGTACATGGCCTGGAGCGAAGCGATATCGTGCAGGATGGCCTTGAGCTTGGCCAGGCGCTCGACTTCGGCGGGATCCTTGCGGTCTTCCACGCGTTGCACGATCTCCAGGATCTGCCGTTTGAGCTTGATGGGGTTGTGGCCGTTGATGGTCTCCTGCAGGCGGCTGATGGCCGGGATGTGCTCCATGTGGCCGTTGGCCCAATCCTTGAGGTTGAACAGCTCCAGCCGGGAGATCATGCCGTTGCAGTCGTAGAGCAGTTCGAGCACATCGGCCACTTGCAGATGGGAGAGGTTCAAGGTGATGCGGTAGCCGGACTGCAAGGCGGCCAGACGGCAGAGCAGTTCGGGCGGTGAGAGCTTGAGCAGCTCGGGCGCCGCGGGATCGCCATCGGGCACCGAACGGTCGGGGATGTCGGGATTGCGCGCCGGTTTCAGGTAATCGGTCACCACCGCTTCCAGATCCAGGGGGTCCATGCGCTCGAACCAGGTCTCGATGCGCTTGGCTTCGGCGGGGTCGGCGGCGGCATGGGCTTGCCGGAGCTGTTCGGCCTTGACGCCCAGGGCGGCGCGCAGCTTCTCTTCGATAAACTTTTCCAGGTGCAGTACCGATTTCTGGCCGATGCCGACGAAGGATAGAAACGCCTTGGGATCGATGGGGGCCAGTTCGAGGCCGTAGTTGGCGTTGAGCGTCTTGAGGTGGCGCTGGTTGAAGGCCTCCAGCAGCGTCATGACATGCGCCTGCTGGTATTGGGAGGCGCGGCGGCCGTCGTTCATGAGGGCCGCCACGGCCGGTTCTTCCAGGAAGCACAAAAAGGCCTGGGTGTCGGGAAAGCCCCGGGGCACCCAGATCAGGTTGATGTATTTGCCCCTGAAGGGGGTATAGAACTCGATGCCGATGCGCAGGTCGATCTGCATGATGCGGGCCGCTTCGGCCAGCTCGGCGGCAAAGCGCGGCTCGATGTAGTTGTAGTGCACCACGCGCAGGCGCCGGATGCCCTTGATCCAGGCATCCATGATCAGGTGGGTGGAGGATTTGCGGCCTTTGGTGTTGATGTCGTGGACATGGTCGTCGAAGGAGATCTGGTTCCACGCTTCGGGCATCTCCAGCAAATGGTAGTTGCGCAGTTGCTTGCGCACCCGGCGCGGCTTGCCCGAGGCGGTGATGCGGAAATCGTGGACCAGCTCCAGTTGCCGCAGGGGGTCGTCGCCGGCGCGCACGGCTTCTTTCATGATCTGCATCAAGACCCGGGCCGTGTTTTTGGGCATGGGGCCTTCGGCGGTGTCCAGCACCTCGGCGCGCAACGAACGCAGGGCGTCCAGGCGGTCGTCCATGCCGCCGACCTCCAGGGAGGTGAGCAGATGCACCATGGCGTAGGCGATGCGCAGGCTGCGCGATTCGGCCATCTCCTTGATGCCGTGGGGGTGGAAATGGCGGTAATAGCGTTTGCGGACATACTGCAGATCCCGGGCGCCGGCGGTATTGATGAGGCGGATCAGCTCATGATCGCGGCGGTCGAAGAAGTACCGCGGAATCTTCAGGGCGGCATTGGCGGCCTTGAGGGATGCCGGTTTGGGGCTGGTCTTGAGGGCATTCAGATATGCGCTGCTGCTGGTCATCGCGGTTCTATCGCCAGGGTGCGTCCATAATGGGTGAACGGCCAAGTTATCGAATTCGTCAGATATTATTAAAAGCGGCCTGGAAAAGCAATCGGGATTGATCTCAATTCCTTTTTCGGTTACATCTGCCTAAGCCGAAATCGCACTTCGGACAATCCCCATGCCTGCCCGCTGTCGGGGCGGGCGGTTGATAGGAAATTGCATGCGACGATTTAAATGGTGGTATTGCGCGGTGATGTTGATCGCCGCCTTGAGCCTGAGCGGTTGCGCCTATGTGCATACCAAAACCCCTTTCGACACCGATCTGGATAAGACCGACCTGGGGAGCAAGGTGGGCACGGCCGAGGCCCGCAGCATCTTGTGGCTGGTGGCCTGGGGCGATGCCAGCTATGAGGCTGCGGCGCGCAACGGCGGCATCAAGGTGCTCAAGCACGCCGACCAGGAAGACCTGGTGATCTTGTTCGGCTTGTATGTCCGCTGGCGCGTGGTTGTTTATGGCGATTGAGCCGACGAGGGATAGGCGCCGCGTGCGCCTGATGGCGTGCCTGGGGCTGGCGGCCCTGTTTTGCGCCGTTTGGGGCTGCGGCGTGCGGCCCAGGGGGATTGTGTACACCAACGTACGATTGCCGTTGACGCGCAATCTTCAGCACACCCCCACGCCCGTGCAAACGCCCAATTCCGGGCGCACCCTGGAGATCAAGGAGCCGATTTCAGGATTAGGCCTTTACGTGCAGGTGGACTCCAATGCCATCGGCGAGATCGCCCAGCGCAACGGCATGCAGACCCTTTACTTCGCCGACCGCCAGTTTTTCAGCATCCTGGGCATCTGGACCACGGACAAGACCATCCTTTACGGCGAATGAAAAACATTGGCTGGACACCAAATAGGCTTTTCGAAGAGTAGATTTGGGGTATCCCTAATTGTCTTTTGCCCGCTGAGTCAATAAGCTCCCTTCTAATAGAACCATCCGATCGAACGGGCTTCATCAAGCAGCACACCATTTTCGACTTGAACAATCCGGGCCGCGGGTCGCTTTGGGTCCCAGCCCCCCGGCAGGGGTAAAAAGTCGATTCCAATGGCGCGGCCCCCGCGGATATGGTGCTCGTGGGGTTATGGCGCGGAAGGAGCAAACCATGAAGATTATGCGCAGAACGATGCTTCTGGCGGCGGTGGGGGTGTTGTTTTTCGGCGTGCAGGCGGCGGACGCCGCGCGCTATATGGAGAACCTGAACCGCGGCCTGGTGCGGGTCAGTCAAGGCAGCGGCAATTTTTTGAGCTGGCGCCTGTACGGCACCGATCCGGCCGGCATCGGCTTCAATGTCTATCGCGGCACGACCAAGCTCAATGCCGCGCCCATCACCAATTCCACCAACTATCTGGACAGCGGCGGCGCCTCCAGCAGCAGCTACACGGTGCGGCCGGTGGTCAACGGCGTGGAGCAGGGCAGTTCGGAAAGCTCGCTGAATCTTGCCACCAACTATCTGCAAGTGCCGTTGAAGACCCTTTCCGGCCATACACCCAACGATGCCTCGGTGGGTGACCTGGACGGCGACGGGGTCTACGAGATCGTCGTCAAGCAGGAGATGTCGCCCCTGGACAACTCCCAGGCCGGCACGACCGGTCAGACCAAGCTGGAGGCCTATAAGCTCGACGGCACCCTGATGTGGCGCATCAACCTGGGGGTCAACATCCGCGAGGGGGCGCACTACACCCAGTTTCTGGTCTACGATTTCGACAGCGACGGCAAGGCCGAAGTGGTCTGCAAAACCGCCGACGGCACCCAGGACGGCGTCGGCAACTACATCGGTAACCGCACGGCCAACTACCGCAACTCGGACGGCTACATTCTCAGCGGTCCCGAGTACCTGACGGTGTTCAACGGCCAGACCGGCGCCGCCATGGCCACCGTCAACTACTTGCCGGCCCGGGGCACGGTGAGCAGTTGGGGCGACAGTTACGGCAACCGCGTGGACCGCTTCCTGGCCTGCGTGGCCTACCTGGACGGCACCCGGCCCAGCATCGTGATGTGCCGCGGCTATTACACCCGCATGGTGCTGGTGGCCTGGGACTGGCGCAACGGCAGCCTGAGCCGGCGCTGGACCTTCGACACCAACAACGGCTACTCATCCTATCAAGGCGCGGGCAATCACAACCTGAGCGTGGGCGATGTGGACGGCGACGGCAAGGACGAGATCATGTATGGCTCGGCGGCCATCGACGACAACGGTGCCGGCATGTACAACACCGGTTACAAACACGGCGACGCCATGCATTTCGGTGACTTGGACCCCAGCCGGGCGGGCCTGGAGGTGTTCCAGATTCATGAGACCGACAGCACCCCGGGTGCGACGTTCCGCAATGCCCGCACCGGTGCCGTCTATTGGAAAACCGCCAACAAGGATGTGGGCCGGGGGGTGGCCGCCGATATCACGGCCAACTACACCGGCGCCGAATGCTGGGGCTTCGGCGCGATCCATACGGCCGCCGGGTCCCAGATCACCACCACCCAGCCGGCCTCCACCAACCATGTGGTCTGGTGGGACGCCGACCTGACCCGGGAGTTGCTGAACAACATCTCCATTACCAAATACAATGGCGGCACCCTGCTTTCGGCCAGCGGCTGCGCCGCCAACAACGGCACCAAATCCAATCCGGCCCTGCAGGCGGATATTTTCGGCGATTGGCGCGAAGAGGTCATCTGGCGCACCAGCGACAACGCCAGCCTGCGCATCTACACCACCACTGCCGTCACCACCCAGCGCATCTATACCTTGATGCATGACCCCATTTACCGGCTGGGCATCGCCTGGCAGAACGTGGCCTACAATCAGCCGCCCCATACCGGTTTCTTCCTGGGCAATGGCATGGGCACCCCGCCCACGCCCAACATTACCCTGGTGGGCGGCAGCAACAGTTTGCCCGCGGTGAGCATCACGACGCCGGCCAATGGGGCCGCTTTCCGGGCCGGCGACACGATCGTCATCGAATCCAGTGCCCAGGACAGCGACGGGGCCATCGCCGGCGTGGCGTACTATCGCAACGGCACCCCATTGGGTAACAGCGGTTACGCGCCGTACACCTATACCTGGAGCAATGTGGCGGCCGGAAGCTATGCCCTGACCGCCGTGGCCACGGACAACGAGGGCGGCCGCGCGACTTCGGCGCCGGTGAACATCACCGTCTCCAGCAGCAGTAGCAGTTCGAGCAGCAGTTCCAGCAGTAGCAGCAGTTCCACTTCGAGTTCGGGCGGGTGCAATACTTCATCCAGCAGTAGCGGTTCGAGCAGTAGCAGCAGTTCCAGCAGCACCGGCAGCAGCGGCGGATGCAATTAGGCTCTGAACATTAGCGTTCAACCGGACAAGTCTCGATCGGACCGGCGCCGAAAACGGAGGGGCTTCCTATCTGCGGGAAGCCCTTCTCTTTTGGAACTACCAAAAGCCTCCCGGTTGACTTTATGGGCCAATCCACTACTATCAGCCCCAGTCGAGGGTGGCCGCCGCCGGGTTCCGGAGGGGAACCGGGCCGCCGGCCACACCAGGATAGAGGATCAGCCCCATGCACCCATTGCAGTACCAGCAGAACCAGCGCTATTTCGCCCAGACGGCCGAAGGTTTCGAAGCGCCCGCCACCCAGGAGTTGGCGGCCCTGGGGGCCACGGCCATTGAACCCGGTTTTCGGGGGCTGCACTTCAGCGCCGATTCGGCGACGCTCTACCGGGTCAATTATCAGGCCCGGCTGCTCACGCGGGTGCTGGCGCCCCTGGCCGTTTTTCGGTGCAAAAATCGGGACGATCTTTACCGGGAGGCCCGGCGCATCGACTGGCCCGGTTTGTTCTCCGTGGAGCACACCTTCGCGGTGTTGGCCAACGTGAACGCCAACCCCGGCCTGACCCACTCCAAGTTCGCGGCCTTGTGCTTGAAGGATGCCGTGGCCGACGCCTTTCGCGAGCGCGGCGGCCGGCGGCCGGACGTGGATCGCGACCAGCCGGACATTTGGCTCAATCTCTATATCGAAAAGGAGAGCGCCACCATCAGCCTGGATACCTCGGGCGGATCGCTGCACCGGCGGGGCTACCGCCGCGAGGGTGTGGCGGCGCCCATGCAGGAGACTCTGGCGGCGGCCATGGTGGCGGCCTCGGGCTGGCAGGGGCAAAAGCCGCTCTACGATCCCATGTGCGGCGGCGGCACGCTGCTGTGCGAGGCGTTGATGCACTTGGGCGCCATTCCTGCGGGTTACCTGCGGTCGAAATTCGGCTTCGCGTTCATGCCCGATTTCGACGCGGCGCTGTGGCAGCGGGTCAAGCGCGCGGCCGACGCCGGGATTCGTGTGCCCGAAGCGGGTCTGATCGCCGGCAGCGATATCGATGGCGCGGCGGTCAAAGCCGCCCGCATCAACTGCCGCAGTTTGCCCGGCGGCCAGGCGATCCAATTAGCCCAGGCCGATCTGCACGACTTGCCGGATCTGGAAAACCGGGTGATTGTGTGCAACCCGCCCTACGGCATCCGGCTGGCGGATGCGGACTTGGATGCGTTCTACAAAGAGTTGGGCAATTTTCTGAAGCGGCGCTGCAAGGGCTCCGAAGCCTACATCTACTTCGGCAACCGCGAGATGCTCAAGCGCATCGGTCTGCGGCCGGCCTGGAAGCGGCCGATGCGCAATGCGGGGTTGGATGGGCGCCTGGCCAAGTTCGAAATGTATTGAAAGAATAAGCAAAAGCATGAGGGTTCCATGGCGTTGATGGGGATGCGCGATGTGCGCTGGGGTTTTGGCGGACCGGCGCTGCTGGATGGGGTTTCGTTACAGATCGAGCGGGGCGAGCGGGTCTGTCTGCTCGGGCGCAATGGCGTGGGCAAGTCGAGCCTGTTGCGGCTGCTCAACCGCCAGATCGTGCCCGAGAGCGGCGAGGTGTGGTGCCAGCAGGGGGTCAAGGTGGCTTGCCTGGAACAGGAGGTGCCGGCCGGTTGCGAGGGGACGATTTTCCAGGTGGTGGCCCAGGCCCTCGATTCCGAAGGCGATCCGCAGGCGGCACGCAAGGCGGTCGAGAGCATTCTTTCGCGCACCGGGCTCGATCCGCAACAATCCTTCGCCGATTTGTCGGCGGGCATGAAACGGCGCACGCTGTTCGCCCGGGCCCTGGCCCAGGAGCCCGATCTGCTGCTGCTGGACGAGCCCACCAACCATCTGGATATCGAGGCCATCGTCTGGATGGAGCAGTTTATCCTGCGCCATGTCAAGACCGTGCTCTTCGTGACCCACGACCGCGCCTTTCTCAAGCGGCTGGCCACGCGCATCATGGAACTGGACCGCGGCCAACTTTACTCCTATGCCTGCGACTACGACACCTACCTGGAACGCCGGGCCGCCGACCTGGAGGCCGAGGCCCAGCACCACAAGCGCTTCGACAAGAAGCTCTCCCAGGAAGAGGTCTGGATCCGCCAGGGCATCAAGGCGCGGCGCACGCGCAACGAGGGGCGGGTGCGGGCCCTGCAAAAACTGCGGGCCACGGCCCGGGAGCGGCGCGCCAAGATCGGCCAGGTGCGCCTGCAACTGCAGGAGGCCGAGCGCACCGGCAAACTGGTCATTCAGGCCAAGGATCTGACCCACGGCTTCGACGGCCGGCCCATCGTCCAGGACTTTAGCACCACCATCCTGCGCGGCGAAAAAGTGGGTCTTATGGGCCCCAACGGCGTGGGCAAAACCACGCTGATCCACCTGCTGCTCGGCAAGCTCGCGCCCGATCGGGGAACGGTGCGCCACGGCACCCATGTGCAGGTGGCCTATTTCGACCAACTGCGGGCGCAGTTGGACGAAGACAAGACCGTGGCCCAGAATGTCGCCCCGGACAACGACTACATCGTCTTCAACGACCAGAAGCGGCATGTGATCAGCCATCTGCAGGATTTTCTCTTTTCGCCCGAGCGTTGCCGCACGCCGGTGCACGTGCTTTCGGGCGGCGAGCGCAACCGTTTGATGCTGGCCAAGCTCTTCACCCAGCCGGCCAATGTGCTGGTTCTGGACGAACCGACCAACGACCTGGATGCCGAAACCCTGGAGTTGCTCGAAGAGCTGCTGCTGGATTTCGGGGGCACGCTCCTGTTGGTCAGCCACGACCGCGCCTTTTTGAATAACGTGGTCACCAGCACCCTGGTGTTCGAGGGGCAGGGGAGGGTGGTGGAGTATGCCGGCGGGTACGATGACTGGCTGCTGCAACGGCCCAAGCCGGCGGCGGCCGAGACGGCTGAAGAGAAGAAAGCGCGCACCCAGCGTCCGGCGGCCCCCAAACCCCAGCGGCTTTCGTTCAATCAGGCGCGCGAGCTCCAAGGGTTGCCCGCGACGATCGAGGCGTTGGAAAAAGAGCAGGCGGCGCTGCATGCCCGCATGGCCGACCCGGAGTACTACAAGCGCGGCAAAGCCGAGATCGTCGCGGATCAGCAGCGCCTGGAAGAGATCGAAGCGGCCGTGACCGTGGCCTATGCGCGCTGGGAGCAGCTGGAAGCCATCGGAAAGTAAGGAGCGCCGGAATTGAGCGAGATTCTGAACTATTGCCTGACGCGCATCAAGACCGAAGCGGCCACCGGCTATTTCGACTGCATACCCGAAGAGGCGTGGGACTTCGACACGGCCCTGGCCTGGAGCCGCAACCACCCCAACGACGAGTTCATGCGCAAGCACCTGCTGCGCCGCATGGCGGCCTGGCCCCCCGAAGAACTTCAAGGCCGGTGGCGCGGGGCCCAGGCGGAGGATCTATTCCTCAGGGCCCTGCTGCTCGAGGCCTGCCTGCTGCTGGCGCCGCTGGCACCCCTGCGCCGTCTTTTTACAGACAAGGAACGGGCGCGCCTGGCCCCGGCCTCGCCCCTGATCTACCTCAAGGCCCACGGACAGCCCGACCACCGGCTGCACCGGCGCTGGATCCAGCAATTACGGCCCAACTTCGAGCGCCATGCGCCGCTGCCCGACCCCCGGCAGGGGACGCTGCCGGCGCCGGTGTCCGAGGCGGCAGTGGCCCAGGCCATGACCGCCGCGATGCCCCTGGAACGTCTGGTCGCATCCTTAGGGACCAAAGCGCAGACAGCCGCGGCCAACGACATGGAGCTCGAAACGCTCGCAGCCACGGCCCTGGAACGGCTGGCCCGGGCCGGCGTGACGGTGGGCCCCGAGATGCGCCACGAGGCCTCCCTCAGCCCCATTGCGCTGCTGCGCTCCTGGCAGGTGTCCCATACGGTGGCCTGCGGCCGGCACCACTACCGCTTTGCCGGCGAACAGATCAGCTACGGCCGGGGCCTGGCGCTGGCCGAGGCCCGCGTGGCGTGCGTCATGGAGGTCGTGGAACGGGTCTCGACCTACGCCACCATCACTGGGGGCCGGGCCCAGGGCTACCGCCAGCCCCATGATCTCGTTCAGGCCCGCTTCTCGGAGTTGACGCGCGCCGGCCGGGACGCCCTGGACCCCAACCGTCTGGGGCTGGAGGCGCCCTACCGGGACGAGCCTTTATATTGGATCGCAGGCCGCACGGCCGATGCCGCCGGGGCGCGCCCCATATTGGTGCCGGCCCAGGCTGTTTTCCTCTTCTGCAATCTGGATGAGATCAAGCTCTTCTCGGGCTGGGGCTCCAATGGGCTGGGGGCCGGGGTCAGCCTGGCCCAGGCCAAAACCAAAGCCCTGCTGGAGACGATCGAGCGCGACAGCGCCGCCACCGTGCCTTATGTACCGGCTCTGTGCTTCGACCTTGCGACCGGCGATGCCCGCATCGCCCGCCTGCTGCAAAGCTATCGGGAGGTCGGCATTCAAGTGGGCTTTGTGGATATCACCGGCCCCCTGGGGGTGCCCTGTTGCAAAGCCTATGTCGTGCATCCCGACGGCCGGATCAGCGCCGGCACCGGCGCCCACCTCAATGCCCGCCACGCCTTGATCTCGGCCCTCACCGAGACCCCTTACCCTTACCCCCACGGCCCGGTCTCCCGGCCGTTGGCCCCGGCTGCCGTGCGCGTACCGTTAGAGGCGCTGCCGGATTACGACCGGGGCGATGCCGGAGAAAATCTGCGCCTGCTCGAGCACCTGCTTCTGGCCAACGGTTTCGAGCCCATCTATGTGGACCTGACCCGCGCCGACCTGGATCTACCGGTGGTGCGCGCCCTGGTGCCGGGCATGGAGCTGCTGGGGGATCTGGATCGTTTCGCCCGGGTCCATCCCAGACTTTACGGCCATTACCTCAAGTACGCCCCCCAGGCTTGATCATCCGCTAAAGTTTTCGGTGATTGGTCCGATCTTCTAGGCCTGTTGTCCGTGAAGTGCGCCGGCGGGGGCGTTTTCATCCTGCCAGGCGGCGCCGCAGACAGCCGATCATTATGGACCCAAAGAAATTGGACCCCAAAAAGGATCTCCCATGCAGCCATCGAAAGCGACTCAGGCCGGTGTTAACGCGGATTCGGGAACAGCGAAGGGATCGGCCGCCGACCGGCAGGCCCGCGAGCAAGCCATGCACCGATCCTTGCGCATCATGGCCAACCGCAACCTTGCCAAACGAACCGTAGCCTCGTTCTTCGTGGTGCTCATCTATATCATCTTCGTCTTGACCACCCCCAGCTATGAGGATCAACCCGGCGTGGTGATCCTCTTCGGGGTGCTGTTATTGCTCAGCCTGGTGGCGCGGGTGGTGGCCGCCAAGAGCGGGCGCACGGACGATGATCTGGCCGCGCCGGCCTGGATTCGCAACTACAGTCTGACGACGATTTTCATGAGCGTGGTGTGGACCGGTTTCCTGGTGGCCACCTTTATCCAATACAAGGCCGATTGGGTCTTCTTGCTGCTGGTGCTCAGCACGGCGGGCATTGCCTCGGCAGCCACCTCATCCCTGGCGCCCTGTCCGAAGCTGGCCAAGGTGTATGTGGGCATCATGGTGGCCCCCACGATCGTTATGGGGGTGATCGGCATGACGCGCACCTCGCTGACCCTGAGCGTATTGCTGACCCTGTTTATCGTCGCGCTGCAGATCATGATCCGGGACAACAGCGGGCAGTTGATGAGCGGCCTGATCACCATCGAACAACTCAATTGGCAAAAGGGCGATCTGGAAGGCGTGGTGGACGAGATCGGGCGCAGCAGCGCCCAACTCAAGGAAGCCTCCACGGGCCTCTCCTCGATCTCCGGTAAAATGTCCGAGGGGGCCGAGGCCATGTCCGGCGAGTCCCGGCGCATGGCGACCCTGACCGTGGATTTTACCGCCAACTCCCAAGGCATTGCCGAATCCATGCGCCAACTGAACGACAAGACCAATCAGGTGTTCCAGGCCATCGACGGCATGACCAGCACCTTCGCCACCATCACCCAGACGACCCAACAGACCAAATCCATTGCCCAGGATGCGGCCCGTCAGGCCCAAAGCGCCACCCACAAGGTGAACGAACTGGGGCAGTCGGCGCAACAGGTCGGCAAAATCACCGAGGCCATCAAGGAGATCTCCGAGCAGACCAATCTGCTGGCCCTGAACGCCACCATCGAGGCGGCCCGGGCCGGCGAGGCCGGCAAGGGATTTTCCGTGGTGGCCAACGAGATCAAGGCCCTGGCCACCCAAACCGCCGAAGCCACGCTGAAAATCAAACAGCAGATCGAGGCCATTCAGATCGCCATCCGTCAGACCGTCTCCGAAATCGACCAGATCTCCAAAATCACCGCCGAAATCAATCAATCCGTGGCGGTTTCGGCCGACGCGGTGGCCGCGCAGTCCGATGCCACCCGCGGCATCGCCGCCTCGGTCAAGGAAGCGTCCCAGGAGATCGCCGCCATCAGCGCGGATGTGATCGGCAGCAGCGAAACGGCCGGCACCATCTCCGCCGGCATCGCCGGCGTCAGCGCCGCGGCCGGCGAAGTCGCCGCCAACAGCGCCCAGGTGGACAGCAATGCCGAAACCCTGATGCGGCTATCCAACTCGCTCAACGAAATCGTGGCGGCCACCCAGCGGGGGTAACCAGCGACTCTTTTGCATAGCACCTTAAACAGGGTTATCAGGTGCCCGGAGAACAGCGATGCCGTCTGATCAAATCGTTCTGCAATCGGCAGGATCATTATCCGTCGCGGTCCTGGCCTTTCTGATGGTCGTCCTGCAAATCTTCCTGATGGCCCACAAGCCGCGGTTCGTCCTCTGCGGCTGGAGCGCGGCCATCTCCTTTTCGGCCTGGCTTTACGCCGTCGGCGTCTTCATGGAGTACAACTTTCCGGCCGGATCGATCAATCTTGCGGCGGGCAAGCTGGAGTGGACGGCCATTATTTTCCTGGTGCACTGCTGCTTCGGTTTCAATTTCGGCATACTGGATTTAAAATGCCGATGGTTTCACGCCATCGCCGGCATGTTGGATTGCTTCCTCCTGGCAATGTTGTGGCTGACCGACAAGCTCGTTTCGGATCAGTTCGCGGTGCGCCATTTTCTTGGAATGGCCCGTCCTTATGTCGAACCGGAACTCGGGCCTTGGGGACCGCTCTTCATCCTGTATGCCGTCTTGGCGACGATCGGGGCCATCATCTTCTGGTTCCGATTCGATGGCCCGCGTAAACGCTACAAATGGCCTTACTTAGCCGGTTCCAGCTTCTGGCTCGCACTGGGAATGCATGACGGGCTGGCGGCCATGGGTCTGAAAACATACCAATATTTAATGGAATATGGTTTCATCGCCTTTGCCTTGGCCGTCCTGTGGGTGGTGTTTCAAAGAAATGAGGAGGCGGCCTCCGAAGGCAAATACCGGTTGATTACGGAACTGGCCAACGACGGCATCTTGGTGATTCAGGACGGGCAGGTCGTATTCAGCAACCCGGCCTGCGGCAACTTCCTCGACCGGCCGTTGAACAATATGACCACGGAAGACTTTCTCGACATCATCGCCCCCGAAGACAAGGCCCTCCTGACCGCCTATTACGAGCGGTTGACCACGACTGAAGTGCTTCCCGAAACCGTGACACTCCGGCTGCAAAGACCGGATGGGATACAAAAAGTGGTCGAATTCAAAGCCAGTATCGTGCGATACCAAGGCCGGCGTTCGGTCCTGGCGGTGGTGCGCGACGTGACCGAGCGGGTCCGCGAGGAAAAGGCACTCAGGGAGAGCGAAGAAAAAATCGTGCGGCTCAAGAAGATGGAATCCCTCGGACTGCTGGCGGGCGGTGTGGCCCACGATCTGAACAATGTCCTTTCCGGCATCGTGAGTTATCCGGATATGATCCTGATGGAGCTTCCCGAAAACAGCGCATTGCGGGCACTTATCCTGAGCATGAAGCAATCGGGGCAGCGGGCCGCCGCCATCGTGCTCGACCTGCTCACCATTGCCCGGGGGGTTGCCATAGAAAAACAGCCGTTGAGCCTGAACACCTCCATCATGAACTTCATGCTGTCGGCCGAGTACAAAAAAATGATGAAATTTCATCCCCAGGTCACCGTCAATACCGAGATGGCGCGCGATCTGTTGAACGTCTCCGGTTCGCACATCCACATCGACAAGGTGGTCATGAATCTGGTCTCCAACGCCGCCGAAGCCATCAAAGGCAGCGGTACGGTATGCATATCGACCACGAATCGCTATTTGGACCGGCCGCTGAAGGGCTATGAGGATGTAAAGGCCGGAGAGTATGCCGTATTGATGGTCAAGGACAACGGACTCGGTATCGCTTCCGAAGAATTGAAGCGGATCTTCGAACCGTTTTACACCAAAAAAGTCATGGGCCGGAGCGGAACCGGTCTCGGCCTGACCGTGGTGTGGAACGTGGTGCAGGACCATGAAGGTTACATCGATATTACCAGCGACAGCAACGGCACCTGTTTCGAGCTCTATTTTCCCGCCACCCGGGCGTTGGCGGCGAGCCAGGCCGATACCTTCGACCTTGAGACCCTCCGCGGCCGGGGGGAGGCTGTTCTCGTGGTGGACGACGTACAGAGCCAACGGGAGATCGCCTGCCGTATGCTGGAAAAATTAGGATACTCCCCCCATGCCGTGGCCGACGGGGAGACGGCCGTGGAATACATCAAAGGCCATCCGGTGGCGCTGCTGCTGCTCGACATGATAATGGACCCGTGCATTGACGGTCTGGAAACCTACCGTAGAATCAAAAAAATCCGTCCGGATCAGAAGGCCATCCTGCTCAGCGGATTCGCCGAAACCGACCAGGTCCAGGAAGCTCTGGCGCTGGGCGCCTCTCGCTATATGAAAAAACCGATCCTCTTCAGCGCATTGGGGAGAGCGATCAAGGAGGAAATGGCCGGGGGACACAGCCTGCTTGCCAATTAGGGGTAAACTTCATGGCTTCACCAGCAGTCGGCGCCTTACGTGATAGATGCGCATCCCACAAACGCCAGTCCAAATTGGAACGTTCGCGGCCTGGGCCGGCGAGGCCGGCAAGGGATTTTCCAACGAAATCGTGGCGGCCACCCAGCGGGGGTAGCCAACGCGTCGCCGTCAAATGTTTTCGGTCACGAAATCGGGAAAACGATTCTGAAGTTTTTTATCGAAGCTGAAGAGTTTCTCGGATTGGTGATGTTTTGCCTGGCTGACGATCAAGTGATCGGCAAAATCTCCACCTTTTTTGAATTCTTTGATGGCTTTACGCATCGCCGTGGCATCCGGAAGGTAGAAGGTCGAAGCAACCGGTTCGCTTTTTTTCCTGTGTTTGAGCATGCCGCAAATGGATGTTGCCGATTTTTGCTCCGTCGTAATCAGCACCTTGCCATCCTCGACCGGTATGAAAATAAGCCTGTCAGCGGTTTGAACCTTTAAAATTTCCCTGATTTTTTTAGGGATGGTGATTTGGCCCTTCGATGATAGGGTGCCGGTCTCCATAATCCACCTCAGCAGTTATTCGTCGATTCCTTACTTTTTGGTAAGGCTATCAATGTGGGTATAATAATGTCAAACGATCCTTCGGCACTTTGTCCGAATGGGTGGAGGTCCCCGCCGGTGTGGTGGCGCAACTCATGGGCCATAAGCCATCGGCGACCGCCGAAAAAGCACTATCGGCGCCGACCTCTTGACCTGCTTCGCATGTGGCACTAAAAAATAGAGGCATGAATTTTAGAGCAAGCAGGCATTCCACGGCCGGCGGCCGTCGAGGCAGGCTTGCGCGCGGTGAAGTGAGGATCTCCTTTCTTGAACACATACTAGAAATGGTATATTATGCACACATGGCAAGTTGCTCTGAGCAGGAAGGCAGCAAAGCAGGCTGCGGGCCTGCCCAAGCTGGTAAGGGAATTAAGCTTATCGAGGTGACATATGTTGGAACGCACGAAAAAGCGCCGTACTGATACCGTCAAACTGTGTTTCCATGGACCGGCGGATCGGTGGGAAGAGGCGGCGCGGATGCTTAAAGCACTTGGTTTTGTGGATACATCGGAGAGCATTCCCTGGCGGGAAGCCTTTCCCGATATTGCGCCCGAAGACGAACCGGCGGTGTGCCTGCGGGCCGCCCGGCGGCGGGAAGGGTTGACTCAAAAGGAACTGGCTGCCCGCGCGGGCATCCCCCAAGCCCACATTTCCATGATGGAACGCGGCAAGATGCCCATCGGGGTCACCCGGGCCAAACGGCTTGGAAAGGCCCTGAACGCTGGATACAAGGTTTTTTTGTAAAGCCACCTATTTGCCAGGCTACGTCCTAAAGGTGATCTCGTGACTTCTGAAGATGAGCTGCACCCCGCGGAAGAAATCTTTCCCGTTAGCCACCCGGGGAAAATTTTAAAGGGCCTGCGGACCCGCGAGGCCTTAAGCCAGGCGCAGCTTGCGGAAACAATCGGGTTGAAGGCTCACCATGTGTCAGAGATGGAGCACGGAAAGCGAGTCATTGGAAAGACAATGGCAAAAAAACTGGCGGCAGTCTTGAATACCTCGCACAAGATGCTTCTTTGAACCAACGGTTTTTTTGTAGTTGCTCAATCTGCTTACATAGTGTTCACACGAAGTCAAAGAGTGGCCAAATCGCAAATCGGTAAAAAAAGAGGGCTTAGATTTTCATCTAAACCCTTAATTTGTTTTGGTAGCGGGGGCTGGATTCGAACCAACGACCTTCGGGTTATGAGCCCGACGAGCTACCAGACTGCTCCACCCCG